>ENA-OWNT01000016-OWNT01000016.1-seawater-metagenome-genome-assembly--contig:-NODE-16-length-524386-cov-6.284643_pt1 | contig 524386 bp, 508 predicted proteins | sample MGYA00238136_ERZ651165 | MGnify/ENA primary metagenome ERZ651165 (study PRJEB26861, sample SAMN08777766) | seawater metagenome | isolation source: coastal seawater | place: USA: Florida | collected... | reverse complement strand
GTGAAAGAGATAACTGATGCCATTTATTATATAGAAAGGAATGCACACAGTAAAACACAACTACATGTATTGTCAGTAAGGTTGGTGTATATCATCAGTAACAGGGAGTTGCCTGTGCTTTAGTCGAGGAAGCCATGCTTCACCGCCTGCATATGAAACCAGGGGTTCAGTTTAGGGCGGTTTTTCACCAGGAACTTTTTTACAACCGGTTGGTCCGGATTGATCATCCGGGTAGGGCAGTCTGAGAGATCTTCCTCCTTATCGCAGTCTGCACTTATCTGTTCTGTTTCGCCGGCACTTATGAAGAACAGCGGCTTTTTCCCATCTTTCTCAAAGCCAATGCCGTGTATCTTGTTGCCCTGTACATCTGCCAATGAGCATTGTAAAGAGTCATTGTACAGAAACGTGAATGCCAGCCTGCCGACACCATCTTCGTACTTCAGGAAAAATACTTTCAGGTCGAGCATACCGTAGGTGAGTCCCTGCATTTCCACTCCGCTACAATTTTTTACGGGTACATCACAATGGTTACAGTAGAGCTTCCATTTGGTTTCATTATACAGATCGGTAATACCCAATTGGTCTATCTGCCTCAGGTAGTCTTCTTCCATCCTGTCGAGCACAGCCTTTTGGCTGCGGTCGTTGACCTCTTCATCACAACCGGCAAATAAAAGTGCCGTAACTATAAGAATAACAATATGTTTCGTTGCCTGGGTGAACACAGCGCAAAAGTACGCATGATAATTCAGTCTGCACAATATTGAGGTCTGGCTTGTTTTGATTTTAACGATTACTATAGTTGCTTATCTTAGCTGCAATGACTAAGATCGGCATAATATCAGATACGCATGGCTACCTTGATGAGGCGGTGTTCAAATATTTTAAAGACTGTGATGAGATATGGCATGCCGGAGATTTTGGCAATCGTGAGTTGGTAGAACGGTTGCAGGCATTTAAGCCGCTGAAAGGCGTATATGGCAATATAGACGGGCACGAGATACGTGCAGAGTTTCCTGAACAGTTGCGTTGGTATTGCGAAGGGGTAGAGGTGCTCATGATACACATAGGTGGCTACCCCGGACGTTATGCCCCATCAATAAAAAAGTATATACAACAAAACCCGCCTCAACTTTTTATTACCGGGCACTCACATATACTGAAGGTGATGAATGATGAGCAACTGAAATGCTTACACATCAACCCAGGTGCTGCCGGTAATCATGGCTGGCACAAGGTACGTACCATAGTAAGGCTGACCATTGATGGAGCACGTATGAGTAATTGTGAAGTGATAGAATTAGGGAAGCGGGGTAGTGGCTAGCCTACCTGCCGTTTTTACCCTGAAGCATAGGCACGAACGAAAAATCTCCCAGTTCCTGCTGCGTAATATTACCATCAGCGTCTTTCAGTATCAGCATCATTTTTTGTCCGCTGTCGTCTCCTACGGGTGCTACCATCCTGCCGCCGGGCTTTAATTGTTCTACCAGTTTTTCAGGTATATACGGAGCCGCAGCTGTGATAATCACTTTGTCGAACGGTGCGTAGCTGGGCAATCCTTCGTATCCATCACCATAAAAACGTTTCAGGTTAGGATATTTCTTGATGAAGAAGAATTTGCCTACAAAGTCGTAAAGTTCTTTTTGCCTTTCTATACTGTAAACAGTTGCGCCCAGCTCAGCCAGTACACATGCCTGGTAAGCACTGCCGGTACCTATTTCCAGCACCTTGTCAAACTTTTTTATTTGCAATAGCTCGGTTTGAAAGGCAACGGTATATGGTTGAGAGATAGTCTGGTTGGCTGTTATCGGGAATGCACGGTCTTCATAGGCAATGCGCTCAAAAGCCTGGTCGAGGAAGAAGTGCCTTGGAATTGCATCGATGGCCGCCAGTACTCTTTCGTCTTTTATTCCTTTTTCCCGGAGTGTGGTCAACAGTTGTTTTCTCAATCCCTTGTGCAGGTAGCTATCTTCTTTCGGTCTGCTCTGATGCATACTGCAAAATTAATCCGCAATCACTGAAAAAAAAGCATGGGGGATAAATTGTGGAAGGAGCGCTATTTGAAGTTCATCACCAGCCCTACACCAACATAGTTTTGTTGCAGTACGGGCCTCATTTGCATGGATATGTCGCGCGATATATCAAAGTTTTTCAGGTGGGCGGATGCTACGGCATCCATGATCTGCATGGCGTAACCTACTGATGTCAACAATACAATCACATCAAGGTCTTTTTTATAACTCTCCTGCAGTCGTTGCAGGTCAGGGGCGTCATACAAGGGGTACTTACCTACAGTAGCGGGGTCGCCGTCTATAGCGTATATGTATGCCTGCCTGTAGTCCCTGTAGTTAGTGTAGTTATATGCAATGAAATATCCCGCTACTCCCAGTATTGCGTACACAACAGGTACCTTCCAGTATTGCCTGTTATACACTTGCCCCAGGCCGGGAAGGATAGATGAATACATGCCCGCTTTTTTGGCATTGGGCTCAAATACTTTTTTCTTCTTTATCGTGTCCGTAGTGGTTACTTTCAGTATGGTATCTTTAGCCGGTATGATTTTTTGGGTAGGAGTAGTGGTGGTTTTTAAAGGCACCGCTACTGTATCCATATCAGCAGGTGTAGATACCAGGCTGTCTACGGGTATAAACTCCTGCCCGTTGACTATGGTAACAAAAAACATGCAGATAAACAGCGATATGTAAGCCTTCTGTTTCAAGATAATGTGCAAATTTATACTAAAGCGGTGATTATAAAGAACCGGATATAATAAAAAGGTCCCGCTGTTATCAGCGGGACCTTTTTTATGTCAGATGAAATTAATTAGTATTGATACCCATTTTTACATTCATGTCCATATGCATCATGTCATTGATGATATTGACAGTTTCCGCCAGGTAGATATCCTTTTGCAGGTTTTTTATCCACTCGTTGTTTTGGGCTATGGTGCTGCTGTCCATATTGATCTTGCCCATGTCTTCTTTAGGGTTAACGATCTTCAGTTTCGTGTAGCTCTCTTCCAGCTTCTTCATCTTTTCAGAAATATCGTTCGCCTCTTTTATTTCTTCATTGTGTTTTACCTCGTTCAGAGAGTAGGTCTTGTCATTTTCCTGCTTTTTAACGCGCTCAGCATTTTGCATCATCAGTGCAAATGATTCGTTTTTGCTCACGCGTGCTTTACTTAATGAAGCGAGGTAATCTACATCTACAGGGTTGGCAACAATATCATATTTGGCCGGCGCTATCTCGTCCCATTTAAGTGCCGCTTTGTCTTTGCGCTCACCTACGTCTATCAACATGTATGGATCGGGTAGAGATATATCCGGCGTTACACCTTTCAGTTGTGTAGAACCACCATTGATACGGTAGAACTTCTGTATGGTCAGTTTCAGGGAACCGATAGGCTCGTCGCTGGAACGTGCTGCTATCTTATCGCTGAATTTCAGGTATTCGTCCAGTGATATTACTTTTTGCACTGTACCCTTGCCAAAACTACGCGAACCTACTATGACAGCTCTTTTGTAATCCTGCATAGCAGCAGCCAGTATCTCAGAAGCTGATGCGCTGCCCTGGTTGATCATAATAGCCATAGGGCCATCGTAGAGTGTGCCGGGCTGCCTGTCTTCCAGCATTGCAGGCGATGAATGGCTGCTTTTTACCTGCACTACAGGGCCTTCGTCAATAAACAGGCCGCTCATATTCACCACATCATTCAGGGAGCCGCCACCATTGTAGCGTAGGTCTAAAATGATACCATCCACTTTAGCATTCTTCAGCTTCATCACTTCAAGCGCTACGTCTTCAGCACAATGCCTGCCATTAGCATTCTTAAAGTCAGCATAAAACTCAGGGAGGTATATATAGCCTATCTTACCCTGGTCAGACTCAATAACGGCAGATTTGGCAAATGTTTCTTCTATCTGTACTTCGCCGCGTATGATGGGTATTACTGTAATTGCTCCGCTTACTTTCTTCACTGTCAGCCTTACCTCTGAGCCTTTAGGGCCGCGGATGAGTTTTACCGCCTCGTCAATTTCATAACCCTGTATATCAACCGGCTCTTCTGCTCCCTGTGCTACTTTTATGATCTCATCAGTAGCTTCCAGGTCGCCTTGCTTCCAGCATGGGCTGCCCGGTATAATAGCTGATACTGTTATCTTACCTTCTTTGTCCTGCAGTCTTGCGCCAATACCAAAGAATGTTCCTGACATCATCTCGTCGAATCGCTTCTGGTCTGCTGGCGGGAAGTAGTCGGTATGCGGATCGTAGGTATTGGTGATGGTATTCATGTATATAGCATAGCGCTGGTTGTCGTCCATCTTATTCACCCGCTTGAAGTAATACTCCATACTTTTGGTGATCTTTTCGCGCGCTTCCGCTTCCAGCTCCGCATCGGTCTTGATCTTTTTAAGTGTAGAGTCTTTATCAGCTATGCGTTGCTCCTGGTTCTTCTTAAGGTCAGCATATTGTCCCAGCGTCCTGAATTTCAGGAACAGTCTCCAGCGCTCTTTACGCGCCTTTTCATTTGCAGGGAAAGGCATATCGTCGTCGCTGGTGGTGTATGATTCATCCTTGGTAAAATCGAATGGCTTGGACAGTATTTCAGGATAGTACTTTTCTGTTTCATTCACAGCCTTGTCATACAGGTCGGTGAATTTTTTAAAGAATTCAATAGAACCTGATTTTATTTCGTCATCTATTTTGAACTCGTATTTAGAAAGTACGTCTATATCTTTTTGGGTAAAAAAGCGTTTATCATAATCCATACGTTCCAGTAGTTTGTGGTACGACTGGCTGGAAAATGAATCATCTACTTCTTTTGGGGAAAAGTGCCCGTCCTGCAGGGCTTTATAAACAGTTTCAACTATTAGCTTGCTCTTCTTCTCTTCATCACTATGCTTTGCCGCGTACCTGAACGAAAAAAATGTCGCAAGCGCAGCAATAACCAGAGTAGGTATCAGAATCTTGTTCCTCATGAATCTCAACATAATCTATGATTAATTTACTATACTAACAAATGTAAAGTATTTGCTGTTAAAAAAACGCTAATCGATTGTAGCATACAGCGTTAGCTACAGGGGGATATTTAGCTCAGATATTCCGTAATTTTGCGGGATATAATCAGATGATGCAAAAAATATACTTCCAGGATATAGGAATAGCGGAATATGGCAAAGCCTGGCAGTTGCAGGAAGAAGTGCTGCAAAAAGGGTTGTCATTAAAGTCGCTGAGGAGAACGGAGCCGGAAACGGTGAAAGATGAGGTGATCACTAATCACCTGCTTTTTTGTGAACATCCCCATGTTTATACTCTGGGTAAGAGCGGGCATATAGAAAATTTACTCATCAATGACAGCCGTATGGAAGAGCTGGGAGTGAGCTTTTTCAAAACCAACAGGGGAGGGGATATTACCTACCATGGCCCGGGGCAGATAGTAGGCTACCCGATACTTGACCTGGAGCAGTTTTTCACCGACCTGGGCAGGTATATGCGCAGCCTCGAGGAGGTTATTATACGTACACTGGCGCATTATGGTATTAAAGGAGACAGGTTGGAAGGCTCTACAGGCGTATGGCTGGACAGTGATACGCCCAATGCAAGAAAGATATGCGCAATGGGTGTGCGTTGCAGCAGGTGGATAACCATACATGGCTTTGCACTGAACGTAAATACAGACATGAAGTTCTTCGACTACATGGTACCTTGCGGCATCAGCGACAAAGGAGTAACCTCAATGCAGAAAGAGTTGGGGCAGGAGGTAGATGAACTGGAAGTTAAAGAAATACTTAAAAAAGAGTTCGGCGTTGTATTTGAATCAGAAATAATATCAGAAAATGTGCTGTCGTTCGTGTAAATAACTTAAATTTAATGTTCCGTTATTTGTTTACTCGTGCCGCGCAACAACCAGATATCTTATCATTGGGGCGATAATAGCCTGCTCATTTCCCTTGGCAACAGGACAGAGAAGCGCATACAGATCCTTTTCTGGTCAGAGTTTTTTCTTACAGCAGGCTGGGCTACTATCATGCTGGTCAGGGCATTTCCGCTATCGGGCAGTACATTGAATATTGTGTTAGCGCTTGGTGCTGCATTGATGTATATGCTGGCTGCATACCGTTTTTTCTCAAGGGTATTCTATTCAGAAAAGTTATTGCTGCACCCCGATGTGTTTGAGATCATCACCCGCACACCGTTCTCATACAAAGCTCGGAGTTATGAGTGGCAGTATATGGGACCTTTGCATTATGTGGGGCAGGAACAAAAAACAGACCACCCGCTCAAGGGTAAGTGTTACGACTATTTTGGCTTTGAAACACAGGAAAAACTAATACACAAGCTGCACAACGAAGGCAATATGTATTTCAACTACGGTGGTTTCCCTGTCAGGTTCGGAAAGGGAGTCTACTCCTGGAATGCCGAAGAGATAGTAAATATGATGAAGCTGTACGTTGGTAAAAGGCTGCTACTCGGACCCGAATGGGAACATATGGTACAGCAGTATGAAACGGACTACTAAAAGATAGAGATAAATCCTTCCTCCAGTTTATCGTTGCCCTGCATCAGTACGAATTTGTATACGCCCTTTCCCTGGAAGTTTCGTTTGTCGATCACCACTTTGGTTTGCCTGAGCCTTGGCACATCCAGCACAGGTGTGCGCTCGTCCCCTTGCTTGAAAAACTGTATTGAGTATATCTTCCGGTCATCTTCCGGCAGCTCAAGTGTTACGTGTCCTGTAAAAGGATTGGTAAACACGTGGCGCGACTTGATGTAAGTGTATTGCCCTACATTGTCATTGTCAGGAATATTCAGGTTGAGTTTTGGTGCCGGTTTTGGCGCTGTATTATTATTGTTGTTATTATTATATCTATTGTTATCGGTGCTTCTTACAACAGCATTTTTATTGGGGCTGGCCATAGGCTTTGCCGGAGCGTTATTATACCTTGTGTTGTCAGCAGGTGGGGCCAGTGTCGGTTCCAGTGATGATGCAATAACATCCTGCGGCTGTATCTGCACATTGGCAGCGTACTTCTGTAGAGAATCATTTGGTGGTATAACAGCTTTGTTCAGTAGTGTCATACTATCTATATGCACCTTTATATTATTACTGTACCATGTAAGGTCTGAGCTGAAACCGATGTATAACCTGTACCAGTTGTCGCCGGCTTGCGGGTGACCGTCAATAAATGCCTGTTGGCCTTTTCTCAGGTCTTTTACATAACCTATTGTTATATAGTTAAATACACTGTCTGATGAACGTTGTACTGCAATTGATTTGATGCCATCGTACTGGCAGGTCCAGCTGATAACATTAACACCCTGGTCTGAAGCGGCAATGATATCAGGCAAAACAGGTGGTTGCGCATTTGCTTTAAAACCAATGCCGGACAACCCGATAAATAAGAAAATAAACAATACGGTACGAGCCATTCGTCAAACCTACAGCAATTTTTATTTTCTGAGTGCGTTCTCTAAAACATTTTCATTTCAATAACATATCATTAGGAATTTTATACCGGTTTGTAGAAACCACAATTTCTTTTTAGCTTGGTTGCTTATTTCATTCTATCATATGGGTTTATTCAAAACAAAGCCGCTTAGTTTGCTGCTCAGCGAGGCAGAAGATTCCGAAAAAGGGCTTAAGAAGACATTATCAGCTCGTTCATTGGTGGCACTGGGTATAGGTGCAATTATCGGTGCCGGGCTTTTTTCTATTACCGGACTGGCAGCCGCTCACCATGCCGGCCCGAGTATTACAATATCTTTCATTATTGCTGCCGTAGGCTGTGCTTTTGCAGGGCTTTGTTATGCCGAGTTCTCATCTATGATACCCATAGCGGGTAGTGCTTATACCTACTCTTTCGCAACTATGGGAGAGTTCATTGCATGGATCATTGGTTGGGACCTTGTGCTGGAATATGCGGTTGGTGCCGCAACTGTATCAATCAGTTGGTCGCGCTACCTGGTCAAGTTCCTTGAGTATTATAATATACATATCAACCCGTCATTTACTACGTCTCCGTCAGAGGGAGGTATCATGAATATACCGGCTGTATTTATCGTTATGCTGATGTCGCTGATACTAATGAGGGGAACGAAAGAGTCTTCATTCGTCAATGGTATTATCGTAATGATCAAAGTATCTATCGTACTGATATTCATTGCACTGGGCTGGCAATACATCAACCCGGAGAACCTGACACCGTATATACCTGAGAACACGGGCAACTTTGGTGAGTTTGGTTTCAGTGGTATCATCAGGTCTGCTGCTATTGTATTCTTTGCCTATATCGGTTTCGATGCAGTATCTACAGCCGCCCAGGAGGCCAAGAACCCCGGCAGGGATATGCCGATTGGTATCCTGTTGTCATTGGCTATTTGTACCATATTATATATCCTTTTCGCACACGTAATGACAGGTGTGGCCAATTACCAGCTTTTTGGTGGTGTTGACGGTATTGCTCCTGTGGCCATAGCTATTGATAATATGGGGCAGCCGGGACCGGATGGTACAATTGTGCCTGATTTCCCATGGCTGAATAAGGCTATCATACTTGCCATACTTGGTGGTTACGCTTCGGTGATACTGGTGATGCTGATGGGGCAGTCGCGTGTATTCTTCTCAATGAGTCGTGATGGACTGGTGCCTAAAATGTTCTCTGAAGTACATAAAAAGTTCAGGACACCTGCCCGGAACAACTTCATGTTCATGTTGCTGGTGAGTGTGTTTGCGGCGTTTGTACCTGCCAATGTGGTGGGCGAGATGACCAGTATCGGTACATTGTTTGCCTTCATATTAGTATGTATCGGCGTCATCATCCTGCGTAAGAACCAGCCTGATGCACCAAGGGCGTTTAAAACACCTTTAGTGCCATTGGTACCGATATTGGGTGTGCTTACCTGCCTGTTCATGATGATATTCCTGCCGCTGGATACGTGGATACGCCTGATAGCATGGATGATGGTAGGTTTCGACTTGTACCTGTTCTATGGTATGAGGCACAGCCACCTGAACAAAGAAGGCTTCTCCAACAGGAGTTTTAAAACGGTATCATACACAGGTATGGCTATGGTGGTATTGCTGCTGATAGTAGCCTTCCTGTACAACCGTAGTGAAGGTACTTTGGGAGAGGGTAGCTCAACAGGGCTGTACTACTTCTCAATTGCTTTCGCACTGATACACGTGGTGGTATACGCTTTGGGTGCAAAGCAGAAGAACAAAATATCCAATACATAATAACAACTGAAGATATGGAGGGGCACAGTGCTACGCTGTGTCCCTTTTTTAGTAAATACAAGGGATAAAAGCGGCTGATATTACAGAGAATGTAATACTATAATCTATCCGATAAATTGGCTACTTTTGTGACCTCTGATAAAAACAATTATTCTTTAATAAAATTATTTCCTGTTTATGGCATATGATGTAATCGTTATAGGTAGTGGCCCCGGTGGATATGTGGCGGCTATCCGTGCATCACAATTAGGTTTTAAGACAGCTATAGTAGAACGTGAGAGCCTGGGTGGTATTTGTCTTAACTGGGGTTGTATCCCTACAAAGGCATTATTGAAATCGGCACAGGTTTTTGAATACATCAGCCATGCGCAAGACTATGGTATCACTGTTGGTGAGTCGAAGGCGGATTTTAACGCTATGATCAAACGTAGCCGTGGTGTTGCTGATAAAATGAGCAAGGGTATCCAGTTCCTGATGAAGAAGAACAAGATAGACGTGCTGATGGGCCAGGGTAAGCTGAACAAGAAAAAAGAAGTAGAAGTAACCGGTACAGATGGTAAAACAACCGCGTACCAGGCTAAGCATACGATACTGGCGACTGGTGGCCGCGCACGCGAACTGCCAAACCTGCCTATAGACGGTAAGAAGGTAATAGGCTACCGCGAGGCGATGAGCCTGCCAACACAGCCCGAGTCTATGATAGTAGTAGGTTCAGGAGCTATCGGTGTCGAGTTTGCATACTACTACAACAGCATTGGCACAAAAGTGACCATTGTTGAGTTTATGCCACGCATAGTACCTGTTGAGGATGAAGATGTATCGAAAGAACTGTTCAAGCAATACAGGAAGAAAGGCATGGATATCATGCTGGAATCTTCTGTAGAGAAAGTAGACACCAGCGGTAAGAAAGTAAAAGCTACCGTTAAAACCGCTAAAGGTGAAGAGATACTGGAAGCTGACGTGGTATTGAGCGCGGTAGGTGTTTCCGCTAACATTGAGAACATTGGTCTGGAAGATGTAGGTGTAAAAACAGAAAAAGGTAAGGTGACTGTTGATCCTTATTATAATACTAACGTAGCGGGTATATACGCTATCGGCGATATCGTTCCGGGTCAGGCACTGGCGCACGTAGCTATGAAAGAAGCTGTGATATGCGTTGAGGCTTTCGCTCAGAAAGAAGGTAAGTTCGGTCATGTACCTGAAGTACTGGACTACAACAATGTACCGGGATGTACTTATTGCTCTCCTGAAATAGCTTCTGTTGGTATGACCGAGAAGCAGGCTAAAGAAGCGGGCTACGAAATTAAAGTAGGTAAGTTCCCGTTCTCAGCATCAGGTAAGGCAAGTGCTGCAGGTGCGCCTGAAGGTTTCGTAAAAGTAATTTTCGACGCTAAATACGGTGAGTGGTTAGGTACGCATATGATAGGTGCGAACGTAACAGAGATCATCGCCCAGACTGTTGCCAGTCGCAAACTGGAAACTACTTACCACGAGCAGATAGATACTATCTTCCCGCACCCGACTATGAGTGAGGCGGTGAAAGATGCTATTGAAGTAGCACTTGGTGAGGCGATACACTTGTAGTAGTCATAAGTGATAAGTCGTAAGTAATAAGAAAATATAGACGGCCGCCCTTTGGGTGGCCGTTGTTTTTTATAGGTGTCAACTGTTTGTTGTAATTTACTTATTGAAAACTGAAGCATATGAAATACGCTGCATTTGCACTCATCTTTAGTTGGGTTTACCTGGTGTCGCATTTGGCATGCAGTGCGCAAGAGCGTATAAAAGGGCTGTATAATGTTGAAGCTGCAAAACCTAATGGCTGTTGTGATATAGCTTCAGGAAAAATTTATTTTGAGGGTAGTAGTGCAGACATTGGTACAGGTGCAGAAGCTGAACTGAAAAAGCTGGCCACTGAAATGATGTTGAGTCCCTCATGCAGAGTAGTGGTTTTAGGTTACGGGCATGAAAATGAAACAGAGCAACAACTTTCGTGGGAAAGAACAAGGGCGACTATTGACTATTTAACCCAAAAACTTGATATAGACAGCCGCCGCTTTATTTTTCAATACGGGTTTCCGGGTATGAGCAATACAGTTGTTTATCGCCTTGCTTTGCCGGGCGAAGAACCGGTTGTATGTATTCCGCCTAAGCCTAAAATGAAATCAGACTAATTCAGATTACCATTAATTATTTATACCTGAAACACGGAACCAATAAACAGAAGACGGTATATACTTACAGCCAATAGTCTGCCATACATGATCTGTATCTTCAAAACTAAGTTGTGCTGGTTCTGTTGTTAATCGTTCAAAGTCTCCTGAATCTGATTGAAATATCGGGTTGGCGTGCATGAATTCTATCGCGGCATAGTGAAACTTCAATGCTTCTGCATAATCATTAAATGAAGCGGCGATTATTACTGAAAGATTTAAGGATATATTTTGATTGATATCTGCACCCGGTTTATATCCAAGCGACCTGTTCTGCATATCCTGCCTGGTATTCACAAGTGTCAGCACGATCTTGTTCGTTATTTCATTTGGGATACTTCCGTCAGGATTGACAAGTCCGGAAACAACAACTATGTTTTCGTCCAGCCCGTATTTGTTTTTCAGGTAAGTGTTCAGTGCCCGGGCAACTGTTTCTATTGCGGTGTGTATCATGCTTCAAGTTAAATAATATTAGTATCTTTTTAGCTTAAATTATCGCACATGCTAAAGTACAGTTCATTCGCTCTTATTCTTTTAACGATCGCATCCTGCAAGCCTGCTGCAACAGATACCGCTGACATCTTCAGTCGTGATAGCCTGATGAAACACATTGAGGTATTGTCTGCCGATGAATTTATGGGGCGCAGGCCTTTTAGTGATGGCGAAGAGAAAACTGTTCTGTATATGCGCACCCGGTTTGATAAAGCAGGCACCGTACCGGGCAATGGTGAGAGTTATATTCAGTCGGTACCACTGGTAGATATAACAGTACACGCAGACCCGACCATGAAGCTGTCAGGCCCGAAAGGAAGTTTTGAACTGAAGAATGTAGATGATTACGTGATAGCTACGGAACGAACGGAAGAAGCACTTTCGCTGGCTGATGATGAAGTGGTGTTTGCAGGCTATGGCGTAGTAGCGCCCGAACATAACTGGAATGACTATGAAGGGTTAGACGTAAAAGGAAAAGTTGTTCTGGTGCTGGTGAACGACCCCGGGTTCAATGCCGGAGATACAACTATTTTCAAAGGGCGCACCATGACCTACTACGGCAGGTGGACCTATAAGTATGAAGAAGCCGCTAGGCAGGGAGCCAAAGCATGTTTCATTGTGCACAACACAGCGGGAGCGTCATATCCATACAGTGTGGTGCAGAACTCATGGGGTAAGTCGAATATGTACCTCGATACAAGAGGCAGCGAAGAGCATCATTGCGACCTGATAGGCTGGCTGACAGCTGATGCTACCAAACGTTTGCTGGCTGCTGCAGGTAAGGATACCACACTATTAGCTACTGCCGATAAGCAGGGTTTCAGAGCCGTGCCGCTTGGTGTTAAGATGTCTACCAACGTAAAGGTGACTACAGAATACAATGTGTCTAAAAATGTGATAGGCAAAATTACAGGTACTAAATACCCTGATGAATACATCATATACACAGCTCATTGGGATCATCTGGGTGTTGGTAAGCCGGATAGCGAAGGCGATACTATATACAATGGTGCGATAGATAACGCAAGCGGCAGCGCTGCATTGATAGAAATGGCAAGAGCCTTCGCCAATCTTAAAGAAAAGCCTGAACGTTCGATACTGTTCATGTCTGTTACGGCTGAGGAGCAGGGCTTGTTAGGTTCTAAATATTATTCGGAGCATCCTATCTATCCATTAGCTAAAACAGTGGCCGTGCTGAACATGGATGGTATGAACGCACACGGCAAAAGAAAAGATGTGTCCATAACAGGGCAGGGGCAATCTGAACTGGAAGATTACTTTGTAGAAGCTGCGAAAGAACAGGGACGCTATCTCGCTCCTGAGTCACGTCCCGAAGCGGGTGGTTACTTCCGTTCCGACCATTTTAATTTTGCCAAGGTGGGTGTACCCGCACTGAGTGCCGGTGGCGGTATGGATGATGTTGTAGGTGGGGTAGAAGAGGGTAAGCGGCTGCGCGAAGAATATGTTGCTAAGCATTACCACCAGCCGTCTGACGAATACGATAGTACATGGACCTTTGAAGGTGGTATAGAAGACATGAAGCTACTGTTCAATGTAGGCAAGCGCCTGGCATACGGGCAGCAATGGCCTAAATGGAAAGATGGTTCTGAGTTCAAAGCATTGAGGGAGAAATAAAGAGATATTAAAGTCTGCTATCGGCTTCCATCAAGATTTTAGACTCAATTTCCGGATGTACTTTGAAAATTTTCAATCGTGTAGTAAGAGGTAATACATGAAGTAATAATAACAACAGAAATAAAGGTATTCCTCTCTTGAGGATACCGACGTAGATAAAACGGTTAACTGTCCTTAGCATAAAAACAGAAAGAATAATAATGATGCACATCATCATTAAACCTGCTCTTGACATAGGATGTGCTCCCGGCCAATATTGCAATTTAAATATCAAGCCTAAAACAACGGTCTGAAACACTATGCCGGTTATAATAGATATAATAATATCCCAAGACTTCAGTTGTTTATAACTATCCTTCTTGAATATTTTCCTAAATCCGATTTTAGCGAAAACCGCAAATCCAAAGAAAAGATATAAACATGAAAGAACTAGTGCAGTAAGTGTAATTGCCGGACCACTTCCTGGAATCGGAATGATCTTAGCAAGTATTGAGATAGCTAACAGTATTATCAGTCCTTTCTCCAGTTTTATCATAAGCCCACGATAATCACTTCTCTTAGGGTTACTCCGCAGCCCTGTTCAAAAAGTCATCAAAAGGCTTCATCGCTTTAAATACATCCGTGCTGTGTTTCAGGAATGCGTCAGACTGTACCAGCTTATCGTCGCAGTTGTTCACTGCAAGGTAGCTTTTGTAGCGTAACAGGTCTATCTCAGGGTGGTCTTTAGGATAACCCTTTGGTGCTGTTTTTAGTTGCTCACCGGTTATCTCGCCAAAGTATTTTTTAAACCCTGCAGCATTGATGATCTTCTTGAACTCTTTGGTGTTATAATCTATCTCCTGGCGTATTTTATTGATCCACGGGCCGGGAGGAGTATAAGCGCCGCCTGCTAAAAAGCTGTTGCCGGGTTGTATCTGTATATAATATCCTGCACGGTCGTGCACCTGTGTAGGGCTGGCGGTAAGGTGTGCCCCAAAGTTTACTTTGTAGGGCGATTTGTCTTTACCAAAACGCACGTCCCTGTATATCCTGAATATGGCTTTCTTTGGGTTAACATCAGCGACACCCGGGTCAAACTTGGCGAGGTTCTTTATCAGTGCTGTAATGAATACTTCAAAGTCTTCCTTTGCTTCTTCATACCTGCCCTTGTTTTCAGTAAACCATTCGCGGTTGTTGTTCGCTTTCAGGTCTTTTAAAAACTTCATCGTGTTTTTGCTGATGGTAGCCATAATTACTTCAGTGTTTTAGTGTAAGATAATGAGATTTCTGCAAGTTTGTCCCAGTGTTTATGTTCTTCATAGTCTACTATCCACCAGCCTTTAAGCGGTGGTTTTGTTTTGAAAGGGCTGAGCGGTTGCGGGTTCTTTACACCCAGCTTGTGTATATCGAGCTCAGTACCCAGCCTGAAACCCATAGTGTCTTTATTAAAGAAAGCGAAAACCTTGTCTTTATACTTCAGCCCTGGGCTGCTCATCATTTTGCCCATAAACACATCATCATCAGCCGATGATAATTTATTCACAAGGTTCATGAATTTGGTTTCCGCTTTGTTCATACTAGCCCTTTTTTAGTGCTTCCTGTGTTTTCTTTGGCAGTCCTGAAAATACCAGCTCATATGCATGGTCTATCAGTTCTTTAATAAAACTGTCTTTCAGGCCACCGTCAAAATATATCGTGTTCCAGTGCTTTTTACTCATATGCCAGCCTGGTTCTATCGCTTCGTATTCTTCCCTTAATTCTATTGCTCTTTCAGGGTCACATTTCAGGTTGGCAAAATGAAACGGAGGTATTGCTTCGTCGCCCATTTTCATTTCTGTTACGTTTACCAGCGCAAACATTTTACCGGCTACCTTCAGCCAGGCACATTCCCCGTCGAAAGGGTAGTCTTCTGTAACGCCTGGTTTGGCCAAACAATACTCCCTGAATATGTCTAAGGTCATAAAACAACAATTATGTTCCGGGGCAACTACCCCGGAACAATAAATATAATTAATTCATAGAGTGGAAAGCCACACGGTTGCCTTCTGTATCCATGAACATGGCGATGTACCCGTTCTCACCAATTGATGTTTTAGGCATGATAACATTACCACCTGCTGCTTCAACCCTTGCTAATGGCACAGACAGGTCGTCTCCTCCGTTCAGGTAAACAGTAGAGCCTTCTGCACTTGGTTTGTGGCCTTCGCCGTATGCTACACAGCCGCCTATGCCTTTGTCCGTAGTCGGGAAGAAGCCCAGGTCGTTGTCGCCCATTTTCATTGTTTGTAATTCTGTGTTCAGGATAGCGCCATAAAAAGCTACAGCACGCTTGAAATCTGCTGCAGGAATTTCGAACCAGTTAATTGCGTTTGACATTGTTATTCGTTTTTTGATGTGAGTGAATGATTACAGTGTAAATGTAGAAATGAAATCAATTGACAAATTCTAAAAATGCTTAAAAACGTAGTATTCTAAAATTAGTTTATCGTATTTTTATATTGATTTTAAAGGGGTTAATAGTTAGTGATATAGTATTCTGATGGCTAAAAAAGACGAACTTTTTATATTGATTCAGTCGCTGAGCAGGAGTGAGAAAAGGCATTTTAAGCTCTTCAGCACCCATAGCAATGAGGATGCTAACTACATAAAACTGTTCGACGCCATTGATAAACAGGATAAATATGATGAGCGGCAGATAAAGCAACAGTTCAAAGGGAAACCATTTATCAAACAACTACACGTAACCAAGCACTACCTGCGTGAGATGATACTGGCAGCATTGCGTAGCTTTCATAATAGTATATCAAAAGACGCGGAACTGAAAGAGTTGCTTAGGAACGTAGAGTTGCTGTTCAATAAAGAATTATACACGCTCTGCGAAACTGAATTGACTAAAGCGGAGCATCTTGCTGAAAGATATGAATTGTCTTTGGGCAGGGTAGAAGTGCTGGGCTGGAAGCGTAAACTGAAACAGGCAATAGAACCGTACAACTATGACGCTTTCCTTAACTGTGTAAAAGAGCAGAAACAGGCGATAGAAGTAGTACAAAACAGCAACGACTACTGGCGCGAAATGATTATGCAGACATGGCTCACAATGGGCAGCACTAAGCCACCCGGCAAAGTAGCGACAAAACTGAAACCTGCTGTTACCTTAGATACACAGGTTCTGAAGCATAACACTGCATATATTAAATGCCTGAGAGAAGGCAAGAGCAAACAGGGAGAAGCGGAACTGGTGAAACTGGTTAACCTGTTAGAGCAATATCCGCACAGGTTGAAGGAAGAACCTGCCCCGTATATCTCTACTATTAATAACCTCACCAGTTATTATGTGTTCAGCAAGCGGGATGATGAAGCCCTGGCGCTGATAGCCAAAGCGAAGGCCATGTATGAAAATTTCAGGCTGACAACGGAAAAGAAAAGCCTGTTGAAGCAGGTACTTCGTACTTATAATATTGAGCTGGAGATATATAGGGATAAGAACAGGAAAGCTAAACCTGATTTCTCGTTTGTTGCGGATACAGAAAAATTCCTGCATACCAACAGAAACAAGATACCCAAAGACTATATGTTGTCACTATGGTTTCAACTGGCGCATATACATTTCACGCATGGCAGGTTTGACGATGCTCTGAAGTGGCTGAATAATATACTCAACAACAAGTTTGGCGACAGGCGTATGGACCTGCAAAAGAGCGCACGCATGCTGAATATACTGGTGCATTTTGAACAGAAGAACTTTTTTGTGCTGAGGTACTTTATTGACAGTACACGCAGGTTCATTAAAAAGCATGCTGAAGTAACTACCTACGATGATTGGATACTGCGATGCTTTGCCAGGGCTTCTAACCTGCCGGAGTATGAGCACAAGGGTATATTTAAGGAATTATACCATGCGCTTTTCCCTCCAAACGAAGATGCACAGATACCTGATGCTGTGCTGGATTATATTGACTACAGGGAGTGGTTGAAGAAAAAGCTCAGGTTGAAACATTAATAGCATTTCTGCCTGCTCATCAGTTCATCTATTTTCTTATTCCAGGCCTCTTGCTTGTCTTTGATAGTGCCATGCTCTGTTTCGTCGTCGTAGGCGTTTTGCATTTCTATGCCTGCTTCCTGTGCTTTGTCCAGCAGTTCAGTCAATTGTTCTTTATAGTTAGCAGGTGAGAACTCCGTGTGCTCCAGTTGCTCTTTCAGTTCACATGCTTTGATGGCTGTAATGTCAAAATGCCTTTGCTCATGCATCAGCGTGCTGGGGTTTTTACCGTTGTCTTTCATCCACGAGCGGCTTTTGTCAAAGTATACAGACACGGTTACTTTAACATCTGTTTTATTGCGTAGTGTAGACGACTGGTAGTTCATGCTGATGCCACTGAGGGTAGCCGCTGCTCCTACAATATTTTCATCAGGAGGTCCTTCAAAGTCTGATATCTGCAGTTTCCTGTTTTTACTGTAAATAATATTGTCTGCCTTTTCACTGGTACGTGCAAAGTTCACCACAATATTTACAACAGGTTCGGTCACTATAGTATGTTTATTTTTGCCCACCCAGCCGTCAAACTGCTGCATGTTGGCGGTAACATTATCCCTTATCAGCTTGTCAATATAACTTGCCGCTCCGCTGTTCGACTGTGCGAAACTGCTACCGCTGTACTCCAGCAGTTTTGCACTGCCTGAATAGTAGGATATGGTCAGGTACAGATCGAATTGCCTTTTACTGCCCACAGCTTTTTCTTTTATGTCAAACCGGCTGATGACCATGTTCATTGGAAGACCATCTGTATTCTGGGATACGTTTTCTTTAATGTATTGTCCCAGCCCCTCAGCAAGCCCACCCGGCAGGTCAATGCTGCCTCCGTTTATCCTGCCGATATTGGTTTTGTCTTCCCTGCTGTCAATAACGTTCTTTATGTAATAGTGCTGAAGTTGGTAGTCTGCCTTAACACCCGATAATGATATTGTTTCCGTTTGTCCGCTGCAAGCTGTAATAATAGCTATGTACAGTAAAAAAGTAGAAAAGAATTCGCGCATCTCTTGTTTGTTGTAGTGAATATAACGATTTAAAACCTCTTTACCCTTTTGTATTTATGTTAAACTTATCTCAAACAAATACAATTTTATATCTTGTTTGCCGGGTATATGCAGCCGGAAGAACTACTGTTTCAGATCGGGAAAGGCGATAATACAGCCTTTAAACAACTGTATGAGTTGTTTAAAGTTCGTGTGTACAATACCTGTCTCTCGCACTTGCAAAATGAGTCGGATGCAGAGGAGGCCACCCAGGATGTGTTTGTAGAAGTGCACAGGAGTGCTGCAGGTTTCAAAAGCAATGCCGCTGTGTCAACATGGATATACCGTATAGCCGTGAATAAGTGTATAGACCGTATCAGGCACAACAACAGGCAAAAGCGTTTTGCATTTGTAACAAGTATTTTCAATAAAGATAGCGGTGAGCTCATGCATAACCCGCCTGAATTTAACCACCCGGGCATATTGGCGGAGAACAAAGAAAAAGCCGCAAGGTTGTTTAAGTCGATACGGGAACTGCCTGAAAATCAGCAATCTGCGTTTATTCTGAAGCAGGTAGAAGGCCTGTCGCAGAAAGAAATAGCCTATATCCTTGATATGACGGAAAAAGGTATTGAGTCGCTGCTGCAACGGGCTAAGGCCAACCTGAGGAAGAAACTGGGTGATATTTATGATAAAAACGAAGGATTTTAAATATAGTGTACGTCTAAAATGATTGAAATGGAAAAAGAACCAAAAGATAGCTGGATAGACAAGGTGATGGAGAGCACAGCCGGTATGCAAAAGGCAGTGCCTGCTGATGGTTTATTCCATAAAATAGAGCAAAAGTTGTCTGACACGGTAGTATACGCCCGTACAGTACCTTTAAGAACGGTAAGTATGGCCGCTGCCAGTATCATATTATTGGTAGTTGCCAACGTGTACATACTGGGCAATACTGCTAATGACACCAATGTAATAGAAAAATCCCCTGTTGAGTCAGTTGTGGAGTATTATGGATTGAACGAAAACGGCATAAATTTTTAGCCTATGAAAAGGGAACATTTTTACACGCTTGTTATTATTGTATTACTGTTGCTGAATATAGGTACGCTTGCTTTTTTGTGGGTGAGCAAGTCTGATAACAGGCGCCCTGTACCACAGGGGCGACCGGGCGGTGTATTGATAGAAGAACTACAGATGAATGAACAGCAACAACGTGAGTTTTCTCATTTCAGAAATGTACACCGCAGGGCTACTGACTCGGTACAAAGACAAATAAAAGAGGCTCAAAGAGCACTGTTTGGCCTGGTGAAAAAGGACGATATGGATATTGAAGTAAGGGACAGCCTGCTGGGCAGGATAGAGCGATATGAATCCGCCAAACATCTTATCACTATTCAGCACTTTCATGATATACGCTCTATCCTTGATGAAGAACAAAAAATGCTATTTAACGATTTTATTGAAGATATCGGATCGCAGTTGAATGGTCATCCGCCACCGCATAGAGGCGGCCCGCCACCACCACGTCATTAATGTGTTTTGTCACAGGATTGTTAAAGGAATACCAAAAAGGTATTCCTTTTTTTATGTAGCGAAGGATTTTGAAATGCACGGACGTCATACAGTATAACAACCAATTTTTAAAACTATTTGTTATGAACAAAAAAGCATCATTTCTCGCATTGGCTATCGCAGCGATCTTCAGCACTTCTTTTATTTCATGCAATATAACTGGCGACACAACAGTCGAGCCTTCTGTTACTACAAATTCAAATACAACCACACCGGGCACCACTACTCCTGAAGTGGGTGACGGAGTGCCGGAGGTTTATAAAAAGATATATGGCGCTACAGATATTTATGTAGATGGTGACTACGTAGTGGTAAAAGTAAACGGGCTGCCTGACCATAAAAGTCCTTACTATTTAAGTACACAATGGGAAAGTACCTTGTACGAAGCCTATACAGGTACTAATGCGCAGTTCCATCTTAATCCTAACAGGATAAGCCAGTCAAATATTACTTTCAGGCTGCCACTCAATCCTGAAGAGGCTGCCAATAAGCCATCTACTCCTATGGGCCCGATAGGTGTATCGCTGAACGGTGTACCATTCTATAACCAGTATGCCGCAGGTAATGCTCCGCTTACAGGTGAGATCAACAGCTTTGATCAATATAACGGACACCCGCAGCAGTTTGGTGGATATCACTACCATATTGAGCCGTTATTCCTGACTGCAGCAAAAGGTAAAGATGCATTGATGGGTTTCCTGGCTGATGGTTTCCCGGTGTATGGGCCGGAAGAGAATGGCGCTACGGTTACCAGCAGTCAACTGGACAGTTATCATGGGCACACAGGTGCTACCGCTGATTATCCTGACGGCATATATCACTACCACCTGTCAGCCGATGCTCCTTACCTGAACGGTGATGGTTTCTTCGGAACACCCGGTACTATAACTCAATAGAATGAAAGAACTGATCATCATATCGTTTATCGCCTGCCTGTTGTCCTGCAACGGGTATGATGCAAGCCCTGTTTGGATGCTGGCAGGCGCAGACGGTATGACAACTGAAAAAGGAATAGTGAAAATGAATGATGTGGTTTTTACAGGTAACCTCTACAGCCTTTATCCTGCAGGAGATACGGAATATGTCAGGCATTATGTAGCCGGTAGATTGGATGGTGAGTCAAGAGGATGGTATCCCGGCGGGCAGTTGAAGTTTGTTTACCATTACAAAGACGACGTGTATGAGGGCAGAGTAGAAGAGTGGTTCTCAAACGGGCAGCAATACAGGTCGTTCAATTATGTAAACGGGCAGGAAGAAGGATTGCAGACCATGTATTGGGATAACGGAAAGCTAAGAGCTAATTATGAATCTAAAAACGGGAGGAAATATGGATTTACAGGCATTAAGAATTGCACTTCGCCTTGGGGCGATAGTACTGGCGGCTTGTCTCCTGCAGGCATGTAGCAAACAGGAAGAAGTAAAGCTGCCATACTACAACACAGCTGACCTTACACCTGCCTGGGAAATGGGTGCAGGTAAGCATACGGTAGCAGATTTTAGTTTTACCGATCAGTCAGGTACAGAGGTAACCGTTAATACCTTTGATGGGAAAATATATGTGGCCAATTTCTTTTTCACTACTTGCCCCGGCATATGCCCCAAGATGAATGCCAATATGCAGTTGGTGGCCGATGCATTTAAAGGCAATGATAAAGTGAAGTTCTTATCGCATACTGTTACACCGCATATAGACAGTGTGCCTGTACTGAATGAATATGCTGCAATACATCATATTGACGCTGAACAGTGGCACCTGGTTACAGGTAATAAAGCAGGAATATATGATGCGGCCCGCAGATCATATTTCGTAGAAGACGCCATTGGCCTGACTTACGATAGTACAGATTTCCTGCATACAGAGCGATTTGTGCTGGTAGATGCGGATAAACATCTCAGGGGCGTTTACAACGGAACTGTCGCTTTGGAAATGGAACGGCTCACAGAAGATATAAAGTTATTATTAGAAGAATAGGGTGTATGTTTTCATAAGAAAAGGGGGGCAGGTATTATTCCTGCCCTTCTTTTTTATATAACTCCTTTACCCGGTGTGTTTTACTGCTTAGCTTGTCGTTCACGGTCACGTACTTTGTTTTCCAGTAGCCACTCTCGTCATATTCATAACGGTAAGTATATTCATTCTTATAACGGGTAAATACCAGTTCAGACCGTAATAACCCCTTTGGAGTATATTTCATCGTGTGGTTCTCCGTTACCCTTTTGTTAGAGTCGGTTACTATCAGTTCAGTAATGTTGCCCCTGCTGTCTTCAAGATACCTTACCATGCTCCTGTATTTGTATTTGCCCACGTAGTCGTATTTATTCACCTGTCTGCTGCCATCCTTCAGTGTATCGTAGCGATATTTAAAGCTGTGCAGGTACTGCATGGTATTACCTTTTACTTCCTGTTCGGTCACATTACCTGCGGCATCGTATTCATACCTGATAAAGTTTACCAGCATGCCTTCCTCGTCACGTACTTTAATATTGAATATCCTGCCATAGCGGTGGAAGTACTGTATCTTCTTTTGCAGCCTGTTTTTATGGTTGTACACGGCCTGTTCTTTTATAAGGTCTCGCCTGTCGTATGTAATAGCTGTAGAATCTGTAAGCTCCTTATTCCTGTAATGCAGAATGCCCGTCATCCTTTTTTGATCATACAGGTAAGCCACTCCGTAAGAGACTATCGTTTTGCCTTTATCGTCAAATGAGTCAACCTCGTAACTCACAAGGTAACCGTCTGTATTGAACACTGTATTTGTTTCCTTGCTCCTGGATAGTATCGTATCAAGGTAAACCGTTGAGTCCAGCAGTATCCTGTTTTGAAAAGATACGGCGTATGTTATTTCATACAGGCTTTTTACGGGGCCTCCTATGTCGAAATCTTCAGTAGTTTGTATTGCCGGAACTTCACCATACTCCTGCGCGTAAGCTGTATTGCAAAGTGCTAAGGCAAATAATAAATAAATTTGGGGTCTCAACATATACTAAATATTACAGGCATAGAGTTATAGCGCAGATGAGCCTAATATACTCAATTGAAGATAAGTAACATTGTTATGACTGTCTTTTTAACGTATTGTAATGCTATTCACATACATTTATTAAAATGTAAAGACCTATGAAAAGAATAATAATAGCGATTATAGTAGCCATGATGCCTTGGTATGTACAGGCACAGGTTAATGATGCCGTTGAGCATAATGACTATCAGTCACCATCACTTGTAGTTGGAGTACTTGCTGATGTACATATGGCCAACACCTATGCATTTACAAGTGAGCATAGTGTCGATCTGCTATCAGGCGGTGGAGTAGTGTTTGCCAGGAAGTATTTAGGTAAACATTTTGCGCTGCAGGTAGACGTATCAGCTACTGTTTCGGAAAGAACGTTCATATATCCGTACTACTTTATGCAAGGGCCGGGATATTCAATGTCTTACCAGCTATACTCACTGGATATACCGCTGAGCTTTCAATACCATATGGGGAAAACGGACAGCCGTTTAAGGCCTTATGTCGGCATTGGAATAGGTTATGCATCTGCTACATCGTACGCCTACTATAACAATTGGCCGGAAATAGATCAGTATCCAAGATCAGTTACAACAGGGCCTATGATGCAGGCAACGGAGGGTATCACCTATCGCATCAATAAAAAACTACTGTTTGAGCAGTCTATGTATTACAAAATAGTACAGGACATCGGCAACCATCGTATGGGCTTGCGCTTTGGTATAGGCTATACAATTATGTAAAGATTAACACACCATATCGTAACTTTGCATAAATTAGCAAAAGTCAAAATTTTAAAGATGAACGATCAGAGCAAACCATATAGCGATTATACCGTTTTAAGTGGTGATTCAAGGAAAGGGGCCATATCAAAAACTTTTATGGCAAGTGTGTTTACATGGATGTTTGTAGCATTAGGTGTGTCAGCGATCATGGCTTATGCTTTCGCTTCAAATGAAACTCTAATGGGTTATTTAAGAGGAGAAAATGGTATGACAACTTTGGGTTTGGTTGTTATGTTTGCTCCACTTGTATTTGTATTTCTGATGTCATTGGGTTATAACCGATTGTCAGCTCCTGCAATGACGGGTGTATTTCTTTTATATGCCGTAGTTAACGGAATCTCGTTCAGTTTTATTTTACAAGCTTACACAGCGGGTTCTGTAATAGGTTGTTTCGCCTCGGCCTCAGCTATGTTCGGTATCATGGCCATTATGGGTTATACTACCAACCAGGACCTGACCAACTTCGGCAGGATCATGATGATGGGCGTAATAGGTATCGTGATAGCTATGATCATCAATATGTTCCTGGGTAGCGAGCGTATGGATTATATCATCAGCATAATAGGCGTGGCGGTATTTACCGGCCTTACTGCTTACGATGTACAGAAACTGAAATACATTGGTATGGGTATTGAGCAGGAAGGCTTGCCTGCGGTTGATGTGAAGAAAGCATCTGTTTTCGGCGCGCTGAATTTATACCTGGATTTCATTATGATATTCATGTTCCTCCTTCGCCTGTTTGGTGGAAGAAGAGACTAACACGAGGTTAATAATTTATTATAAAAAGCCGCTGTACTATTCTTGTACAGCGGCTTTTCCCGTTTTTTAATACAGAAAGTACACGTTTTTTTGTTACATTAGTATAAGTTATTATTTATTGTAAACGATACCTATGCTTTTCAGTAATAATGTACCAGCCAGATTTTTCACCATTTCCTTCTTGTTACTGTTTTTGCAGGTGTCATATCTGCACGCACAATTACCTGTTTGTTCAGGGCCGGGTAGTGGCATGATATACTACATCAATGGCGGTACTATTTATAATCTTGATCCTTCACAACCTATTTCAGCCACCAATCCTTCTATTAATACTTTACCTGTTATTCCCGGTGGTGGTGGAATAGCGGTAAGCCCGAATATCAATGGTCCAGGCCCTTCACCTACGTTCTATGTAGTTGCCGGTGCTAATTATCATTATTACGACGGAACACAGTGGGTAAATACAGGACACACTGCAGGTGCTGTTAACCCCGGTGGCGGAGGTGGTTTTATATATAGCCTCAACGGTAGTACCGGAGATATTTACAAGTATGACGGAACCGGCAATGCTACATTACTGACCACTATTACAGACTTTAGCGGTGGTGGCCCTTTTGATGGAGTTGCTGATTGCCATGGTAATTTTTACTTACTGCGTACATCCACCAGTCCTACACCGCAATACCTGCGCAAGTATGACCCCAATGGTAACTTATTGCAGGCGTGGACAGTTTCAGGTGCTACAAGCAGTGTATCTGGCGGAGGTATGGCTGTGATTGGCAATAAGGTATATTTCTATAACGGCAGCGGTTATTGGGAAGGAATAATATCGGGTTCAAATGTCAATTTTACGCTCATTGCAGCTTCTCTTTCCCCCGGCCCTTCAGATTTTTCATCTTGCCCGTTAGAAGCCCCGGGTGGTACCGGTCCGGCAAACGCCAGTGCGGACACACTGTACTTCTGCGATGAAAACAGCAGGCAGCAACTATATTCATTAGATTCGATTGGCAGTGCTGCTTTTACATGGACGGTTGCCGGTGGTGATGCAACCATTTATCCGGGCAATGCTGATACTATTGAAGTGAGTACTAAGTCTGATGCAAGGATTGTTTTTACAATAGTTGATACCGCAGCCTGTGGCTCAACAAAAACTGATACGGTTTACCTGCGCTATCTTTTGCCTGATGTTGATGCTGGTTTACCGGACACTATTATCGGTTGCCGTTATTATGTTGATACTTTAGCAGGTAGCCTGAAAAACACAGCCAACGGTCTTACATATAGCGTAAAATGGGCACCTTTAAATGCTATACTTGACAAGTCCAATACATTATCTCCGGTCATTAACCCTACTGAGCGGACAACATACACACTTACAGTAACTATTGAAAGTATGAGTGGTTGTTCGTGGACAGATGATGTAACTATTGATGTACAGAACCAGGTAAAAGCAGAACTGGTACTTGCGGATAGTTTATTGTGTACTGATGATACAACTATATTTGACGCCAGCAGGTCGATGGTGTATTACGCACCGGAAAAAGCAACTTATATGTGGACTTTTGGTGATGGTGATAGTTCCAAACTCGCTACTCCCGCACATGCATATGCAAAAACAGGTCTGTATCCCATCAGGGTGATCGTAACAGATACTACAGGATGTTCTGATACCGCTGATTATGAACTAGAGATCTACCCGCCGCCATATATCAATCTTGGCGACGATACTACTATTTGTGAAGGACTTACTATTATGCTGCCGTTGAGTAATACGGCCAAAGACGTGGTTAAATACATCTGGCACAGAGATAGTACTACCGATAACACAATAGCCATAAAAAATGAGGGTGATTATGTTGTTACAGTATTCAGCCAGTGCGGTGAGTATTCTGATACATTCAGGCTGTCGTTGAAGGATTGTGCTGTATGGTTCCCGAGCGGGTTTACGCCAAATGGTGATGGGCTGAATGAAATAGCCAGGCTCAGGAGCAAGTACCTGTCTGACATTGCAGACTACACACTGCTGATAGTGAACCGTTTTGGAGAAAAAGTATTCGTCACCAACGATGTTACCGAAGGATGGGACGGTGATTATAAGGGTACAAGAGCGGAAGTAGGTACTTATTACTACATGATAAAATACCGCATTGCAGGTGGCGAAAAAGAATACCTTTTAAAAGGTGATCTTACGCTGATCAGGTAGGTTCAGGCGAATAAGCTATTTTTCGTTAAATTACACACTATACCGACATACGTTGCATCACCTATGTGTCTTATGAACTACCTAAAGAGCATAAAACCCGTTTTTCTGATTATTCTGTTTGCCTTGAGCGTATTCCATGCTTCAGCGCAGTCCCCTTTCCCTATATGCAATAGTGTAGGGAAAGGGGAGATACATTATGAATATGCAGGTGCTATATTCAGTTTCAACCCCGAAAATCAGCAACCCACAACACCTATGACGACCCGTGTGCTCACCACGTGGAATGTTGCGGGCATAGCAATAGGCGAAAATATTAATGGTCCCGGTCCTTCACCTACCTATTATATATCTATCCCAAATGACAATCTGTATTATTATAATGGCACGGCCTGGGTAAATACCGGTCACGATATGGTGGTACATAGCCTTACAGCCGGAGGTGGATATATATTCGGTTTTAGTGGAAATAACGGGAACGTGTACAGGTACGACGGCACCGGCGACGCTCAGTTGCTGATTAATATTCCTGATTTCTATCACGCCGGTCCATATGCTATTGTTGCGGACTGCCAGGGCAATTTTTATATCCTGAAAACAGATGTAGTAGACCCACAGGATAAATACCTGCGTAAATACAGCCCTAACGGACAGTTATTACAAACCTGGACGATAACAGGTTTTGGAGGTTTACGGGCACGTGCGGCATTAGCAGTAGTAAATAACAAGATATACTTTGACGATTTTGCAAATAATTACTGGCAGGGTGTTATTACAGGAAGCAATATCCATTTCACTAAGTTGCCACACAACTATTACACACATAGCCTGCCTGTAGATATAGCCAATTGCCCTATACCCGTTTTAGGAACAGAGGTTATAGGTAATGTGAATACTGATACGCTGCTCTTGTGCGGCACTACGGATACACAATCTGTCCGCACCAACAACCCGCAAAAGAACTCAGTGACCTGGGCCGTGATAAAAGGTGATATCTCGATTGCAGGCTTTGGTGACTCAGTTAGCGTTGCTGCCAGGACAAGTGGGGCTATTACCGCGTCTTTTACAAATGCTGAGGCCTGTGGTACTCTCGTGGTTGATACAATAGATGTAATACTGTCTGATACTAAAGTTGATGCGGGTGATATGGCAGACTTTAAGCTATGTCATGATCAGGTAGATACATTGACAGCTGTACTATCTAACTCTACACCTGGTTTGAGTTATAATATATCATGGTCGCCGCCGCAGGATATAGTTAGTGGTAGTGATTCATTGACCCCGGTTGTAAAGCGTGATGCAAACAGGCTGTACACAATAACTGTAAGTGCAAAGGCAGGAAGTAACTCTTGTACATGGCAGGATACGGTTACAGTGCCTGAAGCCAATACAGCGGAAGCTGCAATAACTCTGCCGCCAGGCTCTGTTTGTATTAACGACACCGTGTTGTTTAAAAGTGATGGCTCTTCAGCTGGCGCGAAGTATATGTGGCATTTCGGAGACGGTACAACTGCAGAAGATGCAAACCCGTTCCATGCGTACAGTGTTGCGGGTAGTTTTGATATCACGCTTATTGTTACAAATGGTCACGGATGTATAGATACAGCACATGAAAAGTTGAATGATATTACAGGCAGGCCGTACATTTATTTGGGTGGCGATACTGTATTATGCAATGCTGAAAGTTTGATACTTCCGGGTAATAATTCAGCTTCATTTGTATCAGAGTATCGCTGGTCTGATAACAGCGTAAACCCTACATATACGGTTAATACTTCAGGTACCTACTACGTAAACGTGAAGAATAAGTGCGGAGAGTATGCAGATACAGTCAATGTAACTATTGAAAATTGCTCAGTATGGTTCCCCGGTATCTTCAGTCCCAATCGCGATGGACTGAACGATATTGCAAGAGCAAGGGTTTCCGCAAATACATGGCTGAGTGAGTATCACCTTATGATATACAATAGGTTCGGCCAGGAGGTGTTCCGGACCACGAATATTAATGAAGGCTGGGATGGTAAATACAGGAACATCATGGCAGATGTTGGTACTTACTATTACTTCATCAGCTACCGTGTGCAGGGTAGTGATACCAAACTTATGCTCAAGGGCGACCTTACGCTTATCAGGTAATCAGCTTTACCTGTTCAGTGCGTCAAAAGAACCCTCTATTATCTCTTCAGCCATTTCATCTTCTTCCTGTTGTTGTGTACTGTCTGCATGGCTTACAGTATCTGCTGAAGATGAGCTGTTGTGTTCTGTCGCTTCGCCACCGCATGCGGCAAACAGCAATACGCTGAATAATAATACAAGGTACTTCATAGTATAATGTTTTATTCGTCAAGTTTTAAAACAGCAAGGAAGGCTTCCTGCGGTATCTCTACGTTACCTATCTGGCGCATACGCTTTTTACCTTCTTTCTGCTTTTCCAGTAGTTTACGCTTACGGCTGATATCACCACCATAACACTTGGCGGTAACGTCTTTACGCATGGCCGATATTGTTTCGCGGGCTACAATTTTTGCGCCAACTGCCGCCTGTATGGCTATCATAAACTGTTGACGTGGCAGCAGCTCTTTCAGTTTGGCGCATAGCTTACGGCCAAAGTCCTGTGTACGGCTGCGGTGTATCAGTGCGCTCAGGGCATCCACTTTATCACCGTTCAGCAGTATGTCCATTTTCACAATGTCACTCTCACGGTAGTCCATCGGCTGATAGTCGAACGATGCATAACCACGTGTTGATGATTTCAGTTTATCGTAGAAGTCGAATACGATCTCGGTCAGTGGCAGTTCAAATATCAGCTCAACACGTGTCGGTGTCAGGTAGTGCTGGTTTACTAATATACCACGCTTACCTAAGCACAGGCTCATGATGTTACCTATATAATCGGGTAGGGTAATGATCTGCGCCCTGATAAATGGTTCTTCTATCCTGTCCAGCCTGCTCGGGTCAGGCATTTCTGCGGGGTTGTTCACAATGATCGCCTTCTCCTTATCGCGGGTCATGTAGGCTTTAAAGCTAACGTTCGGTACGGTAGTGATAACCGTCTGGTTGAACTCACGTTCTAAACGCTCCTGTATGATCTCCATGTGCAGCATGCCCAGGAAACCACAACGGAAACCGAACCCAAGTGCCTGCGATGTCTCAGGCTCAAAGGTCAGCGATGCATCGTTCAGCTGTAGCTTATCCATACAGTCGCGCAGTTCCTCAAAGTCATCTGTCACCACGGGGAATATACCTGCGAATACCATCGGCTTCACCTCTTCAAATCCTTTTACAGCTGCTTTGTGCGGATTGGCAACGGTCGTGATGGTATCACCCACCTTTATCTCTTTGGCGTTTTTGATACCTGTGATCACATAGCCTACATCGCCGGTCTTTACCTCTTGTTTAGGGGTCAGTCCCAGTTTCAGTATACCTACCTCATCTGCAAAGTATTCCTCATCAGTATGGTAGAAACGTATCTTTTCACCTTTATGTATGCTTCCGTTAATGATCCTGTAATAGGCAATAACACCACGGAATGAGTTGAACACGCTGTCGAATATCAATGCCTGCAATGGAGCTTCAGGGTCTCCCTTTGGTGCGGGTATGCGCTCTATTACAGCAGCCAGGATGTCTTCAATACCTATGCCTGATTTACCGCTTGCATGAATGATGTCTTCTGGCCTGCAACCTATCAGGTCTACTATCTGGTCGGTCACTACTTCTATCATAGCGCCTTCCATATCTATCTTGTTGATAACAGGTATGATCTCCAGGTCGTTTTCCAGCGCCAGGTACAGGTTCGATATGGTTTGCGCCTGTATACCCTGCGATGCGTCTACCAGCAACAGCGCACCCTCACATGCAGCCAGTGCACGCGATACTTCGTAAGAGAAGTCAACGTGGCCCGGGGTATCTATCAGGTTCAGTGTATATTTCTCACCGTTCAGCTCATAGTCCATCTGTATAGCATGGCTCTTGATGGTAATACCTTTCTCACGCTCCAGGTCCATATCATCCAGTACCTGGTTTTGCATATCACGCTCGGTGATGGTCTTGGTAAATTCCAGCAAGCGGTCGGCCAGGGTACTTTTACCGTGGTCAATATGAGCTATTATACAGAAGTTCCTTATATGTTGCATACCTTAATTAAAGTGTGCAAAGGTACGGTGTTTCAGGTGAATCTCAGTAAATATGCTGAATATCTTTAAACTGGCATTATTATTGAACCGCATAATCACAATACGCTGACTATGAAATACCTGTACCTCTTTCTCTTTGCTCATTTTATGCTGTTTCCGGCTGCTGCTCAGGAAAAGAAAAAAACGCACCAGAAAATGGATAAAGGTAACGCCCATTTGAATATTTCCATACCACACACAAATCATATTACCCATTTTGCAGTACAAACTAATAAAGAGGATATCGGCATTTTGGGCCTGACTCTTGGTGGTGATTGTTGCTATACTGACAAGAAGTTTGTCTCTGTACAATTCGGAGTAGCCAATGCCAGGTTTGTTGAAGAGGTTGTTGGTAGTGGTGATGATGGCTGGTATCATGATAACGATGCTTCATCATGGTTCCTGAACGTGCGTGACAACTATTCAATCAGGAAATTTGATTTTGGGTATGGGCTGTCGTTGAGTCAGCTCCGTTACACTGCATATGACTATAACAACCGTACCGGTGAGGATACTTCAAAATTTCATCAGAACCTTGCATTGGGAACATGCTTCTCCGTTTATTTAAACACAGGGCGCAGTTTCAATATAGGTGTATTGTACCAACCTCAGTTTATCTCGTTTTCAGGTACACCAGTATTTAATTACGAGCATACGCTATGTATTGATGTTTTGTTCAGGATAGGCATATGGAGAAATAAGAAAAATGAAGACACTGATAAAAACCAATAACATGAGAACCCGCTGCTACCTCCTGCTTTTTTTGAATTTCATAGTGTCATCTCCTTTGTTTGCTCAGGAAGATAAAGCCCTTTACCAAACCATTTGGGGTGAGGGAAAAATACATCTTAACTTGTCTGTTCCCTTCATCAACTATATTTATTGTGTTCCTCCCGGTGCCCCTTACGAACAGGCAGGTATCTTAGGCTTTTCTATAGGCGCAAGCAAATGTAATTCCGACACTCGATATAGATCATTTAGCTTAGGCGTAGCCAGTGCAACTCCTCCCGGCGAACGTTTTCCGGATACGTCAGGTTGGGATTTCGCGGACGCTGGTGTATCATTCTTTATTAATGCACGACAAAATCATATCTGGAAACGCATAGATGTGGGGTATGGCCCTTTATTAAGTTTCCACAGTTCCCGTTACGGTAGGTTTAATGATGAGCTGAATATAGATAACACGATAAAGCACAATAATTGGGGCTTAGGTGCCAGCCTTAGCGGCTACTTCCGGGTTGTTTACTTTTTATATGCAGGTGTTTTATATCAGCCGCAACTTTTTTCAATTACAAGCGGAACGTTTAAATATGAGCACCTGTTGAGCTTTGATATTCTTTTCAGGTTAGATATGAAGCAGAAGCACCCGTAAAAATTATGTGTTTTTATGTTGCTCCAGCAGCACATTGGCAGTAGCCACCACGCCTTCCTCTCTGCCAATAAAGCTCAGGTGTTCCGTTGTCGTCGCTTTTATGGATACATCACCAATAGTCAGGCCCAGGATGCCGGCTATTGTCTCCTGCATTTTTGGTACGTATGGTTTTATTTTGGGAGCCTGCAGCAGTAGGGTACTGTCTACATTTACTACGTTGTAGCCCTTTTCAGTTATCAGCCTTTTGCATTCTGCCAGTAGCAGCTTACTGTCTACACCTTTGTATTTAGGGTCTGTATCGGGGAAGTGTACGCCTATGTCACCCAATGCCAGCGCGCCCAGCATGGCATCGCATATAGCATGCAGCAATACATCAGCATCGCTGTAGCCAACCGCCCCCTTGGTATGTGGTATCAATATACCGCCCAGCCATAGCTCGCGGCCCTCTGCCATCTGGTGAAAATCTATTCCCTGGCCTATTCTGTAAGACATGTCGCAAATGTAGGGAATACTCAGTTCGTTTGCCAATAAAAAACGCCCCGCAATTGCGGGGCGTTTCATTATTATAGTTTGTTGCTTATTCAGCTGTTTCTGCTTCTGTTTCTTCTTCTGCAGCAGCTTCGTTACCTGCCTGCTTCAGTGCACGTGTCAGTACTACTGATGCGATCGGAATACGTGGTGGGTTCATTACCTCCATGTTCTCAGCAGGAATGTCCTGTACACGTACGTTACCGTTCAGTGCAAGGTTCTCGATGTTTACATCCAGGTGCTCTTTCAGGAACCTTGGATAAGTACGTACCCTTACAGTTTTCAGCTTGATCACCAAACGACCACCTTCTTTAACACCCTTAGGCTGTCCAACGAAGTTGATCGGCATGTCTGCGATAACTTTCTTGCCATCTACCAGCTCCAGCAGGTCTATGTGTGTCAGAGAGTCTGTCACCACGTCAAACTGCAGGTCTTTCAGGATACAACGGTGAGTCTTACCATCGATAGTGATCTCCACAGCCTGGAATTCAGGAGTGTAAACCAGTCCGCGTACATCAAGCGGAGCTACACTGCAATGGATGATCTCTTCACCACCGTAAATAACTACGGGTACCCTTCCTTCAGAACGAAGACGGCGCGTCGCTGCTTTACCGAAATCGCTTCTGATTTGTCCTTCTACTTTAATAGTTTTCATTACTTCTTTTTTACCACTTCAACACCGGTCGTAACACCTGGCAAACATCCGGACGCTGAAACGTCGTTTTTTCTGATTTTTTTTTAAAGGCGGCTACCTATGTAGTCCGGCCAGGTTTTGTTGTATAGACAGTCTTTTTAATATTCTTTAGTTCGTCTTTAAATTACTATGTATAAATAAAGAACTGATCGATTTGTTTTCGAAAGTATTCCTGATGGCTACCGCAAACAGGTCGCTCGTTGTTAATACTTTCAGTTTGGGTGTTGTCTGCCTCAGCGGTATGGTATCACATACTACCAGCTCTTCCATCACCGAGTTTTCAATGTTTTCGTACGCCTTACCGCTCAGTACGGGGTGGGTACAAAATGCGCGTACAGACAACGCTCCTTTATCCTTCAGCATCTCAGCGGCCTTACATAATGTACCGGCCGTATCGCACAGGTCGTCTATCAGCACTACGTTTTTCCCTGTCACATCTCCTATCACGGTCATGGCGGCTATCTCGTTGGCACGCTTACGCTGCTTATCGCATATCACCATGTCACACTCAAAATACTTCGCCACTTCCAGCACTCTTTTGGTGCTTCCCACGTCAGGGGCCGCAAAGATAAGGTTTTCTATGTTAAGATTTTCAATATACGGGATAAAAATAGCAGAGCTGTCTAAGTGGTCCACGGGTATGTCAAAAAAGCCCTGTATCTGTGGTGCGTGCAGGTCCATGGTCATGATCCTGTTAGCACCTGCTTTGGCCAGCAGGTTGGCTACCAGCTTACTGGCGATTGATACCCTCGGCTTGTCCTTCCTGTCCTGGCGGGCGTAGCCATAGTAAGGTATTACGGCCGTAATATAACCGGCAGACGCACGCCTGGCGGCGTCTATCATCATCAGCAGCTCCATCAGGTTGTCTGAAGGAGCAAAGGTGGACTGAACCAGGAAAACATAGTCTCCACGTATGGATTCCATGAATACCGGTTGAAATTCACCGTCACTGAACTTGTTTACAGTTAATTTTCCCAGCTTTTTACCAAAAGCTTTTGCTATTTTTTCAGCCAGGTATGTAGAATTCGTGCCTGAAAATACTTTTACTGAAGACTGCATCATTTTGTTTGAGAATGAACGGCAAAGTTACTTAATCATCAAGTTTATCAAAACAAGAATTATATTTCTTTCAGATAATCTCCGTTATTTGCCCGAAAGCAGCGCTTTTCGCCTGTCCTGCTCCTTTTCTACCTCTTCCATGGTCAGCAATAGTTTGTCTGCTCCTTCCGGCTTTTTCGTTTTCAGGAACACTTTGAAGTAATAGGCCTTGGTCATATTATCCCAATACAATATGTTTTTCTTGTACTGGTAGCTCTGAAACAGGTTCAGGGCTATCAGGATCACCAAAACAGTACCGATAGTTACACGCAGGGGCTTCGAGCGCTTACGCAGTTGTTCCAGCAGCGATGCCAGTGGCAGCGAAAGGATGGTGAGTGATTCTATCAACGCTCTGGCGCTGAAGCTGCCACCATACCACCAGTTCCACCAGCAAAACACCACATATATATTAAAGACCATAAATACAGCCACAGCGGGTTGCAGTGTTCGGGTAGTAGTTTTGCTCATAAAGAATATACCCGCCAGCATAAATACCGCTATCGGGGTATAAATGAACCATCCCTTCCTGAAACCCAGCAGCCCTTTTAATATCATTGGCTCTGTCCATATGAAACCTTCCCCGAAATAGCCGTCGTAAAACCAATGCCCGGTTATGTACTTCCAGTAACCCAGTTGTATCATGGCCACGCAGATAAACACGACCGCCGCTCCAGCAATATGTAACGCGTTCCGGCCTAAGAACTGCATGCGCTCTTTTGCAGCGGTCATAGAGTTGATGCCCCATAGTAAAGGAATGATACCCACCAGCAGGTTCGATGTACGGGTGATGGCTATCAGCCCGAAGAAAAAGGCCAGCAGGTAGAAGTATTGCTTTTTGCCCGTCCGGTATAGCCCGTCTGTAAACAGCAGTATGAACGAGAACTGGAAGAATGCGTAGGTATGCGCCATAGCAGGGGTGAACGCTACATACATATACAGGTTGGTGCCAAAGGCAATACACAGTAAGGTCATGGCTGTAACACCATCGCCAAAATACCTCAGCAGTAACCTCCGCAGGGCGAACAAACCCAGCACTACCCAGAACATATTGCTGATGATGCCGCCCCATTGATAGGGCAGGCTATAGCCGTCTTGCGGATAGCTCAGCCAGAACTTGTTGATGGCATGAGCCACCAGGAAAAAAGGTAGTTCATGCACCGCCACACCAATATTGTACCGGTCTATCCTGTTGCCGTTCTCCAGGTCGTATATGCAGAAGTTCTTAAAGTACAGCCCCGTGGGTTGGTACACCTCGTCTATATAAGAGTAAAAGGCCAGGTGTTTGATGTCTTTGTAAATGATAGCGGCGGGCAGGTGCAGGTGGTAGCCCGACTTGTCCCATATGAATATGTTATTCTCCCAATCCTTCCTGCCATTCACAATTACTAAACTGCAAACAAGTATAAAAAGGATAATGCTGATGCGGGACTTCATAAATCAGTTATGGCTCAAAATTTTCAGTGGTAGCTAATATACTGATGAATAGCTAAACCGTAAGTGCTTATTTCTTTTTATTCTGTACCGCCTGTATCCTCGGGCCCGAAATAAGGTATTTCTCATATGGGGTAGGCAGCAGCTTCCTGTCATCTTCTGTCACTTTCAGTTTCAGGAAGGACCTGAAATAGTAGGCACGGGTCATGTATTCTGAGTCAATAAGGTTTTTAAACAATTGGTAACTCTGGAACAGATTCAGGCTGATGAATAAGGTGATTACGACTCCGTAGCTTATAGCAATAAACTTCTTACTATTTACAACCTGTTCTGTAAACGCTGCAAGCGGTAGTGATAATACAGCCATTGCTTCAACAAGCGGGCGGCAGCCCAATCCGCCACCGTACCACCAGTTCCACCAGCTGAATATCACGTAAATATTGATGACCATGTATATGACTATCGCGGGTATATGCTCAGCAAATCGTTTACGCATACTGTATATACCCCATACGGCAAACAGGGCCATGGGGGTGTACACGAACCAACCCTTCTGAAAGCCTATCAATCCTCTGCGTATCATCGGCTCTGTCCATAAAAAACCTTCATTGGCATAGCCGTCATACAGCCAGTGCCCGGTAATGAATTTCCAATAGCCCAGTTGCAGCATTACTATTGCCAGGAAGCATATTGCACCAATGGTAATATGTACAATATTCGACCGGAAGAATTGCAGCCTTTCCCGTATTGCTGCTTTGCTGTTTACACCCCACAATAGGGGTATCAGTACCACAAGCAGGTTAGGGCTTCGGGTTATGGTGACCAAGCCCAGTGATAAACCCAGCATATAAAAGGCGGTAACAGATTTCCGCTTATACAGGTTGTCAGTAAACAACATCACAAGTGCGAAGTCGAAAAATGAGTACCCGTGCGCCATGCCATGGTTGAACACCGTGTAGTAATACAGGTTGGTGCCAAAGGCAATAGCGGCAAGGGTAACAGCGGTTACGTTATCACTGAAATACCGCAGCAGTAGTTTGCGGATAATGAACAGCCCCAATGCTATCCAGAACAGATTGCTGATCACTGCGCCCCACTGGTAGGGTGTGCTGTATCCGTCAGCAGCGTAGTCAAGGTAAGTGGTATTGATAAAATGAGCTACCAGGAAAAAGGGTAACTCGTGTACTGCTACGCCAATACTGTACCTGTTGGCCCTGTTACCGTTGTCTAGTTTTTCTAAGCAGTAATTCCTGTGTTCGCCTGTAGGGTGGTGTACGTCATCTATATAACTGTAAAACTCCAGTTGGGTCACATCATGATATATGAACATCGCAGGCAGGTGCAGGTGATAGCCCGACTTGTCCCAGGTGAATACCCAACCGTTCCAGTCTTTGGAAGTATTGGATATCACATAGCCGCTGACTATGATGAATATGATGATGCAGATGCGGGACTTCATATATAAACACAGCTTTCGCCGGACTGCTAATATACTCAGTAAATAAGTAAAGAACATGGCACGGCTATGCTCTGGTCTCTAAATAATTATACCTTAGTGCTGCAAACTGACCGCACAACATGAGGATACAAAAGCATGTATTGTTATCATTTTTCCTGGCTCTGGGCTATGGAATTGCTTTTTATATACTTCAGTATATCCTCTTTCGCTTTAATATAATAAGTACACTGCCCGATACTGTAAACCTGTTAGGCTGGGATGCAAACTGGTATCACTCAATTGTAAAGGATGGCTATGTGTATTGGGAGGGGCATACCAGCAACACTGCGTTTTTTCCTTTGTTCCCACTTATATGGAAAGCTATTGGTGGTAGTGTTTGGGGCATTTCATTCCTCAACCTGGTATGCTTCTCGTTGGGCTTTGCTGTGTTCAATAGTATCTATAAAATAGAAACGAAAACCCAATTGCTCTGGCTTACCATTCCATCTTTCTATTTTGTTTGGATACCCTACACGGAGGCCTTGTTTATTCTGTTGATCTCCCTGGCTATGTTGGGCATTGCTGCAAAAAAAAGGTGGCTGGTCTGGCTGGGCTTATTCCTTGTCTCCCTTACCCGGCCCACCACAATGATCATGGCTCCCGCATTGCTCATCATGGAGCTCATTACCAACAGCAACAAAAGTTGGTTGTTAGCGGTAAAGACCTTCTTTGTTGATTATGCATTGCCACTGTTCGCAGGCTTGTTCTTGTTTATATGGTACCAGTTTTACTGTACGGGCGTATGGTTCGCCTTCTTCAAGCAGGAAGAGAACTGGGGGCATAAGTTCGCATGGACGACCTTTCCGCTGCATAGCATGTATGGCCCCAAACTACTGTGGCTGAATGCCATCGCATTGTTCCTCGGGTTCATTGCTTTGATACTATTAGTGAAGTACGGCTTGCGCTGGTTGCTCAGGAACAGGGTAGAGGAGGACAGGCTTTTTGTATTGTCTTGCCTGTACTTTACCGGTATATCACTGGTAACACTCCTGTTCAACCCAGTTTGGGGAAACAACTCTACCAATGTGTATGATATTCATCGCTATGCTTTCGTATCACCTTTCTTCTGGGTGTTGCTGCAGAGGTTTACCGTCATGAAAAAAAGGTATAAAGAGCCCGACTATCTTAAGGTACTGCTGCTCACAAATGTTTTCTGGCTCACATTCGCTCATTATGCAGACGTTAGTTCTTTCATGTATTTCAATGCCGCAACCGTATTTATTATCCTCTATATGATACATGTGAATGAACGTGACAAATGGGTAACGTTTGCCGTTGCTGCGTTAAATCTTTTTCTGCAGGTAAATATGTTTCAGTGGTTTCTGCAGGGCATATATCCCGGCTAAAATTAGTATCCCCCGAAATGATGATTGCAACACTCGTTTAAGTTTATAACTTAAATGAGTAATAAAAGCAGGTTTGTAACCGGCAGCACATATTCTTCAGCCATCTCTTGTTCCGCTGGGGTCTTCGGCACGAGACCCTAGCGGAATTTCGCTGAACTGGTTTTAGCGTCTGCTGAAGATAACCTACCAGCCACTCGCCAGCACTCGTTTAAGTTTATAACTTAAATGAGTAATAAAAAGCAGGTTTGTAACCGGCAGCATTTATTCTTTAGCCACATCAATGTATTTCCGGACACAGTCCTACGTTCATTCATGATTTAAGCCACAGACTTAAACCAGTGGAGGAAGTCCCCTGTAAGGGGATTTAGGGGTGAATTCAGACTGTACTGGTCTTAGCGTCCGCTGAAGATAACCTACCAGCCACTCGCCAGCACGTCAGCAATATGCATTGTACGTATCGGCAGCTTATTATTGTCTATATAACCCTGCACATGCATCATGCACGATACATCCGTAGTGATCATGTATTCAGCACCGGTATCCAAAGCACTCTTTACCTTGGTTTGCGCCATGCCTATTGATATCGGTTCATACTTCACGGCAAACGTACCGCCGAAACCGCAGCAGGTCTCGCATTCTTTCATTTCTACCATTTCCAGTCCCTTCACGTTCTGCAGCAGCTTTCTTGGTCCTTCTTTAATACCGCATTCGCGCAGAGCACCGCATGCATCATGATAAGTAGCTTTGCCGTTCAGTGTTGCGCCCAGGTCTTCTACTTTCAGCACATTGGTAAGAAACTCCGTAAACTCGAACATACGCTTACCCAGCCCTATACTCTGTACATGGGTCGAACTGTTTTCCAGCAGGCGGTCGTAATAATTGCGCACAAAGCCCGTGCACGATCCGCTTGGCCCTACCACATATCCTTCACCTGCAAAATCACCAACAAACTTCTTCGCAACCGATTTTGCTTCGTCCCAGTATCCCGCATTGAAGGCAGGTTGCCCGCAGCAGGTCTGCTTGGCATTATAACTCACCTCGCAGCCCAGCTTCTCTAAAACTTTCACCATATTCATCCCCGTTTGCGGATATAGTTGGTCTACAAAGCAAGGTATGAACAGTTGTACTTGTATCTTATCACTCATCGTCTCTACTTATTCAGATTGCGGTTAAATTGTATCATTTTCAGCGCGGTCACGGCTGCTTCTTCTCCTTTGTGCCCATGCGGGCCGCCCAGTCTTTCCCATGCCTGTTCTTCAGTATCCAGTGTCAGTACGCCGAATATTACAGGTGTGTCCAGTGTCACATTCAGTTGGGTAATGCCCTCCGTTACGGCCTTGCATACGTATTCAAAATGAGGTGTACCTCCACGTATCACGGCACCAAAGGCTATTATGGCTTCAGCATCAGTCAGGTCTGCCACCTGCTTGCAGGCGAAAGGAAGCTCAAAACTACCGGGCACGGGCTCTTTGTATATCAGCTCAGCATTATGTTGCTGTAATACTCGCTCCGCGCCGGCTATCTGCTCGGCCACTATTTTATCATTCCACTCTGTGAATACGATAGCCACCTTTGCATTGGCCAGGCTTGCCAACCCCGATGTGTCTTGTAATGATATGCTATTTTGCGACTGTGCCATGGATAAAAAAATCCCCCTTTCAGCCCGTAAAGGTAAAAAGGGGAGTTGAATTATATAAAGTAATAATTGTTTAATCTATTACCCCTACACGAGCTAAGTGGCGGTCAATGTCTTGTCCTACCTGCGTACGGGCGTATTCTTCTTTAATGGTCTTGTATGCTTCTTTTGCTTTGTCAGCCTGGTCGTTCATCTCGTATGCCATACCCAGGCGGAACAGGTATATCGGTGTGATAGCCTCGTCACCTTTGTTGCCTGATGCTTTTTTGTAGTACTCTATACCTCTATTGATGTCGCCTTTTTCCATGTAAGCGTCACCCAGCGCACCCCATGATGAGTAGCTCAGTAATGATCCTTTACCGTCAAAGTCTTTCAGGTATTTAATAGCATTGTCAAACTCACCTTTGTGCAGGTAGCAAACACCTATGTAGTGGTCGCACAGGTTAGCCGTAGGCGTACCGCTGAATTTCTTCTGTACTTTCAGGAAACCCGGGTGCTCTGCGTTACCGTTCAGTGCCAGGTCAAAAGAGTCTACCTCCAGCATGCGTTGTGCCCATGCCACAGTTGTAGCCGCCTTTTCTACTCGTGGTGCCTGGTATAGTTTCAGGTAAGCCAGTCCGCCTACCACTACCACCAGCACAACAGTTGCTATTGTATTGATGCGTTTTTTATTAGCCTCATATTTTTCCATCAGGTTATCCAATGGATTCTTTTCTTGCGTCGTTGCCATAAGTTATCCTTACAGGTTTTGTATCGTTTTTGTGTGGAATAATTATTAATCTGTAATAAAGGGGTAATCGTCTTCTACGTATATGTCTTTGAATACTTCGCTGTCATCAGGCCATGGACTCTCCTCTGCAAAGTCAACACTTTCCTGCACTTCCATTTTCACCTTTTCGTTGATCTGCTCTATCTCGTCTTCTGTTGCCCAGCCATTATCTATAACGGTCTTCATCACAACATTTATCGGGTCCTTCTCCTTATACTCTTCTACCTCTTCCTTGGTACGGTATTTAGCGGGGTCACTCATAGAGTGTCCGCGGTAGCGGTATGTATTGATGTCCAGCAGGGTAGGGCCGCCTTTTTCACGCGCACGCTTCACGGCACGCTCAATAGCCACGTGTACATCTTCACAGCTCATACCGTCCACACTGTCTGCGGGCATATCATAGCCATCAGCCAGGCGCACGATCTCCAGTGTCTTACTGGTACGCTCTACAGATGTACCCATTGCGTATTTATTGTTCTCACAGATAAATACTACCGGCAGCGACCACAGCATAGCCATGTTGAAAGCCTCGTGCAGGATACCCTGCCTTGCGGCGCCATCTCCAAAAAAGCAGATGGTCACACGGTCGTTACCGTTGTATTGGTCTGCCATGGCAATACCCGCACCCAGGCCTATCTGCCCGCCTACGATACCATGACCGCCGAAGAATCTCTTCTCTTTGCTGAAGAAGTGCATACTGCCGCCCTTGCCTTTGGTACAGCCGGTAGCTTTACCATACAGTTCAGCCATACACTCTTTCGCCGAAATACCTTTAGCTATTGCCAGCCCGTGGTCGCGGTAGGCGGTGATGATATTATCGTCATCGCGTATCGCCGTCATCGTTCCGGCAGCTACGGCTTCCTGGCCTATATACAGGTGGCAGAAACCACGTATCTTCTGCATACCATACAGTTGCCCGGTCTTTTCTTCAAAGCGGCGCATCAATAGCATGATCTCATACCAGTATAAATATGTCTCTTTACCGAATGGAGTCTTCTGCACTTGAATGTTTAAATTTGTGCGAAATTATAAAATAATTCGCTCGTTTCTGTTTGAAAAGCCTAAAGAAAATAACATTAGCTCAATTCCGCAACTATTCTGCGGCAAGTTACGCATTTTCTGCCCGTATTACCTGCATTACAGGCGCCAATGGCAGCGGAAAAACTAATCTCCTCGATGCTATATATTATTTATGTTATACGAAGAGCTATTTCTCTGCTTATCAGCAAAATACAGCACAACAGGGTACCGATGGCTTCAGCGTCCGGGGCGAATTTCACCACCCCGACCACCCCGAAACCATAGCCTGTAAGTGGCAGCAGGGCAAAAAAGAGATACAGGCCAATAATGTGGAATATGATAAAGTGACCGACCACATAGGCAAATACGCAGCAGTAATGATAGCCCCCGACGACCTGGAACTGCTCAACGGCGGCAGCGAGCAGCGTCGCAAATGGGTAGACAGTATCCTCTGCCAGACCGATAAGGACTATATGGAGGCACTGGTACAATACCAGCGGGTGTTACTGCAACGCAACGCCTGGCTGAAACAGGAAGCCGCCAAACCACGCAATAACTTCACCGAACTGGAATTTTACGATAGCAAACTGGCCGCCGACGGTACTTATATATATCAGCAGCGCGAAAAGTTCCTGCAAAAACTATTGCCCCTGCTGGATAAATACTATCATGAGCTCTCTCACGGCAGGGAAGAGTTGGGCGCCGCCTACAAAACACACCTGCATGCGGCACCAATGGCAGAACTGTTGAAAAAAAGCCTGCCAAACGACCTGCATATGCAGCGCACCCTCAAAGGTATTCACCGCGACGACTGGGATTTTACACTCAATAACCTGCCTTTAAAGCAATTCGCGTCGCAGGGGCAGAAAAAGAGTTTTCTCTTTGCCCTCAAGCTGGCGCAATACTCCTACCTGGAAACAGAACAGGGCAATCTCCCCATGCTCCTCCTTGACGATATCTTCGAAAAACTCGACAACAACCGTATCAAGTCTCTCCTCAATATCATCAAGTCAAACGGTTTCGGGCAGGTCTTTCTTACAGATACCGACAAAGCACGTGTAGCCGAAGCCTTCGGCGAAGCAGAAGTAGGGTATATAGAGGTGTAGATAAGCCCAAATATAAAAAGTACTACAAAATTAGTCTCCCCGAAATGAAATCCCGCCTCAGGCGGGAGGGGGATAGGGGGGCCAACTCGCACAATCCCCCCACGTCATCTCGAACGCATGTGAGAGATCTCCTGAGATGTAGAAGTATTGCCATCCAGGTATTGCGTCCTCCGTTCGTAGAACATTTTTAACTCATCATCAGAATACTGCGCGGTATGAGCCATATCCGCTTTCAGGATGGTAAAAATGGCCTCCACTGTTTTGTCGTCTGCGTCCTCAATATACTGGTGCAGCTGTTGCCTGATGGTACTGGTATTCATGGTATAAATTTAACGAATTTTATCTGATCAATGTTGAAAAACACCTCTCCCCCAAATGAAATCCTGCAAGAGCGAGAGCATCACCTACATTTCCAGCAACCCTGGTGCACCAAACAACTCCACATATTTACCCAGTTCTTTTTCTAATGCTTTACACCTGGTGTACCTGCCCAGCGTTAGCTCTGTTATGGAGTCGTCTTTCATGTGCAGTCTGAGGACGGGTCTTGCATTATCACCGCTATTAGCGATCATAGCCTTCAGCGTTGGTGGCTGTGTTGTTGTGGCTGATCGCACATCTTCCATCCTGATGGTCTCCACCCGTCCCAATCTTTTATACCACCTGCGTACAACTATCTCTTCAGGCGATATGATGGTTAGTTTAATAAAAGGAAGCGAGAGCACACTGAAACCAATAACCAGCGGCACGAACATATATAGGCTGAAAGGCCCTATCATCTGGTGTACGAATATCAGGAACACAACAATCTGCAACCCCGTCCACCAGGGTGGGTAGCCAAATACTTTTACATGTTCGTTCTGTTTGAGGCTCATATTGCTGCGTGTGCTTGTGATAAAAGTACGCTTAATATCTTCATTTTTTTGTCAGGTGTCAATGTAGTTTATCAACCATCACCCCCCTCCCTCCATTTTCCCTATATTAGCACATGCTCATAAGAACAATAGCAGCAATACTCATCGTATGTATATCCTTAGGTTGTCAGTCAGGTCCGCCGCAAGAGGATGGTACATTCCGCAAAAACGAACTGGTAGAACTTACAGACCTGGATACAACTATCAGGCTGAATATCCACTATGCTACCACCAACAATTTTACCGGCGTACAGGTGTATAAAGAGGCGCGGGCTTTCATGCAGCGCCCCGCAGCTGAGGCATTGGTGGAAGTGAGTAAGGCGCTCAAGCCCTTAGGTTACGGACTCGTGGTATTCGATGGTTACCGCCCGTGGAGCATCACCAAATATTTCTGGGACATTACACCCGAAGAAAATAAAAAGTTCGTGGCCGACCCGCAGAAAGGCTCTGTACACAACCGCGGTTGTGCGGTCGACCTGACATTGTACACAATAGAAACAGGTGAGGAAGTAGATATGCCCGGCGAATATGATGAAATGACCGAACGGTCGTACCCCAACTATGATGGCTGTACACCACTGCAAAAGCAGAACCGCGATCTGCTCATCAGCACTATGCAGCAGCATGGTTTTAAAGTTTATCCATACGAGTGGTGGCACTTCGACTATAAAGACACCAAACACTATGCTATCTCAGATATCCCTTTCAGCGAAATAGAGTAGAGTTTTGTTCCGCAGGGGTCTTCGGCACGAGACCCCTGCAGAATTTCCAACACTCGTTTAAGTTTATAACTTAAATGAGTAATGAAAAGCAGGTTTCTAACCGGCATCAGATATTCTTCAGCTATATCAATGTATTGCGGGCACAGTCCTGCGTTCATTCATGAGCGATGATGAGACGGAATTACAAAATGTGTCTCCCCGAAATGAAATCCCGCCCTAGGCGGGAGGGGGGATAGGGGGACTGCCCACACCCCCAACACTCGTTTAAGTTTATAACTTAAATGAGTAATGAAAAGCAAGTTTCTAACCGGCAGCAGGTATTCTTCAGCTACATCAATGTATTGCCTGACACAGTCCTGCGTTCATGAGCGATGATGAGAAGGAATTACAAAATGTGTCTCCACGAAATGAAATCCCGCCCCAGGCGGGAGGGGGATAGGGGGACGGCCCAAACCCCAACACTCGTTTAAGTTTATAACTTAAATGAGTAATGAAAAGCAGGTTTCTAACCGACAGCAGATATTCTTCAGCTGCATCAATGTATTGCCGGACACAGTCCTGCGTTCATTCATGAACGATGATGAGAAGGAATTACAAAATGTGTCTCCCCGAAATGAAATCCCACCCCAGGCGGGAGGGGGATAGGGGGACGGCCCAAACCCCAACACTCGTTTAAGTTTAAAACTTAAATGAGTAATGAAAAGCAGGTTTCTAACCGGCATCAGATATTCTTCAGCCTCATCAATGTATTGCGGGCACAGTCCTGCGTTCATTCATGAGCAATGATGAGAAGGAATTACAAAATGTGTCTCCCCTTAAGGGGGATAGGGGGACAACGCAGCCGACCGAATTGCCATTCCATAAAATGCAACAGCAACCGTTCATTAGCACATAAAAATAAATTTTATAAAATCAATAAAATAACGTATGTTTGTTGTTGTAATTGCAAATGTAATTACGGAAGTGCCGCTCGTGCGGCATGTACTAAATAAAACAAAAAACGCTACATCATCGACCATCTATGATCTACTATCCACAATCCACCATCAAAAATCCAATATCTATTATCTAACATCTAAAACCCAAGACAACCATGAAACCCCAACATGCCACATTCATCCTCCAGATGATAAAACACGGAGACAAACTGCGCGCCTACAAGGCAGCATACCCCAAAGCAAAAGGACAGTCAGCAATCAAAGCGGCGGAAAGGCTGTTGCGGCAGCCGCATATAGCAGAGGAGATACAGAATGTTGTACACGACATACGCAGCGCTACTATAGTTGAGACCTATAAGGTCATGCAGCAGGAGCAGCAGGTACGTATCCTCAGTGTGATGAAAAAACGCGAGATACTCAACCAGATAGCCACCTGCGAAATGAAAGTAGGCCGCTGGATAAAAGACGAAGACGGCTACCGTATGGTTTACCAGGACCCAAGCCCGCGCGACATCATCCATGCGATAGATAAGGACACGAAACTGGAAGAAGCCTGCAACCGCATGAGGGATATAACAGACATAAAACTCTCCCGTTACGACATCTACATTGATGGCCGCCCCTGCGATAACCCCAATGCCCCCATCAACCCCGATATTCCCACCGGCCTCATCATGCTCCCAAAAAAGAAACATGCGAGCTCCTTCCCCACCGTTGCGAGGAACGAAGCAATTAGGGAAGGTGGCACGAGTGTAGCGAGTGACGGAAGGGTTGACGAGGGTTATTCTGAAGCCGAACAAATTTCAAGTGAATTTTCCGGAAACCCAAAGGAACAAAATAAGGATAATTCCCCCTTTGAAGGGGGTACGCCGCAGGCGGGGGGGATGTCCACTCGTGAAGGGCAAACACTCGCACCGGATTTAATTTTAAATGATAATTCCGGCAACAAAAAGAAACAAAATATAGATAATCTCCCCTTTGAAGAAGGTACGCCGCAGGCTGGGGAAATGTCCACTCGCGAAGGACAAATACTCGAACATGAAACACCCACTTGCGAGCCTTTGCGTCTCAGCGTCTCTGCGGTTGCCCTGGCATATTCCGGGGTTAAAGAATACGACTACCTCCACCTCAAAAAACAACACCTGGCAGAAAAACAACAACGTACCGATGCCGACCCCATGTCGGAGAGCTTTTATAAAAACTTTACCCGCGAGCGCGACGCGGCACCATATCCTGATGTGTATACTGATGAAGAAGCAGAGGCGATAAAAAACGACCCTGACAGGGAACAAAAGGAAACAAAAAAGCACCCTTACTGCGGCAAAATGTACTTCCCTGAAAAAACACCACAGCCCGGCGATGATATAACAGGAGTTGATGATTAGCTTTTTAAAAGATAGTTCAATGTTAAAAATCTCCGTTTCATTGTATCAGCACAACTAATTTGCAGATAGCTTGTTATGTATGTATAACTTTGTAAAAACCTCAGGAAATGACTAAAAAACAGGTCGTAGTATTGGGTGCCGGTTTCGCCGGATTGCAGGTAGCACGTAAGCTCAATGCACGCTATTACGAGGTAACACTCATCGACCAGTACAACTTTCACCAGTTCCAGCCATTGTTCTACCAGGTGGCTACTGCCAGGCTCGAGCCGAGTTCCATATCTTTCCCTTTACGTAAGGTATTCCAGCGCAAAAGGAATGTGCATGTGCGTATTGCCAAAGTAGAAAAGGTAGATACGCAGGCACAGGTAGTACATACCGGCGATGGCGATTTCGCCTATGATTACCTGGTGGTGGCTACAGGCTGTACGTCCAACTTTTTCGGTAATAAGAATATTGAGCAATATGCATATCCTATGAAGTCGACAACTGAGGCCATTGCATTGCGCAACCGTATCCTGCTCAATTACGAAGAGGCGTTGAATGCTACGCCTGAGCAACTGGCGGGCATTATGAACATAGTCATTGTTGGTGGTGGCCCTACAGGTGTGGAGCTGGCAGGCTCACTTGCTGAAATGAAATCGAAGATACTACCCAAAGACTATCCTGATATGGACTTCAGTAGCCTGGGTATATATCTTTTAGAGGGGCAGGGCAGTACACTCGCAGCCATGAGCGATAAGGCGCAGGAAACCTCTCAGCGCTACCTGGAACAGATGGGCGTCAACGTATGGACCAATACCATTGTGGAAGATTACGACGGAAGGACCATAACCATGAAAGATGGTCGCACCATTGAGTCGCATACCATGATATGGGCGGCGGGTGTAAAAGGCAACGTGCCGGAAGGCATCCCTGCAACTGCTGTTGTAAGAGGCAACCGTATCAGCGTAAACCAGCAGAATATAGTAGATGGTACAAGCAATGTCTTCGCTATCGGCGATATTGCTTATATGGAAAATGAGGCATGGCCCAAGGGGCATCCGCAACTGGCAAACGTAGCTGTCAACCAGGCCAAAACATTGGTTAAGAACCTGGATAGGTTAGCCATTGGCAAGCCAATGATACCTTTTGTGTATAAGAATCCCGGCACAATGGCAACCGTCGGTAAAAGCAAGGCCGTGGTTGATCTGCCCTTTATGAGTTTTACAGGGCTCATAGCATGGCTGTTCTGGATGTTCCTGCACCTCATGTTGATATTGAGTGTCAAAAGCAAACTGTTCATCTTTATTAACTGGGCCATTAGCTACTTTACAAACGATACCACGCTCAGGTTGATACTGCTACCCACACGCAAGCAGGTAGAACTCACAAAAGACGGGCATCGTTAGTCTGTGCTGATGTAGCGTACCAATGCTCTTTTGGCAACCGGTAGCAACGTCTCGTTCAGCGGTACTTCCAGTTTGCTTTCTATAAAGTACACAGCCGGGTTGGGCAGCTTCCTGATGGTGCGTATCAGTTGAGCTTTTATGTGCTCGTAGGTAATGGCTAAGTTCTTTCTGAAACGGTCGATGTATTCCATCTTAACGGTCTTGTACCTGGTGTCTTTATGTTGCAGGTGGCTGATGGTGAAGTTGTATACCTGTACTTCGTTCTGCTCCCTGTAGCGCAGCAGCATATAACCCTCGTTCTTGTACAGGGGTACTATGCCAACGGGTTCAATGTGTAATTGTTGTTCTACCTGTTCATATATACCGGTGCCATCATCAATCACACCCTTCATGCGGTCTATCGCATAGGTCACTATTTGCTCCAGTTCTGCCATTATAGCATCATCCTGCAGCATTTCGGTATATACCAGTTGCAGTCGCTCCATGTCCAGTTTGCTGAGCTCTTTGGGGAATTGGTTTTGCAGCAACTGTTTGTTGTCCCTGAAGCTGGTCAGGTTGCGGTAGTGGAAGATCACATCACCCAACTGGGGGTAAAGCCTGTTGGTGCTGAAGTACTTGTTAACATCCTGGAGGTAAGCCAGCAGCCTGTATTTCTGCAGCTCAAAGTCAATATAGCCATCCAGGAACCATGTTTCGCTGAGTGCCATAAGCTGTTGTTTTTGGGTTACCCTAATTTACGAATAAATCACATAATTAGCATCTGCCCAGTAAGTTATGACACAAAAATGTATCTATTTTAACACTGTTTCTATAGTTATCGGGTTGCTGAGCGTAAAGTGGATGGGGCACTTGTCTGCTATTTGCAGCATGCGTTTAGTTTGCTCCTCGTCCAGGTTGCCGGTCATGGTCACCTCTTTCCTGAAATGGCTTGTTCGTGTTGCTTTGTCTCTTTCGTAGGTTACTACTATTGAAACACTGTCCAGTGGCCACTCTTTACGGTCGGCATACATACGCATGGTAATGCAGGAGCAGGCTCCGAGTGAAGATGCCAGCAGCTCTCCCGGTGCAAACCCCAGGTTCTGCCCGCCATCATCTATGGGCTCATCAGCTACAATGTCATTATTATTTGACGAATGGATACGTGTGATATATTTATCTTTACCTATTGTAGACGTCGTTTGTCTCATGTTTATGCTTTTAAACTCTATATTTAATAGTAATTGTTGATATTTGCGCCAAGATACTGATTGGCGAACATTAATTGAAAATAGATAATCAGAAGCGTACTATATGTTACATACGTTACACCCCGAAGAGTGGGTAAGTAAATATGCGGATAAGCTGTATGCATTTGCCAGGGCCAGGGTATCTTCAGATGAAGTGGCGCAGGATATTGTGCAGGATACTTTCCTAAGTGCATGGAAAGGGAAAGATGGCTACAGGGGCGAAGCATCTGAACAGAGTTGGTTATATACTATATGCCGCAATAAGATCACAGACCACTACAGGAAGGCTGCAAACTCATTGCAACAACTGAGTATGGAGGATACCGGTAGCGACCTGTTCAGCGATACAGGACACTGGACACAAGATACTGTACCTTCAGAGTGGCATACTTCATCAGCGCGTGTTGAGACAAAGGAGTTTTACCGTATACTTAATGAATGTAAAGAACGGCTGAAGGAATTGCAAAAGGCGGTTTTCGTTATGAAATATATGGATGATATGGATTCGGACGAGATCTGTAAGATTCTTAATATTACATCGTCTAACTATTGGGTATTGATTCACAGGGCGAAGCTGCAGTTGCGTGGTTGCCTGGAACAAAATTGGTTTAAATAGTAAGTTATTACAGGTTATGATTGGTATGATAAGTTGCAAAGAGGCTTCTTACCTGACTTCTAAAAAGGAGGAGGGGAAGATATCTTTAGCAGAGCGGTTGAAACTGGCCTTTCATTTAATGATGTGCAGGTTTTGTAAGATGTTTGACAAACAAAATACCTTTATCGCCCACCACGCTAAGCAAATGGAAGATGCACTGGCAGACGGTAATGAGGTCTTGCTACCCGAAACCGTAAAACAGCGAATAAACGATTCAATGAATTGAATATAGGGATGACTTTAGTATAAGTATTTGAAAAGCAGCTGATTGGCTGCTTTTTTGCTTTTTTGAGAAAAAAATGTCTGCAAATTGTAAGGTTGCGGTAATGCCATCGTCATATATGATGCCTTTACCTCTGTTTTTCGAAGTTTTTTGTAACCAAAACGAATAATGTATGAAAAAAAGAGTCTTTACTATTACAGCAGCTACCTTACTGCTAACAGCATTGTTTGTGCAGTCTTGCAAGGACAAGACCAGCACAACGACAACACCAACCACTACCACACCATCTGAGTTCGTAGCGGATGATAATACATTCAAAGGTTTTGAAAGCTGGACATTGACAGCAACCAAGAATGGAGTAGACCCGGCTATGTTGAAGACCGCGCATGCTGGTGATGATTCAACCTCTGTCAGGAAAATATACTTTGGCAATTCAGCCGTAACCCGTGAAAATGGTGAGTTCCCGGTAGGTACCATAGTGTCAAAAATTACCACATGGCAGGGCAATGGCGGTGGAAGTATGATCACAGCTATGGCCAAGAGGGGAAACAACTTTGACGCCGGTGGCAATAACTGGGAGTACTTTGTACTGAATGCTGATGGCTCTATACTGGTTGATAATGGCACCACTATGCGTGGGGCAAACCTGATGAATGGCGCTTGTAAGGGATGTCATGCCGCAGCATCAGCAACCGACTATATTTTTACCAAGTAATAAACTTAAGGGGTTCAACTATATGGGTGGGCATTTTGCCCGCCCTTTTTATTTTAGTGCTGTTTTATGGTTTAGCCTCTAAATACTATTTTTGCTTTCAAAATCGATTACCCTGTATGAATTATCCGGGCTTTAAAGGCAAAATTCAGATAGCAATAGCTTTTGCGGCATTATTCACCACAACTACATCATACGCTCAGCGAGGGGCAATAGAGGTAAGCCTTGGCGGTGGTTTGAGCGTAAATGGTAATCCCGGCGAAAATATGGTTTATACCGGTAGTAAAATGACCCTGAACTATTCCAGCGCTTTCAATGTCTCGTTCAACCCACACAGAAGTGTATCCATAGGTCTTGAAGCACGTATGATGGAGCTGTCACGTAAATCGCCTCATACAACTTATCCTACTTACTTAAAGACAACAATAGGCGGAGACAACCGCAGGTTTGTATATGCAAAAGCACTTACCTCAGCCGCATTGCTTGTAAACGGCAAACTTAATATGCAAAGGGGGTACGCATATGGTGGTGCTGCGTTAGGTTATGGTATTTCTAACCATGATTCAAAGTCTTTTGATACCACAAAGGTATCGTACAGGGCTCCTGCAGGAGGAAAAGGAGTGCTGTGGGGGCTGCAGGCAGGATATGTATATGGCTTAACACAGGTATTGGCTGTATACGCTGATGTGGCAATGAGAAACTACTCACTTAGCTATGATGCAGGTGCGCCTGAGGTACGTCCATATGAAGACCTGAAGTATAACATAACTGCTTATACATTGACTGCTGGACTGAAGATCAGGATCATGCCGCATTACCAGATGCAGAATGACATTCCGCCAATAAGGGGCAGGGGACGTAGTTATAAGCCTAAAAGAATAAGGGCGCCGAGAAGGTAAGCACTTATGCTTCCTGTTGTTCCTGGCTTTTCTTTCTTACCCACAACAGCATGATGAGGCCTGTTATTACCAGAACGGTAGAGATGATCTCTGCCTGTGTTGGGTGAATAAAGCCAAGGTCGTACTTAAAATTGACCCTTATCTTTTCTACAAAGAAGCGTTCCAGCCCGTTCATGATCAGGTATATGCCGAATAGTTGCAGCGGATACTTCATGCGTGTACGTAAGGCCCATAATATGCCAAACAATACCATGCATGCTGCAAACTCATATATAGGTGTAGGGAATACACTTACAGGCAATACACCGCAATAAGAGCCCGTGCAGCCTTGTATCAGCACGCCATCATGGTTCACGTTGTGTGCATAGTTCATACCGTAAAGCCAGTCCGGCAGCCATGATGGTGCGGGTGCGTATATGTGCGGAATGGTAAGTATGTCTTTGTATCGTGCGGATACACGAGCGGCAACTTCTGCAAACTCGCTCTGCATAGCCAGGTGCAGTGTGCCATCAGGGTTAGTGATATATGCACTGTTGAAGATACCCCAATCACCGTCTCCTGCAAAGTGACAGCCCAGCCTGCCCAGCCCATATGCCAGTATCAAGCCCGGCGCGGCGGCATCGCATAGGTGCACGAACTTTATATTGTGCTTACGGGAGTAGAAATAGAGTGATATGGTAGCTACAATCAGCCCTCCATAGAATGTAAGCCCGGAAGATGAGAATAGGTTCCCTATCGGGTCTTGAAGGAATTGGTCCCATGTTTCAAAAGCATTGAATATTTTGGCGCCGGCCATACCTGATACAGCTGCTATGAGTAATATCTCCAGTGCTCTCTGGTGAGGATGTGTTGTTACTTTACGTAGTTCAGGTTTTGGTAGTTGTTGCTTTTTCTTTTCAGCAAGTTTCAGGTTCATAAGAATGATACCCCCGATAACAGCCCCAAGGTAGCTTCCCTTCATGGAGAATACATAACCAAGTGGGTCCGGAGAGACCTCTGCTATATGTCCGAAAATACCGCCGACCTTAAAGCCTATGAGCAGGCCGGATACAAACGACCATATGAGTTCGCTTTTAGTAACCGGTTTACCAACCTCAATTGTTGAGAAAGTAGGGTGGAGCAAGCCAAGCGCTTCCTTGCGTTTGAGCTCAAGGGAGAGTGTCCATGCTGCGGCCAGGAAAGCCATTGCGACAAAAAAACCAAAGGTCTTGAATATACTCAGCCACTCGGGCATGTCTGTGCCTGTAAGGCTCTGTAACAAATACTGAAAATCGGGATACATAAATCGTGTGTAAAACTAATAAAGTTGAGCTTTTGAAAAGCATTAAAGCTCTATTGTTTAAGAATAGCTTAACGCATTATGGTATTTGTTCAATTATTGCCAACGTGTGTTTTATCATGTCTTCAATATCTGCATCTATATTTCTTGACATGGTATTGCTGATTCTATTGTTGACAGCCGTGCTTATGGAGCAGCAATTGTGCCCCAGAACTTTGCCCAGTCCATAGAGTGCGGCAGTTTCCATTTCAAAGTTGGTGATACGTAGGTCGCGGGTGTTGAATGTGGCAAGTGCATCCATAAGGTAAGGATATACCATCTGCCCCCTGATAGTACGCCCCTGGGGACCATAGAAACCCGGGCAGGTAACAGTTATACCGTGAACGTAACCCGCTGCAAAATGTTTTCGTAACGCAATTGAGCCTTCTGCAATGTATGGTATGATGGAGCTGCCTGAAAGGCGCGTATGTTGCATGAAACTATCCATGATGAACCGTTCATCTGCGTTGATGTCATACCTGTAATAATGGAGCAGGTTATCTAACCCGATACCATATGCGGAAGTGATCATACTGCCTGATGGTACATCTGCCTGCAAACTACCACATGTTCCAAGCCTGATAATGGATAAAGTACGTTTTTGTGGTTGAATTGTTCGGGTGGTAAAGTCAACATTTGCCAGTGCATCCAGTTCATTCATTACAATGTCCATATTGTCAGGACCGATGCCGGTACTTACTACAAGTACCTGTTTTTTACCCACGAAACCTGTATGACAAACGAACTCCCTGTGCGATGATCTGTGGGTTATCCTGTCGAAATATTTTGAAACGACAGGCACCCTTCCGGGGTCACCAACGGTAATAACAGTATCGGCAAGATGCTGCGGAGCTATGTCCAGGTGATATATGTTGCCTTTTTGTGTTATCAATAGTTCCGCATCGCCCAATTGACGGGGATTATGACGTTCCATGATTTTATTTTTAGCTGTTGTAAAGAAACGATTTTTTACTACATTTGCAATCCACTTAATGGTCACGTGGCCGAGAGGCTAGGCAGAGGTCTGCAAAACCTCGTACAGCGGTTCGAATCCGCTCGTGACCTCGGAAAGGTCCTCATAGGTATTTACTTATGGGGACTTTTTGTTTTGAGTAAGTTTTTTAAGGTTATATAAAAGAACAAAGGGCTTCCTGCAGCAGGAAGCCCTTTGTTCTTTTATCGATCATTCAGATATTGACTACCTGGCTTTTGCAGACATCATCTGAAGTTGCGCTTCCAGTTCGTTTGATGTAGTGGTATCTCCACTTTGTCGTGCTACCTGAGATAACGTGCCGACGATCTGCATCTCACGTTTTACATCGTTCAGCATACTTCCGCCTTTCTGCTCTTCTTTCAGCGTCTCGTAGTAGTTAAGTTCGTCTGATGCGTTTTTAGCCAGCTTCATCGTCATTTCTCTACCTGTTTCAATATCACCAATGGTGTAATAACCAATAGCCATATAGTATGCTGTAACATCATAGTGGTATGAACTTTCAGAAATGCCGTTCTTCACCTTGTCCATCAGCTCTTTCGCTTCTTTCTTCCTATCTCTTGCAGCCAGCTCCATAGCTATCCTGCTGCTGTTCATCCTGTATGCGGCAAACATGAGGCGGTTCTTCTCGTCGAAGTACACATCGTTGCGCTCTGCATTACCCCATGTGTAAGTGTTCATAAACAGGTCGTAAGACTTGTCTACGTCAATGCTGCCTCTTTCGCCCATCATAGCCGTGGTCCTGTCTGTTTGCTTGTATGGCAACAGGCGTAACACCACACCTTCCAGCCTCATGTAATCATCCATGCCGATATAGTTATCGCCCGGAAGACCCGCACTGAAGTAGATAGGCCTTTCCCATCCTTCAGCCGCTATTGCAGCTATGATGTTCATAGCCGCAAGGTCATCTTTGTAGGCTATGTCTTTAGGGAATGTGAACTTCATTTCAGTACTGATGTAGTCAGTATCGCTAGGGGCGGCAAAGCCCTTGGCTACTATTTCTTCTTTAGTAAGTGGTGGCAGGAAGAAGTTTTTCGATGGCAGGAAGTTTTCCCTGCTACCGTCAGACATCTGAACTTTAGCGTCAGGGTTATCTGATATAATGAAATTACATATTTCGCCAAGGTTGAAGTACCTGTCTGCAGGTATCTGCGGCGATTTGATGTAACGCATGTAGTTTCTCCTGTCTCCGAGGAAATGCTCTTTCTTCCATACCATAGGTACAGGCATAGCGTCGTTTATCCTGTTGCCTAACTGGTCTATGTACCAATCGATACCCAGCAGGCTCATGTTGATAACGCGCACGTCTGTCCTGAATCCTTCTACTTCCTGCATGTACCAAAGCGGATATGTATCATTATCACCAAATGTGAAGAGGATACCATTTGGCGCACACGAGCTCAGCACGTTGGTGGCTGTAGAACGCGCCAGTGTTTTGTTGGAGCGGTCGTGGTCGTCCCACTCTTCGCTGGCCATAAGTGCAGGAACCGCAGCCAGGCAAAGTACAACAGCCAATACACTGCCCGGATTGCCTTTCAGGAACTTCTGGAACCATTGGTTGACCATGAGTACGCCTAAGCCTATCCATATGGCAAATGCATAAGTAGAGCCCGCAAACGCATAATCCCTTTCACGTGGTTGCAATGGCGACATATTAAGGTATATGGCCGTTGCGATACCGGTGAAGAAGAATAGTACCAGCACTGTAAATCCGTCCCTGTTGTTCCTGTTGTATTGGTATATCAAACCAATAACACCAAGAATGAACGGCAGTAAGTACAGTTGGTTGCGTGAAGGAGTGTTCTTGTATCCATCGTTGTAGCCTTCAGCAGTACGTGCGTCTATATCTCCTCTGCCGAATATGTTCTGATCGACGAACTTGATACCGGATATCCAGTTACCGTTTTTGGGGTCACCTTGTCCTTCTATATCATTCTGACGACCGGCATAGTTCCACATGAAGTACCTCCACCACATCCAGTTGATCTGGTAGTTGAAGAAGTAGTTGAAGTTGTCTGCATTTGTAGGCGCTTCGTTTTGGGCCAGACCAAGGTACTGCCTGTAGAAGCTGATGTGTCCGGGGTCGTTATAATCCCATATACGAGGGAAGAAACGCTTGTCGGCATTGTCAAATACAGGTTCAATTTTGTTGCCTACTGATTCGTAGAAGTCTTTTCCGTCTTTTGTAGAGCGTATATATCTCTGGCCTGTTACTTTATAGTCGATCGGCCTTTTGTCAAAGTCAGGGCCAAACAGTAATGGCTGAGAGCCGAACTGCTCACGCTGGATATATGATACCAGGCTGATGGCGTTGTCAGGGTTGGTCATATCAATAGGCGTATCTGCCCTGGAACGTATCAATGGTGCCAGGTAACTTGAGAAGCCTATGATGATAAATATCAGGCAAAGCATACCTGTATGTGCCAGGTACCAGCCCTTACGTTTAACGAATATCAATGCCCATGCAAGTGCCGCTACCAGCAGTGCAATGAATACAAATGCTCCTGTATCGAAAGGCATGCCCATGCTGTTGACCATAAACAGGTCGAGTTTAGAGGCCAGTATCGGTAATCCCTGAAGTACACCGAACTGTATCAGGCCAAGCAAAGCACAACCTATAAGGAAAGCGATGAATGTACCGAATGAAGTAACATCGTACTTCCTGAAATAGTACACCATTGTAATGGCAGGTACAGCCAGTAAGTTCAGTAAGTGTATACCTACAGACAAGCCCATCATGTATGCAATGAATACCAGCCACCTGTCGGCACCCGGCTCGTCGGCCACGTGCTCCCATTTCAGGATAGCCCAGAATACCAGTGCAGTAAAGAAAGAAGATGTGGCATATACCTCTGCCTCAACGGCAGAGAACCAGAAAGTATCTGAGAATGTATAAGCGAGCGCACCAATAAGGCCGGCACCCATGATCATGATCATCTGGTTCGTATCCGGCTCACCTTCCCTGCCTATTACCAGCCTGCGGGCAAAGTGTGTAATGGTCCAGAACAGGAAGAGGATAGTCAATCCGCTTGCAATGGCAGACCATGCGTTCATCATCATGGCTACATTGTGTGTGTTTGAGCCTGCCAGCAGACCAAACAACCGCTGTATCATCATAAAGAGCGGTGCACCCGGAGAGTGACCGACTTCTATTTTATGAGCACAGGATATGAACTCGCCGCAGTCCCAGAAACTGACGGTGGGTTCCATTGTTACGAGGTAAACGGTTGTGGCTATGAGGCCCGTAATCCAACCAACAAGGTTATTTACTTTGGTAAAATTCATGCAAGAATAGTTTGACAGGCAACAAAAATAGAAAAATACAGTTATGCACCTAACCGCATTTTACAAATTAACATAATTCTATTATTTTATTGCGAGACGCTAAAGATACGTTAATGCTATATAATGAGATGGTTGAGGTTTTTCAGCCTGTCGGGCGGGATAATCTGCGCCAGTTGTATCTCGGGCAAATTGCGTAATTCGTCCGTTATTTCCCTGGCCTCAATGTCAGCGGTAGGGCTGCATATTAACCACAGGTAATCCAGTTGTTTTATTTCAGGCAGCAATGCTTTTTTTTCACTTCTCAATTGGTACAATAAATGTTTGGAGCTACTGTAAGGCACTTCAAACTGGTAGAAAGAAAAATAGTGCACCTGGTCTTTGGCCGGTTTGTATTCCAGGTCATATTCCGGTTCGCGAATGAAATCAAAGTCAAATTCACGATTGACGGCCCAGCAAAAGCGGTATCCGGGCATGGCGCTACCTATACCTATCATGGCGGTATCTGAGAAGAAATCCTCAGTTGCGCCACTCATATCCAATACCTGTTTGCCCGACATATGTACAAATTTACAAGAATATTCAGGCGAGGGGCTAATTGTTTTTCACATATTTTTATTCTTTTTCAGAGAAATAACCATAGGGTATTATACATTTGCCGAAGATTACTTTTACTAAACAGTATCTTGGAAGCGTTGCATTATTGCGCACTTCTTCATTTGTAATAATAAATTCATATGGTTGACGTATTGTTGGGTTTGCAGTGGGGTGATGAAGGCAAAGGAAAAATTGTTGATTATCTCGCTGCCGGTTACGACATTATTGCAAGGTTCCAGGGAGGGCCGAATGCAGGACATACATTATATATAGACGGTAAAAAGGTGGTATTGCATACCATACCTTCGGGTGTGTTTCAACCGCATTGCCTGAACCTGATAGGTAACGGCGTGGTGATAGATCCCGTAACACTGAAAAAAGAAATAGAGACCATTGTTGCTCTGCAACCTGACCTGTTGAGCCGCTTATTCATTTCGCAGCGTGCTCACATTATTACGCCTACGCATCGTGCGCTAGATGCAGCATCAGAGGCAGCGAAGGGTAAAGAGAAGATCGGCTCTACATTGAAAGGTATAGGACCGGCCTACATGGATAAAACAGGCCGTAACGGCTTGAGGGTAGGTGATCTTGTAAACGAGGACACTTTCAATACGAAGTATACGAAACTGAAAGAGAAGCACGACGAACTACTTGCTCAATATGAAGAGACGGTTGATATTACAGAATGGGAACAGCAGTTTTACGAGGCTGTAAAGTTCCTGCGTACACTGAATATAGTGAATGCGGAATACTGGCTGGATGATCACATCAAAGCAGGTAAGAAAGTTTTGGCTGAAGGCGCGCAGGGTAGTATGCTTGATATAGACTTTGGTACGTATCCGTTCGTTACATCATCAAATACAATTGCTGCGGGTGTATGCAACGGTTTAGGTGTAGCGCCATCTGCGGTAGGTGAAGTATATGGTATTACCAAGGCTTACTGTACGAGGGTGGGTAGTGGTCCTTTTCCTACAGAGTTGGAAGATGAGACAGGAGAAGCTCTGCGTAAGGCAGGTAATGAGTTTGGCGCGACAACAGGACGCCCGAGGCGTTGCGGCTGGATAGACCTTGTAGCCTTGAGGTATGCGGTAATGCTGAGTGGTGTAACTAAACTGATAGTGACCAAGACCGATGTGCTGGATAGTTTCAATCCGCTGAAGGCAGCTGTGGCCTATATTGCTGACGGTGAGCAGACAAAAGAAATGCCTTATGACCTTTGTAATACAAAAGTTGAGCCTGTATACCATAGTTTTGGTGGCTGGGAAAAGCCTATAAATGATTGCAGTACATATGAAGAAACTCCGGAAAGTTTCAAGGAATACTGTGATTTTTTAGAGGCATACCTGTCAACAAAAATCGCATATATATCTAATGGAACCGGCCGTGATCAGCTACTTCAGAAACTTTCTTGAAAAAAAAGTTTGTATCTAAGAAAAAAATAAGAATTTAGCCGAAGCAATTAAAACATGTTAAGCAATCAAAATAATACGAGTGCTATGAAATCAGAAACACTAACCAGGGCTGAGAGAAAAAGAAATGAGCAGCCCGCTACCTCATCTGTACTGATATCAGTTACAGGGGCATTAACTACAGAACTGTCAGAAGAAGAGACGGCAGAAGAAACAGTTAACCAATTGCTGGAACGAATCATCAATAGTCCGCTTGCGGGTAGGTCAAGGGATGAAGATTTCGATGACGATGATGATGATGATTTTGATGATGACTTCGATGATGATGATTTTGGTGGTGATGATGATTTTGAAGAGTTTGATATGCCGAAGCCAAAACAGGGCGGTGCTAAGAAGAAGGCGAAAGATGATGATGATTTTGAGCTGGAAGAAGACTTCGACGACCTGGATGATTTTGATGATGACGACGACGATGATGATTTTTAAAAGTCCTTTTGACTTTGCAAAGAAATAAAGCAATATATACTATTGCCGAAGGGCAGTGTACAATATTAAAACGTAGAATGCTGAACTGGTCAAGGCCGTTCAGCATTCTTGTTTTCCTGGATAGCAATGGCTACACAGACCAATACAGCAGGTATGAATGTCTTGTAGCGGCAGGGGCTCACACCTCTATTCCCCTGGCAGATGGCTTAAGTGGCCTGTCTGATCATCACGCAGAGCATAAAGATTGGTTGTTCGGGCATATCAACTACGACTATAAGAATAGTATGGAGCCGGCGCTCAGTTCAAAACACGAAACTGTAACAGGTTTTGAAGAACTATCCTTCTTCTGTCCCGAGACGGTTTGTTATATCAATAAGGAGCAGAACGAACTGGTGATAGAAACATTTGCCGGTGATGCCGAAGCTATTTACGAAGCAATTATGCAAGCACCTGATGAATTGCAAACCGATGTTCCTGAAGTAGCATTTAATAAACGTACCACACAAGACAAATACCTGGAGGTGGTCAACCGTCTTCGTGAGCACATAAAAGATGGTGACTGTTACGAGATCAACTACTGCAATGAAAACTATGCAGAGCGGGTAAGCCTTGAACCGTTGAATGCCTTTGCAAAACTGAATAAGATATCAAACGCCCCTTTTGCGGCTTACTACAGGAATAACGAATCTTACATGATGTGTGCCAGTCCTGAACGGTATGTACGTAAAGACGGGGATACAGTCATATCTCAACCTATTAAAGGCACTGCCCGGAGAGGTAGCGACAAGGAAAAGGATGAACTCATCAAACGGCAGTTGAGTGAAAGTGTAAAAGACAGGGCTGAGAATGTGATGATAACAGACCTGGTACGTAACGATCTTGCACGTAGTTGTACAACAGGCAGCATAGAGGTGAAGGAACTGTTTGGTATTTATTCATTTCCGCAGGTACACCAGATGATATCTACAGTGAGTGGTAAACTTGAAGATGGTGGTGCAGTTACTGATGCTATTAAATATTCATTCCCGATGGGTAGCATGACAGGGGCTCCCAAAATAAAAGTGATGCAACTGATAGAAGACTATGAAGACTGCAGGAGGGAGCTGTACTCAGGTACAATAGGGTATATAACTCCTGCTGGAGATTTTGACTTTAACGTAGTTATACGCAGCCTGTTTTATAATGCTAAGAGCGGGTATTTATGCTACCAGGCGGGCGGTGCGATAACCTACGACAGCAGTGCGGAAGCTGAGTGGGACGAGATGCGCCTGAAAGGCTGGGCAATGGAGCGTATATTTTCACCGGAGGGTAAACTGTAGTTTATTCTCTTTCAGTTTTCGTTGGTCTTTTTGCTTCTTTGTATATCTTAGTCAGGAAAATACGACCAATATGCCTGATACTGAGGCCACAACAAAGCCTGTTTTACATTTAAGATACCTGGACTCTGTAAGGGGCATCGCAGCGCTGATGGTTGTTATTTACCATTTTATCAACTGGGACTACAAGGAAAAACTATACATGCAGGTCACCTCCATTGTGTTCAATGGCGCTGATGCGGTATCTTTCTTTTTTGTGTTGAGTGGTTTTGTGTTGTCGTACAAATACCTGGTGTTGAAACATGAGCTTGATATACGGAAGTTCTATATCAATCGCTTTTTCCGTTTATGGCCAGCTTTTTTTGTTACAGTGATCATTAACGCTCTTTACCACCAGCGTGAGTTTATGAGTGTACAAAGGCTACTGGAGGTATTTGTATATAATAAGCATAGGTTTTGGGAAGAAGCAGCATTGATACGCCCCGCATCGCTATACTACGTTCCCGGCTGGACGCTGGTGGTGGAATTGGTGGTGTCTTTCTTTGTGCCGTTTGTTGTGGTGTTGGCGCATAAAAATCCTAAGTACGTGTGGTGGCTGGCAGGCTTTTTCTTCTTTTTTGCTTCGGGTATCATAGGTCTGGGTATGTTCATCAACCATTTTGTATATGGTGTGTTGATAGCCGCTTACTACCTCTTTATTACAAGCGATAAGTTCAAGGAAACCAAAATATTCAAATTCAGGTACCTGGTACTTGCAGCGGCATTCATCCTCTTCTCTGCCCGGCAGATAGAGTATATATTCGGCGCACATTGGTTTTACGATGAGGTGATATATAAGTACCTGGGCTACGACGTGTATTATTTTACAGGCATCGGATCGTTCATCATGCTGGTGTTTATCATCCAGAGCAGGTCAGCGCAAAAACTACTGGAACACAGGATACTCAGGTTCTTCGGCAAGATATCATACGGTATATACCTGATGCACTGGCTGGTAGTAACATGGATATTCGTGAACAGGCAGTGGTTATCATCATATTTTCCCAATGAAAAAACGGCGTTTGTATGCCTGCTGGTGGCCTGCCTTGTTGTGACTATCTTGCTGGCATACATTACTTACCATGCCATTGAGTTGCCATTTATCAAATATGGTAAGCGACTGACCTCCAGGATGAAACCATCGATAATTGTTGCTCCTGAGGAGCCTAAGGGCTGATTTGGACATGTATTGCACGTTATCAGTGCATTATTGAAATAAAATTTTATAGCTACATTGTTTTTTTTCAGGAGTAGTAGTATATTCACGTTAATATGAAGAAAGCATTATTCATCTCAGGAGTTTTGACTATTATGATTGCAGTAATGCAGTCTTGTGCACCAAATCGTAAAATGCCACGTCCGCAAAGGCATCCAACTCCACCTAAGAAGTTTGTATTGCAGCAAACACCTGCTCAACCAACAGGTGAAGTACTGCGTACTGCTTAATTTCCGAAAGGACGTTTATTGCTATTGCCTTGTGTTCAGGGCACCGCATTTACATTGCATGTAGTGTCGGCTAATACATTATCTTTAACCTATGTTTATACGGTTATACCTGCTTTGCTTTGCCTTGATCGTCAGCTACACATCATTTGCTGAAAAGATAGTCAACCCACACGGTCTTGAAAAAAAGGATAAAAACCCTGATTATTACGATGTTGTAGATTTTTACAACAGAATGGCTGCATCACACAGTAACATTAGTGTGTATACTGCCGGGCCAACTGATACTGATGATTCCTTGTTGGTAGTGTATTACTCATCAGGTGGCAAAGTTGATATCCCCGCATGGAAAAAGTCAGGCAAAATCATCGTCCTGATAAATAACGGTATACATCCCGGAGAACCGGACGGTATAGTAGCCAGCATGCAATTGCTTTGGGATATTGCTGAAAAGAAAGTAACAGTGCCTGAAAATGTAGTACTGGCCATCATACCCGTATTTAATATTGGCGGAGCTACAAAGCAAAGAGCTTTTTCCCGGGCTAATCAGAACGGGCCGGATATCACAGGGTTTCGTGGTAATGCGCAGAACCTTGACCTGAACAGGGATTTTATGAAGATGGATGCCCTGGAGACAAGCAGCCTGGTAAAGCTTTTCCAAACACTACAACCTGATATTCTTGTAGATAACCACGTGAGTAATGGTGCGGATTACCAGCATATAATGACCTTGCTGAGCACTCAACACAGCAAACTGGGAGGCCCTATGGGTAAATATCTGAACAGCATCTTTGAACCTGCGTTGTATAAGGATATGAAAAAGCGCGGTTACGACCTGGTGCCATATGTGAATGTTTGGGGTGATACTCCTGATAAGGGTTGGCATACATTTGTTGAGATACCTCGTTTTTTGAGTGGCTATGCAGCAATACAACACATTTATGCTTTTGTAGCTGAAACACATATGCTGAAACCTTTCCAGCACAGGGTAAAGTCGACTTACGCGCTTATGCAGAGCATAATTGGTTTTGCGGGAACAAATGCTGAAGCAATAAACAACACGAGGAAGGAGCAGGCTAAATGGATAGCCGGCAGCAATCGACTTGATCTTGATTGGGCGGTAGATACAACTAAGCCTGTAATGATAGAACTGAAAGGCTATGAAGGTGCAATGAAGCCAAGTGATATATCAGGACAGCCAAGGTTGTATTATGACCGTAGTAAACCCTTTGTAAAACAGGTGCCGTTCTATAACTCATGTACAGCAACGCAAAGTGTGCAAGTGCCTGTTGCTTATGTTATTCCACAGGGGTGGAACAAAGTAATATCAAGACTAAAAGCTAATGGTGTGGAAATACAAAAATTGAAAGCTGACACCACGATGCAACTAACGGTTTATTATATAGCTGATTACCATACAGGCACGCATCCGTATGAAGGGCACTACCTGCACGATAAGGTGAAAGTGCGTGCTGAAAAGAAGACGATGGTACTGAAGAAAGGCGACTATTATATATCAACCAGTCAACCTGCAAAGCGCTATATTGTAGAGGTGTTGGAACCAACTGCTCCTGACGCTTTTTTTGCATGGGGCTTTTTTGACGCTGTATTACAGCAGAAGGAGTATTACAGTGCTTATGTTTTTGAAGACCTTGCAGCAGAAATGCTGAGTAAGGATGCAGACCTGAAGGCAAAGCTCGATGAGCAGAAAAATAAAGATGCGGACTTTGCAATGGATGGCCGCGCACAACTGCATTTTGTACACCAGCACTCAGGCTATCATGAGCCGGAGCATATGAGGTACCCTGTGTACAGGTTAGAGTAATTTGTCGATCGCCTCTGCCAGTTTCCTGTCTTTATCGGTTACAATATCACCGGCATCGTGTGTGTTGAGGTGTATTTCTACCTTGTTCCACACATTGCTCCAGTTGGGGTGGTGGTTGTGTTTTTCCGCCAGTATCGCCACTCTTGTCATAAAGGCAAATGCTTCTGAAAAGTCTTTGAATGTGAAACGCTGATATAATTCGTTATTCTGCTCTGTCCATGCCATTGTATTGTGCTTTTGTGTAAGCTAAGAAATTTTGTGCAGGTAGCCTATTCTTCAGCTGTTTCAAACCAAACGGGCTGTTCGTTATTCCAGTCGCCATTGTAGTTGACGGTCAGCTCTTCATTTGGTGCAATATGCCTCACCGTTTTTATGGCCATTGTTTCTTTCTGATAGTCCATGAAGTATTCGCAATTGGCTTCGGTAGAGTGGTTGTAAACGGATATATAGCCTTGTGCCATGCAGCACATTTTTTTGCCGTCAGGGTTCCATTCAAAAATATAATCGTGCAGGAGGGTTTTATCCAGGTGTGTACGTTCATCAGCAGTCATAACCACCACAGGAGAAACTTCTACTACAGTACCGGCAGCAATAGAATGTTCTGTAAAAACACCGTTGCCTTTATCTGTTGTTGATGATACGTATATACCGGGGATTATTTTCATGTGCTATAAAATAAGAAGCCCTCCTGTGCATACAGGAGGGCTTCTGTTATTAAAAGATACTACATTTCGTTTGCTTGCTCTGCTTCCTCGGCTCTTGCTTTTCTTTGAGCCAGTATGCCTTGCATTCCTTCGTCTTCTGAAACGATCTCAACCTTTACTTTAGCAAGCCCCTGGTAATGATAACCCAGCTTTTTAGCACATACACTCGCCATGTCTATCAGCCTTTTGTTGTCCTTGCTCATACGGTCGTTAATACGCACGTAGATGAACTTACCATTGCTGATATTCGTTACCTTAACGTAAGTGTTAAGCGACAGCGTGTTGCTTGCCGCAGTGAACTTGTCGTTACTGAATATCTCGCCTGTAGATGTTTGCCTGCCTACGAACTTATCGTGGTAGTAGCTGGCAATACCTTTAGCAGACGGATCGTCAGTAATGTTCCTGACAGGAGACTGCTGCTCTTCTGATTGAGCAAAAGCCACTTGAGACAAAAACAAACAGGTTAAAACAGTAAATATGAATCTCATAAGTACATATTATTAATCAGGTGCAAATGTACGACTATTTCCTTATATTGTATCAATCAATATGTTAAAGTTAGTCTTTCTTATGGCTTTTATAACCTGACCTCTTTTTCCCAAAGTCCTTATTATCAGACCTTTGTGAATAACTACGCTCTCTGCCTTTGCCGGACGATCTTTCCCTGGGGCCATTTCCACCCCTGAAACCACCGCCGGATCTTCCACCACCGGACCTGCCGCCTGATCTTCCTCCCTGGTCAGCTTCTTCCATACGTATCTTACGTCCGTTTATCTTTTTCTGAGATAATGCGGTCATTACAAAATCAACTGCAGAACCCGGTACATTGAAGAAACTGCTCAGTTCTCTTACTGTAACACGCTGTATCAGGTTAGGCTCCATATCTGTAGCGCCAACAATCAGCTCGAGTAACTTCTTATTAGATGTAATGCCATCCTTCTCACCCATGTTCATGAACAGGCGCACGCTATCGCGATCTCCACGTCCACCTCTTTCTCCACTATCATATCCTGCGTTCAGGTCTTTAGCATTATGGTATGCATTGATAGTATCCTGCAATTGCAACCAGATGAGCCTGCGTATCAGTTCATCCTTATCCATATCGGCAAAACGCTCATGGATAGTATTGAAATATACCTCAGCAAAATCTTTCTGAGGTTCTGCTGTAGCTATCTGCTCCAGGTGGAAGAACAGGCGCTTGCGCACTACTTCTGCACCATCAGGAATATCGCTGCGGTTGAAACGCAACTTTACCAAACGCTCTACCTGGCGGATATTAGATATCTGCTTTGGAGAAACGATAGACATACAGATACCGGACTTACCCGCACGTGCAGTACGTCCGCTACGGTGTGTGTATACTTCAGGATCATCAGGCAGTTCGTAGTTGATAACGTGTGTGATGTCGTTCACATCAATACCACGTGCTGCAACGTCTGTTGCCACAACCAGTTGCAATGCTTTATTCTTGAAACGCTCCAGTACTTTTGAACGCATGCTCTGATCCATATCTCCGTGCAGTGGACTAACATGGTAGCCCATCTTCATCAGCTTTTCAGATACTTCCTGTGCGTCGTTCTTGGTACGTGTAAATATGATACCGTAAATACCCGGAGTGAAATCCAGCAACCTGCGTAATGTTTCAAAACGGTTGTGATGATTCGTTACGTAGTATTGGTGGTCGATGTTTTCGTTAGCCGAGTTTTCAGCTGCAACTGCAAACTCTTCCCACTTGTTCATGAAACGTTTGGCGATCTTGCGCACGTCGTTAGACATAGTAGCAGAGAACAGCCATGTGTGCTCACGCTCTGTAGCAGAAGAAAGGATGAACTCGATATCTTCCCTGAAGCCCATGTTCAGCATCTCATCAGCTTCGTCCAGTACAATGTACTTTACTTGTTCCAATGAAATTGCCTTGCGCTCCAGCAGGTCGATAAGGCGGCCCGGAGTGGCTACAACTACCTGCGAACCGGATTTAAGGCTGCGTATTTGTCCACCTATAGGCACACCACCATATACTGCGGTGGTATTTAAACCACGCATATACTGCCCATACTTCTGAAATTCCGACTCAATCTGCATACACAATTCGCGTGTAGGACTGAGGACCAATGCTTGCACATGTTTCTGTGCAACGTCGATGTTGTGCAATAGCGGAAGTCCGAAGGCGGCAGTTTTTCCTGTACCCGTCTGGGCCAGGCCAATAATGTCGTTTGGATTAGAAAGCAGGTGAGGTATTACCTTTCCCTGAATTGGCGTCGGGTTTTCAAACCCCATTTCCGATACGGCACGAGTCAATTCTTCCCTTAACGAGAAGTCTTTGAATGTTACCATTTTTTAAAAGAACTTAAATTTTTAATTGAGGGCGCAAAGGTACGGGTAATAATCGACAATAAACAAAATACTTTAATTATTAGCATAATATACCTGTTGATACACTTAATATGCGGGGTGATATAGTTGTTATTGCTATGTTATCGGCAGGTAAAGCAAATGTTATCGGGTGGGTGTTTTTTTGGAGTCGGGGGTGGCACGGGTGTATTTTTACCCCACACATATCCGGCGTTATTCGGGTGTGTTAACAAAACAAAAGTAAAAACACACTATGTTATTCAATTCATTTGAGTTCCTGCTATTTTTCCCGGCAGTGGCCATACTGTTTTTCCTTTTGCCACACAAGATGCGCTGGTTGCACTTGCTGATGGCGAGCTTCGTATTCTACATGGCGTTTTTGCCGGTATATATATTAATACTGGCGGTAACTATCGTGGTAGACTACTTTGCAGGTATATATATAGAGCGAAGTACGGGTAACAAACGAAAGTGGATATTGGTGGCCAGTATTGTGGCCAATGTAGGTTTCCTGTGTTTTTTCAAATACTATGATTTTATAGTTGGCAGCCTGAACGGGGTGGTGCCTTTTCATATACCTGTAATGGATGAACTTTGGATATCATCCGTCATTGTTCAGTGGAATAACTTCATCAATACCTTTTTGAATAACTCATTAGGTACAGACTTTTCGATACTGACCAATATCATATTGCCGATAGGTTTATCTTTCCATACGTTCCAGGCCATGAGTTATACCTTTGAGGTGTACAAAGGCAAGCAGAAAGCAGAGCGTCATTTCGGGATATATGCACTCTATGTTATGTTCTTCCCGCAATTGGTAGCAGGACCTATTGAGCGCCCGCAGAACGTTATTCACCAGTTTCATGAGAAGAAATACTTCAACCAGGAAAACCTGATAACAGGGGCAAGGCTTATAGCATGGGGTTTGTTCAAGAAGGTAGTGATAGCAGACAGGGCATCGCTGTATGTAGATATTGTATATAATGACCCGTCTTCCTTCCACTGGCTGAATCTTGTTATTGCGTCATTGTTTTTTACAGTTCAGATATACTGCGACTTTTCGGGTTATTCTGATATAGCGATCGGTTCTGCACGTATCATGGGTTACGACCTGATGACCAACTTTAAACGACCATATTTCGCTACGAATATCAAAGAGTTCTGGAGCAAATGGCATATTTCTTTGTCTACATGGTTCAGGGATTATTTATACATACCCTTAGGTGGTAACAGGGTGAAGTACACCCGCTACCTGCTGAATATTGCTATCGTCTTTATCGTATCTGGTATATGGCATGGTGCTAACTGGACATTCATAGTATGGGGTGCGTTGCATGCAGCTTACCAGGTAGGGTATATAGTGTATGAGAAATATGCAGACAGCAAAGGCTGGAACCGAAACACAATATTCTGGAACATATCCGGTTGGTTTGTAACCTTCGGTGCAGTTGTGTTTGCATGGGTATTCTTCAGGGCTAAAGATCTTAACCAGGCATGGGTGTACATTAAGAATATGGTTACGCTGCAAACACCGTCAGCATTTAAGATGACACTGCTGGCAGCTGATGAAAGAAGCGGATTCGGTATTACCAGTATGCTGCTGATATTGCTTTTTGGCAGTGTGCTGCTATACATAGAGAAATATTACAGAGCTGACCTGGCTGAGTTCAATAGCAGACCTAAAAAGGACCTCGCTTTTATTACGCTTACAGTCGCGTCAACCATTGTATTCGGAATATTTGTGAAAGAGAGCTTTATATATTTTCAATTTTAGAGGAGTATGAAGAACAGTTATTTATTAAGATTGAGTAGTGCGGTGGTGCTGGCATTGGTGCTTACCTGGGTGGCCTATAAAGGTATTATATGGTCAGACAGGCAATACTTTCACTCCATTGCCAAAAACGAATTTGTGTTCCTTGAAGACACTACAAGTTATGATATCCTTTTACTGGGGTCATCCCGTATGAAGAATATGGTGAACCCGAGGGTGGTAGACAGTGTAACAAGACTAAGTAGTTTTAATGCCGGAGCAAGCGGTGCCAACGCGGTAGAGATGAAGACCATATTGGAGTCTTACCTGTTACGCCACAAAGCACCAAAATACCTTATCCTCACCCTTGACCTGTACTCATTGGAAAGCGAAAAGTCTTTACAGTACTATCCGTCATACATAACCTGCGACGCATCGAAACCGATAGAAAAAGCACTGAAGCATGAGGGGGTGCATACTTACTTATATAAGTACATGCCTTTTCTGAAAGTGGTGGAGTTGAACGACTATTATAAGGGCATTGTTGTAAAGTCGCTGAAAGGAGAAACGGATATAGCAGAAGGTGATTATTACTATAAGGGATATGTTAGTAATACCGATGTTGTAATAGAAAAGGATGAGCTGAAGCAATTGAGGTTTTTTGGAGTGTCGGATAATGGTATTGCAGCGGTGGGTGATATAGTGAAGATCTGCAGGGAAAAGAACATCGGGCTGGTATTTACCTATGCTCCGGAATATAAAAAGTTCATTATAAAAGGCACGGAAACGCCTGAAAGGATATTTACCGTTTATGACTCTATCGCTGTTGCCAACAACATTCCTTACCTGCGACATGAGAACCTGGAGTTGAGCTCAGACCCCAAACTGTTTGCCAATAACGGGCATCTGAACAGGATGGGCGCTGATGTCTATTCCGAAGAGTTATCAAAACAGCTATTGTCTTTAGGCCTGATAGACTAAGGACAACAAAACATAAAATAAAAAACACACACAGATGAAAAAAGTATTTATTTTTTCAACACTCGAAATCGCGCCCTGGGGTGGAAGTGAACAAATGTGGTCGGATGCGGCACTGAAGCTCTCCGAAATGGGCAACAAGGTAATGACCAACACAATGGAATGGCCGAAACTGCAGGATAAACTCCAGCAGATAAAAAGCAAGGGTGGTATGCTCAGCTTCAGGCCTAACCCGCATGTGAAGGGTAGTATTACCGATAAGGCAATAAATAAGGTCAAGAATTACAGCTGGAAGAAAGCTGTATCCAGTTTCGATCCTGACGTTATACTGATAAGTGAAGGTGGAGCTTTTGATAACGCCATCATGCAGCACGGTAACTGGTTGCTGTCGCTCAATAAGCCTGTGTACATTATGTCGCAGTTTTTGCTGGAGTATGAATATATTCATACACAAAGAAGGAATTTCTTTATAGACTATTTCCAAAAGGCCAAAAAGATATTCTTTGTGAGTAACAGGAATAAAACCGTTGCGGAAAGAACTATAGCCAGGCATATTGAAAATGCGGCTGTGATCAAAAACCCGATCAAAATTAAAAAGACTACGGAAAAATATCCTGATACGGACGTGTACAACATAGGTGTTGTGGCAAGGCTGGAGTCTGATGTAAAGGGTTATGATATTATAGTGGAGACATTTGCACAGCCACAGTGGAAGGACCGTAACTACTGTGTGAACGTGTATGGTTCAGGCCCGCACGAAGATTATATCAAAGAGCTGGTAGCTTTTTATGGCTTGCAGGACAAGATCATATTCAGGGGGTTTGAGAACGATGTAGTGAAAATATGGGACAAGAACCATATGCTGCTGCTACCTTCAAGAGGGGAGGGGACACCCTTGTCATTGCTTGAAGCCAACTATTGTAAAAGGGCCGCAGTAGTGACAGACGTTGGAGGTAATGCGGAAGTAATAACTGAAGGCGTAAACGGTTTTGTGGCAGAGGCGCCGGTACTTGCATGTGTGTCAAATGCCATGGAGCGTGCATGGGCTAAGCGTGACCAGTGGGAGTCAATGGGACTGGCAGCGAAACAAAATATTGATAAGCTGTATCAGACAGATGCAGTGGAAGAATTAATAAAGGAAATATCCTGCTGATAAGCAGGTTATTTCCTTTTTACAAAAGCTACTTTGTCCAGCAATTCCTGGGTTTTGTCAGGAGAGAGGGGTATATGTATATCTTCATTGATGACTATATATCCACCGTCTGACTTGACATAACCTGAAACATACTTCATGTTAATAAGGTAGGACTTGTGGCACCTGAAGAAGTTATGTTGCTCGTCCAGTGTTTCCTCAATGTTTTTAAGGGTGCGACTGATCACTATTTTACTGCTATCTGTAAAATGTATCTCAGTGTATGAACTGTCTGCCCTGAAATAGAGTATGCTATCCAGTTCCAGGAACTTGATAGTATTGCCTTCAGGTACCGCTATTTTTTTTGCTGCATGGGCAGACATGTTGTCTTTTAATACATCGTATGTATGCTTGTTTCTATGCGTATATTTCCTGAATCGCTCAACAGCCTGTTCCAGCTCTGCCGGCTCTATCGGTTTTAATAGATAGTCAATTGCAGATAACTTAAAGGCTTGTATCGCATATTGATTATACGCTGTGGTAAAAACGATCGTAAAATCAATTTCGTCTTCATCGAAGAACTCCAGTAGTTCAAGCCCGGTATGGCCGGGCATCTCAATATCAAGGAATACAAGGTCCGGTTTGTGTTTTCTTATAGCCTTGATGCCGTTAGGCAGGTCGGCACAATCAGCAAGTATCGTTACATCAGGGCAGTATTCTTTTATAAGCCCTTTCAATAAGTTCCTCGCCATTAACTCATCATCTATTATTATTACTCTTATCATTCTCTTTTACTCTTTTATCAATGGTATGGTTATGGTTACTATCGTCCCGTTCGATTGCCCGAACGTGTCTGTTTTATCTGTATATACTACACCAATGTTTTTCTTTCCTTTGTTCAGTATCTCTATACGTTTCATGTTGGCCTCTGTGGCAAATGGTTTGTGTTTGTCGGTTCTTATTTTGTTGCGTTCCATGCTGGTTTTTCTGCCAATACCGTTGTCATCTATAACAATGGATAAATTGTCATCGCTTTTCAGGAAATCAACCAATAATATTTTTTCGCCCTGTTTGTGCAGTAAACCATGTTTCAGTGAGTTCTCTATATATGGCTGAACGATCATTGAGGGTATTTTTATAGACTCTATGTCCAACCCGTTGATGACATTTATTGAATATTGAAATTCGTTGTTGAATCTCACCTTTTCAAGGTCGAGGTACAATTTCAGTGCGTTGATCTCTTCTGATAATGTGATCGTTTCTTTCTCTGTTGTTTCCAATATCATCCGGGTCAGCTTGGAGAATTTAGACAGGTAGGTTGATGCATTCCTTTTATCATCCGTGATTATAAAAGACTGGATGGTGTTCAGCGCATTATAGAAAAAATGCGGGTTCATTTGAGAGCGGATAGAAGTAAGTACGGATTTGTGCAGATTTCTTTCAAGCTCCACTTTTTCTGTAAGCAATTGGTTTTGCTTTTTTAATATACCTGTTTGCCACCTGTAATATGTATATGCAAGTGATGCGATAAGGCCAATTGCAAGACTCCAGAACCAGGCTGTGCTCCAGAACGGAGTTTGTACCTCAAAAACAATTGTTTGCTGTACTTGCGGAACATCTTCAGCTTGCTCGCCGGTAGAAAAAGAAATGTTGTAGCTGCCGGGAGACAGGGACGCAAGTTTTAGTGATCCTGAAGATTTCGAAGAATGAATCCATTTGCCGTTATTGATCTTGTAATAAAGCGAATAGGCCCCGGGATTCTGGTATAGCAATATTGAATATTTTATCTCAACGTTATTCTCGTCGTATTTCAACATGTATGACCTGTTCAGCTTTTGCTCATGGCCGTTTACAGTTACCGATGTAATATTGAATAACGGTTTCGCACTGTTCATCGAAGCAGTTGCAGGTGTAGTAATTATCCCTCTATTGGTAGCTACAATAAGCATGTCACCACTGGTCTTAATATCCTTTATCTCTTCGCTCATGATGCCTTTGAGCATTTCGGATGCCGCAAACTTGTTGTTTGCAGTGTCATATCTCTTTATGCCTTTGTTGGTTAGTACGATCAGGCGACCATCAACCACGAACATTTTATATAACCGAAGGCCCGATATTGTATTTGCAACTGATATGTTGTCATTACTGTCAATTATCAGCAATGTATTGCGTGGAGTAATTGCATATATTTTATGGCCATACAGCCTGAGTTGTGTAGCATAGATCTGTTTGTTGTTTATTGTAAGGCCTGTTGCCCTTTTATCACCGGAGGTTACTTTGTACAGCCCGTTGTTACTGGCATAGTATACAGCCGATGAATATGGGGAGTATTCAACAGAATTGAACCTGTAGCTGCCAAATAGAGAGGCTACCTGTTCATAGGGGGTAGTCTCGCAGGAGTTGAACAGGGAGTCCCAATCGTTTGCCGGGCCATTTGCCTGTTTGTATAATCCGGCAATGCCTGTAGCGCTAATAGCGTAATATTTATTGTTAACTATAGCGGCGTCTTTTGTAGCACGAGGATAGCTGAAAACCTCTTTAAGGTCTTTGTTCAGTACTTTAAACCATTGCGCTACTAACAGGTATTTATTGGATACGGTGTCTTTTTTAAATGCCAGTACTTCGTGTGTTACCTCATCTTTATATTCCAGGTGTAACCTGTTCTTTGAAGGAATGAAACTATATACTTCATTTTTATTGGTTGCCACGTAGATAGTTCCTTTGTCGACAACTATGGCAGATGGCGCGCTCCGGGGTATTTCTGTAAGGCGTGTGTCCAGGTTAGGCACGAAAAGTATTCCTTCATTCAGTGTGCCGAACCAGTAATTGCCTTCCCTGTCTTCATATACCTCAGAAATGTTTTTATTGCTGAAGAAAGGTTTACCCTGGTTTATCGCCTCTCCATTGGGTTTAAATCCCCAGGCGCCTTCTGTAGTGCAAAACCAGTAATAGTTGTTCGTGGCCATGCATGCCTGTACAAATCTTGCCTGCCTGAGGTTGAAAAATGGAATCTCTTGCTTGTTGATATATTCATATACCCAACCGTCAAAGCGACTGCGGTCCATTGTAAATACTCTGTTTTTGTTTGCCAGTACAGGGTATCGGTCTACAATGTTTCTCTGGAGCTGCATAGAGTCTGCTGTAAGTGTATACACGGTATTGCCGAATGTAGCATAGTATTTGTCGTTACCGCAAACAGCATTAATATAACCTATGCCGGCGTCTGATATTGTTTTTTTTATTTTAAGGGTGTTTATGTCATAGAAGTTAAAGCTCCTGTTGTCTATAGTTATTAATACGCTGTCTATAAGGCCATATGGAGTAAAGCCAAGAGCCGGCTCCTGGCTTTGCAACGGATACATGCTGTCGTTCTCTACATAATACAGGTAACCGTCAAAGTTCTGGTACCATATCCTACCATACTTATCTTCGTTGATATTCGTTCCCGGTTTTGATGTTTGTTCGTCGCAGGCATATGTTTTGAATTCATGCCCGTCATACCTGCTCAGTCCTTCCGCATGCGCTATCCAGATAAATCCTTTGCTATCTTGTGTTATACAATAAACTGTATTGGACGGAAGGCCGTTGTTGGTACTTATGTTAATGAAATAGGGGTCTTGCCCGTATGTTTTGTTGACGCAGGCGCATAACAGTAAGAGAAAAATGGCAATATGCTTCAGGCGCATACTGACAAAGTTAAAAATATAGCCTTCTGTTGCTACCTGTAGTTAGCAAAATATAGTTTATGGTTAGTAAAACATGTTTACACTAACTGAATCACGTATTTCACTTACCGGGGGGCTGTAACGCTAATAGTTTTGCTATTCTTGCAATGCGAAAGTTTTATCGATTGAATGAAAGCATGAAAAATGCTTATTGCTCTTATTGATAAGCAATAGTACCCACATGAAAAATGAGCGGGCGGCTAGAAAGCCGCCCGTACTTTTTATCTACCGTCCTTACCAAATTCTAATTTTCTTCCGCAAACCAACCAACAAGCTCTTCGCTGTCGTTGCGCGCGTTTTTCCTGGCTGCTTTTACCAGCTTCAAATATTCCGCTCTGTATCCTTCCTCGTCGGCTCCTTTGCCTGATTTCCCCATGGCCAGTACTTTGTCGTATGTGGCGGTTCCTTTATGCGCAGAGTTTTTAAGCAGCAAGCCAAACATGGCAACAGACGATGCGAACTGTACGTTCTTTCCTGCGCTGTTAATATCTGTTACATTGTTCTGTATTACATGCGCCATTTCTGTACTTGTCTTGCCATTTGGCTTTTTATACCTGAACTTGACTGTTGCCAGTTCTGACATTAAACCCTCTTGCGAATGGTTTTGATATTTCAGGTTACTTACGTCCCGTACCTTGTCAGACTTTATGCCGGTTGGTATTATCTCATATATTATGGTTACACTATGTCCTGATCCCATATCGCCGGCGTCTTTTTTGTCATCCTTAAAATCTTCTTCATTCAGTATCCTGTTCTCATATCCTACCAGCCTGTACGCCTGCACTAAATTCGGATTGAACTCAATTTGCGCCTTTACATCTTTAGCTATTGTAAATACGGTACCTCCGAATTCTTTTACCAGTGTTTTCTTTGCCTCGTCTATATTGTCAATATATGCATAGTTACCATTGCCTTTGTCTGCCAATACCTCCATTTTTGAGTCTTTGTAATTTCCCATGCCATATCCAAGGCAGGTCAGGTATATACCTTTTTCTCTTTCTTTAGTAATAAGTGTTTCCAGTTCATTGTCGCCGCTCACGCCTACGTTAAAGTCGCCATCGGTAGCCAGCACTATACGGTTGTTGCCGCCATGTATATAGTTATCGCTCGCTACTTTATATGCTAGTTTAATACCCGCACCTCCAGCTGTTGACCCACCGGATTCCAGCCTGTCAAGTGCTTCGTAAATGGCTGCTTTATGATCGCCGGGGGTAGGAGGGAGCACCATGCCTGCGCTGCCTGCATATACCACAATAGCAATTCTGTCTTTTGCTCTCAGGTTTTGGGCCAGCAGCTTCAGCGATTTTATTACCAATGGGAGTTTGTTGTCGCTACCCATAGATCCGGAAACGTCAATAAGGAACACCATGTTTGATGCCGGTAATGCTTCCAATGCCATTGTTTTGGCCTGCATGCCAATATGCAGCAACTGGTGTTTGGGTTGCCAGGGGCAGTTAGTCAGTTCTGTTACTATCGCAATCGGGTCAGCACCTTCAGGTTGCGGATAGTCATAGTTAAAGTAATTCACCATCTCTTCTATACGTACGGCATCTGCAGGTGGCATTTGCCCGTTATTCAGGAATCTGCGGATGTTGCTGTACGATGCCCTGTCTACGTCTATCGACATAGTAGACAGGGGATTGGCCATTACTGTTTTATAATCATTCTCAGCTTCTTTCTTATAGGTTTCAAGGCTTGGATTGAAAAATACAGGCTGTTCCTTTGCTTTCTTGTTTCGTTTCCTGTTGCCATTGTAAACAAATTGTTGATCAATAGCTCCCTGCGATATGTTGATACCCCTGCTGCCATATACCTGCACACCGTCTATAATATATAATGTACCTTCTGATCTGCCGCCACTAATATTTACATTATTACCATTGCCTTGTGAATATACTCCCGGCTGAGTGGATATAACGCTTGTTGTATTCCTGGTAGGCATTGCTTCTATTTCTTCAGATGTCTTTACAGTTGATGCTCCTCCTTCGTACATGTCAATAAGTGGTTTCGCATACTCTGTTACCACTACTTCGTCAAGTTGGGTAGATGGTTTCAATTTAAAGTTCACTTCAGTATTCTTATCCGGGCCTACAATTACTCCTGTTATCTTACTTTCTTTATACCCGATGAACCTGACCACTACATCGTACCTTCCCGGTGCTAATGGTTTTACAATATAGTTTCCGTCATAGTCAGTTACAGCACCACCTTTCGCTATCCCTCCCTGTATTACCTGCACTACTGCATTTATGATAACCTCGTTATTATTGTCAGTCACTTTACCAACTATTGCGCCCGAAGTACCTTGTGCGTAGAGCTGAACTACAACTCCCATTGCTATCAATAGCATTGTTATGATCCGTTTCATAAGCTAAGTTTTTTAATTGTGAGACATCTTGTTTACTACTTGATTCAAATGTCTGCCCTTTTCCATAAATAAACTTTCAGTTTATATGAATGTGGCTGTGGTATGACGCACTATCTACTTTTCTATTACAAAGTTTTAATGAATTGTAAAATGATTGCAGTAAAAAAATGAGGCGAAAGAATGTGGCGATATTGGCAGGATGTTTGTAGCTAATATATTGTCGTTCTGTTTTTGTAAAAATCAGGTTGAGCCGGGATTGTTGCCTGTTATTATGTTTCAGTTGTCAACTCCCAACTTTTGCAGCTTAAAATGCGTCTTTAATGCCATACCTATAGTATTAAATATGAGATATTTCTTACCCTTCGCAACTTTGGTACTTTTTGTTGTTTTTACGAATGTTGATATGCATGCACAGGAACTTTGCGGGTCCGGGATTTTGCACGAGCGATTAATGCAAACAGATAAAGCCTACCAACAGGCAACGGTTAACGCAAATGCTGAATGGCTCAGCTATAATTCAAGAGCGCAGGCTAAAACTATTGTAAACGGGGTGGATACAGTGTATGAGCTGCCTGTGGTTGTACATATAATACATACCGGCGAACCGCTGGGGTCAATGTCTAACCCGACTGATAAAGAAGTTGCAGACTATATAAACTATACTAATAGTTTACTTGCGGCAACACATTCATCTGTGCCCGATACTAACAATGGTGGCGTTCGTATTCCTGTTCGCCTCGTTTTGGCTAAGGTGTCTCCTGATTGTAATAGCACTAACGGAATTGTAAGAGTTAACGGCAGTTCTATAAGCTCCTATGTAGCAAATGGTATTGATGTATCAGGTGGCAATAGTAGTGATGTGAAAGCATTGAGCAGGTGGTCTAATGAGCAATATGTCAATATATGGATCGTAAAAGGTACGAATCCGGCGCTGGGAGGATACGCTAATTATCCTTGGTCAGTACAAGATGCTACAGATGGTATTGTACTATCTGCCTCTTCATCCATATATCAGAGTTCTACAACGCTGGCGCATGAGGTTGGGCACTTTTTAGGCTTATATCATAGCTTTGAAGGTGATAATAATGGTAATAATTGCCCACCTGTAACCAACTGCCTTACAACAGGAGATAAAATATGTGATACTGAACCTCACAAGAGATATCCGGATTGTTTCGCTACAATCAATCCTTGCACAGGTATGTCGTATAATAATATGCAGCAAAACTATATGAGCTATGGTTGCACACGTAACAGGTTCACTATAGGACAGAGAGACAAAATATTGCACGATATTAAATACTATCGCCAGGGTTTGCTCTTGTCCCGAAAAGGAGAGCCCTCACTTTCAACCGTTGTAAAAACTCCAAGCTGTATTCCGACCTCAACGTCTACCTTCGGTGCTAACGGGCCGAAGCGGGTCACTTTTAATGATATTGATAACATCACTAACGTTTATTATACAGACAACTACAGGCCTTATGTAGATTACTCCTGTGTGTACAGAACAGAAGTAGATGCTGGAAAGTTATACGAATTGGCTGTTTCGGGAGTGTCTACACAACATATTGCTGTTTATATTGATTATAATAACGACGGCAGTTTTGATATGAATAGCGAGGCTGTATTTGTTGCACCTAAACCCGGCAGTAAAAATATTACAATACCAACAACAGCGGTTACAGATGTGCCATTAAGAATGCGTGTAATAGGGGCTACTTCACAAAATCAGCAGCTTGCACCATGTGTTGATATCGGCAACGGACAAGCTGAGGACTATGGTGTCATAATACATCCTGCAGTAGGTATTTCTACCTACAACAATATAATGGCTGCTATTGACCTATATCCAAATCCTGTTAACAATAGCCTTCATGTTGCAATGTCAGCAGATGTTTCTTTCTCAATGAAGATTTTGAATGCCGGAGGTGGGGTAGTGTATTCGGGTATTGGTAGGGCAGGTAAACTTACTGTTGATGTTGCTGCATTACCTGCCGGTATTTATATAGTACGTATCATTACAGATGATGCTGTAGTTAATCGCAGTTTCAGTAAATTATAAAAAAATGGCTGCCAGGTTTACATGACAGCCATTTTTTAAATACTTATTTTTATACTACCACACTTTAGCGCGTATCTCTTCAGGTCGGTACATTTTGTCGCCTTCTTTTACACCGAATGCTTCGTAAAACTCCGGCATATTGCTCAATGGTCCGTTACTCCTCCATTCTACAGGAGAGTGTGGGTCGGTAATGATCCTGTTGGCCAGCTCTTCATCGCGTGTATTGGCACGCCATACTTGTGCCCAGCTCAGGAAGAAACGCTGGTTTGGTGTAAAACCGTCAATCTTTTCACCTTTCTTAGCCTGCTCCGTTTTCTGGAATGCCTCGTAGGCAATAGCTAATCCGCCAAGGTCAGCAAGGTTTTCACCAAGTGTCAGTTGGCCGTTCACATGTACTGTATCCAGAACAGTATAGTTATTGAACTGCTCTACAACAACACCAGTTTTAGCGTTAAAGCGCTCAGCGTCTTCGTCTGTCCACCAGTTCTTCAGGTTGCCATCAGCGTCATATTTACTACCCTGGTCGTCGAAGCCGTGTGTCATTTCGTGACCTATCACACCTCCGATACCGCCATAGTTCACAGCGTCGTCAGCATCTTTGTCGAAGAACGGGAATGCAAGAATACCTGCTGGGAAAACGATCTCATTGAATGCAGGGTTGTAATATGCATTCACGGTTGGTGGCGTCATGAACCATTCTGTTTTGTCAACAGGTTTGCCCAGGCGGCTGATCATATAATCATAATCAAAAGCAGAAGATGCGAATATGTTCTGTACATAGTTGTCTGCAACCACATTCAGTTTGCTGTAATCCCTCCACTTGTCAGGATAGCCTATTTTCTTAACGAAGGTGTTCAGCTTAGCAATAGCCTTGTGCTTAGTTTCTTCAGACATCCAGTCAAGCCTGGTTATCCTGTCTTCATATGTTTTTTGCAGGTTGTTCACCATGTCCAGCATACGTTGCTTGGCTTCAGGAGCAAAATGCTTGTCTACATAAGTTTTACCCAGCAGCTCACCAACACTACCATCTACTACATATAATACCCTTTTCCAGCGTGGCTTCTGCTCCTTGAGGCCTCTTACGGTCGTGCCATAAAAGTCAAAACGCGCATTGTCAAAGTTGCTGCTCAGGTAAGGTGCCATATCATTTACAACATGGAACTTCAGGTAGGTCTTCCATACATCAACAGGTGTATTCTTCAACAGTTTACTTACTTCTGTCATGAAGCCGGGCATACCAACTATCACTGAGTCTTCACCTGTTACTTTCATATCGGCAAAGATGCTCTTCCAGTCCATACCCGGAGTTGTTTTGCTGAAATCGGCCAGGCTGAACTTGTTGTACACTTTATAAGGGTCGCGCCTTTCAGTACGTGTCAGCGAAGCGGCAGCCAGCTTTTCTTCCAGTGCATACACTTTTGCAGCAGCCTCTGTTTCATTAGCAACACCCATCATTTCCAGGGTTTTTACCTGGTAGGCTTTGTAAGCCTTGCGTATAGTTTCAGAGCGCTCATCTTTATTAAAATAGTAATCCCTGTCCGGCATGCCCAATCCACCCTGGTATATCTGGCATATCTGTTTGGTTACATCCTTATCATCAGGAGAAACACTGAAGCTGAATACCTGCGACATACCCATAGTGCGCAGCTTTGCAATTTCTTTAATGACACCATTCGCGTCAGTTATATTGTCAATGCCGGCCAGTACTTCATTCAGTGGTTTCAGGCCTGCAGCGTCAATAGCGGCGGAGTCCATACCACTTTTATAAAAATCACCAACTTTTTGTTCCGCAGTTCCGTTAGCGGCGTTTGCGGCGGCAGCCTCATCCAGCAGGTCGTGTAGTGTGTTCAGGTTATTTTCCCTCAACATATCAAAACTGCCCCATCTTGCTTCAGATTCGGGTATTGTGTTGTTCTTAAGCCAACCACCATTAGCGTAGTAAAAAAAGTTGTCTGCCGGGCTTACGGTAGTGTCCATATTGGCAGGATCAATGAATTTCTTTGTGCCGGTTGTTGCGTCCTTCTGCTGGCATGACACTATGGCCAGCAAAGCAGCACCAACAAGCAGGTTGTTTTTAATACTCATTATTAGATTTTTAGAGATGCAAAGGTAGTAAAGCATAGTTATTTATGCTGAATATTACATATCTGTACAGGGGGAAAAACAGGGTGAAGTTTATCAGGCAATCTGTTGCCTTTCACGTCTTACACGTTTCACTTCGTAAATGCCGGGGAAAAAGTATTTTTTGCGTGTGCCTATTTCTTTGCAGAGGCTGCGTGTGCGCAACTGCTCCAGTTTTTCAAACACTCGTCCGTCATCGGTCTGGAACCAATGCCCGGGTTCCAGGTCGCATATCAGCATATGCCAGGGCTCACGACTGTCGTAGTTGTACAGGGCTTTGTAAAGATCCTGGTCTGTACAGGTGCTGGCACTAGGGTTGTGCATGTATTTGATCAGTGCCTTTTCCACATCAGCAGGAAATATCTTTTTACCGATATAAGGCATGAGCATATGACGGAACTGTGTTTTCCACTCCCTGCCATGTGCGGCAACCTTATCCTTAAAATGCTCATAGGTTATCATGTGCGCCATTTCGTGCACCAGCGTAATGAGAAAGTTATAAGGATTGAGATTGACATTGACCGTAATACGGTGGTAGGGGTGTGTAGCAGTAGGAACGCGGTAATCGCCTAGTACTGTTTTTCTTTCGCGGGTGAGTGTGATGTGTATGGTGTATTTTTGGAAGTATGGTGCTACCATCCGGAATGTATCAGGCGGTAAGAACGCTTGCAATTGGTTTAACGGTGTCTCTTTTTTTCTCATTTGGTTTCCCGTGCGAATTTAGATAACAACCATGTTTCAATTGCGGTGTACAAAGCATATATACCAAACGATGCCAACAATGATGGCTTGTGCACATCCGGCCTGTTGACAATTGCATATATCATTACAGAAATAACACAAACTGATAGCTTGAGAAAAGAAGAAGAATATACGCCTCTTACAAAAGCATCGGGCTTCTTGTGCATTTGTCTTGTAACAAGAAAGAATGATGTAATTGTAAGTAGAGCCATTATTACATTCCCGCCCATGAGTACTGTAAAACTATATTCAGGTGCTAATGTTCTTAGCCCGACGAATAATACTGTCAGAACTATGAACAGGATAATAACCGATGTTAAGAATGTTTTTTTCATTTATCAGGCTTCTCAAGCGCTTTGATCAGTTTCCATAAAGAGTAGACCAATGCAAGCAAAGGCAATATTATGATGAATAATGGAAAATTCCATGTTGTTTTTTCGTCAATATACCAACCCAGCCAGGTTGCCGCCGCCAATGTAGCCATCATCTGTGCGCCAAGCCCCGCATAGCGCATTGCATTATTGTTTTTGTTACTCATATGCAGGTTGGTATTGTTATATAGATAAATTATTTATTCTTTTTCTTGTTTTCAAGGTCTTTATCCTTTTTTACACTTTTGGCGGCTTGTTTCATTATTTCCTGTGAGGCCGGTAACAGGCTGTTCATCTCTTCCTGCCTGGTTTTCTTAAGGTCAAGCATCGTAGTATCGCGCGGAGACTTAACATTGCCCGTAATGATATTCCTGAGATTCTCCTGGTATAACTCCTGTGCTGCCACAAGGTCGGATAGTGAGTCTACATTTTGTTTCAGCCGTACCATCTCCAGCCTGTTTTTTCCACCCGCATAGCCGGGTATGTAATATTTAACCGGGGTGAACATCACCAGAGACAGAGTGACTATCGCAACCAGTACGAACAATGTGCAGATAAGTATATACAGCTTGCGCATTGTCAGTTTGAATGATATTACCTCCTCCAGCGACTCGTCATCAATAAATACAACCCTGTAGTTGTTGTTCAGCCGTTTCAGGAAATCTCTCTTTTTAGGTGTTGATTCTTCCATCTTGCTTGATATGACTGCAAGTTACATTTTTAGCTAAACTAAGGGTATACGTTCAGTTATTTTATATACAGGTTAACAATTATAAGCATATAGGGCTAACGGGCTTATTATCATTAGTTTTTGCCTATTTTTGATACTTTGCGGGCAAATGCTTTAATTACTGTTTTTCGCAACAAAATAATTTGCAGGGAAAGTAGTTATATATAGTAAGTTAGCAACCCGAAACGAAATACGCTAGTTAGTATCAGGCAGTGGATCAAATATGTTATTTTATGCTCATTGGTAATGTTTGCCGGTGCGCATACCTATGCCCAGCAAAATACCGATAGCCTCCGCATAGCACGCCAGAAAAAACTGGATTCTACTCGCGCAGCACAGCAAAGGTATAATGACAGTATGCGGATTGCACGTCAGCAGAAGCTGGACTCTACACGTGCCGCGCAACAGAAATATAATGATAGTGTACGCGAGGCACGGGCACGCATTTTAGATTCTACCCGTACTGCCCAGAAAAGATATTTTGACAGCCTGAGGGTAGTCAGAGAGCAACGCCTTGACAGTATAAAAGAAGTAAGGCAGAGAAGGGCGGACAGCCTGGCGGTAATAAGGGAGTATAAAGCAAGTAAGAGGTATAAGGATAGTGTTGCCGCATTCAGAAAGGCAAGGCTCGATTCCATAAAGCTGGTCAGGCAGATACGGCTGGATAGCATCAAAGCTGAACGTAAGAGAGTGACGGACAGTATTGTTGCCGTGAGGAAAGCCTATGTAGACAGTATAAGGGCTGTGCAGAAGCACAGGTCGGATAGCCTGGCTAAAATACGGGAGTACCGACAGAGTAAACGCTATAAGGATAGTGTGCAGGTAGTACGGAAGATGAAGCTGGATAGCATCAAAGCTGTACGTACAGCGTACTATGACAGTATAGCCTCAGAACGGAAACGGGTTAATGACAGTGTAGCTAAAGTGCGGCAGGCATATACGGACAGCCTCACAGCCGTGCGGCAGGCCTATACGGATAGTATAAAAGAAGTCAGGAAAATAAGAACGGATAGCCTGGCCAAGCTCAAGGAGAAACGGGAAAAGGATAAGGTTGCCAGGGAAAAGAACAGGGAGAACAAGGCTAAACTCGCGCTGGAGCTTAAAATAAAGAAGAAACGGGAGGCCTACGATAACGAGAAAATGCTCAAGAAACGATGGGGCTTCCCGCGGTCGGTCATTCATAATACATTCACCAGGTTCAACTATTATTTCAATGCCGACCAGAAGATGGACGAAGCATTGGATAATATGCAGCGATTCCGGCGGGAGAACTATGACTCCTTGCTGGCATTATTCCCCTTCAACCCCGACAGGGATTCAACCGTCCTTGCTTCAGATATGGATAGTATCATCCAGAAAGCATCGCTGGGTATACAGATACACGACCCCCGTACCAAGTGGGGCGACGACTTGTATTTGCTGCTGGGGCAGGCGTATTATTACAAAGGCGACTATAAAAATGCATCAGACGCGTTTAAATACGTAGTAAGCCTGCGTGATAAAAAGAAAAAGAAGAATAAGAAAAAACAAAGCAGTTCGGTTGTTCAGGCTGAGAAAAAAGGACTGACTAAAATGCTGACGCATCGTTCAGTACATAACGAAGCGATATTATGGCTGGCGCGTGTATATACACAACAGCATAAGGAAGGTGATGCGGAATCCGTACTGGACCTGATAGAGACGGACCCTAACTTCTCAGGCTCTCTGTCCGGCAGGGTGGCTCTGGAGAAATCTTTCATCAGGTTGAGTCAGCAGGACTTCAGGGGGGCTATCAAACCTCTGGGAGAGGTGGCGGCGGATGATAAGCTGCCGGATTGGGTAAGGATGAGGGCCGCATACATCAGTGGACAATTGCAGCAGAAATACGAGCAGTACACAGCATCGGCAGAAGACTTCCATACAGTGCTGGACCTGCACCCTAAGATAGAGATGGACTTCTATGCAAAGAAGAATATGGCAACCAGCCTTATGATGGCCGGTGGAGAGCAGCAGGATGCTGTAGTAGTGCTGAAAAAGATATTGAAAGACGGTAAGTATGCACAGTATTATGAGCAGGTGTATTATTTGCTTGGCAGGCTGGCTGTCAACAGCGGGCAGAATAAAGAAGCTATTGCTTACCTGAAAGATGGTATTAATGCGGTAAAGTCTACAGACGAGCAAAAGGCTAAATCTTACGCAACCCTGGGTGACATTTATTATACGCAGCGTGAATACGAAAACGCTAAAGATGCTTACGATAGCGCATCTGTATACATGGGCAACGCACCTGAGGGAGACCTGATGGAGACGGCACTTCGTCGTAGCGTAGCATTGACCGACCTGACCAAACCACTCAGGACCATCAGGCATAACGATAGCCTGCTGCATCTTGCGTCTTTAGATGAAAAAGAGCAGCGTTCTGTAGTAAGGAAATACATCAAAATGCTGGAAGACCGCAGGGCGGACAGTATATTCCAGGCAGAGAATGCAGGCTTTACGGCTGCGCTGAAAAATGCGAATACAAACAATAAGAGCAAGAATAACTACGCGAACTGGTACTTCTCCAATCCGGCCCTGATGCAGAAAGGGTTCAATGACTTTAAGCAGAAATGGGGCAGCAGGGCACCTGCTGACAATTGGAGGCGGAGTGCTGCGGGCGGTTTCGCAAGGAACGAACAGCAGGATGAAGTGGACGAAGAGTCAGGCCTTGACGCCAATGGGATACCGACAGAAGAAAGCCTGCTGGCAGCCATACCTAACGATGCAGCAGCGAAAGACAAAATATTACTGGACATAAGAGCAGCCTATATCGCGGCAGCTAATGCTTACGTAAATGCCCTGGAAGATTATCCACCGGCTATAGTGGTGCTGGATACAATGGATAAGCGTTTTCCGAAACATGAGTTCAGCGACGAGGCTATTTACCTCAGGTATGTAATAGCGTTAAGAACAAACAAGTTGGATGAAGCAAAAAGGTATAGGGCTACTTTGCTGGAAGAATATCCTGACTCCAAGTGGGCGAAACTGGTTCAGCCTACAGAAGATGGTGATGGTATGACTGCCGGTGCCGACGGGGTGATACCTTACTATGATAAAACATACAGTATGTTGCTGGAGCGCGACTTTGAAGGTGTGTTGCCAAGGGCTAAAGAAGGGCAGGTAAGGTTTGACGCCCCAGCATACAAAGACAGGTTCCAGATAATAGAAGCCATAGCGCTGGCGAAGCTGGGTAACTTTAACGTTGCGGACTCTGTACTTACAGCATTTGTTACTACTCATACCGATCCTAACGACTCATTAAGGCGCTGGGCTGATGCTGTGCTGAAATACATCAGCGAGAACAGGACGACACTTTCAACTGCAGCCGGTGGAGGCACACAGGCGCAGGCAGGTACAGGTACGGTTGATACAAGTGCTGCCGGTAAGGTAAGTGTATCTGACGCAAATGCCAATGCAAACAATGTTCAGCAGAGTAAAATTCCTGCCACATATAAATTCGACCCTAAAGAAGAACATTTAGTGATGTTCTGCTTCCGTGTGCAGGAGCAAAGAACCAAGGGGGTGCAGGCAGGTATCGAAGACTTTAATAAATTCAAATTCGGCTCGCTGCAGTTAGCTACGGATATCACTATGTTCAACGCTATTGACGGGGTAATTACTGTTAAAGAGTTCACGAATAAGAACCAGGCCGTTATCTATATGAACAGCCTGAAAAAGACAAAACAGCTGTTCAGGGAGTACGAAGAGCGGGAATACCAGATCGTCATGATCTCTAAGTCTAATTTCAATAAGCTGGCTGCTGATAAAGACCTGACGGGCTATATCAGGTTCTTTAAGTCTAAATATTAACGGTCTGTATACCGTCAGCAATATTTATTGCTGAATATTTTCTTTTTATTATTTATTCCTTCCGAATTTCGTAAATTTATTAGCATACGTACAGGCAATGGAACTATCCATATATCAGACATATAGTAAGAGTGAAGACGAAGAAAAGAAGCTGATACTCAGGGAGTACAGGGCACTGCTTCGTGCATTGAAAATGCGCATAAAAAAAGGCGATCGTCCGCGTATAAGGCGTGCATTTGAAATATCGGCAGATGCGCACAAAGACATGCGCCGTAAATCAGGTGAGCCTTATATCCTGCATCCTATTGCTGTAGCCAGAATCGTAGTTGAGGAAATAGGTATGGGGGTCACATCGGCTATCTGTGCCTTATTGCACGACGTAGTGGAAGACACGGAGATCACACTCGATGATATTGAAACGGAATTCGGTTCGGACTATGCAAAGATCATTGACGGCCTCACCAAAATATCTACGGTTGTTGACCTGAAGTCTACCACTACCGAGCAGGCGGAGAACTTCCGGAAGATATTACTGACACTGGCGCACGATCCCCGTGTTATTCTCATTAAGCTGGCAGACAGGCTGCACAATATGCGTACCCTCGAGAGTATGAAGAGGGAAAAGCAGTTGAAGATATCATCTGAAACAACTTATATCTATGCTCCGCTGGCACACAGGCTGGGGCTGTATGAGATAAAGTCTGAGCTGGAAGACCTTTCTTTAAAATATACCCAGCCCGAAGTGTATGCTGAGATCATGCAGGGCTTGAGGGAAACCAAAAGAGAACGTACCCGGTATATTAATGAGTTCAGTAAGCCTATCAAAGAGGAGTTGTCAGAAGAGGGCTTTAAATACGAAATATACGGACGTCCTAAATCCGTACACTCTATCTGGAACAAGATGCGTACCAAGCATGTGGCTTTTGAGGAAGTGTACGATCTTTTCGCTATACGTATCATATTAGATTCTACACCCGAGAAAGAAAAAGAAGACTGCTGGAAGGTATATTCAATTGTTACCAATTTTTACCGCCCGAGTCCTGACAGGTTGCGCGATTGGATAAGCGTGCCTAAAGGTAATGGCTACGAGGCGCTCCATACTACAGTAATGGGGCCTGCCGGGCGTTGGGTAGAGGTGCAGATACGTTCTCGCAGAATGAATGAGATAGCGGAGAAAGGCGTGGCCGCGCACTGGAGGTATAAGGAAGGTAAGCCAGGAAACCAGGAAAGTAAACTGGATAGCTGGCTGGAACATTTGCGTGAAGTGCTGAGCAATCCTGATACTGATACGCTGGACTTTCTGCAGGACTTCAAACTCGACCTTTTTACAGAAGAGATATACATATATACACCAAAAGGTGATATGCGCGTACTGCCCAAAGGTGCCACTGCCCTTGATTTTGCATTTGATATACACTCTGAACTCGGTGCCCGCTGTATAGGTGCTAAAGTAAATTACAGGTTGGTACCGCTGAGTCATGAGTTGAAGACAGGCGACCAGGTAGAGATCATTACTTCGTCCAAACAAAAGCCTTCTGAAGATTGGCTGCATTTTGTGGTAACAGGTAAGGCCAAATCCAGGATCAAGTATTACCTGAAAGAAGAAAAAAGAAAAATATCCGAAGACGGTAAAGAAATATTGCAGCGTAAGCTAAAGCATATGGGTGTGCCTGCATCCCAACATAATATCAATGAAATAACCAGCTTCTTTAAAAAGCAATCACCATTGGATGTATACTACGGTATTGCAGTAGGTAGTGTTGATATTAAAGAGCTAAGGGCGTTTACTGTACATGGTGATAAGCTGATACAGCCTGTGAAGGAGGTGAATATTGATACCAAACACCTCATATCTGAGGAGAATATCAATAAACAGAACCTTGCGAAAGACAGTGAACTGATCATATTCGGAGAAAGCTCTGATAAGATATTGTACAAGCTCGCACAGTGTTGTCAACCTATCCCCGGTGATGATGTATTTGGTTTTGTTACCTCGGGTGAGGGATTGAAGATACACCGGACAGACTGCCCCAATGCCGCACAATTACTGGCACACCACGGGCACAGGGTAGTAAAGACAAAGTGGGCCAAGAACAAGGAGATATCTTTCCTTACGGGTGTGCGTATCATCGGGTTGGACGATGTTGGGGTTATACAGAAGATAACCAATGTACTTTCAGGCGACCTGAAAATGAATATGCGTTCCATTAGCCTCGACTCTCATGATGGTGTGTTTGATGGCACTATTATGGTATATGTAAATGATACAAAAGAGCTGGATCTGCTATGTCGTAAATTGCTGGCACTTGATGGAATTAATAAAGTAACAAGGCTGGAAGCGAGCGGCGAATAAATTTACTCGCTACTAAAAGAGACCAGGTATACTGATGGCAAAAACTACAAAAGAACTTTACGAAAAATATAAAGAGATCGCTCAAAAAGCTGCTGACCTGAACTATGCATCTGCTGTTTTGGGTTGGGACCAGGAGGTGTATATGCCCGCAAAAGGTTTCGCGCTCAGGGGGCAGCAACTGGCGACATTGGCCACTCTTTCGCACGAAATGGTGACCAACGACGACTATGGCAACTTGTTGGATGAACTGTCCGGCAGGGGCGATATGGATGCGGAACAACAGGATAACGTCAGACTGAGCAGGGAAGACTACCTTAAGAACAAAAAACTGCCTGCTTCATTCATTGAGAAAGTTACTGAGCAGGTTAGTGCCAGCTATGATACGTGGATAAAAGCACGTAAGGAGAACAGCTATAAACTGTATGCCCCCGAGTTGCAGAAGATGATAGCACTGAAAATTCAACAGGCGGAGTATTATGGTTATGAAGGCAACCCATACGACGCTTTAATGGATGAATATGAAAAAGGGGCTACTGTAGCTATGCTGGATCCTGTGTTTGAGGATGTGAAAAATCGCCTGCCCGGTCTGCTGAACAGGATAAAAGAAGCTGAGCAGGTTGATGATAGCTTCCTGTTCAAACATTACGGGAAAGACAAGCAGTGGGACTTTTCAATTGACATACTGAAGAAGATAGGCTACGATTTTGATGCAGGCAGGCAGGACCTCTCTGAGCACCCATTCACTACTTCCTTCTCACCGCAGGACGTTCGTGTGACTACCCGTGTCAGCGAGAACGATTTTGCATCACTGTTATGGAGCAGTATTCACGAAGGCGGTCATGCCCTGTACGAGCAGGGGCTGCCTGTCAGTCAATATGGTCTCCCTTTGGGCGAGGCTGCTTCGCTGTCTGTTCATGAGTCTCAATCGCGCCTTTGGGAGAATAATGTGGGTAGGGGCATATTGTTCTGGAAACACTATTATTCGCAGTTGCAGGCTTTATTCCCTCAGCAGCTTGATGGTGTATCCTTGGAGCAGTTCTATAAAGGCGTCAATAAGGTGCAGCCTTCGCTGGTACGCACGGAAGCTGATGAACTGACATACCATTTTCATGTCATGATACGTTATGAAATAGAGAAGGGATTGATATCAAAAGAACTCAACCCGAATGACCTGGCAGGTGAGTGGAATCGCATGTATGAAAAATACCTGGGCATAACCCCGCCTGATGATAAGCAGGGTGTACTGCAGGATGTGCATTGGGCGCATGGCAGCTTTGGTTATTTCCCTACTTATTCACTAGGTAGCTTTTATGCGGCGCAATATTATGCACAGGCAAAAAATGAGATACAGGGGCTGGAAGGTCAGTTGCAAAAAGGTGAATATCTCCCGCTGCTGAGCTGGCTGAGGGAAAGGATACATATCCATGGCAGGAAATACCGTTCCGATGAATTATGTAAAATAATTACAGGGCAGGGCTTGAACTTTAATGTTTTTATGGATTACGCTACAGCTAAATATCATGACATATACGGCATAACAACACCGGCTGATGCAGCAGGAGCTGATAAAACATAACGAACAGATGTCTGCGGAGGAATTGCAGTTTCTCATCCATAAAGATGAACAGGAAACGCGTAGCTTCTACAGGACTATCAGTGTGTTTATGGTTATTTGTTTTGTACTGCCCTTTATTGTGGCCTGGATAAGAGCTTTTGGTGGAGATAAACAACCGTTTGAGTTTGGGTACTACTTTCTTGGGGTTGCCTTTTTACTGGCTTTTTTAGGGCTTTGTGCCTGGATGGCATACAGGTACAGCCTGCAAAACATAAAAACGGATATCCGCAAAAAAGCCAAAACGGTAGAGCGTACCACCATCAAACGTAAGCAATACATGCCCCATAATAAGACCTACTACTTTTACCTGGATAGTGCTACGAAACTAAGTATAGAAGTAAAGGAGGAAGATTACCATATGTTCAAAGACGGCGATGAGCTGAACATAGAATATTCAACAAATGCCAAATTCTATTTCGGGTATTTTTAACTTTGCACCATCATGTTGAGAGTAGGTAAAATAGTAGGCGTACACGGGCTGCAGGGCGCGGTAGTGCTCAGGCAGATAATTGATAACACAAGCTGGCTCAAAAAAGGGGAGACCTTATTTATTGAACTGAAGCGTGAGAGCTTCATTCCATACTTCGTGGAAACGGCTAAAGCAGCCAATGATGCGGAATACATCATTACACTGGACGATGTGGGAAGCCCTGAAGACGCGCAGGTGTTGGTAAACAAGACCGTCTACGCCAAAGAAGAAGCACTGGAAACCGCTAAAGTAGATAGTCCGCTCCTGTATATAGGTTTTAGCCTGGTAGATAAGCAAAAGGGTGGTTTGGGCAATATTGAAGATGTAATGCTCGTAGGCAGGCAATGGATAGCCAGGATGACCATTGAGGGCAAAGAAGTGCTCATTCCGCTGGCGGAAGACATGATACAGGAGGTGAATGTCAGGAATAAATTTATCAGGATAACCCTGCCTGATGGCCTTTTGGAGGTATACCTGGGGAGTGATTAATATACCTGTTCAGGTTTTTTAGTTTTGACATTTTACTTTTGACCTCGAAATGCGAATAGATATAATATCGGTAGTGCCGCAATTGCTGGATAGCCCGCTGGGTCATTCTATCATGAAAAGGGCGCAGGAGAAAGGCTTGCTGGAGGTGCATGTTCATAATCCGCGTGATTATACGCCTTATAAGCAGGCTCAGGTAGACGACTACCAGTTTGGTGGTGGTGCCGGCATGGTCATGATGCCCGAGCCGCTGGCGATACTGATCGAAAAACTGAAGGGTGAGCGTGAGTATGATGAGGTAATATATATGACACCTGATGGCGAAACCCTGAAGCAGGGCACGGCCAACTACCTGTCTATGAAGGAGAACCTGATGGTGATCTGTGGCCACTATAAGGGTATAGATGAGCGCATCAGGGAGCATTTTGTTACCAAAGAGATCTCAATAGGCGATTATGTGCTGAGTGGGGGAGAGCTGGCTGCGGCCGTTTTGGTAGATGCCATAGGCCGCCTGATACCCGGCGTACTCAACGATGAGACCTCTGCACTCTTCGACTCACACCAGGACGGGCTGCTGGCGCCTCCTGTTTATACCCGCCCTGCCGATTTCAGGGGGTGGAAAGTGCCGGATATACTGCTGAGCGGCGACCCTAAAAAGGTGGGCGACTGGCGCCACGAGCAATCATTGAAACGCACGGCAGAAAGGCGACCCGACCTGCTGGAAGATGCCGGAGAATGATTGTGTAATTTTTTTTGTAAAAATAAATAAACCCATTACCTTTGCAGACCCAAAATGTATTCAAAATGGATAACGCAGTAGCATATGTGCATGGTCAGGTTTCTCAGAAGGTTGAATTCCCTGACTTCAAAGCTGGTGATAATATAACAGTAGATTACAAGATTGTAGAGGGTGCTAAGTCACGTATCCAGTCTTTTAAAGGTGACGTTATTAAGCGTCAGGGCCGTGGTTTTACACAAACTTTCACCGTTCGTAAAATATCTGATGGTGTAGGTGTTGAGCGTGTATTCCCACTGTTCTCTCCACACATCGATTCTATCAAGGTAAACAAGCGTGGCCGTGTTCGTCGTGCTAAACTGTTCTACCAACGTGAGCGTTTCGGTAAATCAGCACGTATCAAGGAGAAAAAATACATCGCTAAGAAAGAAGATTAATAATCGGTCTTTTATCATATTTAACGCCCCGTTCTTTGTAAAAGGAACGGGGCGTTTTTGTGTCTCTTGCTTAAAACAAAAATGCAGATACTAAAAAAGTATCTGCATGTATAGTTAATTTAAGGAAACTTTATTCCTGGGGCTTACCACCGCCTTCCGGCCTTGGTCTGTTGCCGCCACCACCTTTGCGCTTGTTCCTGTTGGGGTTTGGTGGCCTGTTGCCTTGTTGTTTCTTTTCGCCTTGTTTTTGCTCCGGTCTGTTGCCCTGTGCCTGTTTTGGTTGTCCCAGGTTCTGGTTGCGCCTGTTGCCGCCACCTTTATTGCCATCCTGGCGCTGTTGGTTGTTGTTACCACGCTGGTTTTGGTTGTTGCCGTCTTTGGCCTGCTTAGGCTGGTTGCGGTTTCCGCCTCCCTGGTTATTACGGTTTTTGTTCTTGCTTTTGCTCTTCTTCTTAGAACCTTTCTCCAGAGATTTCAGGCTTATCTGCCCAACGTCGTTCACAAAGCCTGCATCTACTTTAATAGCGGTTTTGCTGTTGCTCACCTCCAGCTCTACCGGTTGCAGTTCGTCTGGTTTTATACCTTTCTTATTCAGCTCCAGTATCTCTTTTACACGCTCTATGCTCAATGGGTATTGCTTGTTGCTTTCGCGGTAGCTGTACCACATTAGGTTCTTGAAAATATCCCTCTTTTGCAAGTAAGCTGTACCTGCAGAGGTAGCAATAGTATCTGCCTGCTCAGGAAAAACAGAAAGTGCGTCTACATAAGTATCCAGCTCGTAGTTCAGGCAGCATTTCAGCCTACCGCACTGTCCGCTCAGTTTTGTCTGGTTGATAGACAGGTTCTGGTAGCGCGCAGCGGTGGTGTTCACACTTTTGAAGTCGGTCAGCCAGGTACTGCAACACAGCTCGCGGCCACAACTGCCTATACCACCTACCTTGCCACTTTCCTGGCGGGCACCTATCTGCTTCATCTCCACCTTTACTTTAAAGTCTGAAGCATACATTTTTATCAACTCCCTGAAGTCTACACGCTGGTCGGCAGTATAAAAGAAAGTAGCCTTTTTGCCATCGGCCTGTAGTTCTACTTCCGCCAGCTTCATCTCCAGGTTCAGTTGCCTGGCTATGGCACGGCTGCGTATCAGTATTTCCTGCTCTTTCAGCTTGCTGTCCCTGAATTGCTCCAGGTCAGCATCTGTTGCCAGCCGGTGTATACGCTTGGTTATATCTTTTTCTTTGATGCCGTACTTTTTCATTTGCAGCTTCACCAGTTCGCCGGTCAGGCTTATCTGCCCGACGTCAAAACCACCTACGCCTTCTACGGCTATCCATTGTCCTTTTTCAGGTATAAATTGACTGTTGTTCCTGTAGAATTCTTTACGACTGCCCTTGTTAAATGATACTTCGATAACAGGGTAGGGTTTAGCCCCGTCGTGCAGCGGTAGTCCGCTCAGCCAGTCATATACGTTCAATCTGTTGCATCCGCCGGTACTGCATCCACCATTGCTCTTGCAACCGGAAGGTTTACCATCAGTACCTTTCCCGCAATTGCCACATCCCATTGATTATTATATTTTATATTGACGACCCTGACAGAAGCTCCTGAAACGCAATAAATAATACCTTTCTACCTCGTATTCTGTCACCCGGCCGGTGATTGTAAATAAATTAATCTACGAAAATAGCATTTTTTAGCAGAGTAGCGCATTGTTTGTGTGATATTGATACCTTTTCATATGTGTTACAGCGGCTGTTAAATTCACTAAAACGCTTAACTTTGCAGTCCCTTAAATAAAAGGTGGTAACATATGTTTGAAAATCTTAGTGAACGCCTCGAAGGTGCGTTTAAACAACTGAAGGGTGAAGGCCGTATCTCCGAGATCAATATTGCAGCAACTATCAAGGACATCAGGCGTGCCCTGGTAGATGCCGATGTTAACTATAAAATAGCCAAAGAGTTTACTGATAGGGTAAAAGATAAGGCATTAGGTGAAAAGGTATTGCAGGCGGTGTCTCCCGGTCAGCAGATGGTGAAGATAGTACAGGATGAGCTGGCTGAGCTGATGGGTGGCGATGTGCAGGAAATAGACCTGAACCAGAGGCCGTTGGTGATCCTGGTAGCAGGTTTGCAGGGTTCCGGTAAAACCACTTTTAGCGGTAAGCTGGCCAACTTCCTGAAAACCAAGAAAGGACGTAAACCATTACTCGTTGCGGGCGACGTTTACCGTCCTGCCGCGATCAACCAGTTGCAGGTATTGGGTGAGCAGGTGAAAGTGCCTGTTTATTGTGAGCCAGAAAATAAAGATGTGGTTGCTATTGTTACCAATGCCGTTGCACACGCAAAGCAGAATGGTAATAATGTAATAATAATAGATACCGCGGGTCGTCTTGCTGTAGATGAGGCGATGATGACCGAGGTGGCTAACGTAAAAGCTGCCGTAAATCCGCACGAGATACTGTTCGTAGTGGATAGTATGACAGGTCAGGATGCTGTAAACACCGCAAAAGCCTTCAACGACAGGCTGGACTTTACCGGTGTGGTGCTTACCAAGCTGGATGGTGATACAAGAGGTGGTGCGGCAATATCTATCAAATACACGGTAGATAAGCCCATCAAGTTCGTGAGTATGGGCGAGAAGCTGGATACGCTGGACGTATTCTACCCAGAGCGTATGGCACAGCGTATTTTGGGTATGGGTGACATCACAACGCTGGTAGAGCGTGCCCAGGCACAATTTGACGAAGCTGAGGCTAAGAAGCTGGAGAAGAAGATACGTGCCAATAAGTTCGACTTTGAAGACTTCCAGCAGCAACTCGGCCAGATCAAGAAGATGGGTAACATCAAAGATCTGCTGGGTATGATACCGGGTATTGGTAAGGCTATGAAGGATATTGATATATCTGACGATGCCTTCAAAGGTATTGAGGCCATGATCAACTCCATGACACCATATGAGCGCAGCAACCCTGATGTTATTGATGGCAACAGGAAGAAGCGTATAGCAAAAGGCTCAGGAAAAGACATAGCGGAAGTAAACGCCTTTATGAAGCAGTTTGATCAGATGCGCCAGATGATGGGGCAAATGAACAAAATGAAGGGTATGATGCCTCCGGGTATGGGCATGAAGATGCCTTTCGGCAGGTAATATTTGGCTTTTCATTAAGCCTGTATTGGCTTTTTGTTAGCACTTGGTTGTATAGGTTTGAGTTTAGATCAAACTTCTACAACCATTTTTTTATGAAAAAACTCTTATTAATTACCCCATTATTTTTAGCGCTGTGCAGCTCGTCATTTGCACAACCTCAAAAAGGAGACTGGATGTTAGGTGCCAATGTTACACCTTTCAGGTTTAAGGCTGCGAAATTCCTTTCAAACAGGTTTTCTCTGGGCCTTGATGTCAATCCGGGATTCTCATACAATCCGCAGAGTAAAAATACCGGCCTGAATATTATGCTGTTGCCCTCGGCCAGGTATTATTTTGTATCAGGTGAGGGGTTGAAAGAGAAGAAGTTAGCCTTCTTTGGCGATGTGAATGCGGGCAGTGCTTTCAGCTTTGCATGGGACGGGCAGAACAGTACATCCGGTACCAATACATCATTCCAGGCGGGAGTTGCACCGGGCTTGCTATATATGATCAATAAGAACGTCAGTGTAGACGCAGGTATTAGGTTTAATTATTATACACAACTGTCTAATAGCTGGAGCCGGCTGGGAACAGTTACAGAATTTGGGCTACAGGTATATCTGCCCGGCAAAAAAGCAAAAGAAACTAGCGTGAAATAGTATTGTTAGCAGTTGTAAATCAATTTTTTAGATTAAAATTTGTTCAAAATAAAAATCTAGTTGTTTATACTTGCATTATGCATTAACTTTGCAATCGTTAATTTTTTATTGTAAACCAGAATAATTTCTATTATTAATGGCGGTTAAAATTCGTCTCCAACGTCACGGCTCTAAGAAGCGTCCTTTCTACTTTATAGTTGTTGCTGATACAGCAGCACCAAGAGATGGTAGATTTATTGAAAAACTAGGTACTTACAATCCATTGTCTGTTCCGGCAACTGTCAGGTTGAATCGCGAACGTTCATTGCATTGGTTACAAAACGGTGCCCAGCCAACCAACACTTGTCGCCGCATCTTGTCTTTCAAAGGTGTATTGTACATGAAACACCTGATGCGTGGTGTTAGCCTTGGTTTATTTGATGAACCAACAGCTATCCAGAAATTCGAAGCATGGAATGCAGACCACGAAAAACTGGTTGCAGAACGTGAAGAATCACACCGTAAGCACAAAGCTGAAAAAAGACATGCTGCAATGGCTGAGTCTGTAAAGAGAGTGGAAGAGAAAATGGCTGCTAAAGTTCAGGCTGCGGTAGCTGAGGCTGAAGCTGAAGTAGATGCAGAAGATGCTGCTGATCAGGCGGCTGATGTTGAAAACAGCGATAGCGCAACAGAAGAAAAAGAGGGTTAGTCAAAATAACCTTTTGAATGTATATTAAAGCATACCCAAGGGTATGCTTTTTTTTATGTGCCATATACGCTTTCAGTGTGTACATGTTTTTATTTTAAAGATTTCACGGACTATATTTATACTCATTTACTATGAGCAACAGGGTTAAAAATAATGTGTACTATATTATTGTATCGGCTCTGTTTGGTGTGTTTGCCACTTTTTACACTTATAGTCAATATGGTTCCCAGGACCAGGTAGAGCAGTTGCCGCTCATATTCCGTTGTATGGATAGCAACTACCTGCAAAATGACTTTTTTATCAACGAAGGCAGTATTTCCGTAGCAAGAATGTACTTTTCAAAGCTGATAGCTTTTGTTGCCGGTACCAAGGCTAATCTTCCCTATGTCCTCTTCCTGCTGACTGTATTATCCAATATCTCAATATCTGTGATCACCTACCTGTTTGCACGCAGGTTGTTCAATAATTCAGGTTCTTCCGGAATTTTTGCAGCGGCAGCGGTTATGTTGGTCAGCACCTTCACCCTGGGGTGGAATAATACCATTTACCAGGATATACTATTGCCGTCTTCTATATCGCTGCCTTTATTGTTCGGTGCTATATGGGCTGTGGCGGAAAAGAGGGTAATTACCTGTGCCGTACTGTGTGCCGTTGCTTCGTTCATCCACCCGCTTATGGGATTGGAAATGAGTAGCCTGTTGCTATTTGTTTTTGTGGTTGTACAAATGGTCAACAAAGAGCCTGTGAAACAATACATAGTGCCCCTCTCAATCGGGGTTGTTATTCTTGCAATATCTTCCGCAGTGTTATTATATAACGAAATAGGCGGCGCAAAGCTGGATACGGAACGCTTTATACATATTATAGCCTGCTTCAGGCATCCGCACCATTATCTTCCATCAACGTTTGCCGGCGAAGACTATTTACATGCGCTGCTCTTTTTGCTGGCTGCCATACCTGTCTTCTTTTTCAGTATACCCAAAAACAGAAATTTTAGGCTTGTTACCGCGGTTATCACTGCAACGTTGCTTTTGCTTTGTATAGGCGGTTATGTTTTTGTGGAGGTTATACCCACCAGGTTATGGACTACAGCACAGGTGTTCCGCCTCTTATTTTTTGTAAAATGGTTAGGGCTGATTGTACTGGCCGGTAGTATCCCTGCTTATAAGTTGAGGGGTATTAATAACCTGTTTCACCTGTTATCGTTGGTCAACCCGGTTACGACATTATGGGCAGTGTACACAAGGGTCATTATTTCAAAACTAAGGGGTAGGTTCAGTAAGTCAATTATACACACAGTTGTACTGTCGATCATGTTGTGGTGGATGATATGGATGGAGTTAAAGGTGAATGTAGCGTACATCATACTCATATTGGTTTGTGTAGATATAGCAGAGGGGTATAACCGTTGGTTTATTACCCGGGTCGCTTTGCCATCAATGTTCGTGTTCGCTATGTTTATCATCCTGACGCAGAACAGGATATTTTACAGCAACAGGTATGTGTACAGGACAATGTACGACATCAGGGAGGCCAGGGACCTGTATTTTGTTATGCCTTTGGCCGACATGGAAGGTGGTAGAATTATGGCATATATCAGGGAGAAAACTAAAAAAGATGTCGTATTTTTGACGCCGCCTATGTGGGGGCAGTTCAGGATGGCTGCGGAGCGTGCAATTGTGGTAGATTTCAAGTCTTTCCCGTTTACTGATAAGGGTATCGAAGAATGGTACGACAGGATGCTGAATTGTTACGGTACACCTGTTCATGATGGCTTTGAAATGACCAGGGAGTTGCAGGAGAACTATAAGAACATAGATGATAAAAAATTAAAAGAGTTGAAGGGAAAGTATAATATTTCGTATGCTCTGCTATACAACCAGACACCAACCACGTCGGATGTAGTGTACATCGATGATAAATTCAAACTGGTACGCGTACCATAAGCTATAATATTGCACAGGAATGATGTATTGGCATCATGCTTGTTTTGTACTATCTTAATCGTTTTATTCAGAATGTCAGACCAACAAGAGAAAAACTATTCATTATTGATCGCAGGTGCCGGGCCGGTAGGATGTGTAATTGCTGAGCGTGCTGCCAGCGTACTTGGCTGGAAGGTACTTATCGTTGACAAAAGAAACCATATTGCGGGCAACTGCTATGATATGCACCACGAATCAGGTGTGTTGATACACCGTTACGGCCCGCATTATTTCAGAACTAATAGTGAAGATCTGTTGCAATACCTTTCACAGTTTACGGAGTGGATTCCCGGAGACTATTTTGTGAAGGCTTCTACACGTGGAGAATTGTTCCCGTTCCCTATCAACCTGCTTACATTGAGGCAATTCTTCAAAAAGCCTGACCTCACTGCCGAAGAGGCTGCAGCATTGCTGGAAGAAAAGCGTGAAAAAATTGACAACCCGGCTAACTCCGAAGAGTTTGTATTATCAAGGGTTGGTCGTGAGCTATATGAAGCATTCTACCTGGGCTATACTAAAAAGCAATGGGCTATTCACCCGCAGGACCTTGCGCCTTCTGTATGCGGCAGGATACCTGTCAGGTTAAATACAGATGAACGTTATGTAGATCATAAACACCAGCTAACTCCTGCGAAAGGTTTTACTGAAATGTTCAGCAAAATGATAGACCATCCTAATATTGATGTAATGCTGGAAACAGACTACAACGATATTAAAGGTACTATCAAGCCGTCAGTTGCAACTGTTTATGCAGGACCTATTGATGAGTATTTCGGTAACAGGTTCGGAAAGCTGCCATGGAGGTCGCTGGAGTTTGAATTTAAAAAGATAGAGCAGGAGTATGTACAACCTTGTGTGCAGATCAACTTCCCGAATGAGCATGATTATACCCGTACGGTTGAAATAAAACATGTAACCAAACAAAAGCACCCGGAGACGGTCATTTCGTATGAATACCCGAAGGCAGAGGGTGACCCGTATTATCCTATACCAAGACCGGTGAATAAGGAGTTGTATGAAAAGTACAAGGAGTTAGGTATTGAAGAGACTGAAAAGAACAATGTATATTTCTGCGGCAGGCTGGCTGAATACACGTACTATAATACGGATGAAGTGATAGAGCGTGCATTGGCAACCTTTAATCTTATCAAAGAAAGATATGGCAATTAAGAACCTTTGGGTGATCATGCCCGTTTATAATGAAGAAGAAGCTGTATCAGCTGTTATAGAAGAGTGGCAGAAATGCCTCTCTGAAAATGTTGAGAACTACACCCTGTGTATACTGAACGATGGTTCGAAAGACAGCACGCTTGACATACTGAGAGGTTTTGAAAAAAAATACAGTCAAATAAAGGTTATTGATAAACCTAACTCTGGTCACGGTCAGACTTGTATATATGGCTATAACGTAGCTTTAGAAAACGGTGCTGACTGGATATTTCAAATAGATTCAGACGGTCAATGTGATCCTAAGTATTTCCCTGAGCTTATTTCGCATACGGATAAACATAAAGCGGTTTACGGATTCAGAAAGTCAAGGGACGATGGTTTCAAACGTTCTATCATATCCCGTTTTGTTACTTTATTTACTTTCTTTGCTACAGGACAGTATGTGAGAGATGCGAATGTTCCTTACAGGTTGATACATCGCTCGGTTCTGGAACAAATAACAGGTAAAGTTCCGGAGTCGTTTCACCTGGCCAATATACTGGTGTCTGTACTTACGAAGAAGATCGCGGGTATAAAATGGATCAATATCCATTTTAATGACAGAGCAGGAGGTACAGCCAGTGTTAAGACTATCTCGTTTGTGAAGCATGGCTTTACATTGTTCAGGCAACTGAAAGAAGCCAGTGCTTAAAATATAACAAGTGTATATTCTATGGCAAAAAAGAAAGCTCGCGCCGCAAGTAATACTAAAAACACAGAACCGGTAACGGCAACAACGCCTGCACCACCTCCACCATCTGCGCCTGTTATCAATCCGGGTGTAAATGATGGTTTGTGGAGCAAGGTGTTTATGGTAAGCCTGCTTGCAGTTTTCTTACTCATGGGTATCATGAGTTTCTGGTTTGGCCTGTCTGGCGATGAGGTAGACATGAACGAGTACGGCAAGGCTATCCTGAGCTACTTCTCAACTTTCGGTGCTGATGATACCGTGTTCCATATGTCTAAAGAGGTAGACAGGGATGGAGTATTGCTGTACTATGGTGGTTTCTTTGACCTGTTGTGCGCAGCGGTAAATAAAATATCTCCTTTTGCTGAGTACACTACAAGACATATACTGAACGCGTGGGCCGGGTTTGTTGCAATATATTTCAGCTCAAGGATATTAGCTTATATAGCCGATAAGAGGTTGGCCACATTGTGCCTTTGGTTGATGTTCCTGTCACCGTTCTTTTTGGGGCATGCCATGAACAACCCTAAGGATATACCACTGGCAGCGGGTTATATCGCATCCATATTTTTTATCATCAGGTTCTTTGACAGGTTCCCCGATGTTAAGAAACTTGATTACCTGTGGCTGATACTCAGTATTGGTATTACCATCAATATTCGTGTGGCGGGCATATTGCTCATACCATACCTGTTTGTATATGTGGGCTTCATTTACATTACAAAAACATTCGTCAGCAAAGAGGCTATTAACTTAAAAGACTATACAAAACCATTATTGATAGTAGCCATTCTTGGATACTTGGCAGGCAGTTTGTTCTGGCCTTACGGGCAAAAAAATCCGTTTACCAACCCGCTTACTGCTCTTGATGAGATGAGTAATTTCAAGATTAATCTGAGCCAGATATGGGAAGGCGAAAAGGTAATGTCCGGTTTGCTGCCGGGGTCTTATCTTATTAAGAGTTTCTTTATCACCAATACCTATGCATTATTGGGTGGCCTCTTACTGTTCTTTGCTTTTCTGAGAACTGCGGCAAAGAGTAAGCGTGCGCATGTAATATATTTTGTAGCCTTTACAGCTCTGTTTCCACTCTTTTATATCATCTATAAAAAGTCGAACGTATATCACGCGTGGAGGCATGTGTTGTTTATTTTCCCTTCAATAGCTGTGATGGCCTCTTTGGGTTGGTCATATATAAACAACTTCATTCAATCAAAATGGCAGAAGACTGGTGTCGGTTTAGGTATAGCAGCCATACTGCTTATTGAACCGATTGTATTTATCATTCCAACTTTCCCTAATACCGCTACCTACCACAACCAGTTTGTTGGTGGTGTAAGCGGTGCATACGGCAATTATGAGGTAGACTTCTACTACAACAGTGTAAAGCAATGTACTGATTGGTTTATTGAGCACGAGCTGCCAAACTATAAACCGGAAGATACTGTTGTGCTGGCTACTAATGCCGCTCACTTACTGTTCCCTTATATGGCAGATCATAAAAACGTGAAGATCACCTATGTGCGTTTTCATGAACGTGATATGCAGGATTGGGACTACGCACTGTTCCACATAGCACTAATACCGTTGGAAGAGATACAGGCTGAACAGTGGCTGCCTCCTACAACTGTTTTTACTGCAAGCGTTAAGGGCAAGCCTTTGAGTGCATTGATAAAGCGCCCTTCAAAAAATGATATGCTTGGGTATAAGGCACTGGAGCAGGGCAGGAGAGATGAGGCTGTGAATTATTTCCTGAAGTACCTGCAGGAGGATAGTACCAATATCAATGTTCTGACCATGACAGCAAGGGTGCTTATGGAAATGAACCGCATGGACAGTGCATATACTTATGCCGCCAAAGCCTACGAGCTGGATAAGGTTGGTGTAGAAACAAAGAGGGTATATGCAATGGTGCTGGCTTATAAAGGCGAAGGTCAAAAGGCCAGGGCGTTGTTTAAAGAGATAATAGCTGAAAGGCCTGATTATATTGCGGCATATTATTATATGGGTATGGTAGAAAAGAATATGGGACTATACCAGGATGCAATAAAAAGTTTCAATACGGTAGCTTCAGCGCTCACCAACCAGGATCCCGGTTTTGCTGCAGAGTGTTATACTATTATGGGAGATATATTCAGGGAGCAGGGCGATATGGCACAGGCTAATAAAATGTATGGACTGGCCTCAGGCTTGAGAGGTAAATAGATTAAAGCCGGATTGCTTATGCGTTAACTACTATGAATATGGCTATAAATGCGTATACGCCTACCAATGCTATAGTTATCCATTTTCCTTTTATTTGTGTTTGTTTCAGGGGCAATTTGTAAGACATATCCGGATGCTTTCTCTTATTATTTTTTAACATTTAAAAACCCTTGTTTGGGTGCCGACCTGTTGTAATAACGAGGCCTGTTTTGGTTTATTGTGCAGGTAGGGATATTTATTTTTATTACAAATATCAAGCCAAACTGCTGTATTCGCAATATCTGTTATTAAAAATTATGATTTATTAATAGTTCTTTATTCTTCTTTTTTACCTTGATACAACCATTTCTCAATTTCGGCCTGGCTCAGGTCAATATAGGTGCTTTTTGCCTCAACCCATCCGTCATTTATCCAGTATATAGCTGGCAGGCTCAGCCCTGACAGTGAAACGAAATCCCTGCCCAGCAACATCGTATTTGGAATAATTTCAGCATTCGTTTTATCCCAGAAAGGTTGCAGGTCTGTAGAATCTCCGTTCAGCACCAGCAGCATGGATATATCCGGGTTGTTCCTGGTCATCAGTTGCATTTTAAGAGCGGCCATTTTGCAGTGCGGACAGGTAAGACTCATAAATGCAATAATATGTTTACCTGTTCTTACATCAACTGAAGGGGCAGGTCGCTTTTCAGACTCGTATATGGCTGAAAGGTCCAGCTCGTACTTGTCTTCATTAAGAAATGATGGTTGGGTGCCGGGAATAGGGTACACAAACAACGGAACTATTGTAATGATAATAAGCGCAATAATGCTTACATATTTTGCCCATTTTTTACTGATGCCGGTATGGAACTTTAATAGCATAAGCAATATGGCTATCATGATAATATTCTTAATGATAGACGTGGAAGGGCTCATCCAGATTGCATCTCCAAAACAGCCGCAGTTCACATCATCGCCTGCTGTAGCCCATAGGTAGGCAAGGTATACGCAAAACATGATCATGATGCCTAAGGCAAGCTTCAATACCCACTTTCTTCCGCCATATAGATTAAACACGAGCAATGTGCCTAAAGCTGCCTCTAAACCTACAAGCACCCTTGAGGCTACAGCCGCCATCCACCAGGGCATGTGTACAAACTCAACAAGCGTGTACTCAAAGGTTTGTATCGGGAGTAGTTTAGTATAAGCAGAATAAAGGAATAAAGCACCTAATAACACCGAGAGTGTGGAAAGTGAGATTGTTCTGACGAGTTGCATACTATTGCAAATATAATGATCGTAATACTAAAGGGGAGCATCAATATTGATGCTCCCCTTTAAATATTAAATAAGATTATTAAAATTACTTCAGTTCACATTTTCCGCCTGATGCAGCGGCAGTTGTATGCCATGCGTCACAACCCGTTTTTGCTAAACTTTTAGTTGTTTTTGGATACTCGTACTTAGCAGTTTCTGTACCGGCAGAGTCAGTGCAAGTACATGTGTAGTCTTTCGAGCAAGATGTAAAAGCTACAGCAAATAATGCGATAGCTGCAATTGGGGCAAACTTTTTCATAAGTATGATTTTTTTTAGTTTATGAACAAATATAATATCAATTATTAAAAAAAGGTAGTATGATTTCAACTTTTTTTATAAGTAATAAATTTTTACTGTTAATAGTTACAAAGATACTCAAAGCCTGTATTGTAGATATACCGTAATGTCGGTAAAACTGTCTACGTGCTGGCACGGATATGCTGAGTGTTTACTTTCAGCCTAATTATGTATTGTATTATTGGTGTAAAAGAGTGCCGGAGGTGAATATCGGGTATGAATAACCTAACTGCTTGATTGTGATATAGTTGCTCTTTGTGTCTGTGTGTATTGGATAAATTGTTATGTGTTATTGTCGTACATCAATTTTATACAATGTCCCGTTATCGCCACATAGCAGTAGTTTCCCGTCAGGAGCCATCGTCATAGAGCGCAGTGCGTTATCTGTGAATTTTTTATACTCTTTCCATTTGTTGCCACCGTCAGTTGTGTATATGAGCAGCCCGTTTTCGCCACATGCCCAGCCATGTGTTTTATCCTTAAAAAATATATCAAGCAGCAGGTAGCTCTTTTGTGTAAGGCTGTTGCCGTTTCTTTGTTTATCCCAGCTCTGTCCTCCATCAGTAGTATGAAATATACTGCCCCTGTAGCCGCATACCCAAAGTTCATTTTCTGTAAGGCAATGCATGGATATGAAGTTGTCATTTTTAATATCCAGGAACTTCCAGTCGTGTCCGCCGTTAGTTGTCTTTAATACAGCACCAAAACCTGCAATATATCCTGTTTGTTCCGTTGGCATGGCAATATCGTTCAGGCCAAACTTCATAAAGATGGTGTCTGTAATGTTGTAATTGCTGTCAATATGTACCAGGGTGCCATAGTTCTGTGCTTTGGTTGATACGAGTATACATCCTCCATTGGCTGTAAATGCCAGCGAATTGTAATACCACCAATAGCCCAACTGGTGGAAGATCCAGGTGCTGCCATTGTCTTTCGATACCATTAGTTTTCCGTCAACTCCGCATAGGTATACAGTCCCGTTTGCTGATCGCGCCATGCCATACAATCCCTTACCCGCATCAGGATAGGAGTTCACAGCCCAGCTCATGCCTGCATCCCTGCTGGTTATTATTTCAGCTGTGTGAAATCGTTCACCACCACAGGCTATAAATACAGAGTCGTTGATGAACTGTATACGATTTATCCTGGAGCCTGTGCTTAACTCAACCTTTTCGATATTGCCGGGCGCTATCTCGTCTTTTTTGCACGACGAGGAAAAGAGCAGGGTTATCATGATCACCCAACCTGTAAAAGATAGGGCCCTGGTCATATTGCTGATCTGTTTTTCAATTTGTAAACTTTCAAATTACCTTTTTCAAATACAGTGCTTTCTATCAGCTGTTGTATAGCAGCTTGCTCACTTGCTTTACTGTCAGAGAGCAGGTATTCCGCACCCTCAAATATATAAAACCTGAGGTCGTAATCATACAGTTGATCGGTATCAAATACCCAACCTTTTCTGTCTATATAGTACAGCAGTATAAAATGTGATACGTCATTACCAACAACACATTTTGCTCCTTCAGGTATCAGCGTTCTTAGTTCATCTTTGTGTTCATAATACAAGCTGTTGAACCCGGGGCGTTCTGTGTCCCATCTGCCGTTGATGCGCAATGCTGCAAATACGGGCAGTGATATAAACAGGAGGACTATTAACGGCTTTATGGCCACTGTACGCATATTATAAAATTTCCCGGCACCATAGGCTACAACTAAAAACAGTACAGGCAAAAACGGCATCAGGTAGTAATCGTGTACCAGTTCTATCATGTTTATTTCAAAAATGAAATATGCACATAGACTGACAGATAAAATAAAGAATGAATATATGTTAGTATTCTGCTCCCACTTCGTTTTAATTGTGAGGTAAAGGCCATAGATAAAAAACAATACTGCACCAAAGTTGAGTAGCAACTCAGGAAGGGTAGATGTTATAGTGCCCCGGAATGTATGCCATATGCTTTCTAAGGTGTACGTGCTTGTTTCAAATAATCCTTTGGTCACATTGTTACCTTTCCATTCAGGTATTACCGTTAAGTACCATGCCAATGCAGGGAAAAGCATAATAATGTAGGTGGCTATCACTTTTATTATTTCCCTGTAATGCCCTTGTCTGCCCTCTGAGGTAATATGGGCTATCACAACACTGCCAAAGAGTATATATGGTAGTTTGGATAGAGTGGCCAGGCAGAGTAGCGCCGTGCCGGCCAATAGCGAAATGAATTTAGCAGATTCAATATACCTGCAATAATATACAAGGCTCCACACAGCTGTACATAGAGCAAAATTGTCCGGCAATGGGTTTAAGGTGTAATAGTAAAATACCGGCGAAAAACACAGCGTAAATGCTGCTGTCAGGGCCATGAATGTATTCTTAAAGACAATTTGCCCGAGCCTGTACATACCGATTATTGAAAAGAAACCGATAATAAGAGAGCATATTCTTGATAAGGCAATATGGCTGCTGATGTATTTTCCCGCAATGGCAAACAGCCACTGCATAATAGGAAATTCCATTCTTTCTATCCTGTCAGTATGCGCACGATCATTCCTTTTAGGCTCCAAAATATTCAGGCCATCTTGCACAAAGTTGTTGACAACCGTTTGTGTCTGGGTTTGTCTCCATACATGCACGCCTACCAGGTCCTTGTTCAGGAATGGCCAATGCATTATAAGGCTCAGGATACATATCCCCAGTAGTGTTTTGTAAGGATGTCTTATGAAAATGTTGAACATTGATTTTGAGACTGATTCCTGGTTTTGCAATATAGTAGAAAATGCCCGGCATCTGCAATTACCTGTTTTAACGGTGTTGTTTGAATTTTTTCTGCCTTTAACGTTTTGTTTGGTAAAATATGTTTTACTTTGTGTAAAGTTTATTTTACAAAATGTAAATATTATTTGTCATGTTGAAACAATTGTTATTACCAAATTACTTTAGAAAAGCGGGTGTACTTTTACTGCTTCCTGCTCTTTGTCTTCTTGTGGCGGTTTTTATGTATGAGTTCTCTATCCCATTCCTTGTATATGGACAAGCTGAGGTCAGTACATCAGTTTTTGATATGAAAAACAATGATCTTTCTGATGAACTGGCCATATTGCTTAGCTTTTTCAGTCTTTTTTGCATAGCATTTTCAAAAGAGAAAGTTGAGGATGAATACCTGCAGGGAGTCAGGCTGAGGGCGTTGCAGATAAGCGTTTATATCAATTATCTTGTATTAGCTGTCGCTACCGTGGCCATTTATGGTTTAAGCTATCTGTATGTATTGTATGGCAACCTGTTCACGATACTTATTATTTTCATTGTAGTTTATTACTACCGGGTACACATAAAAGGCCGTTTATCAAAAGAGGAGCAACTATGAAAAATACGATAAAGGTAGAAAGGGCGAAGAAGAGTATGACGCAGGCAGACCTGGCTGAAAAAATAGGTGTATCGAGGCAGACGATCAATGCTATGGAAGCTGGTAAGTATATACCCTCTACGTTGCTGGCGTTAAAAATTGCCGCTTGTTTTGAGGTGAGGGTTGAGGATATATTTATGCTGGAAGACGGGGAGTAGCATTGTATTGGGTACTAAATTGCTTAAATTCGGGGATATTAATTCAATAATCGGTTAATAGGTATTACTTTTGCACGAAACAACGCAGTTTTTGAAGACCCTGCTAGATCATACTCAGCTTAATATTACACTGCAGCGGCTGGCGCACCAGCTGATAGAAAACCATCTTAATTTTAAGGATACTGCTATAATAGGCATACAGCCCCGCGGCGTATTGCTCAGCGATAGGATCGCACAGCTGGTGCAGCATATCACTAAACAAAAGCATATTGACTACGGTAAACTGGATATTACTTTTTACCGGGATGATATACACCAGGGCAACGATATACACGTGCCTAAAAATACGGACATAGAGTTCAGCATAGAGGGTAGGGATGTAGTGTTGATAGATGATGTGCTGCATACAGGAAGAACCATCCGCTCTGCCATGGATGCGCTTATTGACTTCGGTCGCCCGCGTAGTGTGGAGCTGCTGGTACTTATAGACAGGCGTTTCAGCAGGGAGCTGCCCATACAGCCTGATTATATAGGCCATACGGTAGATACCATCATTACCCAGAAGGTAAAGGTGTACTGGGCTGAACAGGATAAGAAAGACGAAGTAGTACTAATTGATTAATTAAGAGCAATAGATAGATGTCATTATCTGTAAAACACTTACTTGGAATTAAAGAACTGCAACCGGGAGATATTCAAACCATCTTCCGCACGGCAGATAATTTCAAGCAGGTATTACAGCGGCCTATCAAAAAGGTACCTACACTGCGGGATACTACAGTCGCCAATGTATTCTTCGAAAACTCAACACGTACCCGTATCTCTTTTGAACTGGCTGAAAAAAGGCTGAGTGCTGATGTAGTGAACTTTTCAGCCTCAGGCTCTTCCGTATCAAAAGGTGAAACGCTCATAGATACAGTGAATAACATATTGGCTATGAAAGTGGATATGGTAGTGATGCGGCACAGTGCCAGCGGAGCGCCATGGTTCCTTGCCAATCATATCGATGCCAGTATCATCAACGCCGGTGATGGTATCAATGAACATCCTACGCAGGCTTTACTCGACGCATTCTCCATGCGCGAAAAGCTGGGCGAACTCAAGGGTAAACGAATAGCTATCATAGGCGATATCATGCACTCGCGGGTAGCATTGAGCAATATATTCTGCCTCAAAAAACTGGGTGCTGAAGTGATGGTGGCAGGTCCGCCAACGCTTATCCCTAAATACATTCAGGATCTGGGAGTAAAGGTTGAATATGATGTGAAGAAAGCACTGCAATGGTGCGAGGTAGCCAACGTGCTGCGCATACAACTGGAAAGGCAGAACAAACCGCTGTTCTCTACACTACGAGAATATGCCATGTTCTACGGTATCAACAGGCAGATGCTGGACAGCCTGCAAAAAGAAATTACCATCATGCACCCCGGCCCTATAAACAGGGGGGTGGAGATCAACTCAGACGTTGCCGACAGTAAGCAGTCCATCATACTCGACCAGGTAGAGAATGGTGTAGCTATCAGGATGGCGGTCATTTACCTTTTGTCTGGTAAACGGGATTTAGTAGAGTAAAATCAAACTTCAGCGGGAATCTTCTGCGGTACAACTCGTAATTATCCATTTCAAGCGGCTCCTGCCTGAAACCTATACGGCTGATGTAGGGAATAATACCACTGTTGCACACCCGCTTGTCTATCAGCACATACTCGGTTGCGTAAAATACTGGGTTTACCTCCATCTGGTTATAACGCTGCAGGTAGGCAAGAAAGTTATAGTCTTTATCCGCCTCGGCACATATACCAAACACCTGCCCTTTCGGGAACTTACTGGCCAGGTAGTTCATGTTTTTTATCAGCTCGCCGTCGCGGCCTATTTGCCCCACTTTGGTGCCCAGATACACACACAGCGCAAGGGATACAACTGCTGCTGATATTTTAAAGTACCGTAAACTATTTGCTCCACCTTTGTACCTTTCTGTAATGGCCAGGTAGTAAGGGTAAGCCAGCAGCGCTATGGCCATAACATAATAAGGTAATGAAGGTATCAGGTAAAAGGTTCGTTGCTTCACGCTCATCATGATGGGCAGCGATGCGCATACGCCCAGCAATAAAAAGAACAAGGCATTTTTGCCTGCGCCGGATTGTTTCAGAGGGCTCAGCTTCAGCAGTCTTGCCGTTACGATCAGGATGACGGTTATAGCCACCGGCACCAGCATTTGCATCATCAGTTCGTATAATAGCAGCCACCTGCCCATACTTCCCGTTGTTATTTCCCTCCTGCCTGATAATGCCGCGATCAACTGCTCGTTGAAGTAACGACTGAAGTTGGCCCTGGGCTCAGGAAACTGGTATAGTATAAAGTACCATGCCACAACCACCAGCAGCATAAAGATGGTCTGTACAGCCGCACTTATAAACTTTTTGCCGTCTCCCAAATGAAATACCAGCCAATATATACCGGGTACTGCCAGCGGGAAGGCTCCCACGGGTCCTTTGGTAAGTGTAGCGGCAAATATCAGTATGCCCGCTATGGTCATAGGTAGGATAGCTGTACGCTCATCTTTTGCCGACCACGTCTTGTAGAGTATCAACACGGCGGCCAGGTCAAATACAGCCATTGTACTGTCTAATATGTTGTTGGTATAGGCCCATGTTACGGTCGGTACTAAACACCACAGCACAACAGGCAACGCATAGCTATATTTTTTATCAGTATCGGTTTTAGTACTATTCCACAGGCTTTTCAGTAATATGACTGTTACTACCCATATGAAGAACGAATATATTTTTTCAGTCAGGTAATGGTCGCCGAAGAGCTTGAAAAACATAGCCTGTATGCCGAAGAATAAGGGCGGATGCTCTGAAAATATCCAGTCGCCACGGTAGTATAGCGACCAGAAGCTGCCTTTGCCTATGGCCAGGTTGCGCGAAATAGCTGCATACGTCACTCCATCCAGGAAAATACCCTGCGGCACAAGCCTGTCAAGCATAAGCATAGAGGTAATGATAAGTATGGTAATACTGACGATCAGCCTGGTATTATTGCCGCTATTGTTGTTCAAAATCAGGTTTGGTTGCTATATTGGGTAAAAGTATAAAAACTTAAGTGTATGTTGAACGGCAATATATCGTTAAGTTTTCAGCATTAATACTTTTTACTTCTGTTCCAAAGCGTATCTTTGTCAATTCGTCTATTGACTTGACTGGAATAGTGAGATTGTATAACAAAACAGATTTTTATGTCATCTACATGGTTTCGACGTATTAAAAAGGGTATTCTTACCAGTACCCACGAAAAGAAAGAAGCCCCTGATGGACTCTGGCATAAATGTCCTGAGTGTAAACACACAGTGACATCTAAGGAGTTGGAAGAGCAACTGTACGTTTGCCCTAAATGTAATTACCACAACAGGATCAACGCTAAAGAGTATTTTGCCATCATATTCGATGAGCAGAAACACGAGTTACTGTTCGAGAATATCACTCCGACCGATAAGCTGGAGTTTGTGGATATGAAACCATATGTCGACCGCCTGGCTGCCGCACAAAAATCTACAGGGCTGAAAGATGCGATGTCTGTAGGTGTTGGTAAGGTAAAAGGCAGGGATCTTGTGGTGGCCTGTATGAACTTCAATTTCATTGGCGGTTCTATGGGTTCTGTAGTGGGCGAAAAGATAAGCGAGGCTATAGATTACTGCATCAAGAATAAAATGCCGTTGATGATCATCTCCAAATCGGGTGGTGCACGTATGATGGAAAGTGCTTTCTCACTGATGCAGATGGCCAAAACTTCGGGTAAACTTACGCTGCTGGCTAAAGCAAAGCTGCCGTATATATCTCTGATGACCGACCCGACAACGGGTGGGGTAACAGCCTCTTTCGCTATGCTGGGCGATATCAACATCGCCGAGCCTAAAGCCCTGATCGGTTTTGCAGGCCCGCGTATCATTAAAGAGACCATCAAGAAAGACCTGCCTGAAGGCTTCCAGACATCGGAGTTTTTGCAGGAGCATGGTTTCCTCGATTTTATCGTCAACAGGCAGGACCTAACCAAACAACTGGCTACTACAATAGACTGGTTCCTAAAAGACAATAAATAACCTTGGCCGAAAAGCAGGTATATATCAAAAACCGTCCTGTTACCTTTGAGTTTGCCATTGAAGATAAACTCACGGCGGGCATTGTGCTTACAGGTTCCGAAATAAAGTCGGTACGTGCGGGCAAGGTCAGTTTTAATGATAGCTACTGCTTCTTCCACGATGGTGAGCTATGGATAAAAAGCCTGCATATTGCCGAGTATGCAAATGCCGGTTATGCCGGGCACTTTCCTACACGCGAGCGTAAGTTGCTGCTCAATAAAAAGGAGCTGCGCAAATGGGCGCAGAAACTCAAAGAAAAAGGGCTCACCATTGTTCCGCTGGCAATGTTCATCAACGAGAACGGTTTCGCTAAACTGGAAATAGGCCTCGCCAAGGGTAAAAAACTCCACGACAAACGCGAAAGCATCAAAAAGCGCGACGTAGACAGGGAGATAAAAAGATACCTGAAATAAATCATTCCTCCTTTGAAGCGGATCGCCCCGTACAGCGGGGGAGGTGTCCCGCTTTAGCGGGGCGGAGGATGTCCACTCGCGCCATACAAGCCCCAATCAATCCTGTCATACTGAGCGGCCGCAGTAAAGTGAAGTATCCGCCGGGTAATGATGCAGTCGGTCTGGAATTTAAAATTATACTTCCCCTCTTGGGAGAGCCTGTCCCGCCATGGCGGGAGGTTAGGGGTGGGTTTACACACGCCATACAATCCTAATTCCCGCATGAGTCTCCTGAAAGGGACTCTTGCGTCTCAACAATAAGTCATAGCCCATCAAATAATCATATAAATCATAGTTCAAGACAAAAGATCATTTCCTCGCTGAGTCTCCTGCATAGGGACTCAGCGGTTCGCGAATGAACGATCACGAAAGAGCATAAAAAAAAACCGCCCCAGAGGGTGGTTTTTTTATGCTGATAAGACAGTTGGTATTACTGTTTTACAAACTTCACTTTTTCAGTGTGTCCGTCTTTGGTGAGTTGCAGCATATACATGCCTGAAGCAAGACTTGATACGTCAACACTTGCTTTGTTGCCTGTTATGTTGCCCACTGTAAGGCTTTTGCCCGTTATATCCATCAGGATATAATTTGCGCCGCTAGCCTGTACTATATTAAGCTGATTGCGCACAGGGTTAGGGTATACTGCTATACCATTCACCTTGGTTTCCTGCAGGCCTGTGGTTTTGCCTTGTTTGAAGCTGTAAGTATTTGTAGTACCTGCAAATGCCCATGTTACCTGCTCTCCTGTGGATGTTCCGGCTCCATCAAAATAGGTGGTAAGCAAATCGTAACCGGAATTATTAGCTGTAGCTGCGGCTACCGCTGGTCTATCACCAGCCAAGTCAAAATTGCTGCCATTGTCAAGTGTGTTATAGTTCACTTCCCAGTATTCGTCTGGTGTAGAAGGAAAGTATAAGTTAGGATCTGAGACATTCACATCCATATTCAAACCAAATGCATAAAAGTCACCATCAGCACTCGAGTTGGTTACATAATCTGAATAAAAAACAACAGGGTAGTCCCTGTAGGCAGCAACAGATGCTCCGGCAAGGCTTTCTACAACTTCCCCAATGCCGGTTACAACTGGCATGATAGCAATATTGCCATAACTTGCAAACCCATCTGTATTATTGTAGTCCGAAATATCTACTTTCTCTATTATCGGGCCCGGGCCAGTAATAGAAGGGTCGTAAACCTTATAAGCTGTTACTTTATCAATTGTAGGTGAATAATTAGCGTCATTGTCATTTACAACAACTACACAGTATGGATCCAGAAGACTTGGCGTATAGCTATCTGCATACATAGGACCCGATATTCTTGGAACCTTAAACTCGTCGTTATTAGCTGTTGAATTTGTATTTAATTGTTGGGGGATACCTACAGTTTGAGTGTTATAGGCCCAATTTGTCAACATTACGTTTTTGCCGTCGTCTGTCAAATATGCAGCATAAGCTACCTGAGGGCTGGTTAATACAGCACCTGCAGCATCAAAAAAGTTTATAGCAACCACATCAGGTTGTATACCTTCGTCTATCACGAAATCCTGGTTTGGTGCAGGAAATAATGTAGTGCCCGGATCATCGATTTCACCGTCTACACCCCAAACCTGCATTTGTCCTGGATTTCCAGGATCTTCCTGCTGCCATGTTACGGCATACCTTGTTGCAATTGTTGGTTGCCCGTTTGATGGCATGCCTATTTCGTGCCATAGTTCAATATGAGGTTTTGATGCAGTAAAATTGGTGTTCGAGCTGAGCAGGACAGGTGTATGGTTGCCCGGTATAGCACATGCAATTGGTGGTGGGAAAGGACAGGTAAATGGCTCTGGTGGCATAGTTGTAATGCCTGTTGACGTGGCAACTATCTCATAATGGTCCATAAAAATTTCTCCGTTATACTCGTATACAACCAGTGCGAAGTGCTTGTAATCTGCAGCATTGCTACTGTAGCAGGTGCCCACAGCTATATCAGGGTCGTTGGCAGGGAAGGCATTCATTGTGGCACCCACACCAAACCAGTACGGTATGGGTAATGAAGCATAAATGCCTGGAGTTACACTATTGCCGATCGTAAATCCGGAAGCATTAGTGAGGTTGGCATTATTGACATTGGAAAACGCAATACCCCACAGGTTAGACCAGGTGCTGTTGATGCCGAAAGTGGCTGGGTAACAAGCAGATGTAGCACCATTATCTTCAATGGTAACTACGTCTGTATTTAGTGTTGCGATCGATGTGGTTCTTGTCGTTTGTCCCGCCGTGGGGCAGGTAATAGCGTTGCAAAGCTGCAATGTTGTTGGTGCAGTGGAGTTGGAAGCAGGCCTGGTAGCCTGTGCTAATGCATGTGAATGCAAGCCTGTTACTGCTGCAATCGCAAGCAGCGCATGGCACAAATAACTTTTGTGTTGTTTCATAAGTATTGATTTATAATGGTTGAAAATGAAATGAAAATGGTGCAATTACCTGCTTTATGGAGGATGTTTGCCAAAGATGGTATGGCATTATTATATTCTATTGCAGGCTTTATAGATTTCATGTGTTGGGTGTCTGTGAATTGGTTGAATACAAACCTATGTGTTTTCTTTGAAATAAAATAGGGTGTTTTCACCCTGTTTTAGTATTCGGTTAAGTAGTAACTTTAACCGTAAATATATTTTAACACATGACCAATAATATTGCCATATCACTGAATATCATACTTCGCGGCAAGCTGTTTTTATTATGCCTGTTTATCATTTCAGGAACAGCACAGAACCTTCAGGCACAGGTTTTATATCAGATAGCACACAAAACAGGTAGCTCGACATATGGCAATACAGCAGTAACGGTAACGCCTGACAGTAGCGGTATCCCTAGTTCCATTAATGCATGTTTGGGGAGTAGTCAATTTGTATTAAGAGTTAGTAACAATGTAGCAAAAGCATATACATACAACTTTGCTATACCTACAAGACATATAAAAGTAAAAATGTGGGCGGGTAATTTGCATAGAACTATGGTGTATAAATATGAAATAAACGGGCAACACTATACGCTTACTGCCAATAACTTGTCACCTATTGCCTGGGGATGCGGAAGTTGTATACAAATGGCACCTCATACAAACGGCAGGTTAATTGATACAGCTATAAGGGTTCAAATGACTAATCCACAGGCTTTTGGCTGTATAGAAATAGATATTGAACAACCTAATATACAATCATTTAAAATGAGCCTAGATAGTTCAATTAATGGTGTAAGTGGCGATTCTTATGTAAATGTTTATTTTGAAGAAGACACCACCAGCTTTATCAAACAGCCTTTTACAGATACCGTATTATGCCCTTTGCAAACTTTTCCGCTCGTATATACTACCAACTTCCGTTTTCAGAACAACAATACTTTTACCGCACAACTAAGTAATGCAAGCGGTAGCTTTGCCAGCCCTGTAAATATTGGCAGCCATGCAGATACTACAGGAGATACTATTTGGTGCACCATACCCGCAAATACAGCTGCAGGCAATGGCTACAGGCTAAGGATAGTAAGCAGCGGCCCGGCAGACACCTCGCTGGACAACCAGGTAGATATACGGGTAAAAGCAGCACCTGCGGCTTTCAGTAACAGTAGTAACAGCCCTGTATGTACAGGAACAACTTTACAACTGAATGGCAACAGCAGCAGTAGTGGTGTAAGTTGGGCCTGGACGGGGCCAAATAGTTTCAGTTCGGCAGCAGAAGATACTACGATCACCAATGCCTCTATGAGCCATGCGGGCAATTATATACTTACAGCTACACTCAACAGTACAGGCTGCAGCCTGAGCGATACTACCACCGTAGTGATGCGGCAAACGCCAAACAAACCAACGGCGGCGAGCAATAGTCCTGTATGCGAGCTGGACAGTTTAAAGCTGACCAGCACTACTACTACCAATGGTGTGAGCTATAGCTGGAGCGGCCCTTCTTACAGTTCGGCAACGCAAAACCCTACGGTAACGGGTAGTGCGGCAAGCACACATGCCGGGGATTATATCAGTACGGTAACCATAAACGGTTGCAGCAACCGCGATACCACAACGGTGCTGGTACTGCCTAAACCAGCCAAACCAACAGCAGCAGCTACCAACAGCCCGCTATGCGCCCACCAGGACCTGCAACTGACGGCGAGTACCGTTAACGGTGCAACATATACATGGTTTGGCCCGGCGGGATATTACAACTACACACAGAACGCTACCAGGACCTATGTACAGATGAACCATGCGGGTGCCTACTATGTATATGCTAACCTGAATGGTTGTATTTCAGATACAGACAGTGTTGTAGTAGTTATAAACACAGACCCCGAAGTGAATATATATCCTACCCCTGGCACTATTATATGTAAAGGCCAGCAGGCCATTTTTACTGCTATACCTACCAATGGCGGCACTGTAGGTTACGACTGGCGGGTGAATGGAGCTACAACAGGCTCAACAGGTGTATCATACAGTACATCATCTCTGAACAACGGTGATGTGGTTACCTGCCTGATGGCGAGTGTGGGCACCTGTGCTACGCCTTTCTTAGATACCAGCAACCCAATACTGATGACGGTGCAGGATACGAAAGCACCAAAAGTGAGCATGACCGCAGATGCGGGGCCGTCGCTGTACCCCAATGAGCCTATTAACTTTACAGCCGTGGCTACTGATGCAGGCGCAACCCCCAAATACCAGTGGAAACGCAACGGACAGGATGTAGGCGGCGCCACCGGCGCGGTATGGGGCGCCAATGCTAATTTTTTAAGCGACGGTGATGATATATGTGTAGTAGTAACAAGCAGCTATGCCTGCCCTGATCCTGATACGGCCATAAGTAACTGCATCAAGCTCAATATAAGGTCTGCCGTGGGTGATGTGGACAATAACAAGGATATACGCATTTATCCAAATCCTACAACCGGTATGCTCAGCATCACAGCTACAGAAACGATAGGCTGGGTAGAGGTCAGCAACCTGCTGGGGCAGCACATGCTCACACAGACCGGTACAGGCAAAAACATGAACATCAACATGAGCCAACTGGCCGCAGGGGTGTATATCATCAAAGTAAACGGTGTATACACAGAGCGTATCATAAAAGAATAACCTTAAAAAATTCCCCTCCTGTTGCGAGGAACGAGCAATAGGAGGGGAGAATGGCGAAATCGCCAAAGGCGTATAAGACATTCGGGGGTGGTTAACACGCGCCATACACCCCATCAAACCTGTCATACTGAGCGGCACGCAGTAAAGTGAAGTATCATTCCCGCATGAGTCTCCTGAAAGGGACTCTTGCGTCTCAACAATCAGTCATAGCCCATCAAATAATCAAATTCATCACAGTTCAAGACAAAATATCATTTGTTTACAATGGCAAAATTACGTATATTTATGCGTTATTGGATGTAAACATCCATGCTCTTTGAAATATGGTTAAATGACAATATAACATCACAGGTGCTATAGGTACTCATGACGATAAGTACAGTTTTACTTAATAAAATAGGGTTGTAATTTCCCTGGTGTCAGGCAACAAAAGGAAACAAAAAATAGTATCGTCTGCTCATGACAATAATACTTATGTATATATAATTATTGCAACTGTCTTAAGAAACATGCTACCCCCTCAAAAAACGGTTAAATTCGATACAAAATGATACAGAATGATACAATTTGATACATCCTGGTAATGCTGTTAGAAAAAGTTTAATGTATAACGACGTTCACTAAGTATAAACCGTCTACTGGTCTATCTCCTCTTTGAACACAATACCATGATCGCGCAGCTCCGCTAAAACAGGTTTGTAAACAAGTGGCATGCTGGGTATCAGTACACCTACCGGTGGTTTTATCTTTTTGCTGAGTACCAGTTTGGCAAGTATGGCCATAGGCAGCCCCACGGTTTTAGCCATGGCAGAGTATTTGCTGTTATCGCCTTTCACGGTCATAGTGCTGGTAAGTGTGGTCTTACTATTGTTCTTATGCAGGTATTCCACCTCGTGCCGCATGATCACCAGGTCTTTGTCGTTGGGTTTCATAGCCCACCTGTTCAGCAGTACGTCCAGCAGTATGTCAGCCGAGTTGGTTTTGGCGGGCTGTATGGGCTTGTCCTCAAAAATGCCCAGCCATGCGGCCATGTTGATGTATGTATCAGTTACAGATGTATCCAGCTTCGCGGCTACCTGTTCTATCAGTGGTTTGTTTGGGTCAAAGCCGTTCTTGTTGCGTACCCATTCGGCATAGGTTGTTGCGTTAACGGTATCATTCGGGTCGGTCAGGCCGAGTTGTATCAATACGTTCCAGCCCCGCATAAAACCGGAGTACCTGTATGTTGCCCGCAGGAATGTTTTGACATCAGGCAGATCGTACTTGTCCATGTAGGCTACAGAGTCGCGGTTAGGGTAGTACACAAGCGTTCCGGCACCGTCTATTTTCGCTCCTCTTTTGGGGTGGGCGAATAGTTCTGCATATGAAACGTCTACCACTTTCCCGTTAGACAGGTATTTACCGCCGTTGCTGCCCGCAAGCACCACGTTCCTCGGGTTCCAGCTGAATTTGTAGTGCCATGGGTTTGTATCAGATTCTGAAGATACCAGTCCCCCGGCGAATGACTTGAATGAAGTAATAGAGCCTGCCACCTTCTGTATACCATGAATGATCTGATTGGCGGTCATATGGTCAATGCCCGGGTCCAGGCCCATTTCGCACATGAACATCAGGCCTGCCTCTTTTACACGCGGTTCCAGCGCCTTCATTTCATCAGAAATATAAGAGGAAGTGACCAGGTTCTTTTTATACTTCAGGCAGTCTTCTGCCAGTAGTATATGTAGCGCTGGAGGTAGTAATGAGATGACGATATCGGCCCGTTCTACGAGTTCGGCTCTGCGTTGTTCGTCAAAAATATCTAAAACAACGGCCTCCGAGTTGGGGTGGCGATTGGTCTTGTCAATTATGGCGTCAAGGTTGCTGTCGGCTACAATAACCTTCCAGCTCATGCGTTGTGAGTTAGCTAGCAGGTAGTCGATAAGAAAAACGGATGTTTTGCCGGCTCCTGCAACAAGTATTGTCTGCATATATTTGCTATGATATAAGGGTTAAGTTGTCAAATGTAAATATACTTTTGTCATTTCATAACTGTGCTGATAAATAATTTATTGTGACAATTATAACATTTTAAAAATGACTATGCCGATCTGGAAAGAACCATATGCTACTTTAGATGAGTTGAACCTGTTGTCTGATAAGACGATGGCGGCTGTTTTGGATATCAGGTTTGTTGAAATAGGTGACGATTTCCTGCAAGCTACTATGCCTGTAAATGACAACACTCGCCAGCCATACGGACTGTTGCACGGTGGAGCTTCAGCCGCACTGGCCGAAACGGTGGGCAGCGTAGCAGCTTCGCTTTGTATAGATAGAAAAAAGCAAATATGTGTAGGCCTGGATATTAACTGCAACCACATACGGGGTAAAAAGAACGGGCTGGTTACCGCTACTGCAAAGCCATTGCATATAGGTGCCACTACCCATGTCTGGGAAATAAAGATAACTGATGAGCAGGAGAAGCTGGTGTGTATCAGCAGGCTTACAATGGCCATCCTGAAGAAGCCATAGCCGGCATAATCAGCGCATCTTGACGATCCTGTATATAGGGCTGTTCAGTACTTCTATTTCACGTACTACCTGCAGGTCGGGCCGCTCCTTGTTAGGGTATCTGAATGAGTCTACCCGGAAGAACTCTATACGGTAGTCCATCTCGTCCAGGTTGGGTGTGGTCTCAAAACGCTCGCTCAGGTCCTTGCTGATAAATTGTGTATTCAGCCGCACAGATGCCTCCCAATGGTCCAGGTTGACCCATATCTTTTCTTTGCCGGTATTTTGGGTCAGCCATTCCAGTGCGTCCTTGGTGCTTGTACCCCAGTAGTCCATCTCGTAGTGCCTGCGCAGGTACTGGTCTTCATGAGATATGAAGTGGTTGAAGTACACATGTTGGAAAGGGTGTGCCATGATGAAAAAGCGGCCCAGGTATATCAGTTGTAGCAGGCATATAGCCCAAATGATCTTTTTAGACCTGTATTTTGTTAGTTCGTTTATGCCATAGGCCATCAGTACAACAAAGCATGGGTAAATAAAGTACATATGCCTCCAGCCATCATAGAGTACAGCATCTAACTTAATTACTGTAATGATCGACAGGAAAAAGCAGATGAATGCCAGAACGACGTTGCGTTCAGGAGTGTTATCCAGGAATGGTTTTGGTGTGAAGATATAGTTAGCTACCAGTAATATCATACCTGCTAATCCCAGCAATATCCATACCTCAGGTGTGGTAATGAAGAACCAGGTAGGGATATAATCCCACGGCAGATTTGTAGAGAGTATTTTGGAACCCTGGAACCATACATAATCTATCCATTTGAAGTTGGAAAGACTTTCATATACTTCAATAAAACTGGCAACCGGGTCGATCCATAATGCGGGCCAGCTTGTGTATAATAGCAGGCAAAATCCTGAAAACAGCGCAGCCATATTCCCTATTGTTGGTAATATGTTTTTGCCTTCTTTCACTGAGCGAATAAGGTCCAGCAATAAGAAAATGCCGACCGGTGCGGCTATCACCATATTCATGAGCCTGATGCTGCTACCAAAGCCGCAAATAAGCCCTAATAAGAAGAAGGGCCACCATTTCTGTTTGACAAAAGCCCACCTTGCAGCCGCTAGTGAGAGCATAAAGGCACTCATAGCGGGAATGTCCTTAGGGTTGAAAAAACCATGTGCAAACAGCCTCGGGTGGAATATTAAGGCTACTAAGGCCAGCGAGGCCAATAGCTTATTGTTGAATATTTTGTACACCAATACATAGCCCGAGAACATACAGAATATAAAGAAGAGGTATGTTACCAGGTGCCTGGTGAGGTAGATGTCCCTGAACTTAGTGATGTTAAGTGTCTTTTCAACACCCATCAGTACCCATTCGAACCCGGGGCCATGGTCTTTTAACTCCCAGTTGAGATAATCCGGATTTGTGCCCTTTGCATAATCATAAGCTGCAAATGCAGTCATCCTCTGGCTGTCCTCATCCATAGACATACCGTAATCCTGGTATACCATGAAACCTATAAACAAGGAAAAGGTCAGTATAAGCAGCCCCGGCCAGTATTCGCGGAAATAGGCGATCATTATTATTTTTTTGCAGGTGTGATTAGAGTTTGCAAATGTATAAATATTTTAACTGTGTTACTGATGTGTAACTCATTCTTATTTCGCTGAATGGTTTAGGTTTCTGTCTCTATTTGAGTTTCGTAATACGGATAATAGGGCAGTTAAGTACCTCTACTTCATGCACTACCTGAGCGGTAGGTATTTCCGTTTTTGCATCCCAGAACGGCAGTGTGCGATAGTTCTGTATATAATAGTCAGCCTCTGTCATTTCGCTGGTATAAGACAGTCGGTTCCTTTGCTCTTCGGGTAATATCAGCCTGTTAAAGTTGACCGTTGCCATGTTGAATATACTTATGGTGTCCGAAGTGTCATTAGCTAATACCCATTCTAATGCTTCTTTGTTAGAAGCTCCCCAGTACTCCATTTCATAGAGCTTGCCGATATGTCCCGGTTTGTGGGATATAAGCCTGTTGAAATACACCTGCTGGTAAGGGTGGCTTTGAATAAAGAAAAAACCTGTCAGTGCTACTTGTGCAAAAAACAGCACTGCAACTACTTTCTTCAGGTGTGTGCTGAGTAATGTGTGAAGGCCGTAGACAGCAATAAACACGAATGCGGGGTATATAAAATACATGTGCCGCCAGTCATCATACAGAACGGAGTCAAGCAACTCAACTATTAATATGGGGGTAAAGAAGCAGATGAATGATACTAAAAGCAGGCGTTTCCTTTCATCAGTAAATATGGAATACGGTTGGCGTATTAGTTCTGTTAAGAGGAGGGTGGTGCCAACCAACGCTAATATCAGCAGCAGCTCTGGTGTGCTGAGTATTACCCATGTTATGATATAGTTCCATGGTAGTGTTCCGGCTGCGTATACAGTACCGTTGAATAATACTTCCCCGGTAAACCTGAAGTTAGACAGGCTTTTATATGCATCTACCAGGTTGTGAACAGGATTACCCCATAACGTAGGCCAACATATGTATAGTGTTATGCAAAACGTAATAATACCCGCCGATGCCCCAAGGATAATATTGCTAATACCTTGTTTGCTTCTTAGTGTCTTGATGACGTCCGCAATGAGTAGTATGAACAATGGAACGATGATAAATACATTCATCAGGCGTATGCTGGCGGAGTAACCGCAAACAATTCCTAACACTATAAAAGGGAATATTTTTTTCTTCTCTAATGCCCAGAGACCGGCAGCCATACTCAGGAGAAATGTACTCATGGCGGGGATGTCTTTGGTGTTAAAATAAGAATGTGCATATATCCTGGGGTGGAAAACAAGTGCTATGAGCGCTGCTACTGCCAGCCACTTGTTTTTGAATGTCCGGTAAATAAAAATATAACCTATGAACATACATAACAGGAAGAAGCAATGATTGACAAGGTGACGCATGAGAAATATGTCTCTTGAGTCGGTTAGTTTGAACCAGTTCTCAATGTATATCAGCGGAACTTCAAATCCGGAGCCATGGTCTCTTTCCAGGTAGTTGTTAAAGCCCGGATTGTTGCCATGCATATAGGTGTAGTACTGGTGACCAATATCCCTTTGCCAGCACTCATCCCAGGTAATGCCATAATCCTTGAAAGATGTTAATGCTATTACAACTGCGATAAACATCACCAGGAGGGCAGGCCAGTGTATATGTAGGATACGTTTCATTAATTGAAATTAGTCTGTGTCAAAATAGCATTTTTACAGCATTACTTAAAATGGTTGTATCAGCGCAATTTGACAACCCTTAGTACAGGACTGCCCAGTATTCTTCTTTCATGTACGATCTTCGCATCAGGAGTCTTTTCATTGGGGTACTCATAAGGGTAAGTTCTGAAGAAACCAATATAGTATTCAGCTTCATTTGGATCCCATGTGAATACAAACTTGTCCCTTTTCCAGTCATTAAGAAACATATGGTTGTATTGTAACAGCCACCTTGTTTCAAGTATTTTTATGCCGTACCGCTCATCATTATCAGCCAGCCATTCAAGTCCCTGTTTCTGAGCCGTGCCCCAATAGTCAAGCTCGTAGTTCTTCATCAGGTAGTCCTCGTCATGTGGTACGAAATTGTTGAAATAAACATGTTCAAACGGATGGCTCTTCATCATGAACCTGCCAATGAGGATAAACTGAACAATACAAATAGACCAAAGGAGGAGCTTGACCTTCTTTTTTAAAAGTTCGTTGAAACCAAATGTCATTAGCAGCACAAACCCCGGATAGATAAAGTACAGGTGCCTCCAACTGTCATAGAGTATGGCTCTCTGTATGATAACCAGTATTACAGGTAGAAAAAAACAGATAAATGCCATGAGTATATTCCGCATTGGGGTATTGCGGAAGTAGGTAGCGGGTTCATCTACTACTCGTACTATCAACAATGCAATGCCTATTATACCGAAGAAAAGAAACAGTTCAGGAGTAGTAATAAAAAACCATGTAGGGATATAACTCCACGGTAAATTAAGTGAGTGCAAGTGTATGCCACCAAGCAATATTTCACCGTTCCAGGGATATTTTGTGCTGGTTTCATAGGCATAGGTAAGTCCGGCTATAGGATCTTCCCATAGCGCAGGCCAAAAAGCATACATTGCTGCGCATGTGCCTATGCATACCAGTAGTCCTGAGATGAATACATGTGCAGTTCCTTTTTTTTGCTTTAGAGCTTGTATCAGGTCTATCAAAAAGAATAAGGCTATAGGGGCAATTATTAGAATATTGGTAAGCCTAATAGATGTACTGTAGCCACAGACCAGCCCTAAAAGAAGAAAGGCGTACTTTTTATTCTTTGTGAACGCCCAATAGGATACTGCCATTGATATAAGAAATATCGACATGGCGGGAATGTCTTTAGGGTTGAAGAATGCATGGCCAAATAGTAAGGGATTAAATATTATTGCAGACATACTGAAGGAAGCCAGCCATCTGTTGGAGAATATTTTGTACACCCATATGTACATGATCATACTGCTGAATATAAAAAGCAGGTAGGTAATGAGGTGGCGGGAAAGGAATATATCCCTGTAGGATTCTATTTTGAATAATCGTTCGTAAAATATGTAGACCCAATCGAAACCGGGCCCGTGGTCTCTCAGGAAATAATCAGAATAGTCGCCGTCAAATTCGCCTTTTGCATACCTGTAAGCAGCAAAGCCCATATCTCGCTGACTAGATTCGTCAATGGACATGCCGTAGTCCTGGTACACTTCAATGCCTATGGAAAGAGCAAGTAGTAAAATTAATATTCCGGGCCAGTGGGTTTGCAGTAGTTTTCGCATATTCAGTAAGGAAGGTATTTGGATATTGGTAGTTACACGGTTGCAATATTCATGCCAGAGCAAATGTACAGTTTTATAGTGCCTGGTTCTGTAAATCTTTTACTGTCAGTATTTTATGTTTCTAATGTCCGATTTGGATCACGCATTTTTTACACAATGATGACGAAGCATTATCAATAGTGTTGATCGTTTCTACAGCATCAGTCATCAGGCATTTCTTATTTGTACAATGTTTTAATCCGAGGTTGTGGCCTATTTCGTGCAAGATAATTTTTATTACTCTATCCTCATATTTTGACCTGTCAGGATGTTTGATTCGTTTAGTAGAGATCACTGAACTACTTCCCGGACAGGTTGCTAATCCGAAGATTCCCCATATTTTGTATTTGTATTCTGGTTTTTTGATTTTCCCTGACCGATCCTTTTTCGTGGTGTAAATATCTCCTCCGGTAATGCCTGTAATTAATGCTGCGGAGTCGGGTTTTAGCTTATTGAGGTAATCCAGCAGCATTGGTGCGCTGTATCGTTTCCCTTTTTCATGATTTTCGAATTTTTCAGCTAATTGAAGATGCGGGTTGATGCTTACCTTAAAGCCATATTGCCGGGTAATGCTGCTTGTTATAAGTTTATAGGGTACATCAGCTTTTTCCGCAAAGGGTTGGATGATTAGTGTCTGTTTTTGTCTTTCTTTTTCAGAGTACCTGAATCCCGGGCTGCTGTTACACGATGATATGATAAAAAAGAAAGCTGTGTACATGAATACTGTAACAAGCCGAAAGGTCTTATAATTGCCTGTTAGCAACGATATTTGCGTATTGTTTTTCAAAATATATCAGACTGGTAGCCAGAATGTTGTAAAACTATCTGTTATGGATGTTAAAATACACATATGTGCATAGTTTTTAGACCTAAATAAGGCGTTTTTAGCTATATTTGCATATTGCACTTAAGATAAATTATGGCTGAAAATATTGAGGATTTGAATTCTCAGGAAGACGCTGGCGAAGCGAACAAAATAATCCAGGTTAACATAGAGGAACAAATGAAAACTGCTTACATAGATTATTCTATGTCAGTTATCGTTGGGCGTGCCCTTCCCGATGTAAGGGACGGGCTGAAACCTGTACATCGTCGTGTATTATACGCTATGCACGAGTTGGGTGTTAACCATAACAAACCACATAAGAAATCTGCCCGTATAGTGGGTGAGGTACTCGGTAAATACCACCCTCACGGCGATACGTCTGTATACGATGCTATGGTGCGTATGGCGCAACCATGGAGTATGCGCTATACAATGGTTGACGGACAGGGTAACTACGGTTCGCAGGATGGTGACGGACCGGCGGCTATGCGTTATACAGAGGCCAGGCTGGAGCGCCTTGCTGAGAGTATGATGGAAGACCTGGACAAGGACACTGTTGACTTCTCACTGAACTTTGATGACTCTTTACAGGAGCCGACAGTAATGCCAACACGCATTCCGCAGTTGCTGTTGAACGGTTCGTCGGGTATTGCCGTAGGTATGGCTACCAACATGATGCCGCACAACCTGAGTGAGGTAATCGACGGTTGTATTGCCTACATAGACAATAACGATATTACGATCGATGAGCTGATGATGCACATCAAGGCACCTGATTTTCCGACCGGTGGTATCATATATGGTATTGAGGGGGTGAAACAGGGTATGCATACCGGCCGTGGCAGGGTAGTGTTGCGTGGTAAGGTGAATGTGGAAACGACGAAGAGCGGTAAAGAGCAGATCATTATATCTGAGGTGCCTTACCAGGTGAGCAGGGATGCTTTGGCTGAGAAAATAGGTAACCTTGTTAATAACAAGATAGTAGAAGGTATTACGCACGTAGGTAACGAGTCGAATAAAGACGGTACGCGTGTTGTAGTAGAGTTGCGCAGGGATGCTGTAGCACAGGTAGTTATCAACAACCTGTATAAGTACAGCGAACTGCAGACGTCTTATGGTATCAATAACGTTGCGCTGGTAAATGGCCGCCCAAGGACGCTGAACCTGAAAGACCTTGTATCAGAGTTTATCAAGTTCCGTCACGAAGTGGTGGTACGCAGGACCCAATATGAATTGCGTGAAGCTGAAAAGCGCGCACATATATTGGAAGGTTACCTGATAGCGTTAGATAACCTTGATGCTGTTATATCGTTGATACGTAATTCCGCCAGCCCGGATGTTGCTAAAACAGGCCTGATAGAGCAGTTTGAAATGACCGAGATACAGGCAAAAGCTGTACTGGAGTTAAGGCTGCAACGTCTTACAGGCATGGAGCGTGATAAGATACGTGATGAACATGCTGAACTGATGAAACTGATAGCCCACCTGAAAGAGGTATTGGGTAGTGAGGAGATGAGGTTCCAGATCATTAAGGATGAATTACTGGAAGTGCAGAAGAAATTTGGTGATGAGCGTAAGTCAGAGATACAATACCTGGCCAACGAAATGAGCATTGAAGACCTGATAGAAGAGGAAGATGTGGTGATCACGGTTTCTCACCTCGGGTATATCAAGCGTACTTCTGTTGCCGAATACCGTGCACAACGCAGAGGCGGAAGGGGAGCACGCGGAGGCAGCACAAGAGAGGAAGACTATATAGAACACCTGTTTATTGCTTCTACACATGATACATTGCTGTTCTTTACTGAAAAAGGACGCTGTTACTGGCTGAAGGTTTATGAGATACCTGAAGTAGACAGGAATGCGAAGGGTAGGGCTATACAAAACCTGATACAAATACCACCTGACGATAAGATACGTACTGTAATAGATGTGCGCAGGCTTGATGATAAAGAGCAATTGGAAGGCAGGTACATCATGTTGTGTACTAAGAAAGGTATTATCAAAAAAACAAAGCTGGAAGATTTCAGCCGTCCGCGCCAGAGTGGTGTTAACGCAATAACCATACAGGAAGGTGACGAACTGTTGGATGTTGCAATGACAGACGGTGATAATTATATCATGATGGCAGTTGCATCAGGCCGTGCTATATGTTTTGAAGAAAGCAAAGTAAGGTCTACCGGCAGGGGAGCTATTGGCGTATCAGGTATAGACCTGGATGATGAAAAAGACCATGTAGTTGGTATGATATGCCTGGCCAAGAATGATGACAGTAAGCAAGTGCTTGTTGTTTCTGAGAAAGGACTGGGTAAGCGTACGCCATTTGCCGGTATCAATGAAGAGAGTGGTGAGTGGGAAACTACCTACAGGATCACCAACCGTGGAGGTAAAGGTGTAAAGACCATCAACATAACGGAGAAAACCGGTGGTTTGGTTGGCTTGCTGGCAGTAGATGAAACTGATGACCTGATGATCACCTGTAAGTCAGGTATCACAATACGTATGAAGGTGCAGGACATCAGGGAAGCCGGTCGCGCTACACAGGGTGTGAAACTCATAAACATTGATGAAGGTGATGAAATAGCTGCAATAGCAAGGATAGAAGAACAGGATGAAGACGAGGAGACAACAGATGAAGCAGGTAGTGTTGATGGTGAAGTAAATAATGATACACCTGAAGCGTCATCTGAAGATGAAACTACTGAAAGTCAAGATTAAGTAAACATTTGAGGTTTTTAACCGATAATCAATATTGGTTTAATACCTTCGTATATCTGAAAATAATATAATAGCATAAAAATATATTAATGAAAAATGCATTGTTGGTTTTGGCCGCTACGTTAACAATAACCGCTGGCTATGCCCAAAAGAAGAACATACAGTCGGCACGAAACAGCCTGAAGTATAAGGAATACAGTGAAGCGATCAAGTACATTGATATGGCTACAAGTGATCCCTCAACCAAGGACGATCCTAAAGCCTGGGTGGTAAGAGGTACTATATACCTATCTATGGATCAGGATCCCGGTTATGCTGACAAAGGACATTATAAAGACGCGATCGCTTCTTATATGAAGGTGATAGAGCTTGACCCGAAGCATGAAGCAGAGGCTGTAAACAGCGGGCTTATATACAGTGCATACAAGTCTTACAACAGTGCTGTGGTAAGCTACAATGCTAAGAAGTGGGATGAAGCATATGAGTCTGCAAAACTAACTGTAGATATTCACGACCTGGATGGCGGCAAGCGTTTTAAAAACCCGGGTTTTGATACCGTTGCTGCAGGTGCATTGGTAATACAGGCCTACAGTGCCTTCTACGATTCAAAACCAGACAAGGCACTACCTGCGTTAGAGGCTTTGAAGAACAACCCTATAGAAGGTAATAACGCAAATACATACCTCATAATAGCGGATGTTTATCAAAAGAAAGGCAACCAGGCAAAAGAACTGGCTACTATAGAAGAAGCAAAAGCTAAATTCCCGAATAACCCAAATGTGCGTAATGAGGAATTGAACTTCTACATCCGTACCAAGCAACAGGACAAGCTGATAAAGAAACTGGAAGACGCAGTTTCAGCAGAACCGGGAAATGCGGTATACCAGTATAACCTGGCCAATGCTTACACCAATATGGCATTCCCTAAAAAGAGCGACGGCAAAGCTGATACACCACCTCCTAATTACACAGAGCTGATCGCCAAAGCTGAAAAAGGCTTTGAGCAGGCGATTGCTCTCGATCCTGAGAATGTAGGTTATCATTATGATATGGGTGTACTGTTCTTCAACCAGGCTTCACAGGTTACCGAGCAGATGAATGAAGTAACCGGTACAAGTGCTGAGGATGATAAAAAGTACAATGAACTGAAAAAAATAAGGGAAGGGCTGTTTACCAAAGCGTTCCCTCATCTTGAAAAAGTATACACCACCTACGAGCCAAAACTGAACAGTCTTGACGAGGATAACAAGTTTATCTACAAGTCGTCAATTGCTGCGATGCGCGAAATATACGCCCGCCAGAACAAACTGGATAAAGCAGCGGAACTGAAAAAGAAATTTGACGCCGTAAAATAAGCTGTGTCATTCAATATTAATTAAAACAAGACAACATTGGCTGAAGTAAAGAAGCTGGATCTCGTAAAGTTTGCCCCAAGAAATGGTGAGGGTTTTTACGACACATGCAAAAAGAAAATTGATGCCTATTTCAAGGAGAATAATATAGATCCGCAGGCAAATGCGGCTATGGTGACCAAAACAGTACTGATCATGCTGATGTACCTGGCACCGCTTGCAGTAATGATATCGGGTGTGTTTAATGATAACGCCTTTTTATTCTTATCTATGTGGGTGCTTATGGGGCTTGGTATGGTAGGAGTCGGTTGCTCAATTATGCACGACTCAAACCATGGTTCTTATTCAAAGAACAAAACTTTGAATAAACTGTTGGGCAAGGTGATAGTACTGGTAGGCGGTTACCATGTAACATGGAAGATACAGCACAATATCCTGCATCATACTTATACTAATATTGAAGGTTTAGACCACGATATTGATGCGGGGATCTTCCTGCGTTTTTCACCAAATTCCAAGTGGTACTCCATGCACAGGTTCCAGCATATATACGCCTGGTTCCTGTATGGTTTGCTTACTTTGCAATGGGCTACTATTAAAGACTTCCGCCAGATATATGAATATCATAAGCTGGACCTGCTGAAAAAGGAGAAGAAAACGTTGAAGTCTGCATTGTTAGAAGTGAGCATCTATAAGATACTGTACTATACATTGATCATGGTCATCCCGATATTTGTTATGGGAGCTCCATGGCACCTGGTAGTTATTGGTTTTGTTATGATGCACTTTGTTGCGGGTATCTTACTCTCTGCGATATTCCAGTTGGCGCATGTTATGGAAGAGTGTGATTTTCCAAATCCTGATGACAACAGGAAGATGATGAATAACTGGGCGGTACACCAGCTGCACACCACTGCTAACTTCTCTGCAAAGAGCAGGATCATGTCGTGGTTCATCGGTGGTTTGAACAGGCAGATAGAGCATCACCTGTTCCCGCACATTTGCCATATACACTACAAGAAGATAGCACCCATAGTTAAGCAGACGGCGAAAGAGTATAACCTGCCGTATTATGAGCAGAAGACTTTCGTTACAGCTTTGATGGACCATACACGTATGTTGTTCAAAATGGGGCAGAATAAAGCTGCATAGTATTAGAGATAATTTTTAAGCCGCATCATTTGATGCGGCTTTTTTATTTCAGAATAACTCTAATTGGCTTCCTTTTGATGGCGGTTGAGCATCTCCAAATACGGTTTTTCCGCCATATTTGTATGATTCTTTTCTTTCATGTTCTATAAGTGCATCAAAATTATTGTTAGGCTCAAAGTCTTTCTCAAGTCTTACTGCAGCTTTGTGCAGATTTTTAATGGCCGTGTTTTTGTCGTTAACTCCCAGCTTTGCTTTTTGAATGGCATTGTCCAAGGTGCTGATGACCTCATCATAAGTATGTGTTGGCACAGGAAAGGGGTGCCCGTCTTTACCGCCGTGAGCAAAAGAATAACGAGCTGGGTCATCAAAACGGGAAGGTGTACCGTGAATGACTTCGCTTACTAAGACAAGTGATTGTAAAGTCCTGGGCCCAAGCCCCTCGATTAAAAGCAGGTTTTCCATATCCAAGCCTTCCTGCTCATGGGCAACAGCCAGTACAGAACCAAGTCTTTTCAGGTTTACATTTTTGGCTCGCACATCATGATGAGACGGCATGAATATTTTGCGGGCCTCATGCAGAACTTTATCAGGGTTTCCTCTTGTTATGTTGAGCACGCCCGATTTTGTTTTGTCGGCAAGTTTATCAGTCAGGTTTAATATTTGCCCCTGGTTTTTTCCGTATATGAAGCTGTGAGGTTCTTCAATAAATGATTTCAGCGTAGGCGAGTGCCAATGGTAGCGACGAGCATAGCCATTGCCATCATTCATACCTTGTTGTATTACCGCCCAATCACCTTCGTCACTTAATATGAAGGAGTGTAGGTATATCTGGTAGCCGTCCTGCACTGCATTATTGTCAACTTTGGCAGATAGCTTGCTGCTCCGCACCAGTTCATCTCCATTGAGCCCGGTTGCTGCCGCTATTTTCAGTAGTTCATTAGGTGTGTTTCTTGAATGCTTACCCTTACCGCCGCATATATAAATACCCAGCTCTTTTGATTTCTTATTGACGGATTGTTTTAGTGAACCAAGCACTGAAGTAGTAATGCCTGATGAATGCCAGTCCATACCTAATACACAGCCAAGAGACTGGAACCAGCAAGGATCGCTCATGCGCTGTATAAGAGCCGCTTTGCCGTATTCTGTAACAATGGCTTCAGTTATTGCTCCACCTAGCAGACTCATACGCTCGTACAGCCAGGCTGGTACATGGCCATAATGCAAGGGAAGGTCTGCGTATGAACGGTTCATACACACTAAATTAAGGAATAATAAATGGAATTACTCAGGCACTGGCAGGAGATACCTTACCTTTTAACTCTCTGAAGCCTACCATACGGTTTAGCTCCGGGTCCCACACTTTTAGCCTGAAACATGCGATAATGTCTTTGATTTTTAAAGATGTGGTTTTTACAGTCTGTAGCTCCGGGATTGCCTTCATTGTTTCAGGCAAGCGGTAGAAGGGTATTCTTGAATTAAGGTGATGTATGTGATGATAACCAATATTACCTGTAAACCATTCCATAACAGGGTTCATCACCATATAGCTGGATGATTCTAATGCTGCGATCTCATATTTCCAATCCTCTTTACAACTGAAAGTGGTTGTAGGGAAGTTATGTTGCGCGTAAAACAGGTACGCGCCCATAGCACTGGCAATAAAAAACGGAATGAAGAGTGTAAAGAGCCAACCCTGCCATCCAAGTGCAGTAAACAGGATAACAGCTAATGCCGCATGTACTATAAGTGCTATCAGCGAATCAATATGTTTGCGTGGGGCCGTGGTAAATGAATTGATACACATGCCAAAAATAAACATAGTGAAATAGCCCATGAGTATTGTAAGCGGATGCCTGATAGCCAGGTAAACCCTTCGCTCTCCGGGAGTCATGGAGAGGAACTTCTGTTTGGTAGCTATAGGGTAGGAGCCGATGCTGGCACTGAACAACTTTGAATTATGTGCGTGGTGGTAGTCATGCGACCTTTTCCATATACTGGGTGGAGCCAATACAAATATTCCGTATAACGTCATCAGCCAGTTGGCTGGTACTGAACGATGTAATATGGCATGGTGTTGAAAGTCATGATATATAATGAACAGCCTGACCATCAGTAGTCCGGAAAGAACACTGAATATAACTTTCCCTATTATATAAGGAATGAATATAGTACATACAAATGACCCCGCCAGTAAAGACAGGGTTGACAATAGTGCGAACCAACTCTTCGCTTTGTTATCTGCCGCATAAGCCTTTGTGGCCAGTATCAGCTGTTTTCCTTCAAGCACAATCAAATATACAACAGAATTATTTGGTATTATTTTCTTTTATGCTTCCAGCGCCTGTGCGACCATATCCAGTATTCAGGAGTAGCTATTATATCGGCTTCCAGCCTGCGGGTATGAATTTCTGTTATGTCGCCCTCGGCAGTGTCTTTGGGGGACTCTACCAGCATTTCTATAAATATCTCGTAATAGCCCCTTTTCAGTCTCCTTACTCCACCATATACTACCGGGAAGTTTATTTTACGGGCAATGATCTCGGGCCCTTTAAATACAGGCGTATCCTGGTTCAGGAAGTCCATCCAGTATGTTCCCTCGTATGAAGGGGTCTGATCGGCGATGAATGCTGTTGCTGTCAGGTTGTTACGTTCTGCAACCATTCTCCTGAAGGTATCTTTCATTGGTATCAGTCCTGACCCAAATCGGCTGCGCATGTTGTACATCAGGCCGTCCATATGCTTGTTACTAAGCGGGTGATATATTACGTTCAACTTGTGCTTGCAACTTAGGCTCACAGTGTTGCCTGCCCATTCCCAGTTCCCAAGGTGCCCCATTACGAGTATGATGCTCTTATTTTGCTCCGCCAATTGGTTGAATAACTCCAGCGACTTTTCATCGAAACGGCAATGCCTGAGCATGGACTTCGGGCTGATGGTCAGTGTTTTGAATGTTTCCAGCGAGAGGTCGCAGAGGTATTGGTAGTATTTTTTAGCAATGCGGTCTATTTCCTGTTCCGTCTTTTCCGGAAATGAGTTGCGCAGGTTGGTGTAAACAACCTCTTTTCTATATCCTAATACATGAAACAGAATGATATACAAACCATCGGACAGGATATAGAGTACACGAAACGGCAGCAACGATATGAAGTAGAAAAACGGTAAAGCCAGGTAATATAATATAGCCGACAATTGTATCTGTTTTATGATGTGCAAAGATAAAACCTAAAGAGCAGAATACACCTCTGTGTGGCTTATATGCTTTGTTCGTAATATTCCGTAACTTCATGCAAATAAAGGAAAGAACAACTTGACATTTGAAGATTTTGACTTTGACCCTGATGTAGAGGACGGGTTGAACACGATGGGCTACAAGACGCCGACCCCCATACAAGAGAAAGCGATACCGGTAATACTTGATAATAAAGACCTGATAGCCTGTGCACAGACAGGTACGGGAAAAACGGCTGCATACCTGTTGCCTATATTACATAAGATCATTACATCGCCAATATGCCAGCTTAATACGCTGATACTGGCTCCAACACGCGAGCTGGCACAACAGATAGACCAGCAGATAGACGGGTTGGCATATTATATGGACATCAGCTCGATACCGGTATACGGTGGTGGTGATGGTAATGTATGGGCGCAACAGCGAAAAGCACTGGATAACGGAGTTGATATTGTTATAGCCACCCCCGGCAGGTTGATATCGCACCTGGCATCAGGAGCTATAAAGCTGGACGACCTGCAACACCTGGTACTGGATGAGGCTGACCGTATGCTGGATATGGGTTTTTATGATGATATAGTAAAGATCATTAATTACCTGCCAAGCCACAGGCAGACCTTATTATTCTCAGCTACCATGCCACCTAAAATAAGGATGCTGGCCAACAAGATACTTAAGGATCCTGAGGAGATAAGCATTGCTATTTCAAAACCTGCCGAAGGAATTGCACAGCGTGCCTTTATGGTATATGACGAGCATAAAGTTAACCTGCTTAAAGTACTACTTAAAGAGAAGGAGTATAACAGCGTGATAATATTCGCATCTACGAAAGAGAATGTGAAGAAGCTGGACAGGGAACTGGCTAAAACAGGCATGGTTGCAAAAGCTTTTCATTCTGACCTGGAACAGGCTGAACGTGAGGACCTTATGAATAAATTCAAGAGCAGGCGTATTCCGATACTTATTGGTACCGATGTATTATCTCGTGGTATAGATGTGGAGGGGATAGACCTGGTAGTGAACTACGATGTACCGCCCGACCCTGAAGATTATGTGCACCGCATAGGTCGTACAGCAAGGGCTGCTTCAACAGGTACAGCTATTACATTCATTAACACCAACGACCAGGATAGGTTTGCCCGCATAGAGCGGCTGATAGAGAGAGAACTTACCAAAGAAGCCATGCCCGAAGGTATACCTGCCGGGCCTGAATACAACCCACGTCGGAAAGGTGGTGGAGGTAAACACCGGAGCGGAGGCAACCGTAACCGGAACGGTGGAGGTAAAAAGAACTACAGCAAAGGCAAAAACGCCAACAAAAGAAAGCAATGGAGTAACGGCCCGAAAAAGAGTGACTAACGAATAAGGTTGTAGCAATACACCTAATGTATCACGCTGAATCAAGTTCAGGGTGACAGAAGAGCGTAGTGGTTTGACACTATAAATTACAATCACTTCTTATCCATACTTACCACCCATATACCTCTTACCTGGTTAGGAGAGTAGCCTGTTGCCTTATCGTCAGGGTATTTGCTTTTAATGTTGGTGAAGGTTTCAGGAAGTATATCCTTGTCTTTGCTGCCATGACATTGCATGCACATCTGGTTGGTCTCTATGGCGTAATAGCCTACCATTCTGCCATCTATTTCTGTCACTTTGGGTTTTAGTTGTTCACCATTAGCCAGTGCTTCTTTCAGTTCGTTGATATAGGCCAGTTCAGCTTCGTTTGCTTTATTTTCAGGGTTACGTGGTTTATCACTAACTCTTTTAATATGTGCGTTATACACTTTTGCCATACTATCTGTAAGAGGAATGGCTCTTGTGTTGCAGAATGTAACCGCTCCGGCCGCTCCATGTTGTTTAATGGCTCCCATCAGGTTTTTGCCCAGCTGCGCTTTGGTACCATTGGCGATGCTCAATCCAAGGTCTTCATAACTCATATCTTGTTTGGCTGTATTTGCAGGCTGATCTTTTTGAGCTTTCCATTGTGCGTACCATTCTTCCGTACTCATATCATTGTGATAGATATAAGCCGCCATTTTTTGCAGGTCCTCATCTTTGTAAGATAGCTTGGGCATTATGCCATACTTACTTACAGCGTCCGGCATTTTAATATTGCCTTCTTCAGGGTGGTGAATAAAGTTGATGATACTGCTGACAAAATCCTCCTCACTGATACCATCAGTCATATATACATCCCTGATGTCTGCAAGGGTAGGGGCTATCTTAACAGTTGTTTCCCTGTCCGGGTTATGACAACTGAAGCAACTGCCCCCGAGCAATGCCAGTGTATTATCCATGGGCCGACTTAAAGTATCACTTGAGGTGATATTTCCCTTTTCTTCAGTAGTGTTGTTACAAGCTAATACAAATAGTATAGCAGACAAAACAAGTATAGTGAGTTGTTTTTTCATATTGACAGTATTGACATGTAAAGATAGAAATTGTTACAACCTTGTTTGTAGCATTGGTTACATAACGAGGTGTTTAATTGTCATGCTGAATTTGATTAAGAGGGGGACAGAAAAGGGGGTGTCGCACTGTCGCGCGACGCCACACGCTACAATGCGGCTTAGTGGAATTTTGTTTTATACTTCTCGTATAACGAATTCAAAGCATCAGCATAAGTTTTATTCCCGTGCGGCGCTTCTATTACTGATTGATGTTTAGTATGCCACTCGCCAAGCTGCTTTTTGCGTAATTGATGCATTCGCCTATCTCTTTTTTGAGTATTACCGTTTGTTGAATATCCTGATATGCTGTTTTCTGCTATTGTAAGTTGCCTCTTTTTGCTTGTGTAAACACTATTGTCATTGCTGTACAATGTATCGATAGGGCCGAACCTTAGCCAATGTCCCCAGTCAAGATTGTAAGCATATGCGGTATCATTATCAACTATTATATAACCCCAATGAGTAGGGCCACTTTTGTCACGATATATCCTAATGGGATTTTGAGCTGAACTATGGACACAAATTGTTAGCATAATCCAGGTTACGAGACTCCATTTTAGCATTACAGTGTTTATGTATTGTAATGATAACGTATTTAAGGATTCAGAATTGTGTATTAATAAGAACAATTATATCATAGACTAATACAGAATTTTGCGTACTAACAGAACAAATAGCCATGCTATTCCGGTTAAAGACATTAAAACTCCCAGGATGAATATGTATGATCCAAGACCACTTGGGTATTTCCACCCATAGCCCATAGGAACATAGCCAACTATAAACAGTATTGATGCTATTAGTACCTGTGTGCTTTTCTTCATGTTTACATATTAGCTTGTTATTGCAAAAAAACATCTATGCTCATTTCCCAAATATGGGGAGCATAGATGTTTTTCTTATTTGGGAATTGTCTTTGCTATTTAATAGTTACTCCCGGATTACTCTTATACTGTCCTTTGCTCTTCCTGATATTTACTGCTACCACCTTATACTCGGGGCACATAGCCTCAGAGTCTGATACGCTGGATGTGATATTGTTCAGCATGATTTCAGGGAAGTGGAAAGTACTGCTCAGTACACCCGGTTTCACCTCGTCAGTGATACGTGCTTTGATATCTACCTTACCACGTGGAGACTCAACGCAAACCATATCACCTTCATTAATGAGGTTTTTAGCCGCATCTTCAGGGTTGATGAGTAATACATCTTCTGTCAGTATATCCACATTCGGTGTACGCCTTGTCATTGCACCACAGTTGTAGTGCTCCAACTCGCGGTTGGTGGTTATGATGTATGGATACTCTTTGCCGTGTTGTACCAACTCAGAAGTTTCCATCCACTCGCTGAATACGAACTTGCCCAATCCACGCTTGAAGGTTTCTGTATGCAGCATATCCGTGCCCTTACCATCTTTGGCAACAGGCCATTGCTTACCGTTGCTGCCCAGTTCTTCCCATTTCACTCCTTCAAAGAATGGTACTATCTGCGAAATTTCTTCCAGTACCCATTTCGGGTCGTATACCGCAGGTTGGGTATAGCCCATACGGTTCATGATATCTACCATGATCTGTCCGTCAGACTTGGTACCTTCTATCGGGTCAACTACTGCGTTCACTGCCTGTATCCTGCGCTCTCCGTTGGTAAACGTTCCGCTTTTTTCCAGGAATGAAGAAGCAGGTAATACCACTGTCGCCAGTTTGGCTGTTTCTGTCATAAAGAGCTCCTGTACTACCAGTAGTTCAAGGCTGTTCAGCGCTTTCACCACGTGGTGCGTATTCGGGTCTGTCTGTGCTATGTCCTCACCGATCACCCACATGGCTTTCAGTTTGCCGTCAATTGCGGCGTCAAACATCTCAGGTATTTTCAAACCCTCATAGTCGGGGAGTTTCGCATTATAGAATTCTTCGTAACGTTTATGGAAACCGGGGTCGTTTACAGCCATATAGCCCGCACCCTGGTATGGTTGTGCACCCATATCCGCAGCGCCCTGTACGTTGTTCTGTCCACGAAGTGGGTTGACACCTACACCACGACGGCCAATGTTACCCGTTATCATAGCCAGGTCAGCTATCTGCATTACGGTAAATGTACCTTGTGAGTGCTCCGTAACACCCAGGCCATGGAATGACATGGCAGCAGGAGCAGAGGCATAAGCAACAGCCGCCTTGCGTGCCAGTTCTTTATCTACACCTGTAATGCGCGACAATTCATCCATATCCAGTTTCAGGATGTTGGCTTTGAATTCTTCATATCCCTCGGTACGAGACTCGATGAATTCTTTTGCTTCCAGTCCTTCGCTGATGATATAGTACAGCAGCATATTCAGCATAGCCACGTTGGTGCCGGGGCGCAGCTGCAGGTGGTAGGTGGCGTATTTAGCCAGCTCTGTACGACGAGGGTCGATAACGATACTCGGCTTGCCGCTTATTTCAAATTGCTTCAGTTTGGCACCTGTTACAGGGTGGCCTGATGTCGGGTTGGCACCAATTACCATGATACACTCCGTGTACTTCAGGTCGATGATGGAATTGGTAGCCGCACCTGTACCGAATGTACGCTGCATACCGATAGCGGTAGGCGAGTGGCACACACGTGCGCAACAGTCGATATTATTAGTACCCATAACCGCACGGATGAACTTCTGTGCCAGGTAGTTTTCCTCATTAGTACCACGGGCCGATGAGATACCTGCTATGGCGTCACCACCGTGTTTAGCTTTAATATCGTTCAGCTTATCAGCAATAAAGTCATATGCTTCATCCCAGGTTGCCTCTACAAATTCACCGTTCTTTTTGATGAGCGGCGTGTTAAGACGGTCTGGGTGGTTGTAGAAGGCGAATGCATAACGGCCTTTCAGGCAGGTATGGCCTCCGTTGGTCTCTGCATCAAAAGGTGCCTGTATCGATTTTACTTTACCACCTTTTACTGATACTTCAAGGTTGCAACCCACACCACAATAAGTACATACGGTACGTACCTTCTCGTCAACTGCGGTTGATTTGGATTCGTATATATCTGAGATGGCCGAAGTAGGGCAGGCCTGTGCACAGGCACCGCAACTTACACATGCCGACTCAAAGAAGTTTACTTCCTGTCCTTTTACAATATGTGCATCAAAACCACGGCCCGCCATGCTCAATACGAACTGTCCCTGTACCTCGTCGCAGGCGCGTACACAGCGCGAGCAGTTGATACATTTTGACATATCCGTACGCATATACGGGTGGCTCAGGTCCTTCTGGCGGTCCAGGTGGTTCTTGCCTTCCGGATAACGTACGTCGCGTATACCTACTTGAGCAGCAACGGTTTGTAGCTCACAATTATTATTTACTTCACATGTCAGGCAGTCCAGCGGGTGGTCTGTAAGTACCAGCTCAACAATGTTCCTGCGCAGATCGTGCATACGCTGCGAGTGCGGGTAAATATGCATATCAGGTGATACAGGCGTATGGCAGGAAGCCATGGCTTTACTGCTGCCGTTGGCTGTCAATGCCACATCTACACTACATACACGGCAAGCGCCGAATGGCTTCAGGTTAGGTGCATCGCAAAGTGTGGGCACGTAATCCTCGCCGAAGTTCCTTTTCAGGAAAGCCAGTATGGTTTCGCCCGGTATGAGCTTGAAGGGAACACCGTCAACATAAGCTACTTTATCGGCCACTTTATCTGTTGCCTGTATGCCGCCCTGTGAGGGTTTTACATAATATTGTTTACTCATAATATTAGTTTTTTATGAGAAGTATTGTCCTAATTCGTTATCAAAATATTTCAGTGAGTTGCGTATAGGCAAAGGCAATCCGCCGCCCAATGCGCAAAGAGAACCTATTTCCATTGTTTCAATGAGGTCTGTAAACAGCTTGCGGTCCATTTTATAGTCAGTGGTAATGGCTTTGCCTACCATTTCGTAGCCGCGGGTAGAACCCAAACGGCATGGGAAGCATTTACCACAGCTTTCATGTGCAGTAAACTGGAACAAGTGTTCAATGTACTTAATGATGGGGTAGTCCTTTGGAATACAAACCACGGAAGCGTGACCCAGCAGGAACCCGTTTTCTGAGAATGACTCAAAACTTACATTCAGGTCTTTTATCTTCTCCACCGGCACTAATCCGCCCAGCGGGCCACCTATATGCATGGCTTTCACATCTTCCTTAAAGCCACCACCCAGATCGTTTATTACTACAGACAGGGGAGTACCCATGTCTACCTCGTATATACCCGGCTTGTTGAAGAAGCCGTCCAATGATACCAGCTTTGTTCCTGTTGACCGGCCCACACCCACAGCCGCGAATTTGGCTCCGCCGTTCTGTATTACCCATGGTATACATGCTAATGTCTCCACGTTGTTCACTACTGTAGGCTTGTTGAACAGCCCCTCCTGAGTAGGATATGGAGGACGTACACGTACCTCAGGGCGTTGACCTTCTATAGATGAAAGCAAAGCTGTTTCTTCACCACAAATGTATGCTCCCTGGGCTTTTATCAACTTGAAGTTGTACTTGAAGTTGCTATCCATAATATGCTCACCAAGAAGGTTTTTCTCATACAGGTCGTTGATGGCTTGTTGTACTATTTCTACTGACTCAGGGTACTCTCCACGGATGTACAATACGCCTGTATCAGCACCGGCAATATAGCCGGCTATCATCATGCCCAATAAAACCGCATGTGGTTGATGTTCAAGCAGATACCTATCGCTATATGCACCGGGATCTCCCTCATCGGCATTGCACACGATGAACTTGATGTCACCGTCGGTATTCTTGCAGGATTCCAGTTTGAAGGATATGGGGAAGCCCGCACCACCACGACCACGAAGGCCAGAGGTTTTTAACTCAGCCAACAGGTCTTCAGCACTCATACTCAAAGCAGTGCCTAATATCTTATAGTATTCGTCTATACCCGGGAAAGGGTTGGTAAGCATTGCCGTACCGTGAGCAGCTACATTGTATTTGTCGATTGCTCCACGCTCACCTTTTTTCAGGGTTTCAATATTGTTGATGGCATCGCCCGAGTAGTTTAGTCCGTTCACATTAAAGGCGCTGTTCTCGTGGCAGCGACCCAGGCAACACATTTCGCCTATCTCATCTGCACAATAATGCTTTGACAGTTTATCTTTCAGTTCGGCTTGCGTACCTGCCGTCATGCAGGCGCTGCCGTTACATACGTATACTTTTTTTCCTTTATGCTCGGGGCGGAGAAAATCGTAAAAGGTAGCAGTACCGTATACGTTGGCCTCTCCCATGAGGAACTTTTCGGCAAGTTGCTCAATATCTTCAGGAGCTACGGTGCCTGTTTCGCGGGCTGCTATGCCCAGTTCTTCAAAAAGATTCTCCTGGAGCCCTTTCCTGCCCGATAATTCACCAAGGTTTTTTGACATGTTTCTATCTGGTTTTAAATGCTGATTTTAAAAGCATTTAAATATTAAATGTATGCTTTGACGTTTGCTTTCAAATTTAATCAATATTCCCGTAAAACAGAACGTAGGTGAAACTGTTTATATCGGTCAATTTGAACTTACTGATACACGCTATTTCTTGAATTGAGCCGCCAGCGGATTCTCATAATTGTCGCTCTGGTCTTCCATAGTATTGTCCAGGCATTTGAAGTCTTTTTCCAGCAGCAGGTAAAGTTCATTACCATCGCCCAGGTCCATATTTGCATCGAACCCCACTTTCTGTGTCTCCACCCATTCCTTAGCTTTTTCTTCGGGCAGGTACATGGTTACCTTTCCATCAGCAAAGGCTGCGGTCATATCGCAGTGCTTTGTAGTAGATAATGCATATGTCAGGCTGGCATCTCCAAAGCCGGTATGTATTTCCAAATAACCTTTGGCACCAAACTCTTCTACCTCGCTCTTGCTCAGCCTCAGCCTAACCGAATTGCCGTTTATTCTTAATTTCATATTTGTACTGATTGTTTATTTAAACTGTTTTAAGTTATTTAAAATCAGTTAATTAATTTTTTATTCTTTCTGCTCCTGTATAAATGTTCATCCTGTCCTGTTTCAGGAAGCCAATGAGTGTAATGCCGAACTCATCGGCAGTTTCTACTGCTAAACTGGAGGGAGCTCCTACTGAGGCTACCAGCTTTACACCTGCCATTGTGGCCTTTTGTACCAGCTCGAAACTGGCCCTGCCACTCAGCAAAAGCAGGTGGTTGTTGAGCGGTATCAACCCCGATTTCAGTACGGCACCCACCAGTTTGTCCATGGCATTGTGCCTGCCCACATCCTCACGAACCATGAGTAATTTTCCTGATGTGTCGAACAGGGCGGCTGCATGAATACCACCCGTATCCCTGAACATAGATTGGTTTTCTCTTAATGTTTGGGGTAGCTGGTACACAGTTTCAGGTGTTACCTCGAAAGGTACCGACTTGTCATAGATATTACATTCAGTTCTAATAGCATCGATGGAGGCCTTGCCACATACCCCGCAACTGGAGGTGGTATAAAAATTCCTGTCCTGGTGGTTGAGGTTGGGCTTTACTTGTTCGTTCAGTGTGATCTGAATGACGTTTTCCCTCAACTCCTCACAAGAGGCTATATCATCAATATGGGATATAATACCTTCTGTATACAGAAAACCGGTAGCCAGCTCTTCATCATTGCCGGGGGTGCGCATGGTCACTGCCAGGTTCTTTTTTACAGGTTGTGCTTTGGTGCCGTATATAAGCCTTATTTCTAATGGCTCCTCTGTGGCCAGCATATCTTCCACCTGTGTGGTTTCGCCTGCCTGCACCCGCTTTATCTCCAGCTTTGTAATTGCCCCGTTTGCCATCACTCAAATTTAAGTCAAAATTCAAAAGGAAAAAGCAAAAGGGTAGTTGTGGTGAAACTGTCCCACTTTCTCCCTGTCCCGTTTTCGGGACGCGGGACATTGGGACAAGTATGATATTCAGGTGTAGCGCTGTGGCGCCACGCAACGCCACACTCTCGCCATGACGAGAGTAAAAAACTGTAGCGGTGTCGCGCGACGCTACAGCGCGACATATCCGGTTAATAATATTTACAGCTTATTACTGTTGTATATTTATAGTTACATAGTTAGTATATGTCATACTTAATAGTGGGATTTATTGCTTTCCTGATATTAGCAGTAGGTTTGGCGGCTGCGATCTTGCTAGTCTTTTTCTTATTTTACTGGTTGCCCAAAAAGCTGGGCTACCCGGTATTTGCAAAAGTGCTCATATCTGTTGTTACGGTTGCTCTTCTCTGTACAATCGTTATCACGTCCTACAACAACCATTTCTTCTCAAAAAAGGATGCGATTGTCTTACTGGAAAGACATGATATAGTACTCAAAGATGATTTTAAGGTGCTGAACAGGAAGAGAAGGTTTGGTGGAGACAATTACCATTGTACGCTTGAATTAAGTATATCAGAAAGAGATAAGGAGGCAATAATTAATACTATAAGGAGTGGGGCGAATTTTAAGTCGGGCATGGAAGATGCGGATACTGATGATGTTTTACTGACCAACAGGAAGGGTTTGCAGGAAATTAACTTTGAAACAGAGACAAGAGTAGTGAAAGAGCGCCTGGAGCAGGTGCGAACAGGAGAATATATGCTTGCTCATTATGTGGTAACGGTATACAAGAATAAAAATGTGCTTAAGATAAACGATCTTGATTGATTGTAACTGTGGCGTTGCGTAGCGCCACAGCGCTACAGTTCATTTATCGTCTCTCACTTTTGGAAGGATGGGGAGACTGTCGCGTTGACGCACTGTCGCGCGCGCGACAGCGCGTCATTTTACCTTCGATATATCCCTCTTGCATCCCTGGCGTGAATAACCGTATTGTCAGATCGTAGGGTTAACTCATACCCATCAAGCTCTACTATATATTCACCTTTATATATATCCTCTAAAGTATCTGTTGAGGTGATCATCATGTGTTGGTTGTCTTTGTTATATGCCCAGGTACCATTTATATAACCTGAGTAGCTACCGGGCAGCATAAGGCTGTTGTTAGGCCACATTATCAATTCATCCATACATTTTTTAGCATAATCATTAAACACACCCGTGGTACGTATGGGTATGGTATTGCCTTTATATTCTACACCTTCTATACACCATTGTCTGGTGGTAAGTTGTTCAAAATCAGTAGGTTGATTGTAGTATATTAAAGTGCTTATGATGATAAATAATAAAGGTATTATGACAAATAATAATCTGAAGAATACAGGACGATCATTTACTAAAGGCCAGTTAGCGGTAGCCTTATCTATTTTCTGCCATAGGGTATCAGTTGCTTCTTCCGGTTCTTTATAATAACCATATTCAATTAATATATTCTTAGCTGTATCAAAGTCTTCTGTTTTTACCTGTAACTCAATACGGGTGAGTAAATTGTGGAAGACTATATGTGGGTTATTACCTGCATGTTCATTCTTCAGGTGACAGTATATATCATAACTGTCCAGCAGGCTTTTTACAGGTGTTGCCTGTGTGTGGGTGTCGAACGTAAGTATGGTTACAAAGCTCATAGGGGGAAATATATGGTAAGATACGTAAATAAATATTGAGGTGTGGCGCTGTGGCGCCACGCCACACGCCACAGTTTTCATATTTCGGTATGTGAGTGTCCCATATTTATACTGTCCCACATTTGGGACACGGTACAGTTGGGACAACCTTTTCAATATTATAATTGTAGTATATAATATGCGAATATGATATATTTTGCATGTAATACCCAACTGTTTTAAATTACCTGGGGTCTGTTACTAATTATATTGAATATTTTATAAAGCCAATCTTTTAAAATACAGTAAATATGAAAACACGATTCACCAGTACACAGGCTAAGCTGATTTGCTTTATCATTTTACTATTTACAGCAGAAAATGCCCGTTCCCAGTCTTTTACCTGGTACCGGGATACTGACGGCGATGGTTGGGGTAATCCTGATGACAGTATTATTTCAGTCAATCAGCCAGCAGGCTATGTACTCAACAACCTGGACTGTAACGATAATGTATTTCATAAAACAAGCTGGCAGCTTGTCGGTAACTCCAACTTTACCAATGCAAATACAGCAACATGCAGATACCCACGTATTGAAATTGATAATAATAATCTTGTGTATGTGGTTAGTGGAAGAATGTTGCCTAATACAGGAGGACCTACTGACCTCAGGAGTTTCACAAATAAAAACTGGCCGGTAGTTGGCAATATCTTTTCCCAAACCCGCTTTGGGTCAAACAAAGTAGCTTTTGATAAAAACAACACGCCATATTTAGTAGGAGTAGAACATCAGGGAACAGGAAACCCACCACCGGCAATCTTTATGAATTGGCTCAGGGTGAAAAAATTGATTAATAATACCTGGGTAAATGTTGGCAATGTGGTTAATGATACTTCAACATCTAGTTCAGAGATCAAAATAGATGATGAAGGAATAATATATGTTGTATATCAAGATAAAAGACGGAACAATAAATTGTCTGCAAAAATGTATGATGGGGCAACCTGGTCTTATCTAGGACAACCCGGATTTACGTTAAAGCCAACTATTTCATACACTTATCATCACATATCAATGGATCTTGACAGTAAGGGCAGGCCTTATGTAGCATATAAAGACAGTATTAATGAAAAGATAACTGTGATGATGTGCGATGAAAATAACATCTGGAAATTAGTAGGGCAGGAAGGATTTTCGTATAACAAAGCAAATAGTATAACATTAGCCCTTGACAAAGATGATGTTCCCTATGTTGCATATCTTGAAGCGGACTATATTTTAGGGCATCGTGCAGTAGTTATGAAGTATGATGGTTCAACATGGGGTCTGGTGGGCGGTACTGCTCCTGACACTGCACGAGGCATAGGGTTTGTGTCATTTGCTATAGGACCTACAGGTACACCTTATTGTGGTTTCGAAAGAAGCGGACTTAGCAGTAATCCAAACCCATCTGCAGCCATAGTAAAGAAATACGACGGGAGCAGCTGGGTAATGGTGGCACAGGATTCATTTCCACATTTATTCTCTGAGTATAGTCACCTTGCTGTTAATAGTATGGACATTCCATATTTCGCATATCAAGGTGAATATATTCCGGGGCAACATGCAATTACTGTAATGGCTCTGAAACCGGAAATACATGAGCCACATATTCCCTCTCTTATAGCCGAGCCGGTAACAATGGAGATAGGCGATACTACAAAAATATCTGTCGTTGGCAGTGCGCTAAACGATGCTTCTTATTGGCAATGGTATACAGATAGCTGTAACGGCACACAAGTGACGCCAATTGCATCTGCCCCGGACGGAAGTTGGATAACAATAGCACCTGCTAAAACAACTACTTATTATGTGCGTGCCGAAGGTGACTGTATAGAAGAACCTGGTAGTTGTGGTAATACAACAATAGTGGTGAACCCTGTTGATGTCAATAGTATTAGTAGTACTAATGATATATTTACTTTATACCCGAACCCTAACGATGGGTCTTTTACCATAAAAGGCAATATCAAAACAGAAGCGGGTACTGTAGATGTACATATCCTGAATAGTATAGGCCAGGTTGTATATCAAAAAAAGGATGTAAACGTAACCGGAGGACAACTGGATTATAAACTAAATATTGCCTCATCGCTGGCAAAGGGCAATTATCTTATTACTGTACAGTCAGGTAAATACACCTATAGGAATATGTTTACTGTAACCAGGTAGTTGACTGTGGCGTAGCGTGGCGCCACAGTGCCACAAATTTCATTTACCGTAAACGTTTTATTCCCTAACTTTTCGGTATGAAAATGGTCTTGGTTATCCTGTTGTGGCTGTGCTGTACTACAAGCGTGTATGCACAGAAGAACCAATGCGATTGCGAAACCTTCCTGTCAACACAATTCCCCTGGCAGGTGCATGTGTATAGTAGTGCGGATAAGGACGAAGAACTTTATACAGTTGGCAATAATGCCATTGAGGAAGACTTTGTACACTTTACCTTAATTGCGCAAAAAGGGCGCATGTTGCAGGTAGCTCCGTATAGTATTCATAAGTGGTATGATACAGGTTGGATCGATAATAATAATATCAGTGTATATGGTACAAATTATTACGAGCCACTTAACATCTATAAAAAAGCGGATACTGCATCGCCTGTTGTATTGGTTGTTCCTGCACGTTTTGAACCTGAGTACCATGTAACAGGCTGTAAGGGTAAATGGCTGCAGGTAGAATTTTTATACGAAGAAGAAACAATAAAAGGCTGGTTGTCTCCTGACGATCAGTGTGGCAGTGCCTATACAAATTGTAATTAAAAAACTGTAGCGTTGCGTTGCGCCACAGCGCTACACTCACAAGTCTATCAGCATCCACGTCTTACATGAAAAGTGCCCGGTATTGCCCATAGGGGCGTCTAAGTAACGGAAACCGCTGCGCTCATACAGGCCAATAGCATCTTTCATTTCTTCAAAGGTTTCCAGGTAGCATTGTTTAAAACCCATCTCCTTCGCCTTTTTAAGACATGCTGCCATCAGTTGTTTACCTATGCCTTTGCCCCTTGCTGTCTTCGTGAGAAACATCCTTTGCAGTTCGCATATTTCTGTGCTGGTATCGTCCAGCGGACCTATACCTGAACCTCCTATTACAGCGCCGTCTTCCTCGGCTACATAATATACCTTGTTGGGTACCGTAAAGTGGCTGTACATATCATCCAGGTAGGGGTCTACGAAAACGGTACCGTTCAGGTCTATATCAAATTCCTGCAGGCTGGTACGTATGATGCTTGCCAGCGCCCGGTTATGTTTGCTTTGTACGTTAGTTATATTGATCATTGATTGCTGTGCCTGGTAGTGCTCTATCGTGCTTGTTCGGTATATGTATTCACTGAGTTTAATAATGACTGTATTGCCCGGGTATGCGTCTCTTCAGATGAGATCTTTTTTAGCTGTGGCAGTATGTTCTTAAAAGCCTGCTGTATCATCCTGTCGTTTTTACCATAATCCCATATGGGCAGCACGCAGTCATTAATATAATCCTCAAAGGTACGCTCATAAGTGATAATACGAATAGCTCCCTCTTTGTCTTTATGTGTATTGGCGGGCGACTGTGCCGCGCAATGGGTTAACAGGGTCATGAGCGTATTCAGGCTCAATATAGCAGTGCCCGGGTCGTTGATGCCGGGGCTTAATGCTTTTATAGCTATTTCTGAAAGTTGCATACAACCCATATACGGGTTGGATGATATATTGTTTCTCTTTTCAAAAATATCTACCAGGCCGGACAGGTGTTTGGTGTGTTCTTCGTCTAAAGGCTTATTTGTGTCTATTACCGCTATTGCTGAGCCTTTAAGTAAGTAGGTGCCTATTGGTATTGTAATAATGATCTTGCAGTTATGCTCCCGGCAATACTCTGTAAGTAGTTGCTCTGCAAATCCCTGGTAATAACCGGTTTTGTCGGCATAAAGATGTATCCCTTTACACTCCGTTGCGTTTACGTCAGTATATTCCCGCTCGCCTGAATAGTATTTTGTGAACGATTTGTTTGTACTGTCGTATATACGGGAAATGATTGTTTCGTACTTAACGGACTGGGTAATGTAGTGCAGGAAATATATGAACAGGAAAATGTCTGCAATGGTCAGGAATATGAGGAAGTATATACTCAGAGACGGTATTTGTATGTCTGAGCCTGCATCTCGTATAGTGCTGAGCAGGGTGAACGCAAAAACGATGGTACCTATGTAAAAACCAAGAACGAACTGGTGAAACCTGTTGCCGATCATGATGTCAAGTATCCTGTTCGACATATTGGTGGCTGCCTGGTTCAGCAGTATCATCACCATTGAAAAACTGAATACTGCCAGAGATATAATACCTGCAGCAATGGTAGCTATAATTGTTCTGGCGGTACTAGAGTCTTTTAATGACAGCCATTTGGCATTTGCTTTGACGTCATTGCCATAAGCAGAGAAGTCAAAAGCAATAAAAGTTATAGCCACCAGTAAAAAGCAGATGGCTATAATTACAGGATAAAAGGCGATACTGTTAATAATAGCCATGTAATACTGCCGTACCCACTTGAGCGCTTTCTTGATCATAAGTAATATGTAATATAATAGTTAACATCTGTAACTGATTATAGTTCACATATTATATTCAGCTACTCTTTTATAAACCTTTCGATTGCGTCTCCACTTTTTATAAAATAATTTCCGGCCGGCAGGGTAGAGGTGTTGATGTGTATCTTGTTGCCTGTTTGTTCTTGCGGTAATGTTACCGGGCGTCCTGTAGCGTCTGTAATAGTAACTAAGTTTTGTTTTTCGTCAGTTACTACTGTCAGCATGTTATTTGCCGGATTAGGATAAACCTTCAGTTGGTTCTTGGCTTTGTCAATTGAAGCTACGCCGTCCGGTCCCACTTTTAATCTCCACAGATCAATGCCTTCAGTTCCATATCTTCCTGCAAAGTACACAGCTGAATTATAGATGAAAAACTCAGTTGTGTTTCCAAGTGCATCCTTATTTGGGGTAGGCGGTGCTATTTGTTTTGTTCCTGTTGCAGTGCCATCGCTCATATAAAGTTGGCGGTTGCTGGCTGCGTCATCAGCAGTAAAGAATAAATGGTCAGCATAAACAAAGAAGTTGGCGATGTTTGAGCCTTTTGTTCCTGGATATATATCCTTTACAAACGAGGTTCCGTTCTCTGTTCCGTCAGTTACCCAAAGCTCCGGGCCATTTGTCTCTTCATAAGCAGTAAAGTACAATTTGCCTTTGTACTCTATGGCATTAAACGTGAAAGGTGGTGGGGCAACAGTGCCGGTATGTATATCCTTTACAACTTTGGTGCCCGAAGGAGTTCCGTCTGTGCTCCACAGCTCACGCGAACTTCCCTGTGAGCCGTAAAAGTATAGCTTGCCATTGTAAGGAATAAAACTGGAAGTGGTTGTGGCCTTAAGCATCGTTGTTCCTATCTCTGTTCCATCCGATGACCATAGGTTGTAACTATTACCACTGGCCCTGGCCATGAAGTAAATACGCCCGTTGAAAGGGTAGATGTACAAGGGGTTGCCGTCGGTAGTTCCGGGTATAATATCTTTTACCATTTTGGTTCCTACGGGTGTGCCGTCAGTCTCCCACAATTCTTCGCCATGGCTGCCGTCATTTGCTCTGAAATATATTTTGCCATTCAGCGGTGTAAAGTATTTTATTGAGGAGGTAGTGCTGGTGCCGTTGTATATTTTTTTCAGGAGTTTTGTGCCCGGGTCTGTACCATCACTTATCCATAGCTCCAGGCCGTTTGTACCATCATCGGCGGCAAATATCAGGTTGCCGTTATATGCTACCATATCAGTCAGGTATGCCCTGGACCCTGCGCTGCCGGGGTTGATATCTTTCGCCATTTGTGTACCGTTGGCTGTGCCGTCAGTTGTCCATAGCTCCTGTCCGTGTACGCCGTCATCTGCTACGAAAAACAGCTTGTTGTTTACTTTGGTGAATCCGATAGGTGTGCTGCTTCCGTTGGTATTAATATCTGTAAGTACTTTTGAACCCAATAAAGTACCATCGCTCACCCACACTTCTTTACCCGCAAACAGGTCGTCAGCGTTGAATATCATTTTGCCGTTAATTTCAGCAAAGTATTGAGGTGTAGAAGGTGCTGAGCCGGGATTAATATCGTATAGACTAAACTTGACCTGTGCGTTTATGGCCGTACTGCTTAAAAGTAGAATTGTGGTAATAAGTTGTTTCATTCAGGTGGTTTTTATGAAATAGATGTTGTATGGTTACAATAGTAATGTCTATGCACTATATATAATTATGTGCATAGCACTTGATTACTACCTAAGACGAGCTGGTTTCTTTCATGGTTGGGGGGATATGTCAATTTTGCCGTTGATTAAAGCTGTGTTACTGGTTTCGCTTTACGAATTTTGCCGCTTTATCACCACTTCGTATGATATACAGTCCTTCCGGCAGGGAAGACGTGTTGAGCTGCATGCCATCGTTTGTGATTGTTGCAGGCAATTGCATAACCTGTCCCGAAATGTTTGTGATGCTCATAGTTGCGGCAGCGTCAATATTTTTTATCATAACCATATCCCGCACAGGGTTTGGGTAGACCACTATGCTGTTTTCAGCAGTCACATCATAAACGCCAAGTGTAATATTAATGACTACAGGTGCACTGGTTACTGTGTTGGTTGAGTTGCATGTCGGGCCTGTTACAACCTCCACAGAAATAGCGTCACCTTGCTGAACGTCTACCAGTGTAGTTACTTTGAAGGTCTTGTTGGTTTCGCCCAGTTGGTCATTACCGTTGATTTTCCATTGGTATTGAGTGTTCAGTCCGGTATCTGTAGGGTTAGCGGTCAATGTCACCTGCACATGGTCTTTTACAATAAACCCGGGGTCAGCACTGATAGTAACTTTTGGCGGTGCCGTAGGCAGTACAACTATGTCTGCAGTATCAGGTGCTGAATGGCAACCCATACTGTCTACAGTAAGGATAAACCTGTTTCTGCCGGTCAATGTGTAGTTCGTTATAGATATGTCTTTGGTATTGAATGATAAAGAGGCCGGTCCCTGCCAGTTATATTTTTGCCCGGCTATTATAGCAGACCCTGATATTTTTAGTGTATCTCCCTTGCATATAGGGCTGATCGCTGTTGCTACCGGTGTGTCAGGCCTGGTGTTGATAGAGTATAAGGAACGCACATATTTCGCAGTGTCGGATACACATCCGAAAGTATCCGTGGCCAATGCGAAATAGTTCCCCGTGTTTGCCTTTGATGCATTAGGTATAAACGCAAAAGTGTCTGTTACGCTAAAACCCGCAGGCCCCCACCATTGGAATGTTTGTCCTGTTCTTGAAGGGGAGGGTTTTAAATTGAGCTTCAATGTGTCGCCGATACAAATAGTTCCGCCACCTTGAATGGTAGGTTTAGCAGGTTTTGCATGTACTACTATATTAACGGTATCACTATCAGAGGGGCAACCTGTTTTAGATGCTACAACCTTAAATGTTCCTGTATGATTTATTGAAACAGCCGGTATGGTAATATTCTGCCCCGTATTGTTATAGTTTCCCGGTCCTGTCCACAGGAAGGTAACACCGCTTGTGCCTGTATTGGCGCTCAAAGTCAGGGATCCTCCCTCACAAACTGTATCCGGAAATTGCTGTATAGCAACGTTTATTGAACATTGTGCTGATGCAAGGGTTGTGGTCAGTATTAATGAAGCTGCCAGGACAGCCGTTAATAAATATTTCATATTTCTTCGTATCGTCTTTTATCTATAGACACAATATTAAGCTAAAGAGTGGGGAAAACCATCAGTAGTTTTCTTACGTATATTCATCAGAGAGTGGTTTTTCATTGTGTATAGGTAAGCGACGTCAGCAGGGGTATTCATCCCTGCTGCACTGTTTTAAAAACATGAGGTGCATAGCTCAACAATTTGATAATACAGTTGTTTTTAGTCCTTTAGTATTGATTGGCTATATTAACGCCGTTGAAAAAAATATATAGATAAAGTATAGTTTATGGATTATTTAGAAGAAGCAAAGACACTCATTGTGCAGTACGCACCAAGTTTATTAGGAGCATTAGTAACATTAGTAGTAGGGTTCTGGCTGGCCGGTTTCCTGGCTAAAAAAGCGAGGGTTGTATTAGAGAAAAGAGAAGTAGACGCCTCATTAACACCGTTTATTACCTCAATGGTCGGCATTGCAATAAAAGTACTGGTCTTACTCAGTGCTGCCTCTATGTTCGGTATCGAGGTCACTTCATTTGTGGCTATCCTCAGTGCGCTGGCATTCGCAGTAGGTTTGGCACTGCAGGGGAATCTCAGCCATATGGCGGCTGGTATCGTTATCCTGCTCTTCAAATATTATAAGGTAGGCGATTTTATCGTCACACAGGGCTATTCCGGTACTGTGAAGGAAATACAGATATTCAATACCATACTGACTACATTGGATAACAGGGTAGTGATCATACCCAACGGAGGCATCCTGTCCGGCCCGATAGAGAACCTCTCAACGAACCCGGAGCGCAAGGTGCCTATGACATTCGGTATAGGCTACTCTGATGACATTGATAAGGCCAAAGAGGTGATACAACAGGTGGTAGACAGTTGTGCCGAGATAGATAAAACCAAGCCGGTAGATATATTCGTAAGCGAACTGGCCGACAGCTCAGTGAATTTTGCTGTGCGCCCATGGTGCAAAACCGAGGATTACTGGACTGTTTATCGTTATATGACCGAGCATATCAAGAAAGAGTTTGATAAAGCAGGTATTGGTATACCTTTCCCGCAAATGGATGTACACCTGCACAAAACAGAAGCATAATGCAGGTAAGCATATACTTACAGCCTCTCTTTGGGGAGGCTGTTTTGTTTATATATGCTGTTTGTTGTTAATAGGTAAGCCCTTGTACAATAATTTACCTATGGCTGTGTATATTTTATCTTAAATTATCCTTAATAAAAGGCTCGGGTTTACTACCTTTGCACTACTTTTTAACGATCTGCCTGAAATAAGCATGTTAAGAGAACAGCCGATAAGAGCCAAATGGCATATGTTTTTACTGGGGCGTACCAAAGACTACAGCCAACTGCTGAAGCCAAACCTCAGTTTTATGGTGGTTTTCTCCAGTGTAATTGGCTATTTGCTCGCACCAGGCATTGCTTTCGACTTTTCAAATGTAATGGTATTGTTTATTGGTGGTATCCTGGTAACAGGTGGTGCCAATACTATCAATCAGGTGTTGGAGCGCGAAGGCGACAAACTCATGACCCGTACGCAGAACCGTCCTATCCCGCAAGGCCGTATAAGTGTTGCAGAGGGTTGGGTAGTAGCGGCTATTGCAGGTATATCCGGGGCTTTATTACTGGCATATCATTTCAATCCGCTTACCGGTTTCCTGAGTTTCCTTTCATTATTATTATATGGTTTCGCCTATACACCAATGAAAAGGGTACACCCCATAGCGGTATTTATTGGTGCTATTCCGGGTGCATTACCACCATTGTTGGGCTGGGTAGCGGCTACGGGTAGCCTTGGTTTGGGTGGCTGGGTACTGTTCATGATACAGTTCTTCTGGCAGTTCCCTCACTACTGGGCCATTGGCTGGGTAGGGTATGATGAATACCTCAAGGCTGGTATCAGCATGTTGCCCTCGCAGGAGCGTAGTTCCAAGTTCACGGCCATACAATCTATGTTCTATGCCGTGGTGCTTATCCCTATAGCTTTCATACCACAAATGATAGGCATCACCGGTAGCATAGGCACCTGGATCATGTTTGCCTGCGGCGCGTTGTATTTCGCTGCTACAATTATGTTTTTTATCAATAACGATTATAAATCTGCTAAACGTGTGATGTTTGCATCTTTCATATACCTGCCTGTAACCTTACTGGCATTGTATTTTGATAAGATATAACAGCAATACATATGGATAATATAATGGAGAAGCCAAGAGAAAGCAGGAGAATGCACCCACAGAAATTTGCACTCTACATTGCAATGGGTAGCATAGTGATGATGTTTGCGGGTTTGACAAGTGCGTATATAGTGCGCCAGGCGCAGGGCAACTGGGTTTATTATCAGCTCCCCCTTACATTCTGGATATCAACGGCCGTGATACTGGCCAGCAGCGTTACCATACATTTAGGGCTTAAGGCATTCAAAAACAGGGCTATGCCGCGTTATAAAACACTCATTACCACTACATTGGTATTGGGTATTCTGTTCGCTGTATTGCAATGGGTTGGTTTTCAGCAGTTATATGGTAATAATATCCGTGTAGATGGCAACCCGAGCGAAAGTTTCCTGTTTATTATTGCAGGGCTGCATTTATTGCACATTTTGGGTGGAATAATTGCGTTATTAATTGTATTTTTCCGTGCTTTTAGAACAAGAATAAAGGTCTACAATGCAACAGGGCTGGAGATTGTTGCCAGCTATTGGCACTTTGTCGATGTATTGTGGATTTATTTATTTGTGTTCTTTCTGGCAAATCAATAAAATTGTTGCGAAATTCGCGGGCGGATTCACAACTTAAGTAATACTATTTATTAAAACTATCTATGGCACACTCTACAGCAACGACTGTTGAAACAAAAGCATGGGGCGGCGGACGCTCACCCTTTAACGTAAGCTACGGCAAAATGATGATGTGGTTCTTCCTGTTGTCAGATGCTTTTACTTTCGGCGCATTTCTTATTTCTTACGGTACCAAGCGTTTCTTTAGCGCGGTTTGGCCTGACCCTAACCACGTTTTCCACGCTTTCCCGTTTTTCGGACATACGAACATGCCATTGGTATTCGTGAGTTTGATGACGTTCATACTCATCGCCAGTTCGGTAACTATGGTATTGGCGGTACATGCCGGCCACTATGGCGACCGTAACGGTGTTATCAAATGGATGCTGTGGACGATCATCGGTGGTATTGCGTTCCTGGCCTGCCAGGCTTGGGAGTGGACACACCTTTCTCACCTTACAGGTGGCCTTTGGGGTACTTTTACTGATCCTAACACGCCTGCAAGCATGTATGAGGGCTTCTTTAACACAAATGCGCCTGAGTATGCTGCGGCTACTCCTGCACAGCTTACAGAGGCTACGCATAGCTTCTACAACTTCTTCTTTACCATTACAGGTTTCCACGGTTTCCACGTATTGAGCGGGGTTGCATTCCTGGTTATTATACTCATCAACACTGTTAATGGTACATACCAAACACGTGGACACTACGAAATGGTAGAAAAAGTAGGCTTGTACTGGCACTTTGTAGACCTTGTTTGGGTATTCGTATTCACTTGCTTCTACTTATTATAATCTAAACATTCACAATACTAACAACCAATATAATGTCAGAACATAACTATAGCGAAAGCGATAAATTACACTACTACGAAGGCGACCAGTCTAAACTGTATTCAGGTATCATGTCGCACCACAGCGATATCAACTCTCCTGAAAGCAAGCACCAGATCAAAAGGATCATGAAGATATTGGTACTGCTGTCTATCGTAACGATTGTTGAGGTAGGTCTGGGTCTGTTGTTTGCATACTCATGGCCACGCCCGTTGCTTAACACAATATTCCTGGCGCTTACTATGGTAAAAGCGGGTTACATTGTTGCAGTATTCATGCACCTGGGCGACGAGCTGAAAAACTTCATGATTATGATCCTTGTGCCTTTGGTATTGTTTGTATGGTTTATCATAGCATTCCTGGCAGACGGAGATTTCTGGCTGTTCATGAACGAAACATACAGGTAGAATTGAACTTTTAAAAAAAGTGAGGACGGAACAAGAGGATGGCAAAAAACAAATTCAATAAAGGATTTATAGGTGGTATAGCGGTAGCATTTTTGCTACCGCTGTCTTTTTATATCATAGCCAAAGTGTTGTCTAAAGACAAAATAGCCCTGCCGGACTATTATATTGCCGAAGGTGTAGATACGGTGGTAGAAGATGGGGAAACCTATTACGATACCATATATCACAAAGTGGCCGATGTGGAACTTACCAACCAGTTTGGTAACAAGGTTTCTATCAATAATGACCTCGGGGATAAAATAGTGGTAGTAAATTTCTTTTTTACTACATGCCCGACCATCTGCCCTAAACTCACACAGCATGTAAAAATGCTGCAGCGTGCGTTCAAAAAGAACGATACTACCGTACACCTTGTGTCAATAACGGTAGATCCTGAAAAAGACAGTTTCCCGGCCATACGCCAGTATGCCGATCAGAATGGGGTAGACCATGACCATTGGTATTTCATGACCGGGGACAGGGATTTGATATACAATTACGCTTACAACGAACTGCACGTGGTAATGGGTGAAGGCAGGCAGGGGGCGGATGATTTTATTCATTCTCAACAGCTTGTATTACTCGATAAAGAGCGCCATATACGTGGTTATTACGATGGATTGGATACTGCTGAACTGAGGCGTTGTGCGGATGATATCATCCTCTTAACCCTGGAAAAGAAACGTAAACGCAGACATTAATAATAAATAAGAATACAATGCTGACACCGGTATTTAAAAAGAACGATAAGCAGGCACGCCTGTTGATTTATACAGTATCGTTTGTTGTTTTTGCAGCTGTGGCAATACTATCTAAAGTAAAACTTGAGGTAGACCTTGGTTTCGATATTCACCTGTTTGCTATGATCAATGCCGTTATCAACTCGATTGTTTCTGTACTTCTGATATGGGCGCTCATAGCAGTTAAAAACAAAAACTATGCACTGCATAAGAATATCATGTTAGGAGCTATATTGCTGTCTGTTCTGTTCCTGGTGTCATATATAGCGCACCACCTGTTGGCGGGCGATACTGCTTATGGTGGACAGGGTGGTATTAGGTATTTCTACTTCTTTATACTCATCACGCATATATTCCTGGCGGCTATTATACTGCCTTTTATCCTGTTTACAGCCTACCGCTCACTGACCGGTGAATATGCTGCGCACAAGAAACTGGCTAAATATACTTGGCCGTTGTGGCTGTATGTAAGTGTTACAGGAGTTATCGTGTACCTGATGATTTCGCCTTATTATTCGGCATAATTCCCTTAAATTTGTGTTATGGGCAGAAAATTGTTCTTAGTGCTGATGTTAACATGTACGGCGCCAGCTGTATATGCACAGGGTTGCTCTATGTGTACCAAAGTAGCCGGAGATCTTGACGATAAAAGTGCTAAAGGCCTTAATGGTGGCATTCTTTACCTGGCTGCCTTGCCATTAGGCATTATGGGTACCATCGGTTTCGTATGGTGGAGGAGCAATAAAGGAAAGGAACTCTCTTGATCCTTATTTAAAATACACTTCATGAAAAACAACTTACAGGCAACTTTATCCGTTTTAGCAGTTGCCGTTATACTGCTTTTTACATCCTGCAAAGAGGAAAGAATATATGGCGAGGGCAAGGTCATCACAGAGCAACGACAGGTTGACGTGTTTGACAAGGTAATTATCGACTTACCGGCTGATGCTGAAATTCATGTTGGAGATAGAAACAGTGTAGCAGTAAAAACACACGGAAACCTGCAGGAGTATATTTTAACCGAGGTTACAGGTAGCACGCTCAGAGTGTACAAAAAGAGCGGTATTGCCAAGCTGGATTTCAGTAAAGTAGATATTACTATTCAAATGCCTTCTATCAGTAAATTACAGATAAACGGCGCTGCAGATGCTAAAATTGATGGAGACCTGAAAGGAGAGAGTTTTGAGCTGCATGTACGTGGTGCTTCTGATGTTGATGTTGCCCTGATGCATGTAAATAAGTTGAAAGTACAACTATCCGGAGCTTCTGAGCTGGATATACATAAGGGAACAGTGGGTTATGCAGACTATAAAGTATCCGGTGCAGGGGATATTGATGCTTCAGGTCTTGAAACCAAAGAAGTAAAAGCAAGGGTTTCCGGTGCGGGAGATATGCTGCTGCATGTAACTGATAAATTAGATGCACGCATCAGCGGTGCTGGTGAAATAGGATATACCGGCCATCCTGAAATACTGCATTCAAAAGTTGCGGGTATAGGTTCCATTACAGACAGGAATTGATTTTTCAATCACATTTTTCAAGGTAATTCAGTAAATTGTACATAACAAAACTAAAGGGTTATGTATACACGCGTATTTTTTAAGGTATTGTTCTGTGCTGTTTTTATCCTGGTGCAACATGTGTCTTTCGCACAGGAAAACCAGGTAGAAGGAATGTGGTATAACCAGGAAAAGACTGCCAAAATAAAGATATACAAGGCTAAGAACAACAAGTATTACGGTAAGATTGACTGGCTGGAAACTCCTGTAAAAGATGGTAAAGAACGTGTAGATGAAAACAATCCCGACAAGTCGAAACGTAACGACCCGCTTATGGGCTTAGTGGTTTTAAAAGGCTTTGTGCAGGACGATGACGACACTTATGAAGATGGCACGATATACGACCCCAAGAACGGAAAAACATATTCCTGTATCATAACGTATAAAGGTGATAAGCTTGATGTACGCGGCTATGTAGGCTTTTCATGGATAGGCAGAACTGCGGTTTGGACAAAAGTGGAGTAGTGCGGGTACTGCACACATTTTTTACTACATTAGGGCGGTATAATTACCTTTTATGACTACAAAACAGATCAATGGCTTTCCTTTTATAAGCTATACCAAAGAGACGTATGGAGCGTCTGAAACAATAAAACGCTCAGCAGAATTTTCAGATTGGATGGACAAACGCAGGACTGTCCGCGACTTTTCAGATAAACATGTACCTAAGGAAGTTATAGAGCACCTTATTCGTACTGCATCTACCGCTCCTTCCGGGGCGCATAAGCAACCATGGACATTCTGTGCCGTAAGTAATGCTGAAATAAAGAAACAGATTAGAGAAGCCGCAGAAGCGGAAGAATACGAAAGTTACAACAGTCGCATGCCCCCCGAGTGGCTGGAAGATCTGCTCCCTTTACAAACCGACTGGCACAAGGAGTTCCTTGAAATAGCCCCGTGGCTGATCATTGTATTCAAAAAGATATACGAGCCGGGAGAGGGTGGAAAAAAGAAGAACAATTATTATGTGCAGGAGAGTGTAGGGCTGGCCTCCGGTTTCCTGCTTACGGCCATACATAACGCCGGGCTGGTAGCGCTGACACATACACCAAGCCCCATGAATTTTCTCACGAAGATACTGGACCGTCCGGCACACGAAAAACCATTCCTGCTGATACCGGTAGGTTATCCTGCTGATGAATGCATGGTACCGGAACTCACCAGGAAACCTTTGGAAGATATTGCGCAGTTTTATGAATAGGAGATGCAACGGGTAATTATTTTCCCTCGCCGAGCCTCCTGCATTGGGACTCAGCGGCTCGCAAATGAACGATCCGAAAGAGTATAAAAAAAACCGCCTTGCAGGGCGGTTTTTCATGCTGATAAGAAAGTTGGTATTACTGTTTTACAAACTTTACTTTTTTTTTTCGCCGAGTCTCCTGCACAGGGACTCGGCGATTCGCGATATGAAGAAAGGATATGTACCTTTAAGTATGCCTGTACGCATACCCCATATTCATGATTCCGGATTATACTTTATAACCTTTACAAATTATAAATGGCTCCCACTTATAGAAATTACAAACGGATATCAACTGATATATAACTGGTTTGACCATTTAGTAAAAAACGGACATGAAATAGCAGGCTATGTCATTATGCCCAACCACATTCATGCACTGATCGGTTTTAATAAGCCCAAACAAAGCCTCAATTCGATTATTGGCAACGGCAAGCGTTTTATTGCGTATGGTATTGTACAATTGCTGAAAGATTCGGGTCGCGATGATGTTTTAGTTGAATTAACAAAAGCTGTGCAACCGGGAGATGGAAGACGTGGTAAAAAACATGAAGTGTTTGAGCCGTCTTTTGATATTAAAGAGTGTAGGACATTGGCGTTTATAAGCCAGAAATTGGGATATATACATAATAATCCTCTTTCAGGAAAATGGTCACTTGCTGCTGACACTATAAGCTACCCGCACAGTTCTGCAATGTTTTACGAAACAGGCGAACAAGGGTTGTATTCAGTCACTAATGCAGCCAATATCTTTGACAAAGATTGGGCGTAACAGGATATGATTCTTATTTTATGTTTATTTAATATCTTTATTGGCAACATTCATCCATGAATATGAACACCGTCAAACATTACATACGCTCCTCACTTATTTTATTACTCCGCGAGTGCCGCCGAGTCCCTATGCAGGTGACTCAGCGGGGAAGGAAGCATAAATTTGCTTATATGATATTCCCGGTAAATTATTATCACTGTTTAAAAGTTTGGGCTGTGTGCCTTACAGGCTTATTTTGCTTCTTTCTTTCCAATGCTGTGGATGCACAGGTGGTTTACCAGGTGCAGCATACCAGCGGAACTACTGTTTATGGAAACACTGCTGTAACAGTAACACCGGGAACAGGCACTGTATTAACGTCTACCAATTGCCATGGCGGACCATACAGAATAGGGTATCAAACCAATGCGGTTCGTCAATACTCCTATAGTATCTCCCCGGCAGCTGAACATATAATACTCAAATTTGCACAATGTGAAGACCGTGACACCATAAACATTTATATAAACGGGCAGCACTATGCGCTTAACTATAGCAACCTGTCAAATGTGGCGACAACCAATTGTGGTAATTGGTGCCAAACCTTTATGATAGATAGTAATGGTGATCTTGTAGATACATCTACACAAATTCCATACAATCATTATGGATGCGGCCAGGTAGATATAGTGTGCCCCAATATTCAATCGGTTAGTTTTGCCCAGCCCCTACCGGGCGCTGCTGGAGGATTAGGAGGTGCGGTAGTTGCTTTCCTGTTTGAAGAAGATACTACAACCTTTATCAAACAGCCGTATACTGATACTGTGCTTTGCCCGGGCCAGACTTTTCCTCTTGTGTATAATACCAATTTCCGTTTTCAGAACAACAATACATTTACCGCACAGCTGAGTAATGCCAGCGGCAGTTTTGCCAGCCCTGTAAATATTGGCAGCCATGCAGATACTACGGGAGATACTATTTGGTGCACCATACCCGCCAATACAGCAGCAGGCAATGGCTACAGGGTAAGGATAGTAAGCAGCGGCCCGGCAGATACATCGCTGGACAACCAGGTAGATATACGTGTAAAAGCGGCACCCACGGCTTTTAGTAACAGTAGCAACAGCCCTGTATGTACAGGAGACAGTATACAGCTGTTAGGTAGCAGTAGCAGCAGTGGTGTAACATGGGCATGGACGGGGCCAAACAGTTTTGGTTCCTCTGCAGAGGATACGGGTATAGGCAATGCTGCCATGAGCCATGCGGGCAACTATATACTTACCGCTACGCTCAACAGCACAGGTTGCAGCCTTAGCGATACTACCACCGTAGTCATGCGGCAAACGCCAAACAAACCAACGGCGGCTAGCAATAGTCCTGTATGCGAGCTGGACAGTTTAAAACTGACAAGCACTACTACTACCAATGGAGTTAGCTATAGCTGGAGCGGTCCTTCTTACAGTTCGGCTACGCAAAACCCTACGGTGACGGGTAGTGCGGCAAGCACACATGCGGGAAACTATATCAGTACAGTAACCATCAACGGTTGCAGCAATCGGGATACCACTACGGTAGTGGTGCTGCCCAAACCAGCCAAACCAACAGCAGCGGCTACCAACAGCCCGCTATGCGCCCGCCAGGACCTGCAACTGACGGCGAGTACAGTTAACGGAGCCAGCTATACATGGTTTGGCCCGGCGGGATATTACAACTACACACAGAACGCTACCAGGACCTATGTACAGATGAACCACGGAGGTGCGTATTACGTATATGCCACAGTAAGCGGATGTATCTCTGATACGGATAGCGTGGTGGTAGTGATCAACACAGACCCTGAAGTAAATATATATCCTACCCCGGGTACTATTATATGTAAAGACCAGCAGGCTATTTTTACTGCCATACCTACCAATGGCGGCACTGTAGGTTACGACTGGCGGGTGAATGGTGCTACCACGGGCTCAACAGGTGTATCATACAGTACATCATCGCTGAACAACGGGGACGTGGTTACCTGCCTGATGGCGAGTGTGGGCACCTGCGCTACACCTTTCTTAGATACCAGTAATCCTATACTGATGACGGTGCAGGATACGAAAGCACCAAAAGTGAGCATGACAGCGGATGCTGGTCCGTCGCTATACCCCAATGAGCCTATTAACTTTACCGCCGTGGCTACAGATGCAGGCGCAACCCCCAAATACCAGTGGAAACGCAACGGACAGGATGTAGGCGGCGCCACAGGTGCTGTATGGGGCGCCAATGCTAATTTTTTAAGCGACGGTGATGATATATGTGTACTCGTAACAAGCAGCTATGCCTGCCCTGATCCTGATACGGCTTTGAGTAATTGCATCAAGCTGAATATAAGGTCAGGAGTTGCTGATGTGGATAATGACAAGGATATACATATTTATCCCAATCCCACAACCGGTATGCTCAGCATCACAGCTACAGAAGCGATAGACAGGGTAGAGGTCAGCAACCTGTTGGGGCAGCACATACTTATGCAAACCGGCACCGGTAAAAACATGAATATAGATATGAACACCCTCGCTGCGGGTGTATACATCATCAAAGTTAACGGCATATACACAGAGCGTATCATAAAAGAATAACCTTAGAAAATTCCTCCTTTGAAGGAGGTGTCCCGCTTTAGCGGGGCGGAGGATGTCCACTCGCGCAGAAAAATTCCCCTCCTGTTGCGAGGAACGAGCAATAGGAGGGGAGAATAAGGCGGTGTAGTCCAACCGGGGTGCCTGTCCCGCCCATGCGGGGGTTAACTCGCGCTGTACAAGCCCCACCAAACCTGTCAAATTGAACGGCACACAGTAAAGTGAAGTATCCGCCCGGATCGAGTAAACTGCCAGTCAATCATAGTCCATTCATTCCCGCAAGAGTCTCCTGAAAGGGACTCTTGCGTCTCAACAATAAGTCATAGCCCATCAAATAATCATATAAATCACGGTTCAAGACAAAATATCACTTGTCTATAATAGCAAAATTACGTATATTTATACATTATTGGATTTAAATATCTCTGCTCTTTGAAATAATGTTAAATGACAATATGATATCACGGGTGCTATAGGTACACAACACGATAAGTACAGTTTTAGTTAACAAATGAGCTTGCGAATTCGTTAATACCAAAAATAATCATCAATAACTTAACAAAACTTAACAAAATAGGGTTGTAATTACCTGTTTCAGGAAACAAAAGGAAACAAAAAAGGCCGCCTCGCAGAGGCAGCCCCTTCAGTTGTAATATTGCTGTGCTGATTAGTATTGGAAATCATTTCCGCCCATTCCGGGATCTTCTAATGCAGGATTAAGTCTTTCTTCATAAACAGTTGTCCTGTTCAGGTCGGCACATGGAATAGCCATGTATGAGTAATACAGCATACCATTGCGGAATACCCATACAAACCAGTTCATGTCTTTATGCAGGTTTTGCTGTACCGTAGCGGGATTGCCGTAATCCTTCAGCTTGTACATGTACACGTAGTATGCAGGTATTTCCTTTTTACCCTCATAAGCCTGAAGCATAGCCCTTACTGTAGCACTTTCATCTTTATAAGCCTGCCATCCGCTAATTGGGCCTTCAAGTAATGCCCCATCGTACTTCTTGCTTATTTTCCTGAACAGGGCCATGTCGCAGAAGTATACTTCAATATCATCTTTCTGAAGTACCGGCTTGTCAATACTCACCGTATACTGGCATTGACCTTTCGATTCATCAGTTTTTATTGGCTCCATATTGATGTAAGCCTTCGCGTTGGCAAAATCCCTTTCACCGCTGTTTACCTTTGCATTTACGTAGTCATAAAGGTTCAGGTAGGCTTCTTTTATTACAGCGTCTACCACATCATTACCCCAGCTTTCGTCAACCGCTTTGTATACAGGCGCTGTGATCTCATAGAGGCTGTACCTGTGGTCGTCATTGGTTGATATTTTACTCAGGCCTTTGATGTTGTCATACATCACCTTAATAGCTTTTACATGGGCACTGTAGCCGTTCATATTGGCAACATCCATCAGGCCTTTAAACTGGTCAAGGTATGCTATAAAAGACTGTCTTGACATATAAGGTTTTAACGACTTTTTGCTGAAGCTGTCAAAAGATTGCAGCCTGGTGTAGAATATTTTACCTGTGCTGTTTCTTGACATTTGCTTCTCTTGCTGAGCAACACTGAAGCCATTATTCTTATACTGGCGCTCTACAACCTTTATTTGTGCATAAGACGCTGTTGAGGCAAGTATCAACGCTATGGATAGTATCCTGGTTTTCATAAAGAAAATTTTACGGAATTGATGTATATGTTAGTTGCATTAAAAATATAAAAAACGAACGCATTTTCACACACCATCAATTAATTAATTGAAACAAGGGTATAAATAGCATAAAAAATCCCGTACAGGCAAGCCATACGGGATTGTATATTATTTACTACCAACCTGTTAGATGGTCATGATCTCTTTGTCTTTGTCTTTGCAATGCTGGTCAACCTTAGCGATGTACTTATCTGTTAAAGCCTGTACCTCAGCTTCTGCGTCTTTTGCAGCGTCTTCACTCAGGCCGTCTTTCTGCTCTTTCTTTATTTGCTCGATCGCGTCTCTGCGTATGCTGCGTACTGATATTTTTGCTTGCTCACCTTCGCCATTCACTTTTTTTACCAGCTCCTTACGGCGCTCTTCAGTAAGCGGTGGCAGGAATAAGCGTATGATATTACCGTCATTCTGAGGGTTCAATCCTATGTTTGAAGCAATGATGGCTTTTTCTATTGCTGCCAGCATGGGCTTCTCCCAGGGTTGAATGCTTATGGTCCTGGCATCTGTTACTGTTACGTTGGCTACCTGGTTGAGTGGAGTAGGGCTGCCATAATAGTCTACACTTATGCCATCCAGTATCTGAACGTTGGCCTTACCCGCACGTATACGGCTCAATTCTGTTTCTAAGTGGCTGATAGCCTTTTTCATTTGCTGACCGGCGTCTTCTATAACCATGTCTGTTACCTCGCTCATAATTTATATTGCTTTGCGTAGGCAAATATAAAAATGTTAGGGTATAAATGTTATACCAATTGTTTTCAATATATTTAAATCTGAAATAGTGTGTTAATTCATCCTTATTTGGTATCAGGCCTTGTGTGTGGTAACTTTGTATAAATTGAAATAGTGATGGAAACTACGGTAAATACACCCGTGACCTTTACAGAGGGTGCAATAGAGGAAATAAAAAGACTGATGAACGAACCTGACTTTGTAGCAGGACAGAACCTTCGTGTTGGGGTAAAAGGCGGTGGTTGTTCAGGTATGACCTATGTACTTGGCTTCGATCAGAAAGAAGAAGACGATACTTTGTACGAAATAAGCGGTATTCCCGTTATAATGAAAGATGCACACAATTTGTACCTGCATGGTATGGAGGTTGATTTTCAAAAAGGACTGAATGCGAGAGGTTTTGTATTCAGCAACCCTAATGCCAGCAGCACTTGTGGTTGTGGCACCTCATTCGCAGTTTAATATATAGCTATGGGTATAATCCGTTTGGTAATGATCGTTCTGGCTGTAGGCTATATGTCTGCTGCGTTCGCACAGCAAATACCAGATACTAAAAAACAGAAGGGCAAGATCAATCAAACGGATAACAAAGGCAGGAAGCAGGGCATGTGGCTGAATAAAATACCGGAAAGTCATGGTCATGCGTCTTACTCAGAAATTGGTTCGTACTACAACGATATGAAAACCGGTACCTGGTATAAAGTAGATATTGCCGGCGACCTTGTAGCGATAGAGAACTATAAGAAGGATTTTTACGATGGCGAAGTGAAATACTTTGTAAAAGGACAGGTTACCTGCATCGGTTTATACAGGGGATTGAATCCGAATGTAGAAGTAGATACCATCATGGTTGAGGACCCGGTAACAGGTAAGCAGGAACTTGTACCGGTGAGAGCAGACAGGGGAGCGGTAAGACATGGTACGTGGCGCTTTTATAATGAGACGACCGGTTCATTGGAAAAAGTAGAAGAGTACCAGGTGGACAACCTGATATATGAGGAGTACTTTCCATTGTCAAAAGCAGACAGCCTGTATTACGAACGCAGGAACCAGAACCTGCCTCATATGAGAAAAGGATCGGCCAACAAATCATCAAAGAAGCCGTTTAGTTATATCAATTATTAATATCAGCAATACACCGCCAGCGTAATTATGAACGGCACGATCATCAAGGTAGAGCACCTGGTAAAGAAGTACGGAGATTTTACAGCAGTAGATAATTTGAGTTTTGAGGTACATCAGGGTGAAATATTTGGCCTGCTGGGGCCCAATGGAGCAGGGAAAACCACTACGCTTGAAATAATTGAAACCCTGAGGGAGAAGAACAGTGGAACGATCGTAGTAGATGGCATGGATATTGACAAACAGGCACGAGCTATCAAGAAGATAATAGGCGTGCAATTACAGGCGGCCGGTTTTTACCCAAACCTCAACCTTGTGGATATAATAAGGCTGTTTGGCGGGCTATATAACCAGCCTGTTCAACCAATGGAGCTGCTGGATCTGGTGAACCTAAGGGAAAAGGCCAAAAGTAAATTCAAAGAGCTGTCAGGCGGGCAGAAGCAGCGTTTCTCAATAGCAACAACACTCATCAACGAGCCGAAAATAATATTCCTTGATGAACCTACTACCGGGCTCGATCCACAGGCAAGGCGCAACCTCTGGGACCTGATAAAAAAAGTGCGTGAACGCGGCGCTACAGTTGTGATAACTACACACTATATGGACGAAGCGGAGGAGCTTTGTGATCGGGTAGCGATCATAGATGCAGGTAAGATCATAGCGCTTGATACCCCTGATAAGCTGATAGACAAACTTGTAGCACAAGGCTTTACAAGGCCAAAACCAGTAAAGGAAGCCAACCTTGAGGATGTATTCCTTAACCTGACAGGCAAGGAACTTAGAGACGATTGATCTAAAAGTATTTCTTCTTTCTGCGGCGTGTGGTAGTACTCACACCTAATGAGCCCAGTAAGCTGCGTACTATAGCATTTCCTGCTGTCCGCAGTATACTTTTCACAACAGTATTATCTCCTATCTTTTCAAGGGTAGATTTCTCTTCTTTTTGCCTGCGTTTCTTTATTTCCGGTTCAGCTTCTTTAGCAGCCTGCATCTTCTCTGTCAGGATCTCGTAGGCACTTTTTGAGTCAATTGTGCGGTTGTAAATGTCAACTAATCTTGATTTGCGTACCAGCGCGTTTATTTCTTCAGTAGTCAGTATGTCCATCCTTGATTTGGGTGGACAAAGCATGGTAGCCGCTAAAGGGGTAGGGATACCTTTTTCATTCAGCAGGGTGACCAAAGCCTCACCGGTACCCAGTTGCGTAATGATCTCGTCAGTGTCATAGTAATCACTGAGCGGATAGTTCTCAGCTGTTTGTTTTATTGCTTTACGGTCGTTGGCTGTGAACGCGCGTAAGGCGTGCTGTATCTTCATGCCCAACTGGCTCAATACTGCGGGAGCAATGTCAACCGGGTTTTGCGTTACAAAAAATATGCCTACACCTTTCGAACGTATGAGTTTGATGATGGTTTCCAGCTGGCTGATGAGTACGTTGTTGGCATTGTCAAATATAAGATGTGCCTCATCTATGAACATAACCAGTTTTGGCTGGTCCAGGTCGCCCTCTTCCGGCAGGTTGGCATACATTTCTGATAGCAGTTGCAACATGAAAGTAGAGAACATTTTAGGTTTGTCCTGTATGTCTGTTACACGCAGTATATTGATCATACCTCTGCCATCATCAGCAATACGCATCAGGTCTTCTATGTCGAACGATGGCTCGCCGAATATGTCGTCGCCACCTTGCTGCTGCAGTTCTATCACTTTACGCATGATAGTACCTACTGATGAAGTGGATATCGTACCATATTCTTCTTTTAGTACGTCTTTCCCGTCATTAGCAGCCCATTGCAGCGTTTTTTGCATATCCTTAAGGTCAAGCAATGGCATTTCATTGTCATCACAGTATTTAAAGAGCATCGCCAGTATGCTTTCCTGTGTACTGTTGAGGTCCAGTACCTTGGCCAGCAACACAGGCCCGAACTCAGTAACAGTAGCACGCAGCCTGACACCGGGCTCATTGCTGAGTGATAATAGCTCTACAGGAAAATCAGACGGTGTAAAGTCAATGCCCAATAGTTTGGCGCGCTCATCTATTTTAGGGTGTCCCGGGCTTGGCGCTGCAAGTCCGCTCAGGTCTCCTTTAATATCCATAAGCAGTACGGGAACGCTCGCATCGCTGAGTGCTTCAGCAAGTACCTGTAAGGTTTTTGTTTTACCTGTACCGGTAGCTCCACTTATCAATCCATGACGGTTGAGTGTGCGCAGGGGCACTTTTACCTGTGCTTCTGTTACGACCTCTCCACCCAGCATAGCGCTGCCAAGCAAGAATGAATTACCCTTAAATGTATATCCACTGTTTATGTCTTCAGTAAACTTTTCCCTTTGCATATTGCTATTGATTGCCGGTGAAAAGATAGTATAAATCTGTAAAAACTATGATCAACAGACTGAATAATACATTACCTTATGACACAAATGACTTTTGTTCTATTGGGTTTTTGCTGCGAGCCCAACTCCTAACATACTATCTAATGTAATTCCGGAAGAGCTGTATGGTTTTACTAACTGCACCGGTGTTCCGTTTATGTTTGTCAGTTCACCCGACCATACACTGTTATACAAATCCCGGAGATCATTCCTGTCATCATCAGTAAGGTGGCTCAGGTTCCCGTAGTTCATGATAGAAAACTTACTGTGCGTACCAAATATTTCAGCCGGCCAAGCCTTTTCACTGATCTTCGCGAAAAAATGCCTTAACCCGAATATGTGACCTATTTCGTGGATGAATGTTTCTACCTGTTCATTTCTTCCCTGTGTAAACAGTTTCGGGTACATAACAAACTCGTGACGGCCTGCATCAGGAAAGAATGCACTTGCTAATACACATCCCGTCGAGTCGCAGTCATCGCTTTGTCTCATTACTATCTCAAAATCCCACATGTCATCATCTTCCTTGAAACGTACCGGAGCGGCAGAGCCCCAGTCCATCAGCGCTTCGCCAAATAGTTTTCGTATCTCTCTTTTTGCTGCGGTAGGATTAGCAAAAGCATTCATCGAACGCTCTCTGAACCGCCACCTGAGTATGGAGCCTTTTGCCCATAAAGGAACAAATCCTTCCGAGGCATCAACTACAATTTCTAATGGGGAGCGCCCTTGTGGAGAAGCATGCCCCCTTGCTTCTGTATCGCATATTATACCGGGTCCTAATGAATGTACGCGCGACTCATCTTTGGAACTTGGTTTGCCGTTTTTCTGAAGCTCGAATGGATTGGTGCTTTTTGTTTTTTTAGCAGCTGTTTTCTTTGGTTTTGCTGATTTAGATTGTGCCATAGTGAGATATTTAAGTTAGTTAATATTGTTTCACGATAATATAATCGGATATACATATTACCGGATTTTTATGGTAATCAAACCAGAGGTCGAAATCCAATTTTTGGCTCGATGCCTATTATTTAAAAAGTAAAAGTGGAGGTAGATATCCACCTCCACTTTTAGCAATATTATCTGATTACTTCCTCATGAGTTTAAGAACTTTTTCCTCATGCGCTGCTTTGAGTTGTTCAACTTTGTCTACAGACTTATCCAGATTTTGCAGGTAATCCTGGAAAGTATGGCTGAGATATAGCGGTGAAGTACCGCTACTGAATGATTCTCCTGTATGGCAAGAAAAACAGTTGGCAAGGTTGCCGGCATTTATGCTGCTTATGTCAGACTGGAATGTCTGCATAAAACTTTCCATCGTTACATTTGCGCAATTCAAGCTACCACGTGCTGAGCTGCCCGGAGTAGCCGCTCCTATGTTATAGCCAAGGCTGTTGATCAATTCTGCTTGCTCCTGCGGAGTTTTTCCATCCATGTTCAACCAGATGGAACCATTATAAAAGTAATTCTTCCATACATCGTCCAGGTGCTCCTGTACGCAAACGTTGATTCCCTGTATATTGTTGAAGTTGACAGGTTCTGACTGGGAAGTTGACATAAACGCTCCTCCTGCATCACGTGGTACTCCATATTGAAACAGGTCAAAAACCTGGTATGGAGTTTTACCTAGCTTGGTACTTGTATTGTACTTAATGCCGTCAATACCCGTTACGCTTCCTTTTTTGAACAAAAGCTGATCTTCGGTAGAGCCGGCAGAGTTTGCTGCCCAATCATAATCGGGTGACAGATCATTATGCTCAAAGGTAGCCCATATAAACTCAGGGTGATTTTCTACAACGCCAACTACGTGCATACCAATAAGTGCCACTTCTACGTTACTGAATGTTTTACCCCCATCTGTTGAGAGTGAGGATGTAGTAGTATAATACATAGACTGCTTAGCAGCAGGAATAGCAGCAACAGGTACCCATGCAACTTTCATTTCGAAAGAGCCAACAGGGAATGTTGTCTCGTTTGTTGTAGGTAACTGTCCGTTATGGATCTGGCTGGCATATGTTTTACCATTGGTGTACATCAGATCATTCATGTGAATTGAATAGTACACAATTTCACTTGTGCCTCCATAATCGGCATTAGTTTTCAATATAGGACTACCACTACCTGCCTGGTTAATATCCGTAAGCTGTACGAGTGTTCCTGCTGGTGGAGTTACAGGTACCATATACGCAGTCACTTGTTTAACCTGTGACTGGTCAAGAAACAGTGGGTTGCCGTTGTTGTCCGGCTTTGTCAGCCAAAGGAACTTGTTGTAAGACCACTGGTGAAATATTTGGTTCGTTGTGCTCGAAACATCAAAAGGACTGCCTTTGCCTTCTGCAGGAGGCGGCGTCTGGCTGTGTGGGAACCAGCTGGGTGTTTCAATACATAGGTCATCAGGATTGTCTTCCACAGCCTCAGCGTATTCTTCTGTTTGTTCGTCTTTTGGTTCGTTGTTTTCTGCGCAGCGAGTGAGGAACAGACCTGTTGCTGCAACTGTAAATAGCAAGATGTACTTTTTCATAAGAGATAGTTTAGAAAATGTTTTGCATGTGAATAATGATAATGTTTTGCTAACGTACGCAATTAGCTTTTAATATCATATAGTTACAGAATATTTATTTATGAAATAGATTTTTAGTTTTCTTTTGTACTGGTACTATTTTCAGCAAACTCGACTTGCAAAATAAATTTGTTAGATTAATCTAAAAATGTATTTTTGCTTGTAGAAAAGCGAAGGAAATTGAAATATATTTATACAATCCTGATACTGGCAATAGCCCTGAACGCAGATGCACAAAGGCTTGTAAAGGGTTCAGTGTATGATGCCCGTAGTAACCAGCCCATAGCTTTTGCTACATTAGTACTGCCCGGAACACAGGTGGGAACTAATACTGATGAGCAAGGCCGGTTTGAGTTGAACCTGCCGGTAGGCACTTCCGAGATAATAATCACATGTATAGGTTATAAGCCTGATACAATAAGCATAGCCAATAAGAGATCGAGCATTTCTGTAGGATTGAAACCTGAGGGTGCGTCAATGAACGAGGTGGTGGTTACCGGTACTATGAAGGAAATGAGCCGCATGGATAGCCCCATACCTGTAGAGATATTCACACCTGCATTTTTTAAGAAGAACCCTACACCCAGTTTGTTTGATGCATTGGGTATCATAAATGGCGTACAGCCACAACTGAATTGTAATGTGTGCAATACCGGCGATATTCACATAAATGGTATGGAAGGACCCTATACTATGATATTGATAGATGGTATGCCAATAGTAAGCGGCCTGGCGACAGTGTATGGTTTGAGCGGTATCCCTAACAGTATAGTAGATAGGATAGAGGTAGTAAAAGGCCCTGCATCGTCACTGTATGGTAGCGAAGCAATGGGGGGCGTAATAAATGTAATTACTAAAAAAGCTGACAAAGCTCCCTTGTTGAGTGTAGACCTGATGGGTACAAGCTGGCAGGAGTATACGGCAGATGTATCAGCTAAGTTCAGTTTAGGTAAGCTCCATAATATGACAGGAGTGAATTACTATAACTACAATAATCCACTGGATAAGAATAATGACGGCTTTACAGACCTGACCATACAGAACAGGGTGTCGGTTTTCAATAAGTTGAATTTGGAGCGTAAAGACAATCGTTTAGCCTCAGTTGCGGCAAGGTATGTGTACGAAGACAGATGGGGTGGGCAAACCAACTGGAGTAAAGAATGGCGCGGTACTGATAGCGTTTATGGGGAGAGTATATATACTAAACGCTGGGAGCTGATAGGTATGTACCAACTACCATTCAAAGAAAAGATCATAACTCAATTCTCTTATAATAATCACGATCAAAACTCATATTATGGTAACATTCCTTATATGGCAAACCAGCAAGTGGCTTTTGTGCAAGCATACTGGGACAAACGAATAGGTGAGCATCACAACCTGCTTTTAGGTTCATCTTACCGATATACATTTTATGATGACAACACACCGGCTACAGCTACTGCAGACAGTATGAACCAACCGGCTCAAACACCATTGCCGGGAGCATATATCCAGGATGAATGGACCTTTGCCGCAAAGCATAAACTGCTTTTAGGATACCGTTATGATCATGACCGAAATCATGGCAATATACACTCGCCAAGGTTAGCGTATAAATGGTCGCCCAACAAGAATAATACGGTGCGTGCCAGTTTCGGTACAGGATATAGGGTAGTGAACTTATTTACCGAGGACCATGCTGCACTGACAGGTGCAAGAGAGGTGGTCATTGCCGAAGCACTCAATCCGGAACGGTCTTACAACAGTAACCTGAACTATGTGCTGAAAATACCGGCTGATGCCTTTTTTATTGGTATTGATGCAACTGCTTTCTACTCCTATTTTACTAATAAGATAACAGGTGATTTTGATAGTGATCCCAACAAGATAATTTATGATAATCTTGATGGTCATGCAGTTTCGCAGGGGATATCTGTAAATACGGACCTGTCGTTCAATATCCCATTCAAGGTAAGTATCGGTGCTACATATATGGATGTATACCTGGATGAAGATGACGGTACCGGTCAGTTGCAAAGGGTGCAGCAATTATATGCACCTAAATGGTCGGGCAACTTTATAGCCAGCTATACATTCACAAAGCAGTTGCTGACCGTAGATTTTACAACTAAATGGACAGGGCCTATGCGTTTGCCCATATTGCCCGACGATTATCGTCCGGAATATTCACCCTGGTTTGCCATTGCCAATATACAGCTAACTAAAAAGTTCAGCAGGAATATAGAATTATATGGAGGGGTGAAGAACCTGTTCAATTTTGTGCCGAAAGACCCCATATTACGCCCGTTCGATCCGTTTGATAAGACAGTTGATGACCCTGTAAGTAATCCTAACGGGTATACTTTCGACCCGAGCTACAATTATTCATCAATGCAGGGTATCAGAGCTTTTGCAGGTTTCAGGTGGACACTTGGCAGGTAGGCTGTTGAACAAAAAAGAATATTTCTTGTATATTAAGGGTATATGAAATAATATGGTATTACTGATGTAATATTGTATTGATGAATATTTGATTACCCCCATTAAGTGAACTGAATGAGGAAATATTTTAGCCTGCTGGTCATACTGGTTATCCTGTCGGTACAATCTTTTGCGCAAGAAGATAGTACTGTTGCAAAATCAGACTCTACTGCAATAGCTGACTCGCTGAAGGACGAGGTGCTGATAGCGAATACTAAGCTATTGCAGAAACTGGATTCTACCAAAACAGCAGATTCATTAAGGAAGGCCGCACTTGAAGAAGAGTTGAAATCGCTCAAAACGACCGATAACCTTAAGAAACAAGAGTTGTTGGCTGAGTTACAACAAATCAAAAATGCTGAGCAGGAAAGGTTAGCTTCTCAAAAGGCAAAGATAGATTCCCTGAAGCAGCATATTGATGGTTTCCCGGTGTCTCCGTTTCTGGATACCATTTTTTACATATATGCGAAGTTGGGCCCATTTACACCAAGGGTAAGGGCGCATAATGTAGATGAACGTATTAAGTTGTTAGAAGAAGATGTATTGTTTCACAAGGATTCAATCAAGATATTCAACTCAGAGAATACAGTCGATCTGTTATACCGCGATGAGATCATTCTCAGCCTCACGGATATTGATGCCTTGTGGATGGGCATGGATAAAGATGCCCTTGCAGCTTTATACAAGGACAAGATAGCTGATAGTATCAAGGAACATCGAAATGCCACCAGTGTACAAACCCTATTGAAGGAAATAGGGCTTGCATTGGTTGTTATTATCGTAGTTGTTATCCTGATAAAATACCTGAACAAAGGACATAAATGGTTGCTGGCGAAAATTGACACGGCAAAAGGCAAGCAACTTAAGGGTGTAAAGATCCGGGACTACGAATTATTTACTGCGGAAAGTGAGGTGAAAGCATTACACCTTGTTATAAATGTTGTTCGTTGGATCGTAATATTCCTGTTGATATACCTGGCTTTGCCGGTGCTGTTCAGTATATTCCCATGGACAAAAACACTTTCAGGAACACTATTCGGGTATATACTCAGCCCGTTGAAAAAAATGTTGCTGGCTATATGGAACTACTTGCCAAACCTCTTTACGATCATTATCATTATTGTTATTTTCAGATATGTAAACAGGGGTATAAGATTCCTGAAAGACGAGGTAGAGCGTGGTGCCTTGAAATTACCCGGCTTCTATCCTGACTGGGCTACACCAACATACCAGATCATCAGGATATTGGTTTTCGCCTTTATGGTTATTGTGATATTCCCTTACCTGCCGGGTTCTGATTCCCCGGTATTCCAGGGAGTGTCTGTATTTCTTGGTGTTTTATTCACGTTCGGTTCATCAGGCTCTCTGTCGAACATCGTTGCCGGATTGGTACTGACATACATGCGTGCTTATCGTATTGGTGACAGGGTGAAAATAGGAGAAGTGACAGGTGATATCATGGAAAAGACCCTGCTTGTAACAAGGATACGTACTATCAAAAATGAAGATATTACCATACCGAATGCTACAGTAATGAATAGTCATACTATCAACTATAGTACCGCAGCAGAAGATGTGGGTCTGATCGTACACACAACCGTCACGATAGGGTATGACGTGCCGTGGAAACATGTACATGAATTGCTGATAAATGCTGCACTTGATAGTGAATTTATTTTGAAAGATCCATCTCCGTTTGTACTTCAAACAAGCCTGGACGATTATTATGTAAGCTACCAGTTGAACGCTTACACTAAGACGCCGGGCAAGCAAGCTGTAATCTATTCATCCATACATTCAAATATTCAGGATAAGTTTAATGAGGCCGGAGTAGAGATCATGTCTCCACACTATCAAACACTGAGGGATGGTAACCAGACAACAATACCTGCTGATTATCTGCCGGAAGATTATATTGCTCCCTCATTTAATGTGAAGAATCAGGCTGATAAAGATAAAACCTAATGTTTGCCAGCTTTATTTTTTATTTAAGACATTTGTACACGGAACGCAACTTATTATTTAGATGAGCCACCCCAAGAAACTTAAAGAATTAGCAGCAACGGCAATTTGTGGTAACGATATTACCTCTTCATGTTTATATGTATCAGCCCTGACTATTTTATATGCCGGGCAGTATGCGTGGATATCTCTTTTGATGGTTGCAGGCGTGCTTTTCCTGTTCAGGAAAATATACGGTGAGGTAGTAGGAGCATTGCCGCTGAATGGGGGAGCGTATAATGTACTGCTGAATACAACCAGCAAAAGCAATGCCTCGGTTGCAGCATGTCTTACCATATTGTCCTATATGGCTACTGCGGTCATATCTGCCAGTGAAGGTATGCACTACCTGCATAGCATGATCCCGCAGATAGATGTGAAAATAGCGACAATAGTATTGCTTACAATATTCCTTATACTTACTATTTCAGGTATCAGTGAATCGTCTGTAGTTGCAATAGCCATATTTGTAATACACCTTACTACCATGGGTATCCTCATACTGGGAGGCGTGTGGTTTATCATTAATCATGGCCTTGATACACTTACTGCAAACTTTAAGTTGCCGGTAAAAGGAGGGATAGCGACAGCCCTATTCTTTGGGTTCAGTACAGCCATGCTGGGTATATCCGGTTTTGAGAGCTCCGCCAACTTTGTAGAAGAACAGGAAAAGGGTGTATTCCCTAAGACACTGAAAAATATGTGGATAGCCGTAACTGTTATCAACCCTGTTATGGCATTGGTAGCAATAGCTGTGTTACCTATTCCGGAGGTTGGTAAACATACAGAAGCATTGTTGTCGCATATAGGCGATAAAGCGGGTGGAAGCGTGTTGTCTACAATTATATCTATCGATGCTGTTTTGGTACTTAGCGGTGCTGTATTAACAAGTTATGTGGGTGTAAGTGGTTTGATAAAACGTATGACGCTGGATAGGGTATTGCCACAGTTCCTGCTGAAAGAAACAAAAAGAGGCAGCTCGCCAAGGATCCTGATCATCTTTTTCCTGCTTTGCCTGTCAGCATTGTTTATATCAGGCGGCTCTGTACTGATACTGTCCGGAGTTTATACAATATCCTTCCTGTTGGTAATGATATACTTTGGCTACGGTAATTTCCTGCTGAAGATAAAAAGGGCCAGGCTGCCACGTCCTGAATATGCACCATCGTTTGCTGTGGCAATTGCTGTGTCAGCTTTGGTAGTGGCCATATATGGCAACATTAAGTTGCACCCGGATTACCTGGTGTTCTTTCTGCAGTATTTCGTACCGACGATTGTTGTTGTCATTATATTCCTGAGGCGTAACCAGCTATTGCAGTACCTGCTTATAGTGGTGAACAGTTTCTTCGATACGATGAGGCGTGTATCTATGTTCAGCCGTTTTCATATCCAGAAAACCATACGTAAACTATCTGGGCAGGAGTTTGTGTATTTTACAAAAGGTGATGATATATCTGTGCTGAATAAAGTAATGATATATGTATCTGAGAACGAGATTACGCGCAGGTTGAAGATCGTAACCATTGTGAACGAAGAAAAAGAAGTACCTGAGCAGTTTATGAAAGACTTCGAAGTGCTGGACAGGGTATATCCTGAGATCAAGATCGAGTTCATTCAGATAACAGGTGAATTTGGCCCTGCGCTTATTGAAGAGTTGAGTAAGAAGTGGAAGATCCCTCAGAACTTCATGTTCATCAGCTCTCCAAGCGACAGGTTTACACACAGGCTTGAAGAACTGGGCGGTGTAAGACTGATTATATAGCAGCGTCTTCCGTTGTTTGCAGGTAGTTGGTGTCTTCTTTTTTGAAGAATATCAACCCTACCATCATCAGCAGGCTGGTTACTACTACTACATAGAATATGATACCGACCTTGAAGTTGGTCAGTTGCTTGCTAACCGGTATGCTGTAGAACAGCAGAATGGTTACCAACCCCCTTGGCATGAGGAAAAGCTCTGGAAACAGGTTTGCCTTGAGTATCACACGCAGGTAAATATACCTTGCTACAAGTAATATCATTACAATAACGGTGCCTATAGTTATTACATCCTGCTCTATGAGTACCGCAAGGTTGATAGTATATCCGAAAAGGATAAAGAAGAAAGTCCTTACAAGAAAAGATGTTTCAGCTGTAACTGTCTTCATCAATTTTAAAATGTCGGTTATGTTTTCCTGCGGAATTATCTTCCTTAATGGTCCACGTATGATGAGCGAACTGTTGTTGAGCAGGCTGCCGAATACGAGAATGATGATAAGTGCCGGTAAGTGTATCAACTCACCGGATGCATATACTATTGACAGGATAGCAAATACGAGGAAGAATTTCAATATGCCTTCTATTTTAGAGAGCATATAAATCAGCAGGATGGAGGCAACTGCTGAAATGACAATCGCCAGACCGATACGCCCGGCAAAAAATAATGTGGACTGAAAGTTCATGACTTTGGTCATGATCATATAGTTGAATACCAGTATGCCTATGATATCTGAAAAAGAAGCCTCATAAATGATGAATTCTTTTTTCATTTCCGGTAAATGACTGGTGCTGGGTATAACTATTGCGCTGCTGATGATACTTAACGGTACTGCGTATATAAAAGCCTTATCAAATGGCTCATTAAGCAGGTACACAATAAGGTACATGATAGCAACTGATGAAATGATGAATATCATCAGTGCGGAAAAGAAAGAGTTACGTATCAGGCTTAATTTCTCTTTATGGATATCCAGGTCCAATGCGGCTTCTAGTATGATCATCACAAGCCCCACAGCACCAAGCACTTTAACCAGTGGCTCTACGTTTTGTGCGGCAAAGCCATATTGAGTAGTAAGATATTTTATACCTACGCCGGTAGCGATAAGCAATAGTACCGATGGGATATTGGTTTTTTTACTGATAACAGTATAGAAATAGCTCAGTATAACTATACTACTCAATATTATGACAATTATATATGGATTTAATTGCATTTTAGTTGTTGGTATTAAAGTAAAAATGGAATATTATATGACTGCGTCTTAATATTAACAATTGTTCTAACTAAATGTTGAGCAAGCAGCCTTTGCTGTAAATTTAGGGCTTTTTCTTTGTCACCACCACCCATTCGTCCAGCTTGACGGTAAATGGCATTTTTCCGATGATAACAACGGCTTTTTTGTCTTTTATTTCAGAAAGTACACCTACCTGGTGGTTTACTTTATTGCGTACATGGTCGCCAATTTTAGGTTTGCCGCCTACAAGTTTATAGTGCTTGTCAGCCTTTTTTGCCATTGAAGCATTAGCTTGTATCTGTTTTTTTCTGAAGAGTACCTTTTCTGCTGATTCTATTACCTCGCTTTTGTTTTCACTTTTCTTCCAGTCCTGTATTATCTGTTTGAACTTACGTTCCATATCACGCAGGTACTCCAGCTCTTCTTTCTTTACCTGGTTTTGCAGTTTAAGCGTTTGTTGCTGTTGCTTGAACTTCTCTTTATCTGTTTGTTCTTCAAAGCGTTTTTTTGCCTGTTCCTGTGCTTTTATCAGCTTGTCCAGTTCTTTCTCTTTCTGCGCAAGGCGTACAGCTTGCTGCTCTGTTTTCAGCAGCATCTTGTCCAGCTTAAAGTGTCCGCGCTCGGTCAGTTCCCGCGCACGTTGTATTATTTTGGGCGGTAGTTCGCTGCGTTGTGCAATAGCAAATGTGTATGAGCTGCCCGGCTTTCCGATCGTCAGTTGGTACAAAGGCTCCAGTTTATCTTCATCAAAAGCCATGGCGCCGTTTACAATGCCGGGTACTTTTCCTGCCATTACTTTCAGGTTCAGGTAGTGTGTAGTAATGATACCCAGCGCGTGTTTCGCTGCCAGTTCCTCAACAATGGCTTCTGCAAATGAGCCGCCAAGGTTAGGGTCTGAGCCACTACCAAGCTCATCAATAAAAAACAAGGTCTTGCCATTGGCATAATCCATGAAGTATTTCATATCTCGCAGGTGAGCACTGTAGGTACTCAGTTCATGCTCTATAGACTGTGTATCGCCTATATGTATCATTATCTGCTTGAATACACCTATCTCCGATGTGCTGTCGACCGGCACCAATAAGCCTGACTGTGCCATCAGCTGAATAAGCCCAGCTGTTTTCATCGTAACGGTCTTTCCACCCGCGTTGGGTCCGCTGATGATGAGTATGCGCTGATGCCTGTCCAGCTTGATGTTGAGGGGTATGGTTGTTTTATTGTGGTTTTTGTTGTGCAGCAGCAAAAGAGGATGGTATGCCTTTATCAGGTCAATGCCGGGGTGTGGGCTCAGGCGTGGCATGTTACCGTCTATATCCTGTGCAAACAATGCTTTTGCCCTTATGAAATCATACAGTCCGCATATATGGTAATATGTTTCTAATTGCGGGTGATGAACGGACAACGCTGCTGTTGTATCCGCCAGTATACGCTGTATCTCCTTGGCTTCAGCACGCTCCAGTGAGAATACCTCGTTATTCAGCTCAATGGTTGCCTCCGGCTCTATAAATACAGTTCTCTGGCTGTCGCTTTCACCATGCAATATCCCTTTTACAATACGTTTGTGTTCGGCAAATACGGCTACTGTACGCCTTCCGTTCAGGAAACTTTCGGCAATATCTGCCAGGTACCCCTGTTTGTTCAGCTTGCGCAATATTCCTTCAAATACCTTTCTTAACTGTTGTCTTTTAGCAGCAAGGTCATTGCGGATACCCATCAGCTCGCGCGATGCATTATCCCGCACATTGCCGGTATCATCTATTACAGCTGTTATAAGTTGTGTTATCTGCTTATCGTAAGTTACATGTTCTGATATGTTGCGCAAACTCTGGTATAACCCCTCATGCTTATTGAACCATACCAATATATCCCGCATATTAATAGCCAGCTTATAACAGGACAATAATTGCAGGCCGCTTAAAACAGAGCGGGGTATTGATAGCAGTTTTAACTCCCGTTGCAGGTTGGTGGTAAAGTCATTAGGAAAGCTTTCAGAACCACCTAATAACATTTTATAGTCATGGGTCTCTTTCAGTTCTTTTTCAATGTATTCCAGCTTTGTATGAAAGCGCAAGCTGTCGACACGCTCATGCGCCGCGTCTGTCCTGCATTTTTTATGCAGCATCAAACGTATTTTGTCAAACTCTAATGCTTCTGCCGCACGTTCGGGGTACAGTTGTATCATTACTTATCTGTCAGCTGTGGGCTGCAAAGTTATATAACATAGTCTTATGACAATGATAATGTCAAAATCCTTTATATTGCGTATAGTACCATAGCATGAATAACTACGAGCTGCTCATATCGAAATTAGATGCATTTATACGGAAGTATTATGCCAACAAGCTACTAAAGGGAACATTGGTTTTTCTTACTTCCTTTTTGTTGTTTGTACTAACGGTTACGGTCAGCGAGTATTACCTGTACATGCCGGTATGGCTGCGTACCACAATAGCTGTGCTGTTCGTTGTCAGTGCGATGGCTGCGTTAACAGCCTGGATAATCATTCCCCTCACTAAAATGGCAAAGCTGGGGAAAGTTATTTCTCATGAGCAGGCTGCAACTATAATAGGTAGTCATTTTACAGATGTAAGTGATAAGCTGCTTAATATTCTTCAGCTCAGGAAAAACGCTGATGAGCATAGCAGTAAGGAATTGATAGAGGCTAGTATTGACCAGAAAGCAAAGCAACTGGTAGTAGTGCCTGTTGTTTCTGCTATTGACCTGTCGAAGAACAGGAAATATCTTCCTTACCTTTTGCCGGTGCTATTGGCAGGTATATTTATGTTGGTAGCTGCACCTAACGTATTTCGCGACGCATCCGTAAGACTACTGCAACCCACAAAAACATTTGAGAAGCCTGCACCATTCAGCTTCATACTGAAAACAGAAAAACTAAGAGCAACCCGCAATAGTGATTTTGTTATTGAAGTAACCACAGAAGGTGAGGTATTGCCGGCTGATGTTTCAGTTGCTATAGGAAACGACCTGGTGCCTATGTCGGTAGCGGGTAATAATCAGTTCAAATACACTTTCAGGAATGTAACAGAACCGGTTGAGTTCAGGTTATACGCAGCCGGGTTTTATTCAAAATCGTACACGCTTAATGTAGTACAGAAGCCGATACTCAAATCGTTCAATATTCAGCTTGACTATCCTGCTTATACAGGCAAAAAAGATGAGAGGATAAACAGCCTGAGTGATATGACCGTGCCTGCGGGTACTACAGTAGAGTGGGTATTTATTGCGGAACATACAGATATGATCGCCATGCGTATGGGGGCAAATGAGCCTTTGGCATTTAAGAAAGAAGGTGATAAGTGGTCGGCCAGTCAAAGGTTCCTCGTTGATACTAACTATACTTTAATACTAAGCAATAAAAAAACAGCTGTAACTGATACGTTTCAGTATTATGTAAAGGTGATTCCTGACGAACATCCTGTTTTGCAATTGCAGGAATACAGGGACTCGGTCTCCGGTACACAAATTCTGCTGAATGGTAATGCGGGAGATGACTATGGTATCAGTAAGGTGTTATTTCACTACTCGGTAGTGAACGCGCAAAATAAAGAGATCGCTAAAAAGGATCTGCCATTGAAGATAACACCCGGAGCATCTACTGTTTTCCAACACTATTTTGATATACAGGACCTGGATCTTTTGCCTGGGCAGAAACTCAGTTACTATATTGAGGCCTGGGATAATGACGGAGTACATGGTGCCAAGGCTACGCGCAGTGAGTTGATGGAGTATAGCATGTATGACCGCAAACAGCTTGACTCTGCAATAAACGCCAATTCACAACAGATCAATTCAGGCCTGAGTAATAGCTCACAACGCTCAGACAAGCTGCAGGATGAGTATAAAGACATGCAAAGCCGCCTGCTGAAGAGTAAGGACATGGATTGGGAAAAGCAGGAGAGCTTGCAGAATATGCTGAATATGCAGCAATCTATGCAGCATGAAATGAAAGCTGTAAAAAAGCGTTTTGAGGAGCAACTGAAACAAAGTGAACAAAAGCAGTATAGTGATGATGTAAAAGACAAGCAGGAGCAGTTGAAAAAACAAATGGACAACCTGCTGAATAAAGAGCTTCAGGAGCAAATGAAAAAGCTCCAGGAGTTGATGGCGAAGTTGAATAAAGAACAGGCGCTTAAAACCATGCAACAACTGGAGCAGGATAATAAACTCTTCAAGATGGATATGGAACGCATGAAAGAGCAGATGAAAAAGCTCGAAATGCAGATGCGTATGGAAGACCTGGCCAACAAGATGGAGGATCTGGCCAACAAAGAGTTGGCTTTAAAGGATAAAACGGAGAAAAAATCTGAGTCTAACGATGCGCTGAATAAAGAGCAGGACGGTATAAAGAAAGAGCTGGATGATGCCATGAAGAATGAGATGAAGGATCTGGAGGAGCTCAATAAGACCATGAAAAATGAAAAAGACCTGGACGAAGACAAGAAGCTGGCTGAAGAGGCAGGAAAAGAAATGCAGAAAAGTAGTGACGAACTGAAAGAACAGCAAAACAGCAAAGCCGGTAAGTCGCAAAATAAAGCAGCACAGAACCTGCAACAGATGGCACAGAGCATGCGTGCTGCAGCCAGCGGTATGGATATGGACAAGCTCACCAAAGACATACGTGCGGTGCGCCAGATACTTAGTAACCTGATGCGCCTTTCTTTCGACCAGGAAAAGCTCATGAATGAATTGAAAGATGTAAACCTGGCGAGCCAGAATTATATAGCTAAACAACAGGAGCAGAACAGGCTGCATGATAATTCTAAAATGATCCGTGACAGCTTGTTCGAAATGAGTAAAGACATGTTTCAATTGGCTGCAACGGTAAATAAAGAAACTACTGAGCTGGAAAAGAACATGGCACATACGGTCACTTCAATTGAGGCAAGGCGTATCAACGATGCTGTTACTCGCCAGCAATATGTAATGACCCATACCAATAACCTGGCATTAATGCTCAATGAAGTATTATCAAACCTGTTGTCTATGCAAAGCCAGGCACAGCAGGGTAGCAAAGGCGCTTGCCAGAACCCCGGTGGTAAAACGCCAAAGCCCGGACCGGGACAACAATTGAGTGATATCATAACAAAGCAAAAAGACCTTGGAGATGCTATGCAGCAGATGCAAAATGCTATGCAACGTAAAAAAGGTGCTATGGCAGGCCGGCAGGGAGATGGAAATAAAGAAGGTGAGAGTGATAATAAAAAAGAAGGTGGTACTGAGCAAAGTGACTCTGAGCAATTGGCACGTATGGCACAGCAGCAGGCTGCTTTACGCAAAAAGATACAAGAGTTAAACAGCCTGCTGAATAGCAAAGGCATGAATAATGTGTCGAAGGAACTACGTGAGATACAAGAGGAAATGGATAAGAACGAGACGCAGCTGGTAAATCGCAGGTTGGGTAGTGAGCTGTTGTTGCGTCAGAAAGAAATACTTACAAGGTTGTTAGAAGCTGAAAAATCTGTGAGAGAGCAACAGCAGGATGACAAGCGATCATCAAATACAGCTAAAGATATCAGTCGCCCTGTACCGCCTGAGTTGGAGCAGTATATGAAAGACCACAAGCAACTCACAGAGCAATACAAAACCGCACCGCCGGTATTAAAGCCATACTATCAAAGTATTGTAAACGACTATTATAAACTGTTGGGTATATAATATATACTTTTCTCGCTGAAAATCAAGTTTTTCCGGTTAAACTATTTTAATAATAAAGTGGATAAAATGTGCATATGTCATAGTTCTGTTAAAGTGCTTTAAATCAACTAATTATGACTATCTTTTATAAAGTGTAGGCTGTCTTACTAATATGAGGGTTGTTTGCATATTGCTTTGGCAGAATATTTGCATTAACATTCATATAGTTACATTTCTTAACAATTTAAATCGTGCCTATGATATTCTCAAGAACTTACCGGTACGTATCCTCTGTTTCTGAAGAGGACCTGAAAGGACGCCTTGTTGGCAAGCACACTAAGGTTCATGACATGGATTTCGAAGTTTCAGAAAAAGGAAGGATGCTCAAAATTATCCCGCATGCCGAGCAGGATACAGGAATTAAGACGTTGCCGATTACTCATGTTGAATTTAAAGGAAAGGGTGGCAAGACCCAGGTTGTGGTGAGTACTAAAATGCGCAAAATCGATTCAGGCGGGCCAATGCTGATCATGGCCTTTGTTTGCATCATGGTTGCCGCTGCACTCGCTCTGCTGGTTATTGACAAACAAGGTAAATTCAATACATACATTATTACGTTAGGAGGAATTGGTCTCGCTATATTCGCTGTCTTCTGGACCAGGATGGAAAGAGGTTACTTCGACTATGTTCGTAAGATCAGGGACTTCGTAAAAAAGCAAACGGTTTAGCAGAGGTGTAGAGCTAAACCGTTATAGTGCTTTATTACCGCATGTGTCACATGCGGATGGTCTCTTATTCGATATATGGTTTCAGAGCATCGATCGATGTTTCTCCGGAAAATACTTTGAGTAGTTTCCTTTCCTTATCATAAATATTTATCTGTGGCAACGCGGTATAGGTGAATACTTTGTCTATATACCCTGCGCTGTCTGCTGCTACCGTTATCTCCGGGTATTTGGAATACCTCGTTATGTTATTGTAGAATTCCAGGTAGTCTATCATGGATGGTGCTGCAACAAGAAGTATTTTCGTTTTCTTGAAGAGGTCAATGTTTTTTTCCAATTGTACGGTCATTTCCTGGCAATGATCGCATGTCGGGTTAAAAAGCATGACCAGGAGGTTTGCCCCGTTGTTAAAATCTTTTTCAGTTAGCTTTTCTCCTTTCCGGGTTGTCAATTGCAACTTCGGTAGCGGGGCACCATCTGCCTTATAATCTATCTTGGCAGTGTCTACAGCTACTTGCTCAGTTTTATTTTTTTTGTTCCTTCTCTTCTTCTTATCCTTTTTTTGCGCATAAGAAACCGCTACAGCGCCAAAAAGAAAAGTAATGATTAGTAATTTGCGTAACATAGCAACGAATATATGATTTTACTTGTAAAGAATATGCTAATACTATGACACCATTATCTCAGATTCCGTTGGCTGAACGTGTAAGACCGCAGGGCCTTGATGAGTTTATTGGCCAGGAACATCTTGTAGCAGAAGGGAAGGTTTTGGAGCAAATGCTGCGTAACGGCAAGGCTCATTCTATTATATTCTGGGGTCCTCCCGGGGTTGGCAAAACCACATTGGCCCAGATCATAGCCAATAAGCTGGATATGCCCTTTTTTACCCTTAGTGCAATAGATAGTGGTGTAAAGGAGGTAAGAGCGGTAATAGAAACCGCACGCAAAAGCGGCCATGCATTATTGTTTATTGATGAGATACACAGATTTAATAAAGCGCAGCAGGACAGTTTGCTGGGGGCTGTGGAGAAAGGGATCATCACGCTGATAGGCGCAACAACTGAGAATCCGAGTTTTGAGGTGATAAGCGCCTTGCTGAGCAGGTGCCAGGTGTATGTGCTGAAGGCTTTAGATGAGCATGACCTGAAAGCGATGGTAACCCAGGCCTTGCAGACAGACAGCTGGCTGCAGAATAGAGGCGTACAGGTTCAGGATTGGGAGGCACTGCTTCAGTTGAGTGGTGGCGACGGACGCAGGTTGCTCAACCTGTTAGAACTGGTGGTAGCTTCAATGAAGGAAGACCAAAAGCTGATAACGGATGAAATTGTACAGGAAATAGTACAGCGCAAAATGGCGCTATATGATAAAACCGGTGAACAGCATTATGATATTATATCCGCATTTATCAAATCACTACGTGGCAGCGACCCCAATGCTGCTGTATACTGGCTGGCAAGGATGATAGAGGGTGGGGAGGACCCTAAATTTATAGCAAGGCGTATGGTGATATTGGCCAGTGAGGATATTGGTAATGCAAATCCTAATGCATTATTACTGGCTACTACCACTTTCCAGGCTGTTGAAATGATAGGATATCCTGAATGCCGTATTATACTATCGCAGTGCGCTACTTACCTGGCATCATCGGCCAAGAGCAATGCGTCATATATGGCTATTAATGAAGCACAGGCTCTGGTGAGGAAGACGGGCGATCTGCCGGTGCCGCTGAGCATACGTAATGCACCAACAAAACTGATGAAGAATCTTGACTACGGTAAGGGCTACCAATATGCTCATAGTCATGCGGGTAACTTTGCTGAACATGAATTCATGCCTGAGAAGATAGCAGGTACAAAACTGTACGACCCCGGCGATAATGCCTCAGAAAAGAGGCTGCGGGAATACCTGAAGCACAACTGGAAGGATAAGTACGGCTATTAAGGAATGAATATTACAGGCCATGTCATTTGTACATGTACTGCTTTGCCATCCTTCATGCCGGGTTTCCATTTGGGCATGGTAGATATGAGTCTGATAGCCTCTTTGGCAAGAGAAGGGTACCTGTATGAGTTGCGCACAGTTACGCTTGCAGGCTCGCCGTTTGCCTGTATTACAAAGTCGACAATTACACGGCCTTTTACGCCTTCTTCTCTGGCGTCTTCAGGGTATTGCATATTGTCTTTGATGTATTTATTCATATCGTAACCGGGCTCAGGCATTTGCTCTACAAAGCGGTATACCTGCTGCTTGTCATAGGTTGTAGCATTTACTGTACGCTGGGCAAATACTGTGCCTGTGGTTATTGTCAGCAATATGAATAAGAAGTACCTCATATTAATGAATTTTACAGCAAGTTAATAAAAGATACCTATTGCTGCCGGCTTTAAAGTTTGAAATTGATGGGCAGGGTGTAATATACTTTCACAGGTTTACCGTTTTGCTTCCCCGGTATCCATTTGGGCATCAATTCAACAACTCTTATTGCTTCTGCATCCAGTAGCGGATGAACTGATTTTGTAACCTGCACATGCTCTATTTTTGTATCATATGTTACCGAAGGCTTTGAGTATAGTAGTGGCTTATTTTTAGCGAAGCTAAGCCACGGAGTACTTAACAATATGAGTGGTTATGGAACAAATAGAGCGTAGGCTTGTCTAATGTTCTGAACGGACGGGGAATAGAGTGGTGTCAATGCGCATTATATATTAAAGTGCTAATTGACACCTTCTACTTATGTTAAGTTGTATAAAATAATAAATTTGTGTAATTCAGTTATTTTACGTATATTTGGGGTGTAAAAATAGGGTGAAAACACCCTGTTGATTTGCAGAAATTTTACATTATGTTTGACTGATTGAATTAGTTATTATTTCCTTAAATCAAACAAATGTTTGCAAATGTCAACTTTATGGCGCTATATTTGTACTTAACTTATAAATTAAGTTGAAAGCGGTCTTTGAAATAATAGAAGATTATTCAACAGAGCTTGTTGAATTTTATACTGTAAGACTTGAAGATGATGAGCTAACAGAATATGAGAAGTTTTATGAAAAGGACTTTCCTGATCATAAAGAAGAGATACAAATAATAGATAGTATTATTATTGAGATTGGCTTAAGAGGAGCAAAAAAATATCAATTCAAGCACGAAGGAGCGGCAGATGCAATACCATTTGTGTCTGATGAGATAAAAGAAAACAATCAAAACGATTGGGGTATTAGGTTGTATTGTGTTAGAGTAAATGAAAATGTTGTAATACTATTAAATGGAGACATTAAGACCAATAGAGACCCGGAGAGATGCGATAACGTAAAACCGCATTTTCGACTTTCACGAAGGATTGCACGAGGAATAGACAATGCAATTGCTGAAAAAGATATTAATGTTACTATTATTGATTGCTTGAACCACTATGAAATATATATATGAAACTAAAGAACTACAAAGATAGAATTAGCCAAATACCCTCAGAAACGAGGGATTTGGTTAAATTCAATATGGATGTCTTAGAGAGAATCCATGAATTACTTGAAAAGAAATTTGATGGTAAACAGAAGCTTCTTGCTCAAAAGATGAATAAGAGCGAAGCTGAAATATCCAAACTTCTAAGTGGCTATCATAATTATACTTTTAAAACTATAATTAAGCTACAAAATGCCCTAGGAGAGCAAATCCTGGCAGTTTGTACGGATGGGGTTGACAACTCAACATTTGTCCAAGCTAAGGCGCCGCATGGTTATGAGACAGTAACCATGAACGTGAGTGAATGCGGGGATTTAGAGGAGGTGACAAACGGTTTTGTTGCAGCCAATAAATCAAATGTTACACACAAGCCAACTACTGGAGTGTCATGAGTGCAGAATTTAATACAGACATCATAAAGTTTAGTAGCATTGCTATTAGGAATGCTACAGTTGATAACAACACAGATTTACATAAAATTGATAAGTCTTCATATAACCACGATATTAAATTCGATTTCACACCAGCAATAAGTACTAAGGAGGAGAGGGTCAGAATTAATTTTAGTGCTGAAATAGAGACATTTAAGATTCTAGAGGACGGCAGAGAAAAGATTGATATAAATTCAAAATTTGAGATTGAATACTATTATAAGATTGATGATTTTGAAAAATATGTATTTAGAGATGAAAACAAAATAGACTCACAACTTTTAGTTGTCTTGTCTAGTTTAGCATATTCTACATCTAGAGGCATAATATTTGCAAAATGCCAAGGAACGATTCTAAGTGATATGGTTATACCCGTTGTTTCTAATAACAAATTGGTTGACTACTTGGTCGGTAATACTGATGAGTAGTCAGTCATCTGCTGATGTTACCCTCAAAAGTTCAAAGCTGCTGCCAGCTCAATAAACCCCGTGCGGTGGCATGAGTTCTATATCACCGGTGGTATTTACCACAAATTTGATGTTTACACGTCCTTCTATTTTTTCTTTCCTTGCTTTAGCCGGATATTTTATCTCTTTTGATAGATACTCTACAACATTATATGGGGCTTCAGGCATTCTTTCTACATAGGAGAATGTTTCTGACTTGCCTGTTTGAGGATTTGTAACAGTTGTAGTATCCTGACCATTCACAACCAATGGTGCTGATAGCAATAGTATAAAAAGAATACGTATCATAAGCAGGTTTATATAGAGACGGCTTGCACGGGATATTCCTCAATTAGTGGGCTATCTTTCTTTTCAGTACCCCGCCTGCAGTTTCTTTAATAGTATGTGTGAATACAAAAGCCTTCGGGTCAATATGATGCACCACATTTCTCAGTTTACGCACTTCAAGGCGTGTAATAACTGTAAATACGATGTCACACTCATGGCTTACCTCGAAGCTGTCTTTCATAAAGCCGCGCTCTCCTTTGTAGATAGTGATACCTCTGCCCATTTTCAAAACTAGCGCCTCTTTAATTTCGTCGCTTTTACCGGAAATTATGGTAACGCAGGTATATGCCTCCATACCCTCAATTACATAATCAATAGTGCGCATAGCTATGTAATAGGTAAGCATGGCGTACAGTGCGGTTTCTATACCGAAGAACATACCTGCAGAAAGGAATATGACCACGTTCATTGCCAGGATAACTTCTGTGATCGTAAAGCTGGTTTTCTTTAAAGTGTATAATGCCAGTACTTCAAGTCCATCGATAGCACAGCCGCCGCGCATGGCAAGGCCGATGCCTAAACCAAGGAAAAAGCCACCAAACATAGAAACAAGCAGGTTGTCTGAGGTAATAGTAGGGAAGGGGATATATTGTAATGCAATGGCCAGGCCTACTACTGCTATTGCTGTTTTAATAGCAAAACCCTTATTGATCTGGTATGCACCCATTATTATAAATGGCAGGTTGGTAAGTATCAGTAGCAGCCCCAGGTTCCAGTGGTAAACTTCGTGGCCTAACAGGGATATACCTGTAACACCACCGTCCATAAAATGATTAGGTACCAGGAAACTGTTCATGGCAAAGGCACTGAATAGTATACCCAAAACCATGTAAATGATATCTTGAATGAGATACGATGCTTTTAGTTTTTTGCTGCTCATTATTCTTTATTGTCCTATCTTGGATTTTACCAGTTTAAGGTGTTTGTCTTTGCGTTTTTGCCTGAGCTTTATGGAGGTTTTTGTAAAGAAGTGATGAGACTCCAGGAATCGTACCTGCAGCCTGTTCCACTCATCCTCTGTATTGAGTATACCGTACATGGATAGTTCTGAAAATAACTTGTCACCTATGGTGAAAAAATCATCCCTGCCCAGGTAGTCCAGGTCAGCATCGCAAATGATCTCTTCCAGGTGGTTTTGTGGCATTTGAGGCACTTTTGTGGCCATGATCATGCCACATATTTTTTTTATCTGTTCAGGAGTATAGTCAAATTCCGGCAAATGTTTGCGTGCTATCTGGCATGATTTCTTTTCATGGTCTTTCTGTCCTTTAAGAAAACCTGAATCGTGAAATAACGCGGCGGTAAGGAGGAGTTTCAGGTCCTCGCCTTTAACCCCCTCTGCAGCTGCAATTTGTTTACATGCGTTAAAGACGTCTTTTACATGCTCTACACTATGGTAAGAAAGGTGCTGGGGCAGCTCATTTTTGAGCATTCTTAGTATGAATTTCTTTGCTTCTCCGAACTTCATATATGTTATTATTGCTCTAATATATTAAAACATTTTTTTAAAGGCATTGAATTCGTGATTTTTTAATGGTGAAGGCAATATTTATTTAGCTATACTGTGTGGACAGTGTTTTATATCTTAATGCTTCCAATTGACGGATCACGTAATATACGATCATGAAAAGACTACTACATGTACTCCTGTTGCTGTTGCCTGTATTCACGTATGCCCAGGCTGATATTTATATCAGTACTGCGGAGATTGGTGGCAAGATGTTTTCAGCAATGGATTCAAACTGGCGAATGCTCAATACTTATGATACGTCGTTTGAAGCTCCGGACTATAATGACAGTAGCTGGGTGATAGTAAATACCAGACTCGAGGACAGTAGTGATCGAGCTCTGTTTAAAGGTATAGCGTGGTTTCGTAAGAAGATATACATAAACGACAGTCTTGCAAAGCTGAGTTTTGCTGTAACATTGGTTCAGTACGGCGCATCTGAACTATATATTGACGGTGCATTGTTGGATAAGTTTGGTAAAATAGGAAAGACAGAAGAGGAAACCGAGTATTACAACCCCTACCAGGAGCCGCTTTTTTTTCATTTTGACGACACGGGTTTTCATACAATTGCCATAAGATATGCCAACTTTCGATTGAAAGACGGTAAAGGAAGGGGGAGCGAACAACTCGGGTTTTCTCTGCGCATAAGTGAAGCAAACAAGGCTAATACCAACTTTACTGTTATACGCATGGTCATGTTCAGTGTGTTACTCGGTCTGGGTTGCATATTCGTAACATTGGCGGCAGTACACTTTTTATTATGGTTGTTCAGGCGTGCAGACAAGTCTAACCTGTTCCTGAGCATTCTGTGTATGGTTGTGTGCATTTACTTCTTTACTAAATGCTACTGGAGCCAGACCTCGGATGCCGATATGGATATACACCAGCAGAATACCGACAACGGACTTTTTGTGATCGCACTGTTGGCCTTGAGTGCATTGATCAACGATCTTTTTGGTAGTTATAAGGTACGCTTCTGGATCATTAGTGGAATATGTGCTATTACTTTCTGGATGATATTGAAAGACATGGATAACAAGAACATTGCTTACTCAATAGCCGTGGTGGTGGTGATGAGTGAGGCAGCAGTATTGTTGGTGCGTGCTATAAGGAATAAAATAAAAGGAGCCGGGATATTAGGCTTCAGCATTCTTCCGTTATCCCTGTTCAGTATTTTTGGTGTGGTAGCAGATAATTTTTCAACAAATACAGGTTCAGCCGAATCGCTGTCAGGCACAGGAGCACTGTTATTGCTTGTAGGGTTTATCAAGATCTTAGCCTATGCATGTATTCCTATATCAATGTCTGTCTTCCTGGCCTGGAGGTTTGCGCGGGTGAATAAAGACCTTGCTGTGCAGTTGGAGCATGTGCAGGCTTTATCTGAAAGGACACATAAACAGGAGCTGGAAAAACAACGGATTTTAGAGACACAGAAAGAGGAGCTGGAACGAGAGGTGACCGAACGTACCAGCGAGATAGTGGAAGAAAAGAAAAAGTCGGACGACCTGTTGCTGAACATATTGCCTGAAGAAGTAGCCAGGGAGCTTAAAGAAAAAGGTAAGACGACAGCGCATGTGTATGACAAGGTGAGCGTAATGTTTACAGACTTTGTAGACTTTACACAGGCAGGAGAGCGTATGGGGTCTGAAGCACTGGTGGCTGAGCTGCACGCTTGCTTTAAGGCCTTTGACGAGATAATGGGTAAGTATGGTATAGAGAAGATAAAAACCATTGGCGATGCCTACCTGGCAGTATGCGGACTACCTACAGCCGACGAGCGTCATGCTGAAAAAGTGGTGCAGGCGGCAAAAGACATCCGGGCTTTTATGATGCAACGCAGGCAGCAGCTTGGTGACAAAACCTTCGAAATAAGAATAGGTATACACAGCGGAGATGTTGTAGCAGGCATAGTTGGGGTAAAGAAATTCGCCTACGATATATGGGGCGATACCGTAAATACAGCGGCAAGGATGGAGTCTAACAGTGAGGCAGGTAAGATCAATATTTCACAAACCACGTATGAACAGGTACAGGATAAGTTCACCTGCACATACCGGGGAGAAATAGAAGCAAAAGGCAAGGGTATGCTGAAAATGTACTTTGTTGATTAGCTGGTGTGATGATTAGCTGATGCCTGTGTCGTTTGAAAAATGGGTGGTTTTCTGTAAATGACTTTACCTGATAAGAATGAAACTACCTTTGAGTTGCCTTGTTTCGCTGCTGCCTACGCCATTGTAAGTGAGGTAATAGTAATAGGTGCTGTTGTCTCCAAACCATTTTTCCACGTTGCCGTTCCAGCCCGTTTGCGGGTTGTTGCTTTCAAATATCATATTGCCCCATCGGTTGTATATTCTGAGCAGGTAGTTCTCAACAGGGCAGATGATCTTTGGACGATACAGGTCGTTCAGTCCGTCTTTATTGGGCGTAAATGCAGTAGGCAGCCAGATGCACTCTTTGCAGCTTTCGGTGCTGATGTAAAAACTATCAACCGTGCGTGCGCAATCGTATAATGAAGTAACCCAGTAAGTACCGGGTGTATCTGCCTGAATAGAGCGGGAAGAGTCTCCTGTATTCCATATATACCCTGCGGCATTTTCAGGAGCCATTAGGGGTAGGGGGAATGCATATTCACATATGACAGTATCAGACATGGTCGTTTTTATGTCTGTAATATCTGTAATGCATACATCGTCAATATAATAATAGCTCATGTAGTACTGTTTTTCAGACCTGGCTACAAACCTGAAGTTGACGCTTTCAAAGTCTTCATAGAAGTAGCCTAGTACCATATATTGTTCATCACCTCTTGCAGTATATATGCCTTCCACTTTGGTCCAGTTGGTTGTATCTGATATAAAGCGGTCTCTTGTGTTAGTGAAATCAGCTTTCATCTTTGGCCACCAGGGGGTCGTTGTGTTCATATATGTCACAAAGGTGTCTGAAAATGCAATGCCTATTTCATCAAGCGCCATAGTGCTGTATGTAAAGTCATTATCAGCAAGGCAGGCGTAGAAGCTGATATAGTATTCATGTCCTGCTTCCATTCTTTTCAGCAGCTTGGTTTCAATGTATTCTGAATTGCCGGCAATTTTGCCCGATACAGTAGTATCAATAAAAAATATACCTAAACCTGCATATGCCACACCACTATGCGGGACCTGGTAGCCAAAAAGGTTGGATGGGGTTTTTAGCCGCTTGTCATTAAAGCAGGGGTTGAAGTAATTGGGTGATGTCCGGAAAGGGTCTACCCATTTATCTACCGTAGGAAAGTTGAAACTTTCATAGTGTGTAGTGAATGGGATATTAAAGTTAGGGCTGTCACACCCGTTAAAGGCTTCAAAGTCGGGATTTGGCACAAGGTTGAGCTGTGCGCTTATATTGCCGGAGGTAAGCAGCAGGGTAGTAATAATAGTTAAGTACCTGTAAACGGTAGTCATGTGCTTTGTATCGGTGTATGGAGCATTAAGTTACACCATATTCCTTTTCACCTCGTCCAGAAATTTGCGGTGGTCGGCAGTAAATGGCTTTTTGGTGACAATGATGTGGCTGCCCCTGTAAGCAGTAGTAGCTTCCACAAATTCTCCGGTTTGTGTGGTGAATTTGATACCTGCAGCCCTCAGCACAGGCTCGGCCCAGTTTTGTAATCCGGTAATAATCAGCACATTTCGAGGCTGAAGTATACTCAGCTCTTCCTTAAAAAGGTGCCCTGCATTGTATAATTGTGCCTGGAACAGCTCATTCGAGAAATCCTCATTGCCCATCGGGGCTATTTTCATCAGGTTGCTGTATGTTATTATGTAGTTCCAGTCTTTTTCGGTCCGGCCGTAACGTTCCATGGCCAGCTTGTAAGTGATATTCCAGAAGAAAGAACGGTATATATTCTGCCTGATCCAGTATTTATTTACCCAGTCCAGCGGGCAGCCGCGGGATACAATTGAGTATTCGTATGCTTTTTTTACCAGCCCCTCTATCTGTTTTTTGTCCCTGGTCAGTTTGAACGATGGTTTCCAGTCGGTGGCGTACTGCCCATACACTATCAGGTCCTTCTTTTCGTTGAACTCTTTGCCTATCATAGGGTAGAAGAGGCAGTATTTGCCTTGCGCAAGTGTTTTATTATCAGCTGCTTGCAGCGATTTTGCCACGTCCAGCATGGTTTTTTCCAACTCCAGGTTGTATAAAGAAATGTGTTCTATCTTTGCCATATTCCGGTGCGAAAAACTATAACGTTTTAAGTTAAGCGAAGGTTATGTTTTACTGCAGTTTTCGTGCCACTAAGGTAAGGTCAACAAAACTTTAAATTTTCCTGAAATTTATTTTGTTGAATTAAAAACTTCCAGTTACCTTTGCAGTCCCAATTTTTTACGGGTAAGAAGTTATTATAAAGTATGTCACAGCGTATCAGAATAAAGCTCAAGTCTTACGACCATAACCTGGTTGATAAATCGGCTGAAAAAATAGTTAAAACTGTGCGCAACACAGGAGCAGTGGTTACAGGCCCTATTCCGTTGCCAACACAGAAGAAGATCTTTACAGTATTGCGCTCGCCGCACGTGAATAAGAAGGCACGCGAGCAGTTCCAACTTTGCACGCACAAGCGTTTGTTGGATATCTATACTTCTTCTTCCCGTACAGTAGATGCTCTTTCAAAGCTCGATTTGCCAAGCGGCGTTGAGGTAGAGATCAAAGCATAACAGAAGCAAGGTTCTTTAACAATAATTGAAAAACAGCCAATCCCGGCCCACACAGAGGCAACCCGGGCGCTTGGTTAAATATATATCGAAAATGAAAGGTATAATTGGTAAAAAAATAGGCATGACCAGTGTGTTCGATGCAAATGGTAAGCAAGTAGCTTGCACCATTATCGAAGCTGGGCCTTGTGTGGTTACGCAGAAGAAGACCGTTGAAACAGATGGTTACAATGCGCTGCAAATAGCCTACGGTGAGGCTAAAGAAAAAAATACACCAAAAGCTCTTATTAATCACTTTGCTAGGGCAAACACTACTCCTAAGGCTGTAGTAAAAGAGCTTCGTAACAGTTCCATAGATAAACAAGTTGGTGAAGAAATTACATGCGAGATATTCGCTGAAGGCGAGTCTGTAAGTGTAATCGGTACTTCAAAAGGTAAAGGATTCCAGGGTGTTGTTAAGCGTCATGGTTTTGCTGGTGTGGGCGAAGCGTCTCACGGTCAGCATGATCGTCAGCGTGCACCGGGTTCTATAGGTGGTTCATCATACCCAAGCCGTGTATTCAAAGGAATGCGCATGGCCGGCCGTATGGGTGGCGACCGCGTGAAGGTTAAGAAACTTAAGGTAATGAAAGTGTTCCCTGAGAAGAACTATATATTAATAACTGGTTCAGTTCCGGGTCACAATAATTCAATTGTTTTAATTCAGAATTAGTATTGTCATGCAAGTTGACGTTTTAAATAGTAAAGGAGAAAAAACAGGCCGCAATGTTGAGTTGCCTGAAGAGATATTCGGGATAGAGCCAAATAACCACGTTATTTACCTGGCTGTAAAACAATATCTGGCAGCAAACCGTCAGGGTACACACAAAACCAAGACGCGTGCTGAGGTGAAAGGTTCATCTAAGAAACTGCACCGTCAGAAGGGTACAGGTGGCTCTCGTAAGGGTAACATCCGCAACCCTTTATACAAAGGTGGTGGTGCTGTTAACGGTCCTCTTCCTCATGGTTACGACTTCAAGTTGAACCGTAAGGTGAAAGACCTGGCTAAGATGTCTGCCCTGGCATACAAAGCAAAAGAGAACAAGATAGTTGTTGTTGAAGATCAGAACATCGAAGCTCCGAAAACAAAAGACTTCGCGGCTATGATCACTGCACTGAAAGGTGATAACAAAAAGTCTTTGTTCATACTGCCTGACATGGATGTAAATGTTTACCTGAGCGGCCGTAACATACAGTCAAACAAAACTGCTGTTTTGAGCGACCTCAACACTTACGACCTGGTAAACGCGGGAGTACTGATATTTACAGAATCTGCAGCTAAGCTGTTTTCTGAAATAGAAGAAGGCGAAACAACAGAAGCATAATATTATAATTAAGAAACTGAAATCTAGTATAAAATGAAACCTGCTGATGTATTGGTAAGGCCTGTTATCACCGAAAAGGTGAACAACCAGATAGAAAAATCAGGCCGCTACACTTTTGTAGTGGACAAAAAGGCCAACAAGCTGGAAGTGAAGAAAGCTGTAGAAGAGTTTTACGGTGTGAAAGTGGACAATGTGAATACTATAGTAGTACCCGGCAAAAACAAAAGCCGCTTCACCAAGGCGGGTTTATTGAAAGGTGTTAAGTCATCGTATAAAAAAGCAGTAGTAACGCTGGTAGAAGGTGATACTATAGATTTATTCTCAATCTAAGGTTATAAAGAAAAAGAGAAATGGCATTACGTAAATATAAACCAACAACGGCCGGCACACGCTGGAGAATTGGTAACGCATACGCAGAGGTTACAACAAACGAACCTGAAAAGAGCTTGCTTGAGAAGAACAACAAGACAGGCGGACGTAACTCTTCAGGTCGTCGTAACATGCGCTACATAGGTGGTGGTAACAAAACCATGTACCGTGTAATTGACTTCAAGCGTAACAAAAAAGATATCCCTGCTACGGTTAAGACCATAGAGTATGATCCCAACCGTACCGCATTTATAGCATTGCTTGCTTATGCTGATGGTGAAAAACGCTACATCATTGCCCCTCAGGGTCTTGAAGTAGGAGCTACTGTGATCAGTGGCGACAACGTAGCACCAGAAGTAGGTAACACACTGTTGCTGAAGAAAATGCCCCTGGGTACTGTAGTTCACAACATCGAGTTGCAGCCTGGTAAAGGAGCTTCTATCGCTCGTTCAGCAGGTACATATGCACAGCTGAATGCGAAGGAAGATAAATATTGTGTACTGAAAATGCCAAGTGGTGAATTGCGTAAAGTGCTGAGCACATGTATCGCTACTGTAGGTACTGTTTCTAACAGCGACCACGCTCTGCAATCAATGGGTAAAGCAGGCCGCAACCGTTGGAAAGGTATCCGCCCACGTACACGTGGTGTTGCGATGAACCCGGTTGATCACCCGATGGGTGGTGGTGAAGGTAGGGCTTCAGGTGGACACCCACGTAGCCGCACCGGTAAATACGCCAAAGGTGAAAAGACACGTAAACAAAAAGGCTCTGATAAGTTAATTATTCAGCGCAAAAACGGTAAAAAATTATAATACTTAAAGTAACAGTATAATATGGCTCGTTCGATAAAAAAAGGACCTTATGTAGATGTTAAGCTGGAGCGTAAGATTCTTGCTGTAAACGACGGTAGTGCAAAGAAAGGTGTATTAAAAACCTGGAGCCGCCGCTCTACAATCACGCCAGACTTTGTAGGCCACACACTGGCTGTGCATAACGGTAACAAATTCATACCTGTATATGTAACAGAGTATATGGTAGGTCATAAGCTTGGAGAATTTGCACCAACACGCAACTTCAAAAGCCATAGCGGTAGTAAATAATATAATAAATAACATCCGGTTCCATCTTCTGGTGGGCCACTAAATAAAAAAAGAACAATGGAAGCTGTAGCTCGTTTACGGAACTATCCTACATCGCCGCGCAAAATGCGTCTGCTGGCAGACCTCATCCGTGGTATGGAAGTAGAAAAAGCTTTGAATACGCTGAAGTTCAGCACAAAGCACCCGTCAGTGCCTTTGGAAAAACTATTGCTGAGCGCGATAGCTAACTGGGGTAACAAGAATGAAGGAGTAGATGTTGCAGACGCAAATTTGTATGTGAAGACGATCATGGTGGACGGAGCACGCGTTATCAAGCGTATGCAGCCAGCGCCACAGGGCCGTGCATACCGCATACGCAAGCGTAGCAACCACGTAACAATTGTTGTAGACAGCAAAAACACTGTTGCTGCAACTGTTGCTGAAACTAACAATCAAGAAACTGAATAAATTCAACTAATAATAACTAAGGAATGGGTCAAAAAGCGAATCCTATAGGTAACAGGTTGGGTATCATCCGCGGATGGGACTCTATGTGGTATGGCGCGAAGAAAGATTTCGCCACCAAACTGGTAGAGGATCATAAAATCCGTACTTACCTGAACGCACGTATCAACAAAGGTGGTATCTCACGTATTGTTATCGAGCGTACATTAGGCAAATTGATTATTACCATCCATACTTCTAAGCCAGGTATCATTATCGGTAAAGGTGGTTCTGAAGTAGATCGTATTAAAGAAGAGCTGAAAAAGCTGACAGGTAAAGAAGACGTACAGATCAACATTATGGAGATCCGTCGTCCGGAACTGGATGCACAGATCGTTGCTGAAACTATCGCTCGCCAGCTGGAAAGCCGCGTTAGCTACAAAAGGGCTATCAAAATGGCAATCTCTACAGCTATGCGTATGGGTGCTGAAGGTATAAAAATTAAAGTAGGCGGACGTTTGAATGGTGCTGAGATCGCACGTTCTGAAGAGTTCAAGCAAGGCCGTACTCCATTGCATACCTTCCGTATGGATATTGACTATACTTCTTATTTCGCCAGCACTGTATATGGTAAAATAGGTATCAAAGTATGGATCTGTAAAGGTGAAGTATTAGGTAAGCGTGATTTGAACCCTAACTTCTCTGCCGGTTCTGACCGTCGTGGCGGACCGCAAGGTGGAGATGCTCCGAGAGGAGAGCGCCGTGGTGGTGGTGACCGCAGAGGCGGTGGTGGACGCGGAGGACGTCGTTAATAATAAATTGTAGGATACTATTTAAAATATTGTAACAATGTTACAACCAAAGAAAGTAAAACACAGGAAAGCCCATAAAGGGAGGATCAAAGGAAACGCACAGCGTGGCGCTACAATAGCGTTTGGTTCTTTCGGGTTGAAGGCACTGGAGCCAAAGTGGATAACCAACCGCCAGATTGAGGCAGCACGTCAGGCAATGACGCGTCACATGAAGCGTGAAGGTAATGTTTGGATACGCATATTCCCTGACAAGCCAATTACCAGCAAGCCAGCAGAGGTACGTATGGGTAAAGGTAAAGGTAGCCTGGATTATTGGGCAGCTGTTGTTAAGCCGGGACGTATCATGTTCGAATTGGATGGTGTGCCTCAGCAATTAGCACAGGAAGCATTAGCCTTGGCTGCGCAGAAGTTGCCGATCAAAACTAAATTCGTTGTTCGCCGCGACTACGCAGGAGCATAATATTAACAGTCAGAAACAGATATTTAAATATATAAACAATGGCAAAGGCAAAAAAATCGAAAGTTGACGATTTGCGTTCGCTGGACGACCAGACACTGGCCGACAGGATAACTGAGGAGCAGGTGCAACTGAAGAAGACAGAGTTCAGCCACGCGGTTAACCCGATTGAGAATCCGCTATCTATTCGCTACATGCGCCGTACAATAGCCCGTCTGAAAACGGAACAGCGCAGAAGAGTATTAGGTTTTTAATAAAATTTTGATATGTCAACAACGACTGAAAGAAAAAGGAGAAAAACCCGTATAGGTTTAGTTTACAGTAACAAGATGGATAAAACCATCACCGTAACTGTAGAGCGTAAGGTGAAACACCCTATATACGGTAAGTTCGTTAAGAAAACGAACAAATTCCATGCGCACGACGAACAAGGTACTGCCGGTATAGGTGATACAGTGCGTATTATGGAAACGCGCCCTTTGAGTAAAACCAAACGCTGGCGCCTGGTAGAAATTATTGAAAAAGCTAAGTAATCTTTTAATAGATGATACAACAAGAATCCCGGCTGAACGTAGCCGATAACAGTGGAGCTAAGCAGGTACTTTGTATCCGCGTGCTGGGTAACTCCGGCCAGGATTACGCCAGTGTGGGCGACAAAATAGTAGTTACGGTTAAAGATTCTTTACCCGGAGGTACTATGAAGAAAGGTACCGTGTCGAAAGCAGTTATCGTACGTACCAAAAAGAAACTTCGTCGTAAAGATGGTTCTTATATCAACTTCGACGACAATGCAGTAGTACTGCTTAACAATTCGGATGAACCTCGCGGTACCCGTATTTTCGGACCCGTTGCGCGTGAACTGCGTGATAAAGGGTATATGAAAATAGTTTCGCTGGCACCCGAAGTATTATAAAATAAGTTGTACCTTTGCAGCCCGAATTTCGGAATGTATAAGATCAACAGTTAATTCATAAGTATTGTGAAAAACAGATTTAAACCTAAGTTTAACATCAAAAAAGGCGACAGCGTTATAGTTATCGCCGGTAATGATAAGGATCGTACCAACGCACGCAAGGTGCTGGCTGTATATCCGCAAGCTAGTCGTGTACTGGTAGAAGGTGTCAACATCGTTACCAAGCACAACAAGCCTGACGCGCAAAACCCGCAGGGTGGTATCGTTAAGCAGGAAGCGCCTATACATATCTCTAACGTTATGTTGTGGGACGCTAAAGCCAAAGCTCCGGTACGTATCAGGCGCGAGCGCTCTGAAGGTAGTTTCGTTCGTATATCTAAAAAATCAGGGGAGGTAATTAAATAATGGAAACAGGAGTATATATCCCGCGTCTGCGCAAGCAATATCAGGAAGAAGTAGTGCCGGCTTTGATGAAGAAGTTTGGTTACTCATCTGTAATGCAATGCCCGCGCCTGGTAAAAATTTGTTTGAACCAGGGTGTTAAAGGTTCTGTATCTGATAAGAAACTTATCGACGATGCAATCAACGAAATGACAATGATCACTGGTCAGAAAGCAGTGCCTACTTTGTCTAAAAAGGACATCTCAAACTTTAAGCTGCGTAAGCACATGCCTATCGGCTGCCGTGTTACTCTGCGTGGTACTACAATGTTTGAATTCCTGGATCGTTTCATCGCAGTTACCCTGCCACGTGTACGTGACTTTAAAGGTATCAACGATAAATCTTTCGATGGCCGTGGTAACTACACAATGGGTATCACAGAGCAGATCATCTATCCTGAGATAGACATCGATAAGGTAAACCGCATCAGTGGTATGGACCTGACATTCGTAACAACTGCAAACACCAACGAAGAAGCATACGAATTGCTGAAAGCGTTAGGCCTGCCGTTCAAGAATGCAGCTAAAAAAGAAGAAGCAACCAGTTAATTAGAAATAATAATATAAATGGCAAGAGAATCAGTAAAAGCCCGTCAACGCAAGCGCGAGAAAATAGTTGCCCAGTATGCTGAAAAGCGTGCTGCACTAAAAGCTGCCGGAGATTATGCAGGTCTGGATAAACTTCCAAGGAATGCTTCACCGGTACGTCTTAAGAACCGTTGCCAGTTAACAGGTCGTCCGAAAGGCTATATGCGCCACTTCGGCATCTGTCGTAACGTGTTCCGCGATATGGCGTTAGATGGTAAAATACCAGGTGTACGTAAAGCCAGCTGGTAATAAAATCGAAACGTGTCCAGGTCAAGGCATGCAGCCCTGAAACCGGTCACAATTATATACTTTACAAATTATAGTAAAAAAATGGTAACAGATCCAATAGCAGACTACTTAACCCGTATACGTAACGCCCAGATGGCTCGTCACCGTATAGTAGAAATTCCTGCTTCAAATGTTAAAAAGCGTATTACAGAGATCCTGTACGATAAAGGATACATTCTGAAGTACAAATTTGAAGATGATAACAAGCAAGGTATTATCAAAATAGCATTGAAATACCATGCAGACAGTAAAGAACCGGTTATCCAGTCTCTGGAAAGGATAAGCCGCCCGGGTCTGCGCCAGTACAAGAAGCCAAACGAGCTTCCTCGTGTAATGAGCGGATTGGGTATCGCTATTGTTTCTACATCTAAGGGTGTAATGACCGATAAAGAAGCGCGTGCGCAGAAGATCGGTGGTGAAGTAATGGCAGCAATATATTAATAATAATTTACGAGGCAGATACATTAAGCTGTACCTATACAGGCTGACCGGTCTGCTTCATTAACAAGTATAAATACATAGATTTTATGTCACGTATAGGCAGAAGTCCGATTACAATCCCTAATGGAGTTACTATTACAGTAGCAGCCGGTAACGTTGTTACAGTAAAAGGCCCTAAAGGTGAATTAAAAGAAACTATCGACCGCGACCTGAAAGTTGAGGTGAATGATGGTGAATTGCTGGTAACACGTCCTACAGACCAGATACGCCACCGCGCGGTACATGGTTTGAGCCGTGCCCTGATAGCAAACATGGTTGTTGGTGTTACAGAAGGATTTAAGAAAGAGCTTGACCTGGTGGGTGTGGGTTTCCGTGCTGCGGTTACAGGTCAGACACTGGATATGGCTTTAGGCTACTCTCACAACATCATTTTTGACCTTCCTAAAGAGATCAAAGCTGATGCGAAAATGGAGAAGGGTGTACCGCCAAGGATCACTCTTGAGTCTATCGACAAGCAATTGCTGGGACAAGTAGCAGCTAAGATACGTAGCCTGCGTAAGCCTGAGCCTTACAAAGGAAAAGGTGTTCGTTACTCTGATGAGGTGGTTCGCCGTAAAGCAGGTAAAGCAGCTGGTAAATAATAACTGAATTGGTTTCTGCCTGGTACATACCGGGCAGAAGCTATTTTGAATACAAACAATTAACAAAACTCGGTAGCTCTCGCAAAGCGGGAAGCCCGTAAAATGTAGATAAAATGGCACTTGATAAAAAAGTAGTTCGCCGCCAGAAATTACGTTGGCGTATACGTGCAAAGGTTACCGGTGTAGCCTCTAAGCCACGCATGTCAGTTTTTCGTAGCAATAAAGATATCTATGTACAATTGATAGATGACGCTACAGGAACAACTTTGGCTGCAGCAAGCTCTCGCGAGAAAGACATAGCTGCACAATCCGGCACAAAATCAGAGAAATCTGTTATGGTTGGTAAATCCATCGCGCAAAAAGCACTTGCTTTAGGTATCGAAAAATGTGTTTTCGATCGTGGTGGTTATTTGTATCACGGTCGTGTTAAGTCTGTTGCAGACGGAGCACGTGAGGGTGGCCTGAAATTCTAATAAAATTATTATTGAACTTTTTCTATAAAGTAACTGATGTCAAAAGTAAACACAAGTCGAATTAAATCCGGAGACCTGGAATTGCAGGAGAAAGTTGTTACCATCAACCGTGTTGTGAAGACAACAAAAGGTGGTCGTGCATTCAGCTTTTCTGCATTGGTAGTAGTTGGTAATGGTGCCGGTGTTGTTGGTCACGGTTTAGGTAAAGCTAAAGAGGTACAGGAAGCGATCACTAAAGGTATAGACGATGCTAAGAAGAACCTTATCAAGATCCCGGTTCTGCATGGTACTATCCCTCACGTACAGTTTGCTAAAGAAGGTGCTGCTAAGGTACTTATCAAGCCTGCTGCTCACGGTACCGGTGTAATTGCCGGTGGTAGCATGAGGGCTGTGCTTGAGGCTGCAGGTATTACCGACGTTCTGACTAAGAACCTGGGTTCTGCTAACCCGCACAACGTGGTTAAAGCTACATTCGCGGCTTTAGAAATGCTGCGTGAGCCGGTAAGGGTAGCTAAAGATCGCAACGTAAGCCTGAAGAAGGTATTTAACGGATAGTATACATATCTGTTATAAGTAATTGAATATTAATTAACTGAATAACAAATAGCGTCATGGCTAAATTTAAAGTAACACAAGTCAAAAGTGGCATTGACCGCCCTGAGAACCAAAAGCGCACATTAGTGGCTCTGGGTTTGCGCAAGATGAACGCTACTGTTGAAGTAGAAGGTACACCTGCTGTAATGGGTATGGTTAAGACTGTTAGCCACCTTGTAAAAGTTGAAGAAGTAAAATAATTTTTTAATCATAACTGCGAGCGGTTTCACATTCCGCGAAAGTTCAAAAATCGTAAACAATGCAATTACACAATTTAAAGCCGGCAGAAGGATCAGTAAGGAAAAACAGGCGTATAGGCCGTGGTGAAGGTAGTGGTTCAGGTGTTACAGCCGGTAAAGGTAACAAGGGTCAGCAGGCTCGTACAGGTTATCAGAAGAAAACAGGTCACGAAGGTGGACAGATGCCTATTCAGCGTCGTATGCCAAAACGTGGTTTCAAAAACATGAACAGGGTAGAGTACAAAGTGTTTAACCTTGGAGACGTTGACGCACTGGTTGAAAAGTACGGTCTGCAGGAGTTCTCACTCGACAACCTCTATATAAACGGTCTTACTACCCGCACTGATGTAGTGAAGATATTAGGTACCGGAGAATTGAAGTCCAAAGTAGCTTTCAAAGTAAATGCGGTAAGCGCAAAAGCTAAAGAAGCTATCGAGGCGGCAGGCAGCACTATAGAGCTGCTGTAACTAATTTTCGGATAAACGGACGCATTTGGTAAAATGCGTCTTTTATCGTTTATTCGCATTTCATATTTGATTAACAAAGTTCCCTGTGAAGAAACTAATAGACACGCTTAAAAATATCTGGAGCATAGATGAGCTCCGTAAGCGTATTGTATATACTCTGCTGCTTATCTTGATTTACCGCGTTGGTAGCTATGTAGTATTACCCGGTATTAACCCTCAGATCCTGGCATTGGAAGGTAGCCAGGAAGGTCTGCTTGGCCTGTTCAATATGTTCGCGGGTGGTTCATTCAGCCGTGCTTCCATTTTTGCATTAGGTGTTATGCCCTATATCTCTGCATCTATCTTTATGCAGCTGGCGGGTATAGTTGTACCTCAGATCTCTAAATTACAGAAAGAAGAAAGTGGCCGTCGTAAGGTCAATCAATACACAAGGTACCTCACAGTTATCGTTACAGCGTTCCAGGCAAGTGCTTATGTTGCTTACCTGCGTACACAGAGCGGTGCTGCTATCTTGCCTGAGTTCGGTACATTCATGTTCTGGTTGTCTACAGTTGTAGTACTTACTGCCGGTACATTGTTTGTAATGTGGTTGGGCGAGAAGATCACAGACCGTGGTATCGGTAACGGTGTATCTCTGCTCATTATGGTGGGTATCTTCGCTCGTCTCCCGGCATCACTGGTGCAGGAGTTTACCGCAAAGAACCTTGGCGGTGGCGGCGGATTGCTGATATTCCTGATCGAGATGGCGTTCTTTATCGCTGTTATCGTTGGTCTGATACTGTTGACACAAGGTATCCGTAAAATACCATTGAACTATGCACGTCGTGTAATAGGCAGCAGCAACGCAGCTCGCGAAATAGCAGGTGGTTCACGCGATTTCATTCCTTTGAAAGTGAACTCTGCAGGTGTAATGCCGATCATCTTCGCACAGGCTATCATGTTCATCCCTGCTACACTGATAGGGTTTACTGATAACGAAACTGCACAGGGTATGGTAAGATCATTGTCAGACTATACATCAGCGCCTTATAATATTGTTTACGCTATACTGGTTATCGCATTCACGTATTTCTATACAGCGTTGATATTTAACCCTACTGAGATGGCAGACAACCTGAAGCGTAACAACAGCTTCATACCGGGTGTTAAGCCGGGCGAGCCAACTGCAAACTATATTGCTACCATTATGGACCGTATTACACTGCCTGGTTCAGTATTCCTGGCATTGGCTGGTGTGTTACCGGGTGTTGCGGCACTGTTGGGTGTTACCAGTGGTTTTGCTTCATTCTACGGTGGTACTTCTATGCTTATTGGTGTGGGTGTAATTCTGGATACTTTACAACAAATTGAAAGTCATTTGCTGATGCGCAGGTACGATGGTCTGATGAAGACCGGCCGTATCTCGGGCCGCCAGGCCGCAGCAGGTGCATCTGTATAATCAGTTATGATACATATCAGGAGCAAAGAAGAAATTGAAATAATTAGAAAAAACGCCTTAATGGTAACTGCCACCTTAACCGAGGTGGCAAAGTTTTTAAAGCCGGGTATCACTACTGAGTCTATTGATGCTATGGCCGAAACTTTCATCAGAGACCATGGCGGTACACCATCTTTTAAGGGTTACGGTCCTAAACATTCACCGTTTCCGGCCAGCCTGTGTATTTCTGTTAATGAGCAGGTAGTACATGGTTTCCCGTCAAAATACGTGGTAAAAGAGGGTGATATTATATCTGTTGACTGTGGTTTCTATCGCGATGGTTATCATGGCGACCATGCATACACATTTGCCATTGGTGAGGTGAAAGATGAGTACCTGGAGTTGATGCGTGTCACCAAAGAATCGCTGATGCTGGCAGTAGCACAGGCTAAAGAGGGCAACCGTGTAGGTGATATTTCTTATACTGTTGAGGATTATACCTCTAAAAAACATGGTTACGGCGTGGTACGCGAGCTGGTAGGGCATGGAGTAGGGCGCAACCTGCATGAAGACCCACAGGTGCCTAATTACGGCCGCAGGGGCGATGGGAAACGTCTTAAAGCAGGTATGGTGCTGGCTATAGAGCCTATGATCAACCTGGGTACGCACAAAGTAGTAACAGAAGATGATGGCTGGACCATCACAACACTGGATAAAAAAGTATCAGTACACTACGAGCATACCACCGCTGTAGGCAAAGAAAAAGGCGATAACCTCTCAGACTTCGGCCCGATAGAAGAAGCTGAAAAAGCCAACCCGGAACTCAATACCGGGCATCTGAAAAAGGTGATCATGTCATAAATAATTAAACCCCGCAATTTGCGGGGTTTATTATTTTTACGCAAATAACGCATCCCGTATTCTTAATAGCCTTAATGATGAAACCCTTTTTTGCCCTTTTGGTGGTGTATTGTTTGTTGATTGCTACACATTGCGATGCACAGAAGAATGTGCGTTTTACAGACGATACCACATATTACAACTTTGATCTGACTAAAATGAAAAAGCCTCAGTCTTTTTATTACAGGCCTCCTGTAGAAAAGGTTGGTGAGAAGTACCACGTAAAATATTTCCGTACCAGGGATAATTCATTGTACTATGAGGGAGACGTCATTCCCGTTATGATTGAATATCATCACTCTATTGAGCCATTGGTAGCTGTAAAAGATGGCTATTTTGTTTATAGACGGCCTGATGGTAATAAATGGGAAGAAGGTAATTATGTGAAAGACAAACTGAACGGAGAATGGAAGTATTACCATAAGGAGAATGGTAATCTCAGGGCAGTAGCATACTATTATACCAATCAACCTGTGGCTTATGGTACGACGTATTTTAAAGACGGTATTACAAAACAAAGTGAAGGGACTTATTTAAAAGTGGCCTTCAAAAATGATACCGTTTATCGCAGGCACGATCAGTGGATATATTATTTTAAGAAAGAAGGGTCGATATCCGCAATCGTAAATTATACAATAGGTGTACTGCATGATAAAGTAACTTTTTATGATTCAGCTACGGGAAATAAATATTCTGAAGGTACTTTCAACTCTAATGACAAACATGGTAAGTGGCATTTTTATAACCCTGTTGATAACCGGCTGATCGGAGAAATAAATTACAATCATGGTAAGCTGCACGACACACTAATATTCTACCATCTTTCAGGTAATGTATTAGTAACTGGTAGGGACGATAACGGTATCAGAAACGGAGTTTGGAGAGCTTATTACGATAGCCTGGGTAAAGTACGTTCTGAAATTACATACAGGAACAGCAAAGGGAATGCTGTTTTTTATGATTCGGTATATAGCAATGCAGTAATATTGGAAGGAGAAATGTTACTAAGTGCCAGGATAGGGAAATGGACGGGTTATTATCCCCAAACCGGCAAAGTACGCTCCATCTCAAACTATAAGGATAATCTATTGCAGGGTAAAGCCAGGACCTATGATGAATTTGGGTATCTGCACGCAGAGGTTGATTTTAAAGACGGTGTAAGAAGCGGTGATGCTACTTACTATTATAAAGGCACTAAGGATAAATGGGTGGTAATATCCTATGATGATGATACTATGTCGGGACTTGTCAGTTATTACAGGTCAGGTAAAATGAAACGTAAAACGGTAAAGGAAAAAGGGGAGATAACTCACCTGTGTTATAGTGAAGATGGTGGTTATATGGATTGTGAGCCATACCTGGTTGAGGCTTCTTTTAATGGCAATTTGATGACCTATATTGGTGATAACCTGAACTACCCGGCCGAGGCTAAAATACGCAGGCTGCAGGGTAAAGTGAAAGTAGGTTTTACGTTGGATGAATGGGGGAAAGTAACAGACCCGTATATTATTGAAGGGTTTGATGATAGGTGTGACGATGAAGCGCTCAGGCTGGTAAGGGGCATGCCCAACTGGATACCCGCCACCATAGAAGGGATTCCGGTTACAAGTATCAAAACAGTACCCGTAGTGTTCTGGCTGCCTGAAGAAGAGGGGGAGTGATTTCAGAATACAATGTAGTAATGGGCTAATGTCATAGTGTTTTTAACCTGAGGGGGTGTGGATACATTTGAAAAGCCTGTCGTATTACTTTTTTAAAATACTACCTGATTTTAGTAATCTATTGTCTGAATCAAGTATGTAATATATGTACGTTGCTGTAGTTAGATTTTGCATCGGGATTGTCAGGGTGTGATTACCATCTGAGTATAGTTTATTGTCTGTTTTGTATATGATTTGTCCTTTTATATCAGCCAATTGTATTCTTAATGATTGTGTATGTTTCGTTTGAACCTTAAGTGTTAGGTCCTGTGATACAGGGTTGGGGTAAGCGGTTACTTGTAGTTGCTGCTGTTGGTTTAACTCAGGTACGGATACCGTTGAATCATAGAATACAACAAATTCATGCTGGTGATTATTAGGGTCTTCTGTCAGCGCTATCAAGCCATATAGTTTGTCGTTGTTTGTGATGAATGATGAGTGCTGACAAAAATAGAACTGTATAGTACTGTCTATATCATGAAGTCTTCTGGCCGGATTGTGATAATCCTGGACAATTGTGTGAGGTACATTGTAGTAGTATAGTTTATTCCTGTATGATATGAATGCCGTTGCAAAAGTATCATTGTATAGGTGCTGGTTAAAAGTATTGTGTCCTGAAACCGGGTCATATTCATACAATCCCCGAATGTTATTTTGTATTGCGGAGTAATATATTTTGCCGCTATGAACTCCAAAACCACTCCCATTATAATGATAAGTCGGTAACACGCTATTTATAGCACTATCTTTGGAAATAACCTTTACATCTGAAACACCGTCAGTTTCATAAATTACAGTTGGGTCAACTCCATCTCTGAAGTAAAACTTATTGTGTAATGGAGTTGCATAGTTCAAGTCGTAATTGGCTGTATTGTTTATTGCATTGATCCCATTGTTGGTTTGGTCGTAATACAACATTTTTAAATAAGGAGTGCTGCCGGTAAAAATACCGTTGAAGTATATTTTGTTGTTCAATGCAAACAACTGTGTAGTATGTGTAATGTCATTGTTACCAATATTTATAGTTGATATTTGACCTGTAGCAGGGTTATATTCTACAAGACTGGGCTTTACACTTAAGGTGTTGATGTAATACAATTTACCCCCGGATGCAATAATATTACTGATAGGTAAAGTGTTAGCTCCAGTGTATGTATAAACCGGTTGTGGAGGGTTTGAACCATCGTATTTGAATATGCTATATTCTGACGGATTTACTCTGGCACAGAAATATAGAGTGTCGTTTACAACTGCTATATGGTTAAACTGGTTTCTTAGGTCATATACACCGCCGTTAGCGCTACCCGGAGCAATATCCGCAACAATAGATACTGATGTGTCATCACATACCCTCAATTCTCTGCCTGTTAAACTGTCCCCTGCAAAAAAGTATACTTTGTTTTTGAATATCGTAAAATTCTCAGGGTCAGAACCAACGTTTGGTCTGGAATCAATATCAAAAATTTTGTAACTGAATTGTGCTTGAAGCGAGAGTGATGAAAGGATAGTCAAAAAAAAGGCTAATAGGCGCAGGAGATTCATATGTTTACTTATTTGCTGCAATATAACATATTTTATACATTTATATGGACTTATTGTTGATAATGCACTTTGATTTATGTTGCCAAAAATAGGCTCTATGTACGCTCAGTTATATCATAATCAGCTTTAACACAACATCCTGCTGTTTCTATAATTTTGTAAAACCTGCTCCGGATATTCTTGTTTAAAACATCAAAAATACATATATTTGTATGTCTGTCTGTGAGGTGAACTCACATTCATGCTCTTTGACTTATTGTAAACCCTTGCTGTGAAAAACACTCCTGCGTCTTTGCGCCTGACCTGACAAACTCCCGGGGTTAAACATGTTTTACTTAACAAAACTTAACAATCGGATTTTCTGGGCTAAGTTTTATTCCCGTTTTTTGGCAACAAAAGGAAACAAATTCCGCCTTTGCGCTTACCTGTTGGATAGGCTGGTAGCTGTGATTAAAAGAAGTTATAAATAGATAATTATTTCAACTGTCATAAAAATAGTATGTCCCCCCTTAAAAACACCCAAAAGCGATACAAAACGATACAAAATGATACATTTTGGGAGTAGTTGCTATTGCTTGGTAAAATGTTTTAATATATAATAATATTAATCCCTCACGTCCAGCACATCCCTCAGCGCGTTGCCAAGTATATTAAAGGCGTACACCAGCAGCATAATGGCAATACCGGGAATAATGGCCAGCAGCGGCCTGTTGGTGAGCAGGAAATTGAAATGTTCCTTGATCATCAGTCCCCACGATGGGGTAGGTGGCTGCACACCGATGCCAAGGAAGCTCAGTCCTGCTTCTATAAGTATAGCTGTGGCAAAGTTGCTGGCGGCTATTACCATGATGGGCCCGGCAATATTGGGTAGTATATGGCGTACTATGATGCGCCCGTCTTTCAGGCCCAGTGCTTTGGCGGCTGTAATGTATTCCATCTCCTTTAGTGCCATTACCTGCCCGCGAATCAGCCTTGCCGCACTCACCCACATGGTAAGCCCTATGGCTATGAATATCTGCCAGAAACCCTTGCCAATGGTCAGAGTAATGGCAAATACCAGGAGCAGGGTAGGGATGGCCCATAGTATATTGATGAACCACATGACAAGGTTATCTATAACACCGCCGTAATAGCCCGATAAAGCCCCTAAAAATATACCGATGGTAATAGACAGCAGAACGGCTATAAAACCAACAGACAGGCTTACTCTTGCGCCTATCAGTAAACGGGAAAGGATATCCCTGCCATACCTGTCGGTTCCCAGGTAGAAGGTCTTTTGTTTGATGAGTTTATTAGTGATGTGATCCTGTTGTTCTTCAGGAGTAAGTGAGTTGTCTGTTGCGAGACTACTTGTAAGGTAACTCAGGGTATCAGTAATACCATCGTCTATATAATGGCTGATATAGAGCTTGTTATCCTCAAACCAGTATTCGTTCAGCGGGACGGTGTTATAGTCAGATGGTGTACCGCTGAAAGTATTAGAAAGCCAGCCGCCCTTATCCTGCACTATCGATCTGGGTACGTATAGCAATTGCTTGGAAAACCCCGGCTCTTTAGCACCCAGTTCCACTATCATACGGTTGGCATAGGGCGTATTATCCGGTGCAAACTGGTATGCGAATACGGCAATGAAACTGGTCAACCCGATTATGCTCAATGCTATAACTACAGAGGGTTTCCTGAGTAGTTTGCGCAATAGCCCGGTATTTGGGTCGCCCTGTCGCATTATTTAAGCCCGTATTGGCTGACGAGGTACACAAGGTTGGTAAGCGCCACCGCACCTAGTTTCAGCTCCCTGTGGTTAACCTGCTCAAATACGTCATTGGCTGTATGGTGCAGGTCAAAATAGCGCTGCGGATCTGGTCTCAGGCCCGCACATGGTACGCCACGCTTTTGCAGGTATGATATATCAGCACCACCTTCAGTGTGTTCAAAATCATAAACCCCGAAAGGCATGAAGAGGTTACGGTAGGATTGTATCTGCCTGCGCTTTGATTCATCCATAGCCAGCCCGAAACCACGTGGTGAGAAACCACCGGCGTCAGACTCGATAGCGAGTATATGCTCCTCTTTGTTGGCTATAGAGGAATCGTTGTATGCAAGACCACCTTTCAGTCCGTTCTCTTCGTTCATGAACAGTACGGCTCTTACAGTATACCTCGGTTTGATGTTAAGTGCTTTAAGTGTTCTTATTACCTCGATTGACTGTACGCAACCAGCACCATCATCATGCGCGCCATCGCCTACATCCCATGAGTCCAGGTGACCACCGACAACCACTATTTTGTTTGGATATACAGAGCCTTTTATCTCACCTATCACGTTGTAAGACCTTGCTGTTCCTATCATCCTGCAGCGTGACATGATCTGTGCCTTGACAGCTCCTTTTTTAAACTCCTGCTCCATCAGGTCAGCAGTGATGTTACCCACTGCAACGGCAGGTATAGGTTTTGCATCCTTATAGCCCATTGCACCTGTGTGGGGGAAATCATCCAGACCTGTAGATACTGAACGGATGATCAGACCAATAGCACCTTTATTAGAGGCAATTGAAGGGCCTGCCCACCTGTATTTCCCGGCATCACCATATCCATGAAAAGTGTGTACAAGATCCTGCCTGAAGTGATAATTGAAGAATACGATTTTACCTTTTACATCTTTTGCGGGTATCTTTTCAAATTCTTCAAAACTGTTGGCAATGATAACCTCTGCTTCCAGTATCTCACCGTTTGTACCCACAGCATTGCCCAGCGACAACATAGGAACTTCTACATACTTATCACTGTTGGTAAATTTCAGTTTCAGGTTTTCTTCACCTCTTATCCAGTAAGGTACATCTACGGGTTGCAGCCATACTTTATCAGCTCCTGCGGCTTCCATAGCTTTCTGGCCCCATTCAACAGCTTTTTCAGCTTGCGGGCTTCCACTCAGCCTGTGACCGATGTTTTTGCAAAGTACCCTCAGGTCGTCATAACATGTGCCATGCAGCATAATATCGTCACTGATCTTTTGCATAATGAGCGAATCCTGCGCCGGTGCTGAAAATGTTAAGCAAACAATAAAAATAGATAATAGTAATTGCCTCATTACGTAAATATAAAACAGAGTTGTCATTTTAGCTTAATAATGTCATAGATTTGTCCTATTGTTGATGTTTCCAAACAATTAACTCATTTATGAACAGGATTTTAACCTTATTGACTATAATGTCTTTGTCTGTGCTGATGGCACAATGTACCGCTAAGAAAACAGCATCAGATGCAAAAACACCTGAGCAGATAGTTGCTGATGTGAAGAAGAACTTTACTGAAGCACAAATGGAAGAAGGTAAAGTGGTGTTTAATGATAACTGTGGCAAATGTCACGCAATTAAACAACCTGAAGAATTGAACATACGTAAATGGGAAAAAGTACTGCCCAGGATGAGTGATAAAGCGAAACTCGATGATGAGCAGGCCGGCAAGGTAAGGGCATATGTTCTTGCTCATGCGAAGCTGATGTAGGCTGGAAATAAATAAAGATCAAGTATGAAAATTGGTATTGTGTGTTACCCCACATTTGGTGGTAGTGGTGTTTTGGCAACTGAATTAGGTATGGCTTTGTCGTTGAAAGGTCACGAAATTCACTTTATATCATACCAGCAGCCGGTAAGGCTGCATTTTCACCCTAATATTTATTATCACGAGGTGTCGGTACCAAAGTACCCGTTGTTTGATTACCCGCCTTATGAGACCGCATTAACCAGTACGCTTGTAAATGTTATACAGACCAACAAGCTGGATCTGTTGCACGTACACTACGCCATTCCACATGCATCTGCAGCATATTATGCACGCCAGATACTGAAGAAAACAAAAGAGGATATCCCTTATATAACAACACTGCATGGCACTGACATTACTCTGGTAGGTAAAGACCAGACATATGCGCCTGTTGTGACTCATTCAATTAATGAGTCAGACGCAATAACAGCGGTATCTGATAACCTGAGGGAAGAAACCTATCGTTCTTTCGCTATAGAAAAGGATATTGTTGTCATTCCTAACTTTGTAGATACCGAACGTTTCCGTCATACAGATAAGCAACATTTTAAAAAGATGGTTGCTCCCAACGGGGAAAGGATACTGGTGCATGCTTCCAACTTCAGGAAAGTAAAGCGTGTAGATGATGTCATCCGTGTATTTGAACGGGTACACGAAAAAGTGCCTGCCAAATTGCTGATGGTTGGTGATGGGCCTGAGCGTCAGAATGCGGAGGAACTGGCTAGGACACTGCGCATTGATAAAGACATCCGTTTCCTGGGTAAGCAAGATCAGATGGATGAAATACTCAGTATCGCAGACCTGTTCCTGCTTACATCTCAGTATGAGAGTTTTGGCTTGTCGGCCCTTGAAGCAATGGCCTGTGGTATTCCGGTTATCTCTACTAATGCAGGTGGTTTACCTGAGATCAATGTTCATGAAAAAACAGGTGCATTGTGCGATGTAGGTGACGTGCTTGCCATGTCTCAGCATGCTGTACATATACTGGGTGATGACGATACCCTTGCTGCCTATAAAAATGCAGCATTGTTACATGCGAGAGGTTTTGAAAAAGACCGTATTGTACCGATATACGAACAACTTTACGAGTCTGTAGTGGATACCTATCATGAACAGCACCCGGAACGTAAGCCTGTAGCGCATATCAGGGAGCAGCAAGAAGGTGCTGATTAACCCTCCTGCAATGCTTCCCAATATTCTGCGGCCCTGCGTGTATGTGGTATCACGATCGTACCGCCAACAATATTGGCTATAGCAAATATTTCGTATATCTCATCTGTAGATAAGCCTTGCTCGTGACATTTTTCAACATGGTATTTTATACAGTCGTCGCAGCGTAATACCATACTGGCCACCAGTCCAAGCATTTCCTTGGTTTTTACAGGGAGCGCACCTTCTGCATAAGTATTTGTATCCAGGTTGAACAACCTGTTGATCACCTTGTTTTTCTTGCCGAGTATCACCTCGTTCATCTTTGCACGATATTCATTGAACTCCTGTACTTGCTTATTCATATTGCTTCTTTTTGAGGTGTCAAATGTAAGCAAGAAATTGACAAGATTAACGGGCTGATACACTGTAAGGATAAACCGCTACTTCAGATCTTATTCCCGGTACTAACTCCAGAGTCAGCATATCAATGAATGTAACATTCCCGTTTCTGCCTATGCAATTGGAGGAGTGGTGCGGCTCATCTCCATCAGGGCTCAGGTTAGCGTTAACTACCGTTACTATTTGCCTGTCATCGTCTGCTGCAATGCCATAGGGCTGGTATCCGCTATCCAGTCTCTTTATTACTTTGCCAGATATTATATCAACCACCACGACAGAGCCTCTGTTGCCCGGAAAGGAGTTGACATCGTCCGGACAAGTGATAAACAATTGGTTTGTTACTGGTGAGAAACTCATGTGTGCAGGGTTGCTACCAAGTGGTATGACATTTAAAATTGAGTCTGTGTTCATGTCAACTACACGAACCTCACTTGACCTTGTGCAGCCAATGTAACAGTAGTTGTTTGCAGGGTCGGCAATTAACTCTGTGGGGTCTGTTACAGAGTTAGTTAAGCGTGTTTTACTGCCATCTATTATGAGTTCTTTAATAGTTGGTGACAATGGGTTGCTTATATCTATTGAGTAAATGTAATTGCCATTTACATTACCTACATATACTTTCTTCAATACTTCGTTTATAGCAATGCCCGTTGGGTATCTGAACTTACCACTAAAAGTATAAGTGGACAACAGTTGCTCATTTTCAAGGTCAACATATGCTACTTTGCCCGGATTGCTGTTGTCAACAAAGAACCCGTAACGGCCATCTTTTGTAATAGTGAAAGATGTCCATGCTCCGTCTCCGATATTTATTTCTCCAACAAGTTTATCGTCAACTGCGCTGAATTTTTGTATAATGTTTGTAGTGACAAAGAAAGAAACATACCAGTGTTTTTTGTCCGGAGATACTAATACCTTATGCGGAAATTCTTCAACGGACCTGTTGCCCACTTTTATATACCTCATTTGCAACAGTGTTTCACTATCAAATACAGTTACCTCATCGCATAGCTTGTTAGTAACATATATCTTCTTGCGTTGCGGGTTGTCTGCAAACATTATTTTGCCGTCAGCAGAAGGGGCACCCGAACTGATCCATTGTTTCAGCAAGAGGTATTCTTCTTTACTTATTGGCGGTTGGTTTACTGGCATTGTCGGTAGTAATGTAACTCCAAGGTTGGTGTCTGTATTGGTATAGTAGCACATCGTGCTGAAATCAGGCCGGTAGGGTATTACAGTAGCACCTATGTTGCCACCTTCAAACAGTTTGTTCCATGTTGTAAGATTGAGACCTCCAGCACCTTTGTAGCTGGCATTGTTATGGCACCCTGCGGTGGCACATTTGCTCAATATAATACGGCCAACATTTTCAGGGTAATTACTACCTCTTGTGTCGGTAATTATTGGTGGCTCATGCTTACAGGAGATAATGAGCATGCACACGACTATTATGTATATACTATTCCGGTGCACCATTATCCAGCCAGCATTTTAACTTTTCCTGCTCGTTTTCTGTCAGTTGACTTGCACCTGCCGGCGGCATGATATTGAGTTCAAGCACATAATTTTTTATTTTACTCTCATCAGCTTTTGCCTTCAATGGTCCGTAGGCCGAAAAATTTGCCACACCGGAGTTGCCATCATGACAACCGGATACAGCACATTTTGCATCCACAATGCTTTTGATATCAGAAGCATACGTCGGCCAGCACTGAGGTATCGGGTCTGGTTTCGGGTTGTCTCCTTCTCCTTTGTTGCATGCTGCTGATAGGATCGTTATAGTTATCAGAAACACAAAGAATAGTAAAACTTGTTTCACAACAGCAAATTTTAGATAGAAAGGGTATGTGCTTACACAAACCCTTTCTATTATGATATCCTAGTTTACTTTATTTATGCGTTGGTATGAAACTTCGGAGCCGTTTTTTACTTGTATAATATAGAGGCCAGGTGCTATGTTATAACTGTTCAGGTCAACAGAATAGTTTTTCTTGTTCTGTTGAACGGAGTGCAATAACTCTGCAACACGTCTGCCTGTCATATCATACAGGTATACACTCGTTTTATTCATAGAAGTATTGCTGAATGACAGACTTATTTCTCCACTGGTAGGATTGGGGAATATAGCAACTTGGTTTCTACCTTCGTTTATTCTTGCTACGCTGCTTGCAGCCTGTACAGTAATGGTATAATCTTCCATTTCTCCGTGGTAGTCCAGTGGATCTTTAGGCATATCGCATGGCGTTGGAAATACATGCCCTGCTTCCGCGCTCATTTTAGCTGTAGCCCTTAATTTGGTGGTGCCCAAGGGTGCATTAACAGGAACAGTAAAGCTATCTATGAATATTCCGTGCATCTGCAGGTCACGTGAAATAACAGTTTCATCTGCGTCTTCAAAATCCTTGTCACCGTTATAATCTATCCATACACGTATGTTATTCCTTGCATTTGCAAATGCCGGCGTCAGAGTATCCATAGTATGTTTGATCTCTATTATGTAAGTTTTGCCTCTTTCCAATACAGCAGAATCAGTAGTGACTACTAAAGATGGCTGGCTAAGTGGGTTCTCCACATTAGAAGAACTCCTGTCGATGTTTTTCAATTTGAAATTAATGATGCCAGGTTGCATGTTGCTATAGCTGGTACGTCCGGGCAACATACAATATTGCGCGTCAGCTGTTGCTGTAAACAATATTGAAATGATTAAAAGTAGTTTTGTAAAAGTATTCATAAGTATATTTTTTTGTTGCTTTAAAAGTATGTCAGCTATTGTCAGAAGGTTTATAACGATCCCTAACAAATCTTAAAGAACCTTAATTGCAGTAATGGTTTGACAATGGGATGACCAGGTGGACTTTATGCAGGCGTGTACAGATACGGTATTGTGCTCGTAAAAGCATATTTTTAATAAATGGAGCAAATAAGCGATGACGAAATAAGGGCTCGGATACATAAAGAGATAGCTAAAACAGAAAAGGCTATAGAAGAGTACCGTGAAATGACAAGACCTGTCGCGCCTGAAAATGCCATCGGGCGTATTTCCCGTATGGATGCCATTAATAATAAAGCTGTGACAGAAGCAGCACAGAGACAGGCTGAAGATAAACTTGAAAAACTAAAGTTTGTATTAGATAAGGTAGGTGATGACGATTTCGGTATTTGTAAAAAATGTAAACAGTCAATACCTGTAGGCAGGATAATACTGATGCCGCAAAGTATGTATTGTGTAAAGTGTGCGCAATAAAAAAGGCGCCGCAGGCGCCCTTCTTATTATGCTAGTTTATTAGTTGCCACTTTGTAGGCGGGATCTTCAATAATATTTACTTCTATTACCTCTTCCGCATTCCTTAATAGTTCCCTGCAGTCTGCACTCAGGTGCCTGAGGTGTAGCTTTTTGCCTGCGGCTTTATATCTTTCTGTCAGCCTGTTCAATGCTTCTATGCCGGACATATCGGCAACACGGCTTTCCTTAAAATCGATAATTACCTCTTCAGGGTCGTTTTGCATATCAAACTTTTCGTTGAATGCTGTTACAGAACCAAAGAACAATGGGCCGTAGATCTCGTAATGCTTAACACCGTCATCGTCAACATATTTACGTGCACGGATGCGCTTAGCGTTTTCCCATGCAAATACCAGTGCCGCGATTATTACACCTATCAATACGGCCAATGCCAGGTTGTGTAGGAATACCGTTACCAGTGCGACAATTACAATGACCAGTACATCGTGTGTAGGCATTTTGCCGAATGTGCGCAGGCTAGCCCACTCAAATGTGCCTATCGAGACCATGATCATTACACCCGTAAGTGCCGCCATTGGCAAACGCTCAATAAGGCTGGCGCCAAACATGATGAACACCAGCAGCATAACAGCGGCTACAATTCCTGATAATCTCGCTCTTGCTCCTGATGAAATATTGATCAGGCTCTGCCCAATCATGGCGCAACCACCCATACCGAAGAAGAAGCCTGATGTCATATTGGCCACGCCCTGGGCAACACATTCTTTATTACTGCGCCCCCTTGTTTGTGTTATTTCATCTATCAGGTTTAGCGTCAGCAGGCTTTCTATCAACCCTACACCTGCAACTATCAATGCGTAAGGGAATATTATCTGTAATGTTTCAAAAGTAAAAGGCACTGCCGGTATATGGAATGGAGGAAAACCACCTTCTATCGAAGCAATATCTCCGACAGTCCTGGTGTCTATTCCCATTCCTATAACAATGGCAGATACCACAAGAATTGCAGTGAGTGATGATGGGATTACCTTAGTAAGTTTAGGTAGCCCCCATATGATAAGCATGGTAAGAAATACAAGCCCCAGCATGATCATCAAAGAAGAGCCTGTCATCCAGTGCATAACGCCTTCACTGTCCTCTACTTTGAATTGCGCCAATTGCGACATGAATATCACGATAGCAAGACCGTTCACAAAGCCATACATAACGGATTGTGGAACAAGACGTATGAATTTACCAAGTCGGAATACACCGGCTAAAACCTGCATGATACCAGCAAGTACAACTGTAGCAAATATATATTCCTTGCCATGAGAGATAACCAAAGCCACAATAACAACGGCTACCGCACCTGTAGCACCTGATATCATACCCGGTCTGCCACCGAGTATTGAGGTGACCAATCCCATAACAAAGGCTGCATACAGGCCAATAAGAGGAGATAATCCTGCTATGAATGAAAAGGCAACTGCTTCCGGCACGAGTGCTAATGCTACTGTAAGCCCGGAGAGTACTTCGTTTTTGTAATTAACCTTTTGGTTGAAGTCGAATAATTTAAATATTGGCTTCATTGAATTAATGCTTGTATGTTATCAGTTTATGCTGTTGCCTGGCTTTTCAAGTGCCCTTCGTCATCTGTTATGCTGATTAACGCTGACGTATTGTAATGATTTGTTATAAAGAGGCGCAAAGGTACTGGATTGAGGTATGTATTGCAAAAGAAATATGTACAACATTGCCTGTTTTATATAGTAGATTAGCGGTGATTTATCATAATGCAGGACAAGTACTCAGGTAAGGAATTTGATGTAATAATCACAGGTGCGGGGCCGGCAGGCTGTACCGCAGCACTGGCGCTAAAAGATAGCGGGCTAAAGGTAGCTATACTGGAAAAGTCGGTATTTCCGCGCGATAAGGTTTGCGGCGATGCAATTCCCGCAAGAGCATTGAACACATTGCATAAAATATCGCCCGAGTTGTCAGCTGCTTTCAAGGGTTATGAAAAGATATTGCTGACAAGGCATACTGATGTAGTGTATAACAACAAAGCACTCAAGCTACATTGGAATATACCTGCCTATACATGCAGCAGGATGGATTTTGATCATTACCTGTGCAGACTGGTGAAAGAGCACACTGTCACTGATATTTTTGAGGATACACATGTGCAGCAAGTTGTGGCTGTTGATAATGGCTATGATATAACAGACAAGAAGGGGAATATCTTTCATTCGAAACTGGTTATTGGGGCTGATGGTGCGCAAAGTCCTACAGCGAAACAACTAACAGCAACAGCACTGGATAGGAATCACCATATAGGTGCCGTACGGGCATACTATAAGGGCTTAGGTAAATTGGCAGTGGACAAGACCGAGATGTATATGCATAAGGGCTTTATTCCCGGGTATTTCTGGATATTTCCGGTAGCAGGTGGCAAGGCTAATGTTGGCTTTGGAATGGTGAGTGATGATATAGTTAAAAAGAAGGCGAACCTGAAACAAATGTTCTATGAGTTTATAGAAGCTGTCCCGGAACTTAAAGAGCGATTCGCAAATGCTGAGCAATTAGGAAAACTTGATGGTCACAGCCTGCCATTGGGTTCAAGAAGAGTACAGATGTCTGGAGATAGGTTCATGTTGTGTGGTGATGCGGCATCGCTTATAGACCCACTTACCGGTGAAGGGATAGGTAATGCTATGGCAAGCGGGCGACATGCTGCATTGCAGGCAATGGAGTGTTTTGCAAAGAATGATTTTACTGCCGTGCATATGCAACGGTACGACGATGCCGTATGGAAAGAACTTGGAGATGAGTTGCTGTTGCGTACAAGGGCACAGAAGATTTTCAGGCGCATGCCTGGTTTGCTGAATGTTGTTTTTGCTGCTGCCGGTTGGGAGCCGGTCAGGAAGCTGATACAGGATAAATTTTAGGGCAGTTAACTTGTGTCTCTTTTGATATAAAAGAAATAGGGGTTACTTTAAAGTTTCAAATAGCTAAACATGTCACAATCCATATTCCGCCGTAAAAGTTTAGAGCAGATACATAAAGACGCAGCCAGTGGCATGAGTGATGCACATGAGTCGAATATGAAGCGTGTGCTGGGTGTGCGCGATCTTACCTTTATGGGGGTGGCGGCAATTGTGGGCGCTGGTATATTCTCAACTATCGGTAAGGCCAGTTTTGAAGGTGGACCGGGTATTGTGATGCTGTTCATTTTTGTATCGGTAGCATGTGGTTTTGCCGCTATGTGTTATGCTGAGTTTGCCAGTATGGTGCCTGTGTCGGGTAGTGCTTATACTTATTCATATGTAGCATTCGGTGAGCTGATAGCCTGGATCATAGGTTGGGATCTGCTTATGGAATATGCCATTGGTAACATTGCGGTAGCTATCTCATGGAGTGATTACTTTACCTCTTTGCTGGATGGATTCGGTATGGTAATGCCGCGTTGGATGACCATGGACTACTGGACAGCACAGGATATGGGTAGCGATGCTGCTACTGCTGCATGGCTTAATGCCCCTGAAATTGGAGGTGTTAAACTGATATTTGACCTGCCTGCATTCTTTATTACATTCATCATTACATGGATCATATACGTAGGTATAAAAGAAAGTAAACGTAGCACCAATGCTATGGTTATTTTCAAACTGGCAGTTATAGGGCTGGTTATACTGGCAGGTGTTTTCTATGTAAAACCTGAAAACTGGAGCCCGTTCATGCCTAATGGGTTAAGAGGAATTATGGGTGGTACGGCTGCCGTATTCTTCTCTTATATTGGCTTCGATGCTATTTCCACAACAGCAGAGGAGTGTAAAGACCCGCAGCGGGATTTGCCTAAATCTATGTTTAATGCGCTTATCATATGCACTATCCTTTATGTAGTTATTGCGCTTGTGCTTACGGGTATGGTCAGCTATATGGATCTGAACGTTGGTGACCCGCTTGCATATGTGTTCCAGGCAAATGATATTGATTGGTTAGCAGGTATCATTGCCATAAGTGCTATAGTTGCTACTGCAAGTGTATTGATGGTGTTTCAACTTGGTCAACCGCGCATTTGGATGAGTATGAGCCGTGATGGTTTGTTGCCACCTGCCTTCTCACGTATTCACCCCAAATATAAAACACCTTCATTCTCTACCATACTTACCGGGCTTGTAGTAGGTATACCGGCTATGTTCCTGAACCTTGATGTAGTTGTTGATCTTTGTAGTGTAGGTACGCTCTTTGCATTTGTGCTGGTATGTGCGGGTATCATCAGGTTGCAGCAACAGCGTAAAAAACTTGCAGCAGAGGGTAGGGCAGACGAAATACCCGAGAGTAAGTACAAGATACCTTACGTGAACGGCAGGTTTATAGTGCCTGCTTTATTCATTGTGACTGTTATTCTTTTTTCAACATTCAACCCGGGAGGTGTAGGTGCTTTATTTGAAATGACAGGTGATGGTTGGGGCGGCATCAGGGAGCAGATTCCCTTCATCGCGTTTGGTGTAATATTCCTTGTAATGGCTGTACTTTCATTTTTACGCAGTTATTCGCTGATACCTGTTTTAGGCTTCCTGTGTTGTGCTTATTTGCTGTGCGAATCCGGTACATCCAATTGGGAACGATTTTTAGTCTGGCTGGTAATAGGCCTTGTTATATACTTCCTTTACGGTAAACACAGGAGTAAACTAAATGAAGAAAGGCAGGTATAACCTGCCTTTCAATAACTTTTGCGTTCAGATAGATCAGTCTCTGTTATCGCTCTGGCTGTAATAGTTGTTCTCTTCATCTTCACTACCTGTGTTTTCACTTGCATTGTCCAGGTCACTACCCGGAACATCAAGGTCACCACCGGCCTCATATCCTTCACCTGAACCTTCATTCAGAGGATCTCCGTCCTCATCTGTGTTGTCCAGGTTACTACCTTTCATCTGCTCATCATCGCCACCGTCCATGTCCTGGTCTTTATCGCCCAGTAGTTCAAGGTCTTCTTTAGTGACGTCTGCATCATTTTTTTCCAGTTCTTCGTTGGTGTTGTCTGCCATGATTCTGTGTATTTTTTAGTTGTTAACTACAAAGGAGGCAGCTTCCTGTTTTCATGCTGCTTCCAATTGATATCTCCTCCCATTGTTCCGAAGAAACGTCTGAACCCGGATTGTTCCTCAGTCAGAGAAACAGAAAAGTCAGGTCTCCTGGCAAGCTCTGGATCGATATCAGGATTGAAATTACTATATTTTTTTACAGAATCCATGACAAATGGCATGTGATATATTTGCGTACCAAAGCGAACTTTAGTGAATTTACGTAGTAGTGCAGATTGTAAAGGGTCTGACGCGAGGGCCAATACCTTAAAACCGTTTTCTTTGGCTACCAGGTAGGAATAGTAGGCATTCTCAGTACTGTGCCTTGCCTGTGTGTCGTAGTATATATGCTCTTCGGGTACACCAAGTGCTTTTGCATAGAGTCCCATTACTTTCGATTCGTAGTAGGGTTGATACACGGCATTGCCTGAAAAAATGATATTCTTTGTCACCCCATTTTTATAAAGTACATAAGCCCAGATAACTCTTGCTTTCATTACGGAATCCCAATGCCCGTTTTGCAATGGTATGCCGGGTACTATAATCGCGTCAAAAACAACGTTATGATCTTTTACACTCTTGTAAGCTTGCTTGGGGCCTCTTACTACGGATATACAGCCTGTAAAATATAAAGCGAAAGCTACCAGCGTTATGGAGATTATGTATTTCATCAATTAACTATTTCTCCTGTAACAAATACAGAATAATAAAGTTCATTTATATAAATTGAACTTCCTATAAGTATTATTGATAGTCCTTTACAATATTCTTCAACTCGTTCAACTTCATCAATGCCTCTACAGGCGTAAGTGTATTAATGTCTGTTTCTGTGAGTATTTGCTGTATGCCACGCAGGTCGTCAGTAAGCCCGTTAAAGATGTTCAACTGATAGTTGGCGGCTGATGGCTGTACCTTTTTTACTTTCTGTGCGGTTGAGTCATCGCTGCCATGCTTTTCTTCCAGCAGGCTGAGGATCTCATTAGCCCTGTCCAATAAAGAGTGGGGCATGCCTGCCATACGCGCCACCTGTATACCAAAGCTGTGGCGGCTGCCTCCAGGAGCCAGTTTGCGCAGGAATATCACTTTGTTACCTGTCTCTTTATGGGTAATGTGGTAGTTGCGCACCCTGTCCATGCGTTGTTCCAGTTCGTTCAGCTCGTGGTAGTGGGTGGCGAAAAGCGTTTTGGGTTTATTCGGCGTATCATGCAGGTGTTCTACTATAGACCATGCTATGGAAATACCATCGTAAGTACTGGTTCCTCGTCCTATCTCGTCCAGTAGTATCAGGCTACGCTCGCTGATATTATTAATGATGCTGGCGGTTTCGTTCATCTCCACCATGAAGGTACTTTCGCCACCACTAAGGTTGTCTGAAGCACCTACGCGTGTGAATATTTTATCCGTCAGTCCTACCTCAGCACTGTCTGCAGGTACAAAGCTACCCATGTGCGCCATTAGTGTAATGATGGCTGTTTGCCTCAGTAATGCAGACTTACCACTCATGTTAGGCCCCGTCAGGATGATGATCTGCTGCCCGGTTTTGTCCAGCAGAAGGTCATTGGCAATGTATGCTTCGCCCGGCGGTAATTGTTGTTCTATTACAGGGTGGCGAGCCTGCTTAATATTGAGAACCGGCTCTTTTGTTATTTCCGGTTTGTGGTATTTATACTGTTTGGCATTGTAAGCGAAGCTAAGCAGGCAGTCCATTTGTGCTACTACATTCGCATTAGTTTGTATGGTAGCGATATAAGGTTCTATTTCACCCAGCAACTTCTGGTATAGTTCCAGTTCTATTGCCAGTATCTTCTCTTCTGCACCCAGTATCTTTTCTTCATACTCTTTCAGTTCCTGCGTAATGTACCTTTCCGCGTTGGCCAGTGTTTGTTTCCGTACCCATTCAGGTGGTACTTTGTCCTTATGTGTGTTGGTTACTTCCAGGTAGTAGCCAAATACATTGTTGAAAGATATTTTAAGCGATGGGATGCCGGTGCGTTCTGATTCTTTTTGTTGAATGTCCAGCAGGTAGTTTTTACCACTCCTTGATATTTTACGCAGGTCGTCAAGGTCAGCATGTACACCTTCTTTAATGATACCCCCCTTTGCTGTTTGTGCTGGTGCGTCTTCAACTATGGTTGACATGATGCGTTCCTGCAACTCTTTAAGTGGCTGCATCTGTTCTGCCAGCCTGTTCAAGGGTTCGTAGCTGTCTGCCAGGCATTGTTCCCTCATTTCGGCCATAAAGCGCAGGCTTTTTGCCAGCTGCATGATCTCCCTGGGGTTGGCCTTTTTCAGCGGAATTTTACCCACCAGCCTTTCTACATCACCTATTTGTTTCAGCAGATTTATCAAAGTAGTATTCAGCCCCTGGTCTTTAATGAAATGGCTGACCAGGTCCAGCCTGTTGTTGATGCGGTGTATGTCGAACAGTGGAAATATCATCCAGCGTTTGAGCATACGCGCACCCATTGGTGTGTGCGTGCTGTCAATGGCCTGTAAAAGGCATGCTCCTTTTTCATCCGTACTGTGTACCAGTTCCAGGTTGCGTATAGTAAACCTGTCCATCCACAGGAACTCATCTGCAACTACACGCTGTATGGTGTTGATATGTTGCAGGTTAGCATGTTCAGTATCTTTCAGGTAGTGCAGTGCAGCACCGGCAGCTATGCTTGCGGCTTTTGATTCTTCTATACCATATCCTTTCAGTGATACAGTTTGAAAATGACCTGTTAGCAGGTCGTACGTATATTGCTCCTGGAACACCCATTCGTCTAAGAGGAAAGTATAGACCTTGTTGTCGAACTGTTCACGAAAACGTTTTTGTTGAGACTTAGACAGCAATACCTCTGAAGGCTGAAAGCTCTGTAAGAGCTTGTCCATATATTCAGCAGTGCCTTGCGCAGCATAAAACTCTCCTGTACTAATGTCTACAAAGGCGATACCGCATTGCTCATCGGCAAGGTATAATGCTGCGAGGAAATTATTGGTCTTGTTCTCTAAGAGTTTGTCGCTGGTGGCAACGCCGGGAGTTACTAATTCCGTTACACCACGTTTTACGATACCCTTTACGGTTTTCGGGTCTTCCAACTGGTCGCAGATGGCAACACGATAACCTGCTTTTACCAGCTTATGAAGGTAAGTGTCTACAGAGTGGTGTGGAAAACCCGCCAGTTCAATATGTGATGCAGAGCCGTTAGCTCTTTTAGTTAAAGTAATACCCAGTACTCTTGAAGCTATCAGGGCGTCCTCTCCAAAGGTTTCATAAAAATCACCTACACGAAACAGTAATACAGCGTCAGGATATTTAGATTTAATATCCTTGTGTTGTTTCATTAGTGGTGTTTCCGACGATTTCTTTGCTTTTGCCATGCTATACGTACAAACCTAATAAAAAATTAAGGTTTAGGTCTTATCAGAAAATCTTTTGAGAAGGTCACATTGTAGCCTCCTTTCTTCCAACCTACACTTTGCCATTCGTTGGTTACGGTAATAGGTTCAAACAGCTTGCCACCCTTTACAGTCAATGGTAGAGAGAAGCCTGCTACGGTATTGGTAAAACGGTAATACAGCTTTTTCTCCTTCCTGTTTACATACCATTCCAGTTCGGGAATATCTTTTTCCCTGAGGTACTGGTTAAAGAAAGGTTCGAGTTTTAATCCGGACTTTTCCATGATGTAGTCTTCTACCTGCTTTGATGTAACGATCTTATGCCTGAAATCTGTATTCAGACCACGTAACAGTTGCCTGAATTTTTCATCATCTTTCATCATGATGCGTATCATATGCACCACAGCGGAGCCTTTGTCGTATTTATCCGGAGTCCCTTCGTCCTGCACGCCGTAGTCTGCTACAACAGGCGATTGGTTGAGGATATTCTTCCATTGGCCGCGGGTGTACTCGTAGGCTTTTTCTTTGCCCAGAGCACATTCAGCAAACAGGGCTTCTGCATAAGTTGTAAATCCTTCATGTATCCAGTTGTCAGCTACATCCTGCGCTGTTATGTTGTTACCGAACCATTCGTGCCCGCTTTCGTGGATGATGATGAAATCGAATAGTAATCCTACATCGGTGCCGCTTCTGTCCTCCCCGCGATAGCCCATTTTATATTCATTGCCGTAAGCTATCGCACTCTGGTGCTCCATACCCAGGAAAGGAGCTTCTACCAGTTTATAGCCATCTTCGTAGAAAGGGTAGGGCCCCATCCAGTATTCAAAGCAGTGCAGCATTTTCTTTGTGACGTTAAAATGCGTTCTCGCTTTTTGCTCATTATACTTTAGCGGGAAGAAACCCAACTCAAGCGTGCCCTTTTCTCCTTGCAATGTATCTGGCCAACCTGCATAGTCACCTATGTAGAATGTTGCGTCGTATGAGTTGATGGGGTTATTGACACGCCATACCCATAGCGTAGCAGTACTGTCTTTTGTATCCTGCCTGTCTGCAAACTTACCGTTGCTGATAGTAATAAGTCCGTACGGTACATACAGGTTCATGGTCATGCCGTTGTCCGGCTCATCGCCCTGGTAATCTTTACAAGGCCACCAACTGCTGGCGCCCAGCCCCTGGCAAGCAACTGATATCCACGGTTTGCCGGTACTGTCTTTCGTCCAGATAAAGCCTCCATCCCATGGGGGAAGTTTTGCCTTGCGTGGTTTACCATGATAGTACAGGTTGATATTATGTAACTGCCACCTGTCCCAGCTTTTAAAGTCTCCTGTCAGCCAGTATACATTCCCCTCTCTAGATATAGCCAGCTTTGTGTTGTTGTAAACAGCACTGTCTAAGATCATTGGCTCCTGCAGGTCTATCTGTATGCTGTCTCTCACCGTGTCTGATAATGAGATGGACATCATATTCATTCCGGATATACTTTTATTAGCCGTGTCGAAAGCAACGTAGAGGTAATATTCATTTACATCCCACCAATCACGCCCGGTAGTATTGCTGCCACGCAGGCTATCCTGCCTGGTATAAGCAAATGTGGTATTTGCAGGGAGCAAATACCACAAGAATAACATAGTATATAAAGCAGTTAACTTCATTGCTTATTGTCCGCTATCAGTGCTGATGATCTCGTTTAGTTCCACATCAAATATCAATACGCTATTAGCCGGTATCTTAGGGCTTGGAGAGTTAGGGCCGTATGCAAGTGTAGATGGTATATACAGTGTTGCTTTACCACCTTTCTTCAGTAATGCAATGCCTTCGTCCCAACCTTTGATAACACTGCCTCTGCCCAGCATGAATTCAAATGGCTGAACGTGCTGGAATTGGGGATCAATGTTCGAGTCGAACTTCTCACCATTGAGCAGCATGCCGGTATAGTTTACAGATACTTTTTGTCCAGCTTCAGCAGTTGGTCCGCTACCCGGAGCTTTGATAGTGTAGTACAAACCTGAAGCCGTTTTTTGTGCTTTCAGTTTTTTTGCAGCCAGATAGTCCTGTATCAGCTTATCATCTACCTCCATTTGTTTTGCCGCGTTTTCTTTATCCTGCTGCTCTTTTAAAGCCTTTGGTGTAACAGAAATAACTTTCAGGTTGTACACCAGTTTTTGTCCGGAGTTCCTTTTCATCCAGGGAACTTCAGGAACGCCGGCAGCAAGCAATGAGTCTACAGAAATACGAACTATGGCGCTATCACCGGCAGTCATCATTTTCAGCGCTTCCATCAGGTCGCCCCTGAAAGGAGATTTCTGCAATTGTAATGGTGCTGGTTCGCCATCCATAGCAGACCTTGTGTCGAATATCACACTGTCACCGGCCAGTGTGTTCAGGTGTATCGTCATATGGTCGCCATAATCAGGATATACATCGCCGGGAGCATCTACCAGTATTTTATAATCCATACCGGCTTCCATCTGTATAAACCCGTTCTCATCTACTTTGTTTTTGGCAGGTGTCTGGTCTATTTGTTTAGGCTCCTTTTTCTCAGTTGCAGTTACAGTGATTTTCTTTTCTTTCTTATCTTTTTTTGATTGCGCATACGTAGGTGTAACGCTCAACGCGCTTGCCAGTACTGCAAATAAAAATATAGATGTACTTTTTTTCATGTTTAACTTTTAATATAAATATTATGGTTAAAAATCAACTAGCTCAACATCAAATATAAGTGTTGAATTAGCCGGTATTTTCGGGGTAGGGGAGTTCTCGCCATATGCCAGGTAAGAAGGAATGTATAATGTTGCCTTCTCTCCTTTTTTCAGTAAGGCTATGCCTTCGTCCCAACCCCTGATCACCTGTCCTCTTCCAAGTATGAACTCGAATGGTGCCTTACCTTCATTGGAATCAAAAATGGTACCATTCATCAGTTTTCCTGTATAATTAACTTTTACCTTCTGACCTGATATCGGTTTTTCACCGTCCGTCTTCTTGGTCATCAGGTAATACAGGCCTGATTCACGCTTTTCTGGCGATACCTTATTTTTCTTGAAATAAGCATTCAACGCTTTGTCTTCTTTTTCAGGTTCGCCTGACTCTTTAGCTTTGGCAGCTTGTTCCTCATCTATCTCCTTCTGTGTTTTTATACCAACCAGTTCAATCGAGTATTTAATATACTCACCTTCCTTCATCCAGGGTTGCAGATTCTGGCCGTTTGCCTTTAAAGTATCAACTGACACCATAAATATGCCACTATCGCCCGGAGTAAGTAGTGTAAAGGCTTCTGAAAGGTCGCCATTGAACCTGGGTTCGCTTGCAGGAAACTTTACAGGCTCGTTGCCGGTTTGCTCTCTGGAGTTGAAAATAAGGCTGTCGCCGAAATAGGTTTTAATGAATATCTCAACATAATCACCTACCTCTGGATGACGATCTCCTTTTGCATCCTTAGGTATTTTATACTTGATACCGCTTGCAGTAGTTTGAAAGGGCACATCTTTTACTTTCACTTTTTTGGTGGATGTACAACCGAAAAGTGAGGTGCAGATAATGCCTGTGATGATGTAAGTAAGATATCTCATTGTTCCCTGTTTGTTTTATTTGTCCGTTAGCATTACTCAGCAGGTGCCGCTTCAACATTTTTCACCTCTACCTCAAATACCAGGTTGGCGTTGGCTCCCATGTCAGATCCCATATCCTGCCTGCCGTAAGCAAGCGTTGAAGGTATGAAAAACCTTGCTTTGCTGCCTTTTTTCAATAACTGTAAGCCTTCGTCCCATCCTTTTATCACAGCTCCAACACCTACAGTTACTGTAAACGGCTCAACATGCTTGAACTGAGGGTCAACATTAGAGTCGAATGCGGTTCCGCTGAGGCTGGTTCCTGTGTAGTTAACAGTTACCTGCTGTCCTTTTTCTATTACAGGGCCGGTACCTTCCTTGTCAATAATATAATACAGGCCTGAAGCTGTTTTCTGCGGGCTCAGGTTCTTTTCTGCAAAGTAAGCCTGCAATTTGTTGTCATCTTCTGTTTTCTGCTTTTCAGCCATTTCCTCTTCCTTCTTCTTTGTTTCTGCCGCAGACTGTACAGATACCAGTTGAACTTCGTACACTACAGTATCAGTGCTTTTTGCAAACTCAGGGAAGTTGCCTTGTGCATATTTCTTTGCTGAGTCAACCGGAACGTAGAATATAGCGCTATCTCCAGCTGTTAATAAAGGTATACCGTTCACCCAGTCGCTTTTAAAAGTACCCTCCATGAGCGGGAACTTAAAAGGCTCGTTGTTGTTCATAACACGAGAGTTCAGCAGTACGCTGTCGCCAATGCGGATGCTTACGTGCATTTCTATCACATCGTCTACCTGCGGATGTTCTTCACCCGGCTCATCTTTTATGATGCGGTACATCAAACCATCTGATGTTTTTTTGAATCCTCCTGTGTTATCGCAGCTTGCAAAACCTATGCTTACCGCGCCAATTGCTAATGCTAAAATCTGATTTTTTGTCATGTTTATTTTTTATCGGGGGTGAATATCGGATAAAATTTTCTTAAATAATGTTACAGTGTCTGTAAAACTTTCATTTGAGCGCCCGCCGGAGGCATTAAAGTGCCCTCCGCCGTTAAAATGCTCTCTCGCGAAGGTACTTACATCAAAATCGCCCTTGCTTCTGAATGACAACTTTACTTCATCTCCACGTTCCGTTATCAGGGTAGCAAAACGCACTTTTGCGATGCTGAGCGGGTAGTTGACCAGCCCTTCCATATCGCCGCTGTTGACACCGAACAGTTTGATGTCTTTGCGGGAAAGGGCAATAATACCTGCATTGTACTGTGGTAGTATCTCCATCTTTTCCAGCAATACATATCCTAAAAAGTGCATGCGTTTGATGTCCCAGCTATCATAGATATGCTCGTGTATTTTAGAATGCTCCAACCCCTTCGACATCAGGTCGGCAACCATAGTATGGGTAGCGGCTTTTGTTACCGGAAAGCGGAAAGAACCCGTATCTGTTAATGTGCCGGTGTAGATACATTCCGCTATGTTATTGTCTATTAATTCATTATCGCCTGCAAGGTTGATAAAGTCATACACCATTTCGCAGGTACTGCTTTTAGACGGCTCGCTCATGCCATAGTTCCATACTTCCGCAGGTAGCAGGTGGTGGTCTATCATTACTTTAGGCTGTGGTGCATCTTCCAGCAATTGTGTAAGGTGTTTGGTACGGGCATATTGATTAAAGTCGAGACAGAAGATATAATCAGCTTTTTTGAGGGCTGCTTTTGCCTGTTCAGGGTCTGCTTCGTAGTTAATAAGTTGGCGTACACCGGGCATCCACATCAGGAACTCGGGCAGTTCTCCGGGGCTGACAGGGGTTACATTATGCCCTTTTTTTACCAGGTAGTGATATAGCCCCAGCATACTACCTATGGCATCTCCATCCGGCTTGTGGTGCGTAGTGATGAAAATGTTCTGCGGTGTTTGTAATAATGGAAATATATCCTGAATTGGTCTCATATCGGCCCTTAAACATTATAAACGAGCAGCAAAAGTACGTATCTGTCAGCATCTATCACAGTATTCATTTTTAAATCACAAATAAAGCCTACTTTTGCGGCGTCTTTTATTAAAATTAAATACGATAGAACAATGTCTAACCGTACATTTACTATGATCAAGCCGGATGCAGTGCGTGCCGGAAACATAGGTAACATCCTGCAAATGATGAATAAAGCAGGTTTTAAGATCATCGCAATGAAGTATACCAAACTGAGCAAAGAGCAGGCAGGTATGTTCTACGCAGTACACAAGGAGCGTCCTTTTTACGGAGAGCTGACTGAATTTATGAGCAGCGGACCGATCGTGGCGGCTATACTTGAGAAAGATAACGCTGTTGAGGATTTCCGTAGCCTGATAGGTGCTACCAACCCTGCAGAGGCTGCAGAAGGTACTATCCGTAAGGCATACGCTACTTCAATTGGTGAGAATGCCGTTCATGGTTCTGACAGTGACGAGAATGCTGTAATTGAGGGTGATTTCTTCTTCAGCATGCTGGAAAGGTTCTAAGTTTTCAAAGAGCTATACAGGTGCCCCTGTGCGTTATGCATCAGGGGCATTTTTATTATCCTTCAACAGATACAGCACCCGCTACTTCGCGGAACATATCTTCCAGGTTGCGGTTGCTGTTCTTAATGTTTTCCATACTGTCGTCAGCTACAATATTGCCACTGCTGATGATGATGACACGGCTGCACATGGCTTCTACCTCCTGCATGATGTGTGTAGACAACAGAACGGTCTTTTCTTTACCAATTCGTGTAATCAGATCGCGTATTTCTACGATCTGTATCGGGTCGAGGCCTGATGTCGGTTCATCTAATATCAGTACTTCGGGGTCGTGGAGCATAGCCTGCGCCAGCCCTGTACGTTGCTTGTAACCCTTGCTGAGCATGCCTATCTTCTTATGGGCTTCTTTGGTAAGACCAGTCAGGCTGATCATCTCTTCAATACGGTCTTTGGGCTTTTTGATACCATGAATACCTGCACTCATTTCCAGGTATTCACGCACGTACATGTCAAAGTACAGCGGGTTGGCTTCCGGCAGGTAGCCTATCCTTTTGCGCACGTCCATCGACTGTTTTACAATGTCGAAGCCACATACAGAAGCCTGGCCGGCGGTAGGGGGCAGGTAGGTGGTTATCATCTTCATAGTAGTGGACTTGCCCGCACCATTGGGGCCGAGGAAGCCTACTACCTCACCTTTCTTCAGATCGAATGATATATTGTTAACGGCTGTTTGGGTGCCGTATGTTTTAACAAGGTTGCTGACAATTATTGACATGGTGCGAATTTAGGGAATTTCTGATTGCGCCAATAGGGCGATGCTGTAATATGATCATGACTTTAACTTTTCATGGTTTAGGTTTTTTGTGATATATAAGTGGTCTGTGCACGGCAGGTGTTAGTGGTGAGCTGTTAGTCTCAATAGTGCTTTTTTGTATCATTTAGTATCGTTTTGTATCGTGTGAAGCGGGGGTATGTATGTCTTTAAATCGGACTTATTTTCTTAATGGTTTGATTGTTAGCGGTTTGTGTTTTTTGGTGTTTTTTGTTGGTTTTGGGTTCATTGATCTGGTGTTTTTTACGATTATATATTATCATTAGTTGTTTGCCTTCCGGTGATAACAATGCCGCTTTAGTGGGATCCGTATAAATACATATGCATTTATAGTGTTACCGCATGGGCGGTATTTCCATAATTACATTCGTAATGATTACAACCCCGCAGAAGCGGGACTTCCATAAATACATTCGTATGTACTACAGCAAAAATACGATAAATTATTTAATTTATATGCCGAATCCGACGAAAAGACCAATAGACTGGAAACGATCTGCGAAAGTGCTGGTGCCTGCATCTGAACGGTTGTTGCCGTAGTAGTTGACTATAGCTTTGTTCATTTGCCCCGGCATGGAGCCTGAAATGTCAAAGCCAATTTTCATATACAGTCCATCTTCTTTGCGTGGCATTATCCTGTACGCCATTTGCATTGTGTAAAGAGACTTCATTGGTAATAATGTGGGTGTTTCATTTCCCCACCTGGCGGCTTTGTACATTGCAAGGTCACTATATTCATTATCTGTGATATTTAAATAGACCAGAGAAGGTTCATTTTTTTGTGCACTTACCGGAATGCTGAATATTACTCCGAATGAAAAATCAAACTCAGACCTTTTGGCAAAAGGAACTGCATATCCGAATTTGAGATAAGGGTCAATATTATGGCTGGTAAATGAGATCTGTTCGTGATAAGTGGCATTGGTATTGGCAAAACCGGCTTTATTTGACTCGTACCTGATATTTAATGTATGTGGTATTACCCTGTAGTCTGTGCCTGCCGACATAAATAGCCAGCTTGATATTTTTCTGTGAAATTCTAGTCCTAGTCTGCCAGATGCAGTGTTGTTCATGGTCAATACATTCTTATTGAATGTATTGTTAGTAATGTCTCCTTTATTTAGTTGGAGGTCGCTGCCCAGGTTAAGGTAGAACGTGTACCTTTCGTCCTTTGCTGTTGTGCAAAGACTAAAAAGTATCAGGAATGTGGTTGCAAATAGCTTGTTCATTGTTTACAGGTTAAGGATAAATGATTGAGTGGTGTCTGCTAATTTTGAGTTGGTATCTGTGATGATTTCAATAATAAATTGTTTTACCGCACCACCGTCTGAAGGAGGTTCTTTCAACCATAACTGAAAGTGAAGACTAACATCGGACAAGCCGGATATTGCGTTGTTGTTTCCCATCAAAAACACATCTTTGGATACCGTGTCATTCGGACGGGTATGAATAGTGAAGCCGACAGCATCCGACATGTCATCAAGAGCCGCATATTTAGAGTTATATGCTGTAAGCGGCCTTATCCGTATGTCTTTAATTTTTTCAAGCAATACAGGAGGAGGTTGGTATATTGATGTTGCGTATGCCAGGTTGCCCGGTAATGTTGCTGCCGAGGCAAAATGTACAAGTTGGGTAGGGATACTTACTTCGAAATGGAGGGACTCCAGTGAAACCGCACCTCCATCAGGCACAGGAAAAAGTCCAACATAAGCAATTGCAGATGGCTGTGCGAATATGTATGTATCTGATTCTGGATTACAACCTGTGTACAACATGGCACCAACAGTGAGTGCAAGGACGGGATGAATAAGTTTGCGGAGTTTCATGCTGAAATAACAGCAATTTGAATGCCAGTTTTTAGTGCCGGGTTGGTAGTGATACGTAATAAGTAATGAGCTGCAAATGCAGAGAAAGTGAAGGCTATTAATTCCCGGTTAGTGTAAACTGTCAGCCAAATATCTTGTAGAGCCCTACGAAAATGATCACGATACCTAAACTGGTGAGCCCGTAAAGTACTACCGCGTTTGTTTGTGCAGACATGAGTGTGATGATGCAACTGATGAGGCAGAGGAATGCTCCTGCAAGTATGAAGTATAATGCACTCGTGACATTCCTGGAATGCCTCATTTTACTGATCTCTTTGAGCATTTCAGGAATATCCCTTTCGTCAATTCCTTTGTTGATCAACTCTGCCTTTATCTGTGTATTGTCCAGGCCTTTTTGCAACCACTCCGGGGCAACCTCACTCACTGATATTTTAACCTGCTGCATATAAAAAATGTGTTGAACCTGATATAAATATAATAAAATATGTTTATGGTATGATTTTAGTTTTGATTAAAACCTGATAAATAAGCCGAACAATACTTATCTTTAAATGAAAGAAACGAAACTGATGCGAAGTAAGCAATATATATATATGGCTGCAGTTGCTGTTATCAGCATATTTGCGGCTGTATCGTGCGGGAAGGATACTCCACTGACTCCACACACAGACCCTAATTCAGGAAAATTTGATTACCAGGTAACCGGCCTGCAGGATACATCACTGGAACGTATAGGTAGCGTGCGTTATCTTGTATTTGTTGAAAAGCTGAGCGGCAAGGCGGAAACAGTTATTCTGTCGGCGGAGGACCTGCCGGAGGGTATGGAGGTAATATTCGACCCTGCTAATGCCGTTGAGGCTCCTTTTAATACTACGATGGTCATAAAAAATACCAGGGTAAAGGAGGGCGACTATAAGATAAAAATAAAAGGTGCAAGCGCTACGGCGGGCATCAATAACTATTACATCAATGTAAAAGTGTTGCCCTATAGTAATGACGCAGTTGGTGTTGCAGGAAGCTATACCGAAACAGGTATGTGTTCGCCCAAGGGCAATATCAGTGATAATGTAAATATTGTTGCTGATGAGACGGTTAAAAACAGGATACACATTAAGGGTATATTCAGCGGTGTGATGACCAACACGGTTTATGCGGATATTGACCCTAAGACGCATACACTGACCATACCTGTGCAAACAGTAAACTCGGTTAGTTATAATGGTGATGGTACTTATGATGATGATAAACTGGTCATCAATTACACAGTAGCTGGTATCACTATAAATGAAACCTGTACGTCGACACTAACGAGGAACTAGTTTAATCAATAGTTATTTCAGACCTTCCTGATACCAGGCTGATGTGACAGCAGTCTGCTGAGATAGTATATGGTTCATTTACCACAACCGTATTGTTGATGATACCGATAAAGCTGAATTGGTAGGTCTTATTTCTCATTTTATCGACATAGCCATCTGAAAGGACATTATATACTCCCGCATAGGCACTACCTTGCCAATTGCCCGGGAATATGGTATCGTTCAGGTTTGTGTTTACCGTATAATAAGAATCCAATAGAACGGTATCCTTTGAATTGCTTTTTACCTTAGTTGTAATTGTGCGTAGCTCCAATGTGCAAAGTGCTGTGGTACAGTTGATGCTGTTATTTTGTTTGCAGGATAATACCAGGACAGATAAGGCAAGTAGCATAAATAGCTTTTTCATAATACTGTTTTGAAATAGCAGAACAAGAATAATGCCATGTATCGCTTATTTTTTTACAAACCTGAGTGTTTGAGTGAAGCCTGCTTCAGCTGATGTAACCCTTACGAGGTACATGCCCGCAGGTAAACCCCGGGTATTGAGTGTAAATGCATTTTTGCCTTCCTGAAGGGAGTAGCTGTTTGTAATAATGGTTTTGCCGGTTATATCAGAGATATCTACCATCAGCGCATACGAATCCGGTGATTGCAGGCTTAGAGATACCTCATTGCCACCGGGGTTGGGGTAGAGTTGCAGCTTACGAATGTCTGTACTTACAGTTGTGATATGTACAGGTTCCCATACATAGAACGTGTCAGTCTGTGTATTGAAATCGAATATGTCCTGCCCGTCCTTATTGATGATCCTCACCTTGTCGTAAGATAGCGTCACGAGTGTGCCGTTGGGAGTTGTGGCCGGAATTTTGAATTCGATATCCGCTATCTGCCCATGCCCGTTGATGTTCTGTTTGTTGGTTTTTGCAAATGCCCAATCTAAAGAGGTTGCTGACAGGTCTTTTACGAAACGTAGTGTATTGGTAGAATCACCCACCCAATTTACAGGGAATGTAATAGTGGGAGGAGTAGCAAGCGCCAAACCATCTATCTCAAGATTTGCGGCAATACCATAAAAGTTTGCGATGGGAGCTGTTGGTGAGCCCAACAGCATTTTTATGGATACAGTTGAATCAGGGTTTGCCGTGATACCTGTATGGTCGAAATACAGGTCGGTACCGGCGGTTGTTTTTTGGCTTGATCTGCCTCCTTTTGCATGTACTTTGCCGTAGTTGAGTGCAATTGCATGAAGGTCTGCCGTGTCGATGATGCCATCTCCATTACAGTCAGCATGTTTTATATCAATGTTACTGAGGAAAGAGCCGTTCCAGTAGTTGCAGTATTGGGCTGCCCATGCTGTGCTCGCATTAGGCCTTGCAGCTCCCGTATCCTTATATGCCATGGCAACAGCCAGCGGATCGTATAGGTTAGCTATTTTATCTGTATTGGCATCGCCCGGCCACACAGAGTCGGCACTACAAAGGCGTGTATTAACCCTGTAGACGTAAGTTGCTTTCCCGATCATACGGCATGCATTATCCCTGACGTTTACAATGAAGTCGAAAAATTTGAGGCTGGTTGGGTCCATTGAAGTAGGGGTGGTCCAACTGATATAACCGGTTGCATTGCCTATTCCGTTAGTGGCACTTGTGTTGAATGTGAACCCGGAAATAACAGGTGTAATAATATCCATGTAAACAGAATCTCCGGTTGCCGCGTCTTCGAAGTTGAGTGCCAGGTAGTTGCTGCGACCCGGGCATGTAAAGGTGTAGACATTGTTCCTGTTGACAGGAGTGGGTATTGAAAGTTTGCTACCCGGCGTACTATTGACACATGTAACAACAAAATCTCTTGTTGTGTATCCTATATAGGTGCCCTGGCGATATTCCTCAATTTTGAGGGTAAGCGTGTACTTCCCTGTTGCCGCTGACTTCAGCACCATCGTGTTGTTGTCTCTGATATAACAAAGGCCTCCGTTGCCGAATGGCTGAGACGGGCTATAGCCGGAATAATATGGAATGTTGGTACCGGAGGCAGACTCCGGGTTTACAAATCGGTACTTTACAGTGTCACCATCAACATCAGTAGACGATAGCGGTATGGAAATACTGTCGTTCACAAACAGTACGTGTGGCGGTATGTCAGGCAATACAGGTGAACTGTTGATATGATTAGAGTTATTGAGCGGAGCGTCTATATAAAAACTGGTACCGCTGGCACCTTGCAGGTTTACAATGTTCAGCGATCGGCTGCTGTTTGAAAAGACCAGCTTCCAGTCAGGAGCGGTAAAAGGGAATGTGACCGTTTCAGAGTAAACCGCCGCGATATAGCCGGGATATGGTGCAGTAAGGCTGTTGCATGAAGTGGTAGTGCCCGGGCAGTATGCTTTTATTGTGTCCTGCGATATAAGCGCCAGGTTCTTATTGATAATTGTTGTGTTAGCCTTGGATTCCGCATATATGTTTACGAATGTAGGGAAATCAATGGCCGTACTTTCGCATGTTTTATATAAGGTCAGGTATATCTTATATTGTAATGAGTTGCCCATGTATTCATATCTCAGATGCCCGCCGGTGAAATGGTTGGCCATAGCACCGAAGTACATGAAAAGAGATAACAGGAGTACAGATATTTTCCTCATTACGATACTTGTATTTCGATTAAATATAAGTAATCTGTACCAGAAAGCATGCTGAAATATAGGGTCAGGGCTGAGTAGCAGTATAAATCACATCTACCGTATAATCACCTGCAGGGAAGCTGGTGCCGGGGTTTGCTTTGTAGTTTACCGCAAAAGTCTTGTTGCCACCGTTTTTACAGTTCAGCAACAGGTTGCGAGTGGTACTGGATAATGATGTGAATGAATTGAATGAACCGGCGGTACTACCTCCTGTGTTGTTGTCTGTAATGGCCAGGAAGAGTATGTTACTTACAGGCATCTGGGGTGCCGGATTCGCATTGCCGGAATATGTGAATATATCAGTGTTTGTTCTGACATTTACAACAAAGTCTTTATTGGAATGTACGCTAAAGTGCTGTTCCGATGATTGTATGCCCTGCACATAATCGTTAATACCATTAAACCCCATATTGACATTGGGTTTTTCCGGAGCCATGATCTGGATTGTAGGCTCAAGATGTATTTTGACCATCTGTGTAGCAGAACTTGCCTGCGCTAAAACGTTCTTAGCAGGAATTATTGTTATAACCAACACTACAGCTGTTATTATCGTTTTTATCATGTCAAATGATATTGTGATAGTTTGATAATGCTTGTAATGTCTCTCTTTGGTCTCGTAATACAAAAGCAGTGAAAAACCACTTTCTGAGCACTAATGTAATACAATTAACTACAGGAAAACAACTTATTAACAAAAAAATGACAATCAAATACTGTATCTGATTGTCATTCAATTAGTTATGATGAAAAATTATTTCGGGCCGTCTGCGGTTACGGTTTTTACCTGCACTGTACTTTCAACGGCTTCCAGCGGCAGGTCTTCTCCTGCATCCAGCACGCCAAGGGCGTTATAAGAACCGTCAGGCAGGTTTTTAGGCAGTTCGAACGTTACGTAGCGCTTCTGGCCGGGGAACATTGGAAATTCAATAAAATCAAGTTTTGTGTCTTCGCCTGAAGTAGAGGTCAACTCAAGGTATGCTTTACACTCGATCATTACGTCGCCTGTATTCATACATACCAGGTCGTAAGTGTTGGGTATTTCTTTATTCGGCTTTAGATCTACAACCTTGATCGCCTTTTCTGTCAGTCCCGGAGGTGTTTGGTACACATGGACACCTACACGGATCAGGTTTTTAACGCTGGCTTGTGCGGTCTTATCGTTTTTGCTGACATTTTCTTCAACTGTTTCAATGAATAGCATTGCCCACTTCATCTGTTCACTCGCTTTCGGGTCTGTAGGTACCAGCATTTGTACTGTTAGCTGTGTAGACTCACCGGGTTGCAGCTCAATAAAGTTCTTATCGATATTCAGCCATTTAGAACAAGAGCGTTCTATAGTAGCAGGCTCATAATATATATGACCTCCGAGTGAATCCCTCACCCAGTCGTTAAGATATATCCTGAATTGTACTTTGTTGGCAGAGCCGTTTGAAAGACTGATGACTTGCGCTTCACTTTGTCCGCCGGCAAGTTTAAAGTCAAGAGTAGTAGGATATACACCAAGATTTTGCCCCGAAACAGTTGTGTGAAAAATAGTGAGACAAATAATTGTTGTAAATAAAAATAAGAGGTTATTTTTCATATGAGTTAGTATGCAATGCAAAAAAACTACTTTTGTTAACAAATACAAAGCAAATTAACACTTTAATTCTTTATGAGATATATATACGTAATTGCTCTTATACTGTTTACTGGGTTTTACACTTTTTCTCAGGGAGCATATAAAGGCGATGACGATGACGATAATAAAAAAGAGAAGTACAAGGACGATGATGATGATGATGATGGAAAAGGTGGGGGAGGGGATAAAAACTACCTTGAGGTAGACCTGCACTCATCAATTAATTTTACTGTAAGCCAACCATCGCACTTTGAGAATACTCAAACAATAAACAATGCCATAAAACTAAAATTCAAAACAAAAGATAGTGACTGTTCAGTGTTTGCCAAGATATCATCTTATAATACACCACAGGGAGCAAACAGTAATGTTATTCCAATTGAGTTGGAAATGAGGAGTAATGATTCGAAGAAGGCGATGAGTGTAATGACCCAACCGCTACAGTTGACATTATATGACCAGTTGCTGTTCAAAAACAAAAAAGAGAACAGTACGAATAACTTCTTTTATGACGTGCGACTGATGCCTTTGGGATATGACTATCCTGAAGGGCAATATAGTTTTACTATCTTATTCACAATGACACAGCCTTGAGGTATATTATATTGATCATATCGTTTGTTGTTTTAGGGCAGGTTAGTGCCGGTGCCCAGGGGAAAAATGGTTCTGTATCGGGGCATTTTATTGTGTATTCCATTCAGTCTATAACTGTTACCAGCCTGAGTGGGGTAATAGCTTTCAATACTCCCAATGACTATTTTAACGGCGTAATAGCGAATAACTATGCCAACATAAAGATCAAAAGTAACACTAACTGGATCGTGTCGTTTTCTGCGCAAAGCACCTACTTTACCGCTCTTAGTAAAAACGCCAGTACAGATATGCCTGCGGGTGTAATGGCTATCAGGATAAATGGTCATTCCGGTTTTAAAACACTGTCTACTCAAAGCCAGAAACTAAGGAACGGGCCCAAGGGTAGCGGCACTGATAAGCATGATTTTAATATTGACGTGAATTTTAACCCCGGGTTTGAGTACGGGGGAGGGCTATACAGTATGGGTATTGTTTATACGCTGACCAAGCAGTAGGTGTCACCCGCTAAATACCCCTATGCAATATGACAGAATAGATTATTTTTACCCATCCTAAACATTGATATATAATGAAACGTTTAATTATCGGCTTGCTGGCTGCAGCAGTATTATACGCTCCGCAGGTACAGGCAAAGGCAAAATTGGTAGAGACCGTAACCAAGAGTGGCGACAAACTTGTTATTCCATATAAGCGCTACGTACTTGATAATGGTTTGACCGTAATTGTACACGAAGACCATTCTGATCCAATTGTGCATGTAGATGTCACTTATCATGTGGGGTCTGCAAGGGAAGAAATAGGCAAATCCGGTTTTGCCCACTTTTTTGAGCATATGATGTTCCAGGGCTCCGATAATGTAGCCGATGAGCAGCATTTCAAGATAATCACTGAAGCAGGGGGTACGCTGAACGGGACAACCAACCTGGACAGGACCAACTACTTTGAGACAGTACCCAGTAATCAACTGGAAAAGATGCTGTGGCTGGAATCAGACCGTATGGGTTTCCTGCTGGATGCCGTTACCCAAAAGAAGTTTGAGGTACAGCGTGCTACCGTGAAAAATGAGCGTGGCCAACGTTATGATAACGTGCCATATGGCTTATTGCGCGAGGTAGCTGCAAAGAATATGTATCCTTACGGGCATCCGTACTCATGGTTGACCATAGGTTACCTTGAGGACCTGGACAGGGTAAATGTCGGCGACCTGAAGAATTTCTTCCTGCGCTGGTATGGCCCTAATAATGCGGTATTAACAGTAGGTGGAGATGTTAACACAGACGAAGTGGTGAAAATGGCTGAAAAATACTTCGGTAGCATTCCGAGAGGTCCGGAAGTAACAAAGACCGTTCTACCTGCGGTTCAGTTAGAAAAGAGCAGGTATGTATCGATGGAGGATAATTACGCAAAAATGCCACTGTTGTATATTGAATATCCATCTGTGCCTAACTATCATGCTGATGAGTCTGCTCTGGATTGCCTTGCGGAGATACTGGGACAAGGAAAAAATTCAATATTCTACAAAAACCTCGTGAAGAGCCAGAAAGCACTTAGTGCGAGGGTCTCAAATCCATGCAGTGAGCTTGCCGGCCAGTTTACAGTTACTGTTATGCCTTACCCGGGTACCTCATTGGCTGATTGCGAAAAGCTGGTCAACGATGCATTTAAAGAATTTGAAGAGCGTGGTGTTACTGATGATGATATTGAAAAGTTCAGGAATTCAGTAGAGGCAAGCCTTATTAACCGCCTGGAAAATGTTTCAGGTAAAGTTTCTACACTTGCTGCTTTTTACACATTTACAGGAGATGCGAACAGGATAGGTAAAGAACTGGAAAGAAACGCAAGCGTTACTAAAGAGGATGTAATGCGTGTGTACAATAAATACATAAAAGGTAAAAACAGGGTAGTAATAAGTGTACTGACCAAGAATAATACAAAAGATGACGCTGCCGGCCCTGACAACTATACTATATCAGAAGCCGGTTATAAAGCGCCGGACTATGGTTATGCCGGTTTGAAATACAATAAAGCAAAGGATAATTTTGATCGCAGTAAAATGCCGGGAACAGGTGCTAACCCGGTTGTGAACGTTCCGGATTTCTGGACAAAACAGCTGCCAGGAGAGATTAGCGTAATAGGTACCAGGAGTAATGAAATTCCTGTTGTGACATTCCTTATGGAATTTAAAGGAGGGCATTTACTGGAGGCTAACGACATGAGCAAAGTAGGCCTGGCCAACTTGTTTGCAGATATGATGGATGAAGATTCTGAAAACTATACTGCAGAGGAGATGAGTGTTGAACTGGATAAACTGGGTAGTACCATCAACTTCAGGGCATCAATGGACGGGGTGAATGTGACAGTGAGGACACTGTCTAAAAATGCCGCCAAAACAATGGCCTTACTGGAGGATAAGATACTGCATCCTAAATTTGAGCAATCTAATTTTGACAGGATCAAGAAGAGTACGATCAAGAGCCTGAGCAATGCTAAAGTACAGGCGTCGTATGTAGCAAGTACTGTATTCGACAAAGTATTATACACACAGGATAATATACTGGGCTGGTCAACATCAGGAACGACTGAAACAGTTGAGAACATAACCCTGAGCGATATTGAGCAGTACTACAAGAACAACTTCTCGAGGAATGAAGCTAAAGTAGTAGTGGTAGGGGATATATCTGAGCCTGAGGCGCTGAGATTGCTTACCTTCCTGCAAAAGATGCCTGCTAATAAGATCAACCTACCTGCGATACCCCAGGCTCCTGCAATAACCAAGGGTAAAATATACTTTGTAGACGTGCCCGGGGCAGCACAAACAGAGTTCAGGATAGGTGCCGTGAATGATATGAGATATGATCCGCTTGGTGATTATTTTAAAAGCTATGTGATGAACTACCCATTAGGAGGGGCATTTAACTGCCGCCTGAACCTGCACCTGCGTGAAGACAAAGGCTGGACATACGGTGCAAGAGCAAGCTATACCGCAAACAAATATACAGGTGAGTACACATTTGGCGCGGGAATCAAGGCTGATGCTACAGACAGTGCACTGGCAGATGTAATAACCATTTTGAAAGAATATAAGAAAGGCGGTATGACAGCAGATGAGCTGGCATTTACACAAAGCTCTTTAGGGCAGAGTGATGCAAGGAGTTATGAGTCGGGCTTCCAGAAAGCAGGTTTCCTGTCAAGAATACTGGACTATAATCTGCCTGCTGACTATCCGAAGCAGCAAAATAAGATGCTGGCGAAAATGACACTTGCTGAGATAAATAAGGTGAAAACATCCCGCCTGCCTTCAATTGATCAGATGAATATTGTATTGGTGGGTGATAAAGCTAAAGTCTGGGACGGCCTTCAGAAGTTAGGCTACGAGATGGTGGAACTGGATGCTGATGGTAATATCTTATAGTATGTAAGTTTTTATGTGATTGTTTGGAAGCCGCCTGTGGGCGGCTTCTTTATTAGTTTATTTTCAGATAGAGTTAACTTATGATTTTGAAAGTTAACACCTATATTTGCAACCTAATTTTGATATAATGTTACAGACAGATTATATACACGTACCATACGGTAAAACCGTTCACGGAGAAGAAGAAATAGAAGCAGTAGTAAACGTACTACGTACTTCAACCCAAATGGGTAAGCATGTGCGTGAGCTGGAAGAAAAAGTGGCGGCACTTTATAATAAAAACTATGGCCTGATGGTAAACAGTGGTTCGTCTGCATTATACCTGGCAGCCGACCTGCTGAATTATGATAAAGGTGCGGAGATCATCACTCCTGTACTGACCTTTTCTACTACTGTAGCTCCTCAACTGAAAAAAGGTTGGGTGCCTGCATTTGTTGACGTGGAAGAAGGTACATATAATATTGATGTAAATAAGGTGAAAGAAATGATAACGCCTAAAACAAGGGCGATGATCATACCTAACCTGATGGGTAACTTACCTGACTGGGAAGCTTTGCGTGAAATAGCTGATGACCACGACCTGTTTGTGTTGGAAGATTCTGCAGATACACTGGGCGCAGAAATAGGTGGCGCATCTTCAGGCCGTTTCACGGATATGAGTACTACAAGTTTCTATGGTTCTCACATCATTAACTGTGCAGGTAATGGCGGTATGCTTTGTGTAAACTCTGAAGCATTTAACAACCGTGGTAAACTGCTGCGCAGCTGGGGCAGAAGCTCGTCCCTGTTTGTTGAGTCTGAAAAAATAGAAAACCGTTTCAATGTAGAGTTGGAAGGTATACCATATGATGCCAAGTTTGTATTTGAAGAGCCGGGGTATAATATAGAAGGTTCTGAGCTTGGTGCGGCATTCGGATTGGTTCAGTTGTCTAAACTTGATAAAAATATTGACGCACGTACAGCTAACTACAACAACCTGCGTTCATTCTTTGAGCAATATGAAGAGTACTTCATACTGCCTAAGCAATTGCCTGATTCAAGAACTGCATGGCTGGCACTTGCCGTTACGGTAAGAGACAGTGCTCCGTTCATTCGTCGTGACCTGCAGATATTCTTAGAAAAGAGAAATATCCAGACACGTACCGTGTTTACAGGTAATATCCTGCGTCAACCGGGCTTTAAGAACCAGCCACATAAAGCCGCATCAGGTGGATATCCTGAGGCTGATAAAGTGATGCGTGGTGGTATGCTGCTGGCTTGTCATCATGGCCTGGTAGAAGAGCAAATAGCACATATCAAGGAGAGTGTAACTGAATTCATGAAAGGAATATAGGTGGATGGATATACTACTGAGTATTTTTTGTTCATGGCATAACGGGCGGCTTGCAAAGCAGAAAGGACAAAAGGTAAGTAAGTGGTTCCTGCTCACGTTATTGGCCTTCTTTCTGTCTTATACGGTAGGGGGGGTAATGCTTGTAGGTATAATGTACAAAGGAGTCTACACTACGGGCGCAATTGTAGCGTATCTGCAAGGTAATCCTTTGATAGTAGTTACAATTATGTTCTTCGGAGTAGGCGGGTACTTGCTGGTCAGGCGCTCATTAGAGCGAATGCCGGATGCAAAGTAGATCACTGTGTTGTACTATTGCACCGTTACCTGCTATTCAGACCATTTAGCACGCATTTTTTTCAGCTCTTCTCTCTGTTTTTCCAGTGCTTTTTTCTGTTCATCCAGGTGTTGCTGAATCTGTTGCTGTTGGGCGCTAACATCTGCCTGTGCTACAGGGGTGGGTTGTACTTCGAGAGCCTTGTCAGTTGGCGCAGAATCGTTGAACTCCGGTAGGGCATCCATATTTTCCTTTGGCATAGGAGCGGGCATGACGCCGGCATCCAGATCGACAGCAGCGGGTTGTGCTGAATTGTTTTTAGCAGTGTTGATTATGCGTTTTGAGACATTGACAATGTTGTTGTATTTGTCTTCAACAAAGTCATACTTTTTCTCCAATGCATTGATGTAGCTTTTTACGGTATCAACTGCGGAAGTATATAAACTCATGCTTTGCAGGTTAGTTGTAGATATTTCACCTATTATATTGCTTGCTATATCTAAATTACTTTCTGCTGCATTAAGGATCTCCAGAGCCTCCCTCTTTTCGCTGAATACGCTCTGCACAGGGAATACCAGGTTGTATAGCACGCTACCAACAGATGCCTGCGTGTTGGCGGAAGCCTCCTCTTTCATTGCAGGTTTAATATTGTCCAGTACTTTGTTTGCACCTGTAAGTGATGTAAATAATAAAGCCACGTTTACAAGAGATGCAAAAGCATACTGGCCTGTCGATTCTTCTTTTGCCTTCTTTATAAACACGAAAACATAGAAGCAGGACAACAGCAGGATTATTGCCACCATCCATTTGTTGCTGATGCCGTTTTCAATAAAGTTGCTGAGTAAAACCAGTACGAGGTTGAGCATTACCGTGAGCGATGCGACTGCTTTGCCAAAGTCACTTGTTGTTTTCCGGTTGAAAAACCCATTTTCATTAGAAGAGTTCGCTTCAGAAGTAGCCATGATATTTATGTTTTATCCCAAATAGTAAACATAAATATATTGTTTTATCTGAAGTATTCAGCAATGCTTAGTGTACAAATTACCAGCCAAGCGTGCTCTTTAGTTTATCCATACCACTTTTGCTTACAGGTACTTTGGCACCTGAATGCAATAACGCAATATGGCTACCTTTCTCGTAAGGTTCAATACGTACCAGTTGGGCTACGGGTATTATGTATGATCTGTGTACCCTGATGAATGCACCTCCGTCAAAACTCTTTTCAATTCTTGTAAGCGTGCTTTTTTTCAGGAACTGGCCATCTTTGGTAAATATCTTTATGTAATCGTCGTTGGCCTCAATATATAATATCTCTGAAGCTGCAATTATTCTTATTACCCCATTGTCTTTAACAACGATCCTGTTCTGGTAGCCTTCATACACATTTTCTGAAGCCAGTGCCTCTGCGTCCAGCTTAGTATCACTACCTGCCTGTGAAAGGTACTTTTCAAGTGCTTTTTCAAACCGCTCTTTTGTTACCGGTTTCAACAGGTAGTCTATTGCATGGGTTTCAAAGGCTTTCATTGCATATTCATCGAAGGCCGTGCAGAAAATAACAGAGGGTGTTGTGTCCAATAGTTCCAGCATTTCAAAGCCGTTCAGGCGGGGCATTTGTACGTCAAGGAATAGCAGATGAGGTTGGTGTTCCTGTATGGCCTTGAAACCTTCAAATCCGTCAGCACATTCGTGCACTACTTCAAAGTGCTCGTTGCTTTTCAGCAGATTTCTTATCAGTTGCCTTGCCAGCGGCTCGTCATCTATGAGTACTACTTTATGCTTCATCCTGTGGTATTTTCAAAATAGTGGTAAAAGTATTGCCTTCTTTATTGGTCTCCAGAAGGTCAGTACGGGCATAGATCAGGAACAATCTTCTCTGTACACCCGCCAGCCCGAAGCCTGTACCTCTCGGAGATCTGTTCGCTTCACTATCGAATGGGTTAGATATTTTAAACAACAACATCCCGCTTTGAGCCTGAATGTTTATTGATATAGTCACTTTGCCTGTGTTGCCGTAGAGGCCAAATTTTATTGCATTTTCTAGCAAGGGTTGTAACAGGAATGGTGGAATAGTGCCTGCTATGTTTTCCTCTTTGTTGAACATAACATTCAGCCTGTCGCCAAAACGAATGGATTCAATAGCGAGATAATTGCCCAGGTAGTCCAGTTCATCCTGTACAGGTATTTTTTCCTTAGCCTCTCTTTGTACTGAGTTGCGCAGGAAGTCTGACAGCATACCAACCATTTCCTGTGCTTTTGCAGGCTCTATCATAGTAAGTGCATTAATAGAGTTGAGGCTGTTGTACAGGAAGTGCGGCTGCAACTGTTGGCGTAGTTTAAAAAGCTCCGCTTCTTTGTGCAGAGCAGTAAAGTCTGCTTGTTTTTTAAACTTCTGCTCCTGCGAGGTTATACTCTTATTCAATGCAAAGAATGTAGCTATCCAGCTGAACAGTAACCAGTAAATAATATACCTTACCGGTCCTGAGCTGTCGAGGAATTGCAGGTAATAGGCATCATTTACGTCTATCCACCATTTGATGGTGACAGTACTGAGAAAAACAGTTGACAGGCCGAGAAATACAGCCACGAATAAGCTGTACAGCGTAACACCTACGCGGGTTGGGTATATCTTGATACTCTGAACTACCCCCCAAAGCGCAAGGCTCATATACAGTACCGAAATAATACTGTCGGTGAGAGAAAGAGTGAAACTTATATTGTATAAATAGTAGAGGAAAATAAAATGCCCACCCGCCACAGCTATTGCTGAAAGCGGCAGTAACCAGGCTATATTTTTATTGGATAACAGCAAAGGCTACTATATTATACTGCTTCAGGTTTCCATATAGGGGCAGCTATTGCTGTTACATCAATAACTTTGGACGTAAGCAGGGCTCCGTGCCCGAGATCCAGCTCCTTTATGTCTTTAATGGCTATCATTTCCCAGCTGATAGTTCTGCCATGCCTGTCTACCATGATCGACGATTCGTGTTTACCGACAACCTTAGCTTCTTCTATAGCAGTAAGCTCATCCTCTGCGAGAATGAGCCTCCATTGTTCGTCATATTGCCCTGTAAAATGCCCGTCACACTTAATTGAGTAGATGATCTGTGATGCGTATGTTTTCATAAAAAAGAATAGTGTAGCTGTATTAATATGATTTGATCTCGATGTTTCCGAAGTTGCAACTGCCTGATAATACCAGTGTTATTTTATGCTCCTCGTTGCCGGGTTGCGTATGTATATTCCGGTTGTCCTCTACATTGCCGAGTGTAGTTGTCAGCTCGTTTTTCACCAGCCAATGAGAAGGGACAATGAGTTCAACACCGCCGAAAGAAACACTTAGTTGCAGTAGTATATTGTTGTCTGTACTGTCGGCATTCATCAGGTTGATCTCAGTTCCTCCAAATGTGGTGGAAACCTTACCTCCCTTGAAATCTTTAGACGTGACAATTTCTTTATGCCCTCCGAAAGTAACGTCAATATTAAGTAGGCTATCATTACTGGTTACAGTTCGTATGTTATCTTCACACCGTCCGTTCCATGATTTTTTTTTTGATGGCCGGAAAATGAACATGAGTCCAAGGCCGATCATAACCAGCGGCAGTAAGAGTGCTTTTGACGTAACACCGAATATGGTAAATACTGGTATAAGATGTGCAGTTCCTATGAGTATCAGTATCCACCAGGCGTGATTGCGGAAACGGCTTTTCGCACCGATCATAGCGCCGATAAATATCAATATCCATGGCCACATAGAGTGGAAGCTGAAATAGAATACATCAAACTTTCTTAGGAGAATGAATACACCTATCAGGAGTAAAGCTACCCCGAACCATTTTTTGTCTCCACCCTGGTCTCTCCTGTGCCTCATTTTGTCAAACGGCCTGTGCCTGTCACGAATATGTGCCATAGTCAGATGTTTTAAATTGAACTGATGATACAAAAGTATATGTTAGTGCCAAGCAGTAAAAGCCTTAATAGGCTAAACAGGAAGAATTATCGGTTAACAAGTGGAAATTGTCGGTTAAAGCAGGCGATTACTGCAACTTATCGGGCGACCACTTAAGTTTTGGAAAGGTTTTTTTCCTTAAAACGAAGAACTGCCATACAATACTGGCATTCATTCGTCCGGATTCGTTCCTGTGGGCTATCATTTTTTTACACTCTTTTCTCCTGCCCAGCCACTTACCCAGGCTGCCATAGAAGTGGAAGTGTGCCTTTATGATCGTCAGGGTCTCTTTGACGTTTCCGGTAAGCAGCAGACGTATTCCTGCTACGCCATCGAGTATGAACCTGAGCGGGAACAACCATAGAAGGCGGCTTGTTTTCTCATTTTTGAGTAACAGTATCAGGTTGTTCCGGAAATTATAATATAGCTTCTGCGGGCTGCCGTAGCTTATAACACTACCGCCAACGTGATATACAGTTGAGTCGGCGATGTAGCCGATCTTATACCCGGCATTTTTCAACCTCCAGCAGAGGTCAACCTCTTCCATGTGTGCATAGAGGTCGTGGTCAAGGCCGCCATATTTATGATAGAGGTCGGCACGAACCATAAAACAGCCCCCTGACGCCCAGAAAACTTCAATATCATCGTTGTATTGCCCGTTGTCCTTTTCCAGTTCGGTGAATATCCTGCCGCGGCAAAAGAGGTAGCCATACTTATCCATGAAACCACCACCGGCGCCGGCGTATTCAAAATACTCTCTTTCTCTCCAATACCTGATCTTTGGCTGGCAGGCAGCAAGGCCTGAATAGCGCTGCATGGCATTGAGCAATGGAGGGAACCAGCCCTGCGTTACTTCAAAATCAGCACTGAGAAGTATGTAGTACTTTGCCTGTACTTTCTTCAATGCTTCTGCATAGCCATTTGAGAAGCCCCTGTTGAGGCTTATCTGTAATGTTTTTACTGAGGGGAAGTTCGACTGAACATATTCCAATGTATCGTCTGTAGAAGCATTGTCAGCCAGTATAACATCATAGCCTGTATGTGCTTCTGCTACAATGGTAGGTAAAAAGAGTTCATGCCACTTTTTACCATTGTAACTGAGTATTACAACAGCGGTATCATTGGTGCAAATAATCATTGGCGCAAGCTAATGATTATTTGTATTTGGGATCGTACTTAGTGTTGTCAGGAACCTCAACATCCTTATTGCTCTCATAGCTGTGTGTATACAGGTTGTAGCAACCGGCCCACGCAAATATGAATATTCCCAAGAAGAATAAAATAAACAGAAACCGGGATTTTGACGGTTTGTTGAGTTCTATATCAGCCTGGTTGTCCAGGTCTTTTACTTCATTGTTGTTCTGCATCTCTATTAAAGCAATATTTGCAGTGACAAAAATAGTAGATATTCAGTCAAAATCATAATATTTTTATAGTCATTTCGTTGTACGTACATTGCATTTATGCGTCAATATCTTAATTGGAAAACATATTTAATATTTGCTGCTCTGTGTATAGTAGGCGCATCGCTTTATTATACCAGCCAGCTTGCTTCAAAACTGGCTGCTGAAGAGCGCAAAAAGATGGAGCAGGTTGCTGAAGGTATAAAGATCATGGTTGACGAGCAATCGTTGGGGCAGGACTTGATATTCGCCTCCAGCTTTGTGTCTCAGAATACTACTATACCTTTCATTGCTGTAGATGATTCCGGTGTTATTAACCAATATAATAACCTGGATACGGCTAAAGTCAATCGGGACCCTGGCTACCTGATGCGGAAGCTGGAAGAATTTAAGGCCGTTGGTCCTCCTATAGAAGCGGAGCTGGGTTTCGGTCTTGGGAAGAACTATGTGTATTACGGGGAATCCTACCTGCTGACACAGTTAAGGTATTTTCCATATGTACAGCTGGCTATTATCATACTTTTTCTTGTTGTCGTACTGATAGCGCTCAGCTCAGCACACAGGTCGATACAGAACCAGGTATGGGTAGGGCTTTCAAAAGAAACAGCGCACCAGTTAGGCACACCCCTCAGCTCAATAGAGGGGTGGCTGGAGATACTAAAAGATGATCATACCAATAAGGATGCTGTTGCTGAGATGCAGAAAGACATGGACAGGCTGAAGCTGGTGGCTGACAGGTTTGGGAAAGTAGGTAGCGTGCCTGTGCTGGAAGAGGAAGATCTGCGTGTGAGGTTGCAGAATATGGTAGAGTATATGCAAAAAAGGTCACCCGCGAAGGTGTCTATCAAATTGGCTGAAATGGGCCATGAAATACCTGCCAACATAAGCGGACCACTTTTTGACTGGGTACTTGAAAACCTGTTGCGGAATGCGCTTGATGCCATGGAGGGTAAAGGAGATATCAATATAAGTGTGGAAGATGCAGCACAGCAAATAAGAATAGACATAGCCGATACCGGAAAAGGAATGCCCAAACACCTTGCTAAAAGGATATTTGACCCCGGGTTTACTACCAAAAAGAGAGGGTGGGGACTTGGCTTGTCCTTATCTAAACGTATTATTGAAAAATACCATCATGGCTCATTGCTGGTGAAGCAGACAGAAGTAGGGAAGGGTACTACTTTCAGGATAATTCTGAGGCGGTGACAAGTTTGCTTTTGACTTTATTGAAATTGGATTTACATTTGCAGTCCTTTAGAGGGTTGCGGCGGTGTTGAAACTGGTAGACAAGCAACGTTGAGGTCGTTGTGCTCGTAAGGGCGTGGGAGTTCGAATCTCCTCTGCCGCACGGAAATGGATGGAGTTTCACTTCATCCATTTTTTTTTGCCTGAAATTGCCTTGTTCTAAGTTGTTTGTCCATTTTTGCGCTTTTGTCATTATGTTTGTAAGCATTAAATCCCATAAAATAGGTAATAAAATGAGAATAGGCTATCTGAGAATGATCATACTGGCATTGGTAGTAATGCTGCACGCACAGTGCGGTGAAAATACACGTGACGCCGAAGATGTATCTTATTCTATAGCCGAAAAACATGTGAAAATATGGGATGTAGCCATTGACCAGGTTTTAGAACTTGTGGACTCAATGCCTGATGACCAGTTGAATTTCCGTCCTCATGACAGTATACGTACTTTCTCTGAGCAGATCATTCATATAGGTATTTCGTCGGAAATGATAACGAACCTGTTCCTGAAAGATATACCCAGGCCACAGAATATCCCTGAGGTAAAAGCAGCAGAAATGACCAAAGAAGATCTGAAGGCATTTGTAAAAGCACGTCTTGAGGTCGCCAGGGAGAATATCGCCGGTATGTCTAATGACCAATTGCTGCATGAGGAGGTAAAGTCGTATATGGGTAATACAATGACCAGGCTGGAAGGTATGATGTTCGCACATGACCATCTTACAAATCATAAAGCCAAAGCGAATTTATATATCCGCATAGCCGGTATCAGGCCCCCAACTTACAGGTATTACTGATCTTTTACTACTGCTCTGACAACTCTTTTACCTTAGCCAGTGCTTTGGGAAAGGTGTTTACGAAGTACTCCTTGAATTCATCATTTATATCTATTTCAACCGTTAACTCGGTTTTGCCGTTCATGTTTTTGAGGTGGTAATTTTCCATTGATCCGGTCCATGCTGTTTCTGCCATGTTCTCTACACTATTTTTTAGTTCGCCCATATGTTTAAAGGACATAAATTCGTTGGGGACAATATCATCGATAAAGGAAACCATTCCCGAGCCTTTGCCGTCGGTGAATAATACTTTGCTGCCTTTTTGCCAATCGGTTTCTACAGATGAGCCTTCAGCAAAAACAGCGGTCCATTGGCTATAGGTCTCATCCTGCCAGAGTATATCCCATACTTTGTCACAGGGTGCGTCAATTGATGTAGAGAATGTTGTTCTTTCCATGATCGTTGTTTTTATTATACAAATATGAGGAACTGTGTGGACAAATGCGTGGTGTGATACAGACAGCTTCAGACGTTATTTACGACAGGTTCTTAAAGTTAGCAACAAGTTATATTCGCTCAATAAATACAGGTAACAAGTACCAGCAAAACAGTGTTATTAATACTGCAGAGACCATATTCATAATAAAGCCCGTTGTGGTCATGTGTTTGAGTTTTAACCTGCCGCTGGCAAATACAATAGCATTGGGCGGTGTGCCCATTGGCAGCATGCCTGCGCAGCTTGCGCCCAGTGTCATGGCTATACCTAACTGGAAGGGATCTATCTGAAGCGCTGCGGCCATACCACCTATTACTGGTGCAAACACAATTACCTGCGCAACATTGCTCATTACTTCGCTGATGAATATGGAGACGATCGTTACCACAAAGACGAGTAAAATACCGCCGGATGCAAAACCCGCGATCCAATTACCAAGACTTTCAATGATACCTGCTTTCTCTAGTTGAGCGGCAAGAGTAATACCACCGCCAAAAAGAATAAGTATACCCCATGCCATGTTTTTTGTATCGCGCCACTCAAGTATAGGTTTATTGTTGTTAACAGCTCCGGAAGGTATGGCAAACATCAGGATACCACCCATTATAGCGATCATAGAGTCGTTTAACTTGAATAACTCCTGGTAATCGTTAATAAAACCCTTGCACATCCATAATAATGCTGTAAGCATGAATATGCCCATAACACGTTTTTCAGTTGCAGACAAATGCCCCAACTTTTTCAGTTCGACAGATATAAGGTTTTTTGTTTCGTTATTAGACGGTATGTTGTTAGGGTACAATACTTTCACAAGTATAATGTAAAGTATATACAACAAGAGTAGTGATATAGGCAGGCATAGTTTCATCCAGTCTGCAAACTGGAATGTGTATCCTGAGCTTTTTTGCAGGTAAGCCACATATGCCACATTTGGCGGGGTGCCGATAATAGTTGCAATACCTCCGAAGTTGCTGGAGTATGCTATTGCCAGCATAAGGCATACTCCAAGGTTGTTAACATTGCCATTACCCCCTCCGTTTTCTTCCATCACCTTAATAACGCTAAGGGCAATAGGGAACATCATCATTGTTGTAGCGGTATTGCTCAGCCACATGCTCATGAGCCCGGATGCAAGAATGAAGCCAAGTACAATACGATTGCCACTTGTACCGGTAACCTGTATTATAGAAAGTGCTGCTCTTTTATGAAGGCCCCATTTTTCAATAGCCAAAGCTATCATAAAACCACCCATAAACAGGAATATGATCGGGTTGGCATAAGGGGCGGCTACTTCTTCCATACCCGCAACATGGAGCAGCGGGAATAATAGTAGTGGTAATAATGCAACTACCGGCATGGGTAGCGCTTGTGTTACCCACCATATGATCATGAGTGAAGCAACCGCAAGTACTTTAGCTGCAGATGCATCAAGATTGAACGGGTTTGACCACAACATGAGCACAAATACGATGAAACCGGCAAGCAAAGACAATATTTTGGCGCCACTTTTTTCCATATACAGATTGAAGATAATAAACGCATTATAAAGAAAAAGCCTGTATGAAACAGGCTTTTATAATGATAATAAAAGTTATACTACACTTAATCAAACTTTACCCATGCAATACGTCCTTGTTTTTTTCGTCCGTCCCTGTCTACCATCAAGGTAGCATATGTACGTGTGGCATCCATAAAATGAGCAGAAGCTATATTGGCAAATTTCAGGTCTGTATCGCCTTTAGGTGCGGCAAATAAGAAGTGTTTTTCAAAGAAACCATTCTTTAGTTCATAATAAACAGTATTCATGTCGCTGGCTGCAGCCACTACCTGCATTTTGTCGCCTTCTTTCTTATGGAAATTTTCCGGATAGTCATTAAATATCAGGTATTTGCCCTTCTCGGTATTTACATAATCGAATGAAAAGAAAGGAGTGTTGTTACCTCTTAAAGATTTCACCTGGTAAGTCCATATGCCTTTTACTCTTTCTGAAAGGTTGAAGGCACTGATGTCGCCACTGGCTTTTTGGGTTTTCTTAGCAGCATAGCCAATGGTCTCTTTACCTTTCATGTCCAACTCTGTTAAAGCAATATTGCCGAGTTGTGTTTCCAGTGTAATGATCTTAGAACCACTCTGTTGCTGCAACTTGAACATCTCTTCCTGAACTATGGTTGTAGTATTGTCTTTATTCACTACCATATGTTGCGGCATGCCCGAATATCCGTCCTTTTCATTGAATTTATTTTTGACATGTGCTGCAGCATATTCCCCCAGAAATGGGTCTGCCTTTACAATAAATAAGCTGGATGGGTCAATGAATATCATGAGCGGGATGTACGTAGTGGTTTGTTTGCCACTCCACATATTGCTTTTTTTAGACAGGTAGGTAAGTGTGAACAGTTGCAACATGCCTGAACCGGGGTTGAATGCAAGCATGCCTTTAGTGTCCATAAAATCATCAGAGAACTCTATCTTTTTATATGTGAAGGCACCTGATGACTGGTCTAATCTTGAAATGAGTATTTTTGAATCCTTTCCTCCTGAGTTGCGGGTGTTAAAACCATAAGCGCAAATGAATACGCTCTTGTCATTTACATATGATGCAATGTAGTTGACGTATTTAAAGCCCTGTGCATCGTAGTATGCTTTGGTCAATACTTTATGTTTGCCATTTTCAACACCGTAGTATAAAACCTCAATTCTTTCATCGCTTTCAGGAGAGATGGAGTTGAAGTTGATAACGGCATAGTTATCTGATACAGGGCTTTTTTCAACATGAAAAGCTGGTTCTTCTACACCACCATACACAAGTGCAAATGCCATGCCTGCATGGAACTTTTGTAATGAGCTTATTTCTTCCTCGCTAACAATAGCACCTGTGTTTGGGTTGAATACAAGGCGGTATAGTTTTGGTGTTCGTTTTATCACCTGTTGTATGAATATTACCGGGGCACCTCCTATTTCGTACAACCCTGCAATTTTGGTTACCTTTATTTCTTTGGGTTCCCAGTGGTCGCCAACAATGTTCTTTTGTCCTACCAGTTTACGTGTTTTGTCGTACACGGATACGTCAATGCCATCTTTGCCTGTATAGTTGAAGAAGAAAGTATTACCATTTGATAATTGCAGCACCTTTCTCCAGCCATCTTCCGGCTCGTCAAAAGGTTCGCTGTATTCTACTTTGCTTGTTTGTGCTACAGATGCCTGAACACATAATAAGAGTGTAAGGGCAGCTAATAATAGGTGTCTCATAATTGCAATTTGTATGCAATATAATACTGACAGGCTTTATGGGAAATAATAAACTTACTTTTTTACAAATCTGTCGTCTGTAAGTGAGTGAAGGAATGCCTCCAGGTCCTGCTTCTCTGTTTCTGTCAGGTTGAGTGGCTGTTGTAACAGGCTGTCTCTGCCAATAGCATCAGGAACAAGACTGAGTGGCTGATCGTAATAATCTATAACTTCTCTCAGGGTCTTCATGCTGCCATCGTGCATGTATGGTGCCGTCACTGCTACATTTCTTAAGCCCGGAACTTTAAACTTGCCTATGTCTTCTGCGTTCTTTGTGAAATGATATCTGCCGGAATCATTGTACGCCTTTCCATTGAACAGGCCTATGCTTCTGAATTCGTCAGCAGTAAAGTCCGGGGTAAAGTGGCATTCGAAGCATTTGCCTTTTACCCTGAATATTTCACGTCCTCTTTCCTGTTGAGCTGTAAGTCCTCCCGGTTCATCTCTCAGCCAGCGATCATTTGGCGTATCTCCTGTTTCCAAAGTTTGTTCAAATGCTGAAATGGCAGCGCCAAGATTATCTTTATCAGGTACTTTGCCAAACACGTCCAGGAATAACTGCCTGTATTTACTATTGTTCAGCCTTTGTATCGCTTCTGTAACAGTCAGGTTCATTTCTACAGGGTTCTCAATTGGCCCCAGAGCCTGTTCTTCCAATGTTTGTGCCCTGCCATCCCAGAATAAAGCCTCCCTTGATGCTACATTCATAGCAGAAGGTGTGTTACGGGTGCCCTTGCGCCCGTGTACGCCTGTGCTGAATGCTACAGTGTCAGCAAAAGCAAACTCCGGCTTGTGGCATGACGCACAGCTGATACTATAGTCTTCAGACAAGATAGTATCGAAGAACAACATTTCGCCAAGTTGTTCTTTTGTTAGCTTTTTTGGTTTGTCTTCCTTTTTAAAAGACAAGAACCCGACAAGTATAATTGTAGATATGAGAAAAATGACAAAACCTTGCTTCACGGTGCAAATTTACATTTTCCCTGCTATCTGTAAAGTGACATAAGTCAGCTATTCCAGGGTTACCCAGGATATATATGCTTTTTTGTCTCTGCCGTTTCGTTTTATCATAAGAGAAGCATACACACCGGTTTCTTTATTGAAATGGGCAGATTCAACGTTACAGAAGTCATTAAGGTTATCATTTGCCGGTTTGCGGAACAAATAATCAGATTCAACTTTGCTTGGTTGTATTTTCTTAATTATCGCAACACTTTCGCTTACTCTTTTTATAGTTTTCAAGTCTTTATATGTGGATATCGGTTTTTGGGGTATGTAGTTGTCCCTGTTGTCGTTGTAAATAATATATGTATTGTTATTTGCTGTATTAATGTAGTCGTACGAGTAAAAAGACCTGTTATCTTCAGGTGTGTACATGGTCATACCTCTTCGTGTAACATAAGACCAAAGTCCTTTTCCACGCTTGGCATGGTAAAAAAGTTCGGTATGATGACCAGTAGCGATCTGATCTTTCATAATACCCAATACATCAGTTTCTTTTCCGCTGGGATCAAGCGTGATGATGCCAATATTTCCAAATTCAACTGAAGTACTTGAACTATTGATAGCAGATTCGGACTTTTCTTCCAGGAGAATAGTAGTTGAATTATTGCTGTTAAGTAACATGTTGACAGCTGTGAACCTGAACTCATCTCTCAGCATAGATTTTGATTTCATGTATGTAGCAAGCCCTTCTGTAGGCAGCACAATTTTCTTAACTATCTGGAGTGACTGAGGATCTATATAACTGATAATCGGCAGGCTATAGTCTTTTCCTTCAAGGTGTGTAATAGTAAACAACTGAATGAGGTTAGTATAAGGGTTATAGTTCATTAACCCTTCCGTTTCTTTGAAATCTTCTGTGAATTCGAGATTTAAATGTGTAAATTCTTTTTCACCCGGTTTGATTCTCGAAGATATTATGCGTGAGTCTTCCCCACCTGAAGCCTTTGTATTATAACCATATGCAGCCATATGTACACTTTTGTCTCCTGACACGCACATCCCTATATAGTTGGTGTATTTGAACCCCTGTGAGCTATAAAATGCCCTGTTTATTTCTTTGTGTTCGCCATTTTCGATTGAATAATGTACCAGCTCTATTCTCTTATTACTTTCATGAGCAAATGAGTTGTAGTGCATAACGGCGTATGCGTCAGAATATGGATCTTTTTCAACTACAAAATCCTCCTGGTCAACACCACCTATTGCCATAGCATAGCCTGCCATCATTTTGTATTTTGGCAGTCTGCCTATCTCCTGTTGTTTAGATATAGAACCATTAGTAGGGTTTAGCTGTATGCGATATAAAATGGGCTCCCGGCTTTTAAGTTGTTGCAAGAAGATCACCGGCTCGCCATTTATTTCATATATGCCTTCCATTTGAGAGTTTTTCATGTCCTTCGGGTCCCATAAGGAACTGGTGAGTTTTTTTCTTGCAGCCAATTTTCTGTCTGGTTTGTAAACAGTAACAGATACGCCGTCATTATTAAAGTCGAAGAAGAATGTATAGCCATTTGATAATTGCATAACCTTATACCAGCCTTTTTCCGGCTCAACAAAAGGTGTACTGTATTCGATCTTTTTTACCTGGGAAAATGTAGCAGATGCACATAGCAATGCTATAAGGGTTGTAACAAGGATTTTCATATAAGTTATGTTTAATCGGTAATAATACTAAACAGGTATGAAATATTATATAGTTGCAGTTATTATTTCAACTATTAATCATTCATTTAATACCTTTGCGCGGTCAATAATTATTTACATTATTTAATAGATATTTATATAATATGGAATTTCGTATTGAGAAAGACACAATGGGTGAGGTGAAAGTGCCTGTTAACGCCTATTACGGAGCACAAACACAACGTTCTATCGAGAATTTCAAAATAGTACAGGATATAAACAAAATGCCTAAGGAGATTATAAAGGCGTTTGCATACCTGAAAAAAGCAGCTGCGCTGACTAATACGGATTGCGGTGTTTTGCCGGCAGAAAAATCGAAGCTGATAGCACAGGTTTGTGATGAAATTCTGGAAGGTAAGCTGGATAATGAATTTCCTTTGGTAGTATGGCAGACGGGTTCGGGTACACAGTCGAACATGAACAGCAATGAGGTGATCGCTTATCGTGCGCATGTACTGAACGGCGGCCAGCTTACAGATAAAGATAAGTTCATTCACCCGAATGACGACGTGAATAAGTCTCAGTCTTCGAACGATACTTTTCCTACCGCAATGCATATTGCGGCATATAAAATACTTGTTGAAAACACTATTCCCGGTATCACAAAGTTGCGCGATACTTTAGCCGCTAAGTCTAAAGAATTCATGCATATCGTTAAGATTGGACGTACACACTTTATGGATGCCACACCATTAACACTGGGCCAGGAGTTGAGTGGTTATGTGTCTCAGTTAGATCACGGTCTGAAGGCTATCAACAACGTATTAGCACACCTGACAGAGCTGGCTCTTGGTGGTACAGCGGTAGGAACCGGTATCAATACACCTGAGGGATATTCTGAAAAAGTAGCTGCTAAAATAGCTGAACTGACCGGTCTGCCATTTGTAACTGCAGAGAATAAGTTTGAGAGCCTGGCGGCACACGATGCCATTGTAGAAGCTCATGGCGCGTTGAAAACGGTAGCTGTCAGCCTGATGAAAATAGGTAACGACATCCGTATGCTGAGTTCAGGACCACGTTGCGGAATAGGGGAGATATCTATTCCTGATAACGAGCCGGGCTCATCAATTATGCCGGGTAAAGTGAACCCGACACAATGTGAAGCTATAACAATGATAGCCGCACAGGTACTGGGTAATGATGTAGCTATTAACGTAGGTGGCGCCAACGGACATTTCGAACTGAACGTGTTCAAACCAATGATGATCTACAACTTCCTGCACAGTGCTAGGCTGATAGGTGATGGTTGCGTATCGTTTAATGATAAATGCGCTGTAGGTATAGAGCCGATAAAGGAGAATATTGACGCTCACCTGAACAACTCACTGATGCTTGTAACATCTCTGAATACCAAAATAGGATACTACAAGGCTGCTGAAATAGCACAGACAGCTCATAAGCAAGGTAAAACACTCAAGCAAACCGCAATTGACCTGGGATATGTAACCGCGGAACAATTTGACGAATGGGTGAAGCCTGAAGATATGGTAGGTGACATAAAATAATATTACCTTCAATATCTCAATATGAGATATGCCTAACATACCTATAAGCAAAGCCGGAACTGCTATTGTTACTATTCTGTTGTTTGTATTCCTGTGTATTGCAGGAGTACAAACATGGGAGTTTACGGACAGCTATTTCTGGGATGCATGGTCTGTACATATATACAGGTTCGGGTTGAGTGATGCTTATCACTCCGGTACCAACTATATGCCGATGCTGCAGTATGTACTGTATGTATTCGGCAGGTGGGTTGGTGATGCGGATGAAATATGGCACCACCTGACATACCTTAAGATATTTGCCATAGCATTCGACTTTATAGGATTATGGTATGTGTACAAGTTCCTGGGCAACCGTATCTCATTTATTGCGCTGCTTATTATTAACGTCCTGAACCTTGCTTTTATTTATGATTCAGTGATATGGGGACAGTTTGACGCAGTACTTTCCGCACTGAATTATATCGCGGTTTACTATGCTTTCAAGGGGCAAATGAACATGTCTGCCGCATTTTACATGATGGCTTTTAATATGAAGGTGCAGGCTGTTATTCTGCTTCCGGTGCTTGGGTTTTTCTATATCATAAATATTGTTGAACAGAAGAACTGGAAAGCAATTATATACCCGCTTATAGTTATGGTGGTAGTGCAGTTTGTTTTCCTGCTGCCATTTATTCATAGCGTTGATGAGCTTAAAAGAATATGGGCAGTATTGGTCACTTCTGTTGATAACTATCCTATGGTGTCTATGTATGCCTATAACATATGGTACCTTATATATCCCGGAGCAGAATTGCATAATATGCCGGACTCTGAATTGCTGATATGGGGGCTGTCCTGCAAAACTGTAGGGCTCGCATTGTTTTTCATGTCGTCGTTTGTAGCATTGTACCCTCTACTGAAAATCCTGTTACAAAAGGTGTCCGGTAAAAAAGTACAAATGATAGCAAAGCACAAATTATGGATCATATGTGCTTTGCTGTACCTGTTGTTCTTCTACTTTAATACACAGATGCATGAACGGTACAGTCATCCGGCGTTCTTATTCATCATCAGCTATGCTTTTTATAACAAGAAGTACCTGGTGTACGTGCTATTCTCAATTGTATTCTTCCTGAGTTTAGAAAGCCTGATGCATTGGCTTGCGCTCAATAATTATCATACAGCCATCTTTGATGCAAGGGTGCTGGCAATTATTTACGGCGTTATTATTTTTTACCTTTTTTATCTTCTGTATAAAAAGGACAATACGAAGGAATTGTAATTGTCTCAATAGCGATGTGAAATGTCATCTGCATGTAAATTTGGTTGTGTACAATACTATCTGATGACAATACAGAGTTGTAATTATTACAACTCTATTATATGACTACCCAACCTGTTAACCGCTCGTCATTGTTTGTGATCACATCCCTGCTCTTTATACTGATATGCCTGTTCGGGATCAGTACAACAGAGTTTACAGATAAATATTGCTGGGAAATATGGGGGATATACATTTTCTATCATGGTTTGCCTAACGCATACAATTCAGGCACCAACTATATGCCGTTGGTTCAGTACTTGCTCTATGCTTATGGAAAACTTGCGGGAAGTGCTTCGGTAATTGAACAACAGGTGGGCATTCTTAAAATATTTGGTCTGCTATTTGATTTTTTGGGGATATGGTATGTATACAAGTACCTCAATAAGGTTGTTCCGTTTATTGAGTTATTGCTGATAAATATTTTGAACCTCGCCTTTATTTATAACTCTGTAATATGGGGCCAGTTTGATGCTGTACTGGCGGCTTTTAATTTCATTGCGGTGTATTATGCACTTAAGGGGAAAATGACAATGTCTGCTGTTTTTTTTATGCTGGCTTTTAATATGAAAGTACAGGCTGTTGTGTTATTGCCTGTAATCGGTATTTTCTATTTATGGAATATTGCTGATAAAAAGACATGGAAGTCTATTGTGTATCCTTTGTTGTCTATGGTTGTAGTACAACTGGTTTTCTTATTGCCTTTCCTGGATAATACGGAACAACTGGACATGATATTCAATGTTGTTGTTGGCTCAGTCGACAACCATCCTGCCGTCTCATTAAACGCATACAATATATGGCACTTGCTGATCAGGTCAGGGGATCCGTTTTATATACATGATTCAACCGTGTTTCTTGCCGGTATATCTTATAAAACGGTTGGGTTAGCCTTGTTCTTTTTAACATCATTCGTCGCATTGTTTCCACTGCTGAAGAACCTTGCATTGAAGCTGGCAGGAAAGCCTGTAAATGCAATAGAAAATCACAAACTATTGTTGATATGTGCATTGCTGTACTTGTTGTTTTTTTACTTTAATACCCAGATGCACGAACGGTACAGCCACCCGGCGTTTCTCTTTATCATTGCTTATGCTTTCTATAAACGTAAGTTCCTCATTTATACTTTATTTTCTTTAGTCTATTTTTTGTCGCTGGAAAGAGTAATGCAGTGGTTGAGCTTAAAGAATTATAACACCGCAATATTTGACACCAGGGTATTGGCATTGGTTTATGGTTTTATCATTGTGTATATGTTTTACCTGTTATACAGGAGAGAAGTTGTGTTAATGAAAAAAGCTGCTACAATTGAGTAACAGCTTTTGATATGAATATTCCTATCTTGTTTTACCAGATATTCAATCCGAATTTATTTGCGTTATCAGTGGCCTGTTCGTAGCCTGCGTCGTGGTGACGGAGGATACCCATCGCAGGGTCGTTGTGCAGCACACGGCTCAGCCTTGCATCTGCATCTTCAGAGCCATCGGCAACTATAACCATACCGGCGTGGAGTGAATAGCCCATGCCAACACCGCCACCGTGATGGAAAGATACCCAACTTGCGCCACCGGCTGTATTCACCAGTGCATTCAGTATCGGCCAGTCAGCTACGGCATCACTGCCATCTTTCATGGCTTCAGTTTCCCTGTTGGGGGATGCTACAGAGCCACAGTCCAGGTGGTCGCGACCGATAACGATAGGTGCTTTAACCTTGCCTTCACGTACCAGCTTGTTGAACAGTAATCCCGCTTTTTCTCTTTCGCCCATACCCAGCCAGCATATACGGCTTGGCAGTCCCTGGAAGGCGATCTTTTCTTTGGCCATATCCAGCCAGCGTATGAGCCCCTCATTCTCAGGAAAGAGTTCTTTTAAAGCCTGATCAGTTGTGTAAATATCTTCAGGATCTCCGCTGAGTGCTACCCAACGGAAAGGCCCTTTACCATCGCAGAAAAGCGGACGGATATATGCAGGAACGAAGCCCGGAAAATCGAAAGCATTCTCAACACCACGTTTGTCCTTAGCCTGCCCACGCAGGTTATTACCATAGTCGAAAGTAATAGCGCCGCGCTTTTGCAGCTCCAGCATCTGGCGCACATGCTTAGCCATGGTGTCCAGCGAGCGGGAAGAGTATTCGTCAGGATCTGACTCCCTTAAAGCATTAGCTTCCTCAACGCTTAACCCTTCAGGGAAGTAACCTATCAGTTCATCATGTGCTGATGTTTGGTCAGTAAGTGTATCAGGAGTAATGTTACGGTCTATCAACCTTTGCAACAGGTCAACCGCATTGCAGCATACACCTATTGATATGGCTTCTTTATTCTCTTTGGCCTGCAAAGCCCAGTCAATACCCTCATCAATATCGTGCGTGTATTTGTCTATATAACGGGTCTCAATACGCTTTTGAATGCGCCATTCTTCCATCTCCGCAGCCAGGCAAACACCCTCGTTCATAGTTATGGCCAGTGGCTGAGCGCCACCCATACCACCAAGGCCTGCAGTAACATTCAATGTACCTTTCAATGAACCATTATAATTGATATTAGCCAGTGACAGGTACGTCTCGTATGTGCCCTGAACGATACCTTGTGAGCCGATATATATCCAACTACCGGCGGTCATTTGCCCATACATCATCAGACCCTTTGCTTCCAACTCGCGGAAGTGCTCCCATGTAGCCCAGCGGCCTACAAGGTTACTGTTAGCTATCAGTACACGTGGGGCATTTTTATGTGAGCGTAATATGCCCACAGGTTTGCCCGACTGAACCATGAGTGTTTCATCTTCATTCAATCCTTTCAGGCATTCCAGTATTTTATCAAAGCTCTCCCAGTTGCGGGCGGCTTTACCAATACCACCATATACTACCAGATCTTCTGGGCGCTCCGCTACTTCAGGGTCCAGGTTGTTCTGTATCATACGATACGCAGCTTCTGTTACCCAGTCTTTACAATTCAGTGTCGTGCCCGTTGGCGATTTGATTACTCTATGTTGTGTATTGCTCATTATTATACTATTTCGGTGCAAATATACTAAGATTCAAAACTGTCATCAATGTTCATCTTCAGTCAATATATCAGGGAAGTACTTATTTGCCAGACCCTCAAACTCATTACCTTTCATAAACATATCAATCGTCAGGTCATCTAATGACGCGCAACCCGATGCTGCCAGTAATTCCAGCGCCGCATGTACTGTATTGCCCTGAAAGTGATAGGCTCTTTCGCTTTTGTCTGCTACCACCAGCCCACGCATCAGGGTCTTATCCTGGGTAGCTACTCCGGTAGGGCATTCGTTTGTATTGCACCTCAATGCCTGTATACAGCCTACCGCAAACAAGAAGCCCCTGGCGCAATTACATAAGTCAGCACCCAATGCCAGCGTTTTTAGCAGGTTGTTGGCAGATATGATCTTGCCGGATGCTATTACCTTGAGCTTGTCCCTCAAATCATATTTCATTAATGTTTTATGAACGAAAATCAGGGCCGGTTGCAGTGGCATACCCACACCGTCTGCAAACTCTTTTGGTGCGGCACCGGTACCGCCCTCGGCTCCGTCTATAGTAATAAAATCAGGTAGTATACCTGTAGACTTCATGGCCTTGCAGATATCAACAAACTCATCCGTACGGCCAATGCACAGTTTAAAACCTACAGGCTTGCCATTGCTTAATTTGCGCAGGCGCTGAATGAAATGCAATAACCCTTCAGCATCAGTAAATGCTGTATGGCCGGGAGGTGATAATACTACATGTCCGGGTTCTATCATTCTTATTCTTGCTATTTCAGCAGTGTTTTTTATAGCTGGTAGTATGCCGCCATGCCCGGGTTTGGCTCCTTGTGATAGTTTAAGCTCTATCATTTTTACTTCAGGATAGTTGGCACGCTCTATGAATCCTTCTTCGTTAAAATTACCGTCCTTATCCCTACAGCCGAAATACCCTGTACCTATCTGCCATACAAGGTCGCCTCCCTGCCTGTGATGGTCTGATATGCTTCCCTCGCCGGTATTATGGTAGAAGTTACCTTTTTTTGCGCCCAGGTTCAGCGCTTTAATGGCATTGGCGCTAAGTGAGCCGAAGCTCATAGCACTGATATTGTATATAGATGCACTGTAAGGCTGCTGGCAATCTTTGCCGCCGATAGTTACCCGTGGGTGTTCTGTCATTACATCGGCAGGGTATATAGAATGTTTGATGCCCTCATAGCTGCTGCTGTTGATATCCAATTGTGTGCCAAAGGGGCGTGTGTCTGATACATTTTTGGCCCGTTGGTAAGCCAGTGCCCGCTCAGTGCGGGGGAATGGCCTGCCGTTAATATCACTCTCTATAAAGTACTGCTGCAGCTCAGGTGATACGGACTCTAATATATACCTTGCCCTGCCTATAAGCGGGTAGTTTCTGCGAATGGCGTGCTTCTTCTGGATAGTATCGTAAACGCCCATAATGTACAGGGCTGAAACAATAACCAGGAACCAGATGGATGTAGGGTAAGGATAGAGATAAGCAGTGCCTGCCGTAATAAATAACAAGGGTGTACCTATCCAGTAAAACAATTTTCTCATAACCTAGCTTCTTTCATACTATACCTTTGAGGCATAGTCATTGCATAAAAAAAGCTGACCGAAGCCAGCTTGAAGGATTATTGTAAAGCTGCAATTGCAGCGTTTAACCTATCATTCCACTCGTCTTCTTTTACATCGTCCCGTACAAACTTATTGCCTGTTACCTGCTCGTACAGCTCTATATACCTTTCAGATATCATGCTCACAACTTCATCGGTCATTTCAGGAACAGTTTGTCCTTCCTTGCCCTGGAAGCCGTTCTCCATCAACCATTCTCTAACAAATTCTTTGCTCAATTGTTTTTGAGGCAAGCCCTTCGCCTGGCGCTCATCATACTCATCTGCATAGAAGTAGCGGCTGCTGTCCGGTGTGTGTATCTCATCTATCAGGTGGATGGTATCACCGATTCTGCCGAATTCGTATTTGGTATCTACCAGTATCAGCCTGCGCTCACGTGCCATTTGCCTGCCTCGTTCAAACAGCCTGCGGGTATAGTTTTCCAGTTGCTCATACTCAGCTTCTGTTACCAGGCCTTTGGCTATGATATCTTCTCTTGAAATATCTTCGTCGTGCCCCTCATGCGCCTTTGTGGTAGGGGTGATGATAGGCTCGTCAAAGAAGTCATTCTCCTTCATGCCTTCGGGCAGCTTCACGCCGCACAGCTCACGTTTGCCACTTTTGTAGGTGCGCCATGCATGCCCTGTCAGGTTGCCACGTATCACCATCTCTACCGGGTAGGTCTCGCACATTAGCCCGATGGTAACGTTGGGCAGCGGTGCACTTATTTTCCAGTTGGGAACAATATCTTTAGTAGCATCCAGGAATTTGGCGGCTATGGTATTCAATACTTGTCCTTTATATGGTATGGGGCGTGGCAGTACCACATCGAAAGCAGAAATACGGTTGCTGACCACCATTACCAGGTATTTGTCAGCTATGGTATATACATCACGCACTTTTCCCTTGTAAAATGCGGTTTGTTCAGGAAGTTGCAGCATAGAAATGCTTGTGTTTTATAGTAAATAAGAGTGCGAAATTACTAAGAAAAACTGGTATTCAGCGCCATTAACTATGCCGGTTGCATTGTGGTCATATGCTTGTATTTTAGTATGTATTGTGCGTTGATATAATAGTGTATGTGTTTTTAAATGTAACACTATATCACTTGTTACAATGTTACAGCGTTACACAATTTGCGTACATTTAGGTAAAATTTCCGGTTGATGAAGAAGTTGTTCCTGCTGTTGCCACTGGCTGTTTCTGTTGTGATGTACGTAACCTCCTGCAAGAAAAAAGTGCTTACCTGCCCTGAGTACGAGAGCAAATTCATGCAGGAGTGGTTCCCCTATAGTACAAACAATAATGTGTTCTACTTCTCAACCGGCGATGGTATGCGTGATACGCTGACGACCAACGCCATAGTAGAACGCTCGCAGGTGGTGCCGGAACAGACTGAAGGTTTTGAACAGTGGGCAGAGCATTGCTCCGTAGGCAGCATTATCAGCTCAACAACAAACGCTGAACACCCGCACTGGCTGCATATGAACCTCAACCACATTACCCGCGGACTGATGGAAGGAGAGCGTATGGAGTTTGAATTCGGTGCCATGTCGATAGTGCTGTATATTAATGGTGGTGAATTTTCGGGCAAGCTCGCGCTGGAGTCGCTGGGCAAGTACTGGTACGACAAGCTGGATACACTTAAAGCCAATGGCAGGGAGTACTACGATGTTGTGATGCTCTCAGTGGTTGACCTGTCTGTTTTTAAAGATCAGCCCGAACCCTACCAGGTAGATAAAGTATATATAGCTGAGGGGAAGGGTATAATAGGCTACCGCAATTACCAACAATCGAAGGAGTATTGGGTGGAGTAGTGTCCCGCTTATGGGACGGGGGACAGGAGCGAATGGGTAAAGAGGGTCAGGAGGTATCAATATAGAAAACTACAAAACGGTTTTTGCGACGAAGGAAGCAATCTATTTGGCTCAATATCTTCCCTCAGCATTTCAGATTGCTTTGTCGGTCGTAGCCTCCCTCCGCGCAAACACAGAATAAGTGTGGTGTGCCGCTTTCGGGAACGGGGACACTGGCATATAATTTGTACTGGCAGCACTATGTACCTGAGACTCCTGTTCATACTCCTGTTGCTGCCATACATGGTTAAAGCAGGCGATAATAACCAAAAGACCGTAGAGGGTAACCTCCTTATGCTGAAGGTTGCACCAACAGCCGTCCTTTCATTTAATGAGGTATTGCTGCCCGTTGCTATAGAAAAGCGATTTGCGAACAGCAGGCTGGGAATATCTGTAGAGCTGGGCATTCCTTTGTTCTTCAATACACTCAGTGGTTATACAGGTGAGCGTAAATACCCGGGTGGGGTAAGGAAGCACCTGCACTTCGACGGGCGCCTCAGGGCAGACCTGCGTTATTACTACATACCATTAAAAAAGTGGAATGCTTATATCGGCGCAGATGGCTGGGTACGGAAACAGCAATTTGAACTGAATAACGGCTCTTATATCAACAATACATATTACTACTACTACGCCTCGGCCAACATGGATAAAACAGTGTATGGTACAAGTGTAATAACAGGCGTGCAGGCACCACTTTCAAAGCGTATATTGCTGGAGCTGCAAGGTGGCATAGGGGCAGCGTTCATAGCCATACAAAGAAGTAATGTTACAGACCTTGAGCGGCATTACGGCACGCTCCTCAACTGGGGTGTAGGTATGGGCGAAGACAGGTTTGAACATGCAGGTACTGCTATATTCCTGCCATGGGCTATCAGGCTGTGTTATAAATTGTAACACTGTCCCCCTATCCCCCTAAAGGGGAGATTTATTATAACTTATACCATATTAGGTAATACCTACATTCCTGATGATAATCTTAACCCAGAACAAGTCTCCCCTTTAGGGGGATAGGGGGAAACACCCGCAAATAAATTGTAACACTGTAACAGGTGATACAGTGTTACAACTTATGCATTACCCTATGCCATAGTACTTCTTCAGTATGCGTTTCACTTTCATGTGCTTGCGGTCATCATCATACACCTCAATAGCTATTTTGCGCAGGCTATAGTTTTGCTGGTGCAGCCTGTATATCAGCAGCCTTTCATCATCTGTCGGCTCTTTGCCCGAGTTGTTCTCCGCTCTTTTTCTTCCGTGCTTGTTCAGGTATTCATACACATCATTAGTATAGTAGCCATACTTGTCAATGATAGTAATGGCGTTTTCCAGGTCAACATCATCGCAGGGTATGCCTATCGGGTTCAAACCCTTGTGCAGCCTGTAGTAGCGCAGTATGCTCAGTATCATGGCTATGCGGTAGCACATTACTGCCATTCGGTTTACACTGCCGTCCATCTCTTCACTTATCGTGCTTTGCGTCCATTCTTTCAGGTGTGCAAAGTGGCTCACAAACCTTTGTTGCTGCCTTTCGTTCAGGAAAAATTTCATATCATCTTCCCGATAGGACAGTGCCAGGTACAATTGTTTGAACTCCTCTGCAGACTGTGCCAGGTAATGCCCATGGTTGAAATCGTCCTTGTCAAAAGGATTACGGAAGGTGTCATTGCCTTCAAGTATGTAAAAGCAGAACCTGCTGTACAAACCATTGTCTATACTGGGTATCAGTTTCAACAGCTGATCGTACGTGCCTGAAAGAATAACAGAGAGCGCGGGGCGCGGTACGTCCACATCTTCGTTGTTGGAGCGGCGGAAGAAGCTGATGGGCTCGTGATGAAATGCCTTGCGCAGTACGTCGCTGAAGTTGCCATAGTCCTGCCGCAACATATCAGCAAGTGTATCGCCCTCTGTTTCAAAAATAATACCGTGCCCGTCATTTTCTTTCAGTAGCTGCATCACGGCTGTTTTGGTAATGTTGCCCGGTATAAAAAGTTTCAGGTGTCCGGGCATTTGTGGCTCTTCGGGTGGTTCGGCCAGTTTACCTTTGTCGTACAGCTTCATTTGCCTGCGGTAGTGAGCCATGTCTTTGGTATAGTCTGCTTCCTGCTGTTTTGCGGTTTCCAGTTTGTGGTTGTGTACCGCTTCTCCCAGCTTCTGTGCCCATGCCAGCGCGCCCTTTCCGGTGCCGTAGCGGCCTATCACAAAGCTATATAAGTTGCAGCCCAGCCTTGCGCCAAAGTAATTGCCCACATAGTTGGGTAGCATACCGCTGATGACACTCAGCGCACCCAGCAGGAACAGCTCCCGCTCCTCACGGTCGTTGAACCGCAAACAGGGCTCGCGCAGCAGGTGGGGTAGTGTAGTGAATACTTTTTGAGGGATGGCATTGTATGCTTCATCGCCTTTTTCAGGATACTCGTAGGTTGTAGTTGCATTACTCATGGTGGTGAGATTTTAAAATTTGTTTTGAAAAAATAGGAACGCCGCCTGTTTAGGATGTTGCCGGCCGCAACATGAAACCGCTTTTTATGTATCGGTGAACATGAAAGATAAACCTGTAGAATATTGGTTGTTATCTACAGCAAACATACAATAAATAATTGACAATTGCAAATCTCCCCCTATCCCCCTAAAGGGGAGACGTGTTGTAGGTTAAGGTAATCACCAGAAATGTTAGTGTTGTCTAAAAAAAGAAGTATTAAGTTATAATGAATCTCCCCTTTAGGGGGATAGGGGGAAATACTCGCGAATAAACTGTAACACTGTAACAAGTGATACAGTGTTACAAAAAAACAAGAAACTCTGTATAGCTATAGTACTTTTATTTCTGATGTAGTATTTGTTAGTGATATTATAAGTGTGAGAAGGGTATTACCAATGCTTTTCTTCATATTCAGTTGAATGAAATTGCCTCAGCGCTGCTCGAAAGGGTTTGGTTATTTGTTTGTAGTATGTGGTAATAGTTAGTATTAATTCTTCTTTTGCTTTCGCGTTATGAAGATCAGCTGTTTCAAATACTTCTAAAGTAATATCTTCTCCCTTTCTTGTGAAATAGAAAATATATGCACCTGGCTCAAGCCACCAGGTTACTTTTCCGCTATTATTTTCATCCAATTTGGTAATTGTGTTTTCCAGCTCTTCAATTGGGTTGTTCAGTGCATTGGAAGCATCAAATAATAAGTGAATATCCATGCAATGAAAATCTACGGGTAGCCAGCCGTGTATTGGGGTTCCGAATGAAACAGAAATTGAGCTATTCATTGTGTGGCTGATTGTTTATGTTAACACCACTACTAAAATAATGATTTATACTTAGCTGACAGAAATGCCTTATAATGTGATATATGTCATTTAGAATTGAGTTTTAAAGCTAATTGGAGTTTTTAGTGTAACGCTGTAACAAGTGATACGGTGTTACAAAAATCCCCCTATCCCCCTGAAGGGGAGACTAAATGTAGGTAGTACCTAATAAGTGATTAAGTTATAATACTTCTCCCCGCCTCAGGCGGGGGATAGGGGGAAACACCCGCGAATAAACTGTAACAGTTGGTACGCTATGACATCAATTGGAGATGAAATATTCCTGGCAGAATACCTGTTGTAGTAAATCATATATCTTAGCTATACTAAATCTTACCACATGACTGATAAGAACATGTTCTATGGAGCGAATAAGAACACATTTGCAAAAGCCGGTGAGTTAAGGCAAAACATGACCTCTGCTGAAAAAGCAGTATGGACCTACCTGCGAACAAAACCATTGGGATGTAAATTCAGAAGACAACATGCCATTAGTAAATATATCGTTGACTTCTATTGTCATTCACTCAATCTTGTAATTGAAATAGACGGAGGCATACACAATTTAAAGGAGGTTAACGAGCATGACCAGGTAAGACAAGAATACCTGGAATCACAAGGGCTTATATTCATAAGGTTTAAGAATCAAGACATTGAAACGAATTTCGACAAGGTTATCGAAACAATCGAAAACTACATCAGGAAAACACAATAATACAATCTACTAAAAACATGTCTCTCCCCGAAATGAAATCCCACAACATGTCTCCCCTTTAGGGGGATAGGGGGAGACACTCGCGAGCAAACTGTAACACTGTAACAGGTGTTACAGTGTTACAAAACTACTTCAGTGTGCAACCAGATCTGCCATCGTCAATGGGGCGGTGGTTGTTGTACTCACACAAGGTATTGGCGTTATTCCTGCTGTATGCTTTAATCTCGTATGCAGACGGCCCGGTACCCCAACCGGAGTTAAGGCAATAACATTCATACTGATTTTTGCAGGAAACAAACGACAGGCATAGGGTAGTGAATATCAGCAATCGGCTCTTTTTCATAGGTATCATGTATTTATAATTGAATGTACGTATTATTTGTAATACTGTAAAAATCCCCCTATCCCCCGCCTGAGGCGGGGAGACTAAATATAGGAATTACCTTATTATGTATTAAATCACAGCGTATCTCCCCTTCAGGGGGATAGGGGGAAACACCCGCAAATAAACTGTAACACTGTAACAAGTGATACAGCGTTACAATTCAAATCACCCATATTGCCGTCTGCATAACACATCTATAACTTATTGCATAAGTATTGCAGGCAAAACTTTACTATTTTTGCCGCACGAAATACAAAACAGATCTATCTGTTTTGACTTTTAACTTTTGACTTAATAATAATATGACCCCTGACAAGATCAAGTTCGGTACCGACGGATGGAGAGCTATCATAGCTAAAGACTATACAGTGTACAACGTAGCCCGTGTTAGTAAAGCACTGGCCGACTGGCTGAAACAAAAAACTGATAACCCCAAAGTAGTGGTAGGCCACGACTGCCGTTTTGGTGGTGCTATGTTTACCGAAACCGTTGCCGATGTGCTGTGTGCCAATGGCGTGCATGTTATTATGGCAAAAGGCTATATCAGTACCCCGATGCTGTCTTTCGGTGTGCTGAAGCTGGGTGCCGATCAGGGTGTTGTTATCACCGCGTCGCACAACCCGCCGAGTTATAATGGTTTTAAGCTGAAAGGCCCTCATGGCGGTCCTACCAGCCCTTCGCACATAGCAGAGGTAGAGGCGCTGATACCTGAGGATGTGACCATCCCCGGAGCGTCTTTAGACAGCCTGGAAGCTGCCGGTAAGCTGGAGTATGTGGAGCTGGAAGAGATGTATGTTAGCTACCTGCAAGAGCATTTCGATTTTGATGCACTGAACAAATCACCTTTCAAACTGGCTTACGATGCTATGTACGGGGCGGGGCAGAACGTTATCCGCCGCCTGCTGCCGGGTGCTACTTTGCTGCATTGCGACCATAACCCGGGTTTCCACGGCCAGGCACCTGAGCCGATAGATAAGAACCTGCAGGAGCTGGCTAAAACAATGGCAAGCACGCCTGAGCTGAAAATAGGTTTGGCTACCGATGGTGATGCAGACCGTATAGGCCTGTATGACGAGGACGGCAACTTTGTTGACGCTCACCATATATTGCTGATACTGATACAATACCTGCATAAGTATAAAAACATGACGGGTAAGGTGGCAATCGCCTTTTCTGTTACCGACCGTGTAAAGCGTATGTGTGAGGCTTATGGACTGCCTGTAGAGGTCACCAAGATTGGCTTCAAGTACATCAGCGAGATCATGACACAGGAAGATGTGCTGGTAGGTGGTGAAGAAAGCGGTGGTATTGCCGTGAAAGGTCATATTCCTGAGCGCGACGGTATTTATGATGGCTTGCTGATATACCAGTTCATGACAGAAACAGGCAAAACACTGAAAGAACTGTGCGAAGAGGTATATGGTGTCATCGGTACTTTCGTGTACGATCGTAACGACCTGACCCTGCCTAATGAGCAGAAAGAGGCTATCATCAACAAAGCAGGAGCTGATGGTTATACACAGTTCGGTAAATATACCTTCAGTCGTACCGAGAAGATAGACGGTGTGAAATACCACCTGGATAATGGTGGCTGGGTAATGCTTAGAGCATCCGGAACGGAGCCTTTATTGCGTGTATATGCAGAAGGTAACAGCAAAGAAGAAACTGCTGATATACTGGAAGAAGTGAAGAATACTATCCTGTAAAAAAGGAGCTAAATTATACTAAAAAGGGCTGCAAGTGATTATTTGCAGCCCTTTCTTATTCAGTAAGTTATGTATTATTTCAATCCTTGAGCATCTTTCAGGAACTGTGCCAGCCCTATGTCTGTAAGCGGGTGTTTCAGCAGCCCTAAAATAGAACTCAGCGGGCAAGTGCAGATGTCTGCTCCGGCCTCAGCACACTTCACAATATGTAAAGGGTTGCGGATAGACGCAGCCAGTACCTCTGTCATAAAACCCTGTGCGTTGTAGATGCCTACTATCTGGTGTATCAGGTCAACACCGTCCCAGTTAGTATCGTCTATACGGCCAATGAACGGAGACAGGAAAGTAGCGCCTGCCTTAGCCGCCAGTATCGCCTGGCCGGCAGAGAATACCAGTGTACAGTTGGTATGTATGCCATTCTCAGTAAACCATTTGATAGCCTTTACACCGTCTTTGATCATCGGTACCTTTACCACTATATTGTCGTGTATCTTGGCCAGTTTCTTACCTTCAGCTATGATACCATCAAAGTCAGTACTGATAACCTCTGCACTTACAGGTCCGTCTACAATATTGCAGATGGTTTTGTAATGGTTCATGATGGCTTCTTCACCTTTAATACCTTCCTTAGCCATAAGGCTGGGGTTAGTGGTTACACCATCCAGAATACCTAAGTCATTGGCTTCCTTTATCTGATCGAGATTCGCTGTATCAATAAAAAACTTCATGCTATTTATAATTTACTATTTGTGATTTATGATTGGTTGATGCTTTTCCTAACCGTGTTTTTGGTAGCTGATAATATCTTCGTCAGCTCAATGCCCTCATTGATCAGCAAAATAAGCTTATCTGGTTGAATTATTTTTAAGTCTTTTAAGGCTTCCAGCCAAAATGTAGATTCATCAATTTCTTCTAAAGATATATTAAGTTTAGCCAGAAACTGTCGTTTTGATTGCGCCCTTGTTGCGGCTCTGTAGTTGGCAGCAGATGAGAAAGCTGAACGTAGTAGTTGCTTGGCTATGATTTGATTGAGGGTTGTTTGCTCAAGCGACTCGCATACTTTTACAGTTCTGTATGCAAATTCTTTAAACCGATTTTTAAGTTCTTCAGAATTCATGAGAGCAATCCCAAATCATATATTAGCAATCGTATATAAAAAGAACTGGCAAGTTACTTACATCGCGCCGCTACGACCACCTACCCTTGCTACATTCCTGTCCTGGGGGATTCAGTAGGAGCTGGCCGTATAAGACTTGCCAGAGATGCAAAGTTATGAAATAATTAGTTCCTGACAACATGATGGACATAAAAAAACGGCTGTTATATATACAGCCGTTTTTGTTGATATTTATGCTCTTTCTAAACTTTGGCCAGTTCTCCTTTCAGGAAGTCTATCACCTTTACCTCGGTTGCATCTTGTCCGCGCATTTCTGCGAGGAACACTGATGTATAGTCAGTAAGGTGAACCAGGTAGAACACCTTTTCCCAGTAACTCTTACCCTCAGTGTATAATTCAGTAATATTCTTAGTGTACTTCTTAATGACCTTTTTGTTCACTTCAATGCGGAACTGTGTACGGTCGTAGTCTTGTTTGTCTCTCAGGAATACTACAGCTCTGCTATCATCCTTATCGCGCCAACCCACCAGTTCGTTGTGGTTCATTTCAGGCACTACATGGTGCCAGCACAGCATTTTGCTGTTCTCGTTTATCTGCTGGCGGAAACGTACCGCTACACCTTCAAAATTTGGTCCCGAGTATATGATCGGCGTTTTGCCATATAGTTTCTTAGCCAATGCACGGGCCTTGGATTGTATACTCTTAGATTGTGCGTTCAGCAGTTTTATTGACGCTTTCAGGTCTTTAGCCAGGTTATGGTCAATTAGCCCAAGTCCTTTCAGTACAAAAAGTACTTGTGTCATGGAATAGCCCAGGCAAGACCTTGGCGGCATCCCTGCAGGTAATAGTATACAGTCCAGTTTCTTTTTATTGGCTATCTCTGCCACTTTACCTCCTGATGTGATGCATACCACAGTAGCTTTGGCTTTCAAAGCCTGGGCCATGGCCTGTAAAGTTTCTTCTGTATTGCCTGAGTATGACGATACGATCACCAGTGAGTTTTTGTCAACAAAGGCAGGTAAGAAATAGTCTTTGTTTACTATAAAGGGAACAGCTAACTTATCAAATACAAAATTCTGTACAATTGATCCGCCGATACCACTGCCACCCAGCCCGGTCAGCACTACATTGGCATATTGTTTCTTAGGCGTAGTAAACTTGTAACTTTGACCTATCAACAAAGCCTCATGCAATTGAGTGGGGAAATTTTGTACCAGTTTTTTCATAGATTTATTTTCGATGGCCAAACATAACGAAACTGGCGTAAAAGGGGAAGAAATAGCTGAAAACTTTTTGCAAACAAAAGGTTATAAGATACTGCACCGTAACTGGAGATGGGAGAAAAAAGAGGTAGATATTATAGCAGAAACTAATGGTTTGTTGGTGTTTATAGAGGTCAAAACACGTTCAGATTCCTATTTTGGTTTTCCTGAAGATGCCGTAGACCATAAAAAACAGGACTACCTGAAGCTGGCGGCAGAGGAGTATATGTACCAACACAAAGAGTACACAGAAATACGCTTTGACATAATAAGCATCATAACACAAAAAGACATCATAAAAGAGATAATGCATTTTGAAGATGCATTTTTCTGAAATAGGTGGACAAGCATAAAAAACGAGCCGCGCAAAGTGCAGCTCGTTCAATTGTTTGAATATCGTTTTACTACTCTAATAATATCTTTTTCGAAATAACCCCATCCGTATTTTTCAGGCTAATGACATACGCACCTGCAGGTATATTATGCAAATTCACTGTCATTGTTTTTGTTGGCTTATTTATGTTGAGCTGCTTCACAATCCTGCCTGAAACATCAGTAACGGTAATTACACCACTGTTTAGCGCTTTGTCAAATGAAAGTACCAACTTGTCTTTCGCCGGGTTGGGGGACACTTCAAAGCCTATGTGATTAGCAATGCTTATTACCGAACCCGGATTCTGTGTAGTGTCTTTCTTTTTATAAGTAGTGTCTGTAATGATCCAAAGCTCATGGCCTGTAGAATCAAAAAAGCCACCTATAAAAAGAGATCCATTGGCTACAGCAAACGGGTTAGCTGAATTCATACCTTCTTCAGTTTGAGAGTGAGCAAGCAGCTTCTTAGTGCCGGCAGAGCTACCGTCTGACACATAGAGTTCTGCGGCTCTGGGGCTTATATAATGAGAGTCACGGGCAACAAAAAAGCATTTTCCGGCATATTCTGTAAGGCTATTTACTCCTGCACCCTGATATGGCACTTTTCTTAAGTCCTCAACCATTTTTGTCCCGTTTTCTGTACCATCAGAAACAAACAACTCCAACCCATGTGCCGAGTCGTTTGCAACAAAGAAAACTAAACTATCGTTTACAGATACCATACCATGCATGATAGTTCCTCCTGTACTAACCGGAGTTTGGTTGGGGTGTATGTTCTTTAAACGATGAGTTCCGTTTGCTGTGCCATCAGATATCCAGAACTCGTGATCGATATTGTTAACAAGCCCTGACGAGTCTGCTGCAAAAAACATTCTGTTATTTGCAACAACCATATTCGTTGATATTCCATATGCACTATTACTTATAAGGTCTATACTCTTGATGAATTTTGTACCATTTGCGGTTCCGTCAGTTTCCCATAAGGATTGGCCTACCGGTGTCCCTCCCTCAGCCGGAAAGTAATATTTTCCATTATACAGCACACCGTCACGCAAATTAGTACCGGCAGCATTGGCTGAGCCTACCAGTGTTAATATTTGTGTACCACCAGGTGTTCCATCTGTTGTCCAGATTGCATTCTTGGTACTACCATCATTCGCCTGAAATATTACAGTACCATTCACCTCTCTGACGTAATCAGGGTTGGCGTGAGCTCCACCGGTTCTGATATCCTTTAAAAGTTTGGTGCCATTAGCCGTACCATCACTTACCCACATCTCTATGCCGTTTGTGCCATCATTCGCTGAAAAAAACAACAGGTTTTTAGCAACTGTAAAACCCATGGGGTTAGAGGAGCCTGCACCGGGACGTACATCTTTCAGCATTTGAGTGCCCGAGGGTGTGCCATCTGTGACCCAAACCTCTGCGCCATTGGTACCATCGTTTGCAGTAAAATATACTTTGCCCTTGTACTTGGTGAAAAACTGTGGTTGTGAGCTCGAAATACCAGGGTAGATATCTTTAATCAGCTTAGTACCTGCAACGGTACCGTCAGATATCCATAATTCATTACCTGTTGTACCATCATCAGCATAAAAGTATGCAAGGGAATCTATGCCCACGTGCCCTCCAGGTCTGGAGTGCCCTGTGCCAGGGTTGATATCTACACGTTGAAATACATACTGTGCATTTGATGAGAAACTGATAAGCAATACTGCTAAAAAGCTAAGAATTGATTTGTTGTATAACATCTTAAAAAGGGTTGGTTCAATACTAAAGATAATGAAATATCTTGATGTGATTGTACCCTTCTTTGAAAAACAGATATGCGATTTCTTTAGTTTATCGTATACTCAATATACTTTTCAGTAACAGCAATGTTCTTTTTAAACTTATCCCAGTCTTTCTTGGTTATACTGTCCGGTTTATTTTTCAAAGCATCTTCAGGTGGAAAGTTCTTGTCAGCGGAAAACAATACGCGCCCTTTAGCCTTTTCCATCATCCGGTCTATCAGCTCAGAATAAGGAATGCCATTATATTGATCTTGTTTTTCAGGAATGAACACCACCAGGTCTTCATCTTCCATCAGTTCAAGGCCTTTTTCCTTAAGTGTAGCATTATGGCTGGCGTGGTGGCCTGCCTTATAAAATACCGTCCTGTTCAATATATCTGTTGCTGTAACATCTCTTGTCTTGCCACATTCGCCGTCTTTTACTTGCCAAATGTAGTCATGCCAGCTCAGCCAGTTACCTACTTGCGCATCTCCGGGGAATAGTAATATTTTGCCGGTTTCTATTATTTCAAATGCCAGTACAAGACTAGTATTGTTGGTGTCACTGTCCATTTGCAGTGCAAGGGAGCCCGCCATATTCAGCCAATCTCCTTCTATAGTTCGCCAGGTATTTTCTTTACTGAAATAAGTATCCTTGTAAAATTTGTGCTTTTTAGCTTTCTCCATGTCTATATACTCAACATTCTGAAATGGGCTACCATCGTCAAAGATGCCATCAGCACCTTTTAAAAGGCCTTTGACAAATCCGCTCATGCTTGCATTACTCAGGCTGAAGTATACTTCTTTGTTGGCTCCGCGAGAGGGCGAATCTTTGTTGATCAGTTCGTTTTTGGGTGGCCCTAATACATATATCCTTATGCCTGGCAATTCTTTCACGTCAATGATCTTGCCGGGGGTGAAGTATTTAATTGCTGCTTTGTTTTTCGCCAGTTTACTTTTTATATGATCAAAAGCCTTTTGTGTTTCTATACTGGTTCTGAAGTTGTCTTTTATCTTTATACCACTTGGTGTTACTTCTGTCGCACCTAGCGGACCGTAGAATTCTAGGATCGCACCCAAAGCACCATTAAAACTTTCACTGATCCCCAACATCTGGTTGCCTGAATATTCGCTGTCGTAAAAACCTGTTGTTTTTTTTCTGTTTGTTTCTTTAACCAGCTTTTCTTTAGCAACTGTCAATGCCGCTATATTTTCTTTGAGGTGTGCGTTTATTTGTTGCGCTATTTCATCGTTAGGGTCTTCAGTCCAGGCCATCCAGATATTGTCAATGTCAAAGCTGTCGAATAACTTCTTTTCAGGTTTGAAGCCTGATACATGGTCCCAGTGTTCATGGGTTACTGCCAGTACATCCAGGTGGGGAACATTCTTCCTGCCTTTTTTTACAGCTATTTCCTCTTTTATATCATCAACGATATCCGCTATACTTACACCATCTACACTATCATTGTGTTTCAGGCCACAGTCTATTAGCATTTTGTATGCAAGGCTATCACCTGCAAAAAAACGTACCAGGAAACAATCCCCGAATCCATGGCGGTACATCCTTACTTTTATTGAATCTATATTATTCATGTGATTGCTGATTTTTTAGTGATGTGAATGCATAAAGGCAAATGGTCCTGATAATCCGGTTAATGTTTCTTCGTCAAAATAACCAGCTGAAGCACTTGCTTTGAAACGCCCGTTCATATACCTGAACTGTCGCTCCATCCTCAACTTGTCATTGATGTCTTTCTTGATCGCATATTTGAGGTCCATAGTATCCAGGTCGAATATCAATGTGCATCCACCTCTGAAAATAAAACCTCCTTCCACATCTCCTTCAGAAGGTTGATAATAACCATCAATATTGAATACACCGTCTTTTATGGAAGCTTTTACTCCACGTTTCTGAACCATAGTAATGATCACATCATTGATGATTTTACCATCGGGGCTAACACGGTTGGCCATCCAGAGGTTTTCTACTGAATACTTCGCTGTATGCGAACTGGTAGAGTAGTCCATGCCCATTTCCTTACACTTATTGGCAGTATTCGGGTAGGCCATCCCGGTAAGTTCTGCAAACCTTTTACCAACCTCAGTGTTTAGAAACTTTACATTTATTCGGGAGTGTAAACCCATATGTGCGTTTCTACCTCCTCTTATGAACTCTTGTGTGATCGTATGGATCTCTTCCCTGTCTTTTAAGTATGCAACCTGTTCTTTGAATCTTCTCAGAAAATCTACAAATATTTCAGCATCATCTCCCCTCAATGTTATTTCAGGATATTGCTCATAAGTAAGTGCCTCTACAGACATAGATTTTATTCCCGAAGGATATATGCCTCGTTTCTGGAATGCTTCAATAAATGCGATACGATAGTTGTGCTCGTCATCCGCCACCATATCAAAGTCTGCAGTTATAATGGCTCTTAAATAGTCGCCAAAGTTGATGTCTATAGGAGGGCAATAGTCCAGCGCACGTACACAAATTTTCAATACCCGTGATGCTGTATCAGCTGCATAGCCTGATAACAGTGTTACCATATCAGGGTGCAGGTCGCCTTTGGGCAAAATGCCGGAACCATTGGTTGCAATACGCAGTAGTTTCTTGATACGTTGTTTATATATGCTCAAGAAAGCATCAAAAACCGCAGCAACAAGAATGGCTCCTCTGTCGTGAAATTCCATCTTTGTGGTATATTCATTAGGGTCGGGGTCGTGTGGTACCCAATTGCCGGTCAGTTTATCTGTATGACCTATTGCGTCCCTCAGGCTACCATAGCCACCGATTGCTTTACCAAATTCCTGTGCCAGCTGACCTAACAGGTTTTGTGCTGCAAGGTCACCGCCGGTTTTTGCTACCTGGTGCTTCAACACTTCAGGGAAAGTAAAATGCTGAAACAAAGCCACCATATCTGCAAATGCCTCATGAAACGCTCTTGTGTCAGGGTGGGTTGGTTCAATGTATCTTTTATGCAGACCGTCTAATAATGCGTGCGTTACTTCATGTGCAATAATATCATGGCTGAGGCAGGTAAAAACATTGCCACCGGGTAGTTGTAACTCAGGTCTTGACCTTTGAGCAGGGAAGTAGCCAAAAAGTAATGCCTTTTTTTGCGGATCATAGTAGGCGTTTGCTTGTCGTAGAGCGTGTGGGTACACCCTTAAACGAGCTACAAATTCACTCCGTTCAATTTTTGATGTATCATCCGGCTTGGGTACATATCTCTGAGACCATTGTATTTTCCGGCCAAGAGCAGCTTCAAAATTTTTGATAGTTGTCATCAGTACAACGTAAACCATTTGCTGATGAAACTGAGGGTCACTTACGCTCGGTTCCAGGCCATCCTGTGCCAGCAGGTAACGGTCATTAAGATCAACAGGAGGGTAGAAAACACCCGTTGCCGGATCACAATCTATAACCTCGATATATTCACCTGTTGGCACAGTTTTGCCGTTACCTGATGGGGATTCATCCAAATCTTCCCATTCTATTTTATAACAGATGTTATTGATAGAAACCGTATCTATCTTTAAAGACAAGCTGGGGTCAAAAGCATATCCTCTGAGTCTTCTGAAAGGAGGCGTCTTTTCCATAGTATATTGTTTTAGCTGCGCTATGTTATATTGCAAAATAGCTTTATGCAAGGTATGCTATTGCTTATAAACAAAAAACGTGAAAAATACGGTGTTTTATGTGGTGGATATTTTGTATGTGATTACATGGAATGTACTGTCAGTTTATTTAAACCTATAGTTTTTATTCTGTTAACATCTAAGATATATTGATGCAGAACTGAATAATACTAAAGATAAACTGGCGTTCATTATTGTTTTCTGTTAAGTATATAAGGATATCTATATTGCGTTCATCATTTCATTAAGTTCTTCTTCACTGCTCATATCCAGCCTTTTGATGAGTCTCGACTTTTGTGTTCTGATTGAACCTGCACTTACACCAAGAACTGATGCCATCTCTTTGGTACTCATCCCTAGCTTTGTTAGTATGATGTACCTGCTCTCTGCTTGTGTAAGTGACGGGTGTTTGTTTTTCAGGCGTGAAATAAATCCCGGGTGAGCTTTTTCGAAAGTTCTTTTAAAATCTACCCAGTCAGCATCTGTAAGTATTGTTGCTTCCTGTAGTTCAATTATTGCTTTTGAATGTTCATTGGTTTGCTCGTTTGTTTCATAGCTATTTATATCCTTTTGCAGTTGCTCCAGCAGCTTGTTTTTTTCATATATACTTTTTGTAAAGTCAGATAATTTGTCTTGAGATGTTTTTAGCTCTACTTCTGCCATGTCCCGCTCATATTCAAGCTTCTGTTTACGTACACGTTGCCTGTATATCAAAAAAAGAATAATTGTAGTGGCGGCTATTATTGTTAAGATCCAAAGGTTTCTTTGTTGCTCAACTTCTTTTTGCTTATACAATAAACTTTGATTGAAATAGTCGAGTTTAGACTTAGAAAGTTCTTTCTCAATATTTTTCAGTTCAACTGTATTAAATAGTTTGTGTAAAGTATCACTTGCCATTTGTGCAGAGTCAGAGTACATATAGGCGATTTGAAACTGTTTCAGGGCTGCTTTCGTCATAGCTGCATGCTTGAACATTCTAGCCCCGTATTCCGGGAACTGATAATACCATTGAGGTGAAAGTGACCTGAATTTTTGAAGTGATCTATTGAGATATTTATCTGCTTCTTTAGGATTGTTGAGCATTAGATACAAAAAACCGATCCTGTCATACTCAGCACCGATATGCTTTGTATTCATTTTGTTTTCCGCATGCGGTAAATAGTCTAATATTATAGCAAGTGCAGTATCATATCGCTCCTGGCTCATGTAGACGCCCACTTTGTTTGTTTGCGCCAACATAGCATATACTTTGTTGTTATTTTCAACAGAACCCTTATATAACTCGTTGAAATAGTATAGTGCTGAATCGTATTTCCCTGAATGCATGTAGACCAGTGCAATACCATTGATCAGTGCTGCGTCAAATTTTGAAGGTATCTCTTTGGCTATGTAAAAGTATTTTAATGCATTTGCAGGGTCCTCAAAGCGTGCGTAAGCCTGTCCTATACGAATTATTGACGCCTTCTTGTGAATGTAAAAATCAGGATCAAGGTTTTTGAATTGATCATAGGCCTTTAGGCTATATTTCAGTGCTTCTGATTTTACGCCGGTCTTATTCCAGTGATCAGCTTCGAAGTTGTAGCCAATTGCAGCAAGGTGTTTCCATCCTTTTTTTATGCACTTTTTTGTGTACGATCGTAGAGTTGTTATAAACCTGGAGTCACTTATTTCCTTGTTGTTGTATGCATTTTGAAGAGATCTGAGTTGTAAAAACATTTCCAGCTCCTGGTCATTAGCGTCTATAGCTTCCTGTATGATTTTTTGATATGCCTCATCCAGTGTAATAGTGCTGTCTTTACTGATAACTTGACCTATGCTATCTATCACTTTCCATTGTTCCGGAAACGGTTTGCCTGCTATTTTTATTTGTGCATGGACAGCTACAGAAAAAAGCAGGGTGATAATAAGCGCTGTTATTCTGGTCATACCCTTCAAATATACTCAGTAGAATCTAAAAGAGGTTAATCCGGCTAGTACCACAACTCCAAATCTGCCAAACAATAACATATTTGTTATTACACAAGCATCAACAAACTACCTGAAATAAAAAAAAGACCCCAAAAAGGAGTCTTTTAACTAGTAGCGAGAGAGGGAGTTGAACCCTCGACCTCAGGGTTATGAATTCTAATCTTGCTGGTTTGATATGGTTTAACTTGGTCTAAAAACTCTTTATTTACAGCGCTTATAAGAAAAAACCAATACAAGTCAATACAAGAAAAAACACGATTTGTGTGACCTATGTGTGACCCAAAAATCGTAACTTTATGCTGTAAATCAAAATCAAATGGCCAGCGTAAAGATAATTCTACGCAATAAAGCAAACAAGGATGGCACATATCCTCTAGCACTTAAAGTGCTCAAGAACCGTGTACCTTCAATTTCTCATACCGGTCAATCAATCGAAAAAAAATATTGGGATCAGGACAAGCGCCGGGTTAGAAAATCACATCCAAATGCAAAGCGTCTCAATAATTATTTAAGCAGAAAACTAACAGAGGCAGAAAACAAATTGCTTGAGCTGGAAGGAGAAAGCAAGGACGTTTCTCCCCAAGCTATCCGCGATAATATAAAAGCTAAAAAGGTATCAAGCTTTTTTATATTAGCAGATGAATATCTCTCAAATCTAAAAGCCAGGGGGAAATACAACCGTGTAAGCTCTGAAACTCCTCGCATCAAACATTTTAAGGAATTCCTAAAGAGCAAAGACATATCCTTTCAGGAAATCACAGTGAGCTTATTAAACCGTTATCGTGCGTATCTTAAGGGAGTACGGAAAGTTTCTGAACGCACGATTGTAAACCACCTCATTATCATCAGAACAGTTTTTAATCTGGCAATTAAAAGCAATATGGTGGATGCAAAATATTATCCGTTTGGCAAAGACAAAGTACCTATCAAATTTCCACAATCTATAAAGGTCGGCCTGAACAAATCAGAAGTTGAGAGTCTTGAAAATCTTGATCTCTCCTCCACCCCGTATTTAAACCATGCAAGAAATGTCTGGCTGTTCTCATTCTATTTCGCTGGGATGCGTGTATCGGATGTCTTACGATTGACCTGGGATGATTTTAAAGACATGCGCTTACATTATGCAATGGGTAAAAATCAGAAAGCAGGTTCGCTTAAAACACCGGAAAAAGCTCTTAAGATTTTAGAGCAATATCGGCACAGAGAGGACACATATACAACAGTCTTCCCAGAGCTTGACCGCATAGAGGATCTAAAGAACGAGTATGATGTACAGCGTGTTACATCTTATGAGGATAAAAAGCTAAATACTGCCCTTAAAGAAATTGCCGAAATGATGAAGCTGAAAAAGAAACTCACAATGCACATTGCTCGTCATACGTTCGGCAATATTTCAGGAGAGAAAATACCTATTCAAATGCTGCAAAAGCTATACCGACATAGTTCAATAACAACAACAATAGGCTACCAAGCGAACTTCATTCACAAAGATGCTGATGATGCGCTTGATGCAGTCGTTGGCTAACCATCACGGAAATTTGCATTGTGTTTTTGTAATTCTTTTAAAACCGGCACAAATTCTTCAACCCTAGTGGCTACCATAAAGTTATTCTGTGCATCATGTTCTATCATTATACCGCAAAGATGAAAGCTGACATCTTTTAATTCTGGAATATCATATGTGCTAACATACCAAAGCCCACCTCCACTAACACCCCTAGGATCAGGACTCATATGTTTTTCATGGACAGTAACAAAAGAGCTTCTTCGTCTATTAAAATTTAATAGTATGCTACTGCTTTTATTATAGCGATGCTTCTCATAGAAGTTCTGACTTTTAGATTTAGCAATATATACAAATGGCTCAATCCCAATTTTTTTTGCTCTATGATTAATTATCGTTTTCGTATTTGGATACCCTAATATTAAATAATCTGTCACATCTTCAAGATTACTAGTAAGGCGAAGTTGATTCTCATGAAGAAATTTGTGAGTTTTTGACAATACATCCACTGAAGCGTCCGATAGTTTAATAAATCCTAGATCTATACGATTATCTTCACCTTCATATATAGCGACAGCTCCCCTTATCATAGTTAAGTGTCCATTTTCATTAAGCACTCCAATTTTGATAAATTCATTGCTCTGCTTCAAACAATGTCCAGCCGTAATTAAGTAATGTGCACTTCTGAAATTCAATAAAACAGCACTCCCCAAAGGCTGCAAATGTTGAGGAAATTCAGATGATTTGATGTACAATTTAGGCATATAACATAATGCTTGTTTTGCTACTTCATCATATATTTCCTTAATTCTTGCTAACCTTATACTCTCATCCATATTAAATCATCATGCTGTTGTGAGCATTTAATTTTTCCCAATATTTATTAAGCGATATTAGTTGGTCTTCATATTTTTCCTGCTTTTCTGGAATTCTGTTCACTAGAAATAGGCTAAAAACTTTATGTGACAATTTAATCGTATGCTCGATTATTATTGGCACATCTGCCGGAAATCTAATTTGGACAACCTCTGTTTTATTTTCTTCGGTATCTTCAAACATTCTACCTAAGTATAAATCAGAGCCATGAATCCCCCCTGACCAACTTCTATAGAAAACCTCATATTCAAGAGAATAATTTAGCTTTTTAGCTAACGCTTCAATGCTCCTACCTCCACCATATAACTGGTACCATTTTACAGCCCCCTTGTTATTACTTTTTTCTAAAAGATACTCATCATAAACTGGCTTATAAAACTCACTTTCAAGTATGTCTTTTCGTTTCTGAATATGTTTTTTTATTTCATCCTGAGTAAATACAGATTGAAGCGTTTCCTTATGGCCGATTTGATTCAATAATTCATGAAAGCTTCTACCAACTTCAGATTCAGGATCTAATCTTTCAATACGTTTTATTTCATTAAGATATTCTTTGACCATATAAGAAATACACTTCTCTCTTGTGTTATCTTTAAATATATATTCGAGATAAAGTAGTATTTCTAATGCCGGACGTAATAGCATTTTGGGAGTATCTCCATTTCCAGCCCTCACTAAAAATGAAATAGAGTCAATGATATCAAGAAAATGACGAAATAGGATAACAGGAGCAATATTCTCAGCCCCTGTTGTTTTGGGGGTTTTATCTTCAATTAATATATTAGCTCCTAGGCTAACTACTTCTTGTAAAAAGACATGTTGTTTAGAGAAGTATTCATTATTCTCTTCAGTTTGTTCGGGCAACATAGCTATGGTTTAATTAAATAATAAATATCACGCTCTTTTGAATACTTTGCATTACCCGACCTTACTAATCTCTCCCAAACAGCAGTTCCAGGCTCCCATCGATCTTCTCTATGCAATACTTTGTGCGTGTTAGAGCTGGATATAATAGTTTGATATGGAAAGAGTCTTTGAACCTCCATTATTAAAGCTTCTGGTAGGCCTTTACCGCGATAATAATCATCTATTCCGACAAACATACTGGTTATTTTTATCTCGTTATCAGGCAATTCGACAAATTGAAAATCGAAGTAATCGTTCGAAATACGGCCAGGTTCCGCGACCATAAATGCTATTACATCAATATCATCTAAAGACTCTCTATACGTTCTTACCTTGTATGTGAATTGATAGTGTAGATTATCTTTCCCTACAGTTTTAATATGACCATCCTTTAACTCCATAGTGTCATAGAGAAACTAAAATGATAGTAATACCTCGCTAAACAACTCTAGTTGTATTCCAATTATTAACCTCAAATAACACGGCTGCATCTCCGTCGTTATTCCAAACAAAATTACCTAACCCCCAATAATAGGTGTATTGGGTTTTCCCATTGGCAAGTTCTGTGCTGGAATTTCTTCCCCTTTTAGTATGTAGGATTATTTTATCACCTGCCTTTACATCTTTAGGAGCAAACCAATAAAAATGCCTTAGTTTGTTAGATATGCTATGTTCGCCGTTATATGTAGTGTCGGCAATTTGATAATTCTTTAAATTGCAGTCTTCAAGAACTGTCAATAGAACTCTTTCGCTATCATGTGTGCCGTAGTCAACAACACTGTCAATTTTCAATTTCATAAATTAGGTTTCAGTATCATATACAAGTTACATACCAAGCGAAACCTGTCAGACATTATGTCACACAAGCACTCGAAAGTCTGCCGTATTTGCAAAGCGATTGAGCTCGTAATAGCTTCGCTCCTATTAGGCTATACTATCAATTAAACGTTGCCTTATTATCATTATAATATTGTTGTCCTCTTAAGGTGAGCTTCAAAAAAATATCGTTGTGCTGATATTGAGCCTCTACATAACCAGTGACCTCTGCAACCTTTGCAATATCAAAAGCAATTTGAAAATCCTTAGGTTCAAAACTTAGTATTTCCATTATCCCAATCCAATCATTGCCGGTTGTTCCCAACACAGAAATAATAGTTGAAATATGACCATCGAAATAATTGGGATCTATAGTATTGATGCCTGTTGGAGAAATAGAACACATAAAGCCATCTGGTCTGAATTGTTGATTTTTCACCAATCCCTTTTCGACTAGAAGTTTGCCAAATTCATGCGAGTTTATTCCAGCCGGTTCGGTTATTTCTGAAATTGAAAAGATAGGTGTCCCTCCATTCTGCAAATAGCCGTCCATTAGATACTGGAGAACTTCTTGTTGTAATTTATGTAAGTCCATATTTCTAGCTTTAATGCTCTGTAAAGAATAAAATTACAGTTATTTATGTATTTCTACATAGCAGGTACAACAGCTTTATTGTTCATTCTGTACGCCCTTAATAATAACTTTCACTAAACCACCACCAATAAAGGCGTAATTAAGCTCGTATTTCTCGAAATCAATATCTTGTTCCAACCTGTAGGTGCCTATTAAGGTGTAACCCTCGGCACGCAATGTGCACCTGCCAATTTCTTTTTCCTGAAATACAACAGGAATTGTTTCTTGCCGTATAGCGTTAATGTTCGCCGGAATCGTTTGCTCAAATGTGTCCATATCTTTTATTTTGACAATATCCAAAGATACGAAATGCGAAATTTGTATCTTTGCTGTATAACCAAAACAAGTGCATGACATAACTTAAGCGTGATATACATATAACATAATTGCTGTCTACAGCTTTTTTCTACCTCGAAACTTGCGAATTTCAATTTACTAGAAAAAAATGTTGTAAGACACGCCGATAAAGGCGTGGGCTTATTCATTTCTAGTAAGGTATCGCAAGTACCTGAGGTAGGATGTTTGAGTTCCACGCTTTTCCATGTCCTGCCATCACGCTTATGTGCATAGTGTTTCTAAATCCACACGATTTCTTTTCTCGTCCACGAGACCACATTCCACTGTATGAGGCTGTGCTGCAGATGCAGCATAATGAATATTCTATTCATCCAATGCTATAAAAAACAAAGTTTCTCACCCACTTCCACGGAAGTATTAAAATGTTAAGAATATGGAATCTATTTGTTGTGGAACCCCTACCCAAAGTGGTAGAATGGCGGCGCAGAAAAAGGATTTTGTGATGGGTCTGAAGACAAAATTTGCGGGACTTATGGCTAGTGTGGTGCTTATCGGCACACTCAGCACGCGCGCGGTTGCAAAATCACCTGACAGTCCAGACCCTAAGCCTCAAACCGAATTTGCTGCCAATTTTGGTGATGTGTCTACGGATGGTGCAGGTGGAAAAGATGATCCAAATCCGAAGAAAACCACCGATGGTGATAAGATCAAAATTGACGGCTATGATATGCGCGGCACTGGCAAAGACATCAAGAAAATTCAAGACGGTGCGATTGCTCTGTCTATACAGGGCGATATGGTTATTTTTGCATACTTAGACCCGAGAGGAAAAGATGATGCAATCATCAAGGCGCAAAACGATTTATTTCTTAAAGAGATAAAAGAAGCCATTACCAAAAACATCAAAGCAGGACGCAAGGATATTAAACTCATATTGGCTGATGCACAGCCTGGAACACGTAGCCGCTTAATCGGTGTTGCAAAAGGGCATATTGGAAATCAAGTTAACTATGATGACACAAAAGATTTAGATGTTTATATCAGGCGGGGCTATGATGAATATGGTTATAAAATTCATCCTATTACTAATGCATCAACATCGGCAACTACACCGGCTTCCTATAATGTGAATGATATTGCGGCTGTGACAAACGAATAAAGCATAAACTAGCTTATACCCGGCGAAGAATTGAATATACCTGTTGCAGTATCTAGCGCATTATTCCCAGTATCAACGCCAGCCGTTGCACCCTCTGTATTTTCGAGCGTCTCTTGCTTTTGCTTAAGCTCTTCTATTTCACGTAATTTTTCGGCCTGTTTGACCCAATTTTGAATGTCATGCGTCTCACTAGAGTTTGCATATTGAGCATCAGAATACTTGTTAATCATTTCATCTGTTGCATTCCATTCATCATTCCATCGGTTCCATTCAGTCTGCTTGTCAGAGCGTTGTTTAATATACTCATTACGTTCTTTTGTTTCACTGAGGATAATCGTATCAATCGCAGCCATGCCCTCTTCTGTGCCTGGCTCCCATTTCTTGCCGTTTTTGCGTTCCCATTCTTTAATGGCTTTGCGAGCTCGTTCGTTATCGGGATAGCCGTCATCACCTAGTGCGATTTTACCGTTTTTGAAATCCTCTAAGACGTCAATCACGCGACCACATTCTTCAATCTTTAAAGTCAAGGCATCAATGTCATCCTGGAGCTGATTCATCATACCCATTAACCATAGGCGGTGCTCTTTCAAGCGGTCTAACAGGTTCCTGAATTCACGGTCTTTTTTGTCTTTTTCTTGTTGGGTATTGCCTCTGACCTCATCTGGTGCATTGTTAAGGTTTTGTAGTCCAGCATTCGCTGCTTTGCCGCCTTGGCTTAATTGCAGATGCTTTATTTGGTCTTTGTCCAGCGTATTTTGCTGTGCCTTGTCCTCAGGCTGGATATCAGGCTCCGTTTTATTAGTATTTTCAGGCTTAAATTCGGCAGTTTCCTGCGTTTCAGGTTGTGCGGTTTGCGATTGGGTGATGGATAACGGTGTTTGCTCCGTGTCTTCAACTTGTGTCAGTTCAATATCAACACGCGCGGGGTCGGCAGTGACATAGTATTTGTCATCCTCTACTGCGGATCTCTCATTAAATAGTGCGGAAAAGCTCATCCCCTGTACCACCGTATTATAGTTCCCCTCTATATCGCCCCGTTTTTACTGGACTATCGCTATTATTCCATGTATAGGTTAATATAGGTTTACATAACTATCGCATTTTATTAAAATTTTATCTTTCATATCAGAGACTTAAAGCATTTTAGATGTTTTTAGCTCAAATTGTATCTATCCTTAAAAAAGCTGAGGACTTGAAAAACTGCTGCTATCTAAAATAGTATTGACGGTAGTACAGTGAGATAGGTTTAGAGATGAATTATTTTGAGCTTGTGAAACATTCACGTTCCTTAATAACACAGACGCAATATCAAAAACTCAGCTATTATCAGAACGAATATGTTTTATTACCAAAGAGAATATTTGAAATAGTACAGGAAGCACCTCCACCAGGCTTAAATGCTGACATAATTTTTTTGTGGTTAAACAAACCCAAACAACCAGCAGATATTGAACAGGTAAAATGGGTTTTAGAACAATGTAAGAGATTAGAAAAATTTCGTATTATCTAGTCGCCAGCAATAGGGTCTATGATCCTTTTGATGGCCAATTCCAGCATCTTCTTGTCCGATAAGGACAGATCTCTTTCAAAAGGTCTCATCAGTGCAATAACACGCTTATAATCACGATCAAGGAAAGCCTGTGTTGCATGTTCGCAGTAGAGTTTCATTTCATTTTCATAGCGGTCTTGAAGAGCCTGGTTTATAGCTGTTTCTAAACACTTTTCATTTCGCTTATTAGGTTGATACAGGCATACTGTATTTTTTAAGAGAGTAGCAGATTTTCGAATAGCACTTGTAAGTGTTTCCGGGTGTACAAATTGATGGGTTCTCGTTGGCATATCTTTGACCTGTTCTTCCGTCAATAACTGTGCAAATAACTCCGGCCAGGAGAGCTTGTAATGTTGGTAATAATACAAAGGCTCAAGTATGTAGTATTCCCCATTATATACCAGTTCGAGGGTGATATTCCCTTGCTCATACCTTGAAATAGCCCTGAACGGCATAGAGACTGTTTTACCGTTATACGGCACTATAACCTGTCGCCCTTTCCGCTCATATGACATACCCAATACTTGGCGATAGCCATGCTTTTGGACTAAAAACTGAAACTGTGTACGGCTTTCATCAAAAAAACAATTTAAAAGATCACCTACAGTTATTGACTTGCTCATCGTTCAATTCTTTGCCAAATACAATTAATGCCCTATAATCACAGATTGTTTTTGAAATAGCTATCATAACATAATTTAAACAGCATGTTACAGGCCATAAAAAAGGCGGGTGCTACTTCCTGTTTTCTGTGGGATGAGAAAAAGAGCGAAGTAGCACCCATAGTTAACCGTAGGACGGGAGTACACTACGGGTGGGGATTAACGTGTATTTCATTATGCTGTATAAACGTAATTATTATATCTGTGATCTGACTCCATTCTCCTCAAGCGTAGCTAAAAAAGCTCTCTTTTTGTCGTAAAATTCTTGCTGTGCAGCAAACCAACCCTGAGCGTCCACTAAAGCGTCTTTTTTTAGTGCTCTTAACTCTGTTTGCTTTACTTTACAGGCACCACTGATGCGAATAAAACTTTGCCGATAGCTGTTCAAAAGCATAGCCGAAGTTTTAAGCACCAGATAATCGCGAGCTATTTCGGGAGAGTATTCTTTTCTTAATATTTGAAAAATACCGGTGTCGAATTCATAACTGTCAGACTTTTTCAACGAGTCAAACAGTTGCCGTAAGAATATATTGTCTGTCATGTGCCCCCACACATCAAAAGTTTACTCAGTCAATCAATCGTTGATTGAGTAGCAAATAATCATGATGAATGCAACAAAAACTTTACTCAATCAACTTTTTCAGCTAAAACCATATAAATTATGTAGGGGATGTTATAAAATATGAAAATTGATCGACTGACATTGAGAGGTGCCAGAGTAATGCTTGACCTTGAACAAGATGAGGTAGCGCACAAAACTGGTATTTCCAAACAACGAATATCCAATTATGAACGAGGACATGACAATAGTGATAAAACCTATTCGGCACTGGAAAGCTTTTATGAACAATACTTCATCTTTGACGGGTCGGACGGGCTAAAGCGCAGACCGGCTTTTGAAGTAAGACCTGCATTAAAAGGCACAGATGGGTTCCGCAGATTTATGGACGAGGTCTATGCCGTAGCTTCCACTATAGGTGGACGCATTGAGATTATAAATGGCCACCCGGAATTATTTATTCAGTGGCTAGGTGCTGAATGGTATGCCAACCATGCAGTCCGTATGGAAAAGATCAAGGATCATTTAAATTTTCGCATTATTACTCATGAAAAACAAAACAACCTAATAGCCAGGTCATTTGCGCAATATAAAACAGTACCCAAAGATCTGTTCAATACACAAACCATCTATATCTATGGAGACCATGTAGCTTTCTTTAATTTTACTGAAGAGGAAGTCAGCATACAGGTTATTCAACAACCCGAACTTATCAGGACTTTTCATTTAATGTTCGACCTGCTTTGGGATTATGCCACATGAGTTTTACCAAAATTCATTTAATGCTGGAACGAAAAAACTTTATAGCTGCCGGACATGCAGAAATCATTGAGGAACCTTGTAATTATGACCGATTCTATAAACTCATGGAACGTGTCGGTAAGCCATCCAACTGGAATAAACGACAAGTATTCCATGACCAGAAATCTGTCAACCGGCTAAAATCTACATTCGAGCAACCGTCATCACATCTATGGATATTTAAGGATGGGGACAAAGAAGTTGGATTCTGCCAGGTGGCAAATGTAACCGACCTAAAAGGGATATTCAATAATGCCACAGGTATAGCAGAAATATATAAGGTCGGCTTATTCCCGGAATATATAGGCCAAGGGAAAGGGAAAAATTATCTTTCCGCGTTAGTGGAAGAACTCTTTAAAAACAATCATACCATTTACCTAAACACCAGAGATAGCAATGTGGTGGATTCCATTCATTTCTATACAAAACTTGGCTTTGAAGTTTTCCATACTGAAACATTACCTGATGATCTCGTCATGTAAACATGCTTAAAGTTCCATTTGTAAGATAATTCCTAATTTAGACATGTGAATGTCATATGCCTACAAGACGAAGCTTTTTATGAGCTGGTTGAAGAAGTCACTCAACGGCTAATTGCACAGCAGCAAACACCGAAAGACAAGTGGGTAGATACTGATGAAGCCATGCGTATTCTGAAGATCAAATCAAAAACCACACTTCAGCAATTAAGAGATGAAGGAAAAGTCCGATTTTCCCAGCCACAAAAAAAACTAATCCTTTATGATCGAAACTCGCTCAATGCGTATATTGAAGAACATGCTAAAGACACATTTTAAGTATGGAAGAACAATTATTTATTAACTGGTTCAATAAGGGCTATTCCCTTTCTGAGCAAAAGCCGGAACTAGCTAGAAGTATTCAGGAGTCCTTAAGCCTCAAAGATGATGTGCGTGCGCAAGGCTTTGTAGCTGGTCACGAACAATTTATTGCTGAAAAAGAAAAGCTAATGGATAAAGCTAAAACGAGACGGAACTACAAACTACCTCAATCAGCAAATAGTAAAGTTCCTGGAAAAGAAAAGTCCAAAGACAGATCAAAAGATTAAGGTTGAGGAAATTCGATTTCGTTCAATTTCACTTCTAAGTCTGAAACGTCTATATCTTCAAAACCCAAAGCTCTTTGCACTTTTTCAAGGTGCTCCTTGTCAAGAAAGCCGAAGTATGGTGTAAATTCTTTTATTAAGGCCTTAGGATCAGAATCTTGCAAAATCAAATCACCCGGGCTGTATGACTCTTCGTAAAATTTTACCGCCTCATCAACATTCCAATTAAATTCAGCTCCAAGTCGAAATATCGCTTCAATTACAAAAGTATTCTTATAATCAGGCTGTTCTTTCAGGCTAACTCGCTGCAAAAACTCAAGGATTTTTGCAACCTTTTGTGTGTCACCAATTTCACTGGCATTGTTCAACATCACTACTCCTCATCTCAAATTACCTAGTGGATGCCAGCATACTTAATATCCATAACTCCGTCAAGATTATTCGGCAGATTATATTTTATTTCTTCAACCACTTTTTTTGAGATTTTCGGCCATTCCTCAAAAAAGTCATATTCGATAGGAAATATTTTAATGAGTTGTAGTCGTTCCAGCTCCTTAATTGTTTTTGACACATCTTGCGTACGACAAATTATGAACACATTTTTAGACAGAGAAATGGCCATTGCAAACTGGATGTGTGAAAAACTCAGCTTATTTATCTCCGGCATAATTAAAATAAAGAACCTTTTTGTCCTTAGTAATTCAAGGTTATCAAGGAATAAAGGGTGGTCATCCTTATCAAATATCTTTTCCGGCGTAACTTTAATTTTGGGCAAATATTCTTCAAATGTTTTAATGACAGCATTATATAAATCTTCATTAGAACCGCCTCCAGACATAAAACTCGGAGCTGCCAACATAACTTCTGGAGTTGGTTTTTCTAAGAACAAAGACTGCTTATTCTTAAACGAGTCATAGTTGTCCATTTTAGCTTTTAGGGTTTCAAGTGAATCAACATTTGTAAAAACCTGGTGGTAATTCTGAATGCTAAGGGCAAAGTAGTCCCTAATAATTGGGTTTATGTCGTCTTTATTCTGAAAGCTCTCAGTTCTTTCAATAAATGAGAACGAACCAACATTTTTCAGGTCTTCTTTTGTCTTTGCAAATTCAAAAAGAACGTCGCCGGACATGATACGGTTTTTTACAAAACAGTTATATTGTCCTAAAAGTATAGGTTGGGTTTTCTGGTCACAAAAAACTTTTATATGCGATGTGCTTCCTTTCACTTCACCTTCCAGGTTAAAGGTAATAATACCAGTCCCCATATCTATATCGGGTGTAAAATCGCCATGATAGTTCTTGCTACCATCCGGGAATATATTTTCAAAAGTAACTTTATCATTCTCATCTATAAGAATGCGAGCTCGACATAATAACGGTTCTTTTGATAGATCATTGGCTCTAAAATGAAGATAATATACATTCCATTGTAGCCCTGAAAGTTTATTTGACTCTTTTTCCTCCTTTAATGGGTTCTTTTTTTCGGCTAAAAAACCCTCTATACTAACCTTGCACTCTTTCGCCTTTGCAATCCAGGTACGGGTCTTATTATTTTCTTTAATAACATTGCCTTCTGTATATACAGAAATTTGCCTATTGAAAATTGTTTCTAAAGCGTTGCCTATTTGCCTAATAGCAGTTTTAGAAACACCATGACCAATAATAGATTTACCGAATTTGTCTTTCCAAATTTTTATTTCAAGATCAATTCTAGCTTCATGCTCTAATATTTCAGTGATAATGTCCCTCTTAACAAGCCCTGTATGAGAAGGAAAAAATTCAAGTAGTTCCCTGGCTTCACTTTTGAGACTTTCAATTTCTTCAATGTCTTTTTGGTCTAATGGCATGGTCGTAATAGAAAATGTGCCCAATATAGTTTTTTTTGCTGTTTTCTGCTGTACAAAGCTGTGCAAAGAATAACCCAACTATTCAATCGAGTTGAAAGCATAAGCAAGATAATCTCTGTAAACACCTGAATATTAAAGAGTAATGCCCTTTGTCAGCTTGCAATATGCCCTCATATTTACAAAAGCATTAACGCTTAAAAATTTTGACATGAGAGCTGTAAAAACCACTACTCAACAAAACACAAGTAATCCTGATTTCAATTTTCAAGACCTTATTGACCAACTAGAGCTTGATGTAATGATGCATGCCAATTCTGGCAAAAACATTCACCATATCCTTGAAGAATTGGAAGCAGAAAAGATTTCAGCAATCAGGAAAATAAACGGTGAAGCCAGAAAAATTAAAACTCCACTGGAACGGCAATTAGATCGTTGCAAAGTAAAATTAAATGAGACGAAGGAAGATAGGATTGCTCAAAAAATGGCGCAACTGGAGCCTGAAAAAGATGCAGCAATCGCAAAAATCAGAAAGCGCACGTTAGATAAAAATATAGCCTTAAATAAAAAGAAAGAATCTCTTGAATCAACTATAGAAAAGAAAAAAGTAGAAAGAGATTTTATACTCAGACATCATCATAAAGGGTTATACCCCACCCGTTATTGGCTATATGATTACACATATGGCTATGTTGCTTTATTAGTTGGATTTGGCTTTTTGGACTGGAACTTTTCGAGAAACGCCTTATCTGCGTACGGTGGTTTTGATCGTGCCGCCGCAGCTATCATTGCCTTAGCAATGGGCATCGCGCTTTGTATTTGCACGCACTACTTCGGTGAGTCTTATCAGCAGAAAAACAAATTCAGAAAGATGGCTTTTGGTATCACCGGAGCTATTCTTTGCATTTTCATCATTGTATTACGTATAAAATATTAAATTATGTTGTTATTCATTTCGTTTCACTGGCTCGTTCCGGTAGGTTTATTTCTTGTCTTCGTTTCCCTGGCAACGGTATTAGCAGGGATGCATAGTGTCAATGCGCATCTTTGGAGTCGTGTCGACTCTGTAAAGAGGTTATCCCGAAAAAAAGCTAAAACAGAAAAGCAGTTTTCCTCAAATAAAAAAATCTATGAAGACCAAGAGAACCAAATAGTAAAAAAGATTACTCTTAAGGCAGAAGATCTTGCAAAGGCAGACTATAAAAAATTAGAAGCTGAGCATGATAAAATTGAAGATGAATTGTCAGAAACGGCTACTGCAACTGCATATTTCATCGAACAGGTTGAAACAAAAATTGAAAAAGGAAAGAAGCACCTGCAAAATATATATAATGGCAGGTCAGCCAAAGGTCTTAATGGTAATTTATCAAAAATCACTGCAATATTAGCACTGCTACTTCTGCCTCTATCCTTTACAGGTTGTGACCAAACAGTACGACCAACTCACAATAAATGCCTCATTCTGGATATGTCAGGCAGCATGGTACATCAATACAAAGCGGCTGAACTCACTAAAGGAATACTGGGGCATGATTTTGAAACTGGCGACCTGTATGAAGACGGAATCTCTGTTGTAATCACAACGATTGGAGATAACTCAAATGCAAGAAAAGTAACCTTTTCCTTACCCCCAACAAAAGGATACTGGTCTGTTGATGAGGGACAACGTAAAAAGGAAATGGAGGCGTTTTATACTGATGTATTGACCGCCATATCCAGAATATTGGCATCAGAAGATAAACGACCTATGTCATACATAAACAGAAGCACAGCGCATGTGGCGAATCATTTTGATGAACAAGGTGGGGATTTGTTCATAATGTCCGATATGAGTCAAGAAAACGTATTTAGTGTGTCGTTCCCTAAAATGTTCAATAAATATGGCTTCAACTTCCTTGACCATTACGACACAATGGCCGCTTCTTTAACCAAAGATGCACCGTACGAACTGAACAATATTAATGTGCATATCGTTCACACTCCAGCGCCTGAAATGGATGAATATTTTAGACTTTGTTCTAAGTTCTGGAGTCGGTTCCTACAGGAAAAAGGAGCAAAGAGTGTGGAATTTACGGCATCTATTAACTCATCTTATTAAATACACATCTTATGAGTTTCAACATATGGCGAAAAAGGCTGTTTAAGCGATTTGCCCGCAAAAGCAAACTGCATCAGTTGCTCAATAAGAAGATATATCGTTTCTCACCTACAGGGGACTGGTTCACGCTTGCAGACGCGGTAGAAGGTGTGTCAATTACTGGGGCTATTGGTTCAGGTAAGACCAGCGGGCCAGGTACTCATTTATTTCTGGCCTATCTGCGCGCCATGATGGGCGGTCTGTGCTTAGTGGTTAAAAGTGATGAGGCTGACCGCTTGATAAAGCTGGTTAAAAAAGCCGGCAGGGAAAAAGACTTAATCATCTTTTCAAAGGATAGTCATCTATCCTTCAATTTTCTGGAGTATGAATTGAAACGGGTTGGCGGGGGTGCCTCTGAAATTGGCAATCTCGTAAATCTGCTGATGATGATCTACCAGACTGGGAAGCAATACAAGGCATCCTCTCAAAGTGAAAGTAACGACAAGTTTTGGGATGATGAACTGGAACGCGCGTTAAGGTCAACCATCCAACTTTTGATATTGGCCAAAGTACAAGTGACGATTGCGAACATGCGTAAAATAATCGTACACGCATTTACCGAAAAGGACTACAACAGGTATAAGGAGATATGGAAAGGATTAGAGGATGAAGATACAACTGACGAACGCAGAAAAGAGCTTTGGTCTGAATATGAAGCGTGGGTAGAAGAAAACTTCTTTTTGTATTGCTTTGAAAAAGCAAACTCACGTACAGATTTGAGTGAATATGAGCTGGATACTTTTCAAATACTAGGGGATTACTGGCTCAGGAACTGGCCGGATCAATCCGAAAAAACGACCTCTATTGTTGTAGCTATGTTTCATGCCGTTGTAGACCCTTTCCTTGATGGCATCTTACGATCCCATTTCACTAAGGGAGTGAGTGAAGAATTGCTGCCTGAACAATCTTACTTAGAAGGTAAGATTATCATTTGTGACTTCCCTGTAAAAGAGTACCATCTCAGTGGAATATATGCCGCATCCATAATGAAGCTCATCTGGCAACAAGCTATGGAACGCCGTAGAGTTGAAACAGAGGAAAATCCCAGGCCGGTGATGCTTTTCATTGATGAGGCTCAAAACCTGATCAATGGTGTTTATGACACCCAGTTTCAGCTTACAGCACGTTCCTCACTCGTAGCCAGCATTTACATCTATCAGACGATCAATGCTATCAAAATGGTCATGGGCAAGTATGCCGCCAATGAAAAAGCAATGGCGTTATTGGGCAACCTGAATACTAAAATTTTCTGTAACAACTCCTGTGTTCATACCAATTCATGGGGTTCTAACCTTATCGGTGAACACAATATTGATACCATTACCTCAAGTGTTGGTGGTCGTAGTGAAAATGGACATACCTATAACCAGACCAGAAGACGCAAAGTATCTGCTGAATATTTCGGGACGTTGAAAACAGGAGGAGCTAAAAACAAATATTTGGTTACAGCCATAGTATATAAAGCAGGTCGTATTTGGCGCTCAGGCCATAATTTCTTCGAAGCCAAATTCAATCAAATTGTTTAATCGAAAAACTTAAATATCATGATCGAATACAACACACAAAGAGGTAGCCGCTCTCGAATTGCACCATTGTTTGGTGATGGTGAAATATTGCTCTCGTTGTTTAAAACAGATTTTTGGATGAGATTAATTTCAAAAAAAGGATGGGCAGGAATCGTGTTTTTCAAAACATTCTTTGCACTAACGATAAGCATGATTACCTTTTCTACAATCGCAATTCTAAGATATAGATTTGGGACGCGTACTGTCGGGTTGGTTTTCAGCTTTATGACATTACTTCTACTGCTTGCCCTAAATAGTAGTTGGCTGTATTGGTTTGCAAAACCATTTTTTCCGCTCACAGGAGCGTTTTTCCCATTCTTTGTTGACACGCAATTTTGGCAGGAGTTCTTATTGACCAATATCTATTCAAAGGCCTTGTTTTATTATTCCTGTGTTTATTCGGCTTTCAGTCTTGTTCATGTGGTAGCCATATATACAGGATTTGGTAACACATCTGACCCTTCTAAACGAGGAGATAGTATTATATACAGGCTGTTTTTCAGGTATTCAAAACTCACAGAGTTTACGATCCAGGCCAGGTTAGAGCCTTTAATTATTGCTTTAACTGCATTGTGCCTCTGGAAGTTTTCAGGCGATACGTTATTCGCATCCTTTCTTGCGCTATCCGCCTTATGCCTTTTTATCCAGGAGTCATTAGACCGCGCACACCAAAACCGGCTTAGATTACCAGAATGAGTTTATATCCGACATAGCATGTCTTGACCCTCCAAGACGTGATGTCTGTAGTAAAAATAGATGTTATGAATAATATATAACGATTGACAAAAAAGGAACTATTTGATAGGAATAAAAACCTAAATACGGAGTAGTGAAATGTAAAAATCCATATATGAAAATTCGACAAAAATTAAATTCTGATGTCACCACCTGTTACTACGGTTCAACAATTATCAAAGAAACCTGCGGTACAAAAAATGGGACGCAAGATGGCCACCACATAGCCAGATCGTAGCGTCCCATTTTTAAAATAAAGAAATAATAAATGTTAAGGATAACCATAAGCAGAGACGGTCAGGCTGCGATCAACTATTACGAAGAGGCTCTATGTGTCGATGACCATTATTATCTGAAAAAAAATATAGGTGCCAAATGGTCAGGCAAAGCGGCTACTCTTTTAGGTTTGCACGGTAAGGTAACGAAAGAAGATTTCGCTAAACTTGCTCAGAATATCCACCCTCAAACCGGAGAACGACTTACTGTAAGAAATGCCACTAATCGCAGAGCAGGATATGACCTGACATTTAATGCACCAAAATCAGTAACGGTTTTACATGCTCTTACTCAAGATCCCGAAATTCTAAAAGCACACAGATATGCAGTTCGTGAAGCCATGAAGCTCGTGGAAGCTGATATGCTAACCCAGGCCAACCAGTTTAAGGTGAAACATTACCAAAACACAGGTAATATCATTTACGCGGCTTTTGATCATTTCACGACACGGCCTATTGCCACTAAAGATGGAGAGGAGCATTTATATATACCTGACCCCCATCTGCACACGCATGCTTTCCTTTTTAATTCGACCTGGAATGAAAAGCATAAGCGTTTTCAGGCCATCGAGATGGGTTCAATACATACCTTGGCGCCTTGGTATGAGGCTGCATATCATGCCTTTCTATCAAACGCTCTTGTGAAAGCCGGATATCCGATTGAACAAACCGCGGATCGTTGGGAAATCAGGGGTATTGATCGTACCATCATCAATAAGTTTAGCAAGAGGACACTTGAGATTGAACAAGCCGCTCAGGAAAAAGGTATTACAGATGCCAAAGCTAAATCCGAGCTGGGTGCGCGCACAAGAGTAAAAAAGAATAAAGGTGTGGAAGATAGCAGGCTCTATGAATTGTGGAAGCAAAGATTGAACAAGAAAGAGCTTTTTCATCTACACTCTATTAAGGGTGCTCCAGGTACACCGAAAGCAGTTTCAGCAAAGGCAGCTAATGAAAAAGGGTTAAATCATTACCTCGAGCGAAAGAGTGCTATCCCTGAAAAGAGGGTTTTAGCTAAAGCCTTGTCATTGGGATATGGAACATTATTACCTCAGGACGTTCAAAAGGACATGGATAGCAGAAGGGATATACTTTCCGCAGATAAACAGTCGATAAAATATATCACCACCAAGGAGATGGTGCGTGCTGAAGATGAAATGCTGGAGTTAGCATCTGCTTCAAAGGGTACAGTACCACCACTCAATGATAAATATAATATCAAACAAGATTTTCTAAGTGAGGAACAACGTGATGCTATACAACTCTTACTCAGATCCAATGACCGCATCAATATATTGATCGGTGCAGCCGGTGTTGGAAAATCCACGCTTTTGACTGAGTACAAAACGGGTGTTGAAGAAGCCGGGAAAAAAGTCATTGCTTTTGCGCCATCAGCCGCAGCCTCACGCGGGGTATTGCAAGACAAAGGCTTTGAAGGTGCAGATACGATAGCCTCTTTGCTGACCAGAGAGGACATGCAGCAAAGTTTAAAAGATAATATTCTCCTGCTTGATGAAGCTGGCATGGTCGGCACTAGAACTATGCTTGAAGTATTAAAAATAGCTGATCAGCAAAATGCGCGTGTGGTGTTGTCTGGCGACCCCAAGCAGCATACCTCAATTCAAGCTGGTGACGCACTCAGACAATTACATGAAAAATCAGCATTACAAACCGCATCTGTAAATACTGTCCGTCGTCAACAGAAAAATGACGCTTACAGAAATGCCATTCAAGCAATGGCACAAGGTGACACGTTAAAGGGATTTGACAAGTTGGACAAGATGAACGCCGTTATTGAAATTAGTGACCGACAAGAAAGAGAAGAAAAAATTGCTCGCGACTATATCAACGCATTAAAGGCGAAACGAACAGCTTTGATAGTTTCGCCTACTCATGCCGAAGGACAGTCTATTACTCATATCATTCGTGAACAGTTGAAAAAAGAAGGGCTGATCAAAGCTAAGGAACGCGTATTTCCAACTTTACAAAACCTGTCTTTAACAGAAGTTCAAAAACAAGACCCAACGCAATATGAGCCTGGTTCATCTATCTGGTTTCACCAAAATGCCAAAGGTGGCTTCAAAGCGGGTAACGCATTTGAAGTATTAGAAAAGCAAAATGCGGATGGGAAAGTGGCTATCCGAAATACTGAAGACGGCCAGGCCTATACACTTCCTTTTGAAGAAGCGAAAAAATTTGAGGTTTACCGAAAACACGAAACCTCATTAGCTAAAGGAGATCTGATAAGGGTAAGCAGGAACGGCAAAACAAAAGAAGAATCCAAAATCCATAATGGACAGACCTACACTGTGCAAGGGTTTACCCGTGAAGGACATATAAAGCTTTCTAACGGCAAGACATTAGACAAAGACTTTCAGCATTTCAGTCATGGGCATGTATCAACCAGCTATGGTGTTCAAGGTAAAGATGCACAAGATGTTTTTTTGGCGCAAAGCAACCAATCATTGGCTGCATCTAATGAAAAGCAATTTTATGTTTCTGCATCAAGGGGCAAAGAACGGGCATTTATTTACTGTGAGGATAAAGCAGAGCTAAGACAGGCCGTCTTAAGGAACACTGACCGGATGACAGCCAAAGAAGTAGCTGAACAGCACCAACAAAGGGTGAATAGGCAAAGGCGGGTAGATTATTATCAACAAGAATTAAAACGAGTTTCAGTATATGAAAAGACAACCACGAGACAACCTGAGCATAACATTTCAAAACAAGGAAGATCGTACGAATAAAGAAAATGGCACTGGTGATAATAGAAAGCAAAAGTATTACGGTATAGAAACAGGTAATCGGTTTATTAAACGCTTTAAGCTCTTATTTAGGAATGGTAAGGAGGTAAGCATACCATATGCTTTTCTTCCAATCTTCACCTTAACCAGTGACCAGCAAATTCAGATTGCTACTCATGACATTGAGATCAAAGTAAATGGACGGGGATTGCATAAAATATGCGACTACCTGAATGAAGAAAAAATACTATGGATCAAAGAGTCAAATACAAAAATAGACGATGAAGAACTTGATGTTTATGTATCTGATATTTCTATTAGCGGTGAATGGCTGTCTTGACTACTGCTGTAACCCGCCACCTATAGTGGCGAAAGGTAGTTGTAGGTATCCTCTTATGATCACATCCTTATTCATAGGGCTTAAAGAAACTTTTCCGTTTTGTTCATCATTCAAAATATCACTGATCAAAAAGAAGGACTCATGCAAATTGTAAGCATCATTACCATCATCCGCTACCTCTCCGAGAAAAACGAGCAATTTTTGAGGGTCGTATTTTCTTAAATATTCAATGATGAGATCACGGGCAGCATCTACGCTTTTAGGATATTGCTCCCTGACACGCGCATATGACCACTCGGAAAACGATTTGTTGCTTTGATAAGAAGACAATTTAAACACCTCTATGAAACATATAAATGATATAGTAAATGAACAGCTAAATCAATTAAATATGGATAAAGCCAATCAAGACTGGATGGATCAATCCAGGGAACAGGATTTTAATGAAGCTGCCGGAAATAAAACTAAAATAGAAGAGGATAAGAAGGATTATTCACGAAAGGACATGTATCAAAAACTGAATAATTATACTTTGACAGCCAAGAACGGTAAAGATCTTTCATTCATACAGGAATTGAAAGATAAGTATGAGGAGAAAATCTCTAAAAAAGATGCAAGCACCTTAAAACGAAACTATTATTTCAATCATGCTAAATCTAAAGGGCTTCATCAAAATGTATCTATAAATAAGCTGGAAGAAGACAGGGCACTATCCGATCAGCGAGACAGGAACAATACAGTCAAAGAAGCAAGACAGTACTATCATCAAAACTACAGCCTCAAAAAGAGTTTTTCAAAAGAGGTTAGACCGGATAAAACAGGGAAATCAAAGGATTGACTAAGCATTATATATAATCCAGATCATTTTACCTTAATTTTAAACAATGGTAAGAATATTTACAAAATTTGAAGATATTGAAGAAGACTTGAGGGCTAATGCTCCTGAAGTAGTTTACAAATACAGATCATGGAATGAAGACTTTCATAAAGATGTGCTGAGAAAACAAGCAGTATGGTTTGCACACCCCTTTGATTTAGATGACCCGCTTGATGTTCGACCAGATACGGTTTTCAATAACGCTGAATTTAATGATGATAGATACCTCCAAAAACTTATTAATTCAGCAGGACAAATACACCCAGAGGTACAAAACCCTGACCAGCTTAGAGAATTAGCAATACAGCAATGGGAACATACAAAAGCCAACCCCGATGAGATCATACAAGCTCACAAACAACAAAATTTGGATAAGAGTAATTTTGATTCTATTGGTGTTTTTAGCACAACAATCAACTCATTAAGTATGAAAATATGGGATGAATACGGAGACAAAAACAAAGGTTTCTGTATTGGGTTAAAAACTGTTGAGTTGTGTAAACAGATGAAAAGTGGCTATGGATATGTTACTTACTCTGAAGAGCCGTATAAGTTTAGTTTTTTCTCCGATGATAACGCTAGTATAGATATTCTGTATTTAAAAAAGCCAAGCTGGCAGCATGAGGAAGAGTTTAGGTTCATCACTGTTGGAGCAGGCATATACACCCCAAGGCTCCAAAACTTTACAACCGATGTGGTAGCTGACATAACCCTCGGTTCTGATATTCCCCAAACAGACGAACAAGACATATTAAAAGTTATCGGACAGCACTATCCTGGCATCCCAGTTTACAAAATAGAAGTTTCACCTTCTGGAGCATTGACAAAAAACCGTATCAAATAGAACCTTAGAGCACACAACATATAACCCAATATATAACCCAAAACTCTGTTTTTGAATAATCAACAATTACACGGCACATAAATCATTGAAATTATGAAGATAATTATTTGATAACGCTTAACTCCCACAGCGACCTCAATACTGTTTATGCAATTTTCTATGACATAGTATGAAATCGCCTGACCGTTCTAAAACCATTACTCAGCTTTACTTTCTGTCATTTTTGGAGTATCATATAACTTCATTCAACCCCGTACTATCAGGAGGCAGATATAACCCAAAACATAACCCAGAAATCAGCCACAAATTCAGCAAAAAACGAACACAAGGAAAATAATGATATGAAACGAACCATTCGTTTCACTGATGTTACTATCCGCAATTTAAAGCCGGAAAGCAAGCGTGTAATCTGGTGGGCGGAAGGTATGCCCGGTTTCGGCCTGCGAGTTGGCACCAAAGGGAAAAAGGTTTTTATTCATCATTATTACAATGCTGCATTAAAAAAATACCGTAAGAAGACCTACGGTGCTTATCCTCAAATAACACTAGCTGAAGCCAGGACAAAATACAGTGAGGATAAAGAAAATATTCTTAAAGGCGATGATCCGGCTACAGAACAGGTTGTCAAGAACGAACTATTAAAAGAAGTGCCTACTGTCAATGAATTGATAAATGAATGGGAAGCACACGGGAAAGTTGCGGGCATTAAAAGTATTGCTAACCAGGTGGCTTATGTCCGCAGGGATTTGGGGCGCAAATTCGGACATATGAGAGCTGATAAGATCAATAAGCAACATATACGGGAAGTCAATAATGAGATTCTGAAACGTGGTAGCCCCGGCGCAGCCAGGGAGTCATGGCAACATACCCGATGTATGTATAACTATGGAATGGATTGGTACGAGGGAATCAAAGAAAATCCGGCAGCGAAGTTAAAGCCACCCGCAGGAAAAGGCAGTTGTGATCGGGTATTGTCCCCCAAAGAAATTTACCTGTTCTGGAATGGTATCAATACCACTAAAATGAACCCGATAATAAGGGGAGCATTAAAAATGATACTGGTCACATTGCAAAGAGGTAAAGAAGTGCGTCATGCAGAATGGCAGCGAATAATCTATGAAGAACAATTCTGGGAATTACCAAAGGAAGTCACCAAGAATACTGTGTTTCATCGTGCCGCCCTGAACAGGTATGCGCTGGATATTATTGAAGAGATGAAATCCCACACTTCCGGTTGTCCCTACATCTTTGGCATATCAAAGTACCATAAGCAAAAAGCTACTCCTGAGCGCAATGACCTGAATGTTATGCGCTATGAAACATTATCAGAGAACACACGTGGTAATTGTAGCTCCTGGGGTTGTGAACCATTTACGCCGCATGACCTGAGGCGTAGTGCCACCACTATATTGACAGGTGTTGGTGTGCCCCGTTTCTTCGTCAAAAAAGCATTGAACCATGTAGATGATGACGGAGCAACCTCCGTTTATGACCGTTATGCTTATGATTACGAAAAGCAAAAAGTGGCTGAAGTATTAGAGTTTGTCATGGATGAGATTTTAAAAGCACCTGATGCAGCAAACGTCCCTACTGTAACTGAACTCAGAAAAAGAGTGCAGGAGCAGCAATTTTTCCGGCATTAAGTCTTTGCATTTTTTAAAAGCATAGTGCATAAACACCTCTTATGCGGCTGTGGCGGAATGGTAGACGCGCATCGTTGAGGTCGATGTAGGCTTTATTGCCTGTGGAGGTTCAAGTCCTCTCAGCCGCACCATTATTTTCAGTTGTCCAGGTAGTGGGTTGTTCCAGCCATGATTGAATATCACTGATGCGATAGGCTTTGCGTTGCCCCTGACCGATATGCACCTTACGTGGAAATGTACCGGCTTTTTGCTTACGGTAAATTTCACTACCAGACAAGTTACACAGATGCTCTGCGGTCTTTTGTCCAATATAGCCGTTAAGCTGTATTAACAAGCTGGCAGCAAGTGTATCGGGGCTAATTTCAGCGATCTTTTTTTCTAATATTTGCTGTGTGTCTTGCATCTTCACTCCTTTAGTTGGGTTGTAATTGATTCAGGTATTCAACAGCTCTTGCAGAATGTGCAGCGGCCTGAAACACGAACTTATTGTCGTTCTTCAAGGCCTGTAACCAACTTTTAATATATTGAGCATGGTCTGCCCTTGGTTGTTGGCTAATGCCTAGTTGTGCGCATAACATTGCAGCTCCTAATTCAGCGACTAGCTCCTCAAACGCATATTTGAATTTTTCTGCGTTGGTCTTTGCCTTATCTCTGTCCAGACGATGAGGCGCACCAGACCAGTGCACCAATTCATGAAACAATGTGCTGTAATAGTTCTCTGTTGCTGTTGAGTCTTCTGTGTTCACAAAATTTATGGTTTCGGGGAGACAGATATAATCTTCAATGCGGTGATAGTATGCTGCACTTTTGTTTAAGTGCCGAATATCTGCTTTTGTACTCTTACAGAAGTTATCCGGTAGCTTTACCGGCACTACAAGATCCGTTTCATTCAGTGATGGTTGCTGAACATTGTCATACCCTTCCACCTGAACCGCATTAAACACAGTGTAAAGTTTCATCATAGGGATTTTATGGGTAGTTTCTTCACCTTGTTCATTTTCTTCATCCACAAGTAGGGTTTTATAAAAACAAATGGTGCTGCCTTTTTCGCCTTTACGAACAGACACGCCTTTCTCTTTCCACTGTTTGAAGGTTGCCCATTGATTAGAATTAAAACCTTTTTCCTGTTGATAGAACCAAAGACATGGAATATTGATGCCTTGGTAGTGTTTTTCAGTGAATGGATTTACAGGTAATCCCTGAGCTGCAAGAGAGGCAAAGGGCGGTTGATAATCCTCTAAGCTGACTTTTTCCAACTGGGCTATAATCTTGTTCGTAATGTTTTGGTAGAATTCATCTTTATTTTTGGGCTTGTGCATTGTTTTCCTCCATATAATCGTTTTAGGGTTGGTGTCGTAGCGCATGACGCTTTAGCGGCATGGGGTTCGCCATTAACCCTTGCTGACCACCATTTCAGGGGGTGAGGCGTTGTCATACAGGAAGGCGTTCAAAAATTTTTGCTCCGGCCTTTTTGTGAGGCCGCAAAAAATTTTGAAAACCTGTTGACTACGGCGAGGGGTCTCCCCTTCTTTTACTGCATAAAAGAAAAGGACACTCTTCGGAGTGCCCTTTAAGCTAGGTGTGTTTTAACCGAACTACGTGGTCTTTTTAGGTAAAGGCTTCAGCTCAATCTTATGTGCGATAACTGAGGCCTCTTTCTTGGTCACTGTACGACCGTCTTCCAGAATGGTTGGGAACGGGCGGTAGGATAAAGAACCTGTCAACTCCAGCCTTGTACCTTTTTTCAGGCTTTTGACCTGCTGGATGACGTGTGGGGAAAAGACCAGGACATTGTGCCAAATCGTGTCTTTTTGAACCCACTGCTCATTATCATCAAGATAACTGTCGGTAGTGGCGATGGAGAATGTTGCAAAGGTTTTACCGTCCTGCTCCACGATCTTCGCTTCTGCACCCATGTTCCCGATTAATATGATTGTGTTGTTGTACGCCATTTTTAGCTCCTTTCATTGGTTTAAGTAATAATGACGAATTCTAAAAGGACGAGCCATTAAGGGGATGTCATAAGCAGGCATTAAGCATTTTTCACTTGTTTAAAAATGCAATGCTGACAACCCGCAGGGCTGCGCCCTTGACATGCGCTTGAAGGGGCGGCCAGAATTTCGGCAATTAATTCTTTACTTAAATGGATGAAAGAGCCTGAAATTAAAGTCGTACAAACAGCGCAAGTAAGTTATTAAGAGGGTTGCGTGCCTGAAGTGGAAGGAAGTGGCGCATGTTCAATACTTGCAGCAATGATACTCGCCTCCTGCTTTTGGATAGTTTTTTGATCATCAAGCAGTGCATCAAATCTGCGATAAGACAATGAACCGGTAACTTTGACCCGCATACCTTTTTTTAGCTTTTCGGTTATTTCAATCAGGCTGGAATTAAAGGCAAGGCATTTATGCCAAACAGTTTCTTTATTCTGCCAGTTCTCGTCCTTATCTAAATAGCGATCTTGTGTAGCCAGGGAAAAGGCAGCAAAGCTTTTGCTTTCGCGTTGAACAGATTTTGGGTCAGTACCCAAATAGCCAATTAAGACCACATGGTTATTGGTACTCATAGGTATTCCTTTCTGAAATGAAGATGGATTTCTGGTGTTTGAGACGTAGGAATATATACCTAATCATATAGGCTGGTCAAGAAAAAATATGAATTTATTCTCATCTAAAAATATATTACTAATTTAACAACCATTAGTTATCTTTATAAGATAAAGACACCTGTAAGCCATCTCAATCACTATGACATGATACGTGGACTTACATTTATTCTATTGCTGGCAACAGCACCTTCATTCGGACAAAACTATCCGGCTACACCTCAATACTCCACATTTCAGCCACTTGTAGGTGGTTCTAATACCACCAGATCTAACGCACCTCAATATCAATCGCCTGTACCACAGGTTCAGGTGGGCGCAACAGCAAGTGACATTCGCAACAATCAGGCGAACCGGGCTATGTATCAAACAGCCACTCAGAAGCAAAAAGAAGTGGCAGAGCTGATGCAGCAAATTCAACGTGATGCTGCGAATACATCCCGCAGAAGATATGCCCCCAACCCTGAACGTACTAACGATTTCCATCCTGCTCTGGCATATCTGCAAAAAATGCTCAAGGGTGATATTCCACTATCAGTAGCGGATGCCTATTTCGCGGTGGAACATGCTTTTGGAAATCCATACTTAACCAAACAGCAATTTGACAGCCTGATAAGCCAGTCCGCTGATTTCATCAAGACATGGATGCAGCAAAACGGATTGAGCTTACAGGATAATAATATGGTTCATTACGCTATAAAAAAGTTTATGGCAGAGCCGTTGACCATACAAAAAACACAGTCATCGAACGAGAACAACCTGCAAGCCAGTACGATTACTCATGAGCCATTTCGATACGATTATAAAGATTACCAGGCTTATGACGACCACAGGAATATGTTTGTCACTAAATGTCTGGCTACTGGCTTTGGTCAATGTGCGTCAATGCCGATCGTCTACCTGATATTAGCTGAGAAGCTGGGCGTAAAAGCCTATCTGAGTTTTGCCCCGCAGCATTCATTTATCAAGCATCCTGATAACAGCGGCTATATCATTAATTATGAACCAACTTCAGGTTGGGAAATTTCCGATAGCTGGTATAGGGACAATATGCACATTAGCGCACAGGCTGTGAAAACAGGTATTTATCTGGACACACTCAATTCAAAACAGGTTGTAGCAAACTGTGCCTTTGATCTGGCAGTGCAATACATACGGGTAGACCTTACAGGAAATGAAGAATTCATTTTGGACTGTCTACACACAGGGATACCTCACTTCCCTGAAAATAATAATCTGCAATCCTTATTCATTTACAGCACACATCTAAAAACAGTGCTACGTGAAATGATGCGTAAATACAAGATTACCAACTTTGAGGATTTGTATAAGATACCGGAAGCAAAAGCAATCTATACTGAATATATCGGCAATGAGGCTTACATCACTAAACTTGGTTATGAAGATATGCCTGCCGGTATGTATGAAGCCATGCTGCAAGAACATGAATTTAAAAATAATGTGCAGCAGGAACTAAGTGTAAACGGAAAAGAAAAACGAAATTTATTTATAAAACCCGAATAACAACCGCTTATGAAAGCGATAAAATCAGCCATGATCATGGCTACAATTCTGCTCCTGAATGTTCAGTCATTCGCATCCGATAGCTTAGCTCGTTCATACTTCTATGATGCAAAAGTGAAATTAGAAAACATGCTTAACGGTCAAGCACCATTAAGCTATGAAGATGCAATCTATTATATCGAGAATGCATGGTGGGAAGACCGTATTGATTACAAAGCCTATAAAAAGGTTTTGGATCATCACACTGCAAATATAAAAAGCATCATTGAAGCCAATAGGGATCAATCCAGGATGAACCCTAAAAGAGATTGCCTGCAAAGCAAAGGGGAGAAGATTGCTCTCTATGAAAAGGCACTTTCAAACTATGCCATATATCAATACATGACGCAAACATCTGCTTTTCTATGGAGTAATGACACATTTATCCATTCCCCTTATGAATATTCGTATACAGATCCAATGGGAACAAATGATTGGGGATATACGCATATCACCAATCTACTAAATAGTGGTAAAGGAAACTGTTTTTCTATGGCATCTTTATTCAGAATTTTCTCAGAAAGACTGGGTTCGGATGCAAACCTCACTACAGCTCCGGGTCATATTTATATTCGTCATGCTGATGACAAGGGGACGCGATATAACCTTGAATTAGCCAATGGCATGTTCCCGGGTTCAGGAACGATAGGGACAGTTACTTATACACCTACCGAGGCTATTAGGAGTGGAATTGCTTTAAGAGAATTAGATCAAAGTCAATCTGTGGCGCTTTGTCTTGTATATCTGGCAAAAGGCTACGAATACAAATTTGGCATCAAAGAAGATGATTTTATGTTGTCATGTGCAGAATTTGCATTGAAGTATGACAGCCTAAATCTGAACGCAATGCTGCTTAAAGCTGAAGTGATGGAAACAAAACTCTTAGAACAGGAAAAAGATGTTAGGGAGTTAAGCACACAAGAGGATTTTCAAAAATATCAAGACTGGATTACTCATATTTTTAGTCTTGGGTATAGAGAGATGCCTTTTGAGATGAAGAACCTAATCATTCAGGGTTGGTCAAAAGACACGCTGGCCTTATTAGCTACAACCAATTATACACCCAACAGGTTAAACCACCCAACTTTAAAGAAGACCCGATATGCAAGCCTGTCATGGGGGCTATTCGATGAAGATATCCGAACAAAACCTCTTGAGCGATACGGTAATACTGTTTTCGATACAAAGAAAAAAGCTATCGTATCTTTTTTGCCAGACGATATATTATACCACCATTACAATTTCGACCCTGTAGTTTTTGCGTGGAATATAGACCCGATGGCGCATAAGTTACCTTATGCATCACCATATGCATTTTGCCTTAATAACCCTATTTTATACAATGACCCTGATGGTGCGTATCCTGTAGTAACTATCACTAAACAAAAACAAGGGACAACGCAGTTGAGAGTTATTGGCTATACAGGAAGTCGAAAAACACAGTATACAAATGTTGATTTATACAAAGTTACCGTGATGGATACTGAAGACAAGAACTTCAAAATGGATTTTCTTGTTACTCGAGATGCATTCGCGGTTAAACGTGGTGACTCCAAAAATGGTGTTATGAAGATGACAAATGTAGCATTTGAACCTAAGGATGGCAATATAAATCACTATACAGCAAAGCCAATGCCAAACGGATATCCGGCGGGATATGGGACTAAGGCCTTAAAATTGACACAATATGGTTCTGAAGTAATGCATGCCGAAGCTAATGATGGTGCAGTTGATTTAGGTTATCGAAATGATGCAGATGTCGCTGCAGGAATAATGATGCATGTTGGTGGCGTATACCTGCACCCAGACGGATCGACATCACTTGCAGCTTCGGAAGGTTGTTTTGGGGTAACAGATGGTAATAGCTCAGAAACCAATCCGTCAAACGATTATTCAAATGATGCGATAGGCTCAATCATAAATCAAGCCAACAAAAGCAAAACCAATAAAGGGAAAATTGAGGTTATAATTCAAAAAAGAAGCTCATCTGAAAGAGAAACGACAAAAAGCCAAAAACTACGCTAAGTGAAAAGAGTATTATCAATAATATATCTTCTTTGTATCCTTTCTTGTAATACTATGGATAAAAAGAACTATCCGAATTTTACAGTGGCAAAATATATAAGCTTTGGAGAGGATTACGCATACAATGATGATTTTTCGTTGAATTTCCAAGATAGCAGATACGAGCATATCCTTTCGCAAGAATATGAGGATAATAGGTTGGTGTCTGTCAATATATACAAAGCTGACGGTATCATTACCTATAATAAAAGTGAATTGGATTTAGACACTGCACTTTATGACTATTTTAAGCTATCAAAAATCAGAGAGATTAAAAGAGATAAGGGTAACATGATTGACAATATGATTACAACTAGCATTACCCATGAAGCAGAAGGCTACATATATTGTAAAAAAGAGGACACGCTATACATATACAAAATAGATCTTAGAGATAAAAAATAAGCTGCGAGCAATTCGCAGCTTAAATACCAACCTGGTGCATAAAACCCTACAATTTAAATGCTAATATCTCATCATCCAGTGCTGATACTTTATCTCCGAGAATTGAGACGAAATAGTTTGCCAGCATTGAAATGAGATTTGAATTGTTGGTTGCGAATTTCATACCCTGGCTATCAGTAAGTACAAGCGTACAGTTTTCATCGCTCCCAAATTGGAAGGTGCGCAGATCGTGTAAAGTATCAACTGTGCGTTGACGTTTTGCGGTTAGAGATCGAAGTTCTTCAACCTTTTGGATGCGCTCTTCAAGTGTGAGCTTACTGGCGTCTTGCTTTTTCTGTGCTTGAGGCTTTGTAGTTCGCGCTTTCGCATTCTGTGCTGGCTTTGTAGCACCATTCTGTTGCTCTTTTTTAATCTGTGTATTCATGTCTTTGAAATTTGTGTTTGTCTGTGCTGCCGGCCTTGCATCATCAAACAAACGATTTGAAAATTGTTTATCGGAATGCAGCTTAATTCCAGGCAAGGAATAAGCCGTAGAGACATGGTGCCACCAAATAGGAATGCGACAGCAGCATTGTTTGGTGGTTCATTTTACACTATGTTCAAGGCTACCTTAGCCGTAGAATTGAGTGGAATGGCACCGATAAAGAATAAATTGTAATTAGGTGCAAACGGAATTAGCTGTTAAACGTGACAATAACATCCACTTTGAGCAGGTTAAAATTGTCCGTCAAAACATGAAAAAGCTGCCAATATGACAGCCTCTCACTCTATATTATATGAGCTATTTCAACTGGCATGATTCATGCAACTTAATTGAAAATAACATTAAGTTTAAAATGGCAGCATATCTACAACTTGAGTTCAGCAAATTTCATGATAACATCAAGCTGATCGACACAGAAGATAATACCTTTCTTAGGGAGAAAAGAGATTTACTTGTTAGTGAGTTACGAAACTACTTCGACAAAAAGGCCGAAGAAGAAGATAGTGCCAAAATAACTTTCGTTGTGGAAAATCAAGGCAGCTATGCTATGGGTACTGGTGTGAAACCGCTTGAAACAGACGACTATGATATAGACGTTATGCTCCTGTTTAATTTCTCAAAGGATGATCACAGCCCCGTGAAAGTAAAAGACTGGGTTTACGAAGCATTAAATAAATCTAACAGAACTGTCGAATACAAAAAACCATGTGTGAGAGTACAGTATCATGTAGCCGGGGAAGAACATTTCCACGTTGATTTTGCCCTATATGCGAACAATAACGCAAACAACAAAACCTATTTATCAAAAGGCAAACCCACCTCTGCAACTGCGAATAAAATATGGGAAGAGTCAAATCCCAAGGGCTTAAAAACCAAGATTAACACTAGGTTTTCTGATATTGATGACCAAAAGCAAATGAAGAGAATAATTCGATACCTAAAGCGTTGGAAAGATTTAAAATTTAAAAGTGAAGGAAACAGCAGACCAACAGGAATTGCTTTCACAGCATTGGCATATGATTATTTCTCTCCTGAAATTACTCGAATCTCTTTTAATTCAAGCGTCGAGCCTAATGACCTTATCGCATTGAGAAAACTGGTTGGTAATATCATAGACCAGTTCAGTTGGTTGGATGGAAGAATAACTACCTATCTACCGGTAGAACCGGGTAACGATTTATTCGAAAAGTTATCTGACGGTCAATGCAAAACACTAAAGGAGAAGCTAGAGAACCTAAAATCAGTCCTTGAAAATGCTGAAGCAGAACCAGACCCACATGAAGCATCAAAGATGCTCAACAAGGAACTAGGAGACGACTTCCCTATAGTTGAAAAAGATAAATCAGCTCAAAAACGCGCTCTTGCATTTCCAGGGAAAAGCGAAAGTGCATAAAATGAATAGGGAATTATTGCTAGCATACGTTGAAGATACCGAGGGTATTGAGTTCGTCAAAGATTTAGCCGGTTCTAAGCTCCATGAGAAAGAACACCCCCTTTTTCTGTTTGAATGTCAATTTACTGTTGATGGAAAGAAAATCCCGGTCACACTTCTTATTAGCAAATGGTTCCCTCAACACCTACCACTTTTCTATCTCCCCAAATACGATCACCTTGGCTTCTTACCACATATAGAACCTAGCGGACAGATATGTTATTTGGAAAAAGAAAGTGTTTACGTTAATCGAGAAGAGCCCAAAGCTGTATTTCAAGCATCGGCAGAACTTGCTATGCAGACATTAAGACATGGTCTATCAGGAAAGAGGAAGGGGGATTTTAGGGAAGAATTTCATGTTTTCTGGGAACGGAATAAATTTCGAGTTCCATTACGTGTAGTATCATTCATTGATGTTGGTGAAGAGCCGAAGAAAATTCAACTCCTAAAGAATCAAAAGAAAGTAATCGTTTTTGATACTAACAAGGATATCGAAAGACAAAAACGCGCACATTTCCAAAATGGTGCAACTATGTCTAAATCGGGCATCTACATCCCGTTAAGGCTGGATTGCGATTTAGTCCCTCCAAAGTATGACCAGAGATGGACAATAGACGACTTTGTAAATTGGTTAAAACCTCAAATTAGCAGTGAGCATTGGGAAACGCTCACCAAATCAATTCTATACAAAAAGCCAACAAGGTTTGAGTATTTGTTACTGGGCATACCTAGAGAAACAGGGTCAACAATTTTAATTGGAGTTCATCTTAAACCTAAAAAGGACACACCTTACCCCCTGCTTGAAAAAGAAACAGGTTGGGGACTTGATCTACTCACTATTTCCCGTCTTGACGATGCTGCATTTCTACCGAGAGGTGGAGCTAGAATGGAATTACAAAATAAATCAGTTTTATTGGTTGGCTGCGGATCGGTAGGAAGTCATATTGCTTTGAATTTGGCTAAAATGGGTGTTGGAAAATTATCTCTGGTGGATAAAGACACGCTCAATCTCGAAAACATTCAACGATTTGCCATAGGGTTTGACTATTCACTTAAACCCAAGGTGAGGGCATTAAAAGAATTTATTGAAAAAAACTACCTCAAGACCCTAGCGATTGCTCATGAAAGTACTATTGAATCTCTTATCGATAAAGAAGATACTTTCCTAGCAAACTTCGATTTGATCATTTCAGCTACTGGCGATACAACAATAAATATGTATTTGAATCAAGCATGCAGAAAGCAAGGGACATCTCTTCTAGTAGCATGGAATGAACCATATAGTCTTGGAGGGCATGCTCAACTCAGTATTTCTCCACAAAAAGGATGTTACAAATGTCTTTTTCGAGAATTATACAACATTGCTTCCTTTGCTGCCAAAGATCAACCTAAACCATTTCACAAGAAGCACTTAGGATGTGGCGAGGTATACACACCCTATAATGCTTTGGACTCAATTCGCACATCCGAAATTACAAGCCGGCTATCTGTATCATTCTTATCTGGAGAAGTTAAGCTGCCACAAATAGTTTCATGGAAAGGCAATAGCGCAGATTTTACTTCTAATGGTTTTGCATTATCAACCAGATACCAAAACCAAACACTTGAGCAATTGGAAGAATTGAAACAAACGTTTTTAAACCCAGAATGTACCCATTGTGGATAAGCCTATGATTGTTAAAATGACAAATAAAGGACAATTTAAAATCAGTGAAGAAGCACTGATCAGGATGAATCAATATAAACAGGACGATTATAAAAGTTTAGAGGCAGGAGGAGTACTGCTAGGAAGGTTCATTAAAGGTTCCAAAAATATAATTATAGACCAAATTACCGTGCCAATGATAGGAGACCAACGAGGTCGTACCTATTTCATTCGCGGAGAAAAAAGACACCAGCAAATCATTACTAATATCTGGGCAACGAGTAGTGGAACTTGCAATTATTTGGGTGAATGGCACACACACCCAGAATCATACCCGACCCCATCAGATCAAGATATTAAGAATTGGCAAAAAATACTAAGCACCCGAACATTTTCTAGCTTGTACCTGTATTTCATTATTGTGGGTACACAACGGGTAAGAATATGGGAAGGAAATCGAAGAACAGGTAAAATTAAAAGGCTATATATCTAATGGCAAGCAACAACAAAAGACCGTCAATACCTGAACGTGTAAAGTTAAAAGTGTGGACAGAGGCTGCAGGGCGATGTCAATTTAGAGGCTGCAATAAACCCCTCTGGTATAGCGAACTAACACTGAATGAGAGGAATTTTGGAGAAATGGCTCATATAATTGGGGCCAGCGAAAAGGGGCCAAGAGGTAGTAACAGATCAGAAGAGCTTGCGAAAGACCCAAACAATATAATGCTTGTATGTGATAGGTGTCATAAAGAAATTGATGACTCAATCCTCCAACAGCTCTATTCAGCAGATGAACTGCACAAAATGAAGAAAGATCATACTAATCGTGTTAGAATGCTTCTTGAACAAAAGGCTAAAAAGACCCGCCCATTAATCCTTACCTCTCAGATTGAAGGACAGAATACCTCGTTTGGTGATCGCAGCATTCAATCAGCTATACTTCCTGACTACCCTGATAAAATTAGCGACGATTGGTTTAAAATTGAGGTTGGGCAGTTCGATCGCCAAAAAGATGAAGATTGGAAAGTTGCCCAGGCAAAAATAGATGAAGCTATAGACAGTATTAATCGTTCTCTAACCACTGGGTCGGTTGAACATCTTTCTGTATTCGCATTGGCAGCTCAACCCCTCCTCATGTATTTGGGTAGTAAGCTAGGAGACAAAGCAATCATGAAAGTATTTGAACCAAGAAGAACAGATGATTTAGATCGAAAATGGATATGGAATGAAGAAGACGGAAATAGAATTACCTATCACGATTCTCGGATAAATGAAGGAGAAGAAAACAATGTAATATTACTTCTCGCACTAAGCGATTATCTTACAGAAGATAAATACATCAATATGGTTGTTGGCAATCCCCACGTCTACCAACTCACCATAGATAAACCTGTTCAAGGTTTTCTAACCAAACTGTCAGAAAAAGCAGCATTCATTCAGTCTTGTCGCCAATTGTTGAATCGCATACAAAAGGAAGTAGGCAAAGACTGTACGATTCACGTACTTCCCGCCATGCCCGCATCTTTAGCGGTTGAGTTTGGGCGATTACTACAGCCCACAAAAGACCCTAAAATCTGGATTTACGAAAATGTGGACGGTGACACTACCAAAAAAATAATTCAATTAATATAATGGGGAACCTCATATACATTGACTAAACACACTAATCAACACAACTAATCATCATATGTATCAATAATCAATTGAATAGTGGTTATTTCTAAGCGGAAATAGTACTCGCCATGCTACAAATTATCCCAAAATCGAACCAAATCAAACCATATAAACACACAGTTTGTGTGACCTATGTGTGACCTAAAATAAAATTCAGTAAAAAAGAAAGACACATATAAACGACAAAAGCCGCTATTAAAGCGGCTTTTGATCTAGTAGCGAGAGAGGGAGTTGAACCCTCCACCTCAGGGTTATGAATCCTGCGTACTAACCACATGAAATAAAAAGGCACCCATTGGGGTGCCTTTTACTTTATTAGGGGTAATTGATTATTGTTTGATGAATTGTTGTGTTTTCAGTCCTGCTTCGTCTCGTAACACCAGGTAGTAAGCACCAGTATTGAAAGATGATACATTGATAGATGCCATGCCGTTCATCATGGTATAGCTACCTACATACCTGCCTTCAACATTGTAGATCAATATTTCTACAGTTTTTGTTCTGCCTGCGTATACCACATTCAATATCCCTGTAGCCGGGTTAGGGTACAGGCTTATTGATGTAGTGATACGTTCTGTAAGTTCACTGACAGAAAGGCGGTTTGGCCTTGTGTTGACATCAAAAATGGCAAAGGGACTAAAGTCGCGCACGCTATCACGTGTAACACATTTTATACCGCTACCTTTGTTAACTGCTACCTGTGGTGCTATCGAATCCCATGTTCTGGTAGTAGAATCGTAGTGGCTTATGTATGCTTTTGTTTCATCAAAGCCATTTGCTTTAGTCGTGTCGTGAAAACACATCTCAATGTTAGCTAATGGTTTCGTGTATTCAGCATTGATGTGTACTGTGCCTTTTACAGAAGGCCTGGTATCTGATATATCTATACCTGCACTATCCCTTATACCGCGCTCCGCCCATATATCAAATACGTTCACAGAAGTATCATTCGTAATGGTCACTGTTTTTTCAGCACCTGATGAATCTATCAATAAAACTTCAGCTGTTTTGCCAGAATCAAGAGGTATACTCATGTGAGAATCATCCATTACACAAGGTGGATACAAAGCGTCTAGTACAACAATTCCCTGGGCAAACCACTTGGTAGGTATTGTTCCTCCAATGGGTTTTGCTTCGCAATAACGTGTACCTGTTACCCTTAATGAATCAAAAGTAATATTCCCCATCAGGGTCAATTTTGCAGAGGGTACATTTGCAAAATAATTGAGCTCACTAGGCCAAGACGGAATATTCTGGCCATTGGGCAGGTTCTTATACATTACTACATCTAAAGGCGCAGTTCTGCCCGTGCCATCAAAAGAGTATCCGTTAGCATTATTGAATCTGAACCCTTGATCATTTGGGCCACTATTTGTATACAAAATGATACTTCCGGCGTTAAATTGTGCATTGCACTGGTCTAATACCAAGGTGCCGTCCAGTTCCAATACTGAATTGCCTGATAATGAAAACGAAACAGATGATATTTTAATAACATCACCGGAACGAATAACTACTGTATCTCCACTGCCAAGAGGAAGAGAAGGTACATTTCCACCCATCCAGGATGCTGACGATTGACCATCGTGCTCTGTAGGGCCGGGAGCATTTGATATGTACTTAGTGGCTTGTGCACTAAAGCAGGTACATGCTGCTGCAAACAATAGGAGTAAATTCTTCTTCATAAAGCGTTTTTTAGTTATCAAAAAGGTATTCGTGCAATCTGTTGACTGTTATGTAAATAAAATGTGTTTAACTTATTTATATGTAATACAGATGCCTGAATGTTCTGAATGGACATGTATATGTTCTGAACGGCAGGTTTGTGCATGTGGGCTACAGACGTGCATCGCAAACAAAAGGCACCCTTTCGGGTGCCTTTGTGTAGATAACAGAGCAATAATACCTGTCTTTTACTGATCGACTATGTTTGGTATTACCTTTTGTAGGTCTTATTGTTTTTCTATTAATGTCCAGGCCTGAGCATCTTCATTATTAGGTAAAATCAGCATTACACCTGTATTGGATCCATCAAGGCAAACACCTTTAGCTCTTGGGTGAGCAGAAGCGATGCGATAAGAACTACTGTCGGCGTTTTTAGTAACTTTCCAAAGTTGATTAGGCTCTCCTTGTCCTTTTGCATTTCTATTATCTGACCATAGCTGGACAACTGCCGGACTTTTGCCCAGGTCAATATAGCTTGCGTCTAAGTATACAACATTACCAGCCCTCGAGTCTGTTTTTTTGATGTAGTAAACATCTGCTCCTTTATTTGCAAACACAAACTGCCATTTTTGGTGTTTTACTGCTTCTCCATGTATATTATTATTCTGGATTACATATAGGGTAGTTCCGTTTTTACCTAAATTTTTAGAATCTCCGTCAAGTACTCTGCCCTTGTTTTCATCCGGAAATTTATACTTGTTGTTTTTAAGAACAAATTCTCTGCCGTTAAGCTCCTGGGCCATCATAGCACTTGTACTCAATAAGATACTTGCGAGCAAAATCAAACTTTTAACTTTCATCGTTATTATTTCTTTTCATAGTAGTGCCTACTCTTTACAGGATTTTCGGCTACCTCCTGTTATTATGTGTTGAAATGAAATATTTTATTGTACCACCAGTCTGACTGTGTGTTTTTGCCCGTCGGCAAGTATCTGTACCATGTATACTCCTGCCGGAAATTCACCAACATATACGATTGTGCTGCTGTCGTCTGGCATTAGTTCTTCAGTATGTACTACCTGGCCTGTAAGGCTGATGATGTTTACTTGTGTAGATTTTTTGAAACTGATAGTGACATTGTCCTGCGCAGGGTTGGGCACTATGCTTATGTTGTTGGTGTTTTCTATACCATTAACAGTAGCCGCCCATGCGCTTGCAACGTTTGATGTGATATTATTGTACCCCAAGCCTGACAGACATGCAGGTGCTGCCATATCTATTCGGTAAGTTACATTACCGGTAGCAGGTACATTCATATCAGTATAGCTTGTAGTAGCTACTGTTGCCAGGCTGGTGTAAGCGCCACCATCTACACTGCGCATCACCATATACGATGGCGATGCTATACCCGTGTATGCATTCCACGACAGGTATGCCTCATTACCCTTACGCTGATCGAAAGACAACCTTACCGTTTCGTGAACAGTACAGGAGTCTAAAGATGTTTCTGTACCACAGCTATCCATTACCGTTACTTTGTATTTATAGCTCTGTGCACCAGGCGTAGCAGTAGCATCCGTATACATAGCTGCTGCCGATGCAGATACTGTGCCTACAGTCTGATAGTTACCTCCATTTTCGCGATATACACGATATGAGTCTGCATGTTGTATACCGGCAGTGTTCCATGCTATTACATTATTACCTGTGGTAGCATCGGTTAATACGCCACAAAGTTGCGCAGGAGTAGTGCTCAGGCAGTCATATTTCATCACAGTGGCTTTATTATTATTGGCTCCGTCAGCATATGCTACATAGGGTATATCGTTTTTGTCTAAAGCTAAGCTGGTATAAGCAGCTATGCCTGCAGAAAATCCTGCTGTACCAACAGTTACCCAGGTAGTGCCGTCATATTTCATTAATGTAGCTTTACTGCTATTGCCGCCGTCCTGATACGCCACGTAGGGTGTACCGCCGGCATCTATAACAATGCTCGTATTATTTATACCTCCGGCAGAAAAACCGGCAGAACCTACCGTTACCCAGCTTGTACCATTGTATTTCATTGCAGTAGCTTTATTATTATTCCCATCAGAAAACACAACATAGGCTGTGCCACTGCCATCTATTGCCAGCCTTATATTATGTGCAGCACCCGGAGAAAAACCGGCACTGCCCACTGCTATCCAGTTGGTGCCATTGTACTTCATCACTGTAGCTTTATTACTATTAGCAAAATCCACAAATGCTACATAGGGGGTGCCATTACCATCAATGGCCAGGCTTATATCATCAATGCTACTTGCAGAAAAGCCTGCACTACCTACTGCTACCCAATAGGTGCCATTATATTTCATCACTGTAGCCTTATCACTATTACTACCGTCCTCATATGCAACATAGAGGGCACCATTGACGTCTATAGCCATGTTTACGTGTTGTGCAGTCCCTGCAGAAAAGCCTGCACTACCAACTGTTACCCAGCCTGTACCATTGTATTTCATCACCGTAGCAAATTTAAAATTATCCCAATCCTCGAATGCCACATATGGTGTGCCGTTACCATCAATGGCAAGACTTGTATAACCAACTTCATCAACGGTAAACCCGGCATTGCCTACTGCTATCCAGTTCGTTCCATCATATTTCTGTACGGTAGCTTTATAACTATTGCCCCCATCTGAATAAGCCAAATAGGGTGTACCATTCCCGTCAAATACTAAGTTCAAGTAATGAATATTTGGTTGAGAGACCCCCGTACTACCTACTGTGCGCCATTTTTGCTGGGCATATGTAGTAAATGAGTTAGCCGCCATTAGGCTAACCGAAAGCAATAAATAAGTGTAAAGTTTTTTCATCATTTTTTTTTAGTTACCGAAAGTGGTTATTAAATCAGTATCGTGTTTTCTGTTATGTAAATAAATGGAGTTGGATTTATTTATTTTGAATCAAACAGCAAGAATGTTCTGAACGGATAGCTATATGTTCTGAATGGACATGAAGCGAGCGCTAAATGTGGATAATAAGAATGTTTTTATTTATAGTTTAGCATCCGTAAAATCCCGGTTATTGAACAAAGCAAGAATACTTATTGTAGAAGACGAACTGATCATTGCCATGACCTTTGCAAAATACCTTAACAGTAAAGGCTATGCTACAGAAATAGCTATCAACTATGATAAGGCTGTTGAGCAATTACAGGCATGTAACTTTGATATTGTTTTACTGGATATAAAACTAAGAGGGGTCAAGTCAGGCATTGATGTGGCAGCTTATATTAATGAGCACCATCAACTACCATTTGTATTCGTCACCTCTCATATGGATAGCGAGACTATACAGGGGGCCAAGCACACAAGGCCACGCGGTTATATCACCAAGCCAATAAATAAAGACACCTTATTCACTACATTGGAAATGATAGACCTTAACAGGTTGCCTGACAATGAGTACCTGGTACATAAAGATGGGAAAGATGTTTACAGGATAAAGCAGGATGATATCCTGTACATTCAGACCAATCACGTGTATGTGTTGATTCATGTAGCAGACAAAGAACGGCCATATCAGTTAAGGAACACATTGCATAATATTCTGAGCCTACTCAACGAAAAACAATTCATACAGGTACACCGTTCTTACGCCATCAACATTGATAAAATAACTGCATATAATAGTAATGAACTTACCATCAATGATGTTATCATACCTATCAGCAAATCTAAAAAGGATGAGGTGCTGAACAGACTCTCTCAAAAAATGAATATTGAGTAACAGAACCATGACCAAGAAAAGCAGAGTTATCTATACGTTTTTATTGGCTTTGGCATTTGTACCATTGGTATGTACAGCACAGAATTTTTGTTTAGATACACTGCATAAGTTAAAACTACAGTCTAAATATGATTCCACTATCAACTATGCAGATCGGTTTTTACAAGAAATAGAACGTACAAAAGGGGCGGATGCTACAGAGTACTATGAAGTACTTCTTGAAAAAGCGGTAGCTTATGAACATTTTGACAAACACAATAAAGCTCTTTCATTATTATTTGAGTTAAGAAATAAAAGAAACGTTATTCCTGCAGCACTTCGGGCAATGTTGGCAATTGAGACTTCATTGACATATGAGAAGCTGGGGCATCATGACAGTTGCCTGAAAGAGCTTGAACGTGCCAGGTATATTATAGCGAAGAATAATTTAGACTCTATAAGGGCCTTCTATCACCTGAGAAAAAGCTCTGCTATGAGAGGGGCTGAAGGGTCTGATACAGCAAGACTTGAGATAGACACTGCACTTTACTATGGCAATAAATATAAAAATCCATACTGGTTGGGGCATATCTATTTTGTAGAGGCCGCAACCCGGAAAAATGGTCCAGGAAAGCCCGATAGTATTAAAAGCTCATTGTACAAATCAATATACTATACATCTTTAGTTGGAGATAATAACATGTATTTAGCTGCATGTGCTAGTATGATCAGAACGTTTTCCAAATCTGGTCAATCCGATAGTGCATTGTTATATGCCAGACACTGTCTTGATGAAATAAAGCATAGTAGCAATTTGCATATGTTCGGTAGTATTTTTTATCGAGATATCAGTGAAATGTATGAAGACATTGGTATGCTGGACTCTGCACTGTTATATCAAAAAATGGCAACGGAACATGGCATTGCTGAAATACAGCATAAAAACATGGTTGAAATATCCGAACTGAAAAGCGTTACTGAAAATATCAATAGCAAATTAAGATTAGAACAACAAGAAAAAGAACTAAAAAACACGAGGCAACAGATACAACTTGGTATTACTGCTACAGTAATCCTTGTGTTGCTTATCATCTCCATGTTCTACTACAATAGGAGAACCAAAAGCCTGCTAAAAAAGAACCTGAAACAACAAGAGGAGATCAAAGCTATAAATGAAGACCTGAAAGAATCTCTGCAGAAACAAAATATTCTCCAAAAAGAACTGCACCATAGAGTAAAGAACAATTTGCAGATCATAATAGGGTTGCTGGAGTTGCAGGAGGATAAAAGCGAGGTTGTAAAATCAATAGGACAACAAATACATAGTATTGCAGCAGGGCACGAATTACTTTACCAGGATGATATAAAAGGCGAATTATCCCTGAATGAGTACCTGAATGAACTACTGAGTCATTTTCCTGAAGAGAGCCAATTGGGGGCTACCATAAACATTGACTGTAAAGAAGATATTGAAACAGGGCTGGAAACACTGATACCAATAGGGCTTATTATAAATGAGCTGATAACCAACTCTATAAAATATGCTATACAGCCGGGCAAACATCTCAACATTGATATAGATGCAAAACTAAACGCCGCAAAAGACAAAATAATGATCAACTATAGGGATAATGGCCCCGGCTTCAGCAATGTAGAAGAAGGCTTTGGCTCATTTGTTATCAATACTATGGTGATGCAGTTAGAAGGCAAAATGAAACTCAACTCCGAAAATGGGGTTCATTATTCTTTTGTATTGAAATTATAAGAGAGGACTACCTGTCACAAGGTTACTCAATATATAAAGACCTCTTAAAACAACAAAAGCCCCTTAAAAGGGGCTTTTACTTTAGTAGCGAGAGAGGGAGTTGAACCCTCGACCTCAGGGTTATGAATCCTGCGCTCTAACCACCTGAGCTACCTCGCCATTCACATCTGTGGTTTAAAGAGCGGCAAAGGTAAATCAAAAACTTGAAAATTAAACTCTTTCTAAGGTGCTTTTTAAAGATGGGGGTAAATTCGTCACTCTCCGGGCACTATAGTCAAAGCAGACCATGCCGGTTTTGGCATGCGCTATATCAGCAGTGGCGCTGTTCCTGGTGGTTTTTATATGGTAAAGTAAGTCAAATGAAACAGGGGTGAATTCAGCGGCATATATTTCCACCTCTAATACATCTCCATAAAAACTTTCACCCTTGTAAGCTATGGCCACATCGGCCATGATCATACCAACACCTCCGGCATTCATTTCTGAGTAGCCAAAATTTGTCAGCATCTGCATCCTGGCTTCGTGAATGATTGATAGCACGGCATCATTGCCTACGTGCCCTCCATAGTTCACATCTCCTATGCGCACAGGTATTCTTGTTTGGAATAGTGGATTTTCAGCGGGAAATTTTATTTTTACACGACTCATATCAAACAAAATAAGGGACAAAGATGAAGATAATTTGCATAGGAAGAAATTATGCGGAGCATGCTAAAGAATTAAATAATGACGTGCCTACGCAACCGGTTATATTCATGAAACCTAAAAATGCTATTCTTTTACCAGGCAAACCCTTTTATTACCCTGAATTTTCTGACAATATACAGTACGAATGTGAACTGGTGGTGAAAATATGCAAGAACGGCAGGTACGTACAGTCGAAATTTGCCAATAAATACTATGATGCTGTTACTGTTGGTATAGACTTCACGGCCCGCGACCTCCAGCAGTCGTTAAAATCAAAAGGGCTGCCATGGGAGCTGGCGAAAGCATTTGACGGATCCGCAGCGGTTGGTGAGTTTATTCAGCTCACGCCTGATATGAAGATAGATGATCTGCAGTTTGAACTGCTGAAGAATGGTGAGCGTGTACAGGCGGGTAGGGCGTCTGATATGATATTCGATATCAATGAGATCATAGAATTTGTGTCGCAATATATTACTATTAATATAGGCGACCTTATCTTTACAGGAACACCGGCAGGTGTTGGTGCTGTAAACGTATATGACAAGCTGGAGGGTTTTCTTGCAGGAGAAAAACTCTTACAGGTTGACATACAATAATCAGAAATAGTTTATGAGGATATATAATCCTAAACGTTGGTTTGAGATACTGTTCCAGTTTCACAAATCAGATACTTTACGCAGGTTATCACTGGTGATAGTGCTCATGTCGGTTTATACATGGGTGATAGCTTATATAGAGCTGAATTTCCTTAACCTGAGCGAGAAGTCGTACGTCACCAATATATACCAGATGCACAACCTGCTGGGGTTTGCATTGTCGTTGCTGCTGGTATTCCGTACCAATACCGCATACGACCGCTGGTGGGAAGGCCGGAAAATATGGGGCGAGCTGGTAAATACAAGTCGTAACATGGCACTGAAAATGAATTCCCTCCTCGATAAAAATGATGAGGATAACAGGGCTTTCTTTAAAGATGCTATCCCTATGTACGCATCTGTGCTTAAAGACCATCTGCAATCTGAATATACACGGTATTCGCTTGATGAGGCCGATCATCCTGAGTTGAAGCAGATAGACGGCACGAAGCATGCTCCCAACCAGATAGCATCTATGATGAGCGATAGGTTGGTGCTTTTGCAGAAGCAAGGAAAGCTGACGGGTGAACAGCTACTGTTTGTAAATGACAACCTGAACGCCTTCACTGATATCTGCGGTAAGTGCGAGCGTATTAAAAATACACCGATACCATATTCGTACACCGCCTTTATCAAGAAGTTCATATTCATATACATTATGACCCTGCCATTCGGGTATGTATTTACATTGCAATACCTGGTGGTGCCCGTGGTAGCTTTTGTGTTTTATGTACTGGCCAGCCTTGAGCTGATAGCGGAAGAAATTGAGGATCCTTTTGGCCATGACGCCAACGACCTGCCTATGGCAAAGCTGGCTTCCAACATCCGCAAGAATGTGAATGAGATACTTTAGTAAGTATACAGTATTTTGTTATCTCAATAAACCTGGTTGAGAAACTGGATAAATCTTTATCTTAGCGGGTACAATATCAATTACCCATGCGTATTACTCTTCATATAGTTGCATCGCTTATTCTTATTGTTTCAGCTACAAATACAGGTTTTGCCCAAATGGCTAAAATAGGTTGTATGGATCAGGGGATACGATTACAGGGTGAGCAGATAAAACACGACTTCAAAGCGCAGGGCATGGAGATGTATAAAGACGCTATGCTCACAATGATGCCCAAAGAGCCATACCCGATAGCTGTACAACTGACACAAGGAACCATATACCAGTTTGTTTTTGTGGCCAATAAGGAAGCCTCTAAACTATATTTTGAATTGTTTGATGGTGCTGATACCAAATTGGTGGATAAAGTTGTGGAGAATAAAGGAACTAATAACTTCATCATTTATTCGTTCATCCCGCAAAAAACGGACCTGTATCTTCTTGTCGTTTCACAGAAAGTAAAAGGCAGGAAAGAGGTATGCGGCAGTTTCACCGTTATGCAGAAACCTAACGGCGGCAACGATAAATAATCATTAAACACAAAGCATGGAGGTACAAATAGAGCAGAGTTGGAAGGAGGTGCTGCAACCTGAATTCGACAAGCCCTACTTTGGACAAATAGCCTTATTTCTGAAAGCGGAAAAACAGGCAGGCAAGATCATATACCCGCCGGGGCCACATATTTTCAATGCATTCAATACTACACCATTTGACCAGGTGAAAGTAGTAATACTGGGGCAGGACCCATATCACAATCCCGGGCAGGCGCATGGGCTTAGTTTTTCTGTTCCTATGGGAGTAGCTGCGCCGCCTTCGCTGGTGAATATGTTTAAAGAGTTGGAGGCAGATCTGGGCATAGCACGCCCCAACCATGGCAATCTTGAAAAATGGGCAGGGCAGGGAGTGTTGTTACTCAACGCCTCGCTGACGGTGGAGCAAAACAAGCCTATGTCGCATAGCAAGACAGGCTGGCATGACTTTACCAACAGTGTTATCAAAACCTTGTCAGACAAGAAAGACAAACTGGTGTTCCTGCTTTGGGGAGGGTTTGCCAAAAGCAAGCAGGAACTGGTAGACAGGAATAAACACCTGGTGCTTACAGCGGCGCACCCGTCACCATTATCAGCACACAATGGCTTTTTCGGGTGCAGGCATTTCAGTAAAACAAACACCTGGCTACAGGAAAATGGAATGGCACCAATAGACTGGAGTTTATAATAGATAACAATGAGAGCAGTAGCTAAAATTGCAGGGCATATATACTTTGTACTCGGGATGATACTGTTCGTCATCACCATGCTCATTGTGTTTATACCTATATGGCTAATATCTTTCCTGCCGGAGCCGCAAAGGGCAAAGGCGCTTCACCCGGTATTCAGGTTGTGGATGGGTATATATATGCCACTGGTTGGCTGCCCCATAATACGCAAGGGCAAGGAGCATTTTAAGAAAGGGGAGAACTATGTAGTGGTTACCAATCACAACTCGCTGGTAGATATTCCTGTGTCATCGCCATGGATACCGGGACCCAATAAAACACTGGCTAAGATTGAGATGTCGCGCATACCTATATTCGGGGTGATATACAAGACAGGCTCTATACTGGTAGACCGCAAAAAAGAGAACAGCCGCAAGAGCAGCTTCAACGAAATGCAACGGGTGTTGGGAATGGGCGTGCATCTGTGCCTGTACCCTGAGGGAACAAGGAATAAAACAAAAGAACCCATACAGCGTTTTTACGACGGTGCGTTTATTGCTGCCATTAAGGCGCAGAAGCCTGTTATGCCGGGCGTGATATTCAACACAGGCAGGATATTGCCGCATGACAAAAAAGCCTGGGCGAGGCCTTTACCTATACGTTTCCACTTCCTGGAGCCTGTACCTACCGAGGGTATGACCATGAATGACGTGGCTGCACTGAAAGAAAAAGTACATACATTAATGACTGATTATTACCTTGCACATAAATAATGACTTTTTACATAATAGGCACGGGCAATACTGCATGGTTCATGGCAACAAGGCTGCACAAAGCAGGGCACAGTTGCCTGGGCGTGTACGGGCGCGATACTGACCATGCCCGCCAACTGGCAAGTGCAGTAAAGGCTCCCGCACTGGCTTATGTAACGGATATACAGGACGATGCCGACTGCTGTATACTGGCCATTACCGACCATTCTATAGTAGAGGTAGCCGCCAACTTTTCGTTTGAAAATACCACGCTGATACATACCGCGGGTTCGCTGAGCAGGATGATACTGGAGCCTTTTGCACAGCATGCGGGAGTGATGTGGCCCATATATTCCCTTATAAAAGGTAAGCTGCCACAGCACAGGGAAGTGCCGATAGTGATAAAAGGCAGTACCGACCATGCGGAAGAGTTGCTGAAGCAACTGGTGGCATCTATTACAGATATACACTATACCATTAGCTGGGAGCAAAGGCAATGGCTGCACCTGTGCGCCGTACTGTGCAACAACTTCACCAACCATATGATGGCGGTAAGCGAGCAGATATGCAATAAACAGCATATACCGTTCTCGCTGTTGTATCCCATAGTCAGCCAGACGGCGGAACGCATCAGCCAGGCTTCGCCTATGAAACTGCAAACCGGTCCGGCAAGGCGAGGGGATGAGCTGACCATAGAAAAACACATGGCATTATTAGAGCAAAACCCCGACTGGCAGGAGTTATACAGGTCTATAACTACCTCCATAGATAAGATGTATAGCAATGATAAGGGAGAATAGCCCCTTATGACTTACTTTTGCGACCTAATACAGTAATATTCAGAATGTATAATATAAGATTTAAGTTTGAACAGAAAGGATTAGAGCCTGTTACAATAGAGAATGTAGAGCCGGGCATAAGCATACTGGAAGTAGCATTGGATAATAATATTGAGCTGCACCACAACTGTGGTATGGTATGCGCCTGCAGCACCTGCCACCTGTATGTAGACAAAGGCGATGAACACCTGGCTGAGCTGACGGATAAGGAAGAGGACTTTATAGACCGTGCCCGCAACCCTAGGCTGGAATCCCGCCTGGGCTGCCAGTGCGTGCTGGAAGATGGTAGTGGCGACATAGAAGTGACCCTGCCCGACCAGAGCCTGCTGCATGGGGAATAACTAAGTTGTGAGTCGTAAGTAATAAGTCTTGAGACACTTATGGCTCTGACATGCGACTTTAGACTAAAGACTCACTTTTGGAATTTGTTTTTTGACTTTTGAATTTTATATAAGATATGGCTCATTACGAACCACCGATAAATTGGAGTGATCACGAGGATATAGCGCTGAAGCTGTACGAGCGTTTTGGCGATGAGTTTGGCGAAAGCAAGATATACCGCATACGCTTTACAGACCTGCTGGAGTGGGTGCTGGAAATAGAGAATTTTGAAGGTAAACGCGAAGAAAGTAACGAAGGCCACCTGGAGATGATACAGAGCAGCTGGGTATATGAGTGGCGCGACAACCAGGATTAAATGAATGTACTTGAACTTTTTGCCCCGGTAAAAACCTTTGTGTTTGACGTGGACGGCGTGCTGACCAACAGCCAACTGCTGGCTATGGAAGACGGCAGCCTGCTGCGCAGCGTGAACATTAAAGACGGCTATGCACTACAACTGGCCGTAAAAAAGGGCTACCATATATGGATCATCAGTGGTGGTACCAGCGAGGCGATAAAAAAACGCTTTGAGAAGTTGGGGCTGGAAGAGGTACACATAGCCGTAAAAGATAAAAAGGCGGTGTTACAGGAGCTGGCCGCCAAACACCATATACAGTTGGAGCATACTTTGTATATGGGCGATGATATGCCCGACTATGCTGTAATGCAAATGTGCGGACTGCCGGCATGCCCCGCCGATGCCTGCCCTGAGATAAAGGCCATCAGTAAATACATTTCGCCCGTGAATGGTGGTATGGGCTGCGTGCGCGATGTGTTGGAAAAAGTGCTGAAGCTGAACGGCCAATGGGACCTGCCTGAATAATTTTCCTCATTACACATTTTGATGCCTGAATGACGCGCTGTCGCGCCCGCGACAGTGCGTCATTGGGGTTTTGCTTTTGTGGGTGATCATCGCCTGAATGTATAGTAAAAACCCCGTACTCGTTTAAGTTTATAACTTAAATGAGCAATAAAAGCAGGTTTGTAACCGGTATTGGTTATTCTTCAGCTACATCAATGTATTGCCGGACACAGTCCTGCACTCATTCATGATTTAAGTTGCAGACTTAAACCAGTGGGGAGAAAAAGCCCAAAGAGCAATAGGTGTAGCGTCGCGTCGCGTGACAGTGCGTCATCTGCATTTGGGTATAAAGCCCGCCAAGCCTGCATTTACTGTATAATCGTTAAAACAATGTAATTATATACCGCTGCTACTACTGTTCAACCTTTTTTCTATTACCTTTGGATACAACTTGTCAGTACCATATATATGAAGAAAAACATTGCCTTGTTAGCGGGCGGGTATTCGGGAGAATATGTAATATCCATACAAACTGCGGCAACCATCAGGAAAAACCTGGACGAAGAGCGTTATAATATATACACCATAGTAGTAACTAAAGAAGACTGGTGGTATGAGGACGGCAATGGTAATAAGACCTCTGTAGACAAGAACGACTTTACACTGACACTGGACGGCAATAAGATATCTTTCGACATGGCTTTTATAGCCATACACGGCACCCCCGGCGAGGATGGACGTATGCAGGGCTATCTTGATATGATGGATGTGCCTTACAGTACCTGCAATGCCATTGTTTCTGCGCTTACTTTCAACAAGAGCTATTGTAACAAGGTGGTGAAGGACTTTAACGTGGTGAACATTGCCAATTCGGTACACCTGATAAAAGGTGAGCCTTATTCTGTGGGGTCGATACTGGAGCATATACAACTGCCGATGTTTGTAAAGCCCAACGAGAGCGGTTCAAGCCTTGGGGTTACCAAGGTGAAGTCTGTTGAAGAATTGCTGCCGGCAATTGAGAAGGCCTTTAAAGAGGACGACCAGGTGCTGATAGAGGAGTTCATTGAAGGCAGGGAGCTGACCATTGGTGTGTACAGGGTAGGAGGACAGTTAAAAGCCTTACCTGCTACTGAAATAGTCAGCCAGAACGAGTTTTTCGACTTTGAGGCCAAATACACCCCTGGTGTTACCAACGAGATAACACCCGCACCTATCAGTGATAAGGTGAAGGAGATGCTGGAAACAAAGTCGCAATACATATACAGGCACCTCAATTGCAGGGGCATTGTACGTATGGACTATATTTTGCAAAACGGTACGGATAAACTATATTTTCTGGAGGTAAATACCATGCCGGGCCAGAGCGAGGCCAGTTTAGTGCCTCAGCAGGTAACAGCGGCGGGTATCACACTGAGCGAGTTCTATAATTCGCTGGTAGAAGATTGTTTAAACCCGATTTAGTAATAAAATTGAATACTTAACCATAACAGGTTATGGCATTGATAAAAGAAAAATACAGGAAGTCTGTCTGGTTTCACCTGCTGCTTATGTTGCTCATAGCAGTAGTGTTTTATATTGTATTCTTCAACGCCCTGTCAAGAATAACGGCGCACGGGCAGGAGCAGAAGATACCTGTACTGGTGAACAGGCATATGGACGAGGCCATTAAGATATTGGAGAAGCAGGGCTATGAAGTGGATATAGACTCTGCCTTTGATATGAAAAAGGAGATCGGCGTAGTCCTGTCGCAAATGCCTGATACGGGTTCTATGGTCAAAAAGGGCAGAACTGTGTACCTTGTCATCAATAAAGGGCAGGCGCCGCTTATTCCCATGCCCGACCTTTCCGGTGTATCTTACCAGAGTGCGCAAATGGTGCTGAAAAGCAACAAATTACGTTTGGGTGACACAGTCCATCGTCCGGATATTGCAGATGGTGCTATCTTAGAGCAGCTATATAAGGGTAAAGTGATCTCTGCCGGTGAAATGATACCACAGGGCAGCGTAATTACACTGGTTATAGGCGATGGCCTTGGCAACGTGGAGTTTGATATGCCTGATGTAATGGGTATGACTTACCCCGAAGCTATAGCAATGCTTAACGCTTCAGGCCTGCAGTTTATAGATGTTTGGGATGGTGGTATCAAGGATTCGCTTACGGCCGTGGTATATTATCAGTCGCCCACAGCTATGAACAGTATGGGCGGTCATAACCAGGTGAAAGAAGGAGACCTGGTAGATATAAAGATAAGGCAGGGTGGAGGTAAACAGGAGTCTATGTCACAGGGCAATAAAAAGGGCGTTAAAAAGGTTAATAGTAGCGACAACGACGGGGATTGGTGAGAGGTTACAGTAAACAGGAAACACGATGCGGAAAAATATTGTACTTATAATATTATGTTTTACGGGTTTAGCAGAAGTTCAGGCACAGGAGGCTGTAGCGCCACTGTACTATCGTGCTCCCGTTGAAACTGGTGTATCGTACAATTCAACACCACGTGCCTCAAGCAAAACTACTGTCGCCACACTCCCGTTTTTTGAAGATTTTACAGGCAGCTCCTTTTTTCCGGATACTTCAAAATGGGTAGACAGGAAGGTGTATATCAATAACAATATGGCAGTAGAAGCCATAAGCCGTGGTGTAGCCACTTTTGATGCCATTGACGAGAACGGCGTCCCTTACGATCCCAATAATAAGAATGTACTCAGGTATTCAGATAGCCTTACTTCGCAGCCAATTGACCTGGGCAGCTATAGTGCAGGCGACAGTCTTTACTTCAGCTTTTTCTATCAGCCGCAGGGCAGGGGCTTCGAACCTCAACCTGAAGACTCGCTAATGCTGTACTTTAAAAGAGCAAGTACCACCAGTCCGTGGACGAGGGTATGGCGTGTTGCGGGTTCGGCACTGCAACCTTTTAAGCAGGTGATGATACCCGTAACGGATGCTAATATGTTTCACTCCGGTTTCCAGTTCCGTTTTGTGAATAAGGCTTCTATCAACAATGCCGATGATCACTGGAACGTGGACTATATCCGCTTTGCCGCCAACAGGAATATCAATGATACATTGGTGAATGATGTGGCATTTGTTGCAGAGCCAACATTCATGTTGAAAGATTATACGTCTATGCCGTATCACCAGTTTATGGCCAACCAGTCAGGTGAAAGAGGCACCCAGCACGAAACGTCTATAAGGAACAATACACAGGGCGGGGTTAATGTAGATTATGGCTACACAGCCCGTGAAATATATACCGGTACGCCTTTGTCCGGCGGCAATAACAGCGCGACAATACCGGCCAATACAGAGAATGCCGTCTCTTTCCCTGTGTATACAAATACGGTAAGTGTAACGCTTCCCAATGCTGCTGTGGCATTCGAGAATAAATATTTCATACAGTCTGCAGCTAATACCGGTCCGGTAGAAAATGACACTATTACAAGGGTTCAACTGTTTCATAACTTCCTGTCTTATGACGATGGGACACCTGAAAAGAGTTATTACCTGAAGTTGTTTACAACCCTTCCGGGCAAAATAGCTATTGAGCACCACCTGAATGTACCCGATACACTGAAAGGAGTAGCTATATATTTCGGCAGGCAGGTACCATTGGCCTACCAGAAGTATTTCTCAGTTGCCGTTTATAAAGATATTGAGTTTGGTGGCGGTACAGACCAGTTGCTCCACCAGGAAGATTTTTATGTACCTTCTTACTCTCAGCAAAACAGTTTCTGGTATTATAAGTTTGAAAAACCTGTTGTATTACCTGCGGGCAAATTTTACATAGGTACCATTCAGCCCGCACTCGGCACCAGCGATAGCCTTTACTTCGGTTTAGACCTGGACAGGACAACCAATAACCATGTTTTTTATAACGTGCTTAATGAGTGGAAGGCTTCAGATATCTCAGGAGCAGTGATGATCCGACCTATGTTCGGTGAGTTTTACCCTTCAATTATTTCAGGGCCGGTAACTAAGCATGCCAATCAGTGGGACGTATATCCTAATCCTGTACACGATAAAATAAAGTTTAATTACAACCAGGTGTACGGTAAGGCGGAATATACAATTATTGATGTGCGTGGCAGGGTAGTGAAAGAAGGTTCGGTTCCGTCATCAGAATGGGTGCAGGTTACAGATCTTTATCCAGGGGTTTATATGGTTCATTTTAAGGTGGATGGTTATGAAAGCACTCCCCGCAAGATTATTAAGTTATAATTGATTATTCATGAAAGAAATTACTGTAGAAGAATTAAAGCAAAGAATAGATAACGGAGAACAATTGAACGTAATAGATGTTCGTGAGCCAGCTGAATACCAGGAGTATAACATTGGTGCTAAGTTGCTGCCGCTCGGCATGATAATGGGTATGCAGTTTGATGAGATAGAAGACTTAAAAGAGCAGGAGGTGATCATACATTGCAGGTCCGGCAAGCGCAGTATGCAGGCTTGTATGGTGCTTGAGCAGGTGGGCTTTACCAATACTGTAAATGTTATAGGTGGTGTACTTGCATGGCAGGATAAATACGGGAATGAAAAGATAAAATAAGCGCCATAGTATGGTGCAGGTGAGATAGGGATTATGCATGAGATAGAACCATATTATAACTGGAGGCATTTATATACAGCTGAAGAAGATGAGCTGTCTCCGTTCTATGGTAAGGAATACAGCGAATTTGAGTTCAGTAATACGGTTTACAATTACTATATACATCCGCAATGGGATGAATTCGGCTCCAGGACCTTGTACATGAAGGTGTTGTATGCTGACTACGACCTGAACTTCGCGATTATTGAAATGATAGGCGAATGGAATGATGCAGTTGAAAATGACATCATGCAGTTGAAAAGGTCTATTATTGACTTGATGACAGCCAAAAGTATTTTCAAATTTATTTTGATAACGGAAAATGTCCTCAACTTTCACAGCAGCGACAGGGAGTATTATGAAGAGTGGTATGATGATATAAAGGATGATGGAGGATGGATCGTATCCATAAATATGCCCGAATCAACCCGTTACGACTTCGAATTGTCGAAAATAGACAGGTATGTCAGGCTTTTGGAGAGCGATAAGTGGCGTACTTTCCAGCCTGAACACTTCTTCCAGGTAGTAGATAACCAGATGCTTCGCTTGGAACATTAAATATTACAGGAGTTTACAGATTTCAAAAAAAAAGATACTGTTTTACAGGGCAGTACAATTAACACCCTGTGGATATATGAGAAATAATACAATTGAATTTTAGGCTATTAGAGTATTATCTTTGCAAGGATTTAATTATATAATATTCAGTCAAATCTTTTGAGACGTTATGTCCTGGAAAAATTATTTCAGTACCTCGGTTGGTAAGAAAATACAAATGAGCCTTACCGGTCTTTTTCTTATTACCTTCCTGGTTGTTCACTGTTACATCAATTCACTGGTTTGGATTGGTAAAGAAGAGTTTGAAGCCGCAGCACATTTTATGGGTACCAATATGGTAATTCATATCGCTGAGGTCGGGCTTTTTGCATTCTTAATTTTGCATACCGTACAGGGATTGAACCTGTTTTTTAAGAACAGGTCGAAACGTGGTACCCGTTATGCTGTTAACGCTAGTAATAAGAACAGTAAATGGTATAGCCGCTCTATGGGCATATTAGGCAGCCTTTTATTGATATTTTTAGTGTTACATACTTCAGCGTTTTGGGCGCCTAACAGGTTGTCTCAGGTATCGGGCAGTGGTGAGCTGGATCTGTACGAAATGATGAAAGAAGCATTTCAAAACCCTGTAGTAGTGCTCATTTATATTGCAGGTTGTATCGCATTATCATGGCACCTGGTACACGGCTTTTTCAGTGCGTTCCAGACATTGGGTTTAGCTACTAATAAGTATAAGGGTATGATAAAATCCGTTGGTGTTGGTTTTGCCATCATCGTACCATTCATCTTTATCATGATGCCCATATCATTTTACTTAGGCTGGATATCTTAATTTAAATAATCATTCATCATTTCTGTTAATAAATAGATATGACACTTAATTCAAAAATACCATCAGGGGCGTTAGACTCTAAGTGGGAAACATATAAATCAACATGTAAGCTGGTAAACCCGGCCAATAAACGTCACCTGGATGTGATAGTAGTTGGTACAGGTCTGGCCGGCGCTTCTGCAGCGGCTTCGCTTGGCGAAATGGGTTATAAAGTAAAAACATTCTGCTTCCAGGATAGCCCTCGTCGTGCGCACTCAATTGCGGCTCAGGGGGGTATCAACGCAGCAAAGAACTATCAGAACGATGGTGACAGTACTTACCGCTTGTTTTACGATACGATCAAAGGTGGAGACTACCGTGCAAGGGAAGGAAACGTTCACCGCCTGGCAGAAGTAAGTGCCAATATTATAGATCAGTGTGTTGCGCAAGGTGTTCCTTTCGCTCGCGAATATGGCGGACTGCTGAGCAACCGTTCTTTTGGTGGTGTACAGGTACAACGTACTTTCTACGCTGCAGGACAAACAGGCCAGCAGTTGCTGATAGGTGCATACCAGGGCCTTGAAAGGCAGGTGGCGTTGGGTAACGTTACCCAGTACAGCCGTCATGAAATGCTGGAGGTGGTAAAGATAGATGGTAAGGCACGTGGTATAATAGCTCGTAACCTTGTTACAGGCGAAATAGAAAGTCACTTCGGCCATGCAGTGTTGTTGTGTACCGGTGGATACGGTAACGTATTCTACCTGTCTACAAACGCCATGGGTAGTAACGTAACTGCTGCATGGAAGGCGCACAAAGCGGGTGCTCATTTCGGTAATCCATGTTACACGCAGATTCACCCGACGTGTATCCCTGTTAGTGGTGATCATCAGTCTAAACTGACGCTGATGTCAGAATCGTTGAGGAACGACGGACGTATCTGGGTACCTAAGAAACAAAACGACAGCCGCAAGGCAAACGATATACCTGAAGAAGAAAGGGATTACTACCTGGAGAGGCGTTACCCTGCTTTCGGTAACCTTGTACCGCGTGATGTGGCCAGCCGTGCCGCAAAAGAGCGTTGCGATGCAGGTTATGGTGTAGGTGCATCTAAGCAGGCTGTATATCTTGATTACTCATCTGCTATCATGCGTTATGGCAGGAGCGAGGCTAAGAAACAAGGCCTTGAGAATGCCTCTGACGCACAGATAAAAGAACTGGGTAAAGGTGTTGTAGAAGCTAAGTATGGTAACCTGTTCGAGATGTATGAAAAGATTACAGGTGAGAATCCATACGAGGTGCCTATGCGTATTTACCCGGCTGTACACTACACAATGGGTGGCCTTTGGGTAGACTACGAGTTGATGACATCTGTTGAAGGTTTATATGCACTTGGTGAAGCCAACTTCAGTGATCATGGCGCCAACCGTCTCGGTGCATCTGCCTTAATGCAGGGGCTTGCTGATGGTTATTTTGTTATCCCTTACACATTGGGTAACTACCTGGCAAACGAGATCAGGACAGAAGCTATCTCTACAGATCATCCTGCATTTGTTGCAGCAGAAAAATCTGTTAAAGACAGGATCGCGAAACTACTCAGTATTAAGGGTAAGGAAAGCGTTGAGAGCTTCCACAAGCGCCTGGGTAAGATCATGTGGGATAAGTGTGGTATGGCTCGTAACGAACAGGGACTGAAGGAAGCTATTGAAGAAATAAAAGCACTACGTAAAGAGTTCTGGGAGAATGTATTTGTACCGGGCTCTGATGATGAATACAACCCTGAACTGGATAAAGCCGGCCGTGTAGCAGACTTCCTGGAGTTGGGTGAGTTGATGTGTATTGATGCGCTGAACCGCAACGAAAGCTGTGGTGGTCACTTCCGTGAGGAGTACCAGACAGAAGAAGGGGAGGCTATGCGCCAGGATGATAAATATATGTACGTAGCTGCATGGGAGTACAAGGGAGAGAGCAATTTTGAATTACATAAAGAAGATCTGAACTACGAAGTGGTAAAACCAACACAGCGTAGCTATAAATAATTAAGGTAAAATAGTTCTATGGAACATTATAACATGAACCTGACGCTGAAAGTATGGCGTCAAAAGAACAATAAGGATGCTGGTCGTTTTGATACTTTCCAGGTAAAAGATATTTCTTCTGAAATGTCTTTCCTTGAGATGTTTGATGTGTTGAACGAGCAGCTTGTATCAGAGGGTAAAGAGCCGATTGCATTCGACCACGACTGCCGTGAGGGTATCTGTGGTATGTGTAGTATGGTTATCGATGGCCGTCCGCACGGTCCGTGGGATCAGACTACTACATGCCAGTTGCATATGCGCCAGTACAAAGATGGTGATACAATTACTGTTGAACCATTCCGTGCTAATGCCTTCCCGGTGATTAAAGATCTGGTGGTAGACCGTACATCTTTCGATCGTATCATTCAGGCCGGCGGATATATATCTGTAAACACGGGTAATGCCGTTGATGCAAATGCGTTGCCGATCGAAAAGCATAATGCAGACGAAGCATTTGCTGCTGCTGCCTGTATTGGTTGTGGTGCCTGTGTTGCGGCTTGTCCTAACGCTTCCGCTATGTTGTTTACATCAGCCAAAGTATCACACCTGGCACTATTGCCGCAGGGTGCTCCTGAGCGTAAAAACCGTGTTGTGGGCATGGTTGAACAGCTGGATAAAGAAGGCTTCGGCGGTTGTACCAATATTGGTGCGTGCGAGGCTGAATGTCCTAAAGGAATATCTATTGAGAACATTGCACGCCTCAATCGTGAGTATGTGGGTGCTATGCTTGATGGGGGATCTAAGAATACTATCTAACTATAATCGTAAAATAATATATCAAAAGGCCGCCAATAAGGTGGCCTTTTGTTATTTTGCTTTATGTTCAGAAAGATTTTTACCCTGCTGCTGGTGTTGGCTTGTACTATTAGTGTATCTGCGCAAAACGATACTTTAAGCACCAATAGTAGCCATCGCCTTCGCATAAGTTTTCTCACCTGTGGTCCCGGCGATGAGATATGGGCGCAATTCGGCCATAATGCTATACGTGTTACAGACAGTATCGCTAAAACAGATCTGGTTTACAACTATGGCACCTTTGCATTCGGAGAGGGGTTCGAAATTCAGTTTATGAGGGGTAAGCTACTGTACTATGTGTCAGCATATCCGTACAGGTATTTCCTGGCTGAATATTCAGATCCTGAGCGTAGGGTAGAGGAGCAGGTGTTGCTGATAGATGATGACAAAAAAGCCCAGATACAGGCCTTTTTGGTCAATAATGCAAAGGAGGAAAACAGGTATTATAAGTATGACTTCTTTTTTGATAATTGTGCCACAAGATTAAGAGATATTCTTCCTGATGTACTTGGTAGTGGTTTTCAATATAGCAGCGTATTGCCTGAAGACTCAAAACTCACCTTCAGAAACATTATGGATGAATACTTTTATCGCGTGCATTTTGAGCGTATAGGATGCAACTTGTTGCTCGGTAGTCCTATTGATGCCGTGATGAGTGATAAAGATATCATGTTCCTGCCCGATTATGTACGAAATGGCTTGAAAGGTGCGACGATTAACGGTAAACTTGTAGCTGCCGAACCGGAAGTTATTTTTGAAGGTCCGGGCAAAGTGCCGGCAGGCCCAAACTGGCCGTTTATCATTATTTCGGCATTGTCCATTCTGTGCATTATAGGCCTGGTTGTACCTCAGCTAAAACTGATGGGCAATATTATGCAGTTTCTATTCCTTTTTGTTACCGGTTTGTTGGGCTGTTTGATGGTGGTTATGTGGCTTGGTACAGATCACCAGGGCTGTCAGAACAATTATAATATTCTATGGGCTTTGCCAACTAACCTGTTTTTGGCATTCTTACCCAAAAGGAATAAAGGAAAATATGCAGTTGTTGGTATTATCCTGGTATTCGTTTCCTTGCTGCTGCACCTACTCCGTGTTCAGCAGATACCGCTTGTAGAATTATCGCCTTTATTACTGGCGCTGTTATTCATATTTGGCACCATAATTAAAAGGAATAAATAATGGGAAGAAAGAACATCAGCAACAGTAAGTTCCCTCAATTGTCTTACACTGTTTCAGGCAAAGGTGTAACGTTGGTATTGCTGCATGGTTTCCCTCTTGATGGTGCTATATGGGATGATTCTGTACAGTTATTGTCAGAACAATACAATGTTATTGTCCCCGATATACCCGGTTGTGGTGCCAGTACTTTTTCAGGTGAAGAATTGAGCATAGAAGACATAGCAGAAAGCGTACGATTGATATTAGAACATGAGCAAATTGATAAAGCTATAATTGCAGGCCACTCAATGGGCGGATATGCCGCATTGGCTTTTGCAGAGCTTTTTCCGGACAAAATACTTGGTTTAGGGTTGGTCCACTCCTTTGCAACACCGGATAATGAAGAAAAAAAGGAACACCGGAGAAAGTCTATTGAGCTGTTCAGGAAGGGAGGAAAAGAACCTTTTATCGGGCAAATGATACCTGTTTTATTCGCAGATGAGTCAAAAATCATACACAGAGAGGCTGTAAACAACATAAAATCACGTGCTTTATTAACTGCCGATACAAGTTTGATAGCATTTTACAATGCCATGATAAACAGGCCGGATAGAACAAGTATATTGAAGGATAATACATTACCTGTATTATGGATAATAGGCAGTGATGATACTATTGCAACAACAAAAAATTTAATGCAACAAACTTCACTGTCAAACGTTAACTTTGTATATGTCTATAGCAATTGCGGACATATGAGCATGATTGAGGCAAAAGATAGGTTGTGTGAGGATGTGGGTACATTTATGTCGTATTGTAGTAATGCTGTCTGAACTGAATATGTTGAGTAGGATAAAAATATTTATGGGTGTTTTGCTGATGACAATATGTTGTTGGCAGCCCTCCTTTGCAACACATATTGTTGGGGGGGAGATCACTTATAAATGTTTGGGACCGGCTTTAGGCGGAATGAGGTATGAAATAAAGGTAGAGATATACCAGGATTGCCTGAATGGTATCCTGGAAGCAAGGGCGGAAGATATTCCGGCTTTCATCGCTATTTACGACAATAATGGAAGGGCCGTAAGACCGTTTGATTCCATCGGTAGCAGCTTCCCCGGTACAGGTACTGTCGACAGTGTGATTGTTCCGCGTAACTTCAGGAATGAGTGCGTGAATAATCCGCCTGCCGTCTGCCTGAAGAAACTCACTTTTATCAGGACCTACACATTACCCATCAATACAACAGGCTATAGGGTAATATATGTACGTTGTTGCCGCAATGAGGATATTTTGAATATCAAAAACCCCGGCCAGGTAGGTGCTACCTACTTCTGCAACATTCCGCCTGCTGCTGAAGGCTCGTGCAATAACAGCGCATACTTCAAAAACTATCCGCCACAGATCATTTGTGTAAATAACCCGCTGGTGTACGACCACTCAGCAATTGATGTTGATGGCGACTCCATAAGTTATGCTCTTTGCGATGCATACCCCGGCGGTACAACTACCAACCCCAAGCCACAACCTTCAGGAGTATTACCCAAACCCCTGACGCAGATAGGAAATAATCCACCAAGCTTTGGCTACACTCCGGGCTTTACACCTCAGAAACCAATGCTTGGAAATCCGGTAGTACAGATAGACCCTGTAACAGGTGTGATTACAGGCACGCCTACATTACTTGGTCGTTTTGTTGTGTCTGTTTGTGCCAACGAATGGAGAAACGGCACATTGATCAATACGGTTACAAGGGAGTTCCAGTTTGTGGTGACCAACTGCTCTAAAGCGGTAGTGGCAGACATTCCGCAGTTTTCAGATGAGTATAACACTTACCTTGTTTCGTGTAAGTCAAATACTATAAAGTTTTTCAATAAAAGTACCGGGGGCTTCAATTATACATGGTCATTTGGTACGGGAGCCACCTCCACTGAGTTTGAACCTACTTATACTTACCCTGACACAGGTGTATATACAGTTCAATTGATAGTAAATAAGGGTTCTACTTGTCCTGATAGTATATCGCGTTTTGTGAAGGTATATCCTGATTACAAAACTGAGTATGAGTATGAAGGCCTGCATTGCCCTAACTCTCCCATGCTGTTCACAGACTTGTCAGAAGCAACGTTTAAACCTGTTGTAAGGTGGGAGTGGGATTTTGGCGATGGCACAACATCTGATCAGCAAAATCCGGAACACGTATATAATACTGGTGGTACTTACAATGTAAGGCTCATATCAACCAGTATAAAAGGATGTAAGGATACTGCCTACAAAGATATTGACATCGAGAGGTTCAAACCTTTTGCCGGAAATGACACCATAATTGTAAAAGGCGAATACATAAACTTTAACGCTACAGGTGGCAGTATTTTTGAATGGTCACCTCCTGATTACCTCAGCTCTACAAGCACATACAACCCCAGAGGTTTTTACCCTGATACCGGTATGACATGGTATAATGTTTACATTAAAAGCCCGCGTGGTTGCGAAGGCAATGATAGTATCAGGGTATGGGTAGTAGGACAGGCGTCATTGTTTATACCTACAGCCTTTACACCAAATGGAGACGGTAGAAATGATCTGCTCAGGCCGCTAAGTGTAGGGTACAAAGCATATAAATACTTCAGGGTCTTCAACAGGTTCGGAGAAATGGTCTTTTCAACAAACATAATAGGCGAAGGCTGGGATGGTACGTACAAAGGCGTGAAGGCTGATGTTGGTACTTATTACTGGTTATTGGATGCCGAAGATAAAGACGGTGTGAAGTTGCAACGCAAAGGCGATGCAACTTTGATAAGATAAAGTTGAGCATATATGTAAGAAAATATATAAAAAGTGGTGCTGTGCGCCACTTTTGTTGTTTATGCTTTGTAGGCAAAGCAAGTTATCTTTACAGGAAAATAGAATGAGCATGCCCGATACGATAATGATAACAGGCGCCACGTCAGGATTTGGAAAAGCAATTGCTGAAAAATTTGCTGAAAACGGCTATAATATTTGCATAACAGGCAGGAGAGAAGATAGGCTGGATAGCCTTAAAGCTGACCTTGAAGAACAATACGGAGTAAAGGTAATATCGCTGTTGTTTGATGTGCGCGACAGGAACGAGGTGGAAGAGGCGATAGAGTCACTTAGAAAACAGGTAAATACAATAGATATACTGGTAAATAATGCCGGCCTTGCTGCAGGATTAGGTACTATAGACAACGGTGACTTAGATGACTGGGATGTAATGATCGATACCAACATAAAAGGTCTATTATACGTTACTAAAATGGTACTGCCTATGCTTAAAGCAAGCAATAAAGGGCATATTATCAATATTGGCTCTACGGCGGCTAAAACAGTATATAAGAATGGTAATGTGTATTGCGCAACAAAGTTTGCTGTAGATGCCCTCAACCAGTCTATGAGGATAGACCTGTTGCCATATGGTATCAAGGTTACGGCTATTCATCCCGGTATGGCTGAAACAGAGTTTTCTCTGGTGCGTTTTAAAGGAGATGCTGAAAAGGCAAAAAATGTGTACAACGACCTTCAGCCATTGATGGCAGAGGATATTGCTAATACAGCATTTTATTGTGCTACACTGCCGCCGCATGTATGTATCAACGACCTGGTGATCACTTGCATCAACCAGGCTAATAGTTTTTATACACTCAGGAATTCAGAACTGGCAAAGTAGGATGTACGCAGCAGAAACTAAGATAAGAGTAAGGTATGGTGAAACAGATCAAATGGGTTATCTGTATTATGGTAACTACGCTTTGTATTATGAGGTTGGTAGGGCTGAGATGATTCGTGCGCTTGGTTTTACTTATAGAGAAATGGAGGAGATGGGTGTAATGATGCCTGTAGGGGAATTGAATTGTAAATACTTCAGGCCTGCTTTATATGATGACCTCATAACAGTTAAAACCATACTCAAAGAGTTGCCGGACGGCCCTAAGATACAATTCCACTCAGAGTTGTATAATGAAAAAGACGAGCTGTTGAATAAAGGAGTAACTACATTGGTATTTTTCGATCCGGTGAAGAAACAAAAAACAAACATGCCCGTTCAGTTATTGGAGAAATTAGAACCTTTTTTCAGATAGGATTTATGCAAAATGTAAAAGCCACGATAATTACCATAGGTGATGAACTGCTGATAGGGCAGACCATCGACACCAATTCGGCATGGATGGCGCAGCAGTTGAATAAACTGGGTATAGATGTCTTCAGGCGGGTTGCCGTTGCTGATGATGAAGAAGATATTCGTTTAGCTCTTGATGAAGAGATTCCCCGTGCTTCCATTATACTTATTACAGGTGGACTGGGCCCTACATCAGACGATATCACTAAACCTTTCCTGTGTAAATACTTTGGCGGTAAACTAGTAGTCAATGAGCAGGTATTGGAACATGTAAGGGAACTGTTTGCCATCCGCAACAGGCCGTTTCTTGAAATAAATATGAAACAGGCCGAAGTACCCGATTCCTGTACCGTTTTGTTCAACGAAATGGGAACAGCACCCGGAATGTTATTTGAGAAAGACGGTAAATGGATCATCTCCATGCCCGGTGTTCCTTTCGAAATGCAGGGTATTATGAATAATGAAGTGTTGCCCCGGTTGAAGGAACACTTTAAAAGTGATGTCATAATTCATAAGAACATCATTACCTCTGGTGAGGGGGAAAGTTTCATTTCTGAGACGCTGAAAGACGTAGAGGCAGATATGCCGGAATACATAAAGATATCATACCTGCCTGCCCCCGGTGTGGTTAAACTGCGTCTTACAGGTAAGGGGCCCGACAAGGAGAAAATTGAAAATGAGCTTAATGCGATCAATACACGCATTATCAGCATCCTGGATAGAATTGTTGTTTCGCAGGATGATATACCTATGCAGGAGCTGGTAGGGAGATCTTTGCTGGAAAAGGGGGCTACTGTTGCTCTGGCGGAAAGCTGTACAGGTGGTTATGTAGCGCATCTTATAACCCAGGTGCAGGGTTCAAGCCGGTATTTTAACGGAGCTATAGTGCCATATCAGTCAAAATTAAAAAATAGCATTGTAGGTGTTAAGGAGTCAACGCTCGAAGAACATAGTGCTATAAGTGAAGAAACAGCCGTTGAGCTGGCGGTAAACGCCCGTAAGATGTTTAATGCCGATTACAGTCTTTCCATTACAGGCCAGTTAAGTTATGGCGGAGAAGACGCTCATATTCAAAAAGGTCTGGTGTGGATGGCGGTAGCGGGTAAAGATGATGTAAAAACAAAGAAGTTCCAGTTTCATTACAACAGGGAGCTGAATAAAGAACTGGCTGCGCAGATGGGTTTATTGATGGTCTGGAAATATATTAACGGCAGGCTTTGAGCATAATATTTCTTATAGGGATGCCGGGTGCAGGTAAAACATACTATGCAAAACTATTGTCAGAACAATACGGGCACGACTATATAGATCTTGATGAGTATATTGAGCATAAAGAGGGCAGAACTATAGCTGAAGTATTTAAAACTGATGGTGAACAATACTTCCGCCAGGTGGAGACTGAATGTTTAAATACTGTGATAAATGAGGCAGAAGATAAAACTGTATTCGTAGCTTGTGGTGGCGGTACTCCGGTTTATAATAACAATATGAGCTTGATGAAAGAGCACGGTTGCGTAATATACCTGGATGTAGATACAGGCTTGCTTGCTGAAAGGATAAAAGGCAGTGTTGATACAAGGCCATTGTTTGCAGCTGCTGGTAATAAAGATGAGGTATTAAATAACCTGCATCAGCAGCGCAAAGTATGGTATGAGCAAGCGCATTATACTTTGAAAACGAGTGAAATTACATTGAACAACTTCAATAATATTATAACATTATGTACAGGCAGGCAATGATAGCTGGCGCAATATTTGCAGCACTAGCGGTGATATTAGGCGCTTTCGGTGCACATGCACTCAAAGAGGTGTTAACAGAAAGCCAGTTGCAGACTTTTGAAACAGGCGTGAGGTACCAGGTATATCATGCATTTGCTTTGTTGATCACAGGCATAGCATATACTCATTTGCAGGTAAAGCAATTGAAACTGGCTTCACTGTTTTTTATTATAGGCATAATATTGTTCAGTGGCTCGCTGTACCTGCTTACAATGATGAAGATGACAGGACAGGTTGGATTAGGTGGCCTGGGTATACTTACCCCAATTGGTGGATTGTTTTTCATCCTGGGTTGGATAATGCTTTGTCTGGGTTTTATACAAAAGAAATAACAATGAAAGCTGTAGTACTGATTCCTGCCCGTATTGGATCAACTCGTTTCCCGGCTAAAATGCTTGCTGAAATAAATGGTAAGGCATTGATCTGCCGTACTTACGAAGCTGCTGTAAATACCGGTTTATTTGCTGATGTAATAGTGGTCACCGATAGCGATGAGATTCAACAGGAAGTAGAAAGTATTGGAGGTAAAGTATTAAGAAGCCAAAAGGAACACGAAAGTGGTACGGACAGGATAGCGGAAGTTGCCCCAGCTGTCGATGCTGATGTTGTCATCAATATACAGGGTGACGAGCCGTTTATTAAAAAAGAACCGCTACAGAAATTATTGGATCTTTTTAAAGATGAAGAGGTAGTAGCTGCTTCACTGGTACTGGAAACGAAAGACGTAGATACGATCAATAACCCTAATAAAGTTAAAGTATTGTTGAAGTCTGATATGAATGCCATATACTTTTCGCGTAGTGCGGTACCTTACAAAAGAGACGAGACGATCGATCATACTTATTACATACACATTGGCATATACGCATTCAGAAAAGAAGCCCTCATTAAATTTGCTGCATGGCCACCATCACCTTTAGAGGTGATTGAGAAACTGGAATGTAACAGGTTTATTGATTATGGCATGCCCATAAAAATGGCGATAACAGAACATACCAGTATTGCCGTAGATATGCCTGATGATATTGCGAAAGCTGAAGATTACCTGGAACAACAAAAAGAAAAACATCAATAGATTGCGTCCCTACCAATACATATCATTGCTCTTTGTCCTGTTGCTGGCTACAGGTATTTACTTGTATGTATCTGATTACATTACTATTGGCTGGATCATAGGGTTCTGCATAGCTTACCTGGTCTTCCTGTATTTTGCCGTAACACAGATACAGTGGAACTACTATGTGAAGTCGTACAACAAAGGAACACACGATAAGTACATTGCCCTGACCTTTGATGATGGTCCTAATAAAGAAACAGCTGCTATTTTAGATATATTAAAGGAACAGCGCGTACCTGCTACGTTCTTCTGTATAGGCATGCATGTGGAGGCCAACCAGATGCTGGTACACAGGATGTATGATGAAGGGCATCTTATTGGCAATCACAGTTACTATCACACACATAGTTTCGATTGGATGCGCTCTAAAAAAATGTTGGACGAGATACAGCAATGTAATAACATGGTAAGGCAGGTTGTAGGCAGGTCACCCAACCTTATTCGTCCCCCATATGGCATTACCAATCCCAATCTTGCCAGGGCTATCAAACGCTCAGGTATGGTGTCCATCGGGTGGAGCCTGCGTTCTTTTGATACCATGGCAAAAGATAGAACGCAGCTGAAAAACAGGATTATTAACAAACTGAAAGGCGGAGATATAGTGCTGCTGCACGATTCCATGTCAATAACACGTGAAATTTTAACGGATTTGATACATGAAGCCCGGGAAAAGGGTTTTACCTTTGTACGCGTTGACCAATTACTGGATGTTAAACCATATGCGTAGTATCGCAAGCATTATTCTATTATTTATTGCGGCTTCTGTAGCTGCCCAGCCTTCCGGGTTTAAAAAACTGGATGATCTGCAAACCTTCAGAACTGCTATGTCCGCCTCCTCTGCTAAGTTGCAGAACATTACAAGCGACTTCAGGCAGGTGAAAAACCTCTCCTTACTGGCTGAAAAAATTAACTCCAAAGGCAAGTTCTATTTCATGAAAGATGATAAGGTGCGTATTGAATATACAGAGCCTTACAGCTACCTGATGGTAATGAACGGCACGAGGATGCTGGTAAAAGATGAGCAAAAGACCAATAAGATCAATACAGGCAATAGTAAGATGATGCAGTCTGTAAACCGGGTTATGGTAGATTGTATGAGCGGCACGGTTATGTCTAACCCCGATTTTAAAGTAACGGTTTACAAAAGCAGCAAGCAGTACCTGTTATCTATGGTGCCTGTTTCGCCTGAAATGAAGAATTTATTCTCTCAGATAGAGGTCTATATCAGCCAGGCTGCTCTCGATGTGGAAAAGCTGGTCATGACAGAATCAGGTGGAGATTATACAAGTATGGATTTCTACAATACAAAGCACAATACACCGGTAAATGAAGCATTGTTTAAGGTTAAGTAGCCTGCTCATACTATTTTTAGCCTCATGCGCGGCACCTTACAAGGGGTTGCAGCAGCAAAAACCAATATCTTCAGTTTATAAGTACAGGCCTCAGTTCAATAAGACTCTTTATCGCTGTATAGTCGATGGAAAGATTATATTTAAAAAATTTCACTTAAGTGGCTTGCTGTTTTTCAAGCAGTTAGAAAATGGCACGATACGTGCTATATTCCAGAATGAGATGGGTATTGCCTTCTTTGATTTTGAGTGGGACAGCGCTGAAAATTTTAAAGTGAAGCAGGTAATGCCGCAACTGGACAAAGAAGCTGTGTTGAAGACTTTGAGAAAGGACCTGGAAATGCTTTTGATGATAGGTATGGATAAAAATTCCGAAATATCATTGGGGCAGGATAGGGGTAAACAGCAGTTGTATCGTCTTAATAGAACAGGCGGTTATGTGTACTACACAGCAGAGGATGACCGGCTTGTTAAAATTGAAAACACGAATAATAGGAAAAGAATAGTAACCGTTAGTTTGCAGGGTGATGCTGCGCCTGCGTCCATGCCGGATACAGTATTGTATGATCATCATAAAGCAAACTTTACTATATCACTTACTAAAATTGAACGCAATGTTAATGAATGATTTTTACAGGATAGAGTATATCCAGAGAGAGCCGAACAGCGTTTCCTGCAGGATTGTGTTCAACGATCAGCATGATATATTCAAAGGGCACTTTCCTTCACAACCGGTTGTGCCGGGTGTTTGCATGATGCAGATGGTGAAGGAGTTGCTCGAAGCACAAACGGACAGAAATCTTTGGTTGCGTAATGCCGGGCAGGTTAAATTTCTGCAACTCATAACTCCGGATATCCAACCTATGATCAATATCAGCTGGCAGGAAGATGCCAATGGTTTTAACGTGAATGCCAATTTCCAGAACGATACGGCATACTTGTTCAAGCTGTCGGGCAGTTTTGAAAGCCATGCATAGCTAATTACTTATAAAGATATTTTTACTCCCTGTACATACAAGTGCAGGGCTTTTTGTTTTATAAGATACCTGTATGACAAATGTCATCTTTCTGATTGATGAATATTAGCTTTTTCCCAAAGCCTTGACAATATCTTTACCCTGTAAGTGAAGGTCAAACTACAAAATAGGGAAGGTGTTGGCATAAGTATGCGGGACAAAATACATCATGATATTGAAAGAGAACACACGTCCTGGCTGAAAACCCTTGATGGTATCAGGCAGGAGAATGTATTTTTGAAAAACAGGCTGGCTGAGATCATCAAAAAGGGAATAAGTGGTGATGTGCTCGAGAAAGCGGAATATTTTCATAACCTGTTCCTGGATAAAGATACGATCACGTCACTCTTAAGAAGAGACATCGTTCAATTGTCTTTTAAAATGAGTAATGGGCAAGATACACTTGCCGAAGATCCGGAGCATACTAAGCTAAGGGCTGATGTACAACGTATGGAGAAAGAATTCCTGTCTGTAAAAACAGCTTTCAATAGATTCCTGTCTGAAGAAATACCCGATTAATTCAACAGTTGCTGCAGTTTACCTTCATTCAGGATGATGATATCTCCTTTAACGATATCGATCAGCTTCTCTTCTTTAAAATCGCTTAGTGTACGTATTACAGACTCTTTGGCCGTGCCGACAATGTTAGCCAGGTTTTCCCGGCTGATATCAAGGGCGAATGGTTTACTATTGTCTTCAGGCTTATACTTGTTATATAGATCCAATACTGTATCTGCAACACGTTTGCGCAGTGAATTGTATGCCAGTTTCAGCAGTTGCTCTTCTTTTTCCGTTACGTTGTTGGCCAGCAGTTGTATGAATTTCATCATAACATGACGATTGCTGTTGACAAGATTTTCAAAATCTTCTTTAGGTATCAGTGCCAGCTCTGTAGGCTCAATTGTTTCTGCCGACTCCTTGTAGAGTGATTGTTCCAGCAAGGCGTTATACCCCAGGAAGCTACCTTCTGCATGTATGCCTGTCACCAGTTCTTTCCCGTCATCATTTGTTTTATAGGTTTTTACCTTACCGCTAACTACATAGTACAGCCTGTGCGGGCGGGTATCTTCGTTATAGATAGTTTCTTTTTTCTTGTATGTGTTGGTACTGCGCATTTCAGTAAGCTCTTGCAGTAATTCCTTGCCTGTTGCGGTATTAATAAGCGTTTGTACCCCGTCAATATTTGCAGGTATATTGGCTTTTAATACTTCAGCCTTTCTCAGCCTGCTTTCAATGGCGTTCAGCAACTCCGTACTGTTAAACGGTTTGGTGATATAATCATCGGCTCCCAGTTCCATGCCTTTTCGCATTTCAGCACGTTCCGCCTTAGCCGTCAGGAATATGAAGGGGATATTTGTCGTGTCGTTATTCTTCTGTAGCATATGTATCACACCGTAACCATCCAATACCGGCATCATAATATCGCAGATTATAACATCGGGCTTTTGTTGTACAGCTATGGTCACCCCTGCCTGTCCGTCCGGGGCGGTCAATACCTTATAATTAGCTAACTCAAGAATTTCAGCAAGGTTTTCACGTATATCTGTGTTATCCTCTATCAGCAGTATTGTCTTCATCGATCTCTTTATTCAAATCAAAATTAATAATAAATGTCGTTCCTTCATTAAGTTTACTTCTGCATTCGATAGAGCCATTCATCAGCTCGGCATATTTACCTACTATATGCAGGCCAAGCCCGGTGCCTTGTATATTGGTCACGTTGCTACCACGGAAAAACCTGTCAAAAAGGTGCGACTGGTCTTCTTCAGAAATACCAAGCCCTTTGTCCTGAACGGTAAGCTCCAGGTTGCCTTTGTCATTGTTGGTTGTGATTATGATCGGTGATTGCTCAGGAGAGAACTTGATAGCGTTCGACAATAGGTTCATAATGATATGCCTTAGCAATGAAGGTTCCAGCAGGGCCGATTCTTCTCCTGTATGAGTGTAGTTTATTTCCTGGCCGGGTTTTAAAATGGTCTGAAGTTCGTTGATAACAGCTTCGATAAGCTCTTTAAAGTTGATATCCGCAATGCGTACCTGTATTTTTCCTTCTTCAATACGTCCCACTGAAAGGAAATCGTTCAATATATCATTCAGCATGTTTACAGACGAAACAACACGGGCAATATGCTTATCGCGTTTGCCCTGGTCTTCTGTTTTGCTGTATTGTGCTATCAGGTAGGCCGATGATAGTATTGTGCTCAGTGGTGTGCGGAACTCATGCGAAGCGATAGATACAAACCTCGACTTCAGTTCATTCAACTCCTTTTCTTTTTCCAGTGCCTCAGACAGGGAGCTGGTGCGTTCTTTTACCTTTTGCTCCAGCTTGGCGTTCAGCTCTTTCAGTGCCTGCTCCGATTCTTTCCTGATGGTAATATCGCTGATGAATGCAATAGCGTATTTCCCTTTATCTGTCTCATAACTACTGATACTTACCTCTACCGGAAACTCTGTGCCGTCTTTCTTAACTCCGAAAAGGTCCATACCAACACCCATAGGTCTGCTATGTGTTTGTTTATTTATGTAGCCTTCTCTGTGATGAACATGTTGCTTTTTGAATCGTTGAGGGATAAGGATCTCCATCTTGTTGCCGGTAAGTTCATCCAGCGTATAGCCAAACTGCTTAATAGCAAAATCATTGGCAAGGGTAATGATACCTTCCTCATTAATGGTGAGTATTCCTATTGCGGCGTTGTTGAAGAGTGCCTTCAACTCTTCGTTGTTGTTTTTCTCTATGTTCAGCATAGTGTTTTTAGCTATTGCATTTTAGTAGCACAGCTGTATCATGGTAAAAATAAACAAAAAAGAAAAGTATCAGAATATTCGGCCTGCTGAGTTATTTGCAGTCTCCACCGGGTTCGCATGCGGCTGAATCATCACCCAGAACAGTAATTTGGGGTTGCTCCTGCTCATATTCTTCCCATGCTTTGTTCAATGCCTGTGCGAAGGTTGCTGACTCCTGAGCACCACTCACGCCGTATTTGTTATTCAGTACAAAGAAGGGCACGCCATTTATGCGTAATTGCGATGCCATATTTACGTCTTCATGTACAGCGTCAGCAAAATCATTGCCACTCAATATTGCTTTTACGGCAGCTGCATCAAGCCCAATGCTTACGCACATGTCAGTCAATACCTCATGGTTGGATATATCCTTACCTTCTGTAAAGTACCCCCTGAACAATTGTTCCTCTATTGCGTCACCTTTGCCCTGTGTCTTGGCGTATTGCGCTATCCTGTGCGCATCAAATGAGTTAGCTATGACAGCTTTATCAAAATTATATTCCAGCCCTGCATCTTTAGCCATGTTCACTACACGCTCGTGCATTTGTTTGCTTTGCGCCAGGCTGATGCCTTTACGCTCTGCCAGCCAGGTGTAAACGTCTTTGTCGGGCTGTGGTTTGCTGTCCGGATCCAACTGAAAGCTATGCCATACTACCTCAATATTCTCCTTATGATTGAATGATGCAAGTGCTGCCTCAAACCTGCGTTTACCTATATAACAAAACGGACACATCACATCCGACCAGATATCTACTCTCATTTTCTTACTTGTTGTTAATTCCTGCTTTGCTGATGCCGGTATCTTCTTCACAAGTTTCTGTGCATACAGTCCTGTAAGAGGAAATGCAGATATACAGATCAGTATGAAGCATAAACGTCTCAAATACAAATTAGGATGGATTGCTACAAATTTAAGACTATCAGACTGCAATAAACCCTCTTTCTATTAAACGTTGTATAGACAATGGTTATTGAAGCAGCCTACAACCTGCAGCCATTATAACCCCATGCAAAATACATATGGTGCCTGTGCATGAACTGGTCTTTCGCTATTTCTGTCTCTACAGGTTTTATGTAAAACTTGCTCCTGTCCCTGTTTATTTTACTTAATGGAGCTGTGTAGCTTTCTGCTGTTGCAGTTTGCGGTCTGCCGGTCATACACGTGCCAAAGTAACGATTGTTGAGCCTGCGTGTTCTGGTCGTTTCCATATCGTGGTTCGCGTCTACCCAAAAGTCCAGCACATAGGCAATGTCCTTAGGGTGCAGGTAGCCCAGCTCTATTTGTTTTATATAAAACTCATCAGGGTAGAAGTTGAAACCAAAATAGCCACCATAATGTGCCATAATAGGGAAGAAGAAAGTAGAGTAGAGGCCGTATTCTTCTATGGTAAATTGACCTATGCCAATACTGTAGTTATATCCGTCCTTATACTTATTGTAAAAGTCCATCATGTCAAACTTGCCGGTTTTCAGCTCTTTCATAATGTCTTTCTGAGCTATGCCTATCAGCTTGTCCGATGGCCACCCTCGTTCTTCTATCAGCTTTTTCAGCTCTGCCATGGTTTTTGCAATCTGGGGCTTGTATCTTCTTTGTATTTCGCCTCTGTTTTCTCCTTTCATCGGGTTTTTCTCCATCTGGTCGTAGGCATACAGGCTGTACATTTTGTTCAGTGCGGTTGTGTCTATGCGTGCCAGGTAGCCGGGTCGGTTCCGCAAACATATGCGCACTATACTGTCTGAGTACTGCTGGTATATCGGGTGCTTCCTGATGTAACCTATTGCGTTCATATGTCGTGGTAGCAGGCCGTTCTTCGCAGCCTTGTCTGCAAGTTCAAGAAACGCCGTCCTGTTGCTGTCATAAAGAGCAAGTTGTATAGCCGTCATACAATCGTGCACAAATACAAAATCATACTGGCTGAATGTCTGCTGAAACGTTGCCAAAGCGGCTTTTATGTCCTGTTCTACAAATGCCTGTTCTTCAGCTCTGTTGATGCCAAGGTGGTATTGCTTGTAGTTATGCTGTGCGCAAGCTACCTGCGTGCAGCATAAGATAACCAGAATAATATACAGGCTGCGCATGTCATGATGGAAGTTGATGAACTATGAATATACAAAACGCTTTTTATCAGCTTATCAGCTAATTTCTTTTCAGCCTGTCAAACCTGTACCCGAAGCCCAGCTCTATTTTACCTGTTTCAGGATATATATAATCACCACCCTTGGTAAGGTCAAGAAAGTTGAGTGCACCACCCATGGTAAGGTTGATAAAGAAATGCTCATTCATATGCAGGTTAAGGCCCACATCAAGCAGAAAGCCGAATTGCCAGTCTTTTACTACTTCGTTGTAAGCACCGTAATAGCCGTTTACACTGCGCAATGAGTCCCTGCGGATGGTGCGTGTACCATACGCCGTAAATAGTCCGGGAGATAAGAATATAGTGCCCTTACGCTGCCCGAATGGGTAGATGCGCAATGCCGGCATCAGGTATCCCGATACTTCCCTGGTAGTAACAAACGCTGGTATACGTATGGCATACCGTCCGTTCCTGCTCAGCATACGCTCATACGAAATGCCCGACGACGCCCGCCCCGCCGCAAGCGACACAATGGGCATGATGCTGAACAGGTTTTTAGGATAGTCCTTACGTATATTGATGAGGGTAGAGGCTTTGTTTTCGGCTGCCTTTTTACCCCCAGCTTCCCAGTTCGTTTCGTCGTAAAAAAGGATAGTGCCCTTTGCTGATACCACTTTGGCAACATCGCGTATATGCACATGATAAACGGGACCGTCCTGCTCATCTATATGTGTAAACATTATTTTGGTAGGGGAGATAACAGTTACATGCACGATATTGGGTGGCAGCTGTTTGTAATAGATGGTATCCTGCGCCGCGGCTGCAAAGCTCATCAGCATCATCAGTACAACAAGGTAGTGCTTCATATAGGTGGGTTTTCACCTTTTGCAGCAATAATTATGCCGATGGGTAGTAATATCTTAATATCAGCTAATGAGCTAATGACCGCATCAGCTATTCACCTTTAATATCAACAGTAGGGATCTTAATTATTTCCAGTGTTGCAGATGCCAGTTGTACAGTGCCGTTGGTAGCCTGAATAGCCCTGCCTATTTTTTCGTTCAGGGTATGTTTCACCATCCTTCTTTTTTTATAATCCACTATATACCGCAGGTTGAACTTCATCCAGTTATCGGTCATTGTAATGGCAAGAGTGGGGGCTACATTAGCATCCTCTATGTAGTATTTCTTTACAATATTCTCCCAGGTGGCAATCGATTGCTGTACGTATTCAGAAAGTGTTTCAGAAGCTATATCTATCACAATAGACTTCGCCATATCCATGTCAGACCCGTACCTGATCGGCAGGTCAAACTCATCCCACACAAAAGGGAAGTCCTGCGAGTAGTTATATATCGGCCCTTTGAACACGAAGGCGTTGCTCAGCTTTACAATACGTCCGCTGTAGTTGTCGCTGCTCACCCATTGGCCAATCTCCATCATAGTGGTATATATGCTGTCTATGTCTATCACATCGCCCTTTATGCCGTTTATCTCTATCCTGTCTCCCGGCTTGTACACCTTTACCAGAAAGATGTAGAACGAACCCGCTATACTCAGTATCAGCTCCTGCAGCGTGATGGTGATACCCGCCGTCAACAGCCCGAAGGCAAGTGTCAGGTCGCTTATCTTACCGGTGAAATAGGTAATGGTCAGGAACGCGATGAGTATATAGCCCAGTATCTCAATGCCCTTTTGAGACTTATAACGTATATCAGTATCAGGCAAGGCTTTTTTCAGCAGCCTCCTTACCAGCGAAAGCGCTAATGATATAGCACCCACCCACATCAGGTACTTTACAATACCCATACTTACGGGGTGTTCCGTCATCCATGTTCTTAAATACTGAAAGATGTCCATGCGCTTGATATATAATGATAAAAATACCACTAAATAAATAAGCTGTACATGATTTCGGTCATTTGTTTATAGTACAAACACCACACCCGTCATTGCGACAAAGTAACGCCCGTGGCGTTGATACAAAAAAACAACAACATGGTTTTTGCGACGAAGGAAGCAATCTATACAGCTCAATTTTATTTTTCAGATTTTCAGATTGCTTTGTCGTTCGTACCTCTCTCTGCGCAAACACCGGGGAGTAGGAAAACTACTTCTTATTAGGCACCAGCAACTCGCAGATGTTGATGTCTAAGTAATCAGCTATGCGGTAAAGTGTTTCTAATGATGGTTGGCCAGTATTCGTACACCATCGGGAAACAGTATGTACGGTCACGCCAAGATATTCAGCCAGTTCACGGTTGGAGATTTCCTTTTCGGCGAGTTGGGTCTTTATCCTGTTGTATTTAGTGTTGCTCAAAATGTTGATTAATCTACTTTCAATGCAAAATAATCCATTTTTAGTGACTACTAACTACCTTATGTGTGCTGTAAATTCATAAATGTAAATTATATTTACATTTATGAAAATAAAATTGTTATTTTTGTTTATAAAATATACATGAAAATGCCTCAAAATAAATCACTCACCAAACAGCAAACCGCCGCTTTTAGCACCTTCCTGGAATATGCAGACACCTCCCGGCTCAACCGCAACCTCCGCAATATGCTGCTCCTCTACCTTATGTACGAAGACGATGTCATCCCCAACGATCTCCCCGACCTGCTATACGATCTCTACAACCTCTTCGCCCTGCTGGATGAAGTGGGAGAGTGAGAGAATTCCCCTCCTGTTCCTAGGAGGGGATGTCGGGCGGTTCGCCTATGGCGAATATAGCCCGACCGGGGTGGTTAAACACTCGCTTGCAACTGCGAAGCATTCATTGAGGCAAATAAAAATTTTAGTTATCGAGATAATCTTGCCACGAGCCGGACACCTTACGCAACCCTCGTTTAAGTTTACAACTTAAATGACGAATGGAAGCAGGTTTGTAACCGGCAGTAATTATTCTTCAGCTACATACCTATACTGCCAGACAGAGTCTTTCTTTTTATTTATGATTTAAGGCACAGACTTAAACCAGAGAGGGAGTAGGTTACCCTAAATTAGATATCTTGTCCAACTGTTTACTAAACTGGTACTTTAGGTCATGTACATTTTCATAGACTGTTTGGAAATGCCCTAATTCTTTTAACTTTTCCTGGAATGCCCAGACGCTTTTCATCTCTTCTGGGTTGATGCTACCAATATTTATTTCTGATTTTTTGAAATATGTATAGATTAATGGTCTGCTTTTTTCTATAAACTGTCCAAATGCGGTTTCAAACTCTTCCTGAGTATATAAACCTACTTTTTTAAAAAAAAGCATAACAAAAATGTCACATTCTTTTATTGCATTGTTGTATTCGTCTTGAAGTCGTGTTTTCGACATGCTGTCTAGAAAATCTTCCCAAATGACCAATTCAAAAAAAACACCTTTGTCAACCCATTCTTTATTTTCTCTATTGATAAATATTTCAAATTGCTCTCGATCTGTCTTCAACTCTGAAGATGAGGCAAGAAATATTTTGACTTTTTTTATTTTTGCTCTTTGTGTTTCTCGAAGTGTTTCCACATCTGCAATTACTTGTTCTTTGGTTGCTATACCATCAAGTAACCTGCTAATATTGAATTCAACCTCAATGTCTAAATTTTCATAGGTTACATCACCTCGTCTCTCCATTTTTAATAGATGGTCATACTTTACACTATATTCCTCATATTCAGGTAAAGGTATTCTGATTGTAACGTCTATTTTAAATCCTACATTTATTTCGTCTAGTGTGTAACGTATTATTGAAAGATATTCTCGTTTTTGCTTATGATTTCCAAGTACAATAATTCGAATCATATTTCCGGATGTGAAAATTATTGCTTCAGCATCAATGTTTGCTCTGCATTTCAATGTCACACCAGTACGCCATGCTTTTTCAATGTCATTTTTTAATGCTACAGTCAAACGATGGATAACTGCAGATGGTAAGTATTTGTATTCATAAATCAAGCTTAATTTTTCATCTGCATTAGCAAAACGTTCACTTTCTTCTTTAGGAGTTTCTTTATCCAACAAATCTGGGATTAGGATTTTTTGTCTATGGTCGGAGTAATAACTTAATTTAAATTGAGCCATAATGTCAGCAAGGAAGCGACATTCATTTGGACTATACACAGTAGCAATTGTAGCAATGTGTTTTGTCTGGTGCTTTTGTTTTATTTCTTCGTTTACAATATGTGTTAAATTATCGGTATTTATAATGCCTTTGTTCGTTGCTGCTATTTCTGAAGTTAATATCCGATATACTCCTGCAGTAACCCATAAAGGGTCTAGTACATAGTACTCACTTAAATATATTTCATCGAAATGAAGTACGATTCCTAAATCGTTTAAAAATTGAATGCATTGATTTTGTTGATTGCTTTCTAATAACTCATGTTTGTTGCAAATAGCAATGAACTGTCCATGCGATAGTTTGTATTTTTCTTCAGTAAACTCTTGTAGCTCATTTTTTATTGCTATCCAGCGCTCATCAATTTCAGTATCAAATAATTCTGCTTGAGGGATACAATCTTCTAAAATTGATTTTAAATCTTCTATATTTTCTCCTGTTTTACAAGAAACATTAATATACTGTTTTACTTGTGGGTAGTCTTTTTGAAGAGAAGTAGTGTCAATTCCAAATGAGCGATTTAGTTCTATTTTATTGCCAACAATTATTACATGAGAGTTGCCTCCGAATGCTTTTATTCTCTCCATCCATTGTCTAACTTGTTTGTCAGTTTCAGCATCCTTTCGTGCTTCAAGCAATAGTATATACACACTGCGATTTGTCATGAAAAATTGGTGGGTGGAACTCATGATTTCCTGTCCCCCAAAGTCCCAGAAATAAGCTTTTGTGCCATGTAGCTTACTTTGATTTGAAAATGTATTTAGTTCTCTGAATGATAATGGTTCTATTATTATTCCATCCGTTTGTTTTTGGGTTTCGTTATATGTATTATATTTCAATCGTTGTACAAGAGAAGTTTTTCCAGCTTTAGCATCACCTACTAATAATACTTTAATTTCATTTAACTTTTTCTTATTAGCAGTAAACCAGTCCATGATAGCGTTTCTGCCTAGTCTGCAAATCTCTACAGGAGGTGTTTTTATATCATTTCCTGAAATTACAATTCCACCTTCCCTTCTTTTAGGCCTTTTCCTTATCTCTTCTATAGAGTCAAATGTGATATTAATACCAAAGTCTGTTATCCATTCTGGTAGTATTTTAATATTGTTTCCATTAAGATAAAGAGATCTGATATTATTTAAATTTTTAAGCGATCTTATATTATTAATCTGTGTACGGAAAAGAGATAAATCTCTTAGCTTTTCTAAACTTGCTAAAACGGAAATATCATGAATAGGATTTAAATCAAGTATTAATGTTCTCAGATTATTTAAATGTGTTAAACATGTGATGTCTTTTATGTCGTTATCTGCTAATGATAGAACTTCTAATTTTCGAATTTTATTTAGCGTATTGATATCAACAAGTTCATTATCTCTTAAGATTAATATTCTTAAGTTTTCAAATTCGCATATTTTTTGAAAATTATTGTTTAGTGGGAGATATTCAATTCTTAAGGCTACAATATTATTATTAATGTCAACAGAATACTCTAACAATGGCTCTTCGTTTGTATTGTCGTAATAACTATATCTTAAGTAGTTATCTAGTCTTTTTTTAAATTGAAACCCTAACTTGTCTTCAAGTTGATTTAATATTGCAATATCTGTCATTCTTTCACTTTTACACATCAAATATTCCACTATTTAACTTCCCAAACAAGGGTGTTTTCACCCTCTTTATACACGTCCCCCTATCCCCCGCCTTAGGCGGGGAGACTAAATATGGATTACACCTATCAACTCAACCTTTTTCTACAAAACAGGTTTGGTTTTTTATGCATCTCCCCTTCAGGGGGATAGGGGGAAATCATAGTGGTCAATTAATCATCTTAATCACAGTTCAAGACAAATATCATAGCTCTTTTTCAATCAAATAGATCCAAGTTCAGATGATCGATCCTGCCTTATCCTATAATCCTGTAAATCCTGCTTACACCATATATGAACCCCTCATGACACATTCCCCCGACTAATACCTTAGCTTTATATACAAAATTCAGCCATGCTCAAAACACTCACCATCCTCCTGCTTTGCCTGGGCTGCCTTCAATCCTATGCGCAGGATATATCAGGCAAATGGATAGGCAATTACGAAGGTCGTGACGCCTATGCTATGGACATGCAAAAGCTGGAAGTAGATATTAAACTGGCTGATGGTACAATAAAAGGCTACTCATACCTGCTGTACGGCAAGGGTGAGTCTGAAAAATATGCCATCGAGGGCACCTACGACAAAAAACGCGCTACCGTCTATTTTTCTGAAGAGCGGGATATACACATCACCGGGGGTATATCAGGTCATTGTGTCCCGGGCAACTATGTACTTACATTAACCATGTCTGATAGCAAAATGAGGCTGGTAGGCAGGTGGGAGCCTAATATCAGTGGACCAACGCACAGGTTGGCAATAAAGCCCGCTATTGTCTGGTTAGAGCGTCCCGTCATAACGCAAACTATCAGCCCTGCCCAAGAGAAAGCCGCACGCGTTGCCGAAACAAAAGCAAAACCACCTATAGATAAGAACTTAGAACGTGCGACAGACATACAGGAAACCATCACGATCAACAAAGCCGACAGGAACAATATCCGCCTCGAATTTACCGACAATGCACGTGTCGATAATGACATCATCAGCGTTTACGTCAACGGTGAACAAAAGCTCAGCAAACAAACAATATCAACCGAGGCGCTGGTCATTAACTTTTCCATCCCCGAAACAGAGAATGAAGCTATTGTATTAATATCAGCCGAGAGTTACGGCCGTATAGCACCTTGCACGGCTTTGATGAAGATCACCACCACATCCGGAAAATACGAAGTAAACCTGTCCGGTACCTTCAGCAAAAACGCTGCCGTGAAATTTATCATCAAAGAGTAGCGATCAATGTTACAAATTAATCTCCCCACCTTAGGCGAAGGATCAGTGAGAAATCACACCACACTCCCGTCATTGCGCGGAGAGAGGTACGAACGACAAAGCAATCTCACGATACAAAGGATATATTAGACATTTCAATACCGAAAACAATATCTCTCCAAAATGAAATCCCGCAACAGGCAGAGGAATGGGGAAAGACTCTTTACAAAACAAATCCTGCCTTATCCGGGTAATCCTGTAAATCCTGCTCCAACACAGTAATCACAATAAATTTTAGTATATTTGTTGTAGTAAACAACCACATTAACCATGATACACAGACATAGAACAAATACCATATGCATAACAGCCGCCCCGCCCGCAAGCGGGCTTTTTTATGCCTTTTACCTTCATAAAAAAACACGGTTTTACTTAACAACACTTAACAATTATTTTGTAACCTGCTTAATATCATGTAGTTACAAGAGGCTGCTATTGCTTTTAGTTAAACGCGCAAGATATCAACTTAACAACTTTTACTCCTGCAACATTGGCACATTATCACATTGTCGCATTGCCGTATTAACAGAGTTGACAGTCTGTGGAAAACTCCGAAACCTCATGCCCCCGCTTTTTCGTTATTTTGTTAGACGCGTTTGGATAGTGCCATATGAAATTCTCACATCTACATAATCATACCCAGTTTTCTTTGCTGGATGGAGCATCCTCCATCCCACGGCTATTTGATAAAGCCATACAGGACGAAATGCCAGCCATGGCCATATCAGACCACGGCAACATGTTCGGTGTGTTCGACTTTGTAGCCACCGCATGGAAGAAAACCAAAGTAGTGGGTACGGATGAGAACGGTAAGGAGATAAAAGAACCCATTGTAAAACCCGTTGTGGGTTGCGAGTTCTACCTGGTGGAAGACAGGCACAAGCGACAGTTCAGCCGCGAGGAGCGTGATGTACGTTACCACCAGCTACTATTGGCTAAAGATGAAGTAGGGTATAAGAACCTGGTTAAGCTCTGTAGCCTCGGCTATATGGAGGGCCTATATGGTAAGTACCCCCGTATTGATAAGGAGTTGATACTGAAATACCACGAGGGGCTGATAGCTACTACCTGCTGCCTGGCTGCCGAAGTGCCGCGTACTATTCTGCGTCATGGCGAGGAGGAAGCGGAAAAGGTATTCAAATGGTGGCTCGACCTGTTTGGCGAGGACTACTACGTAGAGTTGCAGCGCCACGAAATACCCGACCAGATAACAGCCAATGAGGTATTGCTCAAGTTCGCTAAGAAGTACAACGTACCTGTAATAGCCTCCAATGATAGCCACTATGTGGAGCAGGACGATGCCAATGCGCACGACATCCTCTTATGTATCAATACAGGCGAAAAGCAGTCTACACCCAAGGCTAAAGATTTTGACGACGAAGGGGGCAAGAGCAAAGACACCCGCTTCGCTTTCTATAACGACCAGTTCTTTTTTAAGAACACGCAGCAGATGACGGACTTGTTCAAGGACATTCCGCAGGCTATTGATAATACGCAGATGATCGTGGACAAGATAAAACCCCTCAAGCTGGAGCGGGATATCTTGCTGCCGCACTTTAAAGTGCCGCCCGAGTTCCACGAAGATCAGGACGCCTACCTGGAGCACCTTACAATGACGGGGGCGAAGGAGCGTTACAGGGATATTACCCCTGAGATAGAGGAGCGCCTGAGGTTCGAACTGTTCACCATCAAAACCATGGGTTTTGCGGGTTACTTCCTCATCGTGGGCGATTTCATTAAAGCCGGCCGCGACCTGGGTGTGTTTGTTGGGCCGGGCAGGGGTAGTGCCGCGGGTAGTGCGGTGGCCTATTGCATCGGCATCACCAATATCGACCCTATTAAGTACAACCTGCTGTTTGAGCGTTTCCTGAATCCGGAGCGTAAGAGCATGCCCGATATAGATACGGACTTTGACGATGCCGGGCGTCAGAAGGTGATAGACTACGTGGTGGACAAATACGGTAAGAACCAGGTGGCGCACATCGTGACCTATGGTACCATGGCTGCCAAAAGTAGTATCAAAGACGTGGCCCGTGTTATGGACCTCGGCCTCGACCAGAGCAATATGCTGGCTAAGCTGGTGCCTGAGCGCCCGGGCATATCTTTAAAGCGCCTGTTGCACGCACCGGTAAAAGGGGCGGGCAGCCTTTCAGAAAAAGAAGGTTTGGGTGCCGATGAGTTAGCGAATGTTGAGAAGCTGCGCGAATTCTGGAACTCTGACAGTGAGCATGGTAAGGTGATGAAAGAGGCGGAGAAGCTGGAAGGTAGTGTAAGGAACACAGGTATCCACGCCGCGGGTATCATCATCGCCCCGAGCGACCTGTCAAACCTGATACCGGTATGCACCACCAAAGATGTTGAACTGCTTATTACCCAGTTTGAAGGTGGTATCATTGAGAACTCCGGTGTTATCAAGATGGACTTTTTGGGGCTCAAAACGCTCACCATCATTAAAGATGCGCTGGAACTCATCAAGCGTAACTACAACCTGGATATTGAGATAGACGAAATACCCCTTGATGACGAAGAGACTTACAAGCTCTACCAGAAAGGGGAAACCAACGGTACCTTTCAGTTTGAAAGTGTGGGTATGCAGAAGTACCTGCGCGAGCTGAAGCCGGATAAGTTTGACGACCTCATTGCGATGAACGCCTTGTATCGTCCCGGCCCGTTGGAATATATACCCAACTTCATACGCCGTAAGCATGGCGAGGAGGAAATTAGCTACGACCTGCCGGAGATGGAAGAGTACCTGGGCGATACGTATGGTATCACGGTATACCAGGAGCAGGTGATGTTGTTGTCGCAGAAACTGGCGGGCTTCAGTAAGGGAGATGCCGACGTACTGCGTAAGGCCATGGGTAAAAAGCAAAAGGCCGTACTGGATAAAATGAAAAGCCAGTTTGTGGACGGGGCCAAGGCTAAAGGCCACCCTGAAGACAAACTGAATAAGATATGGACCGATTGGGAGGCGTTCGCACAGTACGCGTTCAACAAGTCGCACTCTACCTGTTATGCCTTCGTGGCCTACCAGACGGCTTACCTCAAGGCGCATTACCCGTCTGAGTTTATGGCGGCGGTACTCAACAACCAGGGCAATATCGATAAGATAAAGTTCTACATGGAAGAGTGCCAGCGTATGGGCTTGTCAGTATTAGGGCCTGATGTCAATGAGAGCCTGAAAGGTTTCTCCGTAAGTAAAGAAAGTGTCATCCGTTTCGGGATGAACGCCATAAAAGGAGTGGGAGAGGCTGCCGTGGAAGACCTGATACGCGAGCGGGAAGAGAACGGCCTGTATGCATCTCCTTTCGACCTGGTGTCTCGTGTCAACCAGCGCACGGTGAATAAAAAGTCACTGGAGAACCTCGTGCTGGCTGGTGCTTTTGATAGCTTCCCTGAGTTGCACAGGGCGCAGTATTTCTATGCACCATCAGTTGATCCGGTAACAGGGCTGGAGCGTTTAACACGCTTTGGCAACCAGGTGCAGGCGGCAGGTTCGCAAACAGCAAATAGCCTTTTTGGCGAAGTGGACATGCCGGAAATTAAGCCACCTGTAATGCCGGATTGTGAACCGTGGACACTGTCTGAACTGCTGGAAAAAGAAAAAGACGTTGTCGGTATCTACCTGAGCGCGCACCCGCTGGACGGCTATAAGTTTGAAATGACCAACTATGGCTTTGCTAATATTGCTGACGTAGAAAAACTAGTGGGCAGAACTGTACGTATAGCGGGTTTTGTAACCGATGCGGAACACCGCACCACCAAGAAAGGGGCAAAGTTCGGCAAACTTGTATTGAACGACTACTCAGGCCATATGGATATCATGTTCTGGCAAAACAACTATGTGAAATACGGCAACTTCCTGGACAACGGGCAGAAGCTGATGATACAGGGAGTGTACAAAGAGCATCCGTACCGCCCCGGCGTTATGGAGTTTGACATACAGGACGTGATACTGCTGGACGATGTGAAGAAAAGGTTTACCAAGCGTGTGCAGATGCTCGTACCGCTGGAGAAGGTGAATGGTGCGCTGGTAGAATTCCTTGGTATGAACCTGAGGGCCAATCCGGGCAATACTGAGTTGCGCATACAGGTGCAGGATAACACGACAGATATGATGGCGGCGCTGAAGACTGGAGGGCAGAAGATAGCCATCAATGATGAGTTGGTGCAATTTGCAGAGGAGCACGATTATATACGCATGTTCGTTGAAACCCAATAGTGTCAATAACTATGTGGATAGCTTATGTGCTTATTTGACTGCTCTATTGCAGTAGTTGTAATATGGTCGTATTTTTGACGTCTTATTAGGAGAACAACATTATTTAATTATATAAAATACAGTAAAAATGGCAGCAGTATATACAGACGCTAATTTTCAGGAAGAAGTGCTGAACGGAGACAAATTATCAGTAATTGACTTTTGGGCACCATGGTGCGGTCCTTGTCTTGCTTTAGGGCCAACTATCGAGGCATTAGCGACAGAATATGACGGCAAAGTGAACGTTGGTAAAGTGAATGTAGACGAAAATCCTAACTTGTCTATTGAGTATGGTATTACAAGCATTCCTGCTGTATTATTCATCAAAAACGGCCAGGTGGTAGACAAGCAGGTTGGCGCGGCTCCTAAAGGCGCATTCGATAAGAAAATACAGGCACACCTGTAATCATTAATATTGGGTTAGTAACATATGGCAAAGCCCCGCATTGCGGGGCTTTACTATTTTGTAACACTGTAACAGGTGTTACAGTCTGTTATTTCAATGCATTCAGCACAGCCATCAGTAGTTTCCCATCCAGCCTGTGCCTGTAGTTGGGGTTTATGTATTCGAACATAATATCTCCATTTTTATCTACTACAAATACGGATGGTACTGGCAGATACCCGGGGTTCTTACCCCCTGAATGCTTTTGCAATTGATTGGTCTTCCACTTACTGCCCGGTGCCTTAAAAGCTATACCTACAGCCGTTGATAGCTTCCCCTCTCCATCTGACAAAAGTGTGTATTTCAGCTCTTTTTTGTCGATTGTAACATTCAGGTTTTCAGGCGCGTCCGGGCTGACTGCCACTACCTGGTAGCCGGCTTTTATTATGTCATCCTCAATTTCAGCTATTTTAGAAAGGTGAGCATTGCAATAGGGGCACCAGCCTCCACGATAGAATATCAGTACGGTAGGTTTGTATCTGAATACATCGTGTAGCTGTACAGGCTGATTATCAGTATTTACTAATGTAATATCCGGTATGGTCTCACCGATCAGTAATGGTGATATGCTGGTGGCATCTTCTGCAAACTGGGCAAAACCGGTTAACGTTAAACACGTGATCAGGACTGATAATATATACTTCATTAATGTAATTCTGTTTGTTTCAGGTATGGACAAAAAATAACCCCATACCTTACAGTACGGGGTTGAATATATTTATAGTCAAAGTATTATTTGTCGTAGTCCTCAACTATTTCGCAATAGTGATACACGATTGCAGGGCGTTGCAGGTAATCTTCTTCAGTTTCGTAGTATTTACATGCGTCTGCAGCGTCTTCTTTAGTACCCCTGATAGTGTGGTGCGTAACTTCAGTTTTTAGTGTGTCATTTACGTCTATTGCCACAGTTTTGATGTTACATACGCAATCATGATTTTTATAACATGATGAAAATGCGAACATCATTAAGGTTAATACTGCAGATATGGTCAAAATATTTCTCATGAATTCCTATTTATCCTCTAAAAATATGGTTAGTATTTGAAAAAAACAAGCGACTTAAGTAAGTCGCTTGTTTTAGTAGCCTCGACAAGAATCGAACTTGTATCTAAAGTTTAGGAAACTTCTATTCTATCCATTGAACTACGAGGCCATTGGGGGATGCAAAGCTAATAAATTGACTTCAATTTTCTGCAAGAACTTTATACAGAACCACTTAAATTCCAGAATATTTTATTTAAAATCATACAGAAGCAGTATTTTGTTCCCGGTATGCGTTTTTTTAGCCTTTCGTATTATAGAATTGCCCGACCCGATATATATAATAACAGCAGAGCCCTTTTGTTGCTGCTTTGTGTGGTATTTATTGTTACCTCCTGTTCAAAAGAAGAGCAGTATAATATACAGGAATTTACTCCTGACTATGTAGATCCGGCAGTTGAAGCTGTTTCAAATTATAAAAAAGCCAATGACCTTGCAGGGTTGCACAATTACCTTGATAGTCTGTATGTGCTTTATGCAGATAAGAGTATAAAAGATAAGTTTTATGTATGGTATTTGTATGCAGATTCATATGGGAGGCTTGGAGAAGATAGTATATCAATTGTATATACGGATAGTGCAATCAATTTAATGGAGAGTAAGTCTCCCGCGAACTTTGCAAGGAATAATTTTCTATGGGCGTATTATTTCAAAGCAGATAAGGAGTTAAGGCTTAAACATTATGATGTAGTATATAAAAACTATTACAAAGCACTGTCTCTTGCGGAAAGATATAATGATAGTTGTGCAATAGGATATTATCACCTCAAGATCGGCCTGATAATGTTTAGTACGAAGCAGTATAAAGATGCTTCAAAATACTTCGTGAACGCGTACAATTATACGCTTACATGTGATAAGAATTTCGGTTATTTCTACCGTACCCAGGAATTGCTTAATGATATTGGCCTTTGCTATGAACGCACAATGCAATATGATAGTGCTGTTTGGTATTATAAAAAAGGAATTGAGCTCTTAAGTAAAAATGTTATTGATTTCCCGGAGAACAGGAAATGGCAAATGTGGTTGGCTATAGCAATAGTAAAGGGTAACCTTGGCGGAACATATGCTGCAGCTGGAATGTACGATAGTGCAGAAGTTGTATTGAAAGAAAGCCTGTCGATGGAAGGGTATATTGATGGGGAACCTGTTGACGCGCAGTACACAAGAATAAAACTGGCCGATCTCTATATTGAGACGAACAGGCTGAATGACGCCAGGCAGATACTTGATGATGTCGTAAAAACGAACAACAAAATTCCGACTCTTGCTGTAGAAATGCGACTGAACAGGTCTTTATGGAAATACTGGGATAAGAAGGGCAATGTACAAGCCGCTTATGGTCATCTTAATAATTATAAATCAAAAGAAGACTCATTAAAGAAATACGAGAGAACTTTTTCTCTTGCAAGTATAGACAATAATGTAAAGAATATTGGTAATGAATATAAAATAGCTGTACTGGAAGAGACGGCTAATCAGCGGAAACTGTATGTCATTGCGCTTGTCATAATTGCCTTGTTTGCTATTGTTATAATATTCCTGGTTATAAATAACCTGCGCCGCTCTAAATCTCATGTAAATAAGCTCAGGGGTATGAATGACCGTATCAATGAGCAACGTAAGCAATTGGAAATTGCATTGAATGACCTTGAAAATGCTACAAATGAAAAGGACAGGATATTAAAGGCTGTATCGCATGATATGCGTAGCCCGATAAATTCTGCGCTTGCGTTAATTGATATCCTGACCTCGCAATCAGACAACCTGGATGAGGATCAGAAAGAATATGTAGGACTCATCAAAAAATCGAATGAAAATGCGCTTGGGCTGACCAAAGACTTGCTGGAGGTGGCAACGCTTAATACGGAACAGTTGGAGAAAGCACCTGTTGACATTACAACTGTTATGAGCGACAGGGTTAAACTACTGACCTATAAAGCTGCTGAGAAAAAGCAGGAACTGAAATTCACAGCTCCTGAAGATCATATTACCGCAACGGTCAATGAAGAAAAGATACTACGCATACTGAGTAACCTTGTAACCAATGCTGTAAAATTCAGCTCTATTGGCGGGGTGATAGAAATAAGTTTGCAAAGCAACACAAACTCATTTATTCTTAAGGTTAAAGACAATGGAATTGGTATCCCTGAAAAAATGAAAGCTCATGTGTTTGAGCTATTTTCTGAAGCCAAAAGATTTGGTACTTCAGGTGAGCAGCCATTTGGTCTTGGCCTGTCTATTTCCAAACAGATCGTTGAAGTGCATAATGGTAAGATCTGGTTTGAAAGTGAAGAAGGTAAGGGTACTACATTCTTTGTTGAGATACCACTTTAAAACGTGGTGTAGTTACTTCCATTCAAGTGTTTCCAGTAAATGTGTAATGTCTTTCTTCAGGAATTCATTTAATGGTTTAAGTGAATCAGCATTTGGTGTAGCTTCAAAGTACAATGCACCTCTTATGTAATGGTTGAATGAGTCTGTTGCATAAAACTGGTAAGCAGATGCCGCATCACCCGTTACATTGTAAAAAGCACTGTACACTCTTCGTTCTGCATCGCTATGAAAAAAGTCCTGTATATAATCCGCTTTCTTCTCGTGAACGGTATAGGTCATCTGGTAAAAATCGCTGTTCACTTTCTCCAGTGAGTTATTCTTGTTGATATCTTTATAGCTGATGTATATTTTACCACCAATACCGGGGAACTGGATATTCAGCCAGTAGGGGTTCTCCGGTTTGTCACCAAAGAAGTCAGGGTTGGTGATTATTTTGCCATAAGACGGATATTCAAACTTATACGGGAATCCTGTACTGTCAAAAGTTGTATAGCTTTTTTCAGGTAGTTCTATATGAAAATAGCCCCTTGGTTTAGGTGTGTACACCTCAGGCTTGCAGGATGATATTAGTGCGAAAGTCAGCAGTAATACAATGTATCTGTTCATACGCCCAAAACTAAGCGATAATTTGATATTAAGGGCGTCATTGTTTTCATTATCTTAGAGGCAATATGGGCAAAGTATTACAGAATTTAAAGAAGGTAGCTATAGCGCTTGCTGTGTTGACATTGGTCGGCCTGGCTGCGGATTACTTTACAAAAAATGAGAACTTCCCCGGTGAGTATACTTTATTCCCAACCTGTTTGCTGATCGTGGTATTATTGGTAATGCTCGTCATCTGGCTATTCAAAACGCTGATTCAAAGAGACCGATAAAACATTAAGAATAACAAAAGAGCCGGTTATCATGAGATAGCCGGCTCTTAATATTTATCAGATGCTGTATTATCCTGCTACAGCTTCTTTAATTATCAGGTTGGGAGGCAATTCCTGTGGGTATGCCTTTGCTTCCAGTTTAGATCGCACGTCAGTAAATGCCTTCAGCGTCAGGTCTATATCCTCATCTGTATGAACAGCTGTTGGTATCAACCTCAGCATGATCAGTCCTTTTGGAATAACAGGATACAGAACCACTGAACAGAAAATATGATAGTTTTCCCTCAGGTCGTATATCAGTTGTGTTGTTTCGTAAAGGTTAAGATCTCCATGAAGGAATACCGGCGTTACAGGGGAGTTGGTAGTGCCTATGTCAAACCCGTTTTCGCGCAGTCCTTTTTGCAGGCGGTTAACATTGTGCCAAAGTTTGTCTTTCAGTTCAGGATGTTTGCGCAATAACTCAAGCCTTTTCATATTGCCTACAACCAACGGCATTGGCAATGACTTTGCAAATATTTGTGAACGTGTGTTGTAGCGTAAAAACTTCAGGATTTTTGTATCACCGGCTATAAATCCGCCTATGCTTGCCATAGACTTGGCAAAAGTGGAGAAGTACAGATCAATACCTTCAATACAATTTTGTTCTTCGCCTACACCGGCGCCTGTTTTACCTATTGTTCCGAAGCCATGGGCATCATCTACAAAAAGACGGAAATCAAATTTCTCCTTAAGCTTTATTATTTCTGCTACTTTACCCTGGTTGCCGGACATGCCAAATACACCTTCAGTGATCAGCAATATACCACCGCCGCTTTGGTCTGTTAGCGCTTTGGCGCGTGCCAATTGCTTTTCGCAATCAGCAACGTCATTATGTTTGAATACAAAGCGTTTACCGGCATGCAGGCGCACACCGTCCAATATACATGCGTGAGATTCTGCGTCATAAACTATTACATCGTGTCTTCCGCAAAGTATATCTATGGCAGAAACCATACCCTGGTAGCCATAGTTCAGCAACATTGCATCAGGCTTGCCAACAAACTCTGCCAGCTCTTTTTCAAATTGCTCGTGGTTGTTTGAGTTGCCACTCATCATACGGGCTCCCATAGGGTAGGCCAGTCCATATTCTTTTGCTGCATCTGCGTCGGCTTTCCTTACTTCAGGATGGTTAGCCAATCCCAGGTAGTTATTAAGACTCCACACAATAACTTCTTTCCCGCGGAACTTCATGCGATTGCCAATCTCGCCTTCTAATTTAGGAAATGAAAAATATCCCGGCACTTTATCTGCGTGGTCACCAATTGGTCCCAGCTTATTCTCAAACTTGGCAAATAAATCCATATATGCTCTCTTGTAATTTAAATGTAATGGTCCTTCAAAAATATCGGCAAAATTAATGAAAATATTATTGGTTTATAGTGCTTTATAGCCCTGTTATTAGCATTTTTGTCACTAATTAGCTGAATTTCTATGAAAAAGCTGTTATTGTATATATGTGTTTCTTTGCATGTGTTAGGGCTGAAGGCACAAAACGGTGATGTTATTCCAAGACCCAAACTGGTAGTTGGTATTGTTGTAGACCAGATGAGGTGGGATTATTTATATAAATATTATGGAAGATATGGCAATAATGGTTTTAAGAGGCTTTTGAACGACGGGTTCAACTGCCAGAATGCTATGATCAATTATCTGCCCACATTTACAGGCCCGGGACATGCTTGCGTTTATACTGGTTCAGTTCCGGCTATACATGGTATTGCTGCCAACGACTGGATAACTGAACATAGCCGTGATGGTATATACTGTGTAGAAGATAACAAAGTAAAAAGTGTAGGAGGTAGTGTGAAGGCAGGAAGCATGAGCCCCCGTAATATGTACACAACTACAGTCACTGATGAATTAAAGATAGCTACGCAGCAACGAGCAAAAGTATTTGGTATAGGAATAAAAGACAGGGGAAGTATTTTGCCCGCAGGTCATGCGGCTAATGGTGCATTCTGGTTCGACGATAGTACGGGTAACTTTATAACAAGCAGCTATTACATGAATGACTTACCGGGTTGGTTATCCAAATTCAACAGTAAAAGGTGGGCCGATACATTTATGGAGCGGGTTTGGCATCCTCTTTACCCGCTTAATACCTATGTGAATAGCACAGCTGACAATATGATAACTGAAGGTAAGCTGCCCGGCGAAGATTTACCTGTTTTTCCGCATAAAACACCCAAAGTAAAAGGGCGCGGATATTACGGTATTCGTTACATGCCGTGGGGCAATACTATCACATTTAAAGCAGCAAGATATTGCATAAAGGGAGAGCAGCTTGGTCAGCGCAATGTGACTGATTTTCTGTGTATCACATTATCTACCACTGATTATGCTGGTCATAATTATGGCCCTGATGCGGTAGAAGTTGAGGATATGTACTTGCGTCTTGATGCGGAGCTGGAGGCTTTTTTGGCATACCTCGACAAAAGAGTAGGTAAGGGGGCTTATACAGTTATGCTTACTGCAGACCATGGAGCTGCTAATAATGCCGGTTATATGAATAGTCTTAAAATACCCGCAGGTAGTGAAACACAGGCAGAAGCTACAGATAACTTAAACGCATATTTAAAGGAAAAATACGGATCAGATTCATTGGTAACTGCCTTGTATAACTACCAGGTGTACCTTGATGAACAACGTATAGCAGCTAAGGGCATTGACAGGGAAGAATTAAAAACAAAAGTTACTGAATGGTTGTACAGGCAGGATGGGGTAGGCTTTGTAGTAGATATGGAGGATATGGATGATGCAGTTGTTCCTGAACCGATCCGCACCATGATAATTAACGGGCATAACAAAGAGCGAAGCGGGTGCATACAGGTAATAATGAAACCGGGCTGGTATAGCGGACATAGTAATACAGGTACTACTCACGGAACATGGAACCCATATGATACACATATACCATTATTGTTTTACGGGTGGGGTGTCAAACCCGGGGAAACGTATCGTACAGTGCATATGACGGATATTGCACCGACGCTAGCAGCTTTGTTGCACATCCAGATGCCCAACGGCTGTGTAGGGCAGGTGATAACAGAAGTGTTAGCGAAATAATACAACGCTATTCTGCTTCCAATGTAAAAGCTGCGTTGTCGTTGAAATAGCTTTCCAGGTCAAACTCATGTTTGCCGTTTCTGGTGTATACGGTTATGTGCGAGGTGCAAGGTGGCATTGAACCATAGCTTTCTGCCGCAACTTTAATGGTATATGTCCGTACTGTCTTATCTAGCGTTACATAAAACACTACAGGTACTTCTGAGATAGCTTGCTTATGCCTTACAAGACGGTCGTTTACATATACTGAAATGACATCGCCGTCTATTTTAGCGTTGTCTATTATTTCAATTCTTATAGAGTCTTTCTCTACTGAACTGATGGCGATATTCTTGTTGATGATGGTATTGCGTTTCAGGTTTGTGTCTGGTGGTAATGCCTTGCGAGGTTTATCTGTTGTTATTGCAGATCTTTCAACAGGTTTTGTTTTAGTTACTATCCGTTCCTCTATACCAGGCTTAATATCTCTTTGGGTGATAGCAGGAGGCTGAACAATGAGTGGCTTGTCATTCAGTATTTCATCTCTGTCAGCCTTTTCAAGCGGAGGTAGTTTTTGTATCCATACTTCATTGCCCATTCTCTGTAACAGTCCCGGTTCGTTAGATCTCCACTTACCCTCAAAACGCAGTACACCTCCGTAATCTTTCAGCTTCATGGTGTAGTTGCCCATTACATTTGAGTTGAGTGTTCCCAGTCTCACTTCAATTTCTGATACTTCTGAAAAATAGATGGTAGAATCGAATTTTCTGTAGACGCCTTTAAGTACATAGTACTCATAATTGTTCCTGCCATAAAAGAGTTTTGATGTTCCCCTTATGAGCGAGTCGTTATATAATTCCAACTCAATGACCAGTTCATCAACGTCAGATCCGAGGAAACTTTTGGCATAGTTGCCGTACCACTTGCCGGATAGGTCCTGGCAATATCCGTAAGTAGCACTTAGAATTAAGAGGAATAGTGTTATGGCTATCCTATGCATGTATTGGGTTTACAATAAAGTTAAGGCAGAAACTCTGAGAAGTTGTCTTATAGTTTTGCTAAAATGATACTCACTCTTTTGAAGGGAGGCATTAACTTTTATTTACCAATTCTTGTAATGCTTTGTCCTGCTTGCTTTTTAGCATGGTTTGCCTGGGAACCGTGATTTCTATCGCATACAGAATCTAAACTTTCTTCCGGCCTGGTTGTTTTACAGTTAACCAAAACATTTAGTTATGAAACTTAGGAATCTAATGAGAACAGCAGCAATTGCGCTATTAATGCCGGTATTGTTTACAGCATGCAAAAAAGACTATGTGTGTACCTGTGATTCAGAGAATGCACTGGGCGTAACAAGTACACAAAAGTATCCGCTTACTAACCAGAACAGGCTTGATGCCAATGAGGCTTGTGAAAAGAACGAAGAAGATAACGCATGGGTAAAGAGGGATTGTCACCTTTAAGGTGTGATAGCGTAGGATATAAAGAGCAGCTTATTCAGTTGCTCTTTTTTTGTACCATGCACGTGAAGTGAACCCATGATGTCTAAGTGAGGATTGGTAAGAGAGTAGTGGCCTCGCCAGGAATCCCCGCCTGACCGGACGGGCAGGGAACCTGTATCTGGAGCTTCGGAAACTCATATACTATCCATAAATCACAGTAACTTTTGTTTTAGGTAGCGCCTGCCAGCAGCAGATTTAAAATATCTTTCTCTTGCTATGGCTTCAGCTCTTGTAGCAAAAGTCTCATAGTAAACTATTTTAAACGGGATTTTATGTTTTATTGATTTCGTTTTCCCGGAGTTATGTTCTTTTAGTCTTATTTCAATATCACTACAATGTCCCTTGTAATAATATTGTTCATCAATAACGCTTTGTAAAACATAAGCATAAAACACAGGCAATCCTATTATGGTAACAAATTAGTGGCCTCGCCAGGAATCGAACCTGGATCTGGAGCTTCGGAAACTCATATACTATCCATTGTACTACGAGGCCAAAAAGAGATTTACAAAATAACGACTAAAAACAAAAAAGGGCAACTAATAATAGTTGCCCTTTTGCTGTACCACGTACGGGAATCGAACCCGTGATTCCTCCGTGAAAGGGAGGCGTCTTAACCCCTTGACCAACGCGGCTTGTCCGTTTTGGGATTGCAAAGATAGGACGTTGATTTTTTATCTCAAAATTTTGTTTGTATTTATTTTTTAACCAACCATTGCAGCTATAATGCCATGGAAATCAGCAGCTTTTAATGCAGCGCCACCTATCAGTCCTCCATCCACGTCAGGGCAGGCAAACAACTCCTCAGCGTTCGATGGCTTGCAACTGCCGCCGTATAGTATGCTGGTATTATCCGCTACCTCCTGTCCGTATTTAGTGGCTAATACACTACGTATATGCGCGTGCATATGCTGTGCCTGTTCAGAGCTGGCGGTACGCCCTGTACCAATTGCCCATATAGGCTCGTATGCTATGGTTATATTGGCAAATTGGGCCGCATCCAGGTGGAATACTCCTTCTACTATTTGCTTTTCAACATAACTGTTCTGTGTGTCAGCATCTCTTACTTCAAGTGGCTCACCACAGCAGAAGATAACATGCAGTCCGTTAGCCAGTGCTGTATCTGTTTTCTTAGCCAGCATTTCATTTGTTTCATTGAAGTACTCCCTGCGTTCTGAGTGTCCCAATATCACATATTCAGCGCCGGTGCTCTTTACCATCTGTGCTGATGTTTCGCCGGTATATGCGCCTGATTCTTCAGTATAGCAGTTTTGAGCGCCTACATGCACATGGTTAGTGTTTTTAGTTAGCTCAGCAGCTTGTTGCAGGTGGATGTGCGGCGGGCAAATAACAACCAGTTTATCAGCACTTACAGCGGGTAAACCATTCAATATTCCGTTTATCAGTTCTTTACCTTCATTTATATCAAGGTTCATCTTCCAGTTGCCTGCAACTATCTTTTTGCGCATATCTTTTATTGATTTTTTATGTGTGATTATTTGTTGGCAAACATATCTCTTTGCTCCTGAGTGAGCGCAAATATATGCTCATACATTTTTATTTCATCGGCTGATAGTGATTTTCCTCTTCTTTCCATCATTCGAATGGCTGTTTCCATTGCCCGTTCCAGCTTATAGGTTGTCATACCTTCGCTGCCTCCCCATGCAAAAGAGGGGACGAACTTTTCAGGAAAACCACCACCGTATATATTGGCTGAAACACCTACCACGGTGCCTGTATTGAACATAGTATTGATGCCGCACTTGGAATGGTCGCCCATAATAAGGCCGCAGAATGTAAGCCCTGTTTGAACGGATTTGAAATTACGTTCATCCCATATTTTTACGCTGCCGTAATTATTCTTCAGGTTAGAGCAGTTGGTGTCTGCGCCAAGGTTGCACCATTCACCTATTACTGAGTTGCCCAGGTAGCCATCATGCCCTTTATTGCTGTTAGCAAAAAAAACGACATTACTTACCTCACCGCCAACCTTGCATCCCGGCCCTATAGTAGTGTCACTGTATATTTTAGCGCCCATTTTTACTATGGCATCTTTACATATCGCTATTGGTCCTCTCAGCATACAGCCTTCAAGCAGTTTGGCGTTCTTGCCTATGTATACCGGTCCTGTAGATGCATTGATGATACAGCCGGCGCTTATTTCTGCGCCTTCTTCAATAAATAGCTGTTCTTTGCCTGTTACCAGTACTCCCTCAGGTATGGGTTGGCTTGTTTTGCCTTCCGTCAGCAGGTCATAGTCTATTTGTATTGCTTTTGCATTGTAGGAGAATATGTCCCATACATGCTGCAACTGTGTTACTTCGCCATTGTAAACTTTATCTGCCAGGTTAGTGTTTACCTGTATGTTTTTACCGAAGCTGACCACCGCATCGGTAACTCTTGAAGCTATAATAAGATCTCCCTGAACAAGTTGTTCTTGTGGCTGCAATTCGTTGATAGCTTCAAAAAGCTCTTGGGTAGCAAATACACTGCCGTTGATGAATACATTATCGCTGCCGCCATTCAATGGAAAGAGTGGTTGCAGGTAGTCAACTGTTAATGTACCTGTTGGTTGTTTAATATAATGCTCCCAGCGTGAGCGTATGGTTTTTACACCACAGCGTATATCCGCAACGGGACGTGTATGGGTAAATGGCAATAGTTGGTAACGTATCTCGCTATCAAATAGTATATAATTCATACAGTTAATTGCCACTTCTCGTAATACCGCTATGCGGGATAAAGTGTGTTTTTAGTAAAACAAAAATCCCGACAAAAGTCGGGATTTTAGATGCTTAATGCAAGTATGTTCAATAAGATTATTTCTTCTTGCCGTAACGTTTGTTGAATTTGTCGATACGACCTGCGGTGTCAACAAATACAGACTTACCAGTGTAGAAAGGGTGAGACTTGTGAGATATCTCGACCTTTACCAATGGGTATTCTTTACCATCTTCCCACTCAATAGTTTCTTTTGTAGGAGTAGTAGAACGTGTCATGAACATATAGTCGTTAGACATGTCTTTGAACACGACTAAACGGTAACTTTCCGGATGTATGCCTTTTCTCATTGTATTTATTTTTGATGTATGGATTTTGCCATACTGTATTAATAAGTGTGCAAAGGTATGCTTTATTTTAATATCCGGCAAAAAAATGCCGTTTCTTATTTTTTCTTTTTCTTCTTTTTTGATTTCACATGTTTATCCAGCTCCGTAGCGGCTTGCTCTGCTGAATTGTAGATGGCAATGATCTTCCCGTTAGGGTCTACCAGTACCGCCTGTGGTATGAACTGTACACCGTATGCTTTAGCCGGGGCGGTATCCCAGCCTCCCAGGTCACTCATATGGTATTCCCACTCCAGGCTGTCTTTAGCTATAGCCGCTTTCCACTTTTCTTTATCATTGTCCAGGGATACACTCAATATCGTAAATCCTTTCTTAGCGTCTACATACTTTTTGTCCTTGTATTCGCGGTACATTTCAACCAATCTTGGGTTAGCCCTGCGGCAGGGGCCGCACCAACTGGCCCAGAAATCTATCAGTACATAGCGTTTTTTGTTAATGTCTGATAGCCTGATCGTATCACCGGCCGGGTTAGGGTAGGCTATATCAGTAGCCATATCACCTACTTTTACCTTTTCATTGGCATATTGTGCCTGCGCGGAAACAATGCACAATGTCATGATGATCAATATACTTGTAAATCTTTTCATATCGTTTTTACTTATCACTTGGCTAAGTTAAGTATGTTATGCTTAAATGGTTAAAAATTAAGTGTTAATCCATCGTAAGACAGGTGAATGCCTTCAGGTAGTTGGTTCTCTATTTCAGTATGGGTGCCCAACTGGTGGCTGATGTGTGTAAAATAAGTATCGGGCACGCCTGTTTCCTTAGCTACTTTTATGGCCTCCTCAAGCGTATAGTGCGATGGGTGTTTTTCATGCCTTAAAGCATTTAATACCAATGCTTTACTGCCTTTTATCTTATTTAATTCATCGGGTGCTATATAGTTGGCATCAGTAATATATGTGAAATCACCTATCCTGAAGCCCAGCACGTCCATGTACATATGCTTCACAAGTATTGGTGTGAATACCAGCCCGTTTATTTCAAAAGTATCTGTGTTATTTATGGTATTCAGGTTTACTCTTGGTATGCCGGGGTAATGTACATCACTGAAAACATATGCAAATTCTCTTTTCAGTGTTTCCTGGGTTTCGTCTGTTGCATACAGGTTCACGGGTTCATTGGTAAAGAAGTTGTATGCACGTACATCATCCATACCTGCTACATGGTCTTTATGTCCATGTGTATATACTATCGCATCCAGTTTTTTTACACCGGCCCGCAACATCTGGTAACGGAAATCCGGTCCTGAATCAATAACCACGCTCGCCTCAGGCGTTTCTATCCATATAGAGCACCTCAATCGGTTATCCCGCTTGTCTGCCGATGTACAGACAGGGCATGTGCAACCTATAAGGGGTACTCCTTGAGATGTTCCGGTACCTAAAAATGTAACTTTCACTATCAGGATTCTATTTCAGATTGAGTAGAACTGTCGTTACCCGGCATAACATTTTGCAATTGCTTGTACCATTTTTGCATCTCTGTACTAAGATCCTCTTCTTTTACGTTAATAGTAGGCAGAATTTCGATAAGTACGTTAATGCGCCCTTCCATATCAAGGAACCTGTTGATGACCGCTACACGTCTGTCATCAAGGATGCAGTAGCCCGAGTTGAAATTCCCCCTTTCATAACGAATGGTAAAGTTAGCTTCCTCAAAAAGCTGTTCCATTTTTTTAAGGGTGTTTGCAGTATATTTGAAGCTCATTAGCAAATTCCGGTTTCGATGGTCAAATTTAGAAAAATAACGCTATTATTAGTGGTTTTGATGGCTGCCCTGGCAAATAATACACGTGCCCAGAGCTATTATGTGGATAACGAAAGGACATTTTATGGCGGATTATTGGTAGGATCTACATTTACACAGGTAGACGGAGACAATTTTGCCGGATATACCAAGGCGGGTGTTACAGTAGGTGGCATTGCTTATGCGCAATTGGCCAATAAAGTGGCAGGCAGTGTTGAGATACTCTACACGCAAAAAGGTTCAAAGTCTAAAGAGCAGAAGTTCTCCAACAGTAATGTTTATTTCATTAAAGATTACAGGATTGACCTGAATTATGCAGAGATTCCTGTTATGATCAATTATTTTGACAAGCGCAGGAGTCATTTCGGTGCGGGTGTATCTTATGCACAGCTCATCAATTATAAAGAATCTGTAACTACGCAGCCGCAATTCCCGAGCACAATAGATCTGGATGACTATCCGTTTAAGAAATATGACATCAATTTTCTGATCAGCGGTAGCCTGCACTTGTACAAAGGCCTGTTCCTTACGTACCGTTTCCAGTATTCTATGGTTCCTGTACGTACCAATATCTATAAGGAGTTTGGCAGGGCAGAGCAGTATAACAATATGCATATATTGCGTTTGATGTACCTGTGGGGCTAACAGTTAGAGTTGCGCACATTTCATTTCACCACACTTGGTTAACTTCATTGTATGAATAAGGTCAGGCATTTGTTAATGGTAAGTATCATACTCTGCGCACCGGTATATGCACAGGAGAAAAGCCATTTCTTTTCGCCCGACAAAGAGCAACTGTTTTTTGGCGGATTTACGGCCGGGGGAAATTTCTCTACAGTAGACGGAGACAGCTACGGAGGTTATAAAAAGGCCGGTTGGGTATTTGGCGGAACTGTATATGTACGTTTCTTGCCTAAGGCTATGGCAAGCCTTGAGTTGTTATATACACAAAAGGGTAGCAGGGGCATAGCGCAGAAGGACTCTTATTACAGCGGTACTTTCTTTGAGCGTTACTGGCTGGACCTTAATTATGTGGAAATACCTTTTATGCTGCATTACAACTTTACGCCCCGTTGGCATATTGGCATCGGAGGGGCGTACGCAAGGCTGGTCAAGTCTGATGAGGAGATATACACAGATCAACCAGTTAATATAGACCCGGATCTGACGACATTTAACGATGCAGACATCAATTTTGTAATTGGAGGAGGATGGCAGATAGGGGATGGCTGGTTCCTTATGGGGCGTTATCAGCGTTCAACACAAACTATACGCAGTGCTCAGAATATCCCCATCTGGCAAAACTCATTCTCGCAGTTCAACGACCTGTTCAGCCTGCGTTTGCTATACCTGATCGATTAGATTATTTTCCGCCTATTAGCTGAAAGCCTTTGGGATTTTCTTTCAGGTCTTTCATATCGGCATTTACCTCTTTCAGTGTTTTTGAGGTCTTTTTATAAGTACTGTCATCATGCAGTATATTATCTACCAGTGCTGACTCTTCCAGTTTGGTCGCCTGTTCCTGTGCACTGTTTACAGCTTTACGAAGGTCTCTTACAGGCTCTTCAATAGGTTCCTTTGCAAGTGAGGCAGTGCTGGCTTCCGCATTCTGTATCGTTTGGTTCAGCTTTTCCTGTCCTTGCACCAGGGTATCGGATTTTTTACGGAATCCTTTCAGGCTGTTGACTATATTGCCTGCGCTTGTAGCAATTTGCGTCACCTGCCTGTTTAGTTTATTCATGTTGCTTTCAAGCTTGCGGGCGTCTTTCTGTGTTTTCTCTACCAGTCCATTATCTAAACGCCTGTTGAAGTTGGAGAAATTTTTATCAGCTGTCCCCAATATGTATTTCACAGATTCCACTATAGGTTCTATCTGTTCGCTCATATCCATGATAGAGGTGTCATAAATTCCTCTCAACACATCTTTATGTGTATAAATACCGGGTCCCACTCCCGGTTCCAGTAATATCATTTTGCCGCCTAATACACCCGTAGAGGCCAGCTTGGCTATGGTGCCTTTAGGAATGGGGGTTTCTTTATTGATTGACATGGTAACGGTCACCTTTTTCTCAGTACCCGATAGTGTAATGTTACTGATCTCACCTACACGCACACCGTTTATGTATACCGGATTAGAACGTTGTAAACCGTTTACATCACTATAGTGTGTATAATAATCGTATTCCTGGTAGATCATGTACCCGTAGTGGTATATAAGGTACCCGCCAACAGATAAGACTACCAGTGCAAATGTCGCCCACGCGCTTCTTTTGTTAAATTTGGTTTTCAACTTGTTACGATTCGGCTGTAAATTAAGATATTCTCAGCTCTGGTGCTAAAGTTAGGGCTGTTGCTTGTGGAAATAGCTGATATCCGCCAGTTTTTCGCCTCCTTTTATGCCAAAATCCAGCGTACGTATAGGGAACGGTATGGTGATATCGTTCTGATCGAACGCTTTTTTGATCAACATTACGGCTTCGCTGCGTCCTTGCAGCCATACAGGCTGTTCCGGATCTTTGATCCATATACGCACCTCAAAGTTGATGGAACTGTCTCCGAATTCAGTATAAAAGAAAGTGATCTCATCATCTGTACGCACCGATACTTTGCTTACGGCCTCCAGCACAACTCTTTTTACTTTTTCAAGGTCATCACCATAAGATATACCCACTGTAAGATCCATCCTGCGCTTGCCCAGCATGGTGTAGTTCTCTATCGGGCTCTGAAAAACATCCTTATTCGGGATGATCACTTTTTGCCCCTGGAACGTTAGCAGCACGGTGTCTCTCAGGTTAATGTCCTGTATCTTACCCATATAGTCCGCCAGTTTCACAATATCTCCGATTTTTATAGGTCGGCGGAACGAAATGAATATACCGGAAATAAAGTTCGCAGCAATATCCTGGAAGGCGAAAGCAAGTGCAAGGCCTATGATACCTGCACCGGCAAGTATAGATGTTACAGCCTTTTCTAGCTTCAGCACGCTCAGGGTCACGAATATGGTAACACCTATCAACAGCACATGAACGAAAGACGCGAACAGGTTGTTCAATGTAAGCTGATGAGACACCCTGGAAATAAGCTTATGCGATACCCGCTTGAATACCTTGGACAAATACAAACCAACAACAAATATCAACGCGGCTATTACCAGGTTTGGTAACATGCTGATGAATTCAACCATCCAGCTGTTGAGCTTCTCAGTCAGTATCTCGTATGTTTTGCTGAAATCCATTGCAAGGTTTGTCATTCTTTCACTAAAATACAGCTATTATTGATATTCGCATAAAATAAGAAGGCGTACCCGATAGTACGCCTTCTTAACAGTAGATCAGTTGCTTATATTTTAGGCACTTTTATTTTTGTAAATGTCCCTTCTGTAATTACTAACGAATCAGTTTTTGTAAAAGTCATTCCTGTATCGTCGTACAGGTACAATGTAGCTGAAAATGTACCTGATAATGTCTTATTTGTTGCGTCGTATTCTGTAATGTTCATACTGCCTGTTTCGGCCATGTACATAGGTCCTGTTGGTTTATTGGCTTCAGGAAAGTAGTAAATGCGGCCGTTGCCCTGCTTACGTGCATCTGTTACATTGTAATTACCTGTGGTTTTGCCAAACACATCAATAGACAGTTGTACGGTATTGTCTTCATACTTTACAAACAGGTTCGTGTCTGCAAGTTCATATCCGCCTCCTGCTGCAGATATACTGTTGCCATCCAGCTTGAAGCATATCATACCATCTCCGCAGCCGGTATTGTTTGTTGGGCTAGTAGGTGTGGTTGGTGTTGTAGTTGTCTTATTACAAGCGGCTGCAATGGTAATTACAGCAATAAATAGTAATATCTTTTTCATAGAAGTATTTTCTGTAAAACTAAGACTGCTCCTGTTTAGACGGTATACACCAAATCACGTATTTTTTTGAAGGGGATTCAGGGTACAAAACTGCTCTTATACAAGAAACCCCGACCATTTTGGTCGGGGTTTCGTATTGTGATAATCTTTTAAACTGTCTTATTGCTTGTTATATGGCTTTTCCCATGTCAATGCCAATGGCATCAGTATTACAGAAACATTATATCCTAACGGACCTGCAAAGCTGCGCTCAATAACACCTGTGGCAAAGCTGGCATCAGGCGATTTGTAATCAATCAGGTTGTAATTACCAAGGTAGGCTGTACCGCGTACTTTGATAGCTATTCCTAATACAAAACCTACTTCTGCTTTTACAAATGGTACCGCTTTGATCAATGCGTCAGATTTACTACCATCATCTATTGTAATATAAGTAGTGGCAATACCTGCACCTGCTGATAATAATGTTTTGTGCTCCCTGCTCAAAGATGCGTCGCCACCGTACTTATAGTTGAAACTTACAGGTGCTGATGCCATCATGAACGGTATGCTTTCCGCCATTATAAGGTCTGTGTAGGTCAATGGTATCTTGATACTGTCGTATGTCAGGTTACCCATCAGTACATTACCTTCTATGTCCAGGCAGAACATGCTCTTCTCAGTAGGCTTGGCAAACGGAACAGACACACCCAGGTAGCCGGATAACGACTTGGTAAGCCTTACGTTTGTACTGAAAGTAGTATCTACCTCCTTGCCATTTATGTGGTCGTTTTTGTTTTCAATTGTAGCAAATGCCGTATCCCTTACGCGTATCGTCATAGGGTTGTTCATGAAATGCCAACCATACACACCCAGGTACAGACGCTTGAACAGCGCTACTTCGATCTTATTTTCATTTTCTTTGCGCTCATTCTTACGATACCTGTTCAGGCCTGTCATGATCTGGGCATCAGATGGCAGGTATGACAATAAAAATACGGCCAATAAACACCAGGCAGCTTTATTTCTCATTGTGTGTGTAATTGATTTGAAGCTAAAATAATCTAAAAAGCTGTTTAAACAAATAGTTGAGCCCCCTTGTTGGCCACTTGTATCAACTATTGTTGACAAATAAGCTGTTTGAGACATAAAAAATCTTAATTCAGATGATTATGTGCTTCAACCTGCTGTCAGATCACCTGTTTTTCTTGCTGTGTTTATAGCTTTTGTGGCCGGTACTCATGGGTGGTTTGTGAGTGCTGCAACTTTCGGTAAAAAACGCAATTGCAAGTAATACGGCTATAAATGTGAATGATCTTTTCATATACATGTATTTATATTGTAAAAATAACGAATGTCAGCCTGATTCTGAAATGGTTGTTTACATCAGGTGTTATGCTGATTTAACATATCATGTTCAACTTTCAGAATAGAATAGTGTTCTATAGTTGAACAAAAACTTTTAAGTCATGAGATCTATATTGTATTTAGTAGCCGTTATATTAGTAATAGGTTGGATTCTGGGCTTCTTTGTCTACAGTGCCGGCCAGGTCATACACTTGCTGCTTGTGATAGCCATTATTTCCCTGATACTGGGTGTCATCCGCCGGGCGTAGTAAAGGGCCAAGTTTATATTTTAGGCCCGAGCTTTTTCTTGATGAACTTGTTCATCGGAAGCTCATACCACCTGTAAATAAGCATAGATGCGATAAGCGAGATCCCGAATATGATAAATATGCTCGGTACATGCGGTGGAAGTACTGTTTCAAGTGCCGGTATACGCTTGGGCAGGTACTGGTAATACCGCAGCACCAGCATATGTATCATATAAAACCCGAAGCTGATCTCCCCGAGATATACCAGCCGCTTATTGCTCAGCAGGTCTGAAATAAAGCCTTTTGAGTAGGAGAATGTATATATCAGGAATATCATCGGCGCCCAATAGTAGCATGAGTACCTGAACCCTTGTGGTATTTCATTGTGGAAGTACAGGAATACAGCAAGCACTATTATCGATGCTATTTCGGCAATGGTAGCTGTATTGCGGTCATTCAGGTATGATATTTCCTTACGTTTGCGGTACACCCGGTACAGCAGTTTCCCGATCACAAAATCTCCAAGACGGAGCAGGGGGTTGATGTAAAAGTATTTTTCGTGGTAAGACTCTTTTACGAGTAGTAATGAGATAGGTATCAAAAGAAGTACAAGCGGAATGAACTTCAGGTATTTCCGTTTTAGCATCAGGTACACGAGAAAAGGGAATGCCAGGTAAAAGAACCACTCATCCGATATACTCCATGATACGGAGTTGAAATAAAAATAAATATCGTCCGATGGTACAAAACTCTGCACCAGGAATATATTCAATACAAATCGTGTGATCCACTCCGTCGCGTCACCTTTGAACGATAATGGGATAGCGATCAATAAAGTAAGCAGGTGCAGGGGGTAGATACGTGCGAAACGTGCCAGCCAGAACTGGGAAAATTTTATCTCACCGCTCAGCAGTTTGTCATGATAGCTGTAACCCAATACAAAACCACTGAGTATAAAAAAGAAACTCACACCTATATATCCTTCGTAAAAGATATCATCATACAACAGTTTCAGAAAAGGAGACTCATCCTGCAATAACCACAAATGGCTGACAAACACCATGAGCGCAAAGAAGAACCTGAGGGATGTAAGTGGCTTTATCATTGATCAATATGAAATCGGGAGCCAAATTAATATTACATTTCATATAGGCTTAATTTTCAAGCGTTAATAACATATTTATTAACAAACTAACTGGTAAAACAACAGGCGACCATTGGGCCGCCTGCTTATCATACTTATATTGAAATACTTAGCTTAATCCTTCAATTTCACCATCTACCAGCTTGATGTGGTTGGCCTGGGGATCTTTTGGTAAGCCCGGCATACGCATAATATCACCGGCAACGGCCACAACAAATCCCGCACCCGCATTGATCACTATATCACGAATGGTGATCGTAAATCCTTCCGGAGCACATATTTTCTTGGCGTCGTCGCTGAAAGAGTATTGTGTTTTGGCAATACATATCGGCAGGTTGCCATAACCCTGCGCTTCAAGATTCTTGATCTTGGTAAGCGTACCCGCACCAAAGGCTACATCTTTCGCTCTGTATATCTTGGTAGCTATCTTCTCAATTTTAGTACGTAGTCCATCTTCATCAGCATATGTGAAGTTGATATCTTTTGAAGGGTTGTTCTCAATAACATCAACCACTTTTTCAGCCAGTGCTGCAGCACCTTTACCACCTTCTACAAATCCGTTGTTGATGGCAAAAGCAACGCCGTTCTTATCGCACCAGTCAGACAGGTAGTTTACTTCCTCGTCTGTATCAAAATGGAACTTATTGAAGGAAACGATCACACTCTGCCCGAAGTTCTTCATGTTCTCAATATGCCTTTGCAGGTTCGGCAGACCCGCTACCATCGCGTCTAGGTTCGGCTTTTTGATATCATCAGCATGTACACCACCATGCAGCTTCAGTGCCGATGTGGTCACTACAATGATAGTTGCCTTTGGCCTCAGGCCCGATACACGGCATTTTATATCCAGGAACTTCTCAGCACCCAGGTCACTACCAAAGCCTGATTCCGTTACCACGTAATCGTTACAGCTCATGGCCATTTTGGTAGCCAGTACAGAGTTGCAGCCATGTGCAATGTTGGCAAATGGTCCGCCGTGTATGTACGCCGGCGTATTTTCCGTTGTTTGTACCAAGTTCGGCAGTATCGCATCCCTTAACAATACAACTATAGACTCGGCAACACCAAGGTCTTTAATAGTAAATGCTTTTTTATCTCTTGTATAACCCAGCACAATACGCTCAATACGAGCCTGCAGGTCATCCATATCAGATGCCAGGCAGAACAGGGCCATTATTTCAGATGCAGGTGTAATGTCAAAACCGGCTTCTTGCGGTAGCCCGTTTGATAAACCACCCAAACCGGTAGTTATATTACGCAGCGAACGGTCATTTACGTCCAGTACCCTGCGCCATACTATGCGGTCAAGCGCTTTGTCTGTATTCCTGTTCTGGTATTGATAGTTATCTAATAGAGCAGACACCATATTGTTGGCACAAGTAATGGCGTGCATATCACCCGTAAAGTGCAGGTTAATGTCTTCCATCGGCAATACCTGGCTGTATCCGCCACCTGCGGCACCGCCTTTCATACCAAAGCATGGTCCCAGGCTGGGCTCACGGAGTGCAACGGCTGCTTTCTTACCTATATAGTTAAGGCCAAGAGAGGTGGCAACACTGGTAACGGTTTTACCTACACCCGCTTTGTTAGGAGTAATGGCCGTAACTAATATCAGGTTACACTTCTTTATTTGTTCTTCGTTCAGGTAGTTCAATGGTACTTTCGCCTTCGTTTTACCATAAGGTACCAGGTCGTCAGACTTTATGCCTTGTTGGTCAGCAATTTCCGCAATTGGTTTCAGCTTGGCTGCTCTTGATATTTCAATATCCGATAACATATACTTTACTGTATTTTGATTTTTAGAGTGACGAATATATTAATTATAAGGTGAAAAGTAGAGTAGTGCTGTGAAATATATGCTTTTGATAATGTATAGCGCTCTTTAGTAGTATATATAAGGCCTTTTTATAGGGACTCATTATTTGTTAACGACTCGTTAGCGGGTTGCAAACAACAGGTTAACCGGGCGCAAATATTTCTCATATGTCTGCCCGCATCGCATCTTTGTATCAACAAACGAACAAACAACTAAATCAATCAAACTAAAAACAAACAAAAACAACAATTATGAAAAAGATCATCGCAATCGCAGTTTTCGCTTCTTTCGGTTTCGCAGCTAACGCGCAAGACCAGGCTAACCAAACTTCTTCTGCTTCTCAAACAACTAACCTTGTATTGAGCAACGCAATCGAGATCACTTTTACAGGTAACAGTTCAGCTACAGGTGCTGATGTTACTATCCCTTTCACAACTGTTAACGACTACGCTAACGGTGTTGAAAGTGATGCTCAGGAACTGAAAGTGCGTTCTAACAAGAATTTTTCGGTAGCTGTTAAAGCAAACGCTGCTAACTTCTCTTACACAGGTACTACTTCTCCTGCTCCTACAATGCCCGTTAGCGGTGTATTGGCTGTAAAAGTTACAGCAAACGGTACAGGTGGTTCTATAGCTAACCCTTTCTCTTCTACTGCATATGCTACTTTAACAAGTGCTAACCAGGACCTGATCACTACTGCTGATCGTGGTGGTAACCAGACTTTCAGTGTAAAGTACAAGGCTACTCCGGGTTTTGCTTACCCAGCAGGTACTTACGCAGTAGATGTGGTTTACACAGCTACACAAGAATAATAGTCTCTCTCTCGTAATACTTAAAAAGCAGCCCCGTAAGGCTGCTTTTTTATTTTGTGACAATATCATCGTTTTTCAGGTACCGTATATCATCCGATGCAGGCATCTCGTAGGTCTCCAGCTTGAAGAAACGAACCGAAGCCATAAGATGATCGAATATATCGGACATGATACCCTCATAGGTCTTCCATTCTGTTTTGTTTGAAAAGGCATAGACCTCAATAGCCATTCCTGTAACTGTGGGGTCCAACTGGCGTATCATAAGCGTCATGCCATGATGGATACTGGGGTGCTGACCAATATATGCTTCCATGTACTGACGGAATACACCGATGTTTGTCAGTCTGCGGCCATTAATAAGGTTGGAGTTGTCAACATTCTTTTCCTTGTTATATGCTTCTATCTCCTGACTTCTTTCTTCCAGGTAGCCTTGTATGAGTTGTACACTTTTCAAGTCTTCAATATCTTCTGCTGATAAATGCCTGATACTGGATATTTTGATGAATAGTGCTCTTTTTATCCTCCGGCCGCCGGAGTCCTGCATGCCGCGCCAGTTCTTAAATGAGTCTGATATAAGGAAATAGGTTGGTATAGTTGTGATCGTTTTGTCCCAGTTCTGCACTTTTACTGTAGCCAGGTTTATTTCAATTACGTCTCCATCGGCACCGTATTTATCCATAGATATCCAATCGCCAATGCGTACCATGTCATTTATGGAAACTTGTATACTGGCAACGAACCCCAATATAGTATCCTTGAAAACGAGCAGTAATATAGCAGAGGCAGCACCCATTGCTGTAAGGAATGCCCAGATTGATTTATGAGTAAGGATAGAAAATATGACCAGCCCCCCTGTTATGTACAGGAATATCATGATCAGCTGCATGAAGCTGTTGATAGGTTTGTCTTTAAAAGCATCTGTTGTTTTCAGGTAATCGCGGCCGGCTCTTAAAAAGGAGCGTGCAATGCTTATCATGAGTAGTACCAGGTAGGCGTCAAATAGCATTTTGGCAAGGTTCAGCCATCCGGGGAAGTCGATAAATATCCTGTTCAGCGCATTGTAAATGATTATGTAAGGAACGAGCCGTGCAATGCCTGTTATGGCATGGTGTTCCATCAGGTAATCGTCAAACTTAGTGGCTGTCTTTTTGGATATACGTGAAAAAATATTCAGTGATATTTTTCTTGCGATGATCCATGCCAGGTAAGCAATAATGGTAACTCCCGCGGCAAGGGCCAGCATCCGGGCATAAAGCAGGTATTGTTCACTAACGCCTATTTGCAATAGCCAGCCACTGACTAGTTCTTCAATTTTTACAATACGGTTCTCGATTCCTATCATACTGCTCATCGTACTAACTGTTATGCTTCGTTGTCAAAATATATCTTATAGTAGTGCTTGCCAACCGCTTCGTCGTATCCTTTTTCAATCAGGTCACGGTCTCCATGTACATAAACGTGGAAGTTTTTGTCCAGTTTGATAACGCTTTTAAACACACGGGCAGATTTTTTAACGGCGTATTCTGAAATAGCAAAGTCTGTACTTAATTCTCTTTCATGTTGTTGCTCATATTCCCTTTTGTAGCCTGAGAAGGAGTCTATCAGGTCTTTGTCTTCAAATACCTCATTGGCAAAAGCACGTTCGTCAAAGTCATGGTTGTTTTTAAAGAAATTTATCGACTTGTTCAGGTAGTCTACTTGCTGTGCTTTGGTTACTTCATACTCCTGGGGTATCTGTTTGGTGATAAACTCTTTGGTTGCAGCCAGGTAGTCAGAGGTGTGATGGTATTCGTCTGCCGTCGCTATTATTTTAAGGAATTTATCTTTCCAGTATTGAGCCTCATTTTTCTTGTTGGTTTTATCAACCGCAGACAGTATGATACCATTATGTGTATTGTATATGATACAGCCTTTGTCCATTTTGTCAGCATGTATGCCTTCCTGCATGTCAATATTGTATCCTGAGAATTCTTTGTTGATGTTGAAAAAGACATCCCTGTTCTCCGTTTTGTAAATGCCTATCGCGGTAACTGCTCTCCCGTCCAGGTGAACATCTGTAAAATAAGCCATATGCAATTCCCCGCTTTTGATGTTCGGAGAGTCGGATATTTCGAACAGGTGTTTGGCAATATGTACTGAATTGGTAAGCAGCGACTCCGGCTTTTCAAATATCATTTGTGCGAAGTGCAGAACTGTATTAAGACTGATGTCACTTTCGTGGTGGAACTGATAATATTCCTCAATGTCCCTGAAAGGTGCTGTGAAATAGTTGAATAAATGCTCTTTAAGGTCATCATTGCTGATGTCTACCGTGTTTTCGGCATAAAAAAAGCTGTTGTCAGTATGTTTGTTACCTACGTAGTGTGTTGCCAGGCCGTCTAAAACCGAATTTGAAAAATCTGCTCTCACTTTGCTCTGATTAAGGCAGCAAGTTAGCGTAATATCCTGTTATATAATATTGTTAATGGTTGTAAAGTGTGCTGTGCTGCTTAGTTAAAGTGTTTGTTAATAGGTAGTTAGCTGATTTTTAAATGGCTGTTAACCGACTGTGTTTTTTAGGTGGCGGAGCAGGCTATCGCGATATTTGTATCAACAAAACAATCAACAAACTAAAAAACACAAACAAAACAAACAATTATGAAAAAGATCATTACAACCGTTATTCTGACATTCGCTTTCTTTTGTACTGTTTATGCACAGGACCAGGCGAATAAGAGTGAAGTAGCAACCCAATCTGCGAGGTTAGCTCTGAGCAATGCCATAGATATCAGTTTTTATACCTCTTTTTATGGCGGTACACAAACAATGACCTTTAGCAGTGTAAATGATTATGCTAATGGTAAAGAAACAGGGTGGCAGATACTGATAGTGAAGTCTAACAAGAATTACGATGTAACTGTAAAAACCAACTCTGAAAACTTTACATACAGCGGTAATACTACACCTGCTCCTACAATGCCGGTTACCGCACTGAATGTAGGGCTATTCTATAATGGTACAGGAGGAGCTGCAGCGTCAACTTTTTCAAATAAGTTTGCTCCCCTTTCACAAGCACCACAAACCATCATTACCAATGGTGCGAAAGGCGGATTTCAGTACTTTTTTACCAGGTATAAGGCTACACCCGGCTTTGCATATCCAGCAGGTACTTACACTGCTGAGGTGATCTATACCGCAACGCAGAAGTAATTACAGATGAATACTAACATATATAGGGAGCTTTTATGCTCCCTTTTTGTTTGTTAATAGCTCGTTAGCCGCTTGCAAACCAAGAGTTAACCAGCCCTTATTATTTTCCCGGAATGTATCCTTGTCGCATCTTTGTATCAACAAACGAACAAACAACCATTACAAACAAACAGACAGACAAAAAACAAACAAAATGAAAAAAGTAATCTTATTCTCAACGTTCCTCGCAGTTTTCGGTTTCGGTGCTAACGCTCAAAACCAGAATAATCAGTCTTCTTCTGCTTCTCAGACAGTTCAACTGAGCCTGAGCAACGCGATCGAGATCACTTTTACAGGTAACTCAAGTGCTACAGGTGCTGATGTTACTATCCCTTTCACAACTGTTAACGACTACGCTAACGGTGTTGAAAGTGATGCACAGGAACTGAAAGTTCGTTCTAACAAGAACTTCTCAGTAGCTGTTAAAGCAAACGCTGCTAACTTCTCTTACACAGGTACTACTTCTCCTGCTCCTACAATGCCCGTTAGTGGTGTGTTGGCTGTAAAAGTTACAGCAAACGGTACAGGTGGTTCTATAGCTAACCCTTTCTCTTCTACTGCTTACGCTACCCTGACAAGTGCTAACCAGGACCTGATCACTGCAGCTGACCGTGGTGGTAACCAGACTTTCAGTGTGAAGTACAAGGCTACACCGGGTTTTGCTTACCCTGCAGGTACTTACGCAGTAGATGTAGTGTACACAGCTACTCAACAATAAGGTTTTTCATAGGTAATATAGGTTTTAAGCCCCTGCAGTTCGCCTGCAGGGGCTTTTTGGTGTTTTATGCCTGCCTTCCGTTTGTTAATCGCTCGTTAACGACTTGCAAACAGGTCGTTAACAACCGACAAAAAAGGACTGCCAGGTACTTCCGGATATATATTTGTGTTAACAAACGGACAACAAACCGGAAACAAGCCGATAACAATTACCATCAATTATGAAAAAGATCTTAATGTACATATCGCTGAGTTTACTGATAAATGTATCAGTTAGCGCTCAAGATGAGTCTAATAGCAGCTCAGGAGCAGGTCAATCTGCCGCTTTGGCATTAAGCAATGGTATTGATATTTCTTACCTGACTTCGGGTAATGGCAGTGGAGATGATGCGGTGATGCAATTCAAGAATCCTAATGACTATTCAAACGGTGTAATGTCAGCAAACCAGGAGTTGAGGGTTCGTTCAAACAGGACATTTAAAGTAGCAGTAAGGTGCGATGGTAGTACTTTCCAGTATTCAGGAAATGATAACCAGTCGCTCAATGACATGCCAAATGATGCCTTGTGGCTGAAAGTAACAGCAAATAACACAGGTGGCTCAGTAAAAGCACCGTTCAGTACTACAAGTTTTGCTACACTATCTCACGCTAACCAGGATCTGCTGGTTGACGGAAGGAACGGTGGCAATCAAACTTTTTCAGTAAAATATAAATGTACCCCGGGTTTCAACCTGCCCGCCGGTACCTACAGCATGAATGTAGTATATACAGCAACGCAGCAATAAGTCGTTTTTTTTAGTACACTGGTTGATTTCCTCCTGTTTTCTTACGGGAGGTTTTTTTATGTCTAAAACTATTTTTTACGGACGATGTTTATTTTTCTGCCGTTTGTATCAAGAGGCCTTTTTATAGTAAAATGCTTATTAGTAAGGCGGATAGCATGAGGTTGCAGAATATCCTGCAGTTTCAATCCGGGTTGTTGCAGGTATTGAGCCAATGATTGCCCTTCGGGGATATTCAATTCATATTTAAGGGGTGTTAAACGTACCTGTGTCGGGCTTAACATTTCCAGGTGGAAAATGTAAAAACCTGTTTGTTGTTCCGGTCCGCCTACTTCGTACAGGCTCAGGTAAATATGATTGTTGATCTTGCTGAGAATAGCAGGTGTCATTGTGCCCAGGCCATGAATAATGTTTACCTGCCCTTTTTTGTTAGGATCGGCCATGATGCTGTATGCCTGGCCTGCATCCCGGTATTTTTCCACTTTCCATGTACCGGATATACTGTTGGATACGTCATATGAACCTTCATCAACCGGGGATGACGACAAAAATGCCTGCGCAAATAGCAGGTTAAATGAGCATAAGGTCAGAATTATTAATAAGGTTAGTTGCTTCATAATGGACACGCTTGCCTGATAAAGATATAATAATTCATTCACGGGCAAAACAGGGTGTTTTTCACGTATGATATTTGATTGGTTTTTCTAATCTTTACAGGAGTTCTTATATCAAAACCATGATTATGAAAAGATCATTCCAAACGATTCTGTTATTGTTATCACTAAGCATGATAACTCAAAGTTCATTTGCTGATACAACAGATAGTACCCAAGAGCCAAATCAAACTACAAATTTACCACCGGTTACAAATGTGGTGGCAGACACAGTGCAGGAAGTGAACGATAGTATAGCCAGGTTGAAAATCGACGCTGCCATCCAGGCGTTTTATGATTCTAACGCTGTTGCAGCTGCGAAAGCTCATCCATTAGAAACAATATATAAATATGAATGGAAGTGGGGTGGAACCTGGGAGATACACCCATTCGTCATGTCTCTGCTCATCATTATTCTTATTATCATATCATTTTATGCAGCAATGAAAACCACCATGCTAAGGGATAGTGGTAAAGATTGGAATGGTGAGAGTTTGCCTGCACATGAACGGCGGTACAGTTACTCGCGTGTGCAGTTATTTTGGTGGACCATGATCATACTTATATGTTTCGTTTTGTTCTTTTTGAAGACATGGTGCCTGCTGCCATTTAATATTACCTGTATCGTTTTGTTAGGGTTGGGCGCTGTTGTGCATGTAGGTGGCAGGATCATTGACCAAAAAGACCTGGATGATGTGAATGTTACAACAGGCATGAGGAAGCAGGACGATCGGGCAAGTAAGCGTTCGTTTTTTAAAGACCTGCTTACAGATGGAACAGGGGTGAGTGTACACAGGTTTCAGTCGCTGGTGTTCAATTTAGTATTCGGAATAGGTTTTATCAGCTTTTTTGCCATAAATTTTGCTGCACACCAGTATCCTTTCATTGATTTTTCTGAGTGGCAACTTGCTATGTTAGGCGTCAGCTCTGCTACGTACCTGGGAATAAAAGCTACTGAAAACAGCGCGACAAGCAATCGGAATAGTATGAGGACGCACATGACATCAAATAAGAAAGTAACAATAGATACAACACCTGAAACCGAAACAGAGGAACCAACTAAAAGAAATCCTGCTGATTTTGAACAGTAAAAACATAACATCATGCTAAACGGACTAGATATTTCTCACCATAATGCTATAGACGCGCAGATGATGCGTAGTATGGCATGGAACAATAAACTGTATTTTAATTTCATCAAGGCATCGGAAGGCGCAACTATACAGGACCGAAAGTTTGTGAGTAACTGGCAAATAAGCAGGGATGCCGGACTGATATGTAGTGCCTATCATTTTCTGCGGCCTTTTTCTGACCCGCTGGCACAGGCTAAAAATTTTATTACACAGTACAAGCAGGTGAGCAGGGTAGGTGTATTACCACCTGTAGTGGACATAGAATGGGCACAATCGAGCAAGGGTGAACAATGGAGCCAACTTACGCCGGCCAAGCGGCTAACACAGATAAAGGCATTTATGACTGCTGTAGAACATGAACTAAGCGTACAGCCAATCATATATACAGCGGTAAACTTCTGGAAGACATATGTTTATCCTCAAAGTTCAGATCTCGACAATGAGTACTTTAAGCAACATATGGCCTGGATAGTAAACCTGAATGGAAAAGGATCCGTGCCTCTGCCGTGGACCAATGCTACATTCTGGCAGACGCATTTTGGAGAGAATGGTACAGGCCCCGATCCATATGAGCATCTGGATCATGATACTTTTAATGGCAGTTTGCTTGATATGCTCAATAGTACATTGCCGGGATTTACGGTGATGAAAGGTTTTCCGCGCTCATACATAGTATACGATATACAGGATGTGCTGAAAACAAAAGGTTTTATAGAAGATGCGCCTGACGGGTACTTCGGGAAAAATACAAATGCAGCCGTAATAAAATTCCAGAATGCTAACGGATTGGTTGGCAATGGAATAATGGATAGGCAGACCTGGAACAAACTATTGATGTAGGTACATTTATAGTGCTATAAAGCAGTATTATAGATAGTGTTAATTAATATGCAGAACTTTACAGTGGTAACAAACTACCAATGAAAAGGAAAGATTTTATCACGTTAATGGCAGGGGCTGCGGCTATGAGTACACTATCAGGTTTCAGAAAATTTACTGACGGGCTGGATGAACAGGACATTTATATGCCTGTATTGTTTGTAGGACATGGATCCCCTATGAATGCTATCGAGGATAATGAGTTCACACAAAGGTGGGAACAAATGGCTAAGGATATACCTGTGCCTAAAGCAGTGCTTATTGTATCGGCTCACTGGTTGACCAGGGGGACACATATCACAGCTATGGAACGACCTAAGACGATCCATGATTTCGGAGGTTTCCCTAAGGCGCTTTTTGATGTTGAATATCATGCACCGGGCAACCCTGAACTGGCAAGAGAAACTGCATCATTAATAAAGAGCACAAATGTGGGGCTTGATCATGACTGGGGACTTGACCACGGGGCATGGAGTGTTGTGAAGAAGATGTATCCTGAAGCGAACATCCCTATGCTACAGTTGAGTATAGACTATAATAAACCACCACAATACCATTACGACTTAGCTAAAGAGCTGGCAGCATTGCGAAAAAAAGGAGTTTTGATATTAGGTAGCGGCAATATGGTACATAATCTCGGGATGGTACAGGTGCCCGGTGGTGATTTCAGCAACCTGAATCAAGAATTCGGGTTTGACTGGGCACATGAAATGAATACAATATTCAAAGAGAAAATAGGTAATAGTGACCATAAAGCACTGATAGAATACGAAAAGCTCAGTAAGTCAGCTAAACTAGCCATACCAACACCTGACCATTATTATCCACTTTTATATGCGCTGGCTTTGCAACGTAAAAATGAAAACCCTGTGTTCTTCAATGATAAAGCTATCGGAGGTTCGCTTACGATGACCAGCGTGAAAATAGCATAGTGCCTGAGTAAATATCAGATACTAAATACAGTTCAACAGTAGTTATGTATATATATCGTAACTTTTGCATTCTTTCAGTGTGCTAATTGCGGAAGGAGAGCATCGTTATTTAATACATAACAGGTATGATATTGATCGATCAGTTTTTTCACATGTCTAATGGCACTACCTATGTAGCCGGGGTGAAAAGAAAAGGATTTCACTTCCCAAACCAGTGTTATTTTGACCTGTATGCAGGTAGCGAGTTTATAGATAGAATTAAGGTAGAGAGTGTCGTGATGGCACATAGTCGCCCGCCATTTGATCCTGGAGAGCATGTGCCTGCATGGAAACCATATGAACTAATTACGGTTTGGGTGGAGGGTCACCTAGATAAAAAAATGATTGAAGGGAAGACAAATACCTATTTGATCCTGTCAGTTGAAGGTACTTAAAGCATGCAGACAAGATTTTTATATATCGCTTTTGTGTGTTTGCTTGTTGGCTGCAACAGCAATGAGGAATATACAATGCAGGGACTGCAAGGATGGGAAATAAAGGACTTGCATTTCCCCGACCCTGAGCGGGACGCAAGGAAGCATAATAACGTAGCGTATGTAGTTTATGAGGATACCAGCACTTATTATTTTGACGCTGAAAAAAAACATAGAAACCTAATACCCGACAGTATCATGAAGGCTGTGTATGATGATCAGGGAAATGAGCTGGTCAGGATTTCACAGTCGTACAAGAGATATGGAAGAGGCTTTTCTTACAGCACGTATAATGATGATGGTTTGATCGTACATACTTATGCCGGTTCGTGTATGTCTGAAACCTTTGACTATCGCTATGTCTGGCATGCTGATCATCGTATATTATACATGATACGCATATGGGACAAGTACAGGGAGAGCAGGAACGAAGCTGTGAGGGAGGATACTATGATGTTGTATTTATTTGATACCGCCGGGCGACTTAGTGGTACCTTAATGACGGATGGAGCGGATGAAGAGGAGAACTGGCTTACATGGTACAGCTACGATAGTAAAGGCAACCTGGTCAAAACTATAACAGACAAGATGTATGCATTTATATATGGTGACAAATATTCAAACAAAGCAGAACGGCAAACGAGTTGGTACAGCTACGAAGGCAGTAAACTCCGTTCAAAAAACACCACTATGTACTGCTATGAATGTGACAAGGTGGAAGATGCGTGTATTTTCTATAATGAGTATGAGTTGCCTTATAAGTGTGTTTTTCATGACACTGCAAATATCCTGATACATACCTCAACAGACACCGCATATGTAAGCAGGTATTGGGACAGGAATACACGATATTGAAAACTATCAACAAAATGTAATTATTTCTCTTGCAACAATGTGTTATATATATAGTATGCTTTTTTGTGTTGTTTACATCTTGTAACAATGCTAAAAAGCATGCGATTGAAGGTTTACATGGATGGGAAATATCAGACCTGCATTTCCCTAATCCTGAGCGCGACATTATACAGAAAAATAAGATTCTGGCAGAGGTAAGAGTTGATACGACTGTATATTATTATGACGATGAGAAAAAATACAGAATGATACCTGACTCGTTTTCAAAAACACTCTTCAGTGAAAACGGCAATTTTGCTATAAGCCTGAACTCCTCGCACAGATCAAGAGGTGGAGTCGCAATAACACGATATGATAAATATGGATTGCCTCTATGGTTCTATGGAGGTGGTTGTATGCCGTACGAAGAGGATTATGTACACGTATGGAACCGAGAGGCAAGGATCATTTATCGCATCATTATTGCCAAAAGGTTAAATTATGCAGAGCATGTGCCTGATACATCAGAATATATGCTGTTTGATACCAATGGCAGATTAACCGCTACATTAATACAGTGGGAGCTGCATACAGATGAGTACGCTGTGGTTGAGTTGTTTTATTACGATAGTAAAGGACAGTTGATACGAACATTAAGGGATAGAATGTGGGCTTTTACTTTGAGTAAAATATATTCAGATGATCAGTATTTCAGGGATAAGCGCTTTTATTATTCTGAATCTGTGTTGGATTCCACCTGTAGCCGTGAATATTGTTTTCAATGCAGCAAAGAGCACATCTGGACAACATATTTTGATGAGTTAAAAGGTCCTTACATTTCCACCTTTCATGATACTGCATCGTACTTTATCTATACGATCACAGACAGCACTGTAGCTGAACCTTACATTGAACAATATGCAGCGCTTTTACAAGATTTTAAGCAGAATTAGCAATGTTCACAAGTGTCTGACTATCAGTATTCTCTCAATTACGGTATGTTAATCGTCCGTTAATCAAATGCAAAACGACGGTTAACAGATGTGTTATTTTTGAATATGGGTGAGCCGGGATGGTATATTTGTATCAACAAACAAGGTAAGAGTGAACTTGCCGCAACAGGAGGAAATAGAGAGAAATATTGACACCTGTAGAAAGCTCACAAATCATCCCGCAGGAATAACTACTTCAAAGAACATCACATCTAAAACAGCTTCCGGCCCCACAAGGGGCCTTATCTTCTTTTAGACATCATGCTTCGGCGGGCAATGATAAAAGGAAACTAGTACCCTTGCCTTTGGTGCTCTGTACAACAAGGCTTCCTCCGTTATTACGTACAAAGTTATAAGATAACTGAAGCCCGATGCCTGTACCCTTTTCTCCGTTTGTACCTTGTGCACTTTCGTTTGGTGTACCGTCAAAAAGTTGATCTGCCTGTTCCTTACTCATACCTATACCTGTATCAGTTACTCTAACAGCGATCATATTGCCATTTTGTTCTGCATCAACTGTAACCTTACCGTTATCCGGAGTAAACTTAATAGCATTTGAAACGAGGTTGCGCATGACCATTTCAGCCTGGTTTTTATCTGCATGTGCATACAGGTTCTCGGGCACGTTGGATATTAATTGTATGTTTTTCTGCTTGGCTGCGTCTTTTAAAACTGCAAATGCCTTTAATGTTTTTCTTTGAATACTAATTTTCTCCGGGTTAAGTGTATGTACACCCTTCATCTGGCTTTTTGCCCACTGCAACAGGTTGTCAAGCATTAAGGTAACAGACTGTAATTTGTTGTTCAGCTCGTTTTTATGTTCCGTAAACTCTTCCGGGGTGATGATACCTTCTTCCAGCATAGCCATAGTTCCGGTAAGTGCGTTGATGGGACTGCGTAGGTCATGAGAAAGAACAGAGAATGTTGTGTCTTTAAAAGTGTTGAGTTGTTGTAATTTTTCTGCCTGTATTTCTATCTCCTTCTTTTGCTCCAGCAATAGCATTTTGTTCAGTCTTTCCTGCCGGAGATTCCTGAAGATAAGCACAGCAATAATGATGACCAGTGCCAGGCCGATAAGGGCGGCAATAAGTAAGAGTCTCTGTTGTTTTAATTTACTTACTTCTATTGCCTTATCTTTTTCAAGCAGGTTTATTTGTGCTTCCTTTTTATCAAGAATATAGTCAAACTCAAGACTACGGGCTGTTTTCAGGGCATCATCTTTGCCTATGCTATCTTTATAGTCGCTTTTCAGGTGGAAGTATTGCAGGGCTTTTTTATGATCTCCTAACTGCTCATAGGTTTCAGAAAGTAGCCCGGTCAGAACCATCGCCTCCTCCTTCATGTTTTTTTTCCGGAGTATTGCCAATGCGTCTTTAAGGTATTGTATGCCCTTGTAGTAATGACCCCGTTTTACCAGTATTTCCCCCAGCCCTCCTTTGCATACGGCAACACCCTCAAGGTCTCCCAGTTGCTCTGAGGTTATCATACTCTCATAATATAATTTGTATGCGGTATCCAGCATGCCTTTGTTCATGTAGCATTCCGCCATGTTACCTTTCAACAGGTTTGTTACAAACTTGTTTTTAAGCTCCAGGGCGTCTTCATATGCTTTGGACAGGTACAGAAGTGATGAGTCGTAGAGCTTTTGCTCGTTGTATATCATTGCGAAGGTAGTATAGCATGATATGATATTGTATCGAGAGCCCGACTGTTTGACCATCTGCATCGCTTTATCTGCATATTCAGTCGCTTTGTTGTAGTCCCCAAGGCGGAAGTATACATTTGTGATGTTGAGCAGTGAAGATTCAACGTCTTTTTTGTTGCCTAACCTTTCATGAAGGTCCAGTGTTTCCATGAAGTTTTTCAATGCAGCAGAATAGCTACCCTGCTCATAGTAAACGGTGGCCACGTTACTACGGGCTCTTGCCAGGTCTCCTAATTGGTCTGTTTTTTCTGCTATGGCTATTGCGCTATCGTAGTATAAAAGTGCATTGCCATAATTCGTATGCCTTATGGAGATATTCCCTAACACATTATACCTTGACGCTAAAAGGTCCTCATAGCCATATGCATGGCATATTTCTAATGATGTAGTATAGTGAGCTAATGCACTGTCAAGGTTATTCATGCTAAAATAGGCGTTACCTACTTGCATGTGCGCATTGCTTTGAAGTTTTTTGTAGTTCAGGTTATTGGCAATGCTTGAAGCCTCGCTTGCATATAATATCTGTGAGTCGCTGCTTATATTGTAATAAGCGTTGCTCAGTTGTATTAATAGTTTAACCTTTGTCGTGTCTGCCTGGCTATGTTGTGCTAATTCATTCTTTAAACTATCTATCGCAGCAGGTTGAGCACATGCGTTTTGCATGTATATGAGATATACAAAGCAGGTAATTGCAAATATTAAGCCTCGGCAATGTATTTGCCTAAGTAGTTGGTATTGTTTGTTTTGCACGAATTCGTCCCTCAATATTGATTGTCACAGTATTGTCACCTATATCGTTTGCTAAAATAGGATATTTACATATAATAACCATTATATAATTAGTAAAAAGCTAAATTATTGTTACGACATTTAATTATATAGAAATAATTACTATGGTTGATATTTGTTGTTATGCAAAATATTTGCTATCTTGCATTTATTGCAAAAACGATGAAACCTCCATAGGACATATCATTTCCTACAGAATATTACAGTGGCTTTGTTCAAAAGTCAATCACCACTTATTATTTCTTGAAACCAGGATTAAATGCCCCGAGTACCGAGAGTGTAAAGGCACACTTTTTGCCCGGCGCATAGGTTCCTGATATATAGTACGCACGTATTTGTGACGTATCCTGCCTTGTATTTTCTTAACCGTAAAAAAACTGAATATGCTAAGAGCAATGATTCTCATCGTGCTGGGCATGATACTGCTCATCACTATAGTAACACAGATAGTGTTACCCATGTTTATTGACAAACTGGAATTTTTCTGGTACTTCAAAAAAGGCAGCAGGGATGATATTATCATCAATGCCAGGGAAGAAAACCTGCATGACCAGGCACACGATGCTACAAAGCAATATAAACACGTAAAGCAGGAGATTGACAGGCAGAGGAGAAAACTCAGGAAGCTGGATAAAGATACAGATGTGTAATTATTAACAATAACATTTTAAAAAACGACTATAATTAAATGAGAAATAATATCGGAAGAATTTCATTACGTAAAAAAATTATCGGTGCGGTACTGGGTACCGGCTTAATTGTGCTGATGTTCTCCATCGGGGGATTGTTTGAAGATGTAGATGCAGGGCAGATCGTAGTGATACAAGCACCTGTCACCGGTAAACTGTCTGTGTATAAAGAGCCGGGTTGGGTAGGCCAGTGGTTCGGCAAGGCTACCCATTATGAAAAATCAGCACAGTTCTGGTTCAACACAGCAAAAAATGTTGACCGTTCTATAGACGTAAGGTGGAACGATGCAGGTACTGCAAAGATCAGTGGTTCTGTACGTTATAAAATGCCGTTGAGCGACGATAAGATAATTGAATTGCATAGCATATACGGTTCGCAGGAAGCACTTGAAAATGACCTGATAGAGACCAACATAAAAAAGTCTATTTACATGACAGGCCCGCTGATGAGCTCGAAAGAGTCGTACGCTGAGAAGCGTAGCTACCTGATCCAGTTAATTGAAGACCAGGCAGCCCGTGGTGTATATCAAACTATACAGAAAGATGTAAAAGCAGTAGACCCTATTTCAGGACAGGAGAAAACGGTGACTGTTGTAGAAATACAATATGATACTGCCAATGGCAATACCCTGAGGCAGGAAGTATCTCCGTTGAAATCATACGGTATCACATTGAGTAACCTTTCAATAGAAGGTATTAAGTATGATGAAAAAGTAGAGTCGCAGATAGAAGCGCAGCGTAAAGCTACAATGGAGGTGCAAACCGCAATGGCGAAAGCAAAAGAAGCTGAGCAAAGAGCGCTGACCGCAGAGAAAGAAGGTGAAGCCAGGGCTGCGGAAGCAAAATGGGAGCAAGAGGTAATAGCTGCTAAAGAGGTAACACAAGCCGAAATGCGCCGTAAAGTAGCAGAAGAGGATGTGAAAACAGCTGAACTGCACAAAAAGCAGATGATACTGGAAGGTGAGGGTGAAGCAGCTAAGAAACGCCTGGTGATGCAGGCTGACGGTGCACTGAAGCAAAAGCTGGATACATGGCTGAAGGCCGAAGAAATGAAGTGGAATGCATTTGCACAGTTCCAGGGTAACCTGGTACCATTATATCAATCCGGGAATGCCGGTAATAATAGTAGTAATGCTATGCAGTACATGGAGTTGATGGGGCTGAAAGCAATGAAAGATATATCGCTTGATATGAAGACCAAGTAACAAAAGGGAGCAGAAAAGCTCCCTTTTTATATTGTTAGATTCTATAGTAATATAAAGTGTATGAAAATATTTAAATCTATTTTAGTATGATAAAACATAACGATCATGCACGCAGGACATCACTATAAATTAAAAGAATTGCTCTTCTGGACAAGGAAGGATATATATGCTGTATTATTACTGGCAACTGTACCCACTATTCTTTATGTAGAGTTAGATTGGCATTGGATGGCCATACCCTGGCAGCCTGTTGCAGTATTAGGTACCGCAGCCGCATTTATTGTTGGTTTTCGCAACAACGCTACATACGACAGGGCGTGGGAAGCACGCAAGATTTGGGGAGCGATAGTGAACAGTAGCCGCAGTTGGGGTATTATGGCAAAGGATTTTATACGTTCTACTCCGGAATATCCTGTTAGTGAAGAAGAGAAAAAACTCATCAGTAAACAACTTATTTACAGGCATGTGGCTTGGCTGACTGCTATGCGCTACCAGTTGCGCCAGCCAAGGGCCTGGGAAACTATGGCAAAACCGCATAATGCAGAGTACCGTCGTAGCCACTTCAAAGTAGCTGAGTGCGATGTGGAGCATATGGGGCCGCAACTAAGCAGTTTTATTAGTGATGATGAATTGAAATATGTTATGGGTAAAAAGAATAGAGCTACACAGTTAATTGCCTTGCAATCGAAGCAGTTGAAGGAACTGTCTGAACAGGGATTGATAGAGAATTATCGCTATGTGGAGATGGAGAAAATGTTGATAGATTTTTATACTCAACAAGGCAAGTGTGAGCGTATTAAAAACTACCCGTATCCACGCCAGTTTGCAACGCTCAACCTGTTTTTGGTGCGCCTGTTTGTCATAATGTTGCCTTTTGGCATGTTACAGGTATTTAACGGTATGAGTGATTATATGATATGGTTTACCATTCCATTCAGTGCGCTTGTAGCATGGGTATTCACAACAATGGAAAAAATAGGTGAATCGACGGAAAATCCATTTGAAGGTAATGCGAACGATGTACCCATAACAGCACTCAGCAGGACGATCGAAATAGATCTGCGTGATATGCTGGATGAAGATAATCTTCCCGAACCTGTACAGCCTGCAGGAAGTATTTTAACCTGATATGTATTAGTCAGCCAGCTCAATTATCTCGCATGAAAACAGTATGCTGTCTTTACCGTCTCCGTATTCTTTTTTAAGAGTAATAGTAGGTGCCGTAACTTTCATGCGGCCGTTCTCCATAATGGATATGCCTACCGTTTTTGTATCGTTTGTACTATTATAACGGGTGCCGGTAAGTCCATTATGCATTGTTATGAATACTTCTTTATTGGTCAGGTCCAGGTCGTCTTCTTTTCCAACTATAGTATATGTACCATCAGACGGTAATCCGCCGCCATAGTGTATCTCTAGCAGGTGCACTATATCTGATGTCGCATTTATGCTTTTGCTTTGGGCGTATAAATATGTGCCGAATGATTCAAAGCGGCGTGTATAGTCAGACTCAACCTTCTCATCATCTATGTACCAATAGCCGGAATAAGGTGGGATGTAAACAGGATCCTCAATTTTAGGTAAACAGGAACTGAATGCTAAGGTAAGTGATAGCAAGAGGGTTATTTGGATTTTAAATTGCATATAGAGGCTTGTTTAGTATAAATATATTGAATGTTTGGTTCAGTATAGGGATATTCATAACACAACAGCCTCCTATTGCAGGAGGCTGTTGTGTATTCAACTTTAGAAAAATTTATGTATTCGGGTAGCACAAATGTAATACACGGAACACATGGCCAGGATTAAAATTCAGATAAAAATTAATCAATTAATTGAACTGAATGAGTTATCTGGTTGATTTTACGTTGGTAATATATTTTGTGTTTTTAATGTGTTGGTTCGTGTAAAGCAACTTATTTATTCAGTATCAAAACCATTAAATATTATTTGAACTACCGAAGGATTGACTGATTGCTGACGTCTAATCTCATTGAAATTGATTTTTCAGTACAGTGTTAAACTATTCGGGACCTATGAAGTCTTTGTTTTGCTGATTATCTATTGTTCAACTTTATACCTGCTTTTATGAAGAGAATACATTTTTTTACATTGCCGCTTGTAGCAATTATAGCTATTTCTGCAACTATCGATCTTGGGAGTCCTGACAACTATGAGAACCAGGCGCTACCTAATTATATTACTAAAGACAATACTCCTCTAAATAACGAGATAACAGATAAAGGAGCAACGCTCGGGCGTGTATTGTTTTATGATAAGAAGCTGTCTGTCAATAACACAATTGCATGCGCCAGTTGTCATCATCAGCAATTTGCTTTTGGAGATACTGCCAGTGCAAGTGTAGGCGTAAATGGCACAACCGGAAGGCATGGTATGCGCCTTGTGAATGCAAGGTTTGCTAATGAACAGCGATTTTTCTGGGACGAGCGTGCTGCTACACTTGAGCAACAAACAACACAGCCGATACAGGATCATACCGAAATGGGCTATAGCGGGCAGGCAGGCGACCCGAGCTTTGCTGACCTGATAACTAAAATGAACAACATATGGTACTATCCCCAACTGTTTACATGGGTGTACGGAGATGCACAGATAACGGAGAACAGAATGCAGAGAGCACTTGCGCAATTTGTACGTAGTATACAGTCTTTTGACTCAAAATATGATGCAGGTATTGCCCAGGTAGGCAACCCTAACGGGCCATTCCCGAATTTTACGCAGCAAGAGAACCAGGGGAAACAACTGTTTACAGCTGCTCCTCAGTTTGATAATAATGGCATACGTACCGGGGGTGGGGCCGGTTGTGCAGGTTGCCATGGTGGCCCTGAATTTGATATTGTTCCAAACTCCAGAAATAATGGCGTGATAGGTTCTTTTACAGCAGCAACTGACCTCACGAATACAAGAGCACCATCATTAAGAGACGTGGTAGATGCTAATGGTAATGCTTACGGTGGTTTTATGCATGATGCAGGACAGAACGGACTGAATACACTGTTGGATGTGATCGATCACTACGACTCAATACCGCAGGATAACCCAAACCTTGATCCGAAATTAAGACCGGGTGGCAACTTGCAGCGTCTGAGACTGACCGCACAGGAGAAAGCAAATCTTGTAGCCTTTATCAGGACCCTGACGGGTACAGATGTTTATACAAATGCTAAATGGTCAGATCCATTTACGAATGACAGCCTCACACTGATACCATTAGGTGTAAGTAGTGTAGCTAATAATGAGGAAATTAAAGTGTATCCTACTGTTACAAACCACACAGTTAACATAAAGTACCCATCTCACATGCAAGGCACCAAAATGATGGTGACAGACATGAACGGAAGAGTACTTTATAGTGGTGCTATTAAGCATCAACTTGATGTTTCAGCCTATACAGCAGGTATGTACGTTGTTAAATTCGAAAGTGGCAAGACGGTAAAGGTCATCAAACAATAACTTTTTCATAAATAGGGGTATATATGAAAAGCCCTGCCGGTTAACGGCAGGGCTACTTTTTTATTGCATCTGTTTTATTTTTAGTAACTCAATAAAACTATTTTTAAAATAAATTTTGTTATTTAAATTATAGTTGTATATTTGCTATTGTAAACTAAGGTAGCCATGAAAAAAGATAATAAAGCTCCACCCAATGGACAGCACGTATTGCAACCAACGTCAGTAGAAACTAACTCCGTTTACTTGCATGTAAATATTCCTGACAGATACGTATATATAACAGCACTTAACGTAGACGGGACAGAAAAAGCAGGTAGCGGGTTCTTTTACCCGGAAAGAAACGCACGAAAGATTTATGGAGATATCACCAGGTACTCAATCAAAAAAATAAAAACAATAACCATTAAAAACCATCATCATTATGAAACTCTCAATAGAACAAGCCAACAAATTACTCGCTCAATTGATCGCAGGTGTAACAGTTGTGGCGGATGAACAAGCCACCGATGCTGAAACAGATATAGATGCAATAGCGGGCAATATCAATGAAGTAATAGCGAAGAATATACGTCCCGGCCTGGCTGAGGAAATGAAAGCTGCCTCTGAGGCCGCATTTACAGCACGATATTTAGGAGCGTTGCGTAGTGCCGCTCATCGTGTGTTTTCAGTGCCAAGGAAGGATATGGAAAACCTGAGCCTGGAGCAGTTATTGTCAAAATGCAAAGGCGCTCTTGATAGCCGTTATACACAAACGGACGCTGAACGCCAGACTCAACTGGAAACTACTGTGCAAGACTATGAGCGTCAGCTTGAAGAATTGAAAACGCAACACGAGGAGCAACTAAAAAAAGAAGGAGAGAAGTACGTAGAGAAGGATATCAGGTCAAGATGCCTGAGTATAGTACAACAACTACCACGCAAAGGAGGAGATGCTGAAGAGCAGGCAGAGATGCTGAAATACGGAATGCAGAAGGTGTACGAGGTAAGGTATAATGATGCTACAAAACAACTTGAACTTTACAAAGAAGGGCAACCCGCACTTGATGAAAAGAGTAACCCCATAAAAGATGAGGATTTTGCCCGTAGTTGGGCTGAACGTGCCGGGATACTGGTGCGCGACACTCGCCATATTTCACCTGCTGATGTACAGGCAGAACAACAGCAGATGTATGCCGGAGTAGTATTGAGTGATAATGACCTGCCGGCTGATGGTATGAATGCCATTGAAGCCTGGGCAGAGGGGTAAACGGGTTGCTGAGCCCATGACGCAGCCGGACGCGGCTACTGAAACAATACGTTACAGGCTATTCTTAAAGCCCGCGCCTCAAGCGGAGCATCAACAATTTTCTTAACTCTATTAATTATAAAAGCCATGAGCTTTAAGAATGCCATGCAGGCAACTCAGAAAACTATATTGCAATATGCAAAGCAGGGACAGCCATATGAAGTGTTGTCCGCCTTGCTGGCTGCAAGACAATTCAATACAAGTATTACGGAAACCGACCTAAGCTCAGAAGCCGGAAAGAAACGCCAGTTGAAAGTGAACTACTATCCTCCCGTATGCTCAGATGCAGGAACAGGAACGGAAAGCATTTGCGACCCCGGTATTGTTATAGAACCTAAACAGGTTTTCTTCGAAATATCACGTACCACGGCGTCGGCTGTTTACCAGTTGAACAGGGATGATGTAAGGAACGTAGATGGCAGTTACACATTCAGTGATCATGCAAAAGCTGCTATCAATGCAGCGCTACCTGCTGTTCGTCGCAAACTGGCCACCGAAGTAGCCAATATACTGGTGGCAAACGTGGGGATATTACCTGACGGAAACGGATCGCGCATGTTGCCGTTCCTGGATAAGACCAATGGTAATATAAATCCTATGGGATTATGGGAGATAGAGCGGACTTATCGCGATAGTGGTTTCTCAAATCCTTTCATTGTAGGTGGTACGGATGTGTTTCACTGGCGCAAAGCGGTAGAAGTAGGAGGTGTTAATGACCAGGGGCAGAATGTGAGCCGTATTGGCCGCAGTAATGCCTATTACGACAATCTAGTAAATGATGCTTTCGCTGATACAGACACAGAGCATATACTTGCCTTTGATCCGCAGATGCTCAAGTTTGTAAGCTTTAACCGCAATGCGGGAATATTCGCTACCGAGCTGCAGAATATTGATGCGATAGATGCCATATATCAGCGTGGTGGCACTGATTACATACAAGGCGTAATGGCAGATCCTTTAACCGGTTTGCTGTGGGACCTGGATGTAAACTATGATAAGTGCAACTACCGCTGGACTTTCCAATGGAAACTGGAGTGGGACATATTCTTTATGCCTCCTGCTGTTTGTAATATCCCGGGTGTAAATGGTGTATTTCATTACACAACATGTGCGCCTGTATTGTTTGAATGCCCTGAAGGTGGTACACCGCTTACAGGTGGAACGAGCGATACATATGAATGGGATACGGATGGTGAAGTAACATTCCCGCTCTATATCAACAAGCTGGAACTGGCAGGTCAAACTTCATTCCCTAATGAGACCGTTGCGGATGTGGATGAATTGAAAGACTTGTTCAACGCTAATGTAACAGGTTATGTATTTGGTACAGATACTACCAAAATAACCTATACAGGCTATAGCGGACTGACAGGAGAAATAAATGATGCTACTGATATTTCCTTCACAGCAGCCCCTTAATAATCCCACCATGAAAGACTCCCCGTACAGTAGCGCGGGGGGCTTTCATACTCAAATTTAAAAAAACTATCAACATGAATCAATTACAGAATATTATTTCAGTACGTGATGTATGCGCTGATGAACAGCCTGAATCACTTAGCGGGCTTGATCTTATGGATGCGCCGGAGATATCGGCCAGGAACCTGGCGAATATCGCTAATGAAGAATACGTGAGCGGCCTGAACCTGGCAAAAAAGAAAGTAGTGCAGGCTTTGATACTTGTACGCAATGATATGATGAGTGTACTGGCTGCCAATAAGGTTGTACCGGGCCTGTCAGTGAAACACCACACTGTCGGTGAGTTCAAAACTAATATCAACTATCCGGCAGAGGCTAAGGAGCGCGGAGTGACCTTGTATAAGAACAGGAAAATAAAAGGCAGGTTGCGCAAACTGAAAATACACAATGTACAGGTATATGCACTGTCTGATGCTGAAGGTGTTGAATTGAAAATATATGATGACTATGCCGGGGGAACTGTAAGCACTTATAATGTAGACCTTGAAGCAAATAAAAGCAATGTTTTTAATGTTGAATACGAGGTAAAGGGAACTTTTGCAAGAGTGTTACTTGACGGAACAAATGTTTCTGTGGCGGGTACATATCTTACTTGCTTTACCGGGTGCAACGGAACCATGCCTAACGATTGCGGATACACCAAAGGCTGGTATGGCGATAAGGAAATAACAAGCAAGGAGGGCTTCGGTATAAACCTGGAGTTTAGTTGTGCCTGCGATTACGGGCAATTGCTTTGCGATCTCGCACAAACATATATCGGAGAAATTGTCTGGCTTAAAAGCAGGGTATTGCTGCTAGAAGAACACCTGAGAACCAACCGCCTGAACAATTGGGTCATATACGGAAGAGAAGAGACTAAAAGCCACCTTGCAGATATTGAAAATCAGTACCGTGAAAAATGGCAAACCTTTATCAATGCACTACCCGGAATACTTAAACAATTCAATGACGACTGCCTGCAATGTAATGGCATCAGGTGGGTAACCAATGTCTGAATCTCTATTATCTCACTTTTAAAATTTATAACCATGATGACATTTTTATTATACACAGTAGTAGCGTGGGTAGCTACGGCCAGTCTTGCTAAGATATTGTACATAAGTATTCAGCCGGGGCAATGGTTGGACAAACTCCTTAACTGGCAGGAACGATTGCGCAACTGGGACTTGCAGGGTAGGGAGCTATTGGTAAAAGCCGGAGGCATGTGCGAACTGTGCTTCAGTCACTTTATCGTTTTCGTTAGTTTCTGGATGTACCTGTTTTTTATGCATGTAGTGGTAGGGTATTGGGTTTCTACACCTATACAGACCATACCCGCCGTAATACTTGTGAACATAATATGGTACCTCGGATACGTATGTATCGGTACTAATATGGCGCTGTATTTCATAGTAAAATTATTCAGGCCATGACGCTGGAAGAGTACAAAGACTATCTGGCCCGGCTTGCTGAGCAAAGAGTAGTATTGATCAGAAAAGTTGTACAGCCGGCGAAGCAAACCATCAGCACTACAAAACTTATCAGGAAACGATTTACAAAAACTAAAAAACCTTGATCCATGTTACAACAAGATTTTGAACAACTTAAAAACCATATTCTTCAGCAGAATGAATATTTCACTACAGGCTTTGCCAATGCATTTAAGGACGATACAACCAATGCCATATACGTAAAAGATGGTAAGGATATGCGTCGTATTATGTATACAGACGGATTGGGTAATTATTTCTACCTGCGCAATGATACCTGGACCAAACATGAGGCCAGGGAGCCTGAACGCTTAACCGATAATGGCCTGCAACGCCTTTCCTTTACAGACACCACCAGCGTACATCTTGTAGCAATTGTAAACAATGCTGATGCGTATAGGTTGATTGAGAACCTCCGCAATACAGTAATGATGTACGAATCACTCCAGGTAATTCCGGTAACCAGTAGCTGGAACAGGGAGCAGGTGGTAGCTACGGAACTCTCTAAAATGCCTATGGAAGATATTAACGCGGCTTTACAGCGGCTTACAGATGAAACCATCGTCAGGTTGTCGCTTAGTGTATCTAAAATGTTCATCCCCGAAAATTGTATTACAGAACCCTTTAATTATTGATATTATGAGTACGACAAACATTATTCACCTGGGCGAGATACCCGTGTGCAGCGAAGCTACGGTGTTGCCCATTGTAGCCACCGAAACTGGTACATGGGCTTTTATGACCACATTCAATGGTGCATACCAATACATACAGTTTACCGCAACCGAAGGGCAGAATATTGTTGTGCCCACGGGGCTTAATGAAGATTACACCTACACGTTCAAACTGTTCAGGCCGGATAGCAGTATACTGAATGACACAAACTATACGGCCAAAACGATCCCGTTATTACAAGGTGCGGATCATACAAGCTCTTCCGGCGGTAATGGTGCCCTGCCATACACAACGGGTAAGCTACAGTTTATTGCAACAGATAGCCAGGTAGAATCAATCCATGTAGAACTTACCAATGCTAAGCAGGTTGTGGTGTTTGTTGAAGGAGCTATCAGGCATGAAGGCAATGAAGATGATGAGTATGTTTTCTCGCAACAAAACACAACAATTACATACAATACCCCGCTCACTGAAGGGCAAAAAATCACTATAATCTATTTTAAATAATACATAACCATGAAAACGATCATTACAACCATACTATTATTAATAAGCCAGGTGCTGTATGCACAAACAGGCGTGCTGATGCAGCGTTATTATATCGCAGGTTCTCTCTCGCTGGGGCAAAACAACCGTGCTTTTTCAGATCATTCTGCATGGCTGCAAATGGGAACAGATACTACCAACAGGGGGGTACTCTTCCCCAAAGTGCTGCTGGATAGTGTAAGTACTTCAGCAAGGGCGTTATATGTGTACGATCTTGTTGACTCGGTTCTTTATCATTTTGATGGAACGCAGCGTGTGCGGTATATGACCTACAAGGACACGGCACTTGTAAAACAGTTGATAGCCAATAATTCGCCTGATCTGACTCCGTTTGTTACAAAATCAGACACAGCACGCAACGGCTATGCCGCTACTTATTTTTATACAGACAGCCTTGCTGCGGCAAGTGTAAAGTACACGGATACTGCAGGTTATCTGCCTACGAAAACATTTTTGACCAATAACTATTTCAGCAAAAGTGGGAACAGTTTCGGGCAGACAGCAAAAGTTGGTACTAAAGACAGCTTCAGGTTTGAACTGCTGACAACAGACACCTCCAGGATGACCCTGTTTGCTAATGGTAACATAAGCATTGCGTCATCAGTGGATGCCGGTTATAAACTGGATGTAAACGGTACATCCAGGATGGCGAAGCTGACTACACTTAATGACGGATTGTTCTTCGAAAATACCAATAAAGGTATTGCTATAACAAGCAATGCCGCTGCGGGCAATAGTATGAGCATAGGAGGTGCCAATACAGGCTATGAACAGCATAACATCAAAATAGGCTACAGCCTGAAGGGTAGCAATAATAATAAGTACTACATCGTTAACACGGGCTTCTCAAACGATGCCTCTGCTGCCAATTATTATTCTACAATTACAGGAGCTTACAATACTATAGCCAATGCTGATGCCTATACACAGGTATTCGGGGCAAGCAATACTGTGAATTTTGTGCCCAATGGTGTAGCAGAAGGGACGTCTATCCTTGGGTCCAACAACCAGGTATTGCATCGCTATTGTTCTATAGTTGGTAACAACCAGGTTACTACAGCAGATAATCAATTGATATTTGCACAGGCGCGTTCTAACGGTAACGCATGCGGCTTTAACGATGTGTATTTCGGTACAGGACCCCGCAGCACACAGCTTACTAAAACGGGCAGCAACGTTACCATCAACGCCTCAGGCGCCGGTGCGGATACGAACAGGCAGGGAGGATCGCTACGCCTGGCAGCCGGACGTAGCACGGGTACGGCCACACCACCTGATATTATATTCGCAACAACGACAGCCACATCATCAGGCTCAAGTTTACAGGCACTGACAGATCGTTGGTATATCAAAGGCGAAACGGGACGCTTGTCTAATAACATAAGCCCTACTGCTGTACTGGATGTAAGCAGCGCTAATGGTTACGGACAGTTGAGGATGCGCACATCCTATACGCCTTCATCTACCGCTGATACAAACGGCCATGCAGGCGATATATGTTGGGATGATAACTACCTGTATATCAAAACCAGCGCTGGTTGGAAGAGAGCGTCATTGAGCTCATTTTAGTAACAAATAAAAAATACTCAACACCATGAAACTGAAATTTGGATTATCGCAGGTAAATAATCACGCACCTAAATGGCTGATAAATACAACGGCTCTTATTACCCTGTTGATAGTGGCAAAACAGGGGTTGGTCAATGAGCTCCCTGTGTTGTCAGCCGAAGCTAAAGTAGTGACTATGGCCTGGGTAGATTATATATTGGATGCGCTGCAATGTGTTCTCGCCATTGCTGTCATATTTTCCGGAGAACAGAAACCATTAAAAAACGACCAATGACCATACAGGAAATAAATATTATAGACAGGCACCTGAAGGGCATCAATCTGAGAGTGATATGGGCATTACTGATCAGTACTGCGGTCAGCGTATCAACCGTAGTTAGTGTGTATTATGGATTTAAAACAGAACTGGCGATACAGAAGCTGGAGTTGAAGATTTTAAATACGCGTGTAGAGCGGCTGGAAGGAATTATAGATAAATAATATTATACGGCAATCATAAGGATATAGACGGTGAGCAATGCAAAAAACGTTACGTAAAAGAAGATATTTAAGTTGTGATTGTTTTTATAATAGTCTTTTAATTTCTTATGAAAAGTATTCTTGATAGTTTGTTTATCATGAAATAGGAATGATGTCAAGATGATTTTCACAGTATTGCCATGCTTTGTTTTAGGCATGTTAATATATTTAACTGTCAAAGTAAATATGATTAATATGGCAATTGCTATAGGTGTATATTGTATTAGGATATCTTTGTACATGTTTTTGCGGCTTCTATCGCACAAAATAATTAATAATTAACATTGTTTCATAATTACAGTATGATATAATGTTAATGCCATAATAGTATTTTGTAAATTGATATTGCAGATTAGATGTCAATCTACAACACTATCTGTTTTTTTATTGGTTTAAATATTGGCAAAGAAACTATAAAAGTGAAATAGGTTTTACAGTGTCCTATGTTCAGATTCAATCATTATTGGTATGCCATTTTCAATAGGATAATAAATTCCATTGCCTTTAGAAATAGCTTTTTTGCCGTCATTACTTAACTCAATATCGCTACCATATTTAGGACATTTTAGAAGTGAAATAATATTTAGGTTGTTATTAGGATCCTCTTTATGTAGTTTCTTAAAAGTGCTAAGAGAGCTGTTCAATGTTGTACTGTGCTCTTTTTTATTTGCTGTAATATATAGGCTATCTGACAAGTATTTTAATCCAGGTATTATATTAGTAAATGCAGATCCAAGAAGTGATGCAGAACACATTATCTTGTTTTTCATTGATACATACTTTAAATCTTCTTTTAGTACTCCAATGCCAAGAAAGCTGTGGTTTTTAAATGAAAAATTTGCCAAGAACCTGTCAAAGATCTCTTTGTATTCACCTGGTGAGTAATATCTAACGCACCAACTGTTATAATCATCTTTAAACCTTTCACTATATTTTACATTTGATATCCTATTTCGTATACCAAGTCGATTTGGGAATTCTAGCCTTGTGAAGCCATCATTAGTTAATAACCTATTTATGTGTCCGAGACAATTTGTCAACCTATCATAGTGTGTATGCTGTATAACACTAAATGACCATATTAGGTCGAACGTATTGTCTTTGAATGGTATATTCTCAAGGTCTGCAACAACAGTATATCCTGTTTTATTTAAATCCTTTAGTACTTTTCTTGATGTCTCACAAAACTCTAACCTTAAATCAATACCAATAGGAATGTATTCTTTGTTACTGCCAGCAACTAACCATCTACCCCATCCACAACCTATATCTAAGAATAAGCCCCCTCCAGAATGATTTGGAACTGGCAATTCGTATACAGGGTACTCTTTGAGTTTACCAACTCTGTCTCCATAGTGAATGCCATTTGTTGCAGAAACTTGTTGTTGAACGAGCCATGGAATATTAGAACTATAGTTTTCAGGTTCTGGTTTGTATTCTAATTTTTCGTATATTTTTTCTCGGTTTTTTGCTATCGTTTCATTGTTCTGCATTATGTGTATTGTTTTATAGTCAAGTATGCAATGTATAAAAACATGGTAACAGAGACAATGTACAATCAAAAATGTAACATCAAAAACATTTCATTACAGAATTTACCTCTTAAAGACCTATTCCGCTTCCATGTATGATATTTCCGTTTCGTTGATTATCATTTGCATGGATATTATTATTTGTTTCTCTTTGTATAAATGACTGACCATATGCGGTATTTATATATTCTCTTATTGGTTATTATCACACAGCCGGTTACTGCCCAGGTGGCAATAGATGGTTTGGATGAATTGTTGGAGTTTGCGGATAAAAACAGTCCTGCGGCACAACAAGCTCGTTTGCAGCCCCTTATGGCTAAAAAAGACAAGCAGGTGCAGGCTTCAGTATTCTACCCAAGGGTAAATGCGTTTGCAACAGGTGACTATTACCCCATACTCGCCACACAGCTGATACCTGCCGAAGCGCTTGGGGGTACTCCCGGTACATACCTTAAAGCTCAGTTTGGTCTGCCATATGTGTTTGCTACCGGTGCAGAGGTAACGGTACCTGTTATCAACCTGGAGAACTGGGCTAAATTATCCAAAGCGAAAGCACAATATCAGCAAAGTGAGTGGAGCAGTAAAGTAGCATTGGAAAACCTGCACCTGCAATTGATACAGGCATATTACCAGGCGCTGGTAACAAAAGAAGTGCTGAATCTGAACGAAGAGAACGAGCAGACGGCGGATGAATTGCTGCGTATCATGTCGCAAAGAAATGAGCAGGGAGTAGTTGATCCTGCCGACTATAACAGGAGTAAGAATTTATCGTTGGATGTAAAGACCACACGCATAGGTTATACCCGAACCATGCAAAGCAGCGTGAACAATCTTGTGGCTATCCTGGATACAGATACAGTAGAATTGCGCGAGGAGCTGGACAGTTTTGAATGGCCGGTATTGTACAATGCAGGTGATGTTACCCGCAGGCCTGCATGGCAGGAGGCCGCCTGGAAGGTAAGAACTGCGGAGCTGGGTCTGAGCCATAGCCGCTCAGCTGGTTTGCCTGAATTGACGCTGTCGGGCAGGTACACTTATAATATGCAAACTAATTTTGAACCCGGTTTCACCAATATAGATTTCAACATTGCGAACATAAGCCTGAAATTGAATGTGCCGTTATTCCAGGGTAACTACTACCGTGCAGCAAAGCATAAAACCAAATTACAGCTTGAATCTGCAAAGCTGGAGCAGGAACGTACTGAGGCAGCTTTGAAACAACAGAAAGAAGACTGGCTGGCGCAATACAACGCCGCGTTCAGCAAGCAGAAAGTACTGGAAGATAAACTGGCCAACGCAAAGGATAACCTGCGTATAGGCAAGCTGAATATCAAAGAAGGGGTGATGGAGTTCGATCAGTTCAACAACATATTCATGGAATATAACAGGGCCAGGATGGAGTATTTGCAAAACCTGGCCGACGGAATATTATATCATCTGTTAAGCACACAAAACTTTTAATACAATGAAGCGACCGATCATAAAGGCAACGCTGGGTATCGTATTGGCAACTGCTGTAGTTTTAGCAGGTTGCGGCGATAAAGATGAAACAATTCAGCCGCAGATGAAAAAGCTGACAGCGGCTGTGTACGCATCAGGCACTTTGCTGCCGGAGCTGGAGTATAAAGTGGTACCCGCCGTAGATGGCTATCTTGAAGAAGTGTATGTGCATGAGGGCGATACAGTGAAGAAAGGCCAGCAGCTTTTTTACATCAGCAACGAGGTGCGCGAGGCGCAGGAGCAGGGTGCGCATGCTGTAGTGCAAAGAACCATATCTACTGTAAAGCAGGATGCACCACAGTTTAAAGAGCTGGAAGGACGCATAGAGGTAGCGCGTATAAAAAAGGAGCAGGACGAGTTGCAGTACAAGCGTTATAAAAAGCTGTACGATGAGGATGCGATATCAAAAAGCAGCTATGAAAAGTATTACCTGCAATACCAGAGCTCGTTGAAAGACTTCCAGAACCTGCAGCAGCAATATGAGCAGATGACATTGAGCGGCAAACTACAGTTGCAGCAGGCTCAGAATCAGTTGCAGGTAAATCGCGCGCAGCAGAATATTGGTAGGATGAAGAGCTTTGCTGATGGTATCGTTTACGAGATATACAAAGAAAAAGGCGACCTGGTAAGCCCTAACCAGCCAATAGCATTGGTGGGCTCCGGGGATATGATAGCGAAACTGCTGATAGATGAAGACGACCTGGATAAAGTGTACGAAGGGCAGGAGGTAATGATCACGATGGATGCTTACGAGAACAAGGTATTCAAAGCGCATATCAAAAAAGTATACCCTATGCTGAACAAAGTAGAGCAGTCGTTCAGGGTAGATGCCGCTTTTGACGAGACTTTGCCGGTAGGTATATATGGACTGAACCTGGAAGCTAATCTTGTATTGGCAAAAGATAAAGAAGTAATGGTGATACCTCGCAGCGCATTGCAGAAGGGAGACAGCGTATTGATAAAAGATGGTAAAGAAGAAAAAACCGTACACGTTGTTACCGGTATAGCCGACGATGAATGGATAGAGATAAAAAGCGGTTTGGATAAGTCATCAGTAATAATCATGAAATAATGAACTGGAAATTAGCTTTTAATATCGCCGTCACGCACCTGCTTACTAAAAAGAAGCAGAGTATAGTGGCTATGTTGGGTGTTACGTTCGGTATCTCCATGTTCATCATCATGATCAGCTTTATGACTGGCGTGAACGAGTTTACTGAAGATATGGCTATGGACAATACGCCGCATATACATATTTACAAGCCACTTGAAATAAAAGACGAAAAGATAATAGAAGCTAACCGTAGCATTGGTGAAGATGACTGGTATGTGGTAACGCACCAAAAACCTAAGAACGAATTAAGCAAGATCAAGAACGGGCTTACACTGATGCAGCGCCTGGAGCGTATGCCCGAAGTGAAGGGTGTAGCGCCTCAACTGTCTACGCAGGTGTTTTATAATAACGGTCCGGTTAAAATACCCGGCAACATTTATGGCATTGATGTGCAAAGGCAGGCGGAGCTTTTCTCACTGGATAAGAAGATGGATGTTGGTGACCTGAATGACCTGTTGAAAGGTTCTGACGTGATCATCATGGGTAAAGGGCTGGCAAAAACAATGGGCGTGCATGTGGGAGACAGGGTGAATGCCACTACTCCTGAAGGAGGTAATATTAACCTGAAAGTTGTTGGCATATTCTCATTCGGTATTGCATCTATGGATCAGACACAGAGCTATGCCAAGCTGGCTACAGTACAGAAAATGATGTTGAAAGATCCCTCTTACGTTACCGACCTGAATGTGAAAATGAAAGACGTGAATAAGGCAAAGGCTCTTGCCCAAAGTCTGGCCAACCAGGATGGCGATCTGAAGTTTGAAGACTGGGAAGCGGCCAACCAATCATTATTGGCCGGAACGCAGATAAGAAACATTATGACGTTTGTAGTATGCTTCACGTTGTTGGTAGTGGCAGGCTTTGGTATCTATAATATCATGAACATGAACATTATCAACAAGATGAAGGATATAGCTATACTGAAGGCCACAGGTTTTCAGGGTAGCGATGTGACGGGAATATTCATGTTGCAATCAGTAATGATAGGCATTGCGGGTGCGTTTCTTGGATTGTTCATCGGGTTCTTTTTCAGCTTCCTGCTGTCCAGAACGCCGTTCCCCGCAGGTGAGTTTTTCAGGATCGATACCTTCCCGGTAAACTTTAATCCTGTCCATTATATCATTGGTATTTTCTTCGGTTTCCTTACTACGTTATTCGCAGGTTGGTTCCCGTCTAGAAAAGCTGCAAAAGTTGACCCTGTCGCGATCATCAGGGGGTAAAAAGCAAATCATGGCAACTGTATTAAAGTCAGAAAATATAAAAAAGAAGTTTTTCCAGCCTACAGAGTTTGAGGTATTGAAAGGCCTTGACTTTGAAGTGATGGAAGGAGAATTCTTTTCTATTACAGGCAAGTCGGGCTGTGGTAAAAGTACCCTGTTGTATATTTTGTCAACTATGGATACAGACTATGAGGGAACGCTACATATTAAAGGTGAGCAGTTGACAGGCAAAAAACAAAACGTGCTCTCCGCGTTCAGGAATGAGCACCTGGGTTTTGTATTTCAGTTCCACTTTTTGTTGCCTGAGTTTACAGCTCTGAAAAATGTCATGCTCCCCGCTTTAAAGTTGGGTCGGTACAGTGAGGAGGAAATAGAACATCGTGCTATAGAAAAGCTGCGTATGGTGGGTATGGATGAGTTTGCCCTGAAGCACGCAAATAAATTATCAGGCGGACAACAACAACGTGTAGCAATAGCACGTGCACTGGTAAACGACCCTGCTATTATAATGGGGGATGAACCAACGGGAAACCTGGATAAGGCCAACTCCATGATGGTGTTTGATATTTTTAAGCAACTGGCAAAAGAAAATAACCAGACCATCATAACGGTTACACACGACCTGGATTTCGCTAATGGCTCAGACAGGATAATGGAAATGGAAGACGGAAAGATATTAGAGATCGCTCCGCCTAAAGAGGCCTCTCCCTACTTATAAATATGTATTTTGTGGCCGTGCCAGACAAGAACATAGTATCCAGGAGCGAGATAGCGCAGCAGAAGTACATGAAACAAATGAAGTTCATGCCTTACTTCCTGATATTCGATTTTGCGCTCATTGCGTCAGGTTTGCGTTATTACCTGATGCCCGAATGGGGTTGGTGGCATATATTTCCTTTCCTGGGGCAATGCCTTGTATTCACCGGGTTCTGGTTCCTGATAAAATTCATCAATAAAAAACTGAATGGTGTATTCCCGTTTGAGCGTGGCCCGTTTACAAGAATGAGCCTGCAGGTGCTGGTTACCCTCATCATAGTATTGCCGGTAGTCATTATCGCTACATACCTGAGTAGTGAGCACATTCCTGATTTCGTCAACGATGAATTTCTGGCAACAATGGCTATGATGGTGCTGGTGGTCATCTTTATGTTCAATTTCGCTTTTTATGCGTTCCACTTTTTTGAGCACTGGCAGTCCACCGCAGGAGAGAAATCGAGCCTGGAGATACAGGCTGCACAACTGGAGCGTGAAAAATACGACCTGCAATACCACCAGTTGAAAAACCAGGTCAACCCGCATTATCTCTTTAATATGCTCACTTCGCTGGACGGGCTGGTACATACCAACCCCGACCTGGCATCCGACTTCATCAGGCATATGGCCAAGGTATACAGGTATGTGCTGCAGCATAAGGAAAGCGAGATAGTTAATGTAGATGAAGAACTGGAATTCATAGGTCACTATATTGAGCTACTCCAGATACGCTACGGGCAGGGTATCAGCATTCGTACAAAAGTGTCTGATAATGCAAAAGGAAAAGGCATTGTGATGATAACTTTGCAGATGCTGATAGACAATGCGATCAAGCATAATATAGTACAATCATCCGAGCCTTTGGAAATTACGATATGGGATGAAGGTGATAATCTGCTGGTGCAAAACAATAAGCAACTACGCAAGCAAATAGAAACATCAAACGGTACGGGGCTGCAACAACTCAGGCAACTGTACTCGTTCATTACAAATAAAAAGATAGTAGTAGAGGATAAAGAAGAAAGCTACACGATTAGAATACCCCTGATATAAAGAGAAAGCAATGAACATACTTATTTTAGAAGATGAACCATTGGTGGCGCAAAGCCTGATGAAACTGGTGAAACAACTGGAGCCGGATGCTAATATTGCAGGCCCCGTTGAGAGTGTAAAAGAAGCGCGTAAAAGGCTTGAAGTGCAAACTCCGGATCTTATCATATCTGATATACAATTGTCGGACGGTATCAGCCTCGATGTGTTTGCTGATTATAATATACAGTGTCCTATCATCTTCACTACGGCCTTTAATGATTACGCAATTCGTGCCTTCAAGGTAAACAGTATAGATTACCTGCTGAAGCCGGTAGATAAGAAAGAACTGCAGGCAGCACTGGAAAAATTTCATTTGTTACAAAGCAAGTTTGGTAATGAAACATACCTGCAGCAGATAGGAGACCTGTTTAAAGATTTCCAGGGTAGTAAGAAATATAAGGAACGTTTTGCCGTGCATTTAGGCCGCAATGTTGTGCTGATACCGGCAAACGAGGTTGCATGCTTTAATAAAGAAGAGGTTATATACCTGGTAAACAACGAGGGTAAGAAGTATATAACAGACTACCGCTCGCTGGATGAAGTGGAAGAGTTGCTGGATCCTGCCCAATTCTACAGGGCCAATCGTCAGCATATTATTGCTTTACCTTTTATAGCATCCATGCATAGCGACGAAAGCAGTAAGATATACCTCAAGATGAAATTACCTGCTTGCGATGATATAGTTATCAGCAAAGAAAAAGCAGCAAGTTTCAGAAGGTGGGTAGAAGGGTAATGTGTAAAACTGTTACTTCTTATAGAAAAAAGCATTGCAGGTGATGGTGTCACCATTGTCATAGCGTTCCGTATAGGCAAAGTCGATCGTGGTGTAATTCTGATCTAATTTACCTTCTCCATTTAGTTTAAATGCTCCAACATCTTGCAGAGGTATAGTGAATTTATTTTTATTACAGTTAATGAGTGCATAAACAGGTTTTTGGTTCCAGGTAAAGAATAGCTTGTTTTTGTCATTGCTGTCAGAAAGGAAATAAAAATTGTTGAATACCAAACCGTCGCCGTCTCTGCATAAGGAAGTGCCATAGTATAGACCCGATGCTTTTTTAGCACAGGTCTTTTCAAGGGTGGTTATGGTGAAGTTGTAGGAGTGTTCAACACCGGTAGCACTGGTGCCTGTAAGTGTTACTATATGGTCGCCCGCCTGCGATGAATCGTCCTTTATATACAATGAGGTGGTAAAAGGAGGCTTGTCTGTTGTGCGGTTAAAGTTCTGGCTTACGCCCGGTGGAACGTTTGCAATAGATAGTGTTACTTGCTCGGCGTTATTGGAAAGTAGTTCAACATTGAGTTCTAGCACGCCCGATCCGTTTTCTCCAAGCATAACATCATTCACACCATTGATCTTGAAATCAGTGGCAGGACCCTCATTTTTGTCGCACGAGAGAATAAATAAGCATGTACATATTATAAGTGCTATATGTCTTAACATACTAGGTTTAAACATTGTATGAAATTATGCTTTTCTGATATAAATGCAAAATTGCAGTCTATTGTTCTCGCTTACAAAAAGTTATGGCAGTTTAGAATGCTAACACCTTTTCGTTGTTATTGACATGTTAAGCTACAGGTGTTTTTTTAATATGTTATGCCATGGTACCTACATTTGATGGTAATTGATGAGATTTTTTTCATTGATTATGGTCGTTAGACACTTGTTTGTATAACGACGGATCAAAACAATAAATAAAACACACACAATGAAAAGGATATCTACGTCCCTGGTTGCGGCGTTTGCCCTGGTGCTTGCAAGTGCTATCCAATCAACAGCTCAATGGTCCACGGTAGGTGGTTCCGGCCTTAGTAATTCAGTAGCAAATTATACTGTAATGGCCGTGGATGGCAATAACACTCCTTACATAGCATATTCTGACAACTCAAAAGGCAACAAACTTACTGTTGAGAAGTTCAACGGCAGCAGTTGGTCAAGTGTTGGTGGTACAGGTGTGTCTTCCGGTTCGGCAGAGCATATATCTATGGCTATTGATGGTAGTGGCAATATTTATGTAGGGTACAGGGATGGAGCGAATAGCGGCAAAGCTACTGTGATGAAGTACAATGGTAGTTCATGGTCTGTTATCGGTGGCGCGGGTTTTTCTGATGGGCAGGTGTACTATGTCTCTGTAGAAGTGAACGGAAGTGGAACACCGTATGTAGCATACCAGGATCAGACCAAGGGGGGCAAGGCAACTGTAGAAAGGTTTACAGGTAGCAGTTGGTCAACTGTTGGGAGTAAGGGTTTTACTTCCGGACAGTCTGATTACCTTTCATTCGCAATCGACGGCGGCGGAAACCTCTATGTGGCCTATCGTGATAATAGCTATGGCTGGAAAGCCAGGGTGATGAAATATAATGGCAGCAGTTGGTCAACTTTAGGTTCTGCGGGGTTCTCTTCAAGTGGTATTTCTGAAATAGATATTGCAATTGATGGCAACAATAAGCCTTACGTGGTATACAAAGACTGGTCTAAGAGTAACAAAGCAACCGTAGAAGCATATAGCGGTAGTAACTGGTCAGTTGTAGGTACTTCAGGTATTTCATCAAACGGAATAGGTAGCCCTACCATTGCCATTGATGGTAACAATACACCGTATATAGCATACAGGGATGATGGAAATAATCAGAAGGCAACTGTACTGTCATTCAACGGTAGTAGCTGGTCTGCAGTTACTACAGCAGGCTTCTCTTCCAATACGGTCGACTACACATCTATTGCTATTGCTCCCGGAGATAATACGATATATGTAGGTTTTAAAGACAATGCCGTTGGGCAGAAGGCAACTGTGATGAAACATGCAGGTGCTGCTCCTTCTGTCATCAACTGGACGGGTAATACAAGTAAAGACTGGAATACTGCAAGTAACTGGTCGTCCAACTCTGTCCCTTCTTCTTCTGAGAATGTAAAGATACCATCAGGCAGAAGCAGGTATCCTGAAATAACAAGCGGAACATCAAGCTGTAAAGCGCTTGAAATTGCATCAGGAGCATCTGTAACGGTAGACGGTGGTAAGCTGCGCATTGCGGGCGCAATTAGCAATAGCGGAACTTTTGACGCGGAAGAAGGCACTATTGTACTGAATGGTACTTCAACACAAACCATCGCGTCAGGTACATTCAAAAATAATACGGTTGAAAACCTGGAGTTGAATAATGGCGCGGGTTGTGTTTTGGGCGATACGCTGAAGATAACAGATACCTACAAACCTACTTCGGGTACGCTGACGACAAATGATAAGTTTGTACTGAGAAGCACATCAAGCCGTACAGCGCGTGTGCTTTCAGGTCCGTACACGGGAAATTACATTACAGGTAAAACAACTGTTGAACAATATGTACAGGGAAAGAGGGCTTTCCGCTTCTTGAGCCATCCTTTTGGTACGCCGATCGCTTTGAGCCAGTTGATGGATGATATTGATATTACCGGTAACGGTGGTACAACCAATGGTTTTACTGCAGTACAGGTAAACAATCCTTCTGCGTTCTATTTCGACCCTATGACAGCTGATAACAGCACATATGGCAACAACCCCGGCTGGAAAGACTATACCAATGCAAATTCTGCTCAGTGGGATCCATATGAAATGGCGCGTATTTTTATTCGTGGTTCAAAGGGACAGGGGCTGACAGCCGGAGCGTACACTCCTAACGCAGTAACACTTGATATGACCGGTGATCTGATAACAGGAGACAGGTTGGTTGGACTGGATAGGGGTAGTAACTCTTTATTCGTTATATGCGGCAATCCATACGCTTGTCCTGTGAATATGAAAACGGTAACAAGGACGAATATTTACGGCAACTTTGTGGTATGGGATCCTAACCAGGGAACTGCCGGTGGATATACTTCTCACCAGTTCAGCTCAGACTATTACCTGCCTGCATATACAGGTTTTGTGGTTAAGGTATACTACTGGAGAACTAAAGGGTTTGTCAACTTCCAGGAGTCTGATAAATCAAGCGCTACGCCTGCCGGACTGTTTAAAGGAACAGCTACAGATCCTTACCTGGTAGAAATAAAGATACAGGACAGTACTATTAACTGGGATAGGTTGTTGATCAACTTTGATACAGCCGGTATGGCGGTAGAAGATTCGCTGGATATGGTGAAGATGAATAACCCTGAGGTTGATTTTTATACCATTTCTGATGATAAAGTAGACCTGTCAATAGACGTTCGCCCATTTGAGGATGGCAAGACGATCTTGCTGGGTATGATACCGGGTGTGCCTGATCAGCGTTTTGCATTGAGGGTGCCTCAGTTTAACATTCCTGAAGGCGCAAAGCTGTACCTGCACGATAAGTACCTGAACAAAACAGAGGAATTAAAAGAAGGGTTTGAATATTGGTTTGATGTTAACTCATCAGATTCTAACACTTTCGGTAATGACAGGTTTTCAATAAACATGGTAGGTAAGCCAAGCAGCATAGCACCGGTTGCCGGTAAGCAACAAGGTCGTATGCAGCTTATACCTAACCCCGCTCATAATACGGTGAAAGTCTCATTCGATCAGCTGGACGGTTTAGCTGTTGTAAAAGTGGCTGATATGTCGGGCAGGGTAGTGTATAACCAACAGGTGAATGCAGGTGTAGGCAGTGTGATCGTTCCGTTGAACGATTTACCCGATGGTGTATATATAGTTGAACTACAGGGAGACAACATTCGCGTTGCTGAGAAACTGGTGAAACAATAAATAAAGTAAAAAACGAAAAATAAAGAGCACAAGATGAAATACTTAAACAGAATACAGCTGTTGCTGATTACTGTGTTGTTATTGTCAGCCCCGGCATACATGTATGCAGCAGGCCCCGGCTTTAACAATAACGTGAACAACTGGAGCCGGTATGACGATGATGATAATGATGATGATGACTGGTGCGAAGAAGATGATGAAAGCAATGATATTCCGCTGGATGGTGGATTGAGCTTTCTGGCAGCGGCAGGCGCGGCTTATGGCGTGAAACGCGTAAGAGACAGCAGGAAGAAATAAGTTGTAGCAGCCAATGCTCAACTCAAGATCATAGACGTGCCGTTGACCGTACGTCTTTAAAGGGACGCAATTTATTGCGGCCCTTTAATTGTTTATAGTAAGAGTGCTGTTACTTAAGGTCCTTAGCAGTTATCTCTGTAACAAAGGTGTGCAGGTGTTGCTTCTTTGAGCTGGATTTGTTCCACGCACCTGCATCTGTAAGGTTTTTGGTTACCTTCTTGTTGGTATAAGATAATCCAACTATTGAGTCTATATCCTGACCGGCCCGGTAGCCTGTTTCAAAATTTCCGTCCGCTTTGCCCAGTATCAGTATATCCCGGGTGTCTCCGGCATTTACAATAGTAGAGTTGCTACCCATGCTGGAATAATCATAGTAACTGGTGAACGTGATCTGCTCACCGCTATTGTTGATAACACGGTACGTAATGGTAGTGCCTTTTTTACATCCGGCAAGTACCGCAAGGGCAAATATGGCTGTTAATATCTTTTTCATAACTAATACTACACGGAAAATTACGCAATTTATCTAAATAGCAAGATTAAAGCCCGGCTCCATGTAGATGAAACCGGGCTTTAATGCCTGTTACAACCTGTATACGGGTGGTTGTATTAAGGTAGCGCCAGTACCTTTGTTTCCGAAGTATGTGCGCTGAAATAACCTATTGCACCGTTAGAAATGTTACTCGTAGGGTTGGCCGGTGCGGCTGCTTGTGAGTTGCCATCAGCTTCTTCACGTTCCACCAGGTATTCATACATCTGCTTGTCAATACACTGCATTTCAACCGTCACTACGTCTCCCGGCTGCAGAACCCTTTCCTCCTCGGAATCCCCATTGAATAATATAGCCTCCCTGTTTTTACCATCAATAAATTCGTCAGATTCTACGTACAATTCACCATCCGGTATATTATTTACATAACGTACAGCCCTGTAATAATTACCGATACCCACAGGGTCGCGATAGAATACGGTCGGGTAAGGCACAAGCCCGTCAAAGCCTCTTACTTCTTTCAGCCCGAGCGAATCATAAGCTACCTTCATAGGCATATGGCTCACTGCAGTATAAGTAGTGCCATCTATGCTTACTGTCAGCGTGTAAGTCCTGCCTTCTACTCCTCTCAGTGTCATCGTTTTATATACACCTGCTTCTGTTTCTGTCAATACTTCTTCATTGCCGGCATCATCCTTTATGATAACTGTCGCGCCACGTACTCCGGGAAAGTTGTTGTTCTTATCTATATCTATCGTCCTGGTGATCTTCACCATTCCCGGGCCTGCTGTGTCAGTCAGGTTTCCTTCTATTACTATTTTAGGCTCTGTCTTGTCCAGGTTCACGTCTATCACTTTGGTGCAAGAGGCGAATGATATACCTGTGATGATTATTGCGGCTAAATATGTTAGTTGTTTCATTGTTTAGAATTTGAAATTGTAAGTGATCGATGGTACTATCCCGAACAGTGATGTCTGCACGGCCTGTGTTTGCTGCGGGTTCACTTCATTCTGTTGAAATGCTATAGAGAAAGGATTGTACCTGTTATAAGCGTTGTAAACAGAGAATGCCCAGCTCGACTCACGACCACGTTTAGTGATCTTGGTATACGTAGCGCCAATGTCCAAACGGTGGTATGCCGGCATGCGCGATGCGTTCCTGTCTGAGTAATAGAAGTATGTTTCGCCATCCAGCTCATATTTAGCGGCAGGGTAGGTTACGGCATTACCTGTGTTGTACACCCATATAGCTGATAAAGTCCAGCGTTTGGTCAGGTCATACATACCTACTACTGATACATCATGCGTTCTGTCGTAGCGCGATACATACCAGTCGCCGTTGTTGATGCCATCTATCTTACGCTCCGTGCGCGACAAGGTATATCCTACCCATCCGTTGAACCTTCCGTATTTCTTCTTGAAGAACAGCTCCAGGCCATACGCCCTGCCTACGCCAAACAACAGTTCACTTTCTATCTTGGTATTAACATTCAGTTGCGCACCGTTCCTGTAGTCTATCTGGTTCTGCATGTCTTTGTAGTACACCTCCGCAGAGAACTCATAATTGTTGTCTTTAAAGTTGCGGTAGAAACCCAATGAATATTGGTCAACCACCTGCGGTTTTACGATCTCACTGCTTGGTATCCACAGGTCTGTAGGGTTGCCGGTATTGGAGTTCGACATCAGGTGCAGGTATTGCGCGCCTCTTGTATAGCCCGCTTTTATTGATGTTTTAGGGTTGATGATATAGTTGATGCTCATGCGTGGCTCGGGGTTGAAATATGTTTTGGCAAACTCTCCGCTGGCATACACATTGCTGTCTATTGTATTACCGTCTTTGTCAAATACATAGAATGTACCTTGCCCCAATAGTGAGAATGATGATACACGCAGGCCATAGCTCAGGTGCAACTTGTCACTCACCTTCCAGTCGTCCGATACGAATACCGCATTCTCCCAAGCGTACCTGCTCTCTACATTCGTACTGTTGATCTGCGACTCTGCACTCTTGGCCTGTATATTACCCGGCTCTATAGTGTGGTATATACTGTTGAAACCGAACTTGACAGTATGTTTGGTACTGGGATAGTAGGTAAACTCCTGCTTCAGGTTCCAGTCCTGTATCTTCGATTTGATGTCGAAGTCGAAACCCGCATTCGTAATGCCTATATTGTAACGGTAGTCGCTGTATATAAGAGATGTGTTGGAAAAAAGTTTGCTGTTCACAATATGGTTCCAGCGGGCGGTACCTGTTGTATTTCCCCAGTCGAATCCGAATATATTATTAAAGCCAAGTACATCCTTACCAAAGTAACCTGACAGGTAGATCCTGTTCTTATCATTAATGCTGTAGTTCACCTTCGCGTTCAGGTCGTAGAAATACAACTGGCTGCCTTTCAGACTTTCGTCATTAGACAGCCCGAGGAATACGTCAGCATATGTTCTGCGACCCGTTACCAGGAATGAGCTTTTGCCCTTTTGTATCGGTCCTTCTACGTTCAGTTTCGATGATATCAAACCAATACCGCCACTCACATGATAATCCTGGTTGTTACCCTCGTTCATTTGTATATCCAGTACAGACGATACCCTGCCGCCGAACTCTGCCGGTATACTGCCTTTATAAACGGTTACGTCCTTTATCGCGTCAGAGTTGAATGTAGAAAAGAAGCCCAGCAGGTGCGATGCATTATATACCGGTGCTTCGTCCAGTAGTATCAGGTTCTGGTCAGGGCCACCACCACGCACGTAAAAACCACTGTTACCATCACCCGCAGAAGCGATACCCGGCATCAGCGACATGGTCTTCAGTATGTCTTTTTCTCCCATGATAACCGGCAGCTTGTTGGCGGTCTTGATGTCCAGCTTCATCATGCCCATTTCGCTGCGGGTCACATTGGCGTCGTCACGCTCGCTTTTTATCACCACCTCGTCCAGCTTCTGGCCTTCGTCTGCCATTGCTACATTCTGCGTAGTGTTCTGGTTCAGTGTTATCTTGTATTCGCTGCTTTGGTAGCCCAGGTAGCTTACAGATAATGTATAGGTTCCTTCAGGTACTGTAATAGAATAAAACCCGTACTCGTTGCTTACCGTACCGGCGCCCTGTACTTCGTTGATCTTTACGATAGCGCCTATCAGCGTCTCTCCCGATGATTTTGCTTTTACTGTTCCGCTGACAGTGAATTTCTTTGTTTGTGCCTGTGCTGCCATACCTATGATAAGCAGTATAGCAAGCAGCCTGAATTTGAGCATGTTGGTTAATAGTTTTATAATATGTGTTCTTGTTGATCCCGGTATTACCCGTACAGACAACTTCATGCGCTGTTACCCCTACGCATGGCTGTATTTATTATATACGGGTGATTTACAGGTGCAAAGAGAATGTAAATGGCGCTTTGCAACAAATCCGATTCGGCGAAACGGAGAATTTTAGCGGTAAAACGGAAAAAACAGGCGGTGGCCGAAATCAGGGAACACCATTCCGGGACAGGTTGTCATAAAACAAAGCAGCATTCCATATTATGGAATGCTGCTGCAATATTGTCTTTGGCTGTTATTCTGCTTTTGTAAATCGGCCAAAATAGTTCTCCCCTCCACTGATCTTTAATATATACATCCCGGCGGGAAGTTGAGATATATCAAGACCACTTTCGGGTATAGTTTCTGTTTGCATAAGCCTTTTACCATCCATACTCATTATTACTATGCTATGTAGGTCTGTTGTATTTACTGGAATAAACAGCTTGTTTTTTGCAGGGTTAGGGTATAGCTGAATGATGGTATTCCGTGCAACGTCACTAACACTTGCGGGAGTAGTTGTCAGCTTTGCTGCGTTAGACTTTACTGTGTAATTGTTAGAGTTCTTTATCTCGCAGTAGTACTCGCCTGAATCTGCAGCCGATACCGATGTCAGGTTCAATACTGAATCCGTAGCTCCTGAAACAGGAACCCCGTTTTTATACCATTGGTAGGTATAAGTGGAGTCTCCGCGGAACATTGTATGCGAAACATGCATACTGCCGCTTTTCCCTTGTTCTATTGTCGCATCTGCCGGATGTTCTGTTACCAGTAGATCAAGGTCGTGAAAATCAGACACGGTCATAGTGCCCGTCTGGGCGATAAATTCATCCAGTGCTCCTTTGAAATACAACCACGCATCAGGCATAGAGGAGAGGTTTTTGGCATAAGATGTCCCAAGGTAAATTTTGGTAGTAGATGGTGCCGTGGCAATGGTTGAGTTTCTTACTCCTACCGCGCTTCCGTCCAGCCACAACACTTGTTCAAGCTGATTTACGTTCGTAACTGAAAAGTAGTAAATAGCGTGGTGCCATTTGTCGTCGTTTACAAAGCTTGTACTGGTCAGAACAGTACTGCCGCCATCATTCATATAGCTGGATAAAAGGCCCGCAGAGTCTATCCACAACATAGGTGTATAGTTTGTAGGAGAGTTGGGTATGGCAGCATTACCGCTGTATAATATCCCTGCACCCACTGCGTTACCGCTGGTTTTGAACCAAACAGAGAATCCTATTGTCTGGTTGCTGCCTATCCATGTATCAGGAATAGTAACCCACGCATTAGCGTTGCATGCTATAGCCTGGTTGGCTATCCCGGCTATATCCTGTGTATAAGTAAGGTTTGCTCCTTGTCCGTGATATCCACCTCCGCTTGAGTCTGCACAGGAATAGTTAAACATATAATGTACATCCTGGGCATAGGTAATATTGGTCATAAGGATCACTGCTGCTAATGTAAATATTCGTTTCATATAAAAGCATTTAAGTTAATGATACATCTGCAACACTTGTTGCGATGATGTAAAATTGCAGCTTATAATATGTACGTTGTAAGGTAGTCAGCAAAACTATTACCTGGGTTAGTGAGCCTTATGTTGTAACCCGACACTTACTATAAACAGCCTTTCACTAACCGGAGGGCGGGCAGATAAAGGCTGTTTCGACTTGACAGGATACTCAATAATTATCGGCTCCCTGCATACAATTCATACTCCAGCAGGCGGCAGTCTATTTTACTGTTATAAAATTCAATGCGCCTGTTGGCTTTCAGCCCTATCTTTTTGGCCAGGTCCATATTGCCGGTGAAAATATAGCCATGGTAGCCCTTGCAGTTTTGCTTCATAAAATCGCCTATTCGTTTGTAGGTGGCTTCCAGCTCTTCCAGCTCTCCCAGTCTTTCACCATATTCAGGATTGATATACACCACACCACCCTTGCCCTGCGGCACATGAGTAGCGGCAAAGTCTACCTTGTTGAACTCTATCAAATCCGCCACTCCGGCAGCACGGGCGTTCTTATTGGCATTGATGATAGCCTGTGCATCGTAATCGGTAGCAATAATGCGCAGCCCCGGCACGTCGTCTGCTATCTGGTTCTCCAGTTTGCCGCGTTCATCCAGGTACACATCTTCGTCATACCCCTGCAGGTGCATAAAGGCATAGTTATCCCTGAACAGTCCCGGCCTCGTATTGGTAGCTATCAGTGCTGCCTCAATGGCCAGCGTGCCCGACCCGCACATGGGGTTGACAAAAGGTGATTTCCTGTCCCACTTTCCTGCCAGTATAGTAGAGGCGGCCAGTGCTTCCAGCATAGGCGCACGCCCCGGTATCTTCCTGTATCCATGTCGCGCCAGGCTATTGCCCGATGTGTCTATAAACAGTTCCGCCTCGTTCCCTTTCCAGAACAGGTGTACCACAGCACCGGTCAGGTCGGCGCCCGTATTGGGGCGTTCGCCTGTTTTTTCCTGCATGCGGTCCACTATGCCGTCTTTTACCCGCAGGTTGGCAAACATATTATTATTAATGGTGTCGTTAAATACATTGCTGGTAATAGAAAAATACCCGTTTTGCGGCAGCAGCTTTTCCCATGCATAGCTATGCACGTTCTTATAAACCATATCCGCATCGTCTGCCCTGAACTGCTTAATGCTGTACAGCACCTGGCTGGCACAGCGCAGGTTCAGGTTCAGCCTGATACAATCATTGATGGTGCCCGTTGTGCGTACACCTGTTATAAAAGTCTCTTCAATAGTAAATCCCAGCTCACGAACTTCCTGCTCTACATATGGCGCCAGCCTTTTGTTGCAGGTAATGGTTATCGCCCCCGCTGTTGTATATAATGACATAGGCTGTAAAGATAGTATTATGTTTGGGTAGGTATAGCGTTGGTATGTCCTTTACCCCTGCTTTAATAAATACCCGGAAAGAACATTTTTGTAGAAGAGCTATATTGCCCATACTCGGGAAACTTTTTCTTTAATAGCCCTTCCTCATACTTCGCTTTGTACCTGAATAATATCAGTAGCGCAGCTGTTACAAGCAGGCGCAGTGTGTTTTCAGAATAAGTGCCATATCCCCCTGTCAGTAGTATGATGCCTGTATAAATAGGATGACGGATGTATTTATATAAGCCGGCAGTTACGAGTTGGCTATTGCTTTTAGGAGATGGGAAAGGTGTCAGGTTTGTATTCAGGGTGATCATTGCGGATATTATTACAAGAATGCCCACTATAGCAATTGCAAGACCTGTATAGCGTATCGCAAGGCCAAATTCTGTATCCGTTCCCGGTATCCTGAAAAGGAATATAGCCAGGAGTATGGCTTGGATGGTAACTAATGCAACATCTTTAGTTGGTTTCATGTAGTCAATTTAACACATTCCTTACAATACACTTACATTTCTTTCGTTACTATTGCAGATATTCAACTATCTGTTTATTAGTTTGTTATAGTATTTATGAAAATGATCAAGTACCTGTTTATCACCTTGTTGTTTACGCCACTATTGAGCATTGCCGGAGAAGTAGTAGTAACTATAAATGGCCTGGAGAGCAATAAAGGCAGCATTCGCCTGCATGTATATACAGGCGATGATGAATTTCAGGATAAAAAGCCTTACAAGATACTTACCTATTCAAAGCAGAAAGCAACTGATGGTACTTTGGTACTTCGTGTATCATTACCGGCTGGTGAGTATGGCATATCCCTGCTTGATGATGAGAACAACAACAAGAAAATGGACTATAACATAGTACATATGCCTAAAGAAGGCTTTGGCTTTTCCGATTACTATCATTCAGGCCTCAGCATGCCTCAATACAAAAGTTTCCGCTTCACGTTAGATGATTCAGTACCTAAGAAAGTAACGGTAAAGATGCGGTATATGTAGCACCTGCATATGTTTTCTTTTTGTTTGTAATATCCCCGCAGCCGCAGGATTTTCATAGACATATTTATGTTTATTACAACAATATTACGTATATTTACACATATTTGGCATATGGCTGAATCAAGCTCTTTGACACTATGGAAACTTTAAACAGCAAGCTGTTTTACCGGGCAACTGAACTTGCGAACTTGTTAATGCAAAAGAAGATCCACGGATTACTTAACGAACGAGTCCACGATTTCGTTAACACCACTAAAAAAAGACATCAATCAGTTCACAAACGAGCCTGCGAGTTCGTTAACACCACTAAAAAAGACATCAACCAGTTAACAAAACTTAACAATTGCTGTATCTTTGGTCATATATAACTAAAAGCGCACATCAATCTCCACGGCTTTTAAGCCGGAGTGGAGTAATATAAGACAACAAATTGCAACATTTTACAACAATTCCGTTTGTAACACATTGATTTTCAATCATGGTATTTTTGTTGTGCTGTTTTTTACAACAAAACACAACATTTTGTGTGCTTTTTGCCGGTGGGGGCAAGCGTTAACTGGTCAATGATATCGCATTTACGAAAAATATATCATATAAAAAACCGTGTTTTTCACGTTGTTTCCGGTTGGCCGGAGTTCTAATTTTATGATCATTCATATCCTATGGAAACAAGGATTTACTCTTAATCATAAAAACAGCTAACATGTCTACATTCACTAGAAGAAACGCCTGGAACAACAACGGGACATTTGACAACTCCGACCTGTTGTGGTATGCAAAAGGAGTAGGAGAGATGCAAAGCCGCTCTCTCGACGACCCGACCAGCTGGTGGTTCTATGCCGCTATTCATGGTCAGTACATTACCAACAATGATGATCCGGGTACCCCGGTACCTACCGGTTATCCTAACTGGGGAAAGATACCCGGTGTGCCTAAAGTGCCTACAACCCCATTACCTTCTCAAAGCACTATGGATGAGTATTGGGACCAATGCCAGCACGCCGGATGGTTTTTCCCGCCATGGCACCGTGGTTATCTGTATGCAATTGAGAATGTGCTCAGGGACATCATAATAAGCCTGAAAGGACCCAAAGATTGGGCTCTGCCTTATTGGAACTACCTCGGGCCGAACGGACAGTACAGGATACCACCTGCATTTACACAACAGAACCTACCTGATGGTTCACCCAACCCGTTGTTTGTAACGGCAAGGTATGGCCCGCAGGGCAACGGTAATATCTATGTTCAGATACCCCCCGTTTCACAGAATTGCCAGCAGGCAAAAAGCTATACAGGTGCGGCGCCTGCATATGGTGGCGGCAAAACAGGTTTTGAACACTTTAACGGCAGTACAGGCTACCTGGAAAGTAATCCGCACAACCTGGTACATACACAGGTGGGTGGTAATTCAAACAGCTCTAGCTATTGGGGTTTGATGGCGGATCCGGGCCTTGCGGGGCTTGACCCGATATTCTATCTGCACCACTGCAACATAGATCGTTTGTGGGCGGCGTGGAATGCTGCTGGTAATAGCAACCCAACTGACCCTGATTGGTTAAATGGTCCAACCGCTACAGGCGACAGGAAGTTCTACATGCCAAACCCTGATAAGTCGGCATGGCAGTTCACGCCCGGTATGGTCAATAATATCAGCCAGCTCAATTATACTTACGAAGAACTTTCATTGGGTGTATCAACTGCAATGCTGAGCAAGAACGCTATGAGATTGCGTAATTTAGCATTGGCTGATGATGTAAAACAAGATACTGATATGGACAGCAATACAGAATCAGAATTAGCGGGTGCTAATAAGGAAGCGCTCAAATTAGGTGCTACCGGAGCACATACAACGGTTAAACTTGATTCCGGTGGATGGAACAGGGTGGCTAAGAGCCTTAAAGCCGCCTCCAAAACCAGTTTGCCCGATGAGGTATACCTGCAACTGGAGGGCGTAAAAGGAGATGCGGATTCTAATATCTACACGGTTTCCGTTAACCAGCAATATGCGGGACATATCTCTTTGTTCGGTCTGCGTATGGCATCTATGAAAGGCGGTAAACATGGCGGTGGAGGCCTTACTATCAGGCTCGACATCACTGATATAGTTGATAAGCTGCACCTGGACAACGATATGGACACAAGCTCTCTTGACGTGCTTATCCAGCCTTCAGGCCCTGTGTCTGATGAAGGGGAATGCACGATAGAAAGAGTAAGTATTTATCGCAAAAGCCAACAGTAACTATGGGATTATCTGCTAAACTTCGTACTTCCATCAGTATAGTGGTACTGGGTATAAGTATACTGGCATGGGTAATATTGCTGGTAAACCCCGGTCATATTATGGGTGTTGAGCACTGTCATGTTTCGGCCTCCGGCCCGTCTGCAGCTTCGCTGGATATGTTGTTGAAGATGAACCCCTTTTCTTCACTCTTGTTGGGTTGGGGGCTCATGGTGGTGGCCATGATGATGCCAAAGTTGGTAATGCCCATAAGGCACATATACTCGCGCAGCTTCAAAAGCCGCAGGTTCTCATCAGCATCCTTATTCGTATTGGGTTATATAGCGGTATGGATGGTGGTAGGCGTTGTTATGACTGCCATAATAATTGCTGTTAACCTGTTGATGCCGAATTCATATGTCCCTGCAATAATACTGGGAGTTATTGTGCTGATATGGGAGTTCTCGCCTGTCAAGCAGGTAAGCCTCAATAATGGGCATGAGCATCCTACGCTGTCAGCATTCGGTTGGGAAGCAAGCAGGGATGCGCTGGTGTTTGGCGTAAAGCACGGGGTGTGGTGCGTAGCCTCTGGCTGGGCGTTGATGTTGTTGCCCATGCTATTGCCTCAGGGGCACAACCTGGCTATGTTCATAGTTACTATTATTATGGTCAGTGAGCACCTGGAGCACCCGCAGCCGCCGCGCTGGCGATTGATCTTCAGGCGGAAGCTGATGCTGATAGCATATGCGCAAACACGCATCAGGCTGAAGCAGGCACTGAACCCGGCATAATGATCATTTTTTATAAGGAAACTACTTATATAGAAAGCCTCACAATAAGTGAGGCTTTTTGTTGTATTATTACACTAGCATATAATGTTACTATATGAACCGTGAACTCTGGGATAAAATATCAGCTTTTGACTTTGATAGTCCGCCATGCGAGTATGGTTTTTCTACCAGGCTGGCCAACGAGCAAAACTGGACAAAGGCTTTTACAGTACTGGCCATTGAAGAGTACAAAAAATTCATGTACCTGGCAGCTACATCTGACCTTATGGTATCTCCATCTGAAACCGTAGATAAGGTCTGGCACCAGCACTTGATATTTACACAGTCTTACCGTGACTTTTGTAATATACTGGGTAAACAGGTTCAGCATATACCCTCTACGCACGACAAGGCGGACTTCCAAAAGTTCAAACAAGCTAAAGAAAGAACAACGGAACTTTATGAAAGAGACTTTGGTGTCCAGCCCAAAGGTATCTGGGGTTTCCATGATATGTTTGATAGCCTTAACCTTGACAGGGCAAAGCTGAAAGTGAGGGTTTTTATTATCATTGGGATATTCGCTTTTGTTGGTCTTACGTACCCTTTTTACATTTTGCTGCGGCCTGTTTATGTACATATTGACAATCCATATTTTACTATTTACTTCTGTGCATTGGCTATTGTTACATTGCTGATGTTAGAGCTTTATAACAGGGCAAAACTCAAAAAGATAGTTGCTCAATTCGATGAGTCTTCTTTTATTTACGACCTCATGCCATTTGAGCTTGTTTATGCTCAAACCCGAAAATTATCCAAAGTAATAGATGGAGCTGTTAATGAAATGGTAGCCAATGGTATGTTGCGGGTCAATTCTGATAGCTCTATCGAGTTGATAGAAACTGATTCTGCAAGTACTGATGAACAACAGCAGGTAATTGCCACACTGACCGAAACAGGGGCAAACTACTATCCGCAGTTGATGAGGGATCTTTTGAGCAAGCCTATATTTGGCAATACAGCAAACTGTATGGATGCTTTCCTGAAATATTTCACCAGGTCAAAAAAGTTCGGTAGGTTATTTTATACAAACTTTGTTGTGCTGTCTGTTCTGCTGCTGCTGTCGTTTACAAGGATCGTTACAGGCGTTTTAAGAGATAAGCCTGCGGTGTATATTATCATGGTGACAATTATCCTGACAGGTATTATAGTGCTTTTTTTACAACGGTTGGCCAGGCAGGTATGCACCACTACACTCCCTAACCTGTACAGGTACACGATACTGGCCGGAAGACAAGCAGAAAAAAGCTGGCAATGGATATACTTTTTGTCAGGTACGGCTGTATTGTCAAGTGTCTTTTTGCCATTGGTAAATTATGTGGACAGGCATAATAAAGGAAGAGGCACTTGTGGCTCAGATTGTGGTAGTGGTTGTGGCAGTTCATGCAGCAGTTGCGGCAGCTGTGGTGGATGCGGTGGCTGTGGTGGAGATTAAACACATGGGCCGGCTCATGAAGGATTGTAGCTCTAAACAATAGTGAACTGAAAATAAATAGTGATATGGAAAAATACATAGACGGATTTGTACTTCCGGTTCCACGGTTACACCTGGAGGAATACAGGAGTGTAGTTGAAAAGGTAGCTGAGATATGGAAAGAATACGGAGCGCTAGCTTACTTTGAGTTTGTAGGAGAAGATATGAAACTGGAAGGAACACGTTCTTTTATTGAAGTAGTGGACCTGCAAGAAGACGAGGCGGTTGTATTTGGATGGGTTGTGTTTCCTTCAAAAGAGGTTCGTGATTCAGCAAATCAACAAGTTCCCAACGATCCGAGAATGACAGAATTGGTTGCTCCTTTGGTTGATTCGGAGAGGTTGATATTTGATGCCGGCCGGATGATCTATGGAGGATTTCAGCCGCTTGTTCAGTCTGAGTAGTGGCGAGCACAGCTGTAAGTATTCTACATATGCTTATATTAATCAATAGGGCTATTAAGGGTTAGAGTGTTACACTGTTTCATATAAAAGATATTATGGTTGATTTAGTGAATCTAACTTATTTTTAGCAGTTGACAAGTCGTGTTAAATCAGATACTGTAATAAACCCCAAAGAGATAATGAAACCAATATTAAAAGCAGGAGCTAAGTTGATTACTAAACAATTATTGATATTATTGATCCTATGTGTTGTTCTGCTTAGTTGTAAAAAGGAGAAAAGTAGAATTTGCAAACTGTATGATAGCAAGGTTAGCTATGCAATTGGAACAATTTATTCAATAACATCTGCCCCGCTTAAGGCAGCGTTTCAATATAGTTACTTTGTAGACGGTAAAGAATATAAGGGTGAAGAAAAGGCTTATGGAGTAGGACAAGGTGACGAGAGTTTGATTGGCAAGCGATTCATCGTGATCTATGCATCTGGATACCCCTCTGATAGTGATTTGAATACAGATTTTCTGATCGAAACAGAACAAGACTTTGATGATTTTAAATCTGAATTTTCAGCAGGGCCCCCAACACCGGATTTCCCAAATAAATGTAAATAATGAGCAGGAAACAGCCTGCGGTATGACATAGAGCCTGTTGTATCAGCATCTAACGTAGGTGTAAAATAAAAATGCAAGCATATTGCTTGCATTTTTATTTTGTGATCCGGCTGGGACTCGAACCCAGGGCCCATACATTAAAAGTGTATTGCTCTACCAACTGAGCTACCGAATCGACCGTTATTCCGTTGAACGGGGTGCAAAGATAAGTAAACGTCAATTTTTTCAAAATCTTTTCTGTAATTTTTTAGTTCTTAATGTGTTACCCGCTTCAGTGGAGAATTAATCGATATACATACAGCGCTTGAAAACAGCTTATATTAGTTTTATTTGGTTGGTGTTATTTGTCATATTTATATCATCCTTCTGTATTGTGTTTGTCATTTAGGGCTTTATGTGGTAGTTTCGGCAACCTTTTTGGAGCCCGTTACGTTAGTAAACATGGTAATTCCAATTCCCTTCAGCATTAAACTTTTATTAAAAACTATAGTCTAACTATTAGAAACAACGTTTTATAAAAAATTACAGAGTAAACGATGATAAGAAAAATAACATCATTATTGAGCCTGCTTGTTTTAGGTACAGGTATGCAGGCAGTGGCGGGTGAGCATGAGGATCATCAATCTTTCAACTATTCGGTATACGGTTCATACAGGTACATGAAGGTGGCAGATGCTGGTAAGGTGCTGGCAACGCAGCAGCAGGCAAAAATGTTTTTGCCGGGTTGGAATGCTACCCCTGATAAGCTGACCGGAATGTTCAGGGATATGTATGGCCCTGCTGCTGCAGTACAGGGTGGTACCAACCTGCAAAAAGCACAAAAACTTATGAATGGCAAGCTTGCCGCTATGGGCATCAATGCTTCGGAGTGGGTAAATACAAGGGATATGGCTGCTGACCATGCCGCTTTTGTTGATTTCAAACAAGTAGTAGCCGGTCATAACGTGATCTTTTCAAACCTGAGTTTCCGCTTTACGCCTGATGGAAGGCTGCAGCGTGTAAAAATGCAGAACTATGGTACTCCTGAACAAGGGTTACAACCGGAATTGACCAACACCCAGGTGCTGAATGGTAATGCTATTACGCAAGACCTTCCCGGTGTATACATCAACGATAAATCAGTAGAGAGTGACTGGGTGTGGTTCCCTATACCAACTAAAAACGGATATGTGATCCACCCGGCATGGCCTTTTAAAGTTATCGGTACGGGTGCTCATGAAATGCCTGTGGAGCTTATCGGATATATTGATGCAATTACCGGTGAATTGTTGTACCGTAGCAACCAGGTGAACCAGACTTTTGAAGTGAAGGTGACAGGTAGTATACATATGGCTACACCTGCCGCGCCAACTACACAGGTGGCTATGAATAACATGATCGTAAGGATCTCAGGACAAGACTATGTAACTGATGATACCGGTTTTGTGAGTATTGCAAGTGCAAACGCTCCGTTGAGCGCTACCTACAGGGTAAGGGGGCCATGGTCTGATGTCAGGGTTGGTGGTAGTACACCAAGTTTTACGGCCAATATGAATACTTCTCCAGCTATTTTTGATCTGCCTATATCAGACACGACAACATCTGATTTCAGGGCCGTATCAGCCTTCTACCATGTAAATAAGATACATAACTACATAAAAGGGCACTGGCCGAATTTTACCAATATGGATAACAATCCGTTAAGGACCAATGTAGACATAAACGGTACTACATGTAATGCATTCTATAATAACGGGGCGTATTCCATCAATTTTTACCCTCCGCAGGGTACAAGTTGCAGGGCATATTCCATGGTGTCTGATATCGTATATCATGAATATGGACACGGTATTTCGTACAGGTTTTATGATGCTTACAGCCAGTTTTTCTCTAACGGAGCTTTAGGCGAAGGTAATTCTGATGTATGGGCTATGTGTATGAATGGTGATGGCATTGTTGGTGATGGTGCCAATTTTAATGGTGGTAATATACGTAGCTATATAGGCGCACCGAAAGTATACCCTACTGATATTGTAGGCGAAGTGCATGCAGATGGCGAGATCATTGCCGGTGCATGGTGGGATGTTGCTGTAAATACAGGCAGCTCAGATACTATGGCCAAATTGTTTGCGCTTACTCATTATGACCTGCCGAACGGGCCTAATGGTAAAGAAGGTGAAGTATACCATGACATTTTGATATCTGCTTTGATGAATGATGATGATGACGCTAACCTGGGTAATGGTACGCCTCACTTCAACCAGATAATAGCGGCATTCGCAAGACACGGTATTTACTTGCTCAGCGATGCTGAGTTTGAGCATACAGAAGTAGACCATCAACCGGTCAATACACCGGTGGTCATATCGGGTAAGCTGATATTGAGCAACCCTGCGTTCTTTGATAAAATATACCTGCATTACCGTAACCGTTCTGTCGGTACATGGGATTCAGTAGCCATGGTGAATACAACTGCGAATGACTACAGCGCACAGATACCAGGTCAGCCTGCAGGTTCTATAGTAGATTACTTTTTTAATGCACAGGATGTAGTAGCAGCTTCTGCATTTGGACTGCCAAGGGGGTACAGCCCTGTTATCAGTTCTTCTGAGGTAACACTTCCATACCAGTACGGTGTCGGACTTGGTAATAAGAGATATGTGTACGATTTTGAAGGTAATATTGATGGATGGGAAATGGGCATTTCAACAGACAACGCTTCAGGTGGTATCTGGGAAAATGATGTACCAGGCGGAACAACATCAGGTGGAGAAGAAGTGCAGACAGGTAAGGACCATACTACGGGCACAGGTAAGTGTATGTTGACAGGTAATCAGCAATTATTTGGTTCTGTTTCGGCAGACGATGTAGACAATGGTAAAACAACATTACGTACTCCATTCTTCGACCTGCCATTCCATGAGCCTGTAGTTGAATATTACAGGTGGTATAGCAACGACAGGGGTTCAAATAGCAACCTGCGTGGTGATTTCTGGACAGTAGAGATGCGTTTGCCCAGCAGCTCTTTATGGAAAAGGGTAGATTATACAAAAGAGTCAGATCAGAGGTGGAGAAGAAGGATATTCCGTGTCAGTGAATTCTTCCCTAGCCCGACTTCTGTTCAGCTACAGTTTATTGCGGAAGACAGGGTGACTAGTGGTACCAATGACGGGCAAAATATAGTAGAAGCAGCTGTAGATGATTTTATTATTTATGAAGGCTCACCTTTGTCTGTAAATAATACGCAACTTAACATCAGGTCGCAGGTATATCCAAACCCTGCTGATAAGACTGTATATGTTGCTGTGCCTGAAAATAGTAAGGGTAGTATTACTTTGTACGACGTTACAGGCAAGGTAATTACTACTGCTGATGTAACAAGTGAAAAGACTCAATATTCAATTAATACTGCCAATATTGCTGCAGGTACATATATGGTATTGATACAAACACAGTATGCAGTTCAGAACGCTACTGTTGTTATCAGCCATCAATAGAATTTTATTAAGTAGGTTGGTTTATACTGTAAGCCCGCGGCATATGCCGCGGGCTTATTTTTTTACATCATGTACAGCCAATAGTTTTGGTTTTATATTAACATAATGTTCTGTTAGAGTAGTGGCATACGTATCATGTATATGGTATCTTGAGGGGAATCACTACTACTATGCAGCGATTATTCATCATATTATCTATCGTTTGTGCGCAGATATCATTATATGCGCAGGAGGATAAGGATGTTGTTTTCCCGGATGTATTTGAGCCAGAGTCAGCACTTGTCAGATTTGAATCTTTACCGGAAGATTCACTAAAGGTATTGGAGAAAATGAAACCTGCCCCGGACAATAAGTATAAGAACAAAAATGGAGAGACTATAGTGTATGCGTACAGGCAGGGGGAGCAGTTTTGTATTGCAGTAAAGCGCCCGGATGGCTGGGTGTCAGCTATATTACGGAAAGAGGTTGGTTGGCGTGAAAGTTTCGAGGTTGAACCGGGCATTGCGAATAACCCGGATAAGGACTTGTTGTTGATAATGTGTCAAAGCTCTACGGATGGGCGGGGAGGCAGATATGGCGGATTTGACTACAGCAATGGTTTCTATGATATATTAAATACACGAACCGGTGAAAATTACTATATAGGAGAGGTGTATGAACAAGAGATACATGGTTACAGTGGTATGAGGTACCCTGATGTTGGCGAGGAGGAGGAGATGAAAGAAATGGATAAAGAGGAGAATTGGGATTAAACAAGAGATGTGATAGGCTATACTGTAAGTCTATATGGTGGTAAAATTGTCTTTGAGAATTTTGAATTTGCAGGAGCGGCATCAGATAGTAATACTATGTATTTAGATACTGTAAGGGCAATTGAATACATATTGAAGGATGGTAAGCTGGTAAAAGACAAAGTATTGCCTTGGTTTAAAAACCAAGCAACCCCGGATAATTATAAAGTATTGCATGGGCATATTGGTAAATACCCGGTAACAATGCATCTTGAAAAGCATGGGAGTGGTTACAGCGGCTATTATTTTTACAACAGCAAACGGAGGCGAATAGATCTGCAGGACCGTTCTTATCTGGACACAACTGTAGAGGTAGTTTTATCCGAACAAGGAAACAAACTATTCAAAGGTGAGTTGAAAAACGGCCATTATTCCGGTAAATGGACAGATGGTAAAAGAGAGCTGCAATTTGAATTGGCAGAATCGTATAAGGACGGAGAGCTCCCTTTGAGATATTATAGTTTCGGTGAAACGCTGCTGCAACAGGATGATAATACATACAAAGTTGGAACAGGTATGTATCTGCCGGACACTTCAAAAATGCAGGCAAAAGATAAAGCTGAATGGTTCAATATGTTTACTGAAGGATATGTTGGGTATATTGGTGAGGCTGAAGATATTGCAAGGAGCAGGTATAGCAAATTCAGGCAGAACATGTTAGAGTCAGTTGGCGATGACATATTTAAATATGCTGAGCATGCCGACTATTATGATGGCTATGGTCAAACTGAAAAATATAATCAGAATAACATGCTTTGCTTTGAAACCCATGAGAGTGGCTTTCTGGGTGGTGCGAGTGTAGGCCGTAGCTATAGATACACTATTTACGATGTGAAAAAGAACAAGCGTGTCTACAAGGAAGATATGCTGACATGTGCAGATAGCGCTTTGCGCAAAATAATAGAGGAGAGCTTAAAAGAACAATATGCGGATGATGTGGACGAACAAGGAAAATATGCGCTTGATGCATTCAGAATGGCAGGGGATAGTGTAGGCAGCATGGTTTTAGAACCAGGTGGGTTCTCCTTCTTTTATCCTACGCATATGATGGACTACTGGATATACGTACCCTTTGCCAAAGTGAAGGAGTACATGGCCCCTGAGTATAAACAAAGGTTATTACTGAAATAGAACGCTGGTGAATAAGATATTTTCAATACTGTTATTATGGCTGACTGGCGTGACTGCATTTGCGCAAGATGGTGATGTGCTGAAACCCAGACCCTTTACTTTCAGGTACTATCCCAAAGACTCTGCAGAAGCCATAGCTGATGAAGATATACTGGCAGAATTGAGCCATGAAGATATACATCATCCATATATACCTGTTTATAAAAAAGGTATGGTTGTACGGATGCCTTACTCACTGGTATATCTATTGGTGCAAACAGAAGCAGGCGACTGGAAAATAAGCAGCGAGGAGGTGTTTAGTATTATGTCGGAACCAGATTTCAGTCTGAAGGAAACGTTGTTAGATGTAGATGAAAGAGGTAAATTGTTGTTTGTTGCAAGTTATAAACATACCCGTTCTTATCAGTACACATGGCACAGCATTGATGCTACCGATTATTCTATTATTGACGTTGAGAAAGGATATCGTATCTATTTAGGTAGTTCTGAATATGGTGAGTATGATAATTCTAAAGGACTGCCGGATAGTGTAGCGTTTGAAGAAGGCAGTGAGGAATATATATCGCGATACAGGTATCTTTTTGAATTGCGGGTAGTGCAGGGCAAAGTGGTATTTGAAAACTTAGATAGTGATGATTTTGACGGTAAGCTGGCGGGCACATTCGCTATTGAATATGATTTCCGGAATGATACCTTGTATAAAGGAAAGAGTACTCCTCATTTTAAAAACCTGGCTGCCCCTTTTGGTTATAAGGTTTTGCGGGGCAAAGTAGGTAGCTATCCTGTTACCATGCACCTGACGAAAAGAGATAAATACTACCAGGGCTATTATTATTACGATAAGCATAAAAAGCCGATCGGGTTAACGGACAATTCCTTATTTGATACCTCACATGCAGACCTTGTGCTTAGAGAAATGCTCTCTGACGGAAGTTATTTCAGGGTGACAATAAAAGGCAACTCATTTTATGGTAAGTGGTCGGACGGAAAGAAAACGCATGATTTTAAACTGGAAGAAGATTACAGCAATGGTGCAGTAAAGCTGATAGCCTCATGCTTTAAAGACTCTGTTATTGATGATAAACAAAACAGGTATGATCTGTCTTACGAGACATATACGATTGACACCTTTTCTGCAGATAGATCAATAACTGAATCAGGGCGCTCTGCATTTTATGACTTCCGGAGTGAGTGCTATAACGGTAGCCTGGTAGGGTTATTTGACTATCACGCCAAAGACAGCGAGTTTTATACATCAAGTGAAGTAACAGAAAGTTATAACAGAAATGGATTAGTGTCTTTAACTGAGCATTTTGAAGAATACGTGGGGCAGCCGCGTATAGGACACATGTTCCTGGATAGGATCTATGATGCTGAACAGAAGCGCGAACTCAACAGGTATGATATACTTGATTGCCCTGATAGCGTGTTACAGACATATATCATGCAGGCATATGAAGGACAGAGGTATGGCGAAACAGTTCCCGGAGAGTTTGGTATATCAAGTATGCTTATTCATTATGACGGACTTGAATTCAGAATAAGTACAAGAGAGCATGATGAAAATATACTTGTACGTTATGACGTCCTGCAGCCATACATACGACCGGAATACCGCAAACGACTTTTAAAGTAGAGTGATGAAGAATAAAGTTGTAATCATACTTTTTGTAATGTTGATTAGATTACAGGTATATGCGCAGGATGTATTAAAACCTGTAGATATGCAGGTACAGTCATTCCCTTTCAAAGAGGTATCTTATGATAAAGTTGAGGCGCATAAGGATAGTGTAATAGCAACTTTAAAACTGAAATATGCTGATATCGATAGCGCAATATTAGTAAAGAATGGGAAGGTAGTGTCTTTATTTGTACATAAAGAGTTGACCTGGTTATCTTCCGGTAGTAAATTGAAAATAGATGGTCATTCCTTTTCGTTGAGAGAAAATACAGGGCCTTTGAATAAGAGTGAGCTGGTCATTACTGAGCACGATAAACAAACGCTTAATGATGTGTTCTGGTTGGTAAACGTGTCGTCCGACTATATCATGTTCATAAAAGATATGCACAACCTGGTATTGACAACAACAGGTTGGTAAGATAACAACGCCCCGCTATGCAGGGCGTTGTTATGAGTTATACTTGTACAGTTTTCCATTTTCCTTTCCTGAATAGTATGATGGCTACTACTGCCATAGCGCTTTCTGCAATAGCTATAGCGGAGAATACCCCTTTGGGTCCCAGGCCCAGGCTGATGGCGAGCACATATGCCAGTGGTATCTGGAACAACCAGAACCCGAACAGGTTAAGGATGGTTGGCGTGCGGGTATCACCTGCACCATTAAACGCCTGTGCTATCACCATACCATAACCGTAGAACATATAGCCCATGCATACATAGCGGAGGCATTCTACTCCATATTTCACAACGTCAGCTTCTGTGGTGAATATCGTCACCAAAGGATGTGCGAATATGAAGAATACCACAGCAATAGAACAAAGGAAGAGCATATTGAAGTATGCCGCCCTCCATGCCGATTTCTCCGCCCTGTCGGGTTGTTGTGCACCCAGATTTTGACCCACCAGTGTTGCGGCTGCATTGGCCATACCCCAGGCCGGCATAATTGTAAAAGCAATGATACGTATGCCGATGGTATAACCCGCCAGTGCTTCATTACCAAAGTTTGCAATGATGCGTACCAGGAATATCCAGCTTGCAGACGCAATGAGGAATTGTGATGTTCCTCCCGAAGCCATTTTTAGCACTGTAACCATTACAGAAGCATCCGGTGCTAAATGTTTGCGCAGTATGCGTATAACTCCTCCTCCGTTGAATAGGTGGTATAACTGGTAACACACACCTACTCCCCGACCGATGGTTGTAGCAATAGCTGCACCCTTCAGCCCGAGGGCAGGGATAGGCCCTACGCCATATATAAGGGTAGGGCACAACAGGATATTCAACCCGTTTGCTATCCATAGTGAGCGCATAGCTATTGAAGCATCTCCCGCACCACGGAAAACGCCATTGATAAGGAACAGCATTACGATAACGATATTTCCCCCAAGCATGATCTGCGCATATTGGTAATTGGCTTCAACAAGCGCTTCGCTGCCCCCCATGAGGAGCAGCAGGTCTTTTGCGAATATGATGCCTGATATACTCAGTATAAGGCTGATGATGATACCTGCATATATGGCCTGCACGCCTGAGTGTGCTGCACCATCTGTATTCTTCTCACCGGTACGGCGGGCTACTACTGCTGTAGCACCCATACTCATACCCCATGCAATGGAGTAAACAACCATCAGCATAGATTCAGTAAGACCTACGGTAGCTACTGCATCCTTACCCAGCTTGCTGACAAAGAATACATCTACAATGGCGAATAAAGACTCCATAGCCATCTCCAGTATCATGGGTACTGACAGCATGAATATGGCACGGTCTATACTACCGGTAGTGAACTCTTTTTCCGTCCCTGTAATAGCTGTTTTTAGCAGACGGGACATGGACATAATACGTGATGTACGTACACGTTGTGACATGATGTTAAATGTATTTGAAGTAAAATAATAGAATAATACAACGTATCCGGTACGTTGTGTGAAATTGACTTGAAATCATCGCCCGTACGAAACAGGCGGAATAATTAGACTATCATATGCGGTAGAATGATGTGCAAATATAGGACGAATATTCTTATCAACACTTACAACTCTATTTAGAAATTATTAAAAGAACAGAGCCTTAACTTTTTTATAGCAACCAGGATAGTTGCAAAACCGTATCTTACAATAAACATGAAGCTATGTGGAAGAAAGTAATAGGTAAAGAACAATTGAGCAGCCTGCAGACAGGAGATGCGCTTATCAAGTATCCTGTAAAAGGTGGTGTGGCCGATACCTTCGATGGCGCTGATCCTGAAACCATATCTCCCCGTGTAGTAGCAGACAATACAGGAGATGCACTCTTGCTGAGTTTTCTGCATAGCGACAGGATGAACGATCCTGTAATGGGCATGTATAAATCAGTATTCGGGCCTGTGAGCAAAACATATGATGAACTGATCGCTGAGCGGGTATGGTGGGTATTTGAGGGTTAACTGCTTGTTATCGTGAGGGGTAACGTACCCGACTTATCAGCAAACAATTATTAATTTGCAGTAAAGAGATTACATATGTGGACTAAGATCACTTCTATCGAACAGCTTGAGGCCTTACATGAAGGCTCCCTGGTGGCAATATACCCGCTGCAGGGTGCACCAAGGGCAACATTTGATGACAGCGACCCGGACCAGGTATCGCAACGCTTAGTGGCACAGAATGATATTGCCGACAAAATGATCAATACTACTGTGCTGCAGAGAAAAGAGGAGGCACATACTATTACATCAAGTGGCATGGGTAGTATGATACTGGGCTCCGGCTACATCAGCTATGTAGATGTAATAGAGCACGGCACTTGGTGGGTACAGCAAGGGCTGTAAGCATTATTCCGATTTATGAAAATAATAGTCGCAGCCATCCAGGTAGCTTGAGTAAAAAACCACCTCATCGCTACAGAGCAACACATAGCCATTCAGGTAAGCTGAGGGGGCTGATGTGATTATTGACCATGTATTATTGCCGGCCTGTGAGAGCTTCCACGAGCCTTTTGATTCAATTTTACTGTTTTCAAATACTTCGTACAATCCTCCATCGTTAAAGGTAACCACGACATGTTTGTCTGCTGAGGTTGCTTCTCCCGCGTTCCAGTAACAGGAGTTACTGATCCATACCCATGTACCCTCAAGGTTCTGGTTGATCTGAGAGGGGTAGGGGTTGCTGCTGTCATGGCAGTTCCATATCCTGTTTATATCGAATTTATTTGCTGCGGCAGGAGTTACTTTGTCTGCTTTTTCTTTAACACAGGCTGACTGGCTAAGAGCGAGCACAAAGACTGCAATGCAGCAAACAGTAGTATTTATAATAATTTTGATCATAAGTGGGGGATGTTCGCTATTGCAATTTATGGCTTTTATAAGGCATAAAAAGGGGGATTTACAGATATAACATGAATTATGACAGTACTATGAGGCTGATACAAATCAGGGCCACCAAAAGGCGACCCTGTGCTACATACTCTGCGGCAAAGCCGCGGATATTCTTTATAGTTACCTGAGGTCTATTACTTCAACACCCGGGTGCTTTTTAGCATCGAAGGTAAAAGTGGCGTCAGTTACCGTGTTTGAATTGGCTACCATATTGCTGATGTCATAGCGGTAGGTATTACCGTTCTTCTCCCATACCTGGCCGCCCATGATGTTCTTGTTCTTGTCGATAGACATCTGAACTTTAGAGAACATTTTGCCGCTTTCTTTTGGTGTCAGCTCTACAACATCGCATACTTTACCGTTGATCTTACGCTCGCCAACGTACTGGTAGTTGTATTCTTTCTCTACAAAACCATTGGTGAACAGCTTTGAGGGAGATATGGTCTGAGCTTCCGGGTTGTAGTCTGTTACCTGCACCTCGTTAGTAGCTTCAATATAGGTCCAGATGGTTTTGTTGTCGCAGATGATCTCCTGACCGGCAATAGCCACCCTGTATTTAGGCCCTTTCATGATAAAAGTGCCTTTTTTCTTCTCATTTACACCACTTCCCTTCAATTCCAGCGAAAAATCCGCTTTCATCGATTTCATTGCGCTTATTTTCTTGTAAGCCGCATCCAGTAGTTCTTTCGCTTTCTTATCCGTTTGTGCAGTAACCGGCTGGAGCATAATACCCAGTGCAACGGCGCACAACATAAAAATCTTCTTCATCTGTTGATTCAGTATATATAAATGTAATAAACAATCTGATTCTATGGTAGGGGGTGCAAAGGTAATGCCAGTAAAGCAAAAAATTATGTTATTAATCTGCCATTCTTAATAACAAGGCAAAGAGTAGAAAGGTGTTTTGTTTCCTTATGTTGCCAAATGAATGTGTTTTAAGCATTGATCCGTCCTGAAAATGTTTTAGGTGCTGATTGTTGATAATCAATGCTTTATGGCTTATATTGTTGTAATTTGTTGCAGATTTCAGTTGCAACATTTTTTGTCTCACCCCTGAAATTGGGATAACCTTTATTCTATTGATAATCAGTGTTGTATGTCAGTATTTGTTGCAATTTGTTGTAGATTACCATTACAACATTTTTTGACTCGTCCTGCAAATTGGCCGAACTTCATTCTGTTGATAATCAGTTTTTTATAGCAGTATTTGTTGCAATTTGTTGCGGATTTCACAATGTTTTTACAAATGACTCGTCCTGAAATGATCTACAGTTGTTTCCATGATGTCAAAGAGCTTTTTTACTCAACCCATGAAGGGGTTGAGTTGTCTTGTTTATTTTTGTGTAAATATACGTAAAATTGTTGTAATAAGTATGGGTTGGATGCCGTTTTTTATATGGTATATACAGACGGGAATATTATAAGAGTGATAATGCTGTCAGGAGGTAAATCCTGACAGCATGTGTTGGCTATTTATTCGCTATCACCGCTGCCTTTAGGGTTTGGAGCTAATAACCCGGCAAGAGCACCGATTGCTGCTGAACCAATTGCTGTTAGTATTGTAGGTACAGCTTTATCGTCGTTAATTTCACCTTTACCAATTAATATAAGTACGCCAATGATAATGGAAACTATCGTAATGCCAAGTGCCAATACAACTATGCGGTATATCCATTTGTCAGAATCGAGGGGTTTGGGGGGCGCCTGTTGCACTTGCTTTATAACAGCGACAGGGTCCTCTTTTATTCTGTTCTGTAATTCTACGTTGTTTTCAACCTCACGTTTAAATTCCACAAGGTTTTTGTATTCTAGTTTCATAAGCATTATTTGATGATTGAATACAAAATTGAATAATACTACTTGAGGTTAAAAGATGAAAAAATGCCCGATTTATACGTGATTATTCACGTATGGTAAAATTTGCACAACTAAAGTAAAGGGAGAACATTTGTGGGAACTAAAAAGATAAATTATGAAGAAGAACTTTAAAATGCTGAACTACATGACACCAGAGTATCTAGTAAGCTGGAACTCAACTGATAATAAAAGAGATGAGAAAAGTAAACCCATAACCATAACAGGTGATAGTACGACTTTGGCTCGAATAGAGCTCGCTAACGAACCCCCAATGATGAAGAATGATGTGGTTTTAGTGGCACAATCTTTTATGGATATTTATAAGTCTAATGAAGATATGCAAAGTGGTAGCCATTTTGCGCCACCAATAGCTGTGCGTTTAAGTAGCTTTTATAACACATTCAAGAATGCCTTTGATACAATCGATCATAATACTAAATATGGTGCTATAAAGTTTATTCATCGGTATGATATAGTTAATAACACGTGGTATTTAACTGCAGAGTGTGGTCTTCTTAATAAAATTGGAGTGCCATTCCCGGAAATGGGTGTAAATAAGCATGCTTATACAATTTTGAGCTCGGTACCCAGATATGATATTAAGCAAGGGTCTATTGCTGAAAGTAGTTTTTCACAGCAAATAGACAATGATTATATCAACAATATAAAAATTGACAGTACGCCATATATACCACCAGTCAATTATTCTGATTTAGATAATCTGAAACATGTAAGTAGTTTTATTTTTCCTTGGGATTGCGAGTTGTTAAGACTAATACAAGACAATGGTTTTAATGATTCAGATGCATCATCGGCCGGCGCTAATATTGAAATAGTATTTGCATCGTATTCTAGATTTCATTCTGTTACTCCGCACCCTCAGTGGGGAGGGAGTGTTTTAGAGTCACTGGTCTCATGGCCGCATCAAGTTGCCGTACATCTAAATGATTCAAATCAATTGAATAACCCCTATTTAGATAATGTAAATCATGGTCCTAACTTGTTTAAAGGCAAAGCAGCTAACTACAGTACTTTGTGTCCCCCAAGGTCTCCAGTAGGTGGTGATTACTATTGGCCTCTTGCATTGCCTTCATGTGGGTAAATATTATATTGTGTATTTTAGTAAGTGTTTTAAGCACTTACTAAAATACGAATCAACCTGTATCACAAGTATGAATAACTCTTCATCATTGTTTGTCAGCTATTTGTTAGGGGTAACGGCTGTGATAATCGGATTGTTTACATTCCGAAAATTACACTTGCCTCAACGTTTGTTGTTTTTTTATGTCTTATTCTCACTTCTAACAGATACTATAGGACATGTTTTTGCAATTGTTTTCCCAAAAACAGATAATCATCTTGTTTTTGATGTTTATCACTTTGTAGAGCTTGGACTATTGTGTTTTGCAGCATACCTATTTCAAAAAAAACTAAAAAGAATAATCTTACTATTAGTCACTATAACTATCATTGCTAGTATCTATTCATTTATAAAAGAAGGTACTGTTTTTTTCGTAGTTCATGGTTTGCTTGTAAAAAGTGTTTCCGTTTGCATTATTTACTATATAGTGAGTATAAAGCTGGCTCAGTCTCATTACTCAAAGAGTATAATCGCTAACCCGAGTTTTTGGATGAGTATTGCAATTGTTATGTTTTATGCTTGCATAATTCCATTCTTCTCATATTTTGAGTACCTAACTATCACAAATCCGACAATGATAGATAAGTTGTTCCCTATTATAGATGTATTGAATATAGTACGTTATTTGTTATTTGGTGTAGGTTTTGTTCTTAGTACTAAGCAATAAATGTTATGTTTATTGTTATATGCACAACGAATTTGCAATACCGATAATATTCACAACGCTAATAATCCTATTGCTTGTTACAGGGATAATAATCTCAATTGTTGTAGCTAATAGAATACGCATTACAAGAGAAGTAGAATTTGAAAAAGAACTGCGTACCGTAGAACAGGAGGTGCAGGAGCAGATGCTGACGAATGTATCGCAGGAGCTGCACGACAATATAGGCCAGATGCTGACAGTGATGCACCTGCAACTGAAGAAAGGACAGGTTAAGCACCCTGAGGTTTCGCCGCTGTTGCAACCCGTGAGTGAGACGCTTAATGACACCATAGAACAGGTAAAGACACTTGCGCGCGGGCTGAACAGCGATATGGTGCAGGACAATGGCCTGCGCAATAACATTATACAGGAAACAGAACGGCTGAAGAAACTGGATAAGTTCAGTCTGATGAGAGAGGATGACGGAGTGGAAATAGCACTATCAAAAGACATGCAACTGCTGGTGTTCCGCATATACCAGGAGATGATGAATAACGTGATGAAGCACTCAGGAGCTACCGAGGTGAGTATCAGGCTGAAAGGCAATCCCTTTCTACTGGAAGTGAAAGACAACGGCCAGGGTTTTGACCGTGAAGCTCAAAAAGGTAAGGGTAAGGGCATGGGGCTGAGTAATATTGAAAAACGTTCAAAAATTGCAGGTTTAACATTTGATTTAGTTTCATCTGTCGGCAAAGGTTGTATATTTATATTGAAACAACCATAATATACTACCATGTCTTCACCTTCTATCTACCTTGTTGACGATCACACCGTCGTGCGCAAGGGTTTGAAAGAACTTATTGAGTGCCTGGGTGACTACCATGTATCCGCTGAATTTTCTTCGGGCAGGGAACTTATTGATAGACTGCCGTTTACACCACCTCCTGACGTAATTATACTGGATATAACCATGCCCGTGATGGATGGCAGGCAGGTAATGGAATACTTTAAAGAAGAGGAACTTACCCCGCCTGTATTGATATTGACCCTCGATACTTCGGAGCAGACCATAATTGACCTTTTTAAACTGGGGGTGCGTGGCTACCTGCCCAAAAACTGCTCTCCCGAAGAGCTGCAAAAAGCCATAGACGACATCATCAATACCGGATATTATCATAATGAACTACTCGTAAAAGCTTTATCCATGAACAAGCAAAACAACATGACCGACAGGGACGAAGTGTTGTCTCAACTAACCAAAAGAGAACTGGATTTTTTGCAATTGGTTTGCAACGAAGAAGAATATACCTATGAACAAATAGGTGATAAGCTGGGTGTGCATGTGCGCACGGTAGACGGCTATCGCAAATCGCTGTTCGAGAAATTCAACATCAAATCGAAAACAGGGGTAGTGTTATTCGCAATAAAATACAGGCTTGTGGAGGGGCTGATGGTATAGGTTTAATGGTGGGTATCGTATCCGTATTTTTTTAGCGCTGTTGTTACATCCATCTTGTCTACTCTCATGATATCGTCTTTTTGCTTAACGGCGGAGTCGATATCAATATTCATTATTTCGGTTTGTTTGCTGTAAAGGTCCATTACGATCACATCGAAAGTGTAGGCAGGACCTGATTTTGCAATGAGCCAGTGTACGTTATTGCGTTCGTCTGAAATAGAGGAGTGGGTACCCGGAGCTACCATTTCTTCAATGGTCTGCCTGATATACATGTGTTTGTCGTCGTCATTCAGCCTGTCATACTGCCTGAGTAAGAAGTTGCCTTTTATCACCCTGTGGCAGGAGACCATATTTTTATGCCCGTGTGGTATAATGGCCCTGTCTTTCTGCATCCCGAATATCTTGCCTATGAATTGGTAACGTTCGCTGTAACCGGTTATTTTCGGGAATATGACCCTTTGTGTATCTACGCCAAGGTCGGGCATTTTAAGCCGTCCGGATAGTTTAGAAAAGTCGATGAGTTCAGAAAGGTCATCGTTCCCGATGGAGTTGTGCAGTTGCGCAATTTTATCCTGCCACTGCGTTACGTCAAGTTTGTCAGTTCTCAGGTCAGCGCATGTTTCGGCCAGCGTCTTCAGCCATTTTTCTATGTTGTCGTTATACTTCGCTGCATATAGTTTATGGGTACTGATGGTGTTCAGCATGGTAATGCCTGTCAGCAGCCACAGTGTATCTTTTGTAAATTTTCTCCTGTCCATGTATATACAGATTCATTCTGCTAACGCAGCCTGACTAATTTACGCATTATCTGAATGGATCAGGCCTGCCCTGGTAAATATCCCCCTGAAAGGGGGGCAGATGAGCGCTAACTACATGTTGGTATAGGGCTGATTGTTTAAATAAGCCCTTGCAGCATTTGCTCCAGCTCAGCTTCTGTACGTACCATTACATCGCGGGGTTTACTGCCTACTGCTGGTCCAACTATATCAGCTGCTTCAAGCTGATCCATGATACGGCCTGCACGGTTGTAGCCCAGGTTGAAACGGCGCTGCAACATAGAGGTAGAGCCTGACTGTGTCTGCACCACGGTGCGTGCGCAATCTTCAAATAATTTGTCACGATTGGTGAGGTCAACGTTTTTCTCTTTGTCACTTTCTTCACCTTCATATTCCGGCAGTTCGAAAGCAGTAGGGTAGCCACGCTGGTCGCCAATGAACTCAGTAACATTGTCAACTTCAGGAGTGTCTACAAAAGCACATTGCAGGCGCAGCAGCTCACTGCCGAAGGATATCAGCATGTCTCCACGGCCTATCAACTGCTCTGCACCACCGGCATCCAGGATGGTACGTGAGTCAACCTTGGCGGAAACCTTAAAGGCTATACGTGCAGGGAAGTTGGCCTTGATGGTACCTGTAATTACGTTCACAGAAGGACGTTGTGTAGCAATGATGAGGTGTATACCTACCGCACGGGCCAGCTGTGCCAGTCGTGCTATCGGCATTTCCACTTCTTTACCGGCCGTCATCATCAGGTCGGCAAACTCATCTATTACCAGCACTATGAATGGCAGGTATTTATGCCCGTGCTCAGGGTTGAGCCTGCGGCGTATGAACTTGTCGTTGTATTCTTTTATGTTTCTCGCTCCTCCGTCTTTCAGCAGTTCGTAGCGGTTGTCCATCTCAATACATAATGCATTGAGGGTGTATATCACCTTTTTGGTATCGGTGATGATGGCTTCTTCTTCGTTAGGCAGTTTTGCCAGGAAGTGTTTTTCTATAGTGCGGTATATAGAGAGCTCGACCTTTTTAGGGTCTACCATCACAAACTTCAATTGAGACGGGTGTTTTTTGTATAACAGAGATACCAGTATGGTATTGATACCAACGGATTTACCCTGTCCTGTAGCACCTGCCATCAGCAGGTGGGGCATAGTGGCCAGGTCTACAATGTAGTTCTCATTATCGATCTTTTTACCCAGTGCGATAGGCAGGCTCATCTTAGAGTTGACGAACTTCTCGCTGCTGAGCAACTGGCGTATGGATACTGTTTGTTTATTGGCATTAGGTACTTCAATACCAATAGTACCGCGGCCGGGTATGGGCGCAATGATACGTATGCCCAATGCGGCAAGGTTCAGTGCTATATCATCTTCCAGGTTGCGTATTTTAGATATACGTACCCCTTCGGCAGGCACTATCTCGTACAGAGTAACGGTAGGGCCAACAGTAGCACTGATGCGCTGTATCTCAATACCGAAGCTTTTCAGTGTATTGATGATCTGGTTCTTGTTCTGTTCCAGTTCGCTTTTGTCGAGCACTATGGTTTCGCTGCTGCGTTCTTCCAGCAGGTCAAGCGTCGGGAATTTATAGTCGGGTAAGTCAAGTTCGGGGGCGTACTTTTCATTGTCGGCAATGCTGATATGCCCTCCGTGTGTTGGTATCACACGCTCCTCTTCGTTCTTGGTTACTTCAAAGGAAAGTTCTTCGTCTTTTTGTGGTTGTGGCTCTGGCTTAGGTGTTGGTGCCGGAGCTGGTTCCGGGGTAAGTTCAACCGGTTCTTCTATTTCGTCTTCTACCTCATCAACTACCGGCTCAGGCTCTTGTTGCTTTTGCGCATACATGTCGTTGATGGTGGTTACCGGTTGTGTTTTGTCCACCAACTGCATGTCCCATTCTTCCGTTGTATCCTCTTCATCGTCAATAGAAGCAAGCGGTTGCACATCGCCTGATGCACTATTGGTGTTTTGCTCTTCCTCCTCTTCTTCAGCCAGGCGCTCCGCACGGGCGGCTTCCATCTTTTCTTTTTGTGTTGCGGCAATGGTAGATGCTACGTCTGCCATTTTCTGTGCTGTTTTTTTTGCTCTGCGCAGTACAGGTGATATGTCGAGCGCGAAAACAACAAATACAAAGAAGCTCACCACAGCGAACAGTATGAGTCCTGTACCTGCATGGCCGAAGAAGCCATTCATATAACTAATGGCCTCGTTGCCCCAAGCACCACCGAAAGGGAATGCAGAATCAGGTAATATATAAGTAAGTACAGGTGCAACCACCAGTATCAGTAATGACAGCCAGCGCAGGTAGCGGGTAACGGGTACGATCCGTTTGCCGTACACAAGGCCCAGGCCTATTGTGCCGATCCATAAACCAATAGCCAGTGAGGCGATACCCGCCCATTCATATACCAGTATATGTGCTGTGAGCGCGCCTATACGGCCTCCGCGGTTGGCAACTATCTCGCTGCTGCTCAGAAATTCGCTCCATGAGTTGCCGGAGAGTATCTTATCCTGGTCTACCTGCCAGGTGAAACAGTAGCTTAGAATGGAAAAACAGATGAAAACGCCGGCCAGCAGCAGGAATATGCCCGTGCCGAGTTTTGCTTGTTTGATACGGCTGATCTTGTCAGCCTCATTACTATCGGGCTTAGCAGCCTTCGATTTAGCAGTATTTTTTTTGGTTGTAGCCATATGGGTCAGCGAGCAACAAAAGTAATATTTTAATAGTGTAGTACGAACATCCGTATGTTGTGAAAAAAGACAAGTAAATGTAATATAATCAGATGAGCAGACGGTATTAACTGCCGGCTATTATTTTTGAACAGTACGGTAGCCAACCATTTGAGATTACCTGCTGTCTTTGATTAATGCAGCAACATAGGGTGTCTGGCAAGGCAATAAACAGGTTTTCAGTGAGCTATGAAACCTATACGGGATTAAAAATTATGGGTTGATGCATTGCAACTTTGAAATATTTCCGTATTTTCAGCCGTTGAGAACGGGAGTTTTGACACCTTTGCTAACATTTTTGCAGGTATTTTTACAGGTATCTCTATAAGTGTTGCATACGTGGTTAGTAAAACATATTTTTATAAAAAATTACACTCTTAAGGATAATATATCATGATCAGTAAAAGAACCATTAGTCGTGTAGGTCTGGCAGTAGCATTAGCGTTTACCATGCAAGGTGCGCAGGATGTACAAGCACAGGACGTTCACTTTACGCAGTTTAACGCGGCACCACTGATAGTTAATCCGGCATTTACCGGCAATTTTAGCGGTAAGATGCGTGCGTCGGCGATATACCGCGACCAGTGGAGAAGCGTGACCGTACCTTTCAAAACTATTGCCATATCAGTAGATGCGCCAATAGTAAATGATCTGACCACAGATGATTATCTGGCAGCGGGTATACAATTATATAATGACAAAGCAGGTGATGCGGGTTTATCTAACCTGTCTGCTATGGCATCTTTATCTTACACTAAATTCCTGGGTGCTGCTACCAATTCAGCATTATCAGTTGGTTTTCAGGGTGGATATACTCAAAAGAGCTTCGACCTGACCAAGCTTTATTTTGACGATCAGTTCGTAGACGGCACATTTGAGCCGGGTTCTACCACTAATATATTGAATAATAAGGTTGACTACTTCCTGTTCAACGCAGGTATAGCATGGGCACAGTCTGCCGGTAAGAACTTCTCTTACGCAATTGGCCTTGGTGCTAACAACCTGAACCAGCCTCGTGAAACATTTGACAGGAAGAAAGACCTGGCTGATGTAGGTTTGGGTATGCGTTACAACGCACAGGTAGGCGCAATTGCTTATGTGAGCGAAAAACTGAGCTTACGCCCTGCATTCTTGTATCAGCAGCAGGCTAATGCTACTGAAATGATCGCAGGTAACGAATTCCACCTGATCGTTGGTGATCCTGAGTTCCGCGCTTTCACTACAGCAGTATTTGCAGGTGCTTACTACAGGTTTGATGACGCTGCAATGATCACTGCGGGTCTTGAGTTCAAAGGTTTCCGCCTTGGTTTAGCTTACGATTACACAGTTTCTACACTTAAAAATAATGCTAAGAGCACCGGCGGTTTTGAGTTGGCTCTTACCTGGATAGCACCGGATCCTCTGGATTTTGCACGTAAATTGATCTATCCTTGCTCACGTTTTTAAGGCATTACTAAAAATAATTCAGGAAAGGGCAAAAATATTTTCAAAAGCCCTTTCTTTTATTTAAAGCAATTTATATTTTTATACCCATTAACAATGCGCATGCACATGAGAAAAAATTGGCTGCTTCTGCTTTTGGCGACAATTATGGTTACGGTAAGTCTGGATGTTGCGGCTCAGCAACAGAACAAAGACAGGTACAGAGATAAAGCTGACGATCCTGTTTCCAAGCTTCCATATTACAAGAAATTGCGTTGGGCTGATGGGCTTTTCAGAGAAGGTAGTTATTTTAACGCCGTAGATTATTATTTGCAATTAAAAGCGGAGCAACCACGTAATCCGTACCTGGCATATCAACTTGCTGAGTGCTATTGGTTGACACGTGACTACGCACCGGCTGCACACTATTATGGCGAGGTGTATAATATGGCGTCTAAGCTGTATCCTGAAGCTATATTCAAAAGAGCAATGATGCTGAAGCAAGCGGGTGATTACGAAGCCGCTATTGCTACTTTCAACAAGTTCATAGATGATAACCCTAAAACGTTCAAAAAGCTGAAGAAGCGTGCGTTGCAGGAAATAGAAGGTTGTAACGTTGCAACTAACTCTATGATGGACCCACAGGCGGTTACGGTTAAGAACGCCGGTCCTAACGTAAACAGTGCATATACAGAGTCTGCTCCTTATCCATTGGGTGATACAGCGTTGATGTTCTCAACTATGCGTCATAACGACCTGATTGAAGTAGATAAGAAAAAGCGTGAAAGCTATATGTCTCACTTCATGGTTGCCCGCAAGCAAGGTAATACCAGCGAGGTAGATTCATTCCAATGGCCTTTGAAGTTCAGGGATGGTGATTTCAACTCTGATAAAGTACACATCAGTAACGGTTGTTACAGCCCGGGTGGTGACATGTTCTACTACACTAAGTGTGCTGAAGGAGACTCAATGATGGTTGAGTGTAAGATATATGTATCTAAGTTTGAAAAATCAGAATGGTCTGAAGGTGAACTGCTTGGAGAAGGTATCAACGACGGTGGTTCTAACACTAACCCGTTTGTAGCTAAAGTAGGTAAGAAAGACGTTCTGTTCTTCGCATCTAACCGTAAGCTGCAAAGCCGTGGTGGTTATGATATATGGTATTCTATCATTGACCCACGTAATGGTACTTACCGTCGTCCGCAAAACGCAGGTAAGCAGATCAATACTCCTGATGATGAGGTAACTCCTTTCTACGACAGTAAAGAGGGTAAATTATACTTCTCTTCAAAAGGATGGGTAACAATGGGTGGTTTTGACGTGTTCTCAGCAGTGGGTGGCCCGTCTCGTTATACCAACGTACAAAACCTTGGTTATCCTATTAATACATCGGCAGATGAACTGTACTACGTAAGGGATCCGTTAGGAAAGCCTGATGCGTATGTAGTATCAAACCGTGTAGGTTCAATAGCATTGAAAAACCCTACATGTTGCGATGACATCTGGCGTATCCAGTATGAGCCTAAACTGGCTGTAATGGGTAAGGTGGTAAACCGTAAAACACAGGAAGTAATTGACCAGGTGGCTGTTAAAATGGTAGATGAGAAAGGTGATATGAAAACCTACGATTCTGAAGACGGTCAGTTCATATTCAACATGTCCCGCGGTCATTCATATGTAATAACCGGTGACAAAGAGAAATACTCTTCTACAAGGGCTTCTGTAAATACTATGGAAGTAAAGCGTACTGATGATGATGATACAGTTAATGTAACTATCTACATGGACGAGATCATCCAGCCGATCTTATTCCAGGTGAGCAACATTTATTATGACTATGATAAAGACGCGCTGAAAGCTGAGTCTGTTGCTTCATTGGATAGCCTTGTACAGTTCCTTACAGACAACCCGTCATTTACCGTTGAGGTTTACTCATTTGCTGATGCGAAAGGTAATGAGGAGTACAACAAGAAGCTTTCTTTACGTCGTGCTGAATCAGTTGTTAACTACCTGGTTAACGCTGGTATCGAGCAAAACCGCCTGACTGCTAAAGGTTTCGGTGAGTCTATGCCGGCAGCACCAAACACAATTGGTAACAAAGACAACCCTGCAGGACGTGCAGCTAACCGCCGTACTGAACTGCGTATAGTATCTGATGTGCCTACACGCCGTGTAATATACAACAGTGCTAAGCCGGGTAACCTGGACCAACAGTCTAAGAACCTGCAGATCGACGAGACAATGAACGATGATTACGGTTCTGATGCTGAATCAGAAATGGGTAATCCGGGAAGCAGGGTGAACAGATAGTATTGACTATAACAGAGCAATAAACAAGAGGGCTGTACGTAAGTACAGCCTTTTTTTGTGCCATATCATTATTTCGCAGTTATTTTGCACCATATGAAATATGTACAGGCCTCGTTTGCCACTACGGATGCTACTCTAAAGGAGATATTAGTAGCACATCTTGCAGAGCAGGGTTTCGAAAGTTTTAATGAGGATAATACAGCGCTGCATGCTTATATACAGCAGGATATGTATGATGAAGCACAATTCAGGGAATTGTGTACGGAGTATGAGCTTGTACCTGATACTGCCGTGATAGAACAGCAGAACTGGAACGAGGAGTGGGAGAAAGGCTTCACCCCTGTGACGGTAGATGGTTTTTGTACCATCAGGGCTACTTTTCATGATCCGGATACTACAGTACAGCATGATATTATCATTACGCCCAAAATGTCATTCGGTACAGGCCACCATGCCACTACACAACTGATGGTACAGCAAATGAGATCGCTTGATTTTGCAGGCAAAAGGGTGTTTGACTTCGGTACCGGAACGGGTGTGCTGGCTATATTAGCTGAAAAACTGGGTGCAGCATCAATAGTTGCTGTAGATAATGACGAATGGTCTTATGAGAATACGCTTGAAAATATCGGTTTTAATGACGCAAAGAGCATAGAAGTACATCAAGGCTCTATTGAGCTGGCAGGTACGGAACAATTTGATATAATACTGGCCAATATCAACAGGCATATATTATTGCAATATATGCAGGAGATGAAGCGGCTGCTGAAGGACGGTGGAACTATATTGATGAGCGGAATATTAACTGACGATGAAACACTGATAGTGTCTGAAGCGCAGAAAGCAGGGCTTAAACATATTGCTACAAACAAGCAAGACCAGTGGATATGCGTATCTTTTACTTCGTAATATGATCTTGGCGTTAATATGTTAGCGTTTTTATAAAATGTGCTCTAAACGACTGAAATTCAACTGCTAAGAGCCTGTAATATCCTTGCAGTTAGGATTAATCAATTGTAAAATTTATATTTGCTCTCTTCAACTTCTGTCGTAATTAATGAATATAGCAGTCCTGATAGTCCTGGCATATCTTATTGGTTCTATACCAACTGCGGTATGGGTGAGCAAGAGGATATTCGGCATAGACATTCGCGAACACGGCAGCGGGAACGCAGGGGCTACCAATACATTCAGGATATTAGGTTCTAAAGCAGGTACCGCTGTTATGATCATTGACATGCTGAAGGGCTTTTTTGCCGTAAAGCTGGCCATATTCGCCAACCTGGGTGGTTTACATACAGAGCAATCGTTGAACCTGCAGGTGTTTTTAGGCTTGTTTGCCGTACTGGGGCATATCTTTCCTATTTGGGCCGAATTCAAAGGAGGAAAGGGCATTGCTACTCTTTTTGGGATGATACTGGCAATACAACCTTTAGTAGCTGTAAGTATGGTTGGTGTGTTTATGTTGATGCTGTACATCACACGTTATGTATCGCTCAGCTCGATAACTGCAAGTATTGCCTTCCCGATTATGATATTCTTTATATTCCACTCGCCGGAGTTGAGTTACCGCATTTTTGCGATAGCTACAGCTTGCCTGGTAGTGCTTACACATCATAAGAATATCAACAGGTTGCTGAATGGCAACGAAAGCAAAGTCGCTATGTTCCGCAAGCGCAGGTTCCGTCGCCGCAAAGACGATTAAACCTTCCTTATTTTTTATTTGTTGTATATAATTTACGGATGCTTTTTCCGAAATTGTACCTGTTATGAATAGGATATTTATACTATTGTTCGCAATAGCTTTACCGGCTACATTTTCTTCATGTTTTAAGAACCCGGTTACGGGAAGAAACTCGCTCAATATACTACCTGAATCGGAAGTGATGAGTTTATCAAATCAGCAGTACGCAAGTTTTCTTGCGGAAAACAAGCCTGTACATGGTACCAAAGATGCGGGTATCGTAAAGAGCGTGGGGGAGCGTATGCAGGTAGCAGTAAGTAAATACCTGCAAAGTGTAGGCAAGCAAAACCTTATAAATGGTTATAAGTGGGAGTTTAACCTCGTGAATGACAATAGCGCCAATGCCTTTTGTATGCCTGGTGGTAAAGTAGTGTTCAATAGTGGTATAATGCCGCTGTGTGCTAACGAAGCAGGCGTTGCTGTAGTGATGGGCCATGAGATAGCACACGCCATAGCCAGGCACGGTAATGAGCGTATGAGCCAGGAATATGCAAAGCAGGGTGCAGGATTGTTATTTTCCGAGTGGGTATCTACCAAACCGGAGTTGGCGCAACAGCTCTTCAATACTGCGTTTGCCATTGGTACCGAAGTAGCTGTGATTTTGCCTTTTTCCCGTGCACATGAAAGTGAAGCGGACAGGATGGGATTGATATTTATGGCTATGGCAGGATATGATCCTAACGAGGCTATCAGCTTCTGGATGAGAATGGCGGCGGCCGGAGGAGCAAAACCACCGGAGATACTCAGCACGCACCCCAGCAATGAAACCAGGATAAGTGATATCAGAACCCATTTGCCTGAAGCACTGAAGTATTACAAACCTAACTAAGTATTTGCAGCAGATACCTGTTTATAAAAAGATACTGAGCTACCTGGCTCCTGTGCTCATACGCAGGGAGACTGGTAAGCATAATCCTTTACTGGAACTCTTCTACTACAGGGGAAGATACCAATTAGCTACACTTGATGCACTTTATTCGGATGGTAACCGCTACCGGCCCATGCGCCTGGCCTTTGATAACATTGGCGATGGAATGGCTAAGGTGAAAAATGTATTGGTACTGGGAACAGGATTAGGCAGTGCGGTACAGGTAATGGCAGACAAGGGTTACAGTCCACACTTTACATTGGTAGAATATGATGATACGGTACTGAAATGGGCCATGGAATTAATGCCGCCATATAAGGGAGGGATAACTCCTGTAATAGCTGAGGCCAAACAGTACATGCAGCAAAACACAGCTACATACGACATGGTGATCGTAGACATTTTCAGCGGCAGGATAGCGCCATCGTTTGTAACGTCAAATGAATTTCTTACAAACTGCCGCAGGAGTATAAACCCTGGTGGGTATATGGTGCTCAATTATATCATACAGCGCAACGAAGACTGGCTACGTATAGACAAGATAATACGTACCGTTTTCCCGGTATGCTTTTGTATAGATGACGGTATTAACCGTATTGTAATAGCTAGAGCTTAGACGACTGTATGCGCAGTACCTTCCTGTTGCTTTTCTGCACCCTCATTTTTTCAGGTACCAGTTTCAGCACGCTGTCCATTACACTTTGCAGTAAGGTGTTTTTTACAAAGTGACCGCTTGTTACCATACTTATCTCGCGTACCGGTTCCGGATCTTCAAAATAACGTACACGCTCCATGCGCTCTTCGCTGAACTCGAAAGTGGCAAACTCTGGCAGGATGGTTAAACCTTTGTTGGTATCTACCATTTTGCGCAGTGTCTCCACGTTGCTCGACTCATACCTGTAAGGGCGCTCTTTCTGTAGTTTCTCAATATGGTCGCCGCATAGGTCAAGCACCTGGTTGCGCAGGCAGTGGCCTTCATTCAGCAGCCAAATGCGATCCAGCGCTATGTCTTCAGGTGTTACCATGCGTTTTTTCAATGCAGGCTCACCTTCAGAGAAATAACCTACCAACGGCTCTGTAAACAAAGGATATTCTTTAATGCCGCTTTCGTTGAGCGGAGTGCTCAACAGCCCGGCGTCTATTTCATTATTCCTTAAGGCCATCAGTATCTGGTCCGTCTCCATTTCCTTCACCATCAGTTTCACATCAGGGAAGTCTTTGTTATAATTTTCCAGCAACCCAGGCAGCAGGTATGGCGCAATAGTAGGTATAACCGCCAGTTTAAACGTACCTGATATAGACGTTTGCTGGCTCTGTATCAACTCATATATCCTTTCACAATCGGCCAGTATGATACGTGCCTGCTCTACTATAGCTTCTCCCATGGCGGTAATAGCTATGGGATGTTTGTTCCTGTCGAATAACTTAATGCCCAGTTCGTCTTCCAGCTTCTGTATCTGCATACTGAGTGTGGGCTGTGTTACGAAGCATTTTTCGGCAGCGGCTACAAAACTTTTGTATGTGGCTACTGCAACTACATATTCTAATTGAGTAATTGTCATGGTCTCAATAATTTATTGCGAAAGTAGTCTATATGACCCATATAGGCAAAATTTATAGGGTCAATAACGCTACATAGTGTTTGGGTAATGTTAAAGTATGAGGGGTGGTTTTGCCACCTGTATTATTACTTTGAACAAGGCTTATTTTTTAGGTTTACCTTTGCACTGCCTTAAAAACTACCCTGATATGAGTATTGTAAAGAAAATGTGGCTGAAGGAAGGCCTGCTGTACCTGCTGAAAGCACCTAAAAGCTGCGAGATGTACTTTGACGGGCTGGAGCAGAAGAATACACTTGCGGGTAAGCAACCCATAGAGCAGGTGGTGCTGTTTGCACAGAGCAAGGCCGTGCTGGATGATATGATACCAAAAATAGCCCCAAGGCTTACTAATGAAGCATTGCTATGGATAGCATACCCTAAGAAGTCGGGTGGAGTGAAGTCTGACCTGACGAGAGATAACGGCTGGGAGGCGATATTCGCTGCAGGTTACGATCCTGTAACACAGGTAGCTGTAGATGATAACTGGTCGGCACTGAGGTTCAGGAAGACTGAACTGATAGGCCCCAAACTGCGCGATGTGGCTATGGAAGACAGGCAGATAGAGGGTGTGGACTTTGTGAACCGCACGGCAGTATTACCTGCTGATGCAGAAAAGGCATTGAAGAAGCACAAAGAGTTGTATGCCTTATTTGTTAAAATGTCCTTCTCGCACAAGAAGGAATATGTAGAGAGCATAGTAACCGCAAAGAAGCCTGAAACCCGCGAAAGGCGCATTGTGAAAATGATAGAACTATTAGCAAAAACGAAAGCTGAAAAAGAGCAACGTAAGAAATGAGTTATAAACAAATACCATCGGGCGCAGTACTGCAATACATAAAAGATACCTACGTGGGTAAACTGGTGCAGGATTCGCGTTCGGCAGCGGGCAACTGGCTGAACTTTACTCTGGAACATATTGATAAAGGCACGGCCACCATATCGCTGGAGGTGAAAGAAGATATGACCAACCCCTACGGCAATATACACGGAGGCATGATGGCCCTGGTGATGGATGAGGTGATAGGCTGGGGTGTAGTGAGCCTGGATACGGATAATTACTATACATCGCTGAACCTGAATGTAGACTTCCTGTATGCCATAAAGCAGGGCGAACGGCTGAAGGCTACCTCGAAGGTGGTGCGTGCGGGCAAGAAGATCATACATGTAGAGTGCTATGTGTATGATATGCAGGAAAGGTTGCTGGGTAAGGCATCGAGCAACCTGATAGTAACAGGTATGCGCCCGCAGGAGGGTGACTACAAGGTGGCTAATTAGAATAAGGCCGGCATTTCATTTTTGCCGGTATGCTTGTTATTTTTGACGATCATAATATGCTGAACGGAAAAAAAATAGTGGTAGTGCTGCCTGCGTACAAGGCTGCACAAACTCTTGAGCGGACTTATAACGAGATACCGTTTGACATTGTAGACGATGTGGTACTGGTAGATGACCACAGCCCTGACGATACTGTAGAGGTAGGCAAGAGGCTGGGCATTAAACATATCATCCGTCATGAGCAGAACAAGGGCTATGGAGGCAACCAGAAAAGCTGTTACGGCAAGGCAATGGAGCTGGGAGCGGATATTGTTATCATGCTGCACCCTGACTACCAGTACACGCCCAAGCTGATACACGCTATGTCATCTATCATTGCTTTTGATGTGTATCCCGTGGTGCTGGGTTCGCGCATATTGGGGCATGGCGCACTTAAGGGTGGTATGCCTATGTATAAATACATCTTCAACCGCTGCCTGACCTTGTTTGAGAATATAGTAATAGGGCAGAAGCTGAGCGAATACCATACCGGCTACAGGGCCTTCAGTGCGGAGGTGATACGCTCCATAGATTTTACGCACAACAGCGACGACTTTGTGTTTGATAACGAGATGCTCTCGCAAGTGTTTATGAATGGCTATGATATAGCTGAAGTGACCTGCCCTACCAAATACTTTGAAGAGGCATCGAGCATCAACTTCAGCCGTAGTATGAAATATGGTATGGGTGTGCTGCGTGTGTCTATGATACACCGTATGCACAAGTGGGGTGTGCTGAAGAGTAAGTTGTATAGTAAGCCTGCTTAAGCAGGATATTTATTGTAATTAGCCAGCAAATAGGATTTAAGCTATTGTATCCTGATTTTGCCTTTACTTTTCTTTTGTCTTGAAACAAAAGAAAAGTAACAAAAGAAAAATTCAAGGGCCGGAGAAAAAATTGCTAAAAATTCATTCCGTTTCACTGTACCGAATAATGTTTACTATCAGCTAATTACCCTGATTTGGCAATTCTTATATCAGCAATTCGTCTTTACTGTGCATATTCGCTACGGTCGTTACACTATATGAATTTTATTAACGCATTTTTTCTAATGCCCATTTTTGTGGTTGTTCAAAATGTTGTGTTTTGTTGTGATTCCCAGTATAACAAAATTCCTGTTATTGATAATCAGTGTGTTGTGTGTGAAATTGTTGTGTTTTGTTGTATAATGCCGGTAGGTTGTGTGTTTCACCACCCCGATTGGCAAATTAATACCTTCGGTATTCTTGCCAATATCCCCTCCTAGGGACAGGAGGGGAGTCCTCTGATTGTTGTGATTTGTTGTAAAAATGAATGCAACAAAACTACTGTTATTGATAATCAGTGAGTTGTGGGTGAAATTGTTGCAATTTGTTGTAAAATGTTGTGTGTTTTACCACTCCGTCCAGATAGCTATGGGGACAAGTTCAGCATGTAATATTATGCCTGAAAGTGGCATTAGTTGTTTCCATGATGTCAAAGAACTATGTATTGTTTATTAGTTCAAATATACGTAAAAATATTGTAAATTGTGAAGATGTTTTTTGTTGTTGCAAATCAGGGGATTTGCCGCCGTTTACGACGTAGTCAGAGACTACGCCGAACTGGGCGCAACTAAGTTCGTTGCCTAGTGCAGTCACAAGACCGACCAAAGACGGAATGGAGATTAATCTTTAACTATAGGTTGGCTGAGGTTGATAGCTGACCCACAGGTGCTATTGTCACAAAATCTGATAAAGTTATCTTTTGTGTTTAATTCAATGAAATAGGTAAACTTATCTTGCCATAAGTTCATCAGGTACTTTGACTCTTTTACAACGCCTATTTTTCTTAAATCAGGATATGCTTTAGTGTTTAACCTCCTTTTGACAATATTAATAGTTAAACTATCATTTTGGCTTTTGGAAGTATAGCCTCCCGGGAAGTACATGGTTTCAATCGGTACATCAAAAAGGACATAATATCCTCCTGAAGGATTAGTTACTATCGTGTCAATAAATATATCCTTTGCTGAGTATAATGTCAATTTGGAATTGCATGAAGACAATAGATAAATCGGCATTACAAGACACAAGATAAGTGTTGTCAGAACAGAGTGATATCGATTAATGTTTGACATTTATTGATTTAGTATTCTTATTACTACATAAGCACTGCTGAGAATTAGAAGCGTGTCCTGTTATGTGAAAATACTACAAATTATCTGTTGGCGGGTACGGTCACAAGACCGACCAAAGGAAGCTTACTTACTTTATGTTGAATTCCTGAGATACTAAAGTTGACCGTTTATTTGGGTCTGTCTTATAATAGTTGACCCGGAAACGATAAGTGCCGCGAAGTTTACGTTTCGGTAAGTTGTATGAACTTATCGGGTCATTATGAAATAATGATATAGACCAGCGGATTCTTTCACTTTCATGTGTGTTAACAGATAGCAGCATGCTATGTTTACAGCTTAAACACCGAAATATATTGTCATTAGCTAAACCCCAGGTACTATCTGTTTGTTTTTCTAAGCCTATGTCAGCGAAAATAAGCGTGTCAGACCTGTTGGTTATTGTAATACTCAATGAGTCTTTTACTTTATAGCTTCTTTCTTTTCCGTCAATGCGGATCTCTATTTCCTGCCCAAAAGAATTATTACAGACGAGACAATTCAAAATAAATAGCAGTAAGAAGTTGGGATTACTCATAAAGTTGGTAATATGAAAATACTACAAATTATTCGTAGGTTGGTGTGGTCCCGCTCAAAGCTGACGCTGCCGGTCTGTCACTTTATCAATTCGGTTTTAATTATTATTATATCCAAATCTCCCCTTTCACAAACATTGTATTTGTTGTTTTTATATAGTACCTGGGAGCATTCATTTTTACTCAGAATAAAAACTGACTCTTTATAAGTCATTTTAACAGGAACAATACGGAATGTACAGTTTTTGATATGGGAAATAATAGTATCATTCCTGGCGTAAATATAGTCTACAATAAACTGTTTGCCGCTGTCAGGAGATATAATATAATCATAGTCTGCCCCCCAGATAATTTTACCCCAACTCTTTTCTAAATCTTTGACTTTTACATTCTGACTTGCTCTTTTATTTGGGAAAAATATCAATCTATCGTAGGAAGTAAATAACAAGTACCCACATTCAACTAAAACATCCTTTTTCTGGGAAAAGGTATTCTCAAAGCTCAAAAAGCAGACTATGAACAAAATAAAAATTCTTAGGGTTCTCTTGGTCATACGTGAGAAAGAATATTTTAGATATAGACTCTGTTTAAGCCGAAATACTCAACTTGATTTTACTCCACCACAAACTTCTTCACTGCTTTGTCTCCGTTGCTGCTTACGAATATGAAGTGGTAAACTCCTGATGCAAAGCCACCCAGGTTAACGGATGTGCTGCGGTCTATCTTACCATTCCATACTACCTGGCCAAGCGAGTTGGTTATCTGTGTCTGATACACGCCGCCGTCGATCAAACTAACGTGCAGGGTGTTTTTTGCAGGCACAGGGAACAGTTCTATACGGCCAATGCCCTGTATATCGTTGATAGAGTCAGGCCAATGGTTGATAACGAAGCTCTCATTACTGATGTCGAAAAACACATTACCTGAGCCTTTTATTTTTACCCTTGCGGATGCTGTGTATGTGTTTGCCGGAACGGTAATGACCTCAGATCCGTCGTTGGGTGTATTAGTAGCCAGTGTGTACGGGTAGGTCTGTCCGTCGTCCAGCGAAAGGAAGATATCTACGTTGGCGCAGGAAACCGGGCTTGTGTTGGTATTGGCTACGTCCCACTTTACAGTGTATGAATTGCCAATGCGCCAGTAGTCGGTACTTGCGTTAGGTTGTTGCACCAGGAACGGGCCTGCCTGGTCTGTTACGTTCAGTTTTACTGTATTGTCCGACCAGTTGTAAGCGCCCTCTCCGTTGAACATATCCCTCACCGTAAGGCGGAAGTTCATAGTACGTGTTACCTCGGGCAGTTTTTCGCCGGGGTAGTCCAGCACATTCCTGCGTATGGAATCCAGTTTCGGGAATACCCTCCACCTTGTTGTTTCAGGCAGGAAGGAGCGGAAAATAGGACCGTACTTTGTAGCTGCCAGCCCGCTGCCGAAATCTCCCAGGTCGTATTCTTCCCAGCAGTAAGTAGGCGTGCCGTTCTCGGGGTCGTTGGCCAATGGCGCTTCCAGTTCAAAAGGAGTCAGCTTTGGCACTTCGTAAGTAGCGTTGATATCAGCTACCGAAGGCGGGGTATTTGAAGACGGAGTAGTGCTGCCGCATAATACCAGTCCTGAAATATAGGTGGTTATCTGGTCGAGGCTTTTGGCATGGAAATAATCATCGCTGAAAAACTGGATATCGTTACCTGAACACAGCCCTGCATATGCCATGATGGTACTGCCGCTGCCCGGCTCATAAGCACATGCCATGCGTGCATGAGGGTTGCAGCCCGATCCGTTGTAGTTAAAAGTATGTTCCGCACCCAGTTGGTGGCCTATTTCGTGTACTACATAATCCACGTCAAATGCGTCGCCTTTAGGGTTAGGGCGCCCTGTAGCCGCACGTGCTTCATGCCCGGGGTCGCATAGTCCCGCAAGATCCGCAATACCGCCATCGCCGCTGCAAAACACGTGGCCTATATCATAGTTGAGTGTGCCTATCACATTGTCAATATTCGTCTGGTTGGCTGTTTGCGTGCTGCCATTTACAATTTTATTCTGTGTAACGCTGAATGGGTCGGTTGCAGAATCGAGGTACACCAACTGGTCGTTGTTGTTCACCAATTGCAGGTTAACGTTCAGGTCTTTGGCCAGTATACCATTCACACGGGCAAGTGATGTAGCCATTGCGCTGATAACGCCCGGCTTTGTAGGGTTAGGGCCATCTACCGCTTTGGCATATTCGCCCGTGCAGGATAGCGCCAGCCTGTAAGTTCTTTTTACGCTGCCGTATGTTTTCCACGCTACGGTTGGCGGTTCGTTATTTATAGTCAGCTTGTCATCTTTGTTCAACTCGTCTTTATCCAATGTGCCACAGCTAAAACCGTGTTGTGTTTTTGGGTAGTCTTTTTTGTAATAGCATAAATAGTAACCGTCGTTTACGTTACTATAAGGGTCAATAAGGTAGGTGCTTCTGTCATTGTACACCATGGCGTTGAAACCTTTGTATGTATAGTTAACGCGTGCGGTAATGGCAGGGTTGTCAATAGCTACCGCTGTGAAGTTTTTTATGCCAGGATATTTTGCCGCCAGTTTTTCAGCCATAACAGGTGTCTGCCATATCCGAAAGTCCATCATGCTGCCATCGGCTACGGGTAGGGTAATTACAGCGCCCTGTTCAGGTTGTTCGGGCAGGTTGAACAGTACGTTTTTCATGTACGCATCATTCAGCAGGTATATTCTGTACGCATCGGGGTGTAGCTGCTGCTCTCCTTTTGAAGGTATATGTGATGCGTTGATCTCTTTCCATGTAGCGTTGATATTGGCCGATACATTCAGCCAGCAGGTAAGGGTTATTAACGCCGTGAGTATAATATGTCTGTTCATGTCGGTTGTTTTACTTGTCGTACTTTATTTCCTGTATGACGGGTTCTGTATAATCTACTCTTTTGTGTTTGTTTTCGGGCGGCGGCATTTTTGAGTATACCAAAGCATACGGGCTGCCTTCTATAAACACTGTTTTTATCTCATATTCTATGCCAAACCAGTTAACGATACCCGCCAGTTGCCCGCGGAAGTAACTGATGCCCATTTTCTGTCCCTTGCACTCACCTTCGCCCATGGTTGCACCTTTGGTTACCTGTATGCCTTCCTGTACATTGTTCGTAACTGTGAATAGCTGGCACTCTGCAGGCTTAGGTAATGGAACGACGGTGTTAACTGTTCTGCTGTTAGCAACCGCAGCGAAAAACTGCCTGAGTTGTGATGTATCCAGCGCGTATACTTTATAATCTTTGGGCAATACCAGCAACTCCGTGCTTTTATTCAATATCGAATTGTTCTCTTCAAACCAGTCGATATGTGGCTGGTTCATATCAACATGCACCTTGCCGCAGGCCATTTTACGCCTTTCGGGTACGTTGTCGCTCTCGTTGGCTGTTGCCAGCTTATTGCTGCCTTTGCATGATGAAAAGCAGATAGCTAATATTATTATGGGTATGCTCAGTCTCATTCTTAATATGTACCAACAGTACATTTTCGTCATTTAAATATAACGAATTATAAACAGTTGATTGTAATGTAATTGTCTTTACAATATTACGGATTATTCACGACCGGGGCTATTTCCTGAGGCTGCGTATGCCCAGGAAGAGGGAGTTGAGTATGAGCACTACATCGCTGAGGGCCATAATACCCGCTCCATAGGTTGGTTTCAGGTAGCCCATTGCGGCAACAGGTATAGCTACAATATTGTAGATGAACGCCCAGAAGAGGTTAGACTTGATAGTACGCTCCGTATAGATACCCAGCCTGATAGCCTGTGGCAGTGTGCTTAGTGTGTTGTTGGACAGGATAACATTGGCAGACTGTATGGCTATTTGCGTAGACTCGCTGAGCGATATACCCACCGTTGCCTTTGCCAATGCGGGAGCATCGTTTATGCCATCGCCCACCATAGCGGTAGGTGCTTTTTTTATCAGTTCGTCCAGTTTATCGTTCTTCTGTTCGGGAGAACGTTCCGCATATACTTCATCAATGCCCAGCTCTGCGGCTATGCGTTCGCATTTGTCTTTTTTGTCACCACTCAGCAGGATGGTGGTATACCCCATGCTTTTCAGGTCGGCTATGGTTGCTTTTGCATCCGGCCTCAGAGCGTCTGATATACGTATGGCGCCCACATAGCTATTGTTCTTATACAGGTACATATCATAACCTTTGTCCTGCTCTGTATGGGTATGCAGCCAGCGTTCAGAACCCAGTTGCCATTTGTTGCCTTCATTATCCGTAGCTTCTATACCCTTGCCTTTCACTTCTTCTACATCTGCAAAGTCTATATTGGCCGCATCGCCCCATTGAGCAACAACAGATTTAGCTATCGGGTGTGATGAATGCCGTTCTATAGAGGCAATAACAGCGCGGAAATCTTCATCACTTATGTTGTTGAGCTGGTACGATACGATCTGTAGTTTGCCGGTAGTGAGTGTACCTGTTTTATCGAAAACGATATTCTTAATGGTCTTGAGCCTTTGCAGCGTATCGCCACCTTTTATGAGCATACCATTGCGGGCTGCACGGCCAAGGCCTACAGCTACAGCAGCCGGCGTAGCCAGTCCCATAGCACATGGGCAGGAGATGACCATTACAGCAATAGCACGCATCATGGCATTCTGAAAGCTGACATCAAAAGCGAAATAGCTGATGAGCATAGTGCCCAGCGCGATGGCTAAAACAGCAGGCACGAAAATAGCGCTTATCTTATCAGCCAGTTTCTGTAGTGGTGGTTTCTGTCCCTGTGCTTCGCGCACCATTCGTATGATGTTCGCCAAAACGGATTGACTGCCTACAGAAGTTGCTTTTATGCGCAGGTTGCCATCCAGCAGCATTGTACCACCTACTACTTCATCGTCTATTTGTTTATGCACGGGCAGGCTCTCGCCTGTTATCATGTGCTCATCTATCCGTGCGTCTCCTTTTACTATGATCCCGTCTACAGGAATGCTGTCGCCTGTGTTTACCAGGACGATATCGTCTGCCTTTACGAATTTGCTGTCTATTTCAGATATGGTTTCCTTGCCAATGCTGTCTGTAAATATTATGCGTGCTTTTTGTGGCTGCAGTTTGGCCAGCGCGTCAATAGCGGCAGTAGTAGACTTGACGGTTTTATGTTCCAGCCAGTTGCCCACCATTACCAGCGTAATGATAGATGCTGCAGTTTCAAAGAATAGGTAATCGTGCGCCTGCTCAGCATAAGCAAACATACCTATGATGGAATATACATACGCAGCGGTAGCACCAATGATGATGAGCACGTCCATATTAGGTATGCCGTGTTTCAGCGAACGCAAGGCACTAACGCCAAATTGTTTTACACCAATTGCAAATACAGGTGTGGCCAAAACTAACTGCACCCATGGGTTGTGCAGCACGTGCCAGCTACTGAACATGTGCAGGAGTAGTGGTACCGTGAATATGGCGGATATAATAAGATAAAGCGTGGTGTTGTTTCTATGATTATGCGTAGAGGCATTGCTTTGTGTGTTGTCTTCTTCTCTTACAACGGTATAGCCCAGGTCGTCAATAGCGTCGTACACCCTGTTCACGTCCGTTTCCTCTATCATAGTAAAACTTACATCACCTGAGGCTGCATTGGCGGAAATATTGGTAGCGCCTTTTTTCTCTAATACCTTAGAGATGGTGAGCGCACAATTGCCGCAGGTCATACCCTGCACCGTGGTGGAATAAGTTTTTCCCATTTTTTTTGAGTTTCCGGCGTCCTATCTTTGCCCGATAATGAAGCAAGAGCCAGTATTACAAATTTCCTATTCTTTATTGAATATCCGAAATGCTGCGGATAAGTTGTGGGAATATGCACATCAATACAAGGTATGGGCGCTGAACGGAGATATGGGCGCGGGCAAAACAACGCTCATTCATGCACTATGCGATAACCTGGGTGTTCAGGATGATGTGAGCAGCCCGACATTCGCGCTCATCAACCAATACAGCTTTGATGATAAGGGAACAGCGCGGAACATATTTCATATGGACTGGTATAGGCTGAAGGATGAAGAAGAGGCTGTAAATGCGGGAGTGGAGGATTGCCTGCTGCAAAAAGATAATTATTCTATAATAGAGTGGCCGGGACAGGCACCGGGCTTGCTGCCATACCCTCACTTGTGGATGGAGATAGAACATATGGGTGATGAGGACAGGCTGTTGAAAGTATGGTTAAAAAACAGCAGGAGCGACAACTAACTGAATGTTTGCGCGCTAGTTTTAAGTAATTGTCTGTTTTCTTGATTATATTGTAGTATGCACTTGTGGGACGCATTATTGAAAGGTATAGCTCTGGGATTGTTCCTGGCTATATCTGTTGGCCCAACATTGTTCGCCATTCTGAAATACAGCCTCAACCATAGCTACAGGGCGGGTATTGCCTTCATTCTAGGGGTTTCCATCAGTGATATCATGTATGTAACCGTAGCCAATCTTGCCGCGTCGTGGCTGGAGGTGCTGCACGAGTATTCAAAACAGATAGCTTACGGCGGAGCGGTGATACTAATAGTTGTAGGGCTGGCGGGGTTGTTGGGAAAATACAGGCCTGTTCGCCCGTCAACGGCAAAACTCAATATCAGCAAGACCGATTATGTTAAGATATGGACAAGTGGTTTCCTTATCAATACTATCAACCCGGCGGTTATCATCATATGGTTGGGTTCCGTATCGGCAACAGCTAATACCACGGGGTGGTACCGTTTCGTGATGTTCACGGTTTGCCTGGCACTGGTGCTAGGTATAGATGTGTGCAAGGTGTTCCTGGCCGATGGCATACGCCGGAAACTGACGCTGCGCCGTGTGATGTATATGCAGAAGGCGTCTTCAGCTATAATCCTGACGTTTGGCTGTGCACTGTTCCTGACTACGTTTTTCGACCTGCACATCAACCAAAAGCAAACGGAATCCGCCTATTGTCAAAAACAATTTAAAGAAGCGCATAAAACTTCTGAAACCTTAGTATCTTTGCCGCCTCATGTCTGATGCGATACGTCACGAATGCGGATTAGCACATATCCGCCTGCTGAAACCACTGGCATTTTACCACCGCAAATACGGAACAGCTTTTTATGGCCTGAACAAATTGTACCTGCTTATGGAAAAGCAGCACAACCGTGGACAGGACGGAGCCGGTATTGCTACAGTGAAACTGAATACGGAACCGGGATACCAGTTCATGCACCGCTTACGCCTTAATGGCGCCAATGCCATCAAAAGGGTGTTTGCCGAAGTGCAGGAAGAAACGGAGAACCTGGAGAAAATGTTCCCGGATATACGGAAACACCCCGGTCTGTTGAAGGGCTATATGCGCTTTATGGGCGAGTCGATGCTGGGGCACCTGCGTTATGGTACGCAAGGGCGCAACAACGTGGAGTTCTGCCACCCGTTCATTAAGCCTGATATCAACCCTACCCGCAACCTTGTGATGGCGGGTAACTTCAACCTGGTGAATACAGACGAGCTTTTTGAAATGCTACATGAGCACCCAAGCACTACAACCCGTGAGAGTGACCTGGGAGCAATGATAGACACAGTGCAGCACTACCTTGTAAAAGCAGACCAGGAAAATCCTGAGTCGCTCGACCTGGAAGGGGTGCTGAAGAAAGCGGCTATCCATTTTGACGGAGGTTTTGTTTGCGGAGGACTTGTAGGTAACGGTGATAGTTTTGTTTTAAGAGACGCCAACGGCATACGCCCGGCGTATTATTATAAGGATGACGAAGTAGTGGTGGTAGCGTCTGAACGCCCGGCTATTATGACGTCGTTCAATGTGCCGATGGAGGCTGTGAAGGAGTTGACACCGGGGCATGCGGTAATTACCAAGGCCAATGGTGAGTTCAGCGATGTGAGGATACTGCCTGAGAAGGAGATCAAGGCTTGCAGCTTTGAGCGTATCTACTTCAGCCGTGGTAGCGACGTGGATATATACCGTGAGCGTATGCAACTGGGCCGCAATCTTGCCAAGCGTGTGCTGAAAGCGGTAGATAACGACCTAAAGCATACGATCGTATCCTTTATACCTAATACGGCTGAGACCGCGTTTTACGGGTTGATAAAGGGGCTGGAAGATTACCTGAACGAAATAAAGCTGCAAAGGATACAGGAGCGGGGTAGTGAGATGACCTCTGAAGAGATGCTGGAGCTTATCAGTCGCAGGGTGCGTATTGAGAAGGTAGCTATTAAGGACGTTAAGATGCGTACGTTCATCACTGAGGATTCTGCCCGTGATGAAATGGTACAGCACGTATACGATATCACCTATGGTACTGTAGAAGATGGAGTTGATACACTGGTAGTGATTGATGACTCGATAGTGCGTGGTACCACACTGAAGGAAAGTATCATCAAGATGCTGGATAGGCTGAAGCCAAAGCGTATCATCATCGTATCGTCGGCACCACAAATACGGTATCCTGACTGTTATGGTATTGATATGAGCCGTATGGGCGATTTCATTGCCTTCCGCGCTACGGTTGAGCTGCTGAAAGACAGGGGTATGGAAAGCCTGCTGACCGATGTGTACAATCAATGCAAAGAGGCGGATGCAGCCGGAACACTGGATGATAAGAACTATGTACAAATGGTGTATGATCCGTTCACCCCTGATGAGGTGAGTAAGAAAACGGCTGAAATGCTGAAATCGGACGGAGTGAATGCTGAAGTGGATGTTATTTACCAGTCTATAGGTGGTTTGAAGGATGCATGCCCTAATAATCATGGTGATTGGTACTTTACCGGTAACTATCCTACCAGGGGGGGAAACCGTGTAGCCAACAAAGCATTCATGAACTATATGGACAAAAAAGCAGGCAGGGGATATTAAGTTTTCATGCCGGCAAGTATATTTTTTTGATATAATTAAGAAAGTCTTAACTTTACATTAATCAAAGGTGCTGCGGAGTTCCAAAGCACCTTTATCATTACAGGAATTGCTGGGCGTGATTTTGTTGCGGATGTAATTCTCATTATACAGGATTGTTACACATTACACACAATGGGCAGTTACTGCCTAAGGGAACTATTTTGTTAATGTAAAAAGTAAACGACACGACAAACAACAGATGATCAGTATTAAAAACAAAGAAAACGAGGAATGCCTTTTGATGCTTGTAGATATGAAAGGCAAAGTGTATTGTGAGACTTACATGCAACCTAACGACAAGCTGACCTTAGATATAAAAGACCTGCTTTCAGGCATTTACAACCTGGTATTCAAAACAGAGACTACCAGCCACGTACAGCAGATACTAAAATATTAATGCCCGGCAGGTTACTGCCAGGCATTGTTTTTTTGTACTGTTAATGTAGTTATCAGAATGTTTTATTGACGCCAACTACATACCTGAAACCGAAGTATTCAGGATTCGCATTCGGCGGCCTGTTCAGGAATGCCGGTACATCAAACCTTAATGTCAGTGGGTTGGCCTTGGCGAAACGCCACCATTTCTTAACCGTTACAGCCATTCCCAGTCCGGCGTCCATACGCACCCCGCTCCACATGATTGTAGGAGCTATGTTCCAGTAGTTATTCAGGTCGGCAACACGGCTCAGCTCAATGACACCCGCGTCAGCAAACGCATACATATCTACATGCAGCCAGTTGCGTGTGAACTTCGGGCGCAGCGGGATATACCTGTCAAATTCAACTTCAACATTCGCCGCGGCACCACTACGGCCTTTGTAGCCTATCAGTACTTCACCGTTTCTTTCTTCACCAACAAGATAGCCTGCATAACCACGCAGGTTCAGCCCGCCACCTACCTGGAAGTGGTTGGTCTCATATTTGGAAATAGTACGCCAATCGTCAGGCACTACAGCGGCATTGCGGGTGTATTTATTGTCCATCATGTCTTCAGGGTTGGCACCCGCCAGCCACAGAGCACTTTCGTATGGAATGTTACTACCTGTACCGTACCTGCCGAATAACCTTGTGCGAATATCCAGCTTGTCAATGCTGTTATAGTTCAATGCGGTCAGCTGTACATAGCCGTAATTGAAATCATCAGCACTGTTGCCCGTCATGAATGGTGCCCTTGCAGAAAGGTTGAAGTGACCCGAACCACCAATATATTTGATTTGGTGCTGCCATGCTATATTGATTGATGAGTTTGGCCTTGCGCGCATACTGCTCCATTCGTTAGGATAAATAAGGTAGTCTTTATCCAGTGCCACAGTACGCCACATGGTTTGTGCGTAGAATGTCAGTGAGTTGATCTTGTTGATATCCCAGTTCAGTCCGCCCCTGTGGTACCAAAGCCCGTCAAGCAATTTACTACCAATCTGTACCTGCAACTTTGGATTGAACCTTGTAATAGGTGACTCATAACTGATATTGTAGTTGATAGCTACATACCTGTCGTACCATCCTTCGTTCTCAAAACTTTTGTACATATTGCCTTGCTGTATGTGTGTATTCCACCATACAGACGCACTTGTTTTATGCATGGTGTGCATATAGTCGCCTTCCATGTGCAGGCCTGCTTTTATACCGTCCACCGGGTTCCACCACAGGTCGGGGCGCAAGCGGGCGTGGTTGTGGTGCCTGTCCATGGGGGTGTGGGCACCCACATCAGGTTTCAGTACTATGGCCTTTGGAGACAGTGGCATGTGGCGGCTTTTGTAATTGTCTATCTCATAGATATCTGCCAGCCTGTTGCTGGTATCTATCTGTACGTTTTTGATGCCTGAAGGTATCTGCACATGAGCGTCATAAGTTTTGTTCCAGCCGCCCCAGCCATACCATTTGCCTAAAACTTTAGCGTCTGTTTCTTTATTGAACCATGTATTAGGTATATGATAGTTATGCTTGCTGCCGTCTTTTGCTGTTACGGTAAAGTCTATCGGCATTTGCATTTCTCCCTTACGTTCAAGACGGATGATGAAGCTGTCGTTGCCGGGTATCTTCTTAATACGGTTGATGCCGTAGTCCAGCCTTTTGGTGGTTTCCAGCCATTGGTCGAAGAACCAGTTCAGGTCTACATGGGTGTATTGTATTATTGAAGTACGAAAATCATCGAAATAAGGATGCGCAAAACGCCATTGGTTGAAGTAGTTCTTCATAGCATTGGAGAACAGCGTATCACCCAATGTGTATTGCAGGCTGTATAACATACTAGCTGTTTTGTAGTATACCTGTCCGTATCCGTTCTCATGGTGCAGCGCATCGCCAAAGTCGTTGGAGTGTGTGTTCAATGGTTGCTCATTCTGGTTCAGTGCGTCGTACACATAGCGCGTGTACACACGCAGGTCGCGGTATGTGCCGGGGTAGTAGGCCAGTTTGTTGCGCAGCTTTTTAGGCTTGCGGGATATGGTATCACCTTCCAGTTTTATCAGTCCCCATGCTGTGAGGAATTGTGTAAAACCTTCGTCCAGTGCCGCGCGGTATGTTTCGTTGTTGCCCACCATACCATAAAACCAGTTGTGGCCTATTTCATGCACCAGCAACCCTTTGTAGCCGGGGTGGCTACCGCCGTCCAGTGTCAACATAGGGTATTCCATACCATCGGCAGCATCGGCAGCTACCATTTTGGGGTATTGGTACATACCGAAGTCTTCAGAGAAGGTCTTGATTATTTTAGCTACATAGTCGGCAGATGTCTGCCAGCCGCGTGCGTGTGGTTCCTGCACCAGCCCTACACATTCCACGCCGTTCCAGTATTCTGTATCAATACGGTAAGATGGATCAGCGGTGAATGCAAAGTCGTGTACGTTCAGTGCTTTGAACCTCCATGTTTTGCGCTCACCTTTTTTGTACGGAGTGATTATAGATGGCGGCTCGTTCCATTTTTTGTCTTTAAAGTTCTTTACATCCAGTTTTTCACGCAGTTCATCAGGCAATACTTCTTTACGGTTCTGTATTGCGCCGGTTGCTTCCACTACGTAGTTTGATGGGAAGTTGAGTGATACATCATACATGCCAAAGTCCGCATAAAATTCTTTGTTCAGATGCTGGTAGGTATCCCAACCAAACTTGCGGTCGTACACGCATATTTTAGGGAACCACTGAACACCGTTGTAGTGCATGCTGCCCCAGGCATCATACATCTTCATGCGCCTGCGGGTGGCGCCACGGTCCCAGTAGGTGGTGAACTTCATAGTAAAAGTCGCTTTGCCACCGGGTAGTAGTGGCTTGGGTAAATACACTTTCAATATGGTATTGTCCAGGTCTACCTCAACATTCTTTCCGTCTACCTCCAGCCCATCTATCACACAGCCCAGGCCCTGCGCTTCATAATCGCCCAAACGAGGTTTTACTTTATTAGCCATTTCCAGCTTGTGCAGGTACGAGCCTTTCACAAAAGCATTCTGCCAAAGGTGGAAGTAAACATATTCCAGCGTATCAGGAGAGTTGTTCCAGTATTCCAGTTGCTCATTGGCGTTGATGGTATGCTTTTCCTCGTCGATCTTTGCATCAATAGTATAATGCACGTCTTGTTGCCAGTATGCGGCATCAGGTTTACGGTTCTGCCAGTATAACGGATTGCTTTTGGAGCGATATTCATTGTCGTTCTGTGCCAGTAAACTTCCTGAAATAACAAAAGATAGTGCCAGTAATATTAAATTCCTCATAATGTGCGTGAATATAAGCCCTGAAAATACAACAAAGTTGGGATAAGCTACCTAACGCCTTATGGGTGATATATGCTTTATGTCGTATTGTGTTTATATCGCTATAAACAGTAACTGTTAGCGCTGCGGTAAGGATTAGGTATTTTTGTTTTACTACAAGCATATATTATGACCACTACTGATACACAAGCACCATCTGCAAGGAAACAGGAAATCGTTAATAACTATATTGCTCTGCTGGATGAACATATAGCAGAACTGAAAGCAGGTACAGCCGAAACAACACTTAAGATAGAAGACTTTGCACAGGCGTTGTTCATTCACCCCCGTCATTTAAGTAATACAGTGCACGAGGTTACTGGTGAGTCTACCTGCAGTATGTATGAAGAAAGACTGATGGATATATCCAGGGAACTACTCCTGACCAATGAAGGCTCAATAGCATCCGTAGCGAGACACCTTATGTATGACCCGTCTAATTTTTCCAAGTTCTTCAAGAGTTATGAAGGCATGACGCCTAAACAGTTCAGATTGATGAATAAAAAGTAAAAACTGAACTACTCACCATGTTTGTGCCGGATGATATACCCACATTTGTAGCCTTAATTTTTAAAACTTAATGATGATGAACAAAATAGCTTTAGTAACAGGTGGCAGCAGGGGATTAGGAAAGGACATGGCACTTGCGCTCGCTAAGAAGGGTGTAGATGTAATAGTAACCTATAATGCCAACAAAGAAATGGCAGATGACGTGGTTACAGAAATAAAAGCAATGGGCGGCGAAGCAGCCGCACTGATGCTGGATGTTTCCGACCTGTCGTCTTACGATGGATTTATAAGCAAGGTACAGACCACACTGAGGTCTGTATGGAATACAGACAGGTTTGATTACTTAGTAAATAATGCTGGTGTAGGCGCTAACATACCCATAGCAGATGTAACGGAAGAGGCTTTTGACAGGTTGATGAACATACATTTTAAAGGAGTGTATTTCCTCAGCCAGAAATCATTGCCGTTTATCAATGATAATGGTTGCATCATAAATGTGTCTACCGGTACCACGAGGTTTTGCGTGCCTGGATATTCGGTTTACTCATCGCTTAAATCAGCAGTGGAGACATTTACAAAATACCTGGCGAAAGAGTATGGCGTAAGGGGTATCAGGGCAAATGTTGTAGCCCCCGGTCCTGTTGAAACGGATTTCAATAATGCTGCAATACGCAACAATCCGCAAATGAAATCTGCGCTGAGTGGTTTGTCGCCACTGGGCAGGGTTGGGCAGGCTGACGATATAGGCAGTGTAGTTGCATTTTTATGCAGCGATGATGCAAAGTGGATCAACGCACAAAGGATAGAGGTGAGTGGTGGTATCAATGCTTAAACATTAAATTAACTTTATAATAAGAGTTGCTGTTTGCATAAAATGGCAACTTTTGTTATTTTAACAACATTGTAATTGTGAATTAAAAAAACAACAGATGGGAAAATTTGTAGTAAGTACCCGCAAAAACGGAGAGTTTCAATTCAACCTCAAAGCCGGCAACGGACAGGTGATACTGAGTAGTGAAGGATACACCACAAGAGCTGCATGCGATAACGGTATAGAAAGCGTAAAGAAAAACGCACCTGATGATAAACGTTACGACAGGCTGGAAGCTAAAAATGGTAAGCACTACTTTAACCTGAAAGCCGGCAATGGCCAGGTAATAGGCAGCAGCCAGATGTATGAAGAAAAAACAGGCATGGAAAACGGTATTGAGAGCGTAAAAAAGAATGCGCCAGACGCTACCGTTGAAGATGAAACAGCTTAGTGTTTTGTTGAAAATAATTTAACAGGGCGGGAGTTTTTTACTCCCGTTTTTTTTATTCTGCTATACTCTTGCCTATGAATGAGGTAATATCTTCGGCCCATTGATCTTTGTATTTGCCCATGAAATTTACGTGACCTGCTTCAGGATAAATGATCAGTTCTTTTTCACCCTGCAGGTTGTTGATGATGTCTTGTTCTTCTGAAAGTTTTACACGGTCATCTTTTCCTCCAAACATGATAAGCGTCGGGCTGGTAATTTGCCTGGCATAGTCTGACGGATTGTGATTGTATCCCCAGAAACTATGTTGTAATCCTCCCCATATCACTAATAAATGTGCCATAGGAAATTTGGGTACGCCCATCATATCAAAACGAATGGCTACTGTTTCCCGCATAGTACTGAACGGTGCTTCTGCAATAATACATGCAGGTTTAAGGTTATGGTCTGCAGTAGCTTTCATCAATGCCGCAGCACCCATAGATATGCCGAACAATACTATTTTTTGTTCTCCTTTTTCTTCCAGGTACTTGTAGCAATCCAATACATTTTCTGCTTCGTCATAGCCTATTGTCACCCTGTTGCCTGTAGAGCCTCCTGCCCCCATCATATCTACCAGCATAGTATTGTATCCTGCATCATTCAGCATATAAGCTCTGCCCAGCAGTCCTGTTTTATCATCTTTATAACCATGAAACATCAGCACGGTGCCTCTTGCGTTTTTTGCCGGTATCATCCAGCACTCAAGGTCTTCGTTGCTTTGTATATGTATAGTTTCATACGGCCTGTCAGGTAACCAGTTCCTTGCCGGGCGTGGATTGTCAATACCAAAGAATGCTGTTTTTATTAAACCGGCAGCACTCATGTTTTTATGATCGGTACCAGGTATGTCAGTGCCGGTAAAGTGTGTGAATTTCCATGCGTGGTTAAATGCAACAACATTCATCAGCACAAAAACTGCCAACAAAACATAGAGGAACTTTTTAAGCCGGGTACTCATTGACCAAAGCTAAGGCAGTTACAAATATGTAATTGAGAGTAAAATGTTAAACCCTGGTGCTATTCAAGATCCTCAAAAGTAACAGGGGGCGAAAGAAAATGTTTTTTACAACTATCGCAGCCGTAGTAGAAATTATTCTGGCTGTTGTACAGCACAAGGTATGAGCCTGCGTTGATACTGAAATTGTAGTCTGTACCGCCTACATACAGTTTGCCTGTTACCTCGCAGGGCAGCACATCATAAAAATAATGCCAGTCCTGCCCGTTAATAGGTTTGAAATGACTGAACAATTCAACGGCGGTTAGGCTGTCCATTGACCAGTCGCTGCAAATGTTAGCATAGTCAGCTGAGTCGCTGCCATGTGTTTTTTGCTGTGCGTTTATGCTCAGTATTTTCGCATCGCCATTGTTGATAACCGGGTGTGCGTCAATATTGTCTTCTATCTCAATTTTATCGCCAAAGAACCTGGGCTGCTTATTGAAGAGCAGGTCCAGCACCATTTTTACACGAGCCAGTTTTTCGCGTATCATTACTTTTACCTGCAGGCGTTGTGGCGGGTCTTGCGCATTGTAGGCAATGGCTTTTATACCCCTGTGGTTGGCAATGAACAAAGCACGTTCATTATGAAATTTCTGAGAGATGATGATGGCGCCATCGGTGCCGAAGACGGCGTTGCTCCGTACTATGCTATCCAGCGTGCGGAAACCGGCATAATCCAGGAATATCCTGCTTTCAGGTATGCCTGCGGCTATGAGGTCTTTCTTCATGGTGCGCGGCTCGTTATAGTTCTCCTGCCTGTTATCGCCGCTTACCAGTATGAAGTCTATTTTGCCTGCCTTATACAGTTTTACTGCTGCTTCTATCCGGTATTTATAATACAGGTTGATGCGCCCTTTTGCTGCGTATTTCGATGTGCCTAATACAAGGCCTACTTTAGCGTGCTTTATAGTTTTAATACTATTGTGTACCTGCTTTTTTACCGACCAGGATACATAGGCGTCTATACTGAATATCAGTACTGCCAGTAAAAGGATGGCGAGAAGAAAATATTTGAGCAGGCGTTTCCCCATATATGTGTAGGGTAAAGGTAGTTAAATTTAAGAGTGTGGTTTTACTCCTTTATCTTGTTCAGCAGTCCGTTGGCTTCGTCCTTTTTGGTAGAGTTTTCCTGTACCAGGCTGTTGAGCAGAGTGCGGGCCTGCATCATTTCATCCATTGCTATATGACACTTGGCGGCCATTAGTGTAGCGGCGTCTTTCTGGTTGCTCTCGGGGTCGTACATTACTTTCTGGTACAACTTCAGTGCTTTCTTGTATTTCCCGTCGTTGAATGCCTCATCGCCTTTTAGTATACCACTGCGTGCGGTGCCGAGTTCTATTTTCTTTTTAGCAGGTGCTGCCTCTGGTTCGGTAGTCACTTTCGCTTCTTCTGCCGCTACTTTTTTAATTCCTGATCCTGTGCTGTAGTCGTTCAGTGAAGTAGGAGTATAGCTATTGCCCATACGTCCCCTGTTTTCGGCTGCAAGTTTGGCTACTTCTTTATTTGCCGCTGCGGCCAATTTATTTTTATCTGCTTCAGCTTTTTTAGCGGATGCCAGTTTTGCTTCGGCAGCTTTCGCTTCTGCTAATTTCTTGTCTGCTTCTTTTTTCGCCAGCAGCGCTTTTGCTGCTGCACCTGCTGTGTCTTTTGCTACAGGTGGCTTTTTTTGCAGTGCCGCATCTTCGGTAACAGCAGCTAATGGTTCGGGCTGTGCTATATCCTGCTGCATGGTGGTTATTGTATCCGCCATTACAGTAGTGCCGGCATCCATAGTATCTTCAGCCGGACGGTACACTATTTCCGGTTCTTCCTGTACGGGTTCTATAGTGGCCTGCTGTGCCAGTTCTCTAGGAGCTCCTTGCGGGAAGATGCTGTCGCGCATGAACCACATGATACATACCGCTGCTACCAGGGTGGCAGCCAGCGACAAGGGCTTCCAGGGTATGCGAACTGCTTTTTTCTCTTTAGTTTCAGGATTGTTGGAGTATGCCCCCGCTTTTATTACAGGTTTTGATTTGGTAACCTGCTTTATTTCCTGTGCGGGTACGCCAAAGTGTTTGGCTATAAAGCTGTCATCCAGCTTTTCCATTGCAGCAATAGCGGCGGGTGAGTTGGCGGCTTTCAGTCCTTCTACAGCCTCGCTGCAAAAAGGGCAGCTCAGCAGGTGTACTTCTACAGCATGACACTCCTCATGCACCATTTTACCTGATGCATACCCTTTCAGCTGCCTGGGACTCAGGCAGGCGCTCGGCTCAAATATATGTGTCAACTGTTCTTTACTCATGACTTTTCTTCCAGTAGTCCCGCTAATTTTATTTTTAAGTTCCTTTTGCCGTTCTGTATGGCGCTTTTTACCGTATTCAGATCGTAATTTGCCTGCCTGGCCACTTCCGCATAGCTCATCCGCTGCAGGTAGAAGTAGCGGATACATACCCTCTGCTCCTTGCTCAACTCCTGTATGGCGGCTTCCAGTTCATTCAAAAAATGCTCCTCTTTTACCTTTTGATGCCATTCATCCTCAAATTCCATATTTTCAAGAGGTGTTTCTTTATCCACAACAGGGCCATTTTTCCTCAATATCATATAACAGTGGTTTTGTGCCACTTTATATAGCCATGATTTAAAATGTGTAATCTGATGTTTTTTAAGCTCCTCCAGTAATTTGATGAATATTTGCTGGCAGGCGTCTTTGGCGGCTTCCACCTCTTTCAGGTATTTCAGGCACACACCGTACACAAGATGGGAATACCGCTCGTACAGGCTTGCAAATGCAAGGTGTTCGTTGCGTTCAGCATAACGGAGGACCAGCTCCTCATCAGATATTTTCCTGTAGTCCTGGGTTGCCAATCTTTTTTAATGTGTTTTTTTGTGCGGACTAAAGATAATAGATTAATTGTTAATTGACTATAAACAAATTGTACGTATTACGTCGCCTTTGAGAACATCATGATTAAAACTTATGTTTTTAATGCCTGAACAGCTATATTTGCACCCTTAATTTAAACAACATAATATATATATGGAAATGTTTTACCTCGTTCCGGCTTTTGGTTTGCTGGCATTATTGTTTACAGTAATAAAAAGCTCCTGGGTAGGAAAGCAAGACGCGGGTACCGACCGTATGACGGAGATCGCCAAACACATTGCAGATGGAGCCATGGCCTTCCTGAAAGCTGAGTACAAGATCATGAGTTATTTCGTGATCATTGCAGCTATACTGCTGGCCATAATGGGTAGCCAGAATGCGAACTCCAGCTGGATCATTGCTATTGCATTCATTATTGGTGCATGCTTCAGCGCTATTGCCGGTTTTATTGGTATGCGTATAGCTACTAAAGCCAACGTACGTACCGCACACGCAGCACGTACCAGCCTTAGTAAGGCACTGAATGTATCATTTACAGGTGGTGCTGTAATGGGTATGGGTGTTGCCGGCCTGGCAGTTTTAGGCCTGGGTAGCCTTTTCATTATTTTCAAAATGATATTTGCTCCTGAAGCAGCTGTTGACAGCCTGGAGATGGAGCGTACTATCGAGGTACTGACAGGTTTCTCACTGGGTGCTGAGAGTATCGCACTGTTTGCCCGTGTGGGTGGTGGTATATACACTAAAGCGGCAGACGTAGGTGCTGACCTGGTAGGTAAAGTAGAAGCGGGTATTCCTGAAGATGACCCTCGTAACCCTGCAACGATCGCGGATAACGTTGGTGATAACGTTGGTGACGTGGCAGGTATGGGTGCTGACCTTTTCGGTTCATATGTGGCTACCGTACTGGCTACCATGGTATTAGGCCGCGAAACAGCTTCTATGGATAACTTTGGTGGTTTCGGCCCGATATTGTTACCAATGCTGATAGCAGGTATGGGTATCGTGTTCTCAATTATAGGTACATTCTTCGTACGTATTTCTGATAGCGTAGGTGTAAGCACTACCGCTGTTCAGAAAGCGCTGAATATGGGTAACTGGGGTTCAATGGTTTTAACAGCTGTGGCTGCATACTTCCTGACCATGTATATTCTTCCTGAAACAATGGAGTTAAGGGGTCGTGAGTTCAGCAACACTGAGGTGTTTGGCGCTATTGCTATCGGTTTGGTAGTAGGTGCTTTGATGAGTATCATTACTGAGTACTATACTGCTATGGGTAAAAAACCTGTACTGAGCATCATCCGCCAGTCGGGTACAGGACACGCTACTAACGTTATTGGTGGCCTGGCTGTAGGTATGGAAAGTACATTCTTACCAATATTAGTTCTGGCAGGTGGTATCTGGGGTTCATTTGCAATGGCAGGCCTGTATGGTGTGGCTATTGCTGCTGCTGGTATGATGGCAACAACAGCTATGCAGCTGGCTATCGACGCATTCGGCCCGATCGCGGATAACGCGGGTGGTATTGCTGAAATGAGTGAACTGCCTAAAGAGGTTCGTGAAAAAACAGATACACTGGATGCTGTAGGTAACACAACCGCTGCAACAGGTAAAGGTTTTGCGATCGCTTCTGCTGCATTGACTGCACTGGCACTGTTTGCCGCTTATGTTGGTGTTGCGGGTATCGATGGTATTGATATATATCATGCTGATGTATTGGCTATGCTGTTTGTTGGTGGTATGATACCATTCATCTTCTCGTCACTGGCTATACGTGCCGTGGGTGAGGCTGCAATGGCCATGGTTGCTGAGGTTCGTCGCCAGTTCAGGGAAATACCCGGTATCATGGATGGTAAAGGTGAGCCTGAGTACGATAAATGTGTGGCTATCTCTACAGATGCGTCTATCAAGAAGATGATCTTACCGGGTGCTATAACTATTATTGCTCCTATCTTGGTAGGTTTCCTGGTTGGTCCTGAAGCGCTTGGTGGTATGCTTGCAGGTGCTACTGTAAGTGGTGTACTGATGGGTATGTTCCAGAACAATGCTGGTGGTGCATGGGATAACGCTAAAAAGTCATTCGAGAAAGGTGTTGATATTAACGGTGAGACATTCTACAAAAACTCTGAGCCGCACAAAGCGTCTGTAACAGGTGATACTGTAGGTGATCCGTTTAAAGATACTTCAGGCCCGTCTATGAACATCCTGATCAAGCTGATGTCTATCGTAGCACTGGTAATAGCTCCTACATTAGCTGGTATGAACGGTACTGCTCACCACGAGTCTGCAAAAGCTCCTGTAAAGCAGGAAGTTAAAATGACAGATGGCAAAGTAGCTGCTATACAGGTTAAATAAAGTGTTTTTTCAATATATTCAGATCCGCCGGAATAATATCCCGGCGGATTTTTTTTTGAGTATTACTAACACTATTCTCTCCTGCTGCGTCTTGTGAGTATAAAACGATATTGAAAATTATTAAAACAGATACAAATGAGAAATTTACTACTAATTATGATCGCAATTGCCTTTGGCTTGCCATCATATGCCCAACTCAACTGTAATAACGTAAACGCTGCCATAACTGTAAGTGCCAGCGGTGCTACGGCAACACTCGTTAACAGCAGCACGCCTACATTCACCAGTAATATTTATACATTTTATACCATCAACTGGGGCGACAACACAACAACGAATGCTTATAACAACAACAACCAACAGCATACATACACCGCTTCAGGTACATATACTATAGCACTGTACTCTCATGTATTAGACTCAGCTAATAATATCAGCTGTTATGATACCGCTACAGGCTCTGTTACAGTTACAGTACCACCATTGAATTGTAACAATGTAAATGCTGTTATCAGCACATCTATGATGGGTGGTGGCTCCGGAGTTATCCTGTACAACAGCAGTACGCCAAATGGCGGACTGAACCTGTCAGTACAATATAACATCAACTGGGGTGATGGTAACTCATTGAATACTTCAAGTAAATCCATACAAACACATACTTATACAAGTAACGGTTCGTATACTATCAGGTTGATAGTAAATGCTTATGATTCTGCCAACAACATAGGCTGTACAGATACCGCATACTCAACAATAAATGTTACTAATACAGGATTTAACTGTAATAATGTTAATGCTTCGTTCTATACAACGCTTACGAACAAGACTGTTACTGCGATAAATTTAAGCACACCCAACCCGGGTTCCGGTGTAGGTGCTACATACAAGTTTTATTGGGGTGATGGAAACAATACAACTAAAACAACCAAAAGCAATACATCGTATACATACGCAGCGAATGGTAGCTATACTATTATGCTGATCGCCACATATACAAACGGAACTATCACATGCGTAGACAGTACGATAGATACCGTATTCGTAAACCATAACCCAACACCTCAGAATGTTATTTCAGGTGCTATATGGGTTGACTCTACAAGCACACTGGATAGTTATAAAGTATGGTTGATCGAGTTTGACTCAGCTACCAATATTCTGAGTGCGGTTGACTCTACAATAGTTGGTGCTTTTGCAGGTTACGGAAACTATCACTTCAACAACGTTGCAGCAGGTGCTTACCGTACTAAAGCAGCACGCCTTAACGGACCAACTTCAGGTATCGGTCACGTACCTACATACCATGACTCGGCACTGCTGTGGAGCAATGCAAATGTAATTAGCCACACAGGTGGTACTACTACCGGCAAGAATATCTACATGAAAACCGGTACATTGACCAGCGGCCCCGGCTTTATAGGTGGTAATGTACTGCAAGGTGCGAACAAGGGTACCGCCAACGGTATCAAGGGTATGAATATCCTGCTGCTGGATGCAAGCGACAATGTGATCAGCTATGCAATTACTGACGCTAATGGTGAATATAGTTTCCCCTCATTACCAACAGGAAAGTACAAGGTACACCCTGAAGATATGAACTACACTACTACTCCTGTTGTTGTTGATATTACTAACAATAAGCTATCGCACAATGCTGTGTATTTTGAGCGCTCAAAAAGCCAGATGACTATTGTTCCTGTAGCGGTAGGTGTTACTGATGTAAATAATAAAGCGTTAGCATTCAGTGTATACCCTAACCCTGCTAAGAATGTAGTGACCATTAACTGGGCTAACTATTCTGACGACATGGCTACTGTTGTTATCACAGATATCAGCGGTAAAAAAGTGATCAGTACACAGGTAGAAATGAGCAACAATGCATCTGTAAATGTGAGCGAACTGCAAACAGGCTTCTACTTTATGAATGTTGCTACTGAGTTCGGCAACCATACTCAGAAGCTGATCGTTGAGTAATTAACTTTCATACTATTATACTACAGCCCGCACAGGTCAAACTGTGCGGGCTGTTTGTTTTTATTTGCTTTTTTTAAGTTTTTGTCTAACACTAAGCGTTTGTGTTTCGTCATGTTGTTTGAGTACTCAATAACTATTCATTTTTTAACCAAACAAATCAATATTATGAGAAACATTCTACTATTGACAATGCTTTGCCTGTTTACCATTTCTGCTTCGGCTCAAAACAGCTCTATTACAGGTACCGTTTATGGTGACTCCGCAAATTCAACACAGATCGACACATTCAAAGTGTGGTTGATTTCATTCAATTCAACTACTAATATTCTAACTGCTATTGATTCGCAAATAGTTTCAGGACAGGGGTCGGGTAATTATAATTTTGCTAACCCGGCAAATGGCAGCTACCGCACCAAAGCAGCGCATCTTAACGGACCATCAAGTGGTACAGGTTTAGTGCCAACATACCATAGCACAACTTTTGCTAACTCACCTTTGCTGTGGAGCAATGCTTCTGTAATAACACATACTGGTGGAAATACATGGGGCAAACACATTTACATGGCACAGGGTACAGTAACAAGCGGTCCCGGCTTTATTGGTGGTAATGTATCGCAAGGTGCTAACAAAGGTACCGGTGCGGGTATCCCTGATATGACTGTATTGCTGCTGGATGCAAACAATGATCCTGTTGCGTTTACTACTACAGACGCTAACGGTGACTATAGTTTCAGCAACCTGCCTAACGGTACGTACACGGTGCACCCTGAAAACCTGGGTGATGCTACAACTGCTGCCTCTGTTACTATTGACGCTACAAACGTTAGCCAGAATGCTATTTCTTTTGAGCGTTCAAACACTAACAAAACCATCACTCCGCTGCCAAATGCAATAGCAAATGTTGCAGCACAGGCACTGACATTCTCTGTTTTTCCCAACCCTGCTAATAATGTTGTAAATATCAACTGGGCAGAGTACAGCAACGATCTTGCTTCTGTTGTTATCACAGATATCAGCGGTAAAAAAGTAATGTCTGCACAGGTAAGCATGAATGCTGATGCTTCAGTAAATGTAAGCGAGCTGCAAACCGGTTTCTACTTTATGAGTGTAGTTACCGAATCAGCAAGCACTGCTCAGAAACTGATCATTCAGTAATAACTACTGTTTTTATTGTCAGCCCACTTATTTTATATAATAAGTGGGCTTTTTTCTAACGAATCCTGATTTTTTACCGTCTTAGTATCAGATGTAATATATTTACTAATAATTAACTTTTAAACCTATGAAAAACCTTTTATTATTAGCCGCGGTCATGCTTATGTCCGCATATTCATTTGCACAATCTCCCTGCAGTCACAGTTTTACATGGACAAATGTTTCAACCGGCAGTTTTAAAGGAGTAAAGCTGAATATTAGTTCAGCACAAATGACAGGTGTACAGAAAAAGTACATTAAGATATATTGGGGTAACGGAACAAGTTTTTATAACTTTTTTAATGGTACCTCACACACCCTGACAAGCTACTATTCTTCTTTTGGTAATTACAACATTAAGGTAGTTGTAACAGTTGTAGACTCTACAAACCAGAATGTAATATGTGCAGATTCCTCTACGGCTACTGCTGTAATTTACTCAGCAAATCCTTGCTTTGCGCTCTTCAGTACCACGTATGATACTGCTCAGAACGGTAATGTTACTTTTTCAATTATTACACCACCCAGTAGTAGTAACATGACCTACAACTGGAGTTTTGGTGATGGTAGTACAGGTACAGGCAGCACTATAACGCATAATTACGCACAGTATGGGCCTTATAATGTTACCGTTTATGTGAATAACGGAACCTGTACCGGTAACAGGTCGGTTACTATATACCCCTTTAATAGTTGTCACGGAATTGGTAAAATGATGACCTGGACAGTTAATACAAGCACACTTACAGCCGATTTTGCTACACAATCACAACATATACTTGGTTGGGGTAAGCATATGTATTATCAATGGGATTTTGGTGATGGGAACAGCACCGGCTCATCAATGGGTAATGCTAATATCAGTCATACATACGGTATTAATGGTGACTACTATGTTTCGCTCATTACTAAACTTGTTGACTCTGTAACAAATGCCACACTGTGTGTTGATACAGTATATCGTAATGTACAGGTAGGGCAAAGTAATATAATGGCTGGTTTTATTAAAAGAGATACTACTACATTACCGGTATCTGCAGATTATAAAGTCTGGTTGATAGAGTTTGATTCGGCTACCAATACACTTACAGCAGTTGATTCATTTACCACGTCTAGTATATACGAACATACCTATTTTGCCTTCCAGTATAAAGTATCCGGTAAATACCGCCTGAAGGCAGCAATTACTAACAACCCGACCACCGGTACGGTGCATATACCTACATATTCTGATTCAAGTTTGCTTTGGAGTAATGCTAATGTTGTGGTGCATACGCAAAGCACTGCACAGGCTAATATATATATGAGGACAGGTGCACCTGTAAGCGGCCCCGGCTTTATAGGCGGAAACGTGTTGCAAGGAGCAAACAAAGGAACGGCTAACGGCATTGAGGGTATGAATATCCTGTTGCTGGATGCAAACGACAATGTTATCAGCTATACGGTTACAGATGCAAATGGTGAATACAGTTTCCCGTCTTTGCCAACGGCTAAATATAAAATACATCCCGAAGACCTTGGGTATGCAACAACACCGGTATTGCTGGACATAACAAACTCCAAACTGACGCATGCTGCTATCAACTTTGAGCGTTCCGAAAGCCAGATGACAATTGTACCGGTAGCGGTAGGTGTTACTGATGTAAATAATAAAGCGTTAGCATTCAGTGTATATCCTAACCCTGCAAAAGATGTAGTGACCATTAACTGGTCTACACGCCTCAATAGTGAAGCTACAGTATTCATAACAGACATTAGTGGAAAGAACGTAAAGACAATAGGCATAAATATGAGTACAGGTGCAGTTGTAGATGTGAGCGAACTGCAGCCGGGTTTTTACTTTATGAACGTTGTATCAGAAATGGGTAATGCTACACAAAAACTGATCATTCAATAATTGTTTTGCTTGATAATAGAAAAGGGGTACAGTAATACTGTGCCCCTTTTTATTTTACTTATCAGTAGCGGTTATCTTTTTAATTGTTCCAATACATAGCTGTAGAAGTTATCACTATTAGAAAAATTCTGGTACACCAGTTGAGGATGCAGTACCGGGTTGTCTGTACGTTTTATCCATCCCTGTTCAAAATCCCACAACACTATATCTAATGGTGTTGTTTCAGGCTCGGCATAAATGTCTGTTCGTCCTGAAAGGAATACGGTAGCGCAGGTATTCCACATTTCGTAGAAAGGCTGATCTTTCACCAGTTCATATGCCTGGTAAACAAAAGCTGAAAACGGGTATTCAGATTGCGCTTTCAGTTGCGCTCGAAACTCATCTGTTATTTTCGCCTGGTCTGTGATGTCTAATGGAAATACACGTACCTTCTCAAACAACCTGAACATGATACTCACGGCAAACGGATCCCAGAAAGCATTCCATTCAGCATGTTTATTAGCTATGGCTGCAGGTACGGTATCCGGGTCAAGGTTTCCGGGCACGTCTACCGCGCCACCCATCCATATTATTTCATGAATACCTTCCAGCAGAGTAGGGTCATTGCTTACTAGATTGGTAATTGTTGTAACAGGCCCTGTGCATAAAATGGTCACCGGGTCTTTTTTATCTATGGCTTTTACCAGCAGGTCGGTCATCATAGCTTCGCCTGATGGGTATGGCGGCCAGCTATCGTTTTTGCTATATGGTTTCAGTATGTCGATGGTACCCATATTGATACAATCGGCCCTGTATTCCCAGGGAAATGCGTTCCAGCCTCTTGCGTTACTCAGTGTAAGCGGAATGTCTTCTATCCCGAAAAACTGCGATACCCGCCACGAAGTATCCATAGCCGGAGTGGCAATACAATCTGCATTGGTTACGACTATACCTTGCAGGTCAATATTCGGCATGGTGAGCAATACAGCTGTTGCTACAAAATCGTCTATGGCTGCGCTGTGGTTGAATATTACCGGTGTCTTCTTTGTGTTGTTTCCCATTTGGTGCGTTTTTATGTGTTATTGTAAGCCGTCAATGTAATACGATTACTCCGTATAAAAAAGGGTGTTTTCCCCCTGTTTTAGGAAATAAGTACTGTTTATCTTTACAGCACATTTATAGCCTCTATCTTAAATAATTGCATTACTCTAAAACAATTAAACATGAAAAAGCTCTTAGCTATTGCCGCAGTTTGTTCCTTAGGTATCATTGTCAGCTGTAATCAAAACAACGGTAACGGCCCCACTGAAGCACCCGTGGACGGATCTTCAGAATTTGCGGCAGCGCAAACTCCCTTTCCTGATTTTGGATATATGGTTTCGCCTGATGAATACAGCGGACCGGTATTCAAACTCAGCCAGGACTATCCTGATAAATTACCCAAAGGGCCATTGCCTGATTTCTTTAAAACAGATTTTAAGACCGACTGGAGGAAATACCTGGAGCAGGTACAGGATTACTGTTTTGAAGGAAATACTGAAGTAGACTTCAGGGTAGAAAATAACTCAAAACGCGCATGGTATCATATGCCATGGCAACATTATGGTGATAACGGCCGTGAAGGTATTCATGGTCTTACGCAGGAGGCACCCGTACAGCCATACCAGTTGGCACCTACACAAACAACAGACTCGTCAGGTGCAGTGGCGGTAGGTTTTTATAACGATATCGCCGGATTTACCATTGGTAAGGTATGGAAGAATCACTATGCTCCTGATCATAAAAAGAATGTAGCGTTCGACCAGGGCTCCGTACTGTTCAAATTACTGTTTGTAACACTTACTAAAGAACAGGCTGTACAGCAGGTGCCATACCTTGATAATGGTATCTGGTGGGATGGATATGTAGTGCGTGATTTTAATAACATGTTCAAACCAAACCCTGCATCATATCGCGCTATTAATCCTGTTGTGCTGATACAGATGGATATCATGGTACGAGACGACCGCTCGCCAACAGGATGGGTGTTAGGTAACTTTATGTACAATGGTAAGCTCAATAAAGCAGACCCCTGGAGGAACCTTATTCCCGTGGGTATTATGTGGGGTGATGATCCTGAGAATAATACAAACGCATCTAATCCCAAGCCAACTAAAACCATCATCAATCCTGACCTGAAAGAAACCATCATCAACCCTGATACTGACGAGCTGCCACCTACACACCTGGGCTGGAACAGCAGGCTGAACGGACCGGTAGATAACCCGATGAGTTCCTGCTTTAGCTGTCACTCTACGGCAGAGTATCCTCAGTACACGCCAATGAGTCCGCTGTTTAACAGTGATACACTGGCTGCGAACCCCGTTGGTTCTGAAGGCTGGATGCGCTGGTTCCGTAACCTGCCATGCGGCCAGCCGTTCAACGACGAAGCAAAATCAATGGACTTCAGCCTGCAGCTGGCAATTGCACTGCAAAACTTCTACGACTGGAAGGACAAGCAGGCAGGATTGTTCGATAGTGAATACACCCAAAAATCATCATCGCCAACTATGATGAGGTCTGCTCCGGCAGATGCTGAAATGGATGAAGAATCTTCAACCCGACCCATGAGAAAAGTACAACCTATAACTTTCCCGAGAAGATAGTCACCTGCCACCACGAAAACAAAGAGCCCCCTTTTTGGGGGCTTTTTTAATGCCCTTTACCATTCAGCTTTTTTTAACTTTAGTTCATAAAGCCGGAGTTATGAACAAACGAGACTTTCTGAAAACGTCATCCATGATAGGTTTGAACAGCTTGCTGGGTTTTTCCGCCCTTGGCAAAATGATAGATGAAATAGCACACCTGCCGGCAGGCGATGTAGCGAAAGATGAACATTTCTGGGCGGCGATAAGGGGAGACTACAGGCTGAAGAAAGAATACATCAACCTGGAGAGCGGATATTATAACATCATGCCCATGCAGATACAGGAGCGTTACCTGCAACATATACGCAGGGTAAACAAGGAAGGTGCATACTATATGCGTACGGTGCAGGCGGAGAATAAAAGGCGTGTGAATGAAAAGCTGGCAGAACTGGCGGGCTGTACTGCCGATGAGCTTATTATAACACGCAACACGACAGAAAGCCTGGATATGATCATTGCAGGGCTGGACTGGAAGCGGGGAGACGAGGCTATTATGGCTGAACAGGATTACGGTGCAATGCTCAATATGTTCAGGCAGGTGAGCGAACGCTATGGTGTAGTGAACAAAATAGTATCAGTACCGCAACACCCGGCAAGCGATGAGGAGATAGTGGAATTATATGCAAAAGCTATTACAAAGAAAACGAAGCTGCTGATGGTGTGCCATATGATCAACATTACAGGGCATGTACTGCCTGTGCGTAAGATCTGCGATATGGCGCATAAAAAAGGTGTGCTGGTAATGGTAGACGGTGCGCATACATTTGCTCACCTCAACTTTAAAGTGCCCGACCTGCATGCTGATTTTTATGGTTGCAGTCTGCACAAATGGTTATGTGCGCCATTAGGTGCAGGTATGCTTTATGTAAAGAAGGAGCACATAAAAAAAGTATGGCCGCTGTTTGCTGAAGACAAGAGCCAGGACGATAATATACTGCGCCTGAACCATACAGGTACGCACCCCGTGGCTACCGATCTGGCTATTGAAGATGCGATAGCATTTTATACAAGTATTGGGGCTGAAAGAAAAGAAGAACGCCTGCGCTACCTGCAACGCTACTGGACCACACAGGTGCGGGATATACCCAACGTGATACTGCATACCTCAGCGCATCCGCAGCGTGCATGCGCCATTGCCAATGTGGGTATTAAGAACATAGAGCCTGCTGATATGGCCAAGCGCCTGCTGGATGAGTATAAGATATACACCGTAGCCATCAACAATGCAGGTGTACACGGTTGCCGTATTACGCCTAATATCTTCACTACAACAGAAGAGCTGGACGCGCTGGTAAAAGCCATAAAAGCAATGGCGGGGTAGGAGGTATATGTAATGTTTTACAATGTTATTATATGCCGGGCGTTATAAAATTGTATCTTGATGCTAAATTCCGTTTAGTGCTTAAAACACACCCCTATGAAAAAACTCACTTCAATAGCCATTTTACTGATCATCAGCGTTGTAATGTTCCGCTGCAGCAAAACACCACGCTCGGTTGAGACAAGTAATAAAACCAGCGGTTCTTATGTATTCTATACACGGTCAGACCTCAAAGCAGGTAAAATAAATGTGTATATCGACGACGTGCTTATGGGGCAGGTGTCAAAATATTATCCCAATGCGCCTATTACCTGCGATGCCGGCCTCAGTCTTACTATAGAACAGCAACCCGGTACACATACATACCGTGCCGTTGGAGAAACAGGTGTTACCTGGACCGGCTCAGTTGATTTTGTAAGCGGAAAATGTGCCAACTACGAGCTGAACGCCGGAAATGCAGATACTGTATATACACCTTGCATCAACAATATGGACGGCACCTGGCGAAGAATAAATGACGCTGAGGTATTGGGAGCAGAGGGCATGATCGTAGAGTTTAAAAATGGTTCAGGCGTTATTACCTATGTTCCTGTCAACACCGGCAACTTCAAAGTCGGCGATGTAAAATGGAACTATTACGACTTTGATAATTGCCGTATATCTACAAGGCTTACGAATGGCAGCTACTCGTCACGCGATATTAAATTCTTCAACAAAGACCACATCCGTATCAATTACAGCGTGGAGTACGTAAGGGAGTAGCAATCTGTCACAATCACACTTGTTGTTGCGCAGTCTGCGCCTCAGCCGTGGAGGCACAAAGCGGCTTAATACAGTAAAACCCTCCCACTCACGTTTTTGCGAAGAAGTATCTGCAACCGCAGATACGTATGAAGCAATCTCGCGCAACACAAAGACGCAACACAAGCTACACCACTCACGTTGTTGCGAGGTACGAAGCAACCTCGCATAACACAAATACGCAACCCAAGCTGTCATGCTGAACGAAGTACGACGCAGTGCTGTGTCTGTCTCAGGTGTGAAAGAATGAAGCAACCTCATGCAGTAATACCCTCCCACTCGCGTCTTTGCGAAGAAGTATCTGCAACCGCAGATACGTATGAAGCAATCTCGCGCAACACAAAAGCACGCCTTGCCTAACTGCACCACTCACGTCACCGCAAAGAATGAAGCGGTCTCGCGGAACACAAATACGCAACCCAAGCTGTCATTCTGAATGAAGTACAACGCAGTGAAGTTTATTTTAATGCTTAACTATTTTGTACTTACAGTATGCTGCCCGTTACCCCTTAATTAGGAGTACGAGAATTGCGAGTGAATAACCAGGAATGATTTATTCGTAACATTATGCAAACAACCATTTAAAGTGCTATTTTAGTACATACAAAACTAAATCCTAATGCAAAAATTAGCTCTGCTCTGTTTGTTTGCCATTTTAATCACATCTCCCTTATTGGCTATTGCTACCGACAATGGCAAGCCAAGCGACCACCTTATAGTAGGTAAATGGCAAATAAAAGAAGCGTATTTTAAGGCAGAGACCAGTATGATAGCTGCTTTTAGCTCGAAAAAACAGAAAGAGAAATACGAAAGAAATTTAAAGCAATACAGAGGAGCTATTATCACATTTCACCCTGATTATACAGTTGAGTTCGTTTCTCCTATTGATAATCAGATATATACAGGTAAATGGTCATTAGAGGATATAGTCGCCCGTAGCAGCAGCTTGGCAGGTACTTATGTAGGCGAATCTATTGTTATTAAACTGGACGATGCTGGAGCAAGATATAATTTTGATTTCGCTTCAAATATTAATAAGAAAAAGCCTGATGAATTCAAAACGTCTCATAAGCCAGAAAATCATCTGATTTTTCAAAGGTTGAACAATTGAGGTTTGACACTACTTGCATTGTAGCATAACGCCTCGTGTAAAAAAGATCTTTTTTATATGAGTCTGTTCGACGTAGTCCCTCGCCTACGTCGCAGCGGCTACAAATCTCCTTATTTGTCACTACAAAATACACTTTCCCAACCATCCTACATGGGTGTTCCCCCCTAACCCCATATCCCTTATCTTCACACTATGGAAACACCACGTACCATACTGGAAAAATGGTTAAAAGCCTTTAACGAAGCAGATGCTGACGCACTGGCAGCCTTATACCACGAAGATGCCATCAACCACCAGGTAGCCAATGAGCCTGTATCCGGCAGGGATAATATAGCCACCATGTTCAGGGCTGAATTTGCCGCGGCTGAGATGGTATGTATACCAGTAAACATATTTGAGGACGGCGAACACGCCATATTGGAATGGACAGATCCACTCGGCATGCAGGGCTGCGGTTTCTTCCATATTACCGATGGTAAAATAAAACACCAGCGCGGTTATTGGGACAAACTATCCTTCCTCCGCCTGCACAACATACAGCAATAATAATATTGTATATTACAATAAAAATACGTATATTTGAAGTGGTATGACTTGAGCAGATTTCAGGCTGCCACAAGCTCTTTGACACCATGGAACTCTGAATAAAAACCTGTTTTACTTAACAACCGAACATAGTGAGCTCGTTAACGAAAAAGAAAATCATTGATTGGTTAACAAAACTTAACAATTGCTGTCCTCCTCTGGAGGAGGTGGCGAGGAACGAGCCGGAGGAGGAAGACTCGCGAAAGTCAACATTTTACAACAAATTGCAACAATACACAACAATCTCTCCCACAACGCACTGATTATCAATAACAGTATTCTTGTCACCTTGCAAAGCACAACATTTTACAACAAAATGCAACAAAATTAGTTGTTGCATTTTTCATGAGTTTTGGAAACAAAAGGAAACAAAATTGCGTCTTAGCGACTCTGCGGTTAAACTAATTGTAATACAAAAAAAGCGGCCCGAAAGCCGCCTGTATTCATTCTCGTGTAAAAATCAGCTAATCATCACATCAGCTAATTAGCTAATTGAAGCAGTCTCTACTTCCTTACCCATCTCTTTGGCTATCTTCTTCACCAATCCTTGCAGCACCGTACCCGGTCCGCATTCAGTAAAATGAGTAGCGCCGTTCTCTATCATATGCTGTACGCTCTGTGTCCAGCGCACAGGTGAAGTAAGCTGATTGATCAGGTTGCGTTGTATCATTGCCGGGTCGATGTAAGGATTGGCATCCACATTCTGGTACACCGGTCCGCTTGGGTTACCGAAGTGTGTAGACTCTATTGCAGCCTGTAATTCTTCCCTTGCCGGCTCCATCAGCGGCGAGTGGAAAGCGCCACCTACCTGCAATACCAACGCACGTTTGGCGCCTGCTTCTTTCATCTTTTCGCATGCCTGGTTAATGCCCTCAATGCTGCCGCTTATTACCAGCTGGCCTGGGCAGTTATAGTTGGCAGGTACTACCACCTCGTTGGTAAATGTAGCACATACCTCTTCTACTTTGGCATCGTCAAGTCCTAGAACGGCTGCCATAGTACTTGGGTTCAGTTCGCAGGCGCGCTGCATGGCCATAGCCCTTTTGTACACCAGCTTCAGGCCGTCCTCAAAACTCAGCACCTTATTGGCTACCAGCGCGCTGAATTCGCCCAGCGAGTGGCCCGCCACCATATCAGGGTGTAGCCCTTCCTGTACAAGGAAGCTCACCACTGAGTGCAGGAATACCGCAGGTTGTGTCACACGGGTCTGCTTCAAGTCATCGGCAGTCCCCTCAAACATGATATCTGTAATACGGAAACCAAGTATCTCGTTGGCTTGTTCAAAGTATTCTTTAGCTACGGAATTGCTGTCGTAAAGGTCTTTACCCATTCCGGTAAACTGTGCCCCCTGTCCGGGGAAAACGTAAGCATGCTTCATCTGTAATCAATTTGTAGCGGCTAAAATAAAACTAATGTGCCAATAGGACAATACGATAATGCGACAATGATGCTAAGACGTACCTTTGTAGCTGATTTACATCATGTAATTAATTGTCGCATTGCCGAATTAACGCATTAGCAAATTAAACAAAATGAACTGGACAGAACTAACAGACATGGCCCAACTGGCAGCCATTGCAGAGGAGAGTAAAACACAGCCTGTAGTGATATTCAAGCACAGCATACGCTGCAGTATCAGCAGTATGGCAAAAACAAGGCTGGAGCGTGAAGCGCAGCCACAGGGCATCAAATTCTACTACCTTGACCTGATCAACCATCGCGATATCAGCAACAAAGTAGCTGAAATGTTTAGTGTACACCACGAAAGCCCGCAGGTACTGCTCATAAAGAATGGTGAGTGTGTATATGAAGAAAGCCACAACGGTATTGATATGGCTGAAATAGCTGAACAGGCTGCTTAGGTGTTAGATACCAGGTATTGGCTTTGGGTTGTTTGGATTTTGGAATTTGAAAAATGGAATTTAAACAGATTTATTCTTCCACTTGCCGCTACGCAGGTATAGAGTAGATGTCGCAACAAGCATACCCCAATACACAAATTCAGAAGCCCATGCCCAGTGCAACGGCAGGCGCATCTGCTCTATGATGAAATAGCAGTAGGTCACGTAGCAGCTTACGCAGAATACCTCGATCATCAGGTTGACGCGTGTATTGCCGGTGCCCATAACTCCGTTAAAGAGTACGGTAGCTATCGCCATAATGATGGACGATACGGCTACCACCCTCAGGCTGGGTATGGCAAACTGTACCAGGTCAGCATCATCACGGTACAGGCTCAGGAACTGGTCGGGGAAGATCATGAGGATAGCACCCAGCACGGCTGCATATATTACAGCCAGCTTGATGCAGCGCAGTATGGCAGGTATTACCAGCCTTTGTTTGCTCTGGCCTATTACATTGCTCACAATAGTATTGCAGGACGAAGCCAACGCCCACAGCCCTATACCTGCTACGCCAAACACGCTGCGCAATATCTGGCTCACGGCCAGTTCGCGGGTACCCAGGTGCTCAACATATATAAAGAATACCTGCCAGCCACCTATACCAAACAGGAACTGCACGATAAGCGGCGAGGCAATGATAAATGATCGCTTTGCCAAAACCCTGTCGAAGCGGCTTGAGGAGAGGATCGGGAACTTATGCTGCATCTTCTTAAAGTAAAATATGCCATACATTACCGTGCAGAATACCACTTCTGCTATTGCTGATGCCGCTGCAGCGCCTATCAGCCCCATTTCGGGCAGCCCCAGTTTGCCAAATATAAGCCCGTAGTCTAATGCGATATTAACAGCAGTACTGGCAACTGCACCGTGCACCAGGTATTTCGATTGGTTGGTAGCAATGTAAAATGAGTTAGCCAGCTGTGCCAGTATCAGGAAGGGTAGCCCCCACATCCTCATATTCAGAAAATCTATGGTCAGGTGCTTGTTGGTGGTGTCATGTAGCGCATTGCCAAATATGATGGGGGAGAGGTAAAGTGATATTACCATCAGCCCCATGCCAAACATCAGGCAGAGCATCATGCCGTTGGTAAAGGTTTGCGCCAGCCCTTTGTAGTTGCCCTCACCGGCCCTGCGCGACATCTGTACCTGTATTCCATTAGCCAACCCGTACCCTATAGACGACAGGATGAGGTAGAAGATACCGGCCATGCCGTTCACTCCCAGCTCCTGCTCGCCCAGCCTGCCCAGGAACACCGTATCCGTCAAAAAGCTGATCTGTGGTATGAGCAGCGAGATAGATATAGGCGCGGCCAGTTTAAGTATATCTTTATTGCTAATGGATAGTTGCACTACTGTTATTGAAATATGTTAAGCTGCCTTGATAACTGTGTTATGTGTAATAGCTTTGCAAAAATAACGTACCACGCACAACTTACAGCTTTACGATTGTGCAAGTGTCGTAAAAATATTCTATAATTGTAAGCATTCTATGTCAGAGATCAGCAATAGTCCGTCGAGCGAGCAAATATACAAGCTGCATAACAACGATAACCTCATTTCGCAGATAGCGAAGGTGGTGATCGTGCTGATGCCGCGTGCTATATCGGTTGCCGGCTTCAGCGACAGGGGCGACCTGCTGATGATCAAGAACAACGAATACAAGAAGACATTGCCCCAATGGATCATTGACTTCTTCGAGCACCAGTTCCTGAACGACCAGATGCTGTCGGCGCCACACAAGGTGACTTCTGTATTTGTTGCGGGCGATAAGAATCTGCTGGTGCCCGAAACGCTGTACAAGCCGCGTGAGGCAGAACTCTGGCTGAAGAAGCTGCATTATATAGAGACCAATGAGATCATAACGACGCACCACCTGAGGGAGGATAAGGCCTACTACCTGTACGCATGGCCATCGGCTATTAAGAGCCTCATCAACAGGTATTTTACCAAGTCGAAGATATTGCCGTTCTCTACCTACCAGTTCTACAGGCCATTTAAGGCTGAGTGCAGCCTGCAGATGAGCATGACCAGTGATAGGGTATTCGCTACGCTGTACAAGAATAGGGAACTGACCTGGCACCAGGTATTCAATTATAAATCATCAGAAGATATTATCTACCAGGTGAAGCATGTGGCCAATGAGTTTGGCATTCAGGACGGGCAGATGGCTATACAATGCACCGTTGCCAATAAAGACCTGGCGCCTCATATTACTGAAATGCTGCAGTTCTTCCCCGGCCTGAAAGACGGTACGGGTACGGTTGTGACCAACGAGCGCGGCTGGGTAAGTAATATCTACCTGATACAACAACTATACGCATGCGGATTATAGCCGGTGAGTTCAGGGGCAGAAGATTTACGCCGCCTGCAAAGACACCTGCAAGGCCTACAACCGACCTCGCAAAGGAGGGCCTGTTCAATACTTTACAGAACATGATGGACCTGGAGGGTATCTCCACCTGTGACATCTTTGGTGGTACCGGCAGTATCAGTTACGAACTGGTATCGCGCGGGGCGGAAAAACTGACACTTATTGAGGCTGACCTGGGCAATATCAACTTCATCAAAAAGACGGTAGAGATACTGGGTGTTGCTGACAAGTTCAACATCATCAGGGGCGATGTGTTCCGCTTTATGAAGGCATGTACGGAGCAGTACGACTTTATATTTGCCGGGCCTCCTTACGCACTCCTGAATATTGACGATCTGCCCATGCTGGTGTTTGAAAGGAAGATGTTGAAGGAGGATGGTATATTTGTACTGGAGCACACGCCGAGAAATGATTACCAGGGGCATCCGAACTTCCTGAAGATGAAGAACTACGGTACGACGGTGTTCAGTTATTTTACAACCAAAAGCGAGCAGTAACATGGAAAAGATATGTTTATTCCCCGGTACCTTCGACCCGATAACAATGGGCCACGTTGATGTTATCAAACGCTCTGCAGGTTTGTTTGATAAACTGATAGTAGCTATTGGTGTCAACTCGCAGAAAACGCCTATGTTCAGCGTGGAGCAGCGCATAGCATGGATAGATGAGATATTTAAAGACATCCCCAATATATCAGCCACCAGCTACACGGGGCTGACGATCAACTTCTGCAAAGAGGTGGGAGCGCAATACATGATGCGCGGTATACGCTACATAGCCGATTTTGAATACGAGAAGGCGATAGCGGATATGAACCGGATGCTGAACCCCGAGGTAGAGACCATCTTCCTGACCTGTGCGCCAGAGTACACAACTATTTCTTCTACCATTGTGCGTGATGTGATACGCAATGGCGGTGATGTAAGCAAGATAGTGCCGAAGGAGATCAAATTATAAAGTCAAAAATTAAAAATCAAAAGGTAAAAATTCCCAATCCCAGCTTGCCTTTGTTGTGAAATGTTGTGTTTTACATGGCAACAAAAATACTGTTATTGATAATCAGTGTGTTGTGGGTATAGTTGTTGTGTTTTGTTGCAATTTGTTGTCATGAACTATGATTAAATGATTTCATGACTGCCTATGATTTTTACCTTTTGTCATGCTGAATTTGTCCCGATAGCTATTGAGACAGTATCCCGGTGTTACTTGTGTTTCGCTAGGCCCTGAATCAAGTTCAGGGTGACAATGTGAAATTGTTGTGTGTTTTCAATAGCCACTGCCTTCAGGCAGTGGTGGGGTAGTGGGTTGTTCGGGCTTTAGCCCAAAAAGTGTTAGTGCTGTGTAATTTGGCTAAAGCCATTAAATGTATTCTATTACTCCACGGCTTGAAAGCCGTGGCAATTGATCTAAATACATAGTTGTATACCTGCCCAACAGCAGAGCAGTTGTTAAGTTAAACAGTTGGCTGCTTAATGTTTCCATAGTGTCAAAGAGCTTGATTTAGCAGTGTGCTAAATATGTGTAAATATACGTAAAATTGTTGTGTTTTTCGTGCAAAAAACTTACAGTCATTAATATTATTGCAGACTCACAATATGTGATACTGCCTTTAGGAGGTATTCGTCAGAGTTGTTGATCTCGCGTACCATATTGAGCAGGCCTGGCAGGGCAATGTCTGTATCGCCTACCAGCTTGTCTAGCGCTATAATATTTTCACTAACGCTTACATGCGACTCACGGATGATGGATTCTAACCGGGATATTTCATCAGCTGTAGCCACGGTTATGTTTTGCAGCACTTGTTCCACCTCTGTATAAAAACGCTGTTGCCTTGCGGCTATCTCTTTGGAGAAAGCATAGATATGGTCGTTCTCCGATTGTTCCAGCTCTGCCAGGTTATGCTTGATGTCTTTGGTGTCTTTTACGGATAGGGTGGTGTCCCGTATGGCTCTTATCAGTTTGTCTGTTACGGCTACTTCTTTTTCACTCAGGTCATGCTGCATCAGTTGCAGGTAGAATTTTGTTATTTCCGCTTCATAGCTTTTCAGGTCGAAGTAGGAAGCAACTGAGTGGTTGTTGCCATTACGTTTGATGTTGTAAAATACCCTGTTTACTGCTATGCCATTGTGCAGGAAACTGATCACCTCTTTATTAAGTGCTTCAATAGCGGCATGTGTTTCATTGGGGTTGACATCAGCTATAAGCCTTGCGTGGTTTTCTCTTTTATTACCTATCAGCTTGTCGATGATCTTGGTGAACAACCCGATAAAAGGCAGCAATACGATAATGGCGGTAATGTTGATGAGCGTATGAAAAGCTACCAACGTAAACAGATCGTCATGTATGCCCATTGCCTTAGTAAGTATGTGGAGCAAAACATTCATGAGCGATAATGCGAGAATTGCGGTAAGCACATTTACATATACCTGCGACCAACCTACTTTCTTTTTGATAGGGTTGCCGCCAATAGTACCGAGTATGGCGGTGATAGTAGTGCCCAGGTCGGCGCCAATAACGAGGAATAACCCCTGGTGCACGGTAATGATACCAGCAGCCAGCGATGAAAGGAATATCATCATAGCGGCAGAGCTGGACTGAATGGCGGCTGTAAGTAAAACACCTGCTACCACAAACCAGCCGCGCCACATACTGTTCATAAAGCTGAAATCGATATTTGCGGCAAAAGCTGAAAAGCCTGATTTCATATAATCTAAGCCGAGGAACATGAGGCTGAAGCCCATGAGCGCTTTGCTGAACTGCGCGAGTTTTTCTGTTTTCAGGAAGCTGATACCCAACCCGCCAATAGCGATAAAAGGCAAAATCAGGTTCTTGATATCAAGTTTGAAACCTAATAAGGAGATCAGCCAGCCGGTGATGGTTGTGCCGATATTGGCACCGAAAATCATACCTACGCCATTTTTCAGCCCCAGTATGCCCGCGCCTGTAAATGACATGACAAGCAATGATACCATAGAACTGCTCTGCAATATACCTGTGATCAAAGCGCCGGATAATACAGCCTTGACGGGGTTGCCTGTATGTTTGCTCAGGAATTTTTTGAACGATCTTCCCGCCATTGCTTTCAGCGCTTCTTCAAGCATATACATGCCAAAGAGGAACAGCCCTAAACCTGCCAGTAACGGCCATACTTCAATATCGGTATAATTCATTGTAGCTTACAAAACTAAGATAAATCTATGTATGCAGTATATGACTTATGTTAGTTGCAGGTTACAAACCTGCTCTTTATGTATCATTTAAGTTGCAAACTTAAACGAGTGTTGGCTTAACTATTTACTCAGCAGATTCTTTACTGCGTTGCACTTTGTTCAGAATGACATCTGTGTTGGGCTTTGTTTGTTATGAGTAAACACACCCCAACCTCACTGCGTTCGGCTACCCCTCTCAAGAGGGGAAATATTTACAACACCAGCAATCCATACTTGTACAAACCGTTCACGGGTTTATTATCCCAGAATAGTTCGAAGTCTTCGAGTCCTGTGGCTTCGTAGTTTTCTTTTACAGATTGCAGTGTGTGTACTTTAAGTTGGTCGGCAAAGAGTGTGTTGAGCAGTTCCGCCAGCCATTTGCCCTGCGGTTGACTGATGTTGATGGTGAGACTGTCCTGCTTGCCGGTAAAGGTGAGTGCGGTCATCTCCCAACTGTTGCCTTTTTTGCTTTTGGTGTAGTGTTCTACGGCAGGTTGTTTGCCCAGCCATACTACTTTGGCATTGGCTCTTGTTGCCAGGTCGTCGTCTTCCAGTGCCTTGGCTATGTAATCTGGTGGTACGGTGGTTTTTGGTACTTTATGTTCAAACCACTTGTGCAGTGGATAGTCTATGCCTACACCGTGCATATAGTTGAGCAGGGATTTCTTCAGCCCATAGCTGAAGCTCTCATGGTCGGCACCAGTGGGATCGGTAAAGTCAATATCGTTGTTGGCGAATGTGCCAACTGCTTCCGTAGCTTTTACTACTTTATACTTTTCAGGCTCTAACCCTACGGGGCTGTGCGCTGTCATGGCGAAGCGGTGCCAGAATGCCGATTGCAATATGCCGTTATCAAACATCTGCCGCACCATTTCCAGCGAGTCAATTGTTTCCTGCGCTGTTTGTGTGGGGAAGCCGTACATAAGGTATGCGTGCACCATAATACCCGCATCAGTAAAATGCTTATTGACGCGTGCTACCTGTGCTACAGTAATGCCTTTCTGTATCAGTTCCAATAGACGGTCAGATGCTACTTCCAATCCGCCTGATACTGCTATGCAGCCTGATGCCTTGAGCAGTATACAAAGGTCGCGGGTAAAACTTTTTTCGAAACGAATATTCGCCCACCAGCTTACTACCAGTTTGCGGCGGATGATCTCCAGCGCCAGTTCGCGCATGAGTGCTGGCGGTGCGGCTTCGTCTACAAAATGAAAACCTGTTTCGCCTGTTTGTGCAATTATTTCTTCCATACGGTCGCACAGCAGTTGTGCCGTTATGGGTTCGTATAGTTTTATGTAGGGTAGAGATATATCACAGAAGGTGCATTTGCCCCAGTAGCAGCCATGTGCCATGGTGAGTTTGTTCCATCGCCCGTCGCTCCACAGGCTGTGCATGGGGTTGGTTATTTCAATGGCAGAAATATATTTATCCAGCAAAAAATCGCTGTAATCGGGTGTGCCCACCTGTCCCTGTTTATAGTCTGTGCATGATGGATTGTTGAAGAAGGTTACTTTGCCATCTACCAGTGCGAAGGTGCGTTTCAGTTCTTCCAAAGCGCATTGCCCGTTGATGTATTTTACCAGTGTTTCAACAGGCGCTTCGCCATCATCCAGTGTAATGAAATCGAAGAACTCAAATACACGTGCATCAGACAATGAGCGCAACTCCGTATTAGGGAAGCCGCCACCCATTATTACTTTCAGGTTGGGGTAGTGCTGTTTTATCCATTGCGCTGTGCGGAAGGCTGTGAAAAGGTTACCGGGAAAAGGAACAGAGAGGGCCACCATCAGTGGTTGCACTTCTTTCATTCTTTGCTCCAGTATCTCTATGAGTAGTGTATCAATAAAGCTGAGTGGCGCCTGTAGTGCTTCGTATAGTTCATCAAAGCTGTTGGCCGACCTTCCCAGTCGCTCGGCATATCGGCTGAACCCGAAATGAGGGTCTACACATTCCTGTATCAGGTCGGAGAGGTCTTCGAGGTACATGGTGGCCAGGTGCTTTGCCCTGTCCTGCGTACCCATATTCCCGAATGAAAGGTCGAGGTTCTCCAACTGTGCGAAACGTGACGCTTCCGGCAGGTAATTTCTTTTAGCTATAAGGTTGGCAAGTGTGGGGGTATGCCCCTGTAAGAAACGCACCACCTCGTCTATGGTCTGTATATAGTCGTCCTGTAGCGCTATGATCCTTTTAGCATTGGGAGATAGTTCCTGTGTGGTGTCTATCAGTGCGAACATTCGCTGCAAACCTGTTTTTGAAAACAACGCGATGGTAACCTCAATGCCCAGGTCGGCCTGTACAGCAGGTATGCCTTTTGTGTTCAGAAAACCTTTGAGGTATGCCGTAGCCGGGTAGGGAGTGTTGAGCTGTGTAAACGGGGGCGTTATTAAAAATACCGGGGCTGCCAATTATTGTTGTTTAAAGGGCAAAGGTAGTGGTAATTTGTGTAAAGGGTATTTTCAGGTATCAGCAATCGCGCCTGCGCTCCATAGCCTTATGACGGTTGAAGCGTTGTGTCTCTTTCTGCAATCTTTTTATCATGAAGAATATGACAAAACCATCGTCTATCCACCCAATAAATGGTATCCAGTCAAAATCAATAGGGATAATAACATATAGTATGCCCAGTACCAATATAGCACTGGTAACAAATGACATCCTGTAATCGCCCTTCCACGATTCCTTTAACATGCACCACAAAGTCTTCCTGTTACGCAGGAGTTGCCAGCCCTCCCTTGCGTGTTTTGCATTATTTATTGAAGTAACTTTCCCCATCATCCACATACAATTTCTGATTACAGTACAAAAATAGGCATATGAATGTTGCAGTACTGTTAAGACGGGTAAGTGTATTGTTAAAAAAAAGCCCCACCGGCCTGTGCGAACCGGTAGGGCTATACAGATAGAAATATGCCTTAGTTGATCATTAATTTCTGCTGAACACTACCACCGGACGTGCCTACAGAAACAATGTACATACCGCTGGTGAATGTACTTGCAGGCAGCGCAAATGTGTTAAGACCGCTACGACCCGCTATTTGTTGTGCAAATACGGTTCTGCCTGCCATGTCCGTAACGCTAAGCATTACATCTTCATTTCCGGCATTGTACACCACCTGTACATCCCTGCCGTTTGAAGGGTTAGGATAGATAGCCATGGTTGTTTTCCTGCCTGTTACTGCGTCTTTTACACTCAGAGCACCGATTACTTCTTTATCGAATACAAATTTGCCATCAGCACTTGCAAAACCGGTAAATACTAATCTCCATATGTATTCATTCACATCCTGAACAAAATATACCAGTGAATCTTTTACAGAGTATACGCCCATATTCTGGCTTTTCCAGTCGTAGCCTATAGTGTTTATTTCAGTAGTGCGGTTGTGACTTTGCCATGCTGAGTATGTGTTCTTGTTGGGTATATTGTCCACTTTTGCTACAGAGAGGCCCCTGTTGTGCAATACACCTGTAACTGTGTACGGAATAGGCACGAAACCTGTATACTGTGTGAATACGAGATCCCATTTGTCCCTGTTTGGCTCCCTGTTTATAGATGCTTTATTGCTTATCGAGTAGTAGCCGAGGTTCTTATCTTTAAATGTTGACTTGCTTACCTGGTCAGATGTTTCACTACTGCCATCCAGGTTAGCAAATTTGATATAGAAAACACCGCTCTGCAGCTTTTCTATGATCAGCTTTTTAAAATCTCCGTTCACTAATTTGATAACGTAAATAGAGTCTCCTGTAATGATGTGAGTAGAGACATCATAGACACCCCAGTCGATATCGAATGAATTGTTTGGATCAGCATACCTGCCCAT